>Ga0334884_1000043_pt1 | contig 217057 bp, 212 predicted proteins | sample GraSluR1_MG_7_FD_207215 | JGI IMG/M metagenome (GOLD analysis project Ga0334884, IMG submission 207215) | Sludge microbial communities from methane-producing bioreactor in Wageningen University, Netherlands - Granular Sludge_12_05 R1 | ecosystem: Engineered > Bioreactor > Anaerobic >... | reverse complement strand
AGATATCTTCATCGAATTCAAAACAGCCACTGAAAAACGCATTTGGATGATCCAAGCTCATTTAGGAAAAGCACCAGAAATCGATGCTTAATTCGTTCAGAAAAGGCACACATCATTAATGATGTGTGCCTTTTCTGTTGCTTAAATTCTTTTTACTAAATTAATTCATTTTATTTGAACATATGTTGTTGCATATTAACTATCCGCAACTCGTAAAGCATAGGAATCCAATAAAATTCTCGCGATGATTTGTAAGGGGAGCCTTGATCGAACTTCATAATCAGGAAAATAAGATCCTTCAGACTTGAAGCCGACCAAAGCAATCTCGCAATAGTTCATTAGACTGGAGGCATTGTTGGCGGTTAATAAAATTGAACCGATTTCGAACTCGTAACAATTTTTGGCGGCGACGACGAGTTCTTTTGTCTCTCCATTTAATGAAATGAAAATGACAATATCTCGCTTGGTTAGTTTTCGACTGATATTTTTGATGATCTCTGGGTCGTTATGCATTTGACAATTCTTCCCCGTCAATTGAAACTTCACCATCATTTCCTGTCCGATCATCTCTGAGAATCCTCGAGCAAAGATGATTACTCGTTCCGCGAATTTGATTTTTTGGATGGCATCTTCAATATTGCCAATTTCTATCATATTGATGGTTCGGACGACTTCCTGTTCATTCTTTAGAATAGCTCGTCGAATCCCTTTATCGACTTTATCTAATGAAGAGAAATTGATATTTTTATTTTCTTGTTCCTTTAGATGATGTTTAAAGGCAGTGAATCCTTCATAGCCTTTCTTTTTCATTGTGCGAACAATCGTAGCCGTAGAAACATTGGCCTGTTCACTAAGTTTGACGATCGAGTAGTTGGGAATATCGAGAATGTGACTTTCAATGTAATCCCAAAGGTATTGTTCTGTTTCGCTCAATTTATGATCCATTGCTTCATTAACCTTCTTTCAATTATCACGAGTTAAAGGTATCACGAGTAATTAAAAGATGTAAAGCTTTTCAGTCATTAGCTTAGAATATGAAAACCTTTTCGTCTATGACTGCCTCATAATAAGATCAAGGAGGTCGTCACTTATGTCCATTTACACTTGTACCTTGAATTTAGCAATCGATCTATTTATTGAAACAGATACTATGGAGCCTTTTACTGTAAACCGAACAAAGGATGATGATATCCAAGCAAATGGAAAAGGAGTCAACGTTTCACTGATCCTAAAAATGCTGGGAGTTGATACGACCGCACTAGGTTTTCGTGCTGGGTTTACTGGGAATTATATAGAAGATTATTTACAGGAAAAGGAGATCAGCACTGATTTTATTGAAGTTCCTGGGATGACACGGATCAATGTGTTTACTCAAGTCAATCAAACAAAGGAGGAATACAAATTAGTCAATCAAGGTCCAGAAATACCGCAGGAAAAGGTTGAAGTTTTTTTGGATCAAATTAGAAACTTGCAGGCTGAAGATTATCTCTGTATCTCGGGAAGTTTGCCGAGGGGGATTGAATCGACAATATTAGTCGATATTAGTCGGATTTGTCAAGAACGTGATGTTCATCTGATCATTGATAGCAGCTACAAGGAGATCATGGACTGTTTGCCCTACCACCCCTTTCTACTGAAGCCAAACGAAGAGGAGCTAGCTTCATGGTTTGGCGAAATTATTGATTCAGAAGAAGCCTATTTATTTTATGGACAGCAATTGATAAAAGCAGGAGCGCAAAATGTGCTGCTATCACTTGGCAGTGGAGGAGCAATTTTTTTCAGTCAGACTAAGATTATTCGTGGGAATTCGCCAATAGGAAAAGTAGTCAACACAGCTTGTGCCGGAGATACATTATTAGGAACCTTTTTGGCTGGTTATTTAACGGAGCAGCCGCTGGAAGAGACGTTACGCAAAAGTTTAGCCGCAGGAAGTTCTACTGCATTTCGCAAGGGGCTGACTGATTTTTCGGATGTAAAAGAACTAAGTAAACAAATTGAAGTCAAAGAAGAGGGGTTAAAAACATGGGAAATTATCAATTAATCGCAGCAACAGGTTGTCCGACAGGTATTGCTCACACGTATATGGCGCAAGAAGCATTGGAACAAGCGGCTAAGAAAAAAGGCGTGACCATCAAAGTCGAAACCCATGGTCAGATTGGGATTGAAAATGAACTGACTGCTGAAGAAATCAAGCATGCAGAAGCCGTTATTATCGCGGCAGACAAAGATGTTCATCCAGAACGATTTGCCGGGAAACGAATTATTGATGTGTCGGTTAGTACCGGAATCAAAGATGCGGAACGTTTAATTGATGACGCTTTGGCTGGAAAAGGCTCAGTAGCAGCAGAAAATCAAGCAGTGGACGCTTTAGAAGAAGAGACGGGATCTAACACAAGTTTCGGTCGCAGCATTTATAAAAATTTGATGAATGGTGTTTCCCACATGCTTCCTTTCGTAGTGGCAGGCGGTGTTTTGATCGCAATCTCATTTGCTGTTTGGGGAATTTATTCCTTCGATCCAGAGAATGCACAATATAATGCGACGGCCGCGATGCTAAAAAGTGTCGGTGATGCAGCAATGGGAATGATGGTTCCTGTTTTAGCTGCTTATATCGCGGAAGGAATCGCTAAACGACCGGGGTTAGTAGTCGGTTTTGTCGGTGGAATTGTCGCAACTAATGGAGGGACCGGGTTCCTAGGCGGAATTCTGGCAGGTTTTCTTGCGGGTTACTTGATCTTACTTCTGCAAAAAGTGATGGCAGGCTTACCAAAACAACTGGATGGCTTAAAAGCAATCTTCTTATATCCAGTGATCGGAGTTGCAGTAATTGGTATTATCATGTCGCTATTAGCTGATCCGATGAAAGCTGTCAATGAAGGTATGATGAGCTTCTTAGCCGGCTTTGAAAATTCTAATCCGTTAATTCTTGGTGTGATCGTCGGCTGTATGTGTGCCTTTGATATGGGAGGACCGGTCAATAAAGCAGCGTATGTTACGGGAACGGCGTTATTAGCGCAAGGCAATACGACTTTCATGGCTGGTGTGTCAGCAGCTTGTATCGCGCCACCGTTGATTACAGGCTTCGCGACATTATTCTTTGGAAAATATTTTGATACAAATGATCGTAATGCCGGATTAGTTAACTTTATCTTAGGTTCTACACATATTACCGAAGGGGCAATTCCTTTTGCCGCAAAAGATCCGATTCGTGTATTACCTACGATGATGCTAGGTTCTTCGATTGCCGCTGTTCTTACCTATATGTTTGGTGTTCAAGTGCCTGCACCTCATGGTGGATTCTTAGTGTTGCCAGTTGTTACAGGGAAAATTCAGTGGGTCGCTTCGATTTTGATTGGTGCGCTTGTCGGCGGTGTGATCTTAGGCCTGATTCAAAAGAGCAGTGTAGCAAAAAAAGAAAAGCAAGCGGCAGAACAGGTAGAAAAATCAGCAGTGGCCAAGTAAAGGAGTACGTAATGGGAATCATTCAAGAAGAGAAAATATTTTTAGATCAGACTTTGACGACACAAAAAGAAGTCTTTGAATTTTTAGCCAAGCAAGCGGTAGAGACGGGGATCTCAGCAGATGAGAAGCACGTTTATCAAAGACTGGTGGAAAGAGAGAACGAAGGTACTACCGGAATGATGGACGGCTTTGCCATTCCACATGCGAAAGATCAATCGATCAGCGAGCCAAGCATTCTCATTGTTACCTTAAATAAAGGAATTGAATGGAATAGTTTAGATGGACAATTGATCGACTTTATTATTGCGCTATTTATTCCAGACACAGAAGCAGGGACCACACACTTGAAATTATTATCCGCGGTTGCACGATTATTGATGCGCAATGAAGTGACTGAAAAACTAAAAGCTGCGCAATCAAAAGCGGAAATTGCGACACTACTAAATGAAAAAATAGGTGAAAATGAATGAAGACAATCAGTGCAGGAAAGAAAAAATATCTCGATCAGCTAACGAATGAGAATGGTGTTATCGGGGCTTTGGCGATTGATCAGCGGGGCGCTTTGAAGAAAATGATCGGTAACTATAAGGAAGCGACAACGGATGATGTAATCAAATTCAAAGAGTTGGTTTCTCAACAGCTCACGCCTTATGCTTCAGCGATCTTATTGGATCCGGAATACGGGTTGCCAGCAGCAGAGGTGCGCGACGCCGAATGCGGTTTGCTTCTGGCTTATGAAAAAACTGGCTACGATGCGACAACACCGGGGCGCTTGCCTGATGTATTGAATGTTTGGTCAGTGAGACGTTTGAAAGAGGCTGGGGCAGATGCTTGTAAGTTCTTACTCTATTATGACGTGGATGAACCAGAAGAGATCAATGAACAAAAACGTGCGTACATGGAACGAATCGGCTCAGAATGTACAGCAGAAGGTATTCCATTTTTCTTGGAGATTGTTTCTTATGATGCAGAGATCGCAGACGCGACTTCCCAGGAGTATGCTCAAGTAAAACCACGTAAGGTGATTGGCGCGATGCAGGAATTTTCACAGGAACGTTATCAGGTTGATGTGTTGAAAGTGGAAGTGCCGGTAAATATGAATTTTGTTGAAGGGTTTGGCGAAACAGTCTGCTATACACAAGCAGAAGCAGCGGCGTATTTTAAAGAACAATCTGATGCAACCGAGTTGCCATTCATTTTCTTGAGCGCTGGTGTTAGTGCCGAGTTGTTTCAGGAAACGTTACGTTTTGCGAAGCAGTCAGGTTCAACCTTTAATGGCGTATTATGCGGCAGAGCAACCTGGGCGAATGGCGTCGAACCATTTGTGAAAGAGAGCGAAGAAAAGGCAATTGCTTGGTTATCTGAACAAGGGAAACAAAATATCATAGAATTAAATGAGGTTTTAAAAGAAACTGCAACCTCGGTTTATACAAAGGCATAAGCAAAAGGACTGTCCATTGCGGATAGTCCTTTTGACACTTTATAAGGCTGTTTTAGCTAGTTCGATTTGCTTTTTGACTTGGTCGAAACCAGTTCCGCCTAATGAATGGCGGCGAGTAATTGCTGTTTTTGAAGCTAGCGTATCATAGATGTCTTCTTCGATCACCGGATTGATGGCTTGATATTCTTCTAATGAGACGTCTTGCAGGTAGATTCCTTTTTGCGTACACTCTAATACAAGTTTTCCAACAATTTCGTGTGCTTGGCGGAAAGGAATGCCTTTTGTGGCTAAATAATCAGCTAATTCTGTCGCATTTGAAAAATCTTTTTCCGTCGCATCGTGCATGATCTGGGTGTTAACGGTCATTGTATCAATCATCCCGGCCATGATATCTAAGCTTGTCGCTACGGTGTGGACCGTGTCAAACATGCCTTCTTTATCTTCTTGCAGGTCTTTGTTATAAGCCAGCGGTAAGCCCTTAATTACGGTGAGCAAGCCAATTAAATCACCAAATACTCGTCCTGATTTGCCGCGGATTAATTCCGCCATATCGGGATTTTTCTTTTGAGGCATGATGGAGCTGCCCGTTGAAAAGGTATCGGTCAGTTCGACAAATTTAAATTCATGGCTGCACCATAATATGATTTCCTCACAAAAACGTGAAAGGTGCATCATTAAAATCGAACTATTGCTTAAAAATTCTAAAATGAAGTCACGATCACTGACGCCATCAAGGCTATTCATGTATAGGTCGCTGAAGCCTAGCTCATCTGCGGTCATCTGACGATCAATTGGAAATGTCGTACCAGCTAAAGCTGCACAGCCTAACGGCGAGATATCCACGCGCTTCATACTTTCCTCCAAACGTGCCTGATCACGTGTCAGCATGCCATAATAGGCCATTAAGTGATGCCCAAAAGAAATCGGCTGAGCATGTTGCAGGTGAGTGTAGCCGGGCATGATTGTTTCGACATGCTCTTCAGCTTTATTAACTAAGACCGCTCTGAAATGGTGGACTTTCTCAATAATCTCAGTTAGATGTTCCTTCAAATATAAATGCATATCTGTCGCAACCTGATCGTTTCGGCTGCGAGCAGTGTGGAGTTTTCCAGCGACAGGTCCAATCTCGTCATGAAGCATTTTTTCCAAGTTCAAATGAATGTCTTCATTTTCAATCGTAAAGGTCAGTTCATCCTTTGCGGCTTTTTCTGCTAATATATTGAGACCCGTAGTGATTTGCTGCGCTTCTTCTTTTGTGATGATGCCCGTTTCGCCGAGCATTTTGACATGTGCTAAGCTGCCGGTAATATCTTGTGTTGCTAATTGCTGATCAAAGGGAATCGAAGCACCAAAAGCGTCGATCCACGCTTCGTTTTTTCCATCAAAACGTCCGCCCCATAATTTTGCCATTGTTTTATCCTCGCTTTTGTCTATGAATTTTTAACAAAAAAGACCGTCGCAACGGTCTTTTTTCAGCGCATAACTCGCGCTTTTCTTTTAGGGAGGAGGCATCTTTTCAGATACCTCAGGATGAAAACATTGCTGGTTTCCTTATTTCCTGACCGGAAAAGAAACTCTCCTATGAGCAATGGCAAGATGTGAAACCGGACGGCCTTATTTACCGGCAAGTAAAAGCCGCCTCACATCTAGTTTCTCTTGCACTTTCATGATTTCAAATTTTTCTTATTGTACAGTGGTCTGCTTGTTTCCAGCTTGGACCTCAGCGTTTACCTTGGTTGGCAAGCCCCATAGTTTTATGAAGCCGATTGCTGCTTCTTGGTCGAACGTATCGGCAGATGTATAAGTCGCCAAATTTTCGTTGTATAAGCTGTTGTCAGATTTACGTCCTTCAACGATCACATTGCCTTTGAATAATTTCACACGGAGTACGCCGTTCACGACTTCTTGTGATTGCTTCAAGAATGCGATCAAGGCATCCATCGTTGGATTGAACCACAGACCATCGTAGATCATTTGACATAGTTGTTGTTCAATGACTGGTTTGAAATGAGCCATCTCGCGAACAAATACTAAATCTTCTAATTCTTTATGTGCCTTCATTAATACTTCTGCACCTGGGCATTCGTAAACTTCCCGAGATTTGATGCCGACCAGACGATTTTCAATATGGTCGATTCTGCCAATGCCATGTACACCTGCGATGGTATTTAGCTTCATGATCAATTTAGCTAATGATAATTCTTCTCCATCTAATGCAGTTGGTACCCCTTTTTCAAACGTGATCTCAAGGATCGTTGGCTTATCTGGTGTATCTTCTAGTTCAGCAGTAATCGCATAGGCACCCGCTGGCGGAGTTGCCCAAGGATCTTCTAGAATGCCGCATTCGCAGGCACGTCCCCATAAATTTTGGTCAATTGAGTAAGGATTATCCAAATCCGCTGGAATCGGTACTCCTTTTTCAGCTGCATAGTTGATTTCTTCTTCCCGGGACCATTTCCATTCACGGACCGGTGCAATGATCTTCAAGTTCGGATCAAGAGCGGCGATGGAAACTTCAAAACGGACTTGGTCATTTCCTTTACCAGTACATCCGTGAGCAATTGTCGTTGCGCCTGTTTGGTGAGCCAATTCAACTAATTTCTTTGAAATCAACGGACGAGACAAAGCAGAAACTAGCGGGTAAGAATTTTCGTAGTATGTATTGCCTTGCAATGCGACTAAAACAAAATCTTGCGAGAACTCCTCGCGGGCATCAATTGCATAGGATTCTGTTGCCCCAACCTGCAATGCTTTATTTTTAATAAATTCGGTGTCGCGACCTTCGCCAATGTCCAAACAGCAGGCAATCACGTCGTAGCCTTCGTCGACGAGCCATTTGATTGAAACCGAAGTATCTAAACCACCTGAGTATGCTAAAATCACTTTTTCTTTCATCCTGATTGCTCCCTTATCGCTTTTTCATTAAATTCTAATTAATGTGTTGAAGTCATATTAGCATCGTAAAATACAAAAAGCAAGCACTTTTTAAATATTTATGCAAAATATTTTTGAAAATACGTTTCTTTATTCATTTTGACCTGTATAAAAGAAAGGATAGTGAATAGTAGAAGAAGTTAGAGAAAATGAAAATATTTTGCGTTTTCAAAGAGAAAAACATTGACATGGCAAGGCTTTGCAAGTATTATGGTAAATGGTATTGTTTGCCCCACGAGAGCCCCGGAAACTCAAGTGTTTGTCAAACATTCGAAATCGAAATTGGAGGAAAAAAACGTGCGTACAACATATATGGCTAAGCCAGGCGAAGTAGATCGCAAATGGTACGTAGTAGACGCAACTGATGTTCCTTTAGGACGTCTTTCAACAGTTGTTGCATCAATGCTACGCGGAAAAAATAAACCAACATTCACACCACACATTGACACTGGTGATTTTGTAATTGTAATTAATGCAGATAAAGTTAAATTGACAGGTAAGAAAGCAACTGACAAGATTTACTACCGTCACTCAAACTTCCCTGGTGGATTGAAATCAATCTCAGCAGGCGAAATGCGTGCTAAAAATTCTCGCCGTTTGGTCGAAACTTCTGTTAAAGGTATGCTTCCTAAAAACACTTTAGGTCGCGCTCAAGGCATGAAACTTCACGTTTACGGTGGAGCAGAACATCCACATGCAGCACAACAACCAGAAGTCTTAGACATCACAAACTTAATTTAATAGGAGGGAAATTCATTGGCACAAGTTCAATATAGCGGCACAGGCCGTCGTAAAAATGCAGTTGCTCGCGTACGTTTAGTACCAGGAACTGGTAAAATTACTGTAAATAAAAAAGACGTTGAAGAATATATCCCACACGCTGACCTACGTTTAGTAATCAACCAACCATTTGGTGTTACTGAAACAGCTGGTTCATATGATGTATTCGTAAACGTAAACGGTGGGGGCTACGCAGGTCAAGCCGGCGCTATCCGTCACGGTATCTCACGCGCTTTATTAGAAGTAGATCCTGATTTCCGTGCACCATTAAAACGCGCTGGATTACTTACTCGTGATTCACGTATGGTTGAACGTAAAAAACCAGGTCTTAAGAAAGCTCGTAAAGCTTCACAGTTCTCAAAACGTTAATTCGTTTATACAGAAATTCAAAGACACTTTCCAATTGGGAAGTGTCTTTTTTCTATTTAAAGGTCCATTTTTTCTAAAAGTATTTTCGTTTCAGATGGAGTAGTGTCGCGTATAATTATTTTGTCAAAACGCATGTGAAGATGTAATTTGAGATATCTTTTAAATCGTTGGTCAAGTTATTGATGGAGATTGGAAGAATAAATTTTCGCTCTTGATTTAGTAAGCAACGTTCGCAAACGATAAAACAATGAATGTTAAAAAATAACTCAGGAATATCGTCGATGGAATAATAAATCTCATCATTGATAAAAAAATAGTTTTCTGAAATGATCTTGTTAATATTGTTCCTAAACAACATATGAGAGTATTCATCTTTAGCAACAATTATGATGGGAATCTTCTTTTTTTCACCTTTTTTTAAAAGCGGCATGACTTGTTGACAAAACTGCAAAATGATTGATTCAGACATGGTGATAGTATTTGAAAAGTATTCTTTTAACCAAGCACATATGATTTTACTTACTTTTTCTTTTATATGGAAATCATTGCTGTTTATAAAAAAGTATTGGTTAAGTAAAAACTCATTAATTCCGAAAGAGGTGGTATAGACTAAATCCATCAAGGGTTTTTCAAATTCCATTTCCCCGAGTAGATTCATTTCGAATCCTGCCTCGAAATTTCTGATCAGCTGAACAACAGAAGGATGACTTTTGATTAAACGTGTACGATAGTATTGATAGTCTACTTCAATTAATCGGTAGCTTTCTGGGTTGTAAGGCAAATTTTTATAAACAAAAGAAATGAATGCTAAATTTTGATCATCCATCTCTACGTTTTGCTGTAAAAAGCAAGTGTTGATGCTATTAAAAATAATTCCTGTCTTCAAAAACGCGATCGTTTCGGCTTCTATCATTAGAGTGTCTCTTCTTGTAAGACTTAAAAAAATTGAGTATTGCAGATAAAGCAGACTTTTTTTACTGAGTCTGTTTTTTAAAAGCTCACTTATAGCAAGCGCAATTTTTTCAGATTGGAAGAAGAGCGGATTTTTATTAAGCTCACTAATGCCAATTCCCCGCATCCAGATAGCTAAAAAAATATACCTTATTTTCAATTTATTATCGAAGTCAATTTCTCCTTCAGAATTGAGTCCTAAACTTTGCCGAAAATATCTCTCAGACTTCTTTTTTAAATTGAACACTTTGGTCACTGAAATAAATTCATCCTCAGAGATTGAAGTATAATTATTTTTTCCCAAAAGGTATCGGTAGCATACTCTCAGAAAAAGTGAATCTAAATATAATTTACGAACCAACTCATAACAGCTAGTGTCCGGTTTAAATTGAAAGGATAATTCTGATCGGGATATTTTATAGGAAACTAAGTCGTTTTCTAATTTAGAGGCGATCGTATAACAATCCCTTTTGATTGTGTTAAAGCTAGTATTTATATTCGTGGCCAGCTCGTTTATTTTTATTTGTCTACATTCATATAGTACATAAGTGATTTTAACTCTGCGCAGGATATCTTTTTCTATAAAATTGTCTATCAATGAACTGTCTCCTTATATTGTTAAACCTAATAAAATAAGCATCCTTCTATTTGTTATGGTGAAGATGAGGTGAGTAATCAACTTTTTCTACAAGCCTCTTAGACTTAGTTAACTCATATTTTTTTCTATTTCACTAAATAATAAGTCACCTAAAAAGTATCCCTTATTCCAAGACGTGGTCAATTCGCCATCAGGAAACTGGTAGATAGCTAGTTTCTTTTTGATTCGATTGGCCAAGTTAGAAAGCTGGCATAAATTGGATCTTGTTGCTTCTGTCTCCCAAATTAATGAGCACATCTTTTCTCGAGAGAGCACTTTCCCATCTTTTTGATAGTCATAGAGATGGTACAATAATTTTTTTTCGTTTGAAGAAAGACTGAAAAAGAATAGCTCAGAGTTCTTTTCTTTTTGTAAGCTATGATTCTTTCCAGCAGCAAAAACTGTATGTTCCTGTTCACTTGCGAGTTTAGCAATTTTTTCCGTGATCTCCATATCCGTTGCTTCAGGTTCAATCCAATCATCAATTACATTGATCAAATGAGAAAATTCTGACTTCGTTAGATCTTCTTTATTTCCTTTTCTCAAAATAAACAAACCATTTTTCTTGAAGAAGGCATAAGACTTCGAAATATCTAAAGTAGAGACAGTGTCACTAAAAATGACCAATGAGAAATACTTGATAATTTGTGGAAAAAATTGAGCATCATTTAATAAATCGCAAGAACAATATACTTCATCATTTGAACGTTGTAGGATTGCTTGCAAATCTCTTTCAACCATTAAATTTTTTGTTATGATTAATATTCTTGCCATAAATACCACTCCTATCAGCGAATAAATATTTAGGGATTAGTTAAAATCATCTATTAATAAATTCGCCTTATTTCTTTGTTATTACTGCAATCTTACAGTATCAAAAATAGACTAAATATTTTTTCCTTCTTTTTAATTTTTTTAATTCATAAATTAAATTTTTAAATAAAACACAATTGGATATCAACGCATAACCTATAATTCGTTGTTAATTATAAAAGTTCGCATCGGTCTCACGAGTATATTTAGCTTTATAAATGAAAAGACTTAGAAACTTTTTCGGCATTACTTTTTTGTTAGTTTATACTATGTTGATTCGATGTTGAAAAATTTTCTGACCTTGTAAACTGACTATAGAAAGTTTATTTGGAGGAAATTTATGAAGAAGAAAACGAAGCTTATGTTAGTCGGAGTGATCGGTGTAGTGTTAGCCGGATGTGGCTTTTTTGCATTAAATTCTAAAAAGAAAGAATCGCCATATCATGTCTTTACAGTAAAAGCAGCTGATCCGTTACAACTTAAAGGTAAAGTGGAACCACTTAAGAAGCAGCTCTATTTTTTTGATGGAAATAAAGGGAGAATTAAAAATATTCCTGTAAGTAACGGTGAAGAGGTCGCAATTGGAACGCCATTAATTGAGTATCAGAATGAAGCCGTGGAAAATGAAACAGTCTCACAGCGGCATGCGGTAGAAAAAAGCTCATTAGATGCTTCACAAGCAGAGGCGACTGTAGCGGCAAATGAAAGACAAGTACAAACAATTACCAATCAAATCAATGATACACAGCAAAAAATGACACAAGCAAAAGAAGAAGAAAAGACGGCTTTAAATGAACAGTTAAAACAGCAGCAGGGAGAATTGCAAACAGCGAATGATCAATTGAGTCAATCACGTTTTGCAGTACAAAGTGCTTATGAGGATGTTCAATCGGCTAAAGATGTATTAGCTGGACAACAGAAACAAGCATCATCGACAGCCAGTTCAGAAATTGCGGGGATTGCCTCGGTGGATGAAAAAGGAAAAGGTAGTCCTGAAGTTCCTGTAGTAACGGTATCTAGCAAAGAGAAGCAGGTCAAAGGAATTGTTACGGAATATGACTTAGACAAATTGGTGCCTGGTCAAACAGTTCAAGTAACGACGGTCGGCAATGATAAAAAAGTTGACGGAACGATTAAAAGTATTGCTACTAGTGCGTTACCAACTAGCGGGGACAACAGCAATGTCGCTTCCTACGAATTTATTGTAGAAGGGGACTTTCCTTGGACAGATGATTTATCAACTTTAGTAACTTTGCAGCAAAAGCAGCTTTTGTTGCCTGATTCTGCGATAAAGAAAACAAAAAATGAACAATATGTTTATAAATATGTAAATGGCAAGGTCAAGAAAACAGCGATTCAAATAGTAACTGTCAGTGGGCATAATATAGTACAAAAAGGATTGAAAGCCAATGATAAAATCATTGAAAATCCAGATGATGAGCTAAAGGACGGTTCGGAAATTCAGGTAGCTGCGAATGATTAAATTGGAGCATGTGTATAAATATTATGAGACCGGGGACACACAGTTAACTGTTTTAGAAGATGTCAATTTTTCAATTGCCGCAGGAGAGTTTGTCGCCATTATGGGACCTTCTGGGTCAGGAAAATCGACATTGATTAATCTTTTAGGTTTTATTGATCGTCATTTTGACGGAAGGTATCTATTTAATGGACGTGAAATTGGAGATTTCAAGGATGAAGAATTATCTGAGATTCGCAATCGCTCTGTAGGGTTTGTTTTTCAAAATTTTAGTTTGATTGAAAATTTGTCAGTGGCTGAAAATGTTGAGTTGCCTCTTTTATATAAAGGGGCTAAACATAATGAAACACAAAAGAAAGTGAAGGACGCCTTAAAAAGAGTCGGATTATCAGAAAAACTGGATCAGCTTCCTAAGCAATTATCTGGTGGACAGCAGCAGCGAGTAGCAATAGCGCGAGCGTTGATTAATCAGCCAAATTTTATTATTGCAGATGAACCAACCGGAGCACTGGATACCCACACAACGGATGAAATCATGCAGCTATTCAAGCAGCTTAACGATGAAGGTGTAACAATTATTTTAGTAACACACGATCCTGAAACAGTTGTTTACTGTGATCGGCTATTAAAAATCAGAGATGGGAAAATGATCGAGGAGGTGCTGCAGTCGTGAGAAAGTACATACTCTGGAGGACCGCCTTTCGCTCCATTTTTAAAAATAAACGTCGTAGTTTCTTAACAATGGTGGGTATCATTATTGGGATTGCCGCAGTTATCATGATCGTTGCTTTAGGAAATGGGTTTAAACGAAACATTTTATCTGAGACAACTGGTACAGATGAAACAGGACAAACAAAATACATCAATATTAAATACAATGATTTTGATAATTTGGTCAGTGACAATAGCGGTATCTCGCAGACTGATAAAGATATGGTTGCAAACTTGCCGGAAGTAAAGAATGTTTCTTATTATAAAGCAACGAAAAAAGATAGTAATCCAACAGTTGATTTTTATGATAAGAATACGAAGCTGTCAATGACCGTTAATCCGACGAAGGAAACAAATTTATCTATTTTAAACGGACGTCAGTTGAATGCAGCGGACAGTGATAGCTTGAATAAGGTTGTCGTTCTTGATGAGGTTGTAGCAAAACAGCTTTTTGGTTCAAAAGAAGCGGCATTGAATAAAGGCTTTGATTTAAATGGTCAAGTTTTTACAGTTGTTGGTGTATCTGCAAATACTTCGGGTGAAATCGGACCACAAAACTATGAACCATTGGCCTTTTTTCCAAAAAAGACGTACACACGCTATTTAGGAAAAAAAGAGGATCATTCCGTTTTAGCTATTAAGTTCAATGCGAAAGCGAATAACGAAGCGGCAATGACCAAGGTATTAAAACAGCTCAACATGAATGGTGAGAGTCGAACGCTAGGAGAATATCAAAGCTATGATCCAAGCTCTGAAATTAAACAACTAGGATCAATGCTAGATCAGATGACTCTTTTTATCAGCGCAGTAGCAGCTATTTCATTATTTATTGCGGGTGTGGGTGTAATGAATATGATGTATATCTCGGTCTCAGAACGAACAAAGGAAATCGGGATTCGGCGTGCACTTGGGGCAAATGCCAAATCAATCAAATTACAATTTCTATTTGAAGGAATTGTTTTAACAGCAAGCGGCGGTATTATCGGCTATATTTTAGGTATTCTGATTGCTTTTGGTGCGTCCTTTGCACTGCCGTTTTCTGTTCGCCCTGATATGATGACGGTATTCATTTCGATCGGGACTTCGGTTTTGATCGGAGTAGGCTTTAGTTATTTACCGGCCTCAGCTGCAGCAAAAAAAGAATTGATCGATATATTGAAATAACTATTGCTTTTTAAACAGCTGTTTTAAGGAATCAATCAACAGTGACTATTATTTAGCTAAACCTTCTGAAAATGGTAAAATTTAAGTATTCAACTAATAGTTGAGCACAAATTTTATGATTTCAACAGAAGGTTTATTGTTTGTTAGAATACTGGAGGGTATATTCATGGTAGAGATCGGAGCTAAAATCAAAGAGTTGAGAGAAGCGAAAAAAATGTCGCAAAAGGATTTGGCTGATTATCTAAATGTGACTCCGCAAGCTGTTTCAAAGTGGGAGAGAAAGAAAAGTTATCCTGATTTGGACATGCTGGTTCGATTGAGCAACTATTTTCAGATATCTACGGATGAACTTTTAGGAAAGTCAAAACCGTCATTTTTGGCTTCTTTCTTTTCTAAAATCAAAGGAGAAGAGAACATGGACAAGTCGATCGCGATTAAAAAATATCCTGAAGGTAAGGTGCCTAAAGCAGTAAATGTTGAAAATATGGCTGGATTTCTACGGATTACTTTTGATAATGATGAGATTCGATATCTAAGATCGCATCTTTTTGAGGGGATGATTGATCTTTTCTCTCCAAGTAGAGGAAAGGGGAAACGTGGACCATTGATGTTTGGAAAATATAATTCCTATAATTGGATCGGTTCGCAGTTTGAAATCAAAGAGTCGGGTGAAGTAGTTCTAAATGGTACGGATTTCTATTCACCAGAAGAGCTTTGGTATGATAGTAAAGAACATATTAATGAAATTACCTATCCTTAGTTTGCACTAAGGATAGTTTTTTCATTAGTCAGCAATTTGTATTTTTGCTTCTGCCTTAAAATCTTAGTATAATGACGTTGTTTTGATGTTTAGGAGGAAGTATACATAATGAATAATAATTTTTGGGCGGAGCTGCCAAAGCCCTTTTTTATACTGGCACCGATGGAAGATGTGACGGATGTGGTGTTTCGTCATGTGGTAAAAGAGGCGGGGGCACCGGATGTTTTCTTTACGGAGTTTACGAATTCGGATAGTTTTTGCCATCCGGATGGAATCGAAAGTGTTCGTGGACGATTGGCCTTCACAGAGGATGAACAGCCGATGGTGGCGCATATCTGGGGAGATAAGCCAGAATTTTTCCGTGAGATGAGTATCGCATTGGCGGATATGGGCTTTAAAGGAATTGATTTGAATATGGGTTGCCCGGTACCGAATGTCGCGGAGCGTGGCAAAGGCAGCGGCTTGATTTTACGTCCGGAGGTTGCGGCAGAATTAATTGAAGCGGCCAAAGCGGGTGGGCTACCAGTCAGTGTGAAGACGCGGCTTGGTTTTACTGACACTGCTGAGATGGAGAAATGGATCAGTCATTTACTGAAGCAAGATATTGCGAATCTTTCGGTTCACATGCGGACGCGCAAAGAGATGAGCAAGGTGGCTGCGCATTGGGAGCTGATTCCTCGAATCGTAGAGCTGCGGGATGAGATCGCGCCCCAGACATTGATTACTATTAATGGAGACATTTTAGATCGTCAGATGGGTCTGGAGCTTGCTGAAAAATATGGTGTGGACGGCTTGATGATCGGGCGTGGGATTTTCAAGAATCCATACGCCTTTGAGAAAGAACCGCAAGAGCATTCGCCGAAAGAATTAATCGGTTTGCTGCGATTACAGCTTGATTTGCAAGACAAGTACGCGGAGCAGGTTCCTCGTTCGATTGTTGGATTGCATCGTTTCTTTAAAATCTATGTTAAGGGATTCCCCGGTGCAAATGATTTGCGGGTGAGCTTAATGAATACGAAGTCAACCGCTGAGGTTCGAGAGATTTTGGCTGATTTTGAAAGACAGCATGAAGAAATTTTCTAAGTGTCATTTGTGATAAAAAAATAAAAGGGTGGCTGATTCTGCAAGTAATTAACAGGATTAGCCACTCGTTTTTTCATTTCAAGGAGTCAGGTAATGATCTAGGTTCTATTATTCCCACGATTCTTGTTAGCTTGGTATAATAGAAAGGAGCGATTGCATATTTCATATCTAAAAAATCAAGGAGTGTTTTTATGATCGAAGTAAAATTAGGCGATATTTCTCGTCTTGCTAATCGAGTAGACGCGATTGTGAATGCCGCAAATACAGCCCTAATTCCTGGTGGAGGTGTAGACGGCGCTTTAAATCAGGCAGCTGGTCCAAAATTGAAGCAAGCGATGGCTAAGATTGGTGGAACTCCTACGGGAACAGCCGTGATAACGCCAGCTTTTGATTTACCAGCAAAGTATGTAATCCATGCGGTAGGTCCACGTTATATTGATGGCCAACATGAGGAAGAAACATTATTGTATTCAGCCTATGAAGCTGTTTTCCAATTGGCACGAGAAAATGATATACAAACACTTGCAGTACCGGTATTGAGCGCAGGCATTTATCAGTACCCCAAAGAAGCGGCAGCCCGCGTTTTATACAATGTAACGAATCGAGTTGAAAATCAAAGGATTGCTACTCAAGTGATTGTATTTGATGACGTTTGGCTGGAAATTTTTAAGAAAATTAAACGTGATAGTAAAGATGAAAGCGATTAATTATTTTTATCAGAATTTGGATAAAGTGATAAACTAGTCTATAAATAAGCGAAAAGTGAGGCGAACAATTTGAAAGCTATCTCGATTCATCCTGAGCCAGTAATGGATATTCTACTAGGAAAGAAGAAAGAGGAATACCGATCATGGACAACCCATCATAGAGGACCTTTATTAATCTGCTCGACAGCTATCAAGACTCCTGGTTGCATTTCAGGTTATGCTGTTTGTATTGTTGATTTAACCGATGTAAAAAAATTGGCTGACGATTCTTATGCATGGATTTTTGAGAATGTTCGTTGTATCAAACCGTTTCCAATTAAGGGGCAACGCCGGCTTTACCATGTGCCAGATGAGCAGATTGTTGTACCAGTGGAAGGTGAATTTAAGTTTGATGATGGTGAGAAGGTTGTGACTGAAAAATTTTGGCAAAACCATTATCTAGCGCTGATTAACTAAAAATTTTAGAGAGTACGAATATCAGGTTAAATTATGTAAAACTTGATGTGAGCACAAACGGCTTCCAGTTAGTGATTAGAGGCAAAGAATTCTTAATAATCAAAAGGCAGTTTCTTACTGTTGATCACTGGTACTGGGATTATACTTTTATCATGTAATATTAGCCTTTATATTGGATAACTATAACACTGAATTAATAGAAATAATTAAAGACAAATGGTCTTTAAGAACTGACCTAAAAGATTGAGACAGTAATAAAAAATATTTTTCTAGGCTGCTGATTTCCGAAATTCTATCGGAGATCGGCAGTCTAGTTTTTGTTGAGTTAATAAAGAGGTAATTCTATTTCGTTTCAGGTTATTGTGTCAGGTCCTTACTTTAGCCCTTGCTTTTTTATTTTTTGAAAAAAATTGGGATAACCTATAATCGATGAATTTTTTAACGAAAAATGCTCAAAAATGATGATATTAACAAATAAATAGCCTTTAAAATTGCTTTTAACGTTTTTTAATTTGATTTGAATTCACTATTTTTTTACTTTTTCCTCTTCATCTTAAAAAAATCAATCTGTTAATTACGTATTTTGAATGATTTTGACTAAAAATTGCCACCACCATCTATTTATATTATTATTTGTTAACAACATTAGAATATTTCAAGTGTTTGATATTTCTTTTACTTTAAAAATGGAAAATTACTGAGAAAATGATTTATTAATCAATAGCCTTTCATTTTTTTATCAAAGTACAAAAATTATGAAGAAATGGCGGATGATGACGGTCAGCTAAAGGGGAGAGTTTACTAGCAAGTCGTTCTTTTGAGAGGAGAATGATCATGGATTTTCGTTCAGTTTTAGGAACAAGCAACAAACGGCGATTAGCATTATTAGAACGACTCTATTATCGTCGTGAGGGGTGGTCGAGCGATCAATTATTAAGCGAGCTGAATTGTTCGCTGCCAATTTTATTAAATGATATTGAGTTGATCAATGATGAATATCCTAGTTTTCAAATTACGAAAACAAAAGGGATTTATCGATTGAATGTGGGGAAAAGAGTTAGTCTAGGGAATTTATATGCGAATATTTTGAATACTAGTCCAGAATTCCAGATTATTGAAGAACTTTTGTATGAAGAGTGCGAAAATATTACTGCATTAGCTAAAAAACTGTACCTCAGTTCTTCCAATACACAGCGTTATTTGAAAAAGCTAGAGAAAATCTTATCATTGGCGGGCATGGAGTTATGTTATCGGCCATTGCGAGTAGAGGGAAACGAAGGAGAAATCCGAAATTTTTATTATCGATTTTACAGTGAGAAACAAAATGCTTTTGAAAGCTCGATGCCGAAATTACCAACGAAGCACTACCATATTATCGGAGAATATGTAGAAGAGTTTGTCAGAGTGAATCAAATTCATGAAAAATATGTTTTTCAAAAGCGCTTGATTTATAATTTCTATATTAGTATTTGGCGAGTGAAAAATGGTCATAGTTATCCAAAAGGAGAGCTGCGGACTGAAGGATTGTTTTTGCCTATGGATATCGAGTATAAGAAACTAAGACAAGCCGTTCGAGAAGGTTTAGATCTAGAATTAACACCAGAAATGGTGAGGGAAGGTCTGTGGTTAATTTTTTCTGATTCAATCGTATTCAGCTTTCAACACCGTGAACTTGCTATGACAGATAATGCAAACTATCAGCAGCTATTTATGCGTCATTATGAACTCGTGGAAGAATACAATGAGATGCTAGGCTATCGATTAGAAAAACAAAGCAGAATTGACTTAGCGACAGTTTTATCAAATGATTTTTATATGTATGATCCCCAAGGGCAATATGTCTGTTTACTATGGCGTAACAGAACTATGTTTTTATCGGAAGCATCAAAAATGTATAGTCGCGGAGTAGAAAAAATAACGAATTTAGTAAAAAGATTTGTAGCGAAATACGAGATATATCAGGAAGAAGATTTTGTCCGTAACTATGTCTATCTACTGATTACGATGGAAGAAAGGTGTATGGAATGGTTGGCGAATCAAGAACCACTATTAAAAGTTTTGTTATTATCTGATTTGACCCCTACAGAAGAAAGCTTTTTAGCGAAACAAATTTCTGATACAATTTATGGAAACTTCATAATCAATCATTTTGAGAATCTATCAGGAGGAATCGCTCAGTTGCATTATGAGTTGAAAAATTATGATTGCTTGATTACTACAGGTTCAGCTGAAGGATTGCCGAATGATTATCCCGTAGTCGTAATTGATCCTTTTTTAACTAGTCAAAGTACACATTGGATACAAGAAATGATCAGTAAGCTTGAAGAAAAACGGAACTTGGCCACTATGATAGAATAGTAGCGAAAGAAGGTTGAGTATGGATAATAATAGTATGGAAAAAATCAATCAATTTCGCGATGAACGAAACTGGCGTCCTTTTCATAATGAGAAGGATTTAGCCTTGTCGATCTGCTTGGAGGCGGCTGAACTATTAGAGCTTTTTCAGTGGAAAGATTCAGAAGAGGCGCGGACGCAAACGGAGCGGTTGAAGGAAGAATTAGCGGATGTACTGATTTATTCTTACATGATGGCAGATAATTTGGACTTTGATATTGACGAGATCATTAGTGAGAAATTGAAGAAGAATGCGATTAAATATCCGGTAGAAAAAGAGTAGATATTCGATACTAAGTCGCAAAAAAAGCAGAATTTTCTGCTTTTTTTATTCATGTAATTCCAACGGTAAGCCATCTGGATCAAAGAAAAAGGTCATTTTCTCTCCAGTAAAATCATCGGTGCGCAAAGGCTCGCAATCAATACCGTGACTATTTAAATAAGCGACTGTTGCTTCGATGTCCGTTGTTTTAAACGCAAGATGGCGTAAGCCTGCTGCTTCTGGAAAGCTAGGACGCTTTGGTGGATTTTTAATAGCGAAGATCTCTAATTCCGCATCATTTAGCTGTAAATCCAATTTATAATCTTGGCGTTCTGGTCGGAAATTTTCACGAATGATTGGCAGACCAAGAATATCTACATAAAAATGTCGTGCCTTTTGATAGTCTGAAACGATGATAGCGACGTGATGGATGGCAGAAAAATCTGGTTTTTGCATGAGTAGGTCCTCCTTTTTTCTCATTATAAGCTAGTTGGATTAAAAAAAGTATGTTATACTCCAATCAATTGAAGAGAAACATTTGGGGTGCTTTTTGGCTGAGATTATACCCATGGAACCTGATGCAGTTAAAACTGTCGCAGGGAAATGTAGCTAGTTGACTGATCGTACCCGACCATTTTATTTTGGTTGGGTTTTTCTGTCTTTTACTCCTTTTGTTTCTTGTAGAAAGGAGTTATTTGTCTTGGAAAAAAGTAAAATTCATAAGTTGACGTTATTGGCTCTAATGATCGCATTAGATGTTGTGTTGTCTCCCTTGATGCGGATCGAAGGGATGGCGCCGATGTCCAGTGTGATGAACATTATCGCCGGAGTGTTGCTAGGACCATTTTACGGAACAGTCATGGCGTTAGTCTGTGCATTGATACGGATGACGATGTTGGGGATTCCGCCTTTAGCGTTGACGGGTGCAGTATTTGGTGCATTTTTTGCTGGTCTATTTTATCGTTTAGGAGGAAGACTGATTTGGTCAATGCTGGGTGAAATTGTGGGTACAGGAATCATCGGTTCGCTCTTATCCTATCCTGTAATGGTCTGGTTTACAGGGAGTCAAAATGAGCTATACTGGTTGATTTACACTCCGAGATTTGTCGGAGCAACGTTGATTGGTTCGGCAATTGCTTTTGTTGTGTTGGTTAAATTGCAGGAAACAACGATTTTTAAACGCTGGCAGCGGTTGTTTTCAAGTGAAAGGATGTTTGGATGATCAAAACGAATATTTCAAAGGGATTTCCATTAGAAAATGCTCCGTTAGTTCATTGTATAACCAATGAAGTGACCTGTGAAACGGTCGCAAATGCATTGCTTTACGTTGGTGCAAAGCCGATCATGGCTTCTGATCCTCGCGAGTTTGAGGAATTATTTCAACAAACAGACGGGTTGCTGCTGAATATCGGACATCTGTCGGAAGAACGTGGGACCAGTCTGTTGGCAGCGAGCAAACTAGCAAATAGCGTTCATAAGCCAACGGTGGTAGATTTGGTCGGTTATGGCGTCAGTAGGGTTCGAAATCAAGTAGGGCGTTCGTTGGTGGCAGAAAATCCAACAGTAGTAAAAGGCAATATTTCTGAACTACGGAATTTTTGCGGGCTGCCGAGTCAGGCTCGTGGAGTGGATGGTAGTGAGCTAGATCAAAGTGAAGAAGCAATCGCTGAATTATCGGAAGCTATGCAGAAGTTAGCGGCTCTTTATCCGAAGACCACGTTCCTAGCAACAGGTTCTCAAGATATTATCGTCGATCAAGAACGTATTTTTCATTTAGCGAATGGCGTGCCTGCGTTGGATCGTTTTACCGGTACAGGCGATGTTGTAGGTGCGTTGATTGCAGCATTATTAGGCGGCGGATTGAAAGCGATTGATGCGGCTGTAACTGCGGTTAGCTATTTTAATCTTTGCGGAGAGCAAGCAGGAGATACGATTGGTCTAGCCGCTTTCCGGCAAGAGACGTTGAATCAGCTTTCAATATTGATGGAGGAGAACTGGTGGACAAAAGTGAAAGGACGGGAAAAGCATTGGACTTAACCTTATATTTAGTGACTGGTCGGTATGATTTTAGCGATGAGAAGTTTTTAGCGGTGATTGAAGAGGCCTGTCAAAATGGTGTGACATTAATTCAATTACGAGAGAAGACTTTGTTGACGGGTGCTTTTTATGAGCTGGCTTTGAAGGTAAAAGCTATTACGGATCGTTACGATGTTCCTTTAATTATTAATGATCGTGTTGACATTTGTTTGGCAGTCGACGCAGCAGGAGTGCACATCGGAGATGATGAGATGCCGGTGGATATTGTTCGTTCGCTCATTGGTACAGAAAAAATTCTAGGGGTATCAGCAAAAACTGTGGATCGTGGCTTAGAGGCTGAAAAGGCAGGAGCGGATTATTTAGGGATTGGTGCCATTTTCCCGACAAAAACAAAAGACACTGCTTTGACTTCGATTGAGACGCTAAAAGCGATTAATGAGGCAGTGACGATTCCAAGTGTTGCGATCGGCGGTATCAAAGAAGAAAATCTATCTGATTTTCGTGGAACAGGGATTGATGGTGTTTCGATTGTTAGTGAGATCATGTTAGCGGAAAATGTTGGTAAAAAAGTTCAGGCTCTAAGGGGAAAAATAGCAGAGGTATTGGAGGAACATGTATGATCAATTCAACACCACAAGTCGTAACGATCGCAGGTTCTGATTCTGGCGGTGGCGCTGGAATTCAAGCCGATTTAAAAACGTTTCAAGCTCGAAAAGCTTTTGGTATGAGTATCATCGTAGCATTGACAGCCCAAAATACTTACGGAGTGCAGGATAGTATGGCGATTCCCAGTAGTTTTATCGAAGAGCAGTTTGATTCTCTAGCCGCGGATTTTACGATTGGTGCGGCAAAAACCGGGATGCTGGCAGATGTCGAACGCGTGGAAATTGTCGTGAAGAAATTGAAGCAAGTCAATTTTGGACCATTAATTGTTGATCCTGTGATGGTGGCTAAAGGCGGTCATCACCTGTTGCAAAATGATGCAGTGAAAACCATTAATGAGAAACTATTGCCGTTAGCTACCATCGTGACTCCGAATTTACCAGAGGCAGAGGTGATCATCGGACAGCGAATCGTTACGGATCAGGAGATGATCGAGGCGGCGAAGAAGCTGCAAAATTTGGGCACGAAAAACGTTGTTGTTAAAGGTGGGCATAGCCAAAATAAAGAGGCTGCTGATTTTGTTTTACTAGCATCAGGAGAAAGCTTCTGGATGAGCGCTCCGAGAGTAGAGACCGCCAATACTCATGGAACAGGCGATACCTTTTCGGCTTGTATCGCTGCTGAGTTGGCAAAAGGGAAAGATTTGAAGGAAGCGATCATCATTGGAAAGAAATTTATTCAAGCCGCAATTAGTCAACCTATTTTCGTTGGGCATGGTCACGGGCCAACGAATCATTGGGCAGAGATTTCTGATGACATTTTGATCAGATAAAAAGGAAGTTGAGGTCACCTCAACTTCCTTTTTAATTTGCTTTCAAGCAAATAGCCTGTCCTTGTTTTTGCAGATGAGCGACATGCTGTTCGCCCCAATTGCACAGGCTATCCAAAATATCTGATAGACTGCGGCCGTAGTTGCTTAATGAATATTCTACTTTCGGCGGAACTTGCTGATAGACTTTGCGATCAATGATATTGTCCTCTTCCAATTCACGCAGCTGCTGCGTCAGCATTTTCTGGCTAATACCAGTGATACCGCGCTTCAAATCACTAGGCCGCATGGGTTCATGGCGCAGATTGCATAGAATAATTGGTTTCCATTTTCCGCCAATGACATCCATCGTCGCTTCAACACCGATCATATATGTACGATTTTCCAAAATAAATTTCCTCCTAAAAAACCTTGATATAATCCAAAAGTTACTGAAAGGTACCTATAGTACAAAAAAGTGGGTACTTATCAAAAGGTCAACAACAGTATATAGTATCTTCTCGTAGGTTACAAATACTTTTTTGATGGCTGGTTTCATGAACTAGCTTTACCGCTCAGAGCGAACGTTTATTTAAGAAACCATTTTTCAAAAGGGCGAAAAGTGGTTTTGATTGTCGTCACGCCTACCAATCCGCTAATCGGGCTGAAGCACGAAGTGGAACTGGCCAAGCTGAAGGAGTTCATGAAACCATTCTAAGGAGGAACAACATGGAAAAGAAAATTTCACCAAACTTAACGTTACTGGCTCTCGCAATCAACGCCTTTGCGATCGGGTCAACAGAATTTATTAGTGTAGGGCTTTTGCCGATGATCGTTAAAAGCTTCAATGTCACATTAGCTCAAGCCGGTTTAACCGTTTCTTTATACGCGTTAGGCGTCACGATCGGAGCCCCTTTATTAACGGTGTTAACCGGAAAATGGAATCGTCGCAATCTGATGATCGGGATCATGCTGCTGTTTATTAGTGGGAACTTATTAGCAGCCTTTGCACCGACCTTTATGATTTTATTGCTGGGGCGTATTTTAGCGGCGCTGGCTCATGGCATCTTTATGTCGGTTTCCACCGTGATCGCGGCGGATGTCGTAGAACCTTCCCGTCGTGCTAGTGCGATCGCCATCATGTTTACAGGTTTGACTGTGGCGACCGTAACCGGAGTGCCGTTGGGGACTTTCATAGGTCAACAAACCACGTGGAATATGTCCTTTATCTTTATTGCAGTGGTTGGACTGTTAGGCTTAATTGCCAGTAGCTTCTTAGTGCCTCGTCAGTTGCCAATTCCCGGTAAAGTTGACTTGAAGGGCTTTGTTCGAATTTTTACCAATAAACCATTGGTCATGTCCTTCTTAATCACTGCCTTTGGTTATGGTGGAACCTTTGCGGCTTATACGTATTTGTCGCCAATTTTAGAAGGCTTTGGACTTTCAGCTAGTGCTGTTGTCATTATTTTGATTGTTTACGGAGTGATGGTGGCGATCGGCAATACGATTGGTGGACAGCTTGCCAATGAAAAACCGTTGGCTTCGTTGATTAAAATGTTTGGTCTTTTAATGGCGGCTCTTGTATTCTTATTTGCGACTACTTTGATTGGAAACAATATTCTAGGTTTGCTGGCGGCGTTGCTCTTGGGTCTGTTTGCCTTCATGAATGTACCAGGCTTGCAATTGTATGTTGTACAGTTAGCAGAGAAATATGTGCCGCAAGACATTACTTTAGCTTCAGCGTTTAATATTGCTGCCTTTAATATCGGGATCACACTAGGTTCGACAGTGGGAGCGCAAGTAACTGGGAAAATGGGCATCGCCTACACACCTATTTTTGGAGCCGTGATTGTATTGTTAGCGATTCTCTTGATTGTGCAAGTGAAAAAGAGTGAATCAACAGAAACGTCAAATGAAATGGCCGAATGTGAAGAGTAAATAGAAAAACCGTGACGAACGCTCGTCACGGCTTTTCTGTATCCTTCCAAATTTGAGCCAAAATATCTTTCAAGACTAAAAAGGTATCTTGATCGTTATAGCCATAATTCCTTTTCAAAAGCAGAAGCATATCTTTTATTTTTGGGATGTAGTCATTCAAATCGACTTCCGTTTGATAAGTCGCTAAGATGGGGTATTTTTCCGCCCAGACATTCGTCCAATCGACTTTCGCTTGTTTTTCTTCACTCGTTTTGGCAATCACTTCTTTAATATCGTTAAGATCCGGATCAAATTCGATCAATTCATCCAAAGAAACCTTGTATGTGACGGCTAATTTCTTCGATTGGTTAATATCAGGCAAAGTTTCATCCAGTTCCCATTTTGAAATCGTCTGCCTGCTTACACCGAGTTTTTCTGCGACTTCTTCTTGTGACAAGCCTCTTTTTTTTCGTGCATTGAAGAAATTCGTTCCTAATGTCATGATGTATCCCTCCAAACTTGATAAGTTAAGTTTAGCAGGATTTGATATAAAAACTAGCGAGTATCGGCCGAACATTTGCCCGTTACTTTAACATTAAGCAGGAGTGGCTGCTTTACGAAAATGAATCAAACAAGCAATCAAGACGGCAAGCAATAAAGCCAATAAGAACAACAGTGAAATTTGCGAGCCTGTAGTGGTGGCAGCGATGAAATCTGATTGGGCTTGCTGCGCTAAATTGATGATTGTCGCAACAATCGCGGTGGCAACCGCGCCAGAGAATTGCTGCAAGGTATTGAACAACGTATTTCCATCGCCGTACTCATCTTCAGATAGTAAATTCATCCCCGTGGTCATTAGGTTACTGTAAGAAAAACCGATACCGATCATATAAAAAACATGTCCTGCAACGAAACCAAGTAAAAACGGCGAGCGTAACAACAGAGTCAACGCGATCCAGCCGATGGTGGCAAAGCTTAAGCCTAGTAAGATTGGTTTTTTCGCACCAAATGAATCCAAGACACGCCCAGAGATTGGTGCTAAGATCGCCCCAACAGCCGCACCAGGCATCATGACAAGGCCGGCAATAAAGGCGTCTTTACCTAAAACGATTTGAACGAAGTTAGGCAAGACAAAGGAAATGCCTAATAATAAGAACTGACAAACTAAGAAACCGCACAAAAATAGTACGAAGACTTTATTTTTCAAAACAGTGATTCGGACTAATGGATTTTTTCCCCGTGTCGCTTGCCGATAGAAGATCAATAAGCCAAGGATACCAACTGCCAATGAAAGTAGACTCGCTAAACTTCCAATTTGATTTAAGAACATCAATAGTCCGCTGAATAGCAATGCAACGCCAATGAGACTGACAATATCTAATGCACCAGTTTTTTTGACAGATATTTCTGGAATGGCATAAAGACCAATGATTAGTGAAAGCACTAAGATAGGTAATAAAAATAAGAAGATCGCATGCCAAGAAAGACTTGCAGTCATAATACCGCCATAGGTTGGTCCGATTGCTGGAGCAATGGACGTTGTCAGTGTGCCCACACCCATCATCGTTCCGCGCTTATGCATAGGGGTGAAATTTAAGATAATGTGGAACATCAAGGGTAACGCAATTCCGGTACTAATCCCTTGCAATAAGCGTCCAATTAACAAAATACTGTAAGAAGGAGACCACAAATCTGTCATCAATCCAGCAATGAAAAAAAGATTCGCGATGATAAACAATTTTCGAATCGAAAAATTTTTCAATAGATAATTGGAAAAAGGCACCATAATAGAGATGACTAAGAGATAAATGGTCGTGACCCACTGCACCATCCCGGTGGATATTCCGAACTGCTTGATCAGAGTGGGGAAGGTCACGTTCATGGCGGTTTCGATTAAGACTCCGGCAAAGGACATGATCCCAGTGGCAAGGACAGCTAGTAATAAATGGATTTTCTTTTCTTTCATATAATAACCTCACTTTAATTCGACAAATAACTTTAAATTCGGGCGTCTCCATTATTTATTTTGCCAGAGTAAGAAGCAGCTTTAATGGCAGGCACTTCTTTCATTGCGCATAGCATTCTGCTAAACTGCTCAACGCTTTTGGTTATGAATCTGCTTGTATTTATTTACTGCAAAAAGCAGAACTGACAAAAAGAGAGGTGGTTTCTAAATTAATAGAAACCGCCTCTCTCTCGACACGCATTACGTGTTATCTGTACGATTTATTCACAAAAAGCATTTTAAAGCTTTTTATGGAGAAGGTCAAGTCTAGCGTTGGATCAAAAAGCTGATAATGGCAAAAATTGCAATGTGTGCGGGATAGAAAATATAGAAGAAATTCCGCATACTGCGACCTTTTTCACCATTGTATAAAATGATTGGAATTGCTGAAAACATCATCATCCATTGGTAATTCATCATAAACGCATGCTGTATACCGCCACCGAAAATCAGGGTTAGTAACGCAATGACAACAAGTGCTGCAACCTGTAAAAATTTCTTGCCGTGGAAAAGATAGAATAGAACTGCTAATAAAACAAATAGAATTCCGCCTTCAGTTAACAATAGTGTTGGTACAAGTAAATTAAATGCTTGGAAAAAAAGCATGCCGAATTTAGAATCAAGTAATCCGCTAGACAACAGGCCGATTGTCAAAACACTTAATAGGGTTGGAACAAGGAACCAAATTACTCCCTTAGCCACTTTACGGTCTTTAATATATTCGCATGCTTGCATGTAGACAGTACCTAAGAATAACGTGCCAAAAATATTATTAATAACGATTGCGTCTCCAACCGCAAAATAGCGATTCAAAATCATATTGATAATTCCCATCAGCCAAAAACCGGCTAATAAACGAAACATATATTTTTTTCGATTACGGGTGTGGACAAAACCTTCTGAACTTTCAAAAAGAAAAATTGGTGCGGCGATTCGACCAATCCAATGAAACCACATGGGCACTCCTAAAAATAGAAAAAACTCCGCAATGTGATCGAGTACCATGGTCACGACCCCTAAAACTTTTAACTGGAAACCATTCATCCCTTTATTCATAAAAAAATCCTCTCTTTCTTAACAAGAGGATAACGAAATTTTTTCCATCCATCCATTTATTGAGCGAACAATCTTCTTACAAAAATGTGAGATAGAAATGTCAGAAAATTCTTTAAACTCATTGACAATAAATGGAACCTCCGTTATCATTACAATCATAAATTAATTTAAATGCCATTTAAATTTAATTTTAAAAGGAGAATTTCTATGAACGCGACGACTACTAGACAAATGATCATTATTATTAGACTGAGGACTTGAAATCTGTTTTGGAAAAACAGTTTGAAGTCCTGTTTGACATTTGTTGAGTGGGATTCTCCAAGCATCCCACCAATCGGTGAGATGCTTTTTTCAGTTTAGCAGAGTAATAGTCTTGTTTCGGTTGAATGATTTGTTGGTTAATTGTAATGAAAAAAAAGGAGTGGAGCAATTGGAAAATAACGTAACAGAAGTGAACTTTCAAGAAAAATCAATCTATACGGTGGAAACAACGGAGGCACCACAAGCAATTGGACCATATGTCCAAGCAAAAGTTGTAAACGGCATGCTGTATGCTTCTGGTCAGATCGCGTTAGATCCAGTAAGCGGAGAATTAGTCGGAGAAACGATTGAAGACCAAACGTATCAAGTATTACGAAATGTCGGCGGGGTATTGAAGGCTGTTGGAGCAGATTACGACAAGGTAGTAAAAACGACTTGCTTCTTGAAAAACATGTCTGATTTTGCAGCATTTAACCAAATTTATGCTAGCTTTTTTGATAAGGAAAAACCCAGTCGTTCTTGTGTGGGTGTCGCAAACTTGCCGAAGGATGCGTTGGTAGAAGTTGAGATTATTGCGGTTGTTGAGTAAACGTCAATTTAATAAATACGTTTAAAGCCTTCCTATCAATAATTGGAAGGCTTTTTTATGTTGGTGAAATAGTCATTAGGCTTCATTTTCTAAAATAAGGAAAAAATCAATTTTAAGAAAACGCTTGCAATAGGTTTTTCGAGGTGCTATTATGGACGTGTTAACAGGTTAACGTGTTAAGTAGATAGGAGGAGCTAAATCATGGCCATAGCAAAATATGAAGAAATAAAACAAGATATCGTCAAACGAATCTTATCGAAGGAATTTCAACCCGGACAAAAAATTTCTAGTGAAGCCGATTTGAAGAGTAAATACAACGTCAGTTCCACAACGGTAGTCAAAGCGCTAAATGAACTTGTTTCTGAAGGATACGTTCACAGAATCCAAGGAAAAGGTACCTTTGTTACGAAAGCACTTAGAGGATCAACTGTACGATACTTCGAGAATGACTATAAATATTACGATCGCAGCGATGAGCACACAGAGGTCATTTCTGTTCAAAATGAGTTGACTTCAGAAATTCTTGGTGAGTTTGATGAAGGTATCGAAGTTCAGAAAATTACGCGATTGAAGTATGCGCGGAACGAAGCGATTCAACTGGCAGTGACCTATATTGATTCAAATTACATCCAGGGAGCTTCTAAGGAACAGCTGAAATCGATCTATGACACGGTTCGCGAGAAGAAAAATATTAATTTATTTAATGCCAAGTTTGAAGAAAATTTCAAAATTTTATTTCCTGTTCCTGATGATGTAAAAAAACTACTGAAGTTGTCTGACTCAGAGCCAGTTGTACTCATGACGCAAAAAACATTTTCAACCGATAACAAGTTAATTGAATTTATTCTGTCATATAAAAAATATAACTACTTTGATGTCACTGTGGCATCTGTCTAGGAAGGTGAGAAGATGATTCTTTTATGTGGACATGGCAAGTACGGGGAAACGATAAAAAATAGTGTAGAGATGATTGCAGGAAAGCAGGACAATATCTTCTCGATTGATTTTACAGAAGAGATGTCTGTGACAGATATTATCGAGCAATACAATAAACGGATAGCATTTGCTGAGGATGAGGTATCAATCTATTGTGATATTCCTGGAGGCAGTCCAGCAAATGCGGCTCTGTTGACCAAAAAGAATAGTAACGGGATACGGGTATTTACGGGATTGAATCTATCAATGATGCTCAGTCTGGTCATGGGGGAAAGTATCGAGAATAGTTTGATTGGTGCAAAGGAATCTATCAAGGAATTATAGAAATTGGAGGCGAGGAAAATGATCGTGAATGTTCGAATCGATGAACGCTTGATCCACGGACAGGTAGCAACAATGTGGACGAATCACTTAAAAGTAAATCGGATCATGGTAGTCGATAATGTAGTCGTTAAAAATGAGATGGAAAAAGATGTTCTCAAGATGGCTAAGCCCAACTCAGTCAAGCTCAGTATTTTGACCACAAAAGGAGCTTCTGCTCGAATAACTAATGGACAATACGATGATCAAAGAGTTTTTCTGATCGTCAAAAATCCAGCAACGCTCGTTGAGTTAGTGGACAATGGCGTGATGTTGGAAGAGATAAACATTGGGAACATGTCAGCCAAAAAAGGCTCAAAACAAGTCGCAAAATCAATTGGTGTTACACCTGAAGATATTGAAGCGTTCAAACATCTAAATGAGAAGGGTGTGAAATTAGTCGCCCAGATGGTACCTAATGAGGACAAAAGCGATTTTATGAAATTGTTGAGAGAGGAGAATTAATATGGAGCTAGCTACTTGGCAAATTGCTATTTTAATCATTTTTTCGTTCTTTTGTATTTTGGACAACTTAACGTTAGTCATCGGAATGCAGTTTCCGGTAATCGTAGGGACCATTGCCGGATTGATCGTTGGGGATGTTACTTTAGGATTGACAATCGGAGCTACCTTGCAACTAATGGTTCTTGGGGTGGGAACTTATGGAGGCGCTTCCGTTCCGGATTTCACGACCGGGGCGATCGTTGGTACAGCCTTTGCGCATATCTCTGGTAAAGGGATCGAGTTTGCATTAGCGATTGCGGTTCCAGTAGGGCTGCTGATGGTTCAATTAGATGTCCTAGCTCGTTTTGCCAACACGTTCTTCTTACACAGAATTGATAAAAACATCGAAGAGTTAGATACAAAAGGAATTGCAAGAAATACGGTTTTAGGAATGTTTCCTTGGGGCTTATCTCGTGCTATTCCAGTAGGGATCATGCTCATTTTTGGACAAAAAGTAGTTGATGTGATCGTCAATGATATGCCTGATTGGCTAATGGGCGGATTGAAGGTAGCAGGAGGCTTGCTTCCGGTAGTCGGGATCGCTGTTCTGTTGAAGTATCTTCCCACGAATAAATATATTGCCTACTTGATTGCTGGCTTTTTCCTCGCGGCTTACTTAAAGGTCCCTATGCTGGGTGTGGCTTTAGTCGGTTTTGCACTAGCGATCAATCATTTCAATCATAAAGCTGGTGAGGATAAGAACGTTGAGACCGCGACAGTGGCAGCGGCTAATGCAACGATCACTTTAGGAGGTTATGAAGATGGAGAATACGAAGAATAATATTATCACTAAAAAAGACCTTTTTCGAGCGAGTTATCGCTGGATGTTAGGAAGCCAAATTTGTTGGAATTATGAACGTATGATGTCTACTGGCTATATTTACACGATGCTACCTTTCCTAGAGAAGAAATATAGAGATAACAAAGAACAGTTAAAAGAAATGCTGGAGACCCACAACCAATTCTTCAACTGTAATCCCATGATGGGACACTTTATTGTCGGGATGGACTTGGCGATTGAAGAACAGGAAGGCTTCGAATCGAAAGAAGTTATTACCGGGATCAAAACCGGCTTGATGGGGCCATTCGCTGGAGTCGGTGACACGATCTTTGGGGTTCTACTACCGACGGTTTTAGGATCGATCGCGGCTTACATGGGACAAAAAGGCAATGTAACAGGGGTAATCATTTGGTTATTGGTAAATATTGCCGTTTGTATCGCCAGATTTACCTTCCTTCCATTCGGCTACAAGCAGGGGCTGAAGTTGGTCAATGAATTCAGCGATAAGCTTAATGCGCTAACAGATGCGGCAATTTTATTAGGGGTGACAGTTGTCGGAGCTCTTATTCCAACTGTTATTACCGCAAATGTCTCTTTCGTCTATAAGTCTGGCGAGGTTACGATGAAATTGCAAGAGATTCTTGATCAAATCATGCCGGCCCTTATTCCAGCCTGCTTGGTCGCTCTCGTTTATTGGCTGTTAGGTAAAAAGGGGATGACATCAACAAAAGCTATTCTGTTAGTTATGGTACTATCGATTGTTTTCTACAATCTTAGAATTCTAGGTTAAATGGTACGTAGTTTGCAATGAAAAATAATATATCAGAATGAAAAAGGGGAAAGAAAAATGACATTAGAATTTTTTGAAGAATGTAAACGAATAACGCAAATTATTGAGGAAAACGAAGGGGAAAACATTTCTAAAGCGGCTGAGATTGTAGCCGAAGGAATTATGAACGGAGGAATCACTCAAGCGTTTGGTAGTGGACATTCTTATGCAGCGGCGATTGAAATCAGTGGACGTGCGGGTGGGCTAATCACATCAAAAACAATCATGGACCCGGCTGGCGGCATGTATGAACAGTGTGCAGGTGTTGGGAAAACTTTGATGCATAAAGTAATGGTTGATCCTAATGATATCTTCTTCTTGATCTCAAATTCAGGCAGAAATCCAATGGCTATTGAAATTGCGGAAGAAGTCAAAAAGCGTGGCAATAAACTGATCGTTGTTACTGCTTTGGATATTTCGAAAGCAACGACTTCGCGTCATCATAGCGGAAAAATGTTATACGAATTTGCAGATGTTGTACTAGATAATCACTCAGGATTTGGTGATGCGGCATTAGAAATCGAAGGTTTAGAAACAAAAGTTTGTGGAACCTCTTCCTTTGCAGCGACATTACTTTTGCAGCAAACAATGTATGAAGCAATCAAGATCATGGTGGAAAAAGGCTTTGAACCGCCGGTATATATGAGTGCCAATGTTGATGGCGGGCATGAACGGAATTTAGAAATAGAGAACAACTATGCTGATCGGATCTTCCACATTTAAGAAGTTAGGTCTTAAACTTGTCTTTTTCAAGTTTGAGGCCTTTTTAGAATTTTGGGTCAATCTTGAAAAACTAAGTACATGATTGGAGTTAGTCAATGAAGGCAATTGCAGAGATTAGAAAGCAGACCTATTCAAAGAAATGGTCACGGTATGGAACAAAGGATATTCTTCCTTTTTGGATTGCCGATATGGATTTTAAGTCACCAGAGTTTTTAGCAGAACATTTAATCAATAGAGTAAAAGCGGACTATTTTGGATATACGGACATTTCTAAAGAAATAAATGAAGGAATTAGTAGCTGGTATGAAGAACATTATAATTGTAAAGTTGATGAAGCGGACATTCTTTTTTCAACCAGTGTTTTACACAGCTATCGCGTAATTTTGGAAACATTTATAACAACAGAAGGAAAGCTTTTATTGTTTACACCAATCTATCCGCCATTGATGACTATCGCGAAAAATTGTGGAATTGAAGTGATCGAAGTACCGCTTTTAAATAGGGATGGCAATTATCAGGTTGATATTGAACGAACAAGGCAGTTCTTGACTGATGATCAGAAGATTGAAGCCGTCGTTCTGTGTAACCCTCATAATCCAGTAGGGCGTGTTTGGAATGAACAAGAATTAAGTGAAATAAAGCAACTAGTACAAACGAAAAAACTATATCTAATTTCTGATGAAATCCATGGAGATCTTATCTTTAAAGGCCATACCTTCCATTCTGTTTTACGAAACTGTGAGCCTGAAGAAAAAATAATCGTTCTTTCTTCCCCAGCAAAAACGTTCAATGTTGCAGGAATAAAGGCTTCTTATACCATTACTAGAAATCCTGAAATAAAGAGAAGAATGGAATTCGTTTTTAAATTGAATGGGTTAAATGACTTAGATCTATTTGCAATAGAAATGTTAAATACTATATATAGTCATCCTGAACAAGCGCTTGCGTGGTTAAACGAGCTGATTGAGCACTTAGAAGAAAACTATCATTATCTTGAACAACTTATTGCTGGAATTGAGCGGGTTGAACTAATCAAATCTGAGGGCTCCTATCTCGCATGGTTGAGGATCATCGATAGTCCATGCGCTGATTCTGATGAGATTAGAATGGTTCTGAAAAATCAGTATGGTGTTGATGTGCATGAAGGGACGATTTTTGAAGAGGGTGACGGTGATTATATTCGGATAAATTTCGGCTGTCCATTGGATATTTTAAAAGTAGGAATGGCTCGATTTATGAGAGCCATCGAAGAAAAAGCAATTTAAAAAAGAATATCAGATCAACTTTAATCGGGGTGGCTGACAAGAAAGGAAACAATAAATTATCAAGATAAGTTGCTGATTGAGAGGTTTAATTAGATGATAAACGTTTTGAAAATAAAGTAAGAAAAAGGAGATACAAAATGATTAAAGAATTTTGTGCTGAAAATTTTGAATACATTCCCCAAGCCATTGCCGCGGGTGCTGGCAGAATTGAGCTTTGCGATAACCTTGCACAAGGCGGAACCACACCCAGCTATGGTGTAATCAAGCAAACTCTTTCTTATACGAAAAGAAAAAATGTCCCTACCATGGTAATGATCAGACCAAGAGGCAGGGACTTCGAATATGATGAAGCAGAGGCAGCAATCATGAAAGCAGATATAGAGATATGCCAAGCATTGCAGGCAGAGGGTATCGTATTTGGCTGTCTGAAAGAAGGATGGCTGGATGAAGAGCTGATCCAGATACTATTAGATCAAGCGGGGAATCTAGACGTTACATTCCACATGGCTTTTGACGAATTAAGTATCGAAAATCAGTTTAAAGCAATTGATTGGTTAGCAGACCATGGTGTTAAGCGCATTTTGACCCATGGTGGACCGGCTGATAACACCATTATTGATAATATTCCCCATTTAATAAAGTTGATCGATCATGCCAACCGACGAATCATTATTTTACCAGGGGCAGGCATTCGTTTTGATAATGTGGATTATGTTCTTGCCCAATTAAATCTATCTGAGGCACACGGTACACGAATCGTTGCTATTTAGATTAAATATGTAAAATAAAAATAAATAGTAAGGCAGCAATGGTTTGAACAGCGCCAACCGATAGTCCGTAAAGTAAAAAGCGTGGGCCTTCTTTTAAAAATTTTCTGAAGTCTAGGCGCAATCCGATTGCGGCCAAAGCAGTCGTTTCAAACCAAGTACTGATGAAATGCGCACCATCGCTAAAGATTGGCGGCAGTGAAAAGAAACTATTGATGATACAGAAAATCAAAAAGCTAGTAACATACCAGGGGATCGGGAATTTTTTCTTTGATCCTTTAGTTGTCTTTAGTCCATCTTTTTGTGCTTTGCGTTCGAACAAGAAAACGACTACGACTAAGAAAATGATCCGTGTTATTTTAAAGAGCATAGAGTATTTCACTGTTTCAGGATTAACCAAGCTAGCGCCAGCAACAACTTGTCCCACCGATTGCAACGTTCCGCCAAGTAAGGCACTTTTACTTAATAACGTATCTCCGAAAAGTGACATTCCTAAAAAGGGGAGTGTCAACATCATTACTGTTCCTAGTAAATTAACAAGGGTAATAATTTGACCTTTTTCCTCATCGTTTGCTTCAATCGCCGGTGCAATCGCACCAATCGCTGATGAACCGCAAACGGCATTTCCACCAGCCATCATCAAAGCCATTTTTTCATTAAACCCAAGTTTACGACCGATCCAATAAGCACCGATGATAACGGTAGTCATGATTAGCAGGATAAAAATCAATCCTTTGATGCCCATTTCTCCAATCGTTTGGAAGGTGACGGTGAGCCCAAGCAGTACCACCGAATATTCTAGTAATTTGCTTTCTGAGAACTTCGTCCCAGCGGCTAGATCCGGTTGTTTAAAGAAGGTATTTCCCAAAATGATTCCTAATAGGATGGCTAAAGTGGCACCACCAAGCTTAGGTAAAAACAAAGCGAATAGTTTTGCAATGATTGCTACTCCTATGGACAAGCTTAAACCAGGTAAAATCGGTTTTGTTTTAGTATAAAAATTTGTAAACATCGTTAGACCTCTTTCTTATAAAATTGAAGGGTAACTACTTATTGGGCAAGTGAAACCACCCGAAAATTAGATAGTCCTTGTTATTAAAAAGCTTTTCTTACGTAAAAAATCAATTGATTTTCATTGGTATTTCATTTGCATGATAAATTATAACCGATATCTTCCATTATTATAATTTATTGATATAATACCTTAAATAGAAAAAAATAATGGAAGTGATTGCGATGTTCAAATGGTTAGAAACGTTCAAAGTAGTTTATGAAACGAAAAACTTTTCTAAAGCATCAGAGATTTTATTTATTTCCCAGCCAACTGTCTCAGCCCAAATCAAGCAATTAGAAAATGAATTTGGAACACAATTATTTATCCGTAGCGGAAGAAAAGAAGTGTTAGTAACACCGCAAGCAGATATTTTATATGAACGGGCCGTTGATTTAATGAACGATTGGGAAAATTTATATCAAGCTGTTCAAACCAATCAACAACAGATTATTCGTTGCGTGATTGGGGCTTCCCATACATTTGCCACTTATGTCTTGCCGTCACTTCTAATCCAATTGCAGCAGGAATTTCCGCATATTCGTTTTAGTGTTCAAATGATGAACTCTTTAGAGGTTTTACAAGCGGTAGAGCATCATACAGTAGATCTGGGATTTATCGAGAAGCCTTTGTCTGCTCCTACTATTAAGCGTTTTTCATTGATGGAGGATCAGTTAGTTTTAGCAGGGAATCTAGAAAAGGGTCCATGGCTGGTGAGAGAAAATACATCCGGAGTCTATTATTACACAAAACGATTTTTGGAGGAAAAGGATATAGACAGTCCAGTCATGGAAATCCAAAATAATGAAGTGATTGTGGGCTTATTGAAGCAAGGCTTTGGCTGTTCATTAGTTTCGGAACGAGCGGTTGAAGGAATTTCACATCAGAGATTGGACGAAAGCTACAAGCGGAATTTTTATCTCATCCGACGAAAAACCAGCGCTTCTGATGATATTGTGAAATGTGGGGAATTCATTTACGAATGGAGTAAGCAGCAATAAATGAACGGCAAGGCCCTTCATAATGAGAAGAATTGTTACAGTTTTTTAATGAGCCGATTAATCGGAAAGACACAAAAGACAGCCTACCGGTAAGCGGTAGACTGCTTTTTAGTTACTTCATTTGTGCTGTGGTCAGATTGTTCAAGAAAATGACGGTTTCTTCTAAACGCTGAAAGTCGACGATCGATAAGTTATCTTTTGGTGTATGCATGACCGCTTCCATCAATAGATAGATTTGTGTTGAAGTGATCGCGACCGCCGGGATTCCTACTCCGGCAAACAACATATGATCGCCCATTGGCCAAGGTTCGACTTTTTTGATGGTGGAATAATCCGTCGTAAAGTTTTCCAGCTGTTCGGTTAGTTGATCTGGACATTCGTAAAGGGAGTAGGATATCGTACTATTTTGCATCCCGGCACCGTCTACGTTAATGGCGAATTCATATTCTTCAGGGTGGTTTAACGATTGTTCCATAAACATCATTTCCCCGGGCATTGAATAGTAGTCTTCACCATTAAACAAAACAAATTCAAGTTGATTGTCTAATTCGTTTTGGATCAATTGTTCAGCTAACGTCAGTAGAACTGCGACTCCGGTACCGTTGTCTAACGCACCCGATGTGGTAGGCTTCGTGTCGATATGAGCAGAGTAAGCAAGCTTTTTTCCTTTGCCGAAAGTAGCAATCACGTTTGCGGCAGTGGCTGGTTTACGCTCTGTCATCAGACGTAAGTTAGCGGTTTTTCTATTTAACAGCGAAGATAAAAGAGCACCTTTGACTGTTCCACATGGAACATTGAAGTCGCCATCTTGGATAATCGGGACTGGAACCTCCTCAAGAAAACTAACAGTAATCACAGCTAATGGCTGTTTTTGTTCTAATTCCCGAATAATTGCTTGGTGCTCTTCGGCATTCCAAAAGACCATACTTTTAGGCATAATCGGTTCTTTGCAAAGCTCTCCATACATAACACAAATCTTATTGGTTAAATCCGCTGCTGCTAATTCTTGGATCGTTTGGACACAAACCAACTCGCCGCTGACATTACAAGGCATCGCATATTCCGCAGCCGCTACTTCCACTGTTTGACCATCAACAATTAGTTCTGCGCCATTATTTTGCCAATCCATACAAGGAAACTCCTGCAATCGAACCTCATAGCCTAAAGAACGAAACGTCTCCGCTGCGTAGTCAACTGCTGCTTTATTTCCTGCCGATCCAGTCGCTCGAGGACCGATTTCCTGACATAATTTTTCCATGTGACGTACTAAGCTGTTTTTGATAATTTCCATTTTGGAACACTCCTTTTCCTTTTAAAGTATTTATTTTTCTTCCAGAAAAATAAATCTGATTGTCAAGCCGTATGTCATCCAACTATACTGTTTGACCGTAATGCCATCTCGTTTCACCTGCCATTCCTTTTGCATTAATTAAACTGGGAAAAGTTGGACTGAGATCCTTTTAGTTGATACCATAAGTATAGGAGAGCAGCGGGAGGATTTCTTGACCTTCCTTGTGCACTTGTCGGATTATTTGACAGATACTAGGTGGTATTATGGCAAACTTGGAGCATACTGCGGCGGTTACTCGCATGCAGACATTTATTGAAAGACATTTAGATGAAGAGATCACGCTACATGCTTTGGCACAGCAGGCCGGCTATTCGCCATGGCATTGTGCCAAAATGTTTAAGGAATACACGGATAAATCACCGTTTGAATACATTCGCAAGCTGCGGTTATCCAAGGCGGCTTTGGTTTTGCGTGATGAGGATCTGCGAGTGGTGGATGTTGCTTTGGATTTTGTCTTTGATTCTCATGAAGGCTTTACACGAGCTTTTCGTAAACAGTTCGGTGTTACTCCGAAGGCATATCAAAAGAAGACACCGCCAATCCCGTTATTTACCCCATATCCTGTGGAAAGCTACTATTTAATGGGCGAGGAACGCAGTGATTTACCGCCATTATCGAAGAATCTACATGTTCGACTCATTGAGTTTCCCGCTCGTAAGCTGATTTTATTGCGGGGCAAGAAAGCTAAAACCTATATCGAATATGCACAGGAAGTCGGTTGTGATGTCTGGGGAATTCTTGCCAGTATCAAAGAGGCATTGTATGAACCAGTAGGACTTTGGCTACCGGAAAGCATGCGAACGGAAGAAACATCCGTTTATGCTCAAGGTGTAGAAGTCCCGCTTGATTATCAAGGGCTTATTCCAGAGGGCTTTGATGTAATTGAACTGTCTGCTTGTACGATGCTGCTATTTCAAGGTGATCCGTATGATGAAGTACGTTTTGATGAAGCAATTGAAGCAGTGATGGAGCAGATCGATACATATGATCCTAGTATAAATAATTGTCAATGGGCAGAAAAAGAGGGACCACGGATTCAATTAGAACCACAGGGGTATCGAGGATATATCGAAGCCCGACCAGTGTATCTTAACTAAAAATCAAACGCTTTCGAAGGCTTTAAAGAAAAAGCTTAAATACTTTTTCTCGTACTATATATGAAGGAAAAAATCGGGAGGATTTTTTGTCAACCGTTGAGCTAAAAAATCAGTCGAAAGTCTGAGGCGCGCCCCTACCCGAATGCTATAATTAGCTCAATCACAAATAACAAATAAATCAGAAAAAGGTTGGGATAAAAATGAAACGAAGAGGTTCAGGTATCATTGTTGGGATTGTCGTGATCGCTCTGGCAATCGGAGCATACTTGGTAACGACATATAACTCATTGGCTTCAGCAGAAAACGATGTGGACGCAAAATGGTCGCAGGTGGAAAATGTGATGCAACGCCGGGCAGATTTGATTCCAAATTTAGTAAACAGTGTCAAAGGTAGTATGAACCATGAAGAAAAGCTCGTTAAAGAAATTACTGATGCACGGAAGGCATACAACAATGCCAAGACACCATCGGAAAAAAATGACGCAAACAATCAAATTGATCAAAGCTTAGGTACGATGGTGAACGTGATTCAAGAAAGCTATCCAACACTAGCTTCTAATGAAAATGTAAAAACCTTGATGGTCCAGCTAGAGGGTACAGAAAATCGAATCTCTGTTGAACGGAAAAACTATATCGAACAAGTCAATGACTATAACCAAAGCTTGGTTCGATTCCCTAGAAATATGGCAGCGAAGGTATTAGGATTTGATAAAAAGGCGAACTTTAAGGCTGATGAAGGTGCGAAAGAAGTCCCAGACGTCAGTTTTGAATAAGAATGGGTGAGAAAAAATGAAGAGGGAACAGCGTGCTTCAGGGGAACGGCTCCATCAGGAGGTTGTTGAGAACTATCGCAAGGTACGTAAACGTAATGGAGTCTTTTCCCTAATTTTAATTGTTGTATTGCTAGTCAGCGGGTTCGGCTTATTTAATCTCTTTACGAGTAATGGCTATGGAGATAAAAAGGTGTCCTATGATCAGCAATTGACGAAGTTGAATCAGGAACGAGAAGACATTTTGTCTGGTAAAAAAGTGACAGTTAACAAATCTTTCAAAACAGCTCTAAATGATAATTTGGCTAACTTGAAAGAATATCCGAAGAAAGCCAACAACTACGATGTGGCAATTGAAGAAACGGATGGTCATTTGACCATTAATAAGAACAATATCTTTGTTTCTGACAACGCTAATATGCTGAGTCAGAAAATGAAGGAAAAAATTTATCAACTAAACAAACAATTAGCAGCAAGTACCAATGGTGCGCAATTAGAAGTGGTTACGATCCCGGAATTGCCCCGTGGAGAAGATATTGAATCGTATGCCAATAAGATCTTCAACCAATTAGGTATTGGGGATAGGAATGAAGACAATGGTGTTTTATATTTAATCGCCTTGGACGAACGAGAATTTCGTTTAGAAGTTGGCTATGGTTTAGAAGGTCTGATTCCTGATGGTAAAGCCGATGACATTATTAATAATGATGATGTAGTGGATGCCTTCAAGGATGAGGATTACGATACAGGGGTCAGCCAGGTTGTGGATGAAGTATTCGGAATTATGAATACGAAGACGGCTTTAGTGGATTCGCAAATTAAAAACGTCGAAAGTCAGCGGACAAAATTGATGTTCTTCCACTGGACAGGAGTAGTAGTTTTAGGCTTGCTGGTCTTTGTCAGTCTATTATTAGTAGTAAATTTATTGAGGGCTCGTGTTTTTCTCAAAGAAAACTATAAAAAGTATCAAACGGAAACTACTTCGATTACTGGTGACGATGAGATGCAACGGGTTGTTAAACATACGGAACTCTACCACATTTTATTAAGCGGTTTGCTGATTGGAATGTCAGTAAAAGGTGTCAATCGTGCGATCGTTCAAGGAAGATTGTTGCGAAATCCTTCTGCAGAAAAGAAAATGTTCGGTCGGATATTAATCGGCGATACGTTATACTCTGGTAACGGCGATATCCTGACAACGGCTTATCTAGCATCGAATTATAACTCTGATAATTGGTCCGATAATAATAATAGCGGATCAGGTGGTGGCTCCTCATGGGGGTCCTTCGGCGGCGGTTCATCCGGCGGCGGTGGCGCTTCTGGTGGCTGGTAAGTGAATAGGATTGAAGAAAACGTGAGGGGATTCCTCACGTTTTTTTTCGCTAGCCTTTAACTAGGATACTACTGTGAGTCTGGCTTTAAAAAGAATCCGTGAAGCCTTTTTTCTGGATATGCGGACGAACGCGGATAATTTTTGTGAAGGATTCGAATATTTTCTGCTTTAGGAGTGCTTCCTGACTATAATAAACGTGAGACGCTTTATTTTTTGTCCGTTGCAACGGTCAAAAACGAGTGAAGCGTTTTCTTTCTGACAGGTTATGATAAAAACAAGAAGGGGAGGTTGATAGCCATGGGAGCAAAGAAAAATCGTGAACAACGGCTGTTACTACTTCTAACGAAACGACATGATTATATCACGTCCGAGGAATTGGCGGAGCATCTAGAAACTTCGCCAAAAACAATTTATCGCCTAATCAAAAAAATCAATGAAACACATGGTGAGGGCTTGATCCAGTCAGAAAAGGGGCGAGGCTACAAATTAAACTACGAAAAATATATCAGCCAAGCAAACATTCAACCCAGTCAGCGCAGTCAATATTCTCCTCAGGAGCGTAGAAATCGTGTGATGGAGGAACTACTGCTATCATCGCCGAATGCGAAAAATGTTTACGACCTGTTTGAAGATTATTATGTTGGCGAGTCCGTCATTTTCAGTGATGAGCAAGTGATCGCTGAACACCTGCAGCGTTACGAGTTGAAATTGGAACGCAAGCAGCGGACGTTGGCAATTTTAGGGAAAGAGGCGAATCTGCGGCGAGCGATTGCTGATTTGATTCAGGTGCACAATATCATTGAAATCGATGATTTAAAGAATCATTCAGAACTGAACTTCAATAATTATGATGTGCTGTTTATCTTAGACCAGCTGAAGTTGATTGAAAAGCAATTGCAATTAACGATCCCGTATCCCTATAATGTCAATATTTTTTCTCATTTGTATATTTTAATCAGCCGTTTGCGCAAGGTCCATAGACTTCCGAACGAAGAAATGAGTCCGCTTTCTAAAAAGGAACAGGAACGTTTGGAGCAAGACAAGGCGCTTTATCAGGTCGCTAAGTCCGCGATTAAAAATGTTGAAAAGTATTTGCACAACGAGCTGCCAGAATCAGAGGTTTATTATCTTTATCAATACTTAGCTTCATCGCGGATGCAAGGATCGTTAAGTAAAGTAACAAAATTTTCTTCAAAGGTCGTGGAAATCACCAATACTTATCTGGATAGCATGAGTCAGCGGCTGAATATCTCGGCGAAAGGCGATTCGATCTTTCTTGATTTAGCGAATCACATCAAGCCTATGCTTAATCGCTTGGAACATGGGATTCATGTAAAAAATAGTCTGTTGGATCAGATTAAAATGACCTATGAATCCATCTTTTCAGATGTCAGTGATGTTTCTGATGAGGTGAGTCAGCATTTTGAACTGCCGAAGATCAACGAAGACGAGAATGGCTTTATCACTTTGTATTTCGCACGGATCATTGAAACGAACCAATTACCAATTCGTACGGTGATCATGTGTACGACAGGTGTCGGTACTTCAGAGCTGCTGCGAGTCAAGATCGAAAAGAAATTTCCTGAGTTGGAGATTGTTGATGTCGTAGCTTCAAGGGATGCAAAGCATTTTACGGAAAAATATCCAGGCATCGATTTGATTTTAACCACAATCAGTGTCAGCGATATGATCCCTATCCCATCCTTGTTAGTCAATGCGATGTTCACACGAGATGATCAAACCCGACTACAAAAGAAAATCGAGGCGATTTATGATGAACGATAATTTTTTCCAAATTTTCTTGGACCAGCCATTTAAAGACAAAGCACATGTGCAACGTTTTATTGCAGAGTTCGCTAATTCGGCTGAGTCGGAAGAATTGATTGATCTGTTGCAGCAGCGGGAAAAAGTCGGGAATACCATGATCGCGGAGCATGTAATCTTGCCGCATTTAGAAAGCCCGAAGATCAAACAAAGTCAGGTCCTACTGATCCGTTTAGCAGAACCGATTGATTTTGACGAGAAGACATCAGCAGTCCAGCTGATAATTACTATTCTATTGAAGAGCAATGAGAGTCAAGTAATGAAGAAGAAAATTGCCCAATTCACACGGCGCTTAGCAGATGATGATTTTATCGAACAATTACTAAGCCTTGAAAATGAAACGGCAATTTACCATATTTTATAGGAGGAATAAATGATGAAAATCGTTGGAGTAGCAGCATGTACAGTGGGGATTGCCCATACCTACATTGCACAAGAAAAATTAGAAAATGCCGCAAAAAAAGCGGGTTGTGAAATGAAAGTAGAGACGCAAGGTACGATTGGGATCGAAAATGAATTAACCCAAGAAGAGATTGATCAAGCGGATATCGTAATCTTGGCAATCGATGTAAAGATTTCCGGCAGAGAACGTTTTGACGGCAAACGAATCATTCAAGTACCGACAGAAATCGCCGTTAAGTCACCAAATAAATTGATTGAAAAAGCCCAAGAGGTTGTTGCTCAAAAGGTTTAGGGGGAATTTAGATGGAAGTAAAGGACATTGTGGATTTAGACATCGTCAAAACCAATATGGCCGCTAAGACCAAGGATGATGCCTTGAACGATCTAGCGAATCAGTTACTGAGGAATGGCTATATCTCTGAAGTAGAAGGGTTTATCAAAGACATTTACGCACGAGAGGCGGAAGGCCAAACGGGTATCGGAAATTATATCGCGATCCCTCATGGAAAAAGCGCCTATGTCAACAAGGTCGGCGTAGCGATCGGGATCAATCAAGAGGAAATTCCTTGGGAAAGTTTAGATGGCAAAGGCGTGAAGGGGATCATTCTCTTTGCGGTGGGTAATGACAATGACGGAGCGACCAATCATTTGAAATTATTGTCGCTGTTTGCCAGAAAGCTAGGCAACGATGAAGTGGTTGGCAATCTGTTGCAGGCGAAAAAGCCAGAAGATGTTGTTGAAGCATTCGCTTAGTTAAATGGAGGAAGAAAAATGAAAAAAATTAAAGAGTTAAATCTTAAAGGACACTTATTGACGGCGATCTCTTATTTGATTCCGATCGTCTGTGGTGCCGGCTTCTTAATCGCCATCGGAATGGCCTTTGGCGGTTCAAGTCAGGATGCATTGGTTCAAGGGGAATTTACAATTTGGGATGCGTTGGCAACGATGGGCGGTAAAGGCTTAGGCTTACTGCCAGTCGTGATTGCGACGGGTATCTCCTATTCAATCGGCGGCAAACCAGGGATCGCTCCTGGGTTCATCATTGGTTTGACAGCAAATGCCATCGGCGCTGGTTTTATCGGCGGAATCTTAGGCGGTTACTTAGCAGGTTATCTAGTATTAGCAATTTTAAAATATGTGAAATTACCGAATTGGGCAAAAGGGTTAATGCCAACACTGATCATTCCCTTCTTAACCTCGATCATCGGCGGGTTGATCATGGTCTATATCATTGGGGCACCAATTGCAGCGTTAACATCATTATTAACAAACTTCTTGGATGGTTTAGGCAATTCTTCGTTATTAGTATTTGGCGGTGTGATCGGTCTGTTAAGTGGTGTTGACTATGGCGGTCCGATCAACAAAACGGTTTTCGCTTTTGTATTGACGATGCAAGCAGAAGGATTGAACGGTCCGATTACTGCTTTACAGTTAGTGAATACAGCAACACCAATTGGATTTGGTTTAGCCTTCTTCATCGCAAAATTATTTGGCAAAAATATCTACACGAAATTAGAAGTTGAAACCTTGAAGTCAGCGGTTCCAATGGGTGTGATCAATATCGTTGAAGGGGTCATTCCGTTAGTTATGAACGACATCGTGCGGGGTGTTGTAGCAACAGCTATCGGTGGTTTTGCTGGTGGCGCAACAACAATGATCTTAGGCGCAGATGCGACAGTACCGTTTGGTGGTGTGCTGATGATTCCGACAATGTCGAGACCATGGGCAGGTGTGATTGCGATTTTAGTCAACGTGGTCGTAACAGCAGTTGTCTTAGCCGTAATTAAGAAAAATGTGACAGAAGAAGATGCAGCGATGCAGGTTGAAAAAGAAGAAGAGGACATCAACCTAGAAGATATTCAAATCTTTTAATCCGGAAAGAGTGGCGACACATGAAAAAAGTAGAATTTTCCCCATCACTAATGACGATGGACTTAGATAAGTTTAAAGAACAAATCACCTTTTTGAATGACAAGGTAGATTCCTATCATATTGATATTATGGACGGGCATTATGTGCCGAACATTACCTTATCTCCTTGGTTCATTGAAGAATTGCGGAAAATCACCACGTTGCCGATGTCGGCGCATCTGATGGTGACAGACCCAAGTTTTTGGGTACAGCAGCTAGTAGATTTGCAGTGTGAGTGGATCTGTATGCATGCAGAGGTGTTAGATGGTTTAGCCTTTCGTTTGATTGATCAAATTCACGACGCCGGTTTGAAGGCTGGGATCGTGTTGAATCCTGAAACACCGATTGAAACGATTTTCCCTTATATCGAGCTGGTTGATAAGATCACGATTATGACGATTGATCCGGGCTTTGCTGGCCAACGCTTTATTGAAAGCACCTTAGATAAAATCGTGGCTCTCCGCGAATTACGTGAAGAAAAAGGCTACGATTACGTGATCGAAATGGATGGTTCCTCTAACCGTAAATCTTTCAAACGGATTGATGCAGCCGGGCCAGATATTTACATCGTTGGTCGCAGCGGACTCTTTGGTTTAGACGAAGATATCGCTAAAGCTTGGGAAATCATGGTTAAGGATTATGAGGAAATGACTGGTAAAAAGCTTAGTTATGCAGAAGTAAACTAACGATAAAAATCTTGGAGCTGGAAAAGCTTCAAGATTTTTTGTTTATACAGAAGCAGTAAGCCGGTCTTTTGTGATATAGTATACAATAATGTAAACGGTTTAAAAGAATGGAGGAATGTGATGGAATATCGGGGACCTATGCTAGTAGTGAAGGATATGGAGCGGTCAAAAGCATTCTATCGTAAATTTTTAGAGGTGGATATCGTTTCTGATTTTGGCGAGAATGTGACCTTCAATGGCGGCTTGTCATTACAAACGGAGGAATCGTGGATTCGATTTACCGGCTGTGAGAAAGAGTCATTCAACTATCAGAATAATACGGTAGAGTTCTATTTTGAAACGAAGGACTTTGATGGGTTTATCGAGCGGACAAAGGAAGAAGAGTTAGATTTTTTACGAGACATCGCTACGATGGAGTGGGGGCAAAAGGTTGCGTGCTTTTATGATCCGGATAAGCATGTAATCCAAGTCGGAGAAGATCTGACGGTCATGGTGAAGCGCTTGGCTGCTGATGGAATGACTGTGGAGGAACTAGGTGAGAAGACCTTTCTCGGAAAAGAAATGGTTGAAAACATGTTGAATAGTTAAAAAGTTGAAGGCAGATAATTCTGAACTGCCTTCAACTTTTTTTATTTAACCGCTGAGTTGTCCAATTCTCATACAAAAAAGCAAATGAATTGATCGGAGCCTGAAGACTAGCCTCTAGCATTCGTGCTAAAGCCGTTAGCTTCATTTGTACTTCTTGATCGGTCCAAGTAAATAACCCGGGATCGAGTAAAAAAATAATCGGCGACAGTAAAATTTCCGCTAGCTGTTCGGGATGTTCACAGACAAAGACGTTTTCTTCGACTCCTTGCTGCAAAATTTCACCAACGATTGGCGCCAGACGTCCCATGATAAAGGCCATTGATTTCTGATGGATTGCGGCATTTTGCGGTTCGTGCAACGCACTATCAACTGTTTGATCGACAGCGGTGTTGCGATAAAAATACAGTAAGAGCTTTATTTTTTCTAAGGCCGGAGCCTCGACAGCGGCTAATTTTATCCGACAGGTTTCAATCACGTGATTGTATTGGCGTTCAACTAAGGCATCTAAGACTTCCTCTTTACTTTTGTAATAATAGTAGAGACCACCTTTTGCGATCCCCGCTTTTGTGGCAATATCCTGAACAGAAGCAGTACCGGCAGTTCCTTCGTAAAGCAGTTCCTGCAAGGCATCTAAAATTAACTCTCGTTTACTCATCACATCGACCTCCAAAAATAGTATAGCATATTAAGTTGACCATCGTTCAAAAAGTTGTTATGATGAAATTGTTGAACGATGGTCAAAAACGAAGGAGGAGTTATTTTGTTAGTGTTAGGTGTATTTATCATCAGTGTGTTAGTACTTGTTTTGTTCAGTGTAGGATTACTGATCAAAGGGGTGCTTTATTTGTTTAATCGATTTCGCGGAAGACAGGTCCTATTTGCAACAAAAGGAGTGAGAAGAAGTTTGTTAGGGATGTTGATAGTTCTGGTTTTAGGAATTGTCTTAATAATGTTCACTCAGCTGACGGCATCGACACCGAAAATCGCTAAGGAGAATAGTATCGCAGAGTTGCGGAAGGTTGAATTGAATGGTCGTAAGGAATGGATCAGCATTCGAGGAGAAGACCGCAGCAAGCCAGTACTTCTATTTTTAGCGGGCGGTCCGGGGGGATCACAGCTGGCAGCTACACGTTATGAACTTGCAAAATTAGAAAAGGATTTTATCGTAGTTAACTGGGAACAGCCTGGTTCGGGAAAATCCTACTCAGCGATCCCGCGGAAAAAGTTGGCCCCTGAAATTTACGTTGAAGATGGAACGGCTTTGGTTCGTTCGTTGTTAAAAGAGTTCAAACAGGAAAAGCTTTATCTGCTAGGAGAATCGTGGGGGAGTGCACTAGGAATTTTTATGGTAAAAGAACAACCGGGGCTTTACCATACCTTTATAGGCACCGGACAAATGGTAGCCTTTGAAGAAACGGAGAAAATCGATTACGCGCTGGCGATGAAGCTGGCAAAAGAGAATGGAGATCAAAAGGTCGTGGATACGCTAAGAAAAAATGGCGAACCGCCTTATCACGGAAATTCTGTTACCACCAAAAGCGCGACCTATCTCAACTATCTCAGTCAAAAGATGGCAGGAAATCCTGAGATTCAAAATGGCGGCTTCCAAACGATGCGGGATCTTGCGGCGAAAGAGTATGGCATCTTGGATAAGGTCAATTATCTGCGAGGCATTCTGCAAACCTTCAATCATGTGTATCCGCAACTGTACAATGTAGATTTGCGGAAGGAGTACTCAACATTAGATGTTCCCGTCTATTTTCTATTAGGGAAGCACGATATCAATGCGCCACTTAGCTTAACTGAAGATTACTATCAAAAATTGGACGCTCCCAACAAGGAAATCATTTGGTTTGAACACTCCGGCCACAATCCTTGGATCAACGAACCAGAACGCTTTGTAGAGGCGGTTCAGCAAATTGCCGAAAATAAAAAATAAGACTAGAGCACCCACGAAAAAATCGTGGAGACTCTAGTCTTTTTAATTTTCGAATTGGGCTTGATGCAGTTGATAATAGCGTCCTTGTTTAGCTAGCAGCTCTTCATGATTGCCTTGTTCGACAATATTGCCATCATTGACGACTAAGATCAAGTCAGCTTCACGAATGGTCGAGAGGCGGTGAGCAATGATGAAGGAGGTTTTGTTCACCATTAAACGACCCATCGCTTCTTGAATCTGCAATTCGGTCTGTGTATCAACATTCGACGTTGCTTCATCGAGAATCAATAATTCGGCATTCAAAAGCATTGCCCGGGCAATTGTCAGTAATTGCTTTTGTCCTTGTGAGATTGCTAAACCGTCTTCGGTCATCACCGTGTCGTAGCCCTTTGGCAGTTGTGCAATGAAATCGTGAATGTGAGCGGCTTTTGTCGCTTTGATCACTTCTTCTAACGTGGCATCTTCATTTCCATAGGTCAGATTCTCAAAAATCGTTCCCGTAAAGAGCCAAGTATCCTGTAGGACCATCGCATATTGCTTTCGCAGACTGCTGCGAGTCGCTTCTTTGATATTTTGTCCATCCAAGTAGATTGCACCGCTATCCGGATCATAAAAACGCATCAGCAAATTCACGATTGTGGTTTTTCCGGCACCGGTAGGACCAACAATGGCAACAACGCTACCGGCAGAAATATCAAAGGATAAATCTTTGATGACCGGTTGATCTGCTTGATAGCCGAAGGAAACATGGTCAAAGCGTACGTCTCCATGAACTTTTTCAAAGACATGAGCATTTTTTACGTCTTGAACTTCAGGGTCTTCATCTAATAGTTTGAAGATTCGTTCAGCCGCGGCAATAGACGATTGCAGGTCACTGAAAATATTTGCTAATTCATTGATCGGACCGGAGAATTTTCGTGAATACAATACAAATGAGGAAAGCTTTCCTAATGTTAAGTGACCAAACAGGAATAAAAAGGCACCTAAGATACTGATCAATGACAATGAAACATTATTTATGAAGTTGACAGAAGGACCAGTCATACTGCCGTAATATTCTGCATTGTAATAAGCAGTCATGGCTTCTTCATTCTTCTTGCCAAAGCGGGTGATCGTTGTTTTCTCTTGATGATAGACCTTGGTGGTTTGTTCACCGGATAGCAGTTCTTCAGTCAGACCATTTAATTCACCAAGCTTGGCAGAACGTTGTCTAAACAAAGGCTGGAACTTATTGGTTAAGTAACGGGTCAATAAAATCGACGCGGGAACAGTAACTAAAAAGATCGTCACCATCACTGGCGAGATTACCAGCATCATAACAAAGGAGCCGATAACCGTGACCAGACTACTCAAAACCTGAACGGAGTCACTGGCCAATGAAGTGTTAATCGTATCGATATCGTAGCTCATCCGACTGACGATGTCACCGGTTTGGTGCTGGTCAAAATAACCAACGGGCAACGAAACGATTTTCTCAAACAAATCTTTCCGTAAACGAAACGCGATTTTTTGACTCAGAAAGATCATCAATCGTTTGATCCCGTAGCTTAAAATTGCGGAAGCCGCATAGAAAACTACCATCCAACTACAATAGAAGAAAACTTTTTGAAAGGCGACATTGCCTTTGCCAATCTGGATCGCATCAATCGCGTACCCAGACAATAGGGGACCGACTAAAGCAAATAGGTTACTGGCAATCGTCAAGACGACAGCTAAAAACAGCAGCCATTTGAATTGATACAAATATCCCCATAAACGCAGCAGTGTACCTTTGCGTGAGCCTCTATTCTTCAATGGCTTGCCCTCCTGTCTGTCCCTGATAGATTTCTTGATAGGTTGGATTTTCAGTTAGTAACTCTTCATGAGTGCCATAACCAATCATTTTCCCTTTATTTAATAGTAGAATTTTATCCGCATGTTGGATCGAACTGATTCGCTGAGCGATCAAAATCTTGGTGGTATCACCGAAATGTGTTCGCAAAGCCCTTCGTAGATTCGCATCGGTATGATAATCCAGCGCGCTAGAAGAATCGTCTAGGATCAGCAGATCAGGCTGCCCAATCAAAGCACGAGCCAAGAGCACGCGTTGTTTCTGCCCACCACTGAGATTTTGTCCTTTTGCTTCCAAGCGGTGCTCCAGACCATCAGCAAGTTTGTCGATAAATTCTCGAGCTTGTGCATCATCGATGGCTTGCTGGAGTTGCTCTTCTGAAAAGTTACGACCGAACAAAATATTTTCTCGAATCGTATCGGCAAAGAGTACGTCCTTTTGCAGGACAGCACCGATTTTTTGATGCAGTGCATCAAGAGAATAATGTTTGATCTCTTGTCCGTCTAATACTATCTGACCGGCAGTTCGATCGTATAGACGTAAAATCAGACTGGCGATCGTGGTTTTCCCGCTGCCGGTCGCGCCCATAATCCCTAATGTTTCACCAGGATTTACGCTGAAGCTGATGTGTTCGATCGCATGACCGCCGTCAGGATAAGAAAAAGTCACATCATCAAAGACCAGTTTAGTAGAAGCAGCTTTTCTTTGATTCAATGATCCTGGTACTAATGAAGGTTTTTTCCGTAAGACTTCATTGATCCGATTCGCCGAAGCCAGACCACGGGAATACAGGACAAAGATGCGGGTGATAGAAAGCATCGCGTTCAGGATAATCGTGAAATAGGTCAAGAAGGCAACGATCACTCCTGGCTGTGTCAATCCAGCGTTTACACGATAGGCGCTAACGACAATCACTAGGGTCAAACCTAAATTCAAAAATAAATCCAACAACGCAGGAGAAGCAGCCAACGTTACATTGGCAGTTGTTTCCGCATTGACCAACGATTGATTGACGTTTTCAAAGCGCTGGCGTTCGTAGGCTTCTTTTGATAAAGCTTTAATCACGCGAGAGCCTGTTACATTTTCCCGCACCGTCAACACAAGTTGATCAACTTGCTTTTGCAATTTTCCAAATAAGGGCACGCCCTTTTTCGAGATATGCGTCACCATTACAAAGATGATCGGCATCACTGCCACTAAAACTAAAGTCAAAATCGGATCTAAGGTAGTAGTAATCAAGATTCCTCCGGCCAAAAGGATCGGCGCGCGAATTCCCATACGCAGCATAACACCAAGGGTCAAATGAATATTGTAGGTGTCCGATGTTACACGTGAAACTAATGAAGAGACCCCCACATCTTCAATCTGGGTCGTGTCTAGATAGGTGATTTTTTGAAATAGATCGCCGCGAATGTTTTCTGTCGTATCTTTTGCGATCCGTGAGACCATGCGGTTAGCGACGATATTCGCCCATAAGGAAAAAGCGGAAGCTGCCAACATCACACCGCCCCAAAAGAGAATTTTCTTGGGATCTTTTTGCGGAATCACATGATCTAGAATATAGGCCAAATTCCATGGAAGAACCAATTCCATCATGGTCCCCAAAAATTTGATGATAACACCTAACGTGACACGAGAACGGTAGGGTTCTAAATAATTAAGAATTAATTTCATGTTTACTCCTTTTTACACATTTCTGTTTCGGCTTTCTCTACGATCGTTTGCAATTCGGATAATAAGTTCTGTTGCTGTTCAGTCGGAATCTCCGCTAACAGCTTTTGATTCCAGTCTGCTAGGATCGAACGGATTTCTGCTTCGATTGCCAAAGCTTTATCTGTGGGGAAGATTCGTAAACGACGTGCGTCTTTCTCATCGTTTTGTCTCGTAATGAAGCCTTTTTGCTCCAGTTGTGCCAATTGGCGAGCGACATTGCTTTTATTGATAAAGATTTTGCAGGCCAAGGCTTCTTGTGAAATTCCCGGCTCGTAACAAATACTTAAGATGTAGGTGTGATGCATTTCCCCTAAGCCCAATTTCTTAAATTCTTTTTCGCGATACAAAGCAGAAAGCCGCGCAATACGATTGATCATTTTTACAAAAGAATCCACCTAATTATTCCTCCTTGGTAGTTACGAATTCGCGTTTAAACAAGCACAGTACAGTATAGAAGAAAAACGTTGCGGGTGCAACGTTTTTGAGCTGTAAATAATTTACTTCTCTATTTAAGTAGTGGCAGATGTAATTTTCTGTTGTTTATACACAAAAATTTACGTTCTTTACATAAAAACAACAATCTTTATTTTATCTTTGCAGGAACTTGACGGTGCCTTTACACTCCTTCGCTATACTTTTTATTAGAGAAAGTCAGCTTACAATGAGCAAGCAAAAGTTAAACTCGCTAGAAAATCACCTAAGAGCATAAAAGAATGGTAAACGAAAGAAGGAGTGGATCAGGTGCTAAAACTTGAGAATATCACGAAGAAATTTCAGGAGACGACAGTACTGGATGGGATCAATTTAGAAATTGAGTCTGGTGAGATCGTTTCAATCCTGGGGCAATCAGGTTCAGGAAAAACGACGCTATTAAATCTGATTTTAGGATTGGATGAGCCAAGTGGGGGAGAAATTTTCTTCAATAATCAGAAGATCACCCATACATTGATGGAAAAACGTCCCTTCAATATTGTTTTTCAGGATTATGCCTTGTTTCCTAATTTGACGGCTTATCAAAATTTGACCTACGGACTACGCAATAAAAAAGAGTGCTCCACCAAAGCGGAGGTAGACGAGCTGATTCAATTGTTGAATCTGGAAAAGCACCTAGAAAAACCAATTCATCAATTGTCAGGCGGACAAAAGCAGCGGGTTGCACTTGGCCGGACATTAGTGATGAAGCCGCAGCTGCTTTTGTTGGATGAGCCGTTGAGTGCCTTGGATGGAGTAATCAAGGAATCAATCAAAGAAAAAATCCAAGAAATTGCCCGTAAGCTACATTTGACGATCATCATTGTTACGCACGATCCGGAAGAGGCCTTGACGATGTCAGACAAGATCGTTGTTTTAGATGAAGGGAAAATTGCTCAATGCAGTTCACCGATCGAAATTATGAGTCAGGCTTCCTGTCATTTTGTTGAGGAGTTTATTGTCAATCAATTGGCAATCAAGCAACAGAACATTCAGCAAATCTTTCAGCAATCAGTCAATATGGTGGCCTCATGAGAGCGGCTTTTTCATTGAAACGAGTGATTAGCTGGAGTGTGCTGATCTTCTTCTTTTTATTTTTAGCTTATCCGATCATTCAAATCGTGTTAACAGCTTTCCCACGATCCGACGGGAGCAGCTTGGATATTTTCACTCCAGAATGGCAGCGATCATTTGCTAACAGCTTGAAATATTCTTTAGCGGCTACGAGCTGTTCAACAATTTTAGGCTTTTTCTTGGCCTATGGAAATAATTTTACTCGAATCAATCGGCGATTTTTAAAGGTAAATGAAAGTGTTTTGCATTTTCCGATGCTATTACCAACGATTACTTACGGATTTGTCCTTATTTATGCCTTTGGCAAGCAGGGATTGTGGAGCAAAGTTTTTCAACAGGAACTGTTCCATATCTATGGTTCCATCGGTATTTTATTGGGATTCATCATTTATACATTGCCACCAATCTTCATTTTGATCAACAATTCGATGAAATATTTAGATACTCAGCTATTCATTGTTTCACGCCTGATGGGGGATAGCTGGTATCGGTCGCTTTATAAAACGATCTTGAATCCATTGACGCGCGTGTTGGCGGTGGCTTTTCTACAGGGCTTTTTTATGTCCTTTACAGATTTTGGGATTCCCAGCGCGGTAGGAGGACAAACCCCGTTCATCACGACATTATTATATGAAGGATTCATGGGAACCATTCCAGATTTCCAGTTTGGCTCATTAGTGGCTTTAACGATGCTATTGCCATCAATCATCAGTATTTTGGTTTTGAACTATTTACAGAAGAAGGTGGTGCGCTATGAGCGTCCACGGCAGGCAGTGATCAAAAAGAATCCGGTAAGAGATTGGTGTTTTCGACTACTTTTCATCAGCATCTCTCTTTTCATTTTAGGAGTATTCGCGGTCTTGATCATTATTCCAATGGTGAGCAATTGGCCCTATGAATTGACCCCAACCTTCAATAATTTCGCCCGCTTTATCCAAGATGACAGCTTGATTTTAACCTTGAAAAATTCACTGCTGATGGCTTTGCTGACGGCGGGAGTTGGGACAATTATTGCCTATTCGGCGGCGATATTGACCTCCAGAGAGCGGAAGCTTTATAAGGTCAATCAAGTAATTGATAGTATCGCCACCATTACGAATTCAATTCCCGGGATGGTTTTGGGAGTGGCCTACTTATTGCTATTCAGTGGCAGTCAGCTGCACAATACATTACTAATCTTAGTGATTGTGACGGTCGTCCATTATTTTTCAACACCGTATCAGATGGCGAAAGAGGCACTGCAAAAGATGAACTTGAACTGGGAGAACACTGCCAAGTTGATGGGAGATAGCTGGTTAAAAACAGTTTGGCGAATTCTGATCCCGAATTCAAAGGTGACAATTATAGATATCTTCGCGTATTACTTTTTCAATTCGATGGTCACAATCAGTGCGGTCATTTTCTTAACAAGTGCCAATACGATGGTTATTACCGCCAAATTAAAAGAGCTTCAGCATTTTGGCCGATTTAACGATATATTTATGCTCTCGCTGTTTTTACTAGTAATTAATTTAGTTATGCAAGGAATTACTCAAATTATTAAAAGGATTGCCAGTTCCACTTTTCCCAGTCAGACAGCTGGTAAAAAGCTGCCTACAAAATTAACTGCTATTCAAAGAAACAAAGTATAAAGGAATGGTATACGGCTTGAAAATCGGACTAATTTTTCTCAAGAAAAATTAATCCATTAATATGAAAAAGGAGAATGATGAATGAACAGAAAAAAACTACTCGCACTGCTTGGAAGCTTGCTTTTCCTTCTATTATTAGGCGCTTGTAGCAAAAGTAATGCGGCTGACGAGAAAGTCACGATTTATACTAACGCTGACGAAGAACCGGTGGAGGTAATCAAGAATGTTTTAGACAAAAACGGTTACAAGGGCAAATACACGCTGCAATCATTCGGCACTTCTGAGCTAGGCGGAAAGCTCTTAGCGGAAGGAAAAAATATTGAAGCGGATTTAGTCACGATGAGTACCTTCTATTTAAATAGTGCTCAGAAAAAAGACAAGATGTTTAAAGAATTAACGCTTCCAGTCGAATCGTTAACGAAAATTCCGGATTACACGGCACCTTTTACCGTTCAAGAAGGAACAATTTTCTATAATACCGATGTCATGAAGGAAATGAACTTACCAATTCCAACTAGTTTGAAAGATTTAGCCGATCCGAAATACAAGGATGCCTTGTCAATCTCAGATATCAAACAATCGTCTACAGCGTGGCTGCTGTTCCAAGCGTTAGTTGATAATTACGGAGAAGATGAAGCGAAAACGATCTTGAAGGGGATCTACAAAAATGCAGGGGATCATTTAGAAAGTTCTGGTTCAGGTCCGTTGAAAAAGGTTCGGCTAGGTGAGGTTGCGATCGGATTTGGGTTACGACATCAGGCAGTCAAAGATAAACAGGATGGATTGCCGATTGATTTTGTTGAACCCTCAGAAGGAACGTATACATTAACTGAATCTTTGGCGGTGATTAATAAAGGCGACAAAACCAATCCTGAAGCAGAAAAAATGCTGGATTTGATTTTGGAAAAGGGTCGTAAAGACATATTGGAAATCTATCCAAGCGCACTGTACAAGGATGAGCAGGTAGATAGCGCACACGTAGCGAATGACCAAAAAGTCTTTCCAACAGAATTAACCGCAGAATTATTAGAGCAGCACCAAAAATTAATCGATTAAGGAGCTTAGCATGGACTACAAATTATTGACACCCGGACCGTTAACGACGACTCAGACGGTTAAGCAAGCAATGATGGTGGATCATTGTACATGGGATGAAGAATATAAAACGATTACTCAGGAAATTCGACAAAAGCTATTGTCTTTAGCAGGTGCCTCCCCAGTAGAATATACGACGATCTTAATGCAGGGAAGCGGATCATTTGGTGTGGAATCAGTTCTAAGCTCGGTGATCGGACCGACGGATCATGTGCTCGTTTGTGTGAATGGCGCTTACGGGCGTCGAATGGTCAGCATGTGCGAACGGCATCATTTGGCTTACAGCGTTTATGAAGTCGCAGAAGATGAAATTCCGCAAGCAACGGACATAAAAAGCATTCTCGTGAATGATCCAACCATTTCTGCGCTTGCGATGGTTCACAGTGAGACGACTTCTGGTATTTTAAATGAGTTAGAAGAAATTGCTGCACTTGCCAAAGACAATGAGCTGCTGTTTATCGTGGACGCAATGTCTAGCTTTGGGGGAATTCCAATTGATGTTACGGCATTGTCCATCGATTTTCTAGTCTCAAGCTCGAACAAATGTATTCAAGGAGTACCAGGCTTTTCCTTTACGTTGGCCAAACGGGCACAGCTTGAGCAACGTAAAGAGTTTTCACGAACGGTGTCTTTAGATCTTTATGATCAGTATGAAACGATGGAAAAGGACGGCAAGTGGCGCTTTACTTCACCCACCCACACGGTTTTAGCCTTTCATCAAGCTTTAAAAGAGCTAGATGCAGAAGGCGGAATCTACCAACGCTATATGCGCTATTTAACAAATAATCGACTGCTACGGCAAAAAATGAGTGAATTGGGCTATCAGCCCTTCATCAAGCAGCATCAAGGGCCATTTATCACTTCATTTTTATATCCCAAGCAGAGTGCCTTTAACTTCGACCATTTTTATCAGCATTTGAAACAAAATGGCTTTGTGATCTATCCAGGAAAAATAAGTTCCGTCGATTGTTTCCGCATTGGAAATATCGGTGAGATTTATCCAGAAGATATTGATCAGTTAGTCAAAGTAATTGAAAATTACTCGGAGGTAGCATATGTCAGTTAAAACAATTATTTTAGACTGGGCTGGGACAACAGTCGATTTCGGCTGTATGGCACCGGTTCATGCTTTCAAAAAAGCATTTAGAAATAAGAACATCGAGCTTTCCAATGAAGAAATCAGAAAACCGATGGGGATGCTTAAAATTGAGCATATCAAACAGCTGCTTTCGCTTGAGCAAGTAAAAAAGCAATGGTTTGAGCTTTATGGACGTCTTTCTGAAGAGAAAGATGTGCTAAGTATCTATCAGGATTTTGAGAAATACTTGTTTGCAGATCTCGCAGAGAACAGTCATTTAAAACCGGAAACCAAGCAGGCGATGAAAAAAATTAAGCAATTAGGCTATAATATTGGCTCTACGACTGGCTATACCAAAGAAATGATGGCTGTTGTATTAAACACGGCCACGATGGAAGGTTATCGTCCTGATTATGTCGTAACACCAGATGAGGTTGATTCATTGGGGCGGCCATATCCATTCATGATTTTTGAGAATATGCGCCATTTTCAAAACCATTCGATGGAAGAAGTGATTAAAGTAGGAGATACAATCGCTGATATTCAAGAAGGAAAAAACGCAGGGGTCTTGAGTATCGCTGTCACTGAGGGAAGCTCAGTGATGGGACTTTCTTTAGAGGAGTACAAACAGCTCTCAAAAGAAGAAATGGAACGGTTGAACCAACAAACAGCGGAAATCTTTTATCAGCATGGGGCGGATCTTTGTATTAAAAATCTACTGGAATTAGCTGAGCTTTTGCAGGAGCATTCAACGATTCCAAAATTACAAACAAAAAAGCGAGAATCAGCGTAGGCGAAGAGAAATATCGGCTTTAAAAGTCGATATTTCTTTATTTATTCAAAAAATAAAAAGAAAAAACAAAAAAAGATTTTTTCTGTTTTGCTATTCTTAATAATTTCATATTTAGCTAGATTTAGGCTATTACAAATTTGTAAGCGAATTCAAAAACCCAAATTCCTTATTTTTATCCAAAAATTAAATTTTATATTTCAAAAATGGCTGAGACATTCCTTATAAATGCGGGTAGAATAATATGTGTAACCAATGGTGCGTACAATGAAGGAGTTCTCGCTTTTTTATGGTGTTAATGCAAGGGATTTGATGCAAATTACTAGCAAACGATAACACTCATAAAAGTTCATACAAAAAATAAAAAATACATATAAAGATCCGGTCATTGTAATTTTATTACTGACAGCATGCTGAAGGTTGATAAGCACTCAATCATGGATCATGTTGATTAGCTTCTCTCCTTATGCGAGGAGAAGCTAAAGTGCCGCGAGTCAGTGAAATAGTGTGACTTATCAAGTTGCTATTTAAAGGTTTAGCGATGAGCGGCGGCAGATGATTAGCATTCATTGGAAAATTTAAGTGGATGCATCATTATTGAAGAATGAATCAAGGATGCGGATTATTTTCAGCATCCTTGATTTTTTTCCATTCATTGGTTGCCCCTAGTATTTTATTAAATACTTAGCTTGATTTGAGATAGAAAGAAGGGGAAATGTTCATGAAAAAGATTGTTATGGTAATTTGTGGGGTAGCAGTAGTTTGTTGGGGAGTTGCTAGTCTGCAAAGTGGGGCACTAAAAGCGGATAATTTACTTCAAGAATCCTCTGTCGTAGAGACGACAGTTCCTGAAAGTTCTACCGTTCTACCGGTTGAACCTGAATCCGTACCGAAAGCATCGGAGCCGAATACTGAAACACCAGCGCCAGCTGCACCAGCATCGGAAGTATCTGCTGTACCAGAGACTCCTGTGGAACAGCAGCCGGCAGAACCTGCACCGACAGATACCATACCAGAAATGCCTACACAAAGCAGCACAGTAGATCCACCGAAAAGCGATAGTTCAACTAGTGAAAGTTCCACAAGTAGTGGTACATCTAGTGAGAGTTCGACAAGTCAGAGTTCGACGAGCCAGACCTCTAGTACGTCCAGTTCAACTACTACACCAAGTGAGTCATCGTCTTCCAGCAGCAGTGTACCTAGTGGATCGACTAGCTCAACTACTAGTAGTTCAACAGGAACGACCAGCAGTTCTTCAACGACACCGTCAAGTTCTGGTCAGGAACAGCCGCAGCCTAGTACACCGTCTACGCCGGGACCAGTTCCAAGTCCAGCCCCGGCACCTCCGGCTCCAAGTGAGCCTAAGGTTCAAACAAATACTGATGCTATTCAACAGCCGCCAGCTGCTTTTTCAGAGACGAGTACTTTACAGCTTCCAAGTGAGTTGAAGACATCTGAAGTTGCACAATCCGATTTAAAAGGTTATGAACTACCCTTGCTGTCAAGCTTTGAAAACAAAGCACAGGCCGCTTTGATTTATGACGGTATTAAAAAGCTTGGGACGGAACAGGCGAAGGATTTTAATGTGGAACAATTAACCGCTAAGCTTTATAGCGATTTGTTTGCGATTGAGATCACAGGCACTCCAGAACAAGCAAGCGAAGAAATCAGTGTCGGCAGTCTGCTCTATCAAAAGAAAAACGACCAGCTTGAATTAGTCGGTGTCTATATTGGAAAAGAGTATTATCTGACAGTGGAAGATGTTGAAATCGATGATTCTGATGAAGCAACGGAAACTGCGAAGGATGACGGCACAGAGACTGATACGGAGAAGGCTGAGAATGAAGAGTCAGATAAAAAGGAAAAACAACGACAGGTCGTTCTTCAACCAATGAGTATTGATGAAGACCTATTGGTTCAAGCTTTGCCAACCGTTGAATTGACTGAATATGGACAAACAATCTTGGCAGAATATCCCGCTTCTATTAATTTTACTGAAAATGAAGGAGCGAAGAATTTTATTTCAACCATCGCGGAGGATGCACGTAAGCTGGGACAAGAATATGACGTCTTTGCATCAGTGATGATCGCACAGGCTTTATTAGAAAGTGGTTCTGGAACGAGCAGTTTGTCATTGCCGCCAAATTATAATCTATTCGGTGTAAAGGGAACTTATCAAGGTCAGGCCGTTTCAATGGCGACTCAAGAGGACCGTGGGAATGGCGAGCTGTATTCGATTAATTCGGCTTTTCGAAAGTATCCTAATTATGCCGCTTCATTAGGAGACTATGTTCAATTATTACGCGGCGGAATCTCTGGTAATGACGGATACTATAAAGATACGTGGCGCTCTACCGCAAAGAATTATTTACGATCGACACAGGCCTTAACTGGAAAGTATGCTACGGATACTTCTTATAATAGAAAGCTAAACTCGATTATTGCTGTCTACAACCTGACACAATACGATCGTGTCAAAGTTGATCAGTCTTCAGGGATTTTCATTAAGGGAAAAGATGAGATTCCTGAAGAATACCGAACGATGATGCGCTACCCGGATTATAACGGGGTCAATTACAATACCTCCGGTTCGTACCCAGTCGGGCAATGTACTTGGTACGCCTTTAACCGCGTGAAACAATTAGGCAAGAGCGTCGATGACTTTATGGGAAACGGCGGTGAATGGGGAACCAAAGGAAAAGCATTAGGCTATGAAGTCAGCCGCGAACCAAAAGCTGGCTGGTTGATTTCCTTTACACCAGGCACAGCTGGCTCAGACCCGCGTTATGGACATGTTGCTTTTGTTGAAGTGGTTCGACCAGAGGGAATTTTGATCTCAGAAGGCAATGTTTATGGAGGAACGGTGATTTCATATCGAGTCATTGATTCGAACTTAGCGAAATCAGATTTGGTTACTTATATTAAAGCAAAATAAAGGGGTGCCATCACTCATGGCAAATAAGCGACACGGGCACGCAGAGGATCCGTCGAATGACAGGAGGGCCTTACTATTAACTGCTGGTCTTCTCATCATTCTATCTGTAACGATGCTGCTTGTTATGAGAGGACAATTAAAAAAACACTATAGTGTCCACACGATTTCAGGTACTTCGATGATTCCGACGTTGACGGAAAAGGATCAAGTTCTCGTTAAAAAAAATGTTCAAGTTCAACGTTACGATATTATTGCTTTTTCAATGGATAAGGAAGAGGGGATGTTTGTCAAACGGGTGATTGGTTTACCAGGTGACAGTATGTTTGTTCGAAATGGCCGAATGGTTTTAGATCTCGGAGAACAAGGTGATTTTGAAACAACGAATACGTATCAGTTGTCACCAACTGTAGCAGATGAATTTCAAACGTTAAACAAAATTCCAGAAGATGTTTACTTCGTTATTGGCGATCATGTAGATGTTTCTAAGGACAGCCGATCGTTTGGTTTTGTCCATCGAAAGTCAATCGAAGGAACTGTCCAATTCCGTTTTCCAGCGGTTCATCTCGCTAAATTGGAATACTAAAAGAAAAGGGGAAAATACGTGATAATCATTAACTGGATTTGTGTAGGGCTCATCATTTTAGTGCTCCTAGTGTGGTTATATCGAATGGTTATCAACGTTCGATTGCAGATGATTAAGCCACCAAGAGATGCATCGGCGACTTTTCAGCGGAAGTTGGATTATGTTAAGCAAATTCAACAATCAAAGCATGTATCGGCGTTATTATTCGTAATCTTCTGTCTCGCAGTGGGAATGCTTCTAAGCACATACAGCCTGTTTCAGGTACAAAATCAGCTGTATGCGATGAATGAGCAGAACAATACACTGAAAGATGATGTCCAAGTAATGAAAAAGGAACAAAAGAAATTAGTCAATAAGCTGCCTGTCAAAGAGTACCCGCAAGAGGGAATCGGCTTGCAGGATTATGCGTGGGACGAATTATTTTCTGATGATAGTCGTGAAAATCAATACGCAATGGAGAGTGATCTTTCCAGCAAACTCAGTCCTTACTTTGGGTTACCGACGACATTGATCGTCTTAGATATACCGACTCAAACGTTGAATATTGCCTTGGCTGGTGACTTGACCAGTGAAGACAATCGTCAACAAATTAAAGACAATATCACAGCCTTTGCTGCTGAAGCAGAGGGGATATCCAATCTAACACAGATCACCTTCCAGCTAAATGTAAGGGATGGGGAGAAGCAGAAACAAGATTATAGCTGTACTTTCTCTCGTGAGAATGGAGAAGATAAATTTTTAATGATTCAAGAAGAAGACTAACGGAAAGAAGGGAAAAAAATGGTAGCACAACAAAAAAAGAGCGGATGGTTTTTCAACAAGAACATTATCGATGAGATCAATTCTGTTCCAGAAGAGAGAGTTGAAAACGAGGAGCAAACCCCGCCGGCAGCGCAGGCGCAAACACAGGCGAAGCCTGCTCCCGCTTTGAAGATGGTTTCTGATAACACAATTCCAGAGACTCCAGAAAAGCAAGCGGAAGAAATCAAAGAGTTAAAACGTTTGATTTTTGAAAAGGAACAAGTTTTACAGAAATATAAAAAGGAAATGTCGGCACAAACTCAGCAGTTAACCAAAGAAAACGAGAATTATCGTCAATCTGTATTAAGGATGGGAGAAGAAAAGGCCCAAAATCGCCGCCAAATCCAAGATTTAGAAGCAGAGGTCCAACGAGCGCGTCAAGAAGTTCAACGACTGAAAGAGACACAAGAATTGGATCAGTTGAGACAGCAGTTGGAACAAGCTCTAGCAGAAAATGAAAAATTAAAGGATTCGGTAGCCCATTTAGCTACTGTAGAACAGGAGTTGGAGGAAATTCACGAAGAACATCAAGCGCTAGTTGCCCAGCAAAAAGATGAAGAAATCCAACGACTAGAAAAAATCCATCAATTGGAAGGCCAGATCGATGAATTGATTGCAGAGATCAATGAGAAAGACGAAGAATATTCTCAATTAGATAAGGTAATCGTTGAAAAAGACCAAGCGATGGACCAAATGGCGGAAGAACAAGAAGCGAAAGAGCTTCAAGAAAAAGAACTCCTAGATCTAAGAGAAAAAGTTGCCGAGCTTCGTGCAGAAAATGAACAATTAAAACAAGAAGCAGTTTCAGCACAGCAGGAAATCGGTGAAGTGTTGATTTCAGCACGAAAACAAGCCAATCGCATGGTAGAAAAATCCAAGATGGAAGCATATCGGATTATAGAAGAAGCGAAGAAAGAGTTGGCGATGATCAACGAGCAAGCCAAAGAGATTTCTGAAGAAGTAAACGAGTCTCGTCAGTCGGTTGCTTCAATGTATGAAGAGTTGCAAACTCGAGTAAATATCCTTGCGCAAGGAAAAATGCAAGAAGATGTAACGAAAATTCTAGACTAATCTATTCATAAGTTAAAAGAATGAAGGTATCAGCGTGTGCTGGTACCTTTTATTTTTATAGTAAAAAGCGGATTGTTTTCAGTTTTTTTTAAGGCTATACTTTAAAGTGATTGGGGTAGAAATATCCACTGTATAAACTATAAGACTAAAGGAGCGGATGAAATGAAATTAGCGATTATTTTGGAAACCAAAGAGCATGAGAAAGCTTGGAACGCTTTTCGATTTGGTGTAGCGGCTTTGAAGAAAGGGCATCAGGTGAAATTTTTCCTTATGGGGGAAGCCGTGGAAGTTGAAAGTATTGAAGACGATCAATACAATGTGCCAGCGGAAATGCAGAAGTTGGAAGAGCAAGGCGGCGAGCTATTGGCTTGCGGCACTTGCCTCAAATCTCGACAATTAGAGGATCAAACCTCCTGTCCAATTTCAACGATGTTTGATTGTGTTGAAATGGTGGAGTGGGCGGATAAGATCGTAACATTTTAAAAGCATAGAAAAATCCCTGACTTGAAAACAAAGTCAGGGATTTTTTTAATCATTCAGATTGTTTAATGCTGCGGCCATTTTTTTATTATCGTGTTTTGAGTAGAAATAAAAGGTGATGATATGCAGAATCAATGTAAGCAGCAATACGGCGATAAAGAACGGTCGGATCAGGTCAAACATCTGAGTCGAATAAAGATACACGCCTGTATAAGCGCAAAGCGTATTTAACACTGTACAGATGACAACATTGATTGAAGCTTTAAAGGTCGAATAGTTCCATAAAAAAGGATAGACGATCCCGAATAAAAGGCCGATTAGAACGCTGATTCCAACGAGATTCCAGATATAATGAAAAGGAATTTTTGAAGAGAAATCCGTGAGTGAGCAAAGAATAGTGATCCAAATAAATGATCCGAAGCCTGCTTGAAAGAAATTATTTTTTAATTGTTTGAACATGATAGTTCCTCCTTGATTTTCTTGGCATAGTGACGACTGACAATATAAGTAGAATCTGTTTTGGTGTGAACTTCTAAACGCGCGTGCTCTCCTAATTGGAAGGATTGAACACAGTTTAGATTTAAAATCTGCGAATTATTAATGCGATAAAAATTTTGACTCTCTAAAGTAACCAATTTCTTAAGCCGTTTTTGCATGAGATAGTTCTGCTGATTGATTAAATGAACGTTGACTAAATGCCCCATAGTTTCAAAAGAGACTATTTGGTCTAGCGGTAATTTGATTGAACGGTTATTTTTGGGATCAATTGCCACAATTTCCTGTTCTTGTTGCAGCTGTTTTTCAAGACGTTCAAGTTTGGCCCTGTTTTCAGGATTCGCAAAAATGTCAATTTCGTTTAAGGCTTTTTCTTTCACCCAGGTAAAGTTGATGTTCATATGTTTCCCCCTTCTGTGACTTAAGCATAGCAAGGATTGTCAGCAGAAAGAATCTTTTTTTCGTTTGTTGCAGGAAAAGAGAAGTTTGTTGCAAAAATTGGCAATGTCAAATAGTTCTTGCGTCACAAAAACAATAAGTAAGTGGTGCTTTCTAGTATAATTTAGTTAGAAATCCTATCATCAAGTTAGGAAGGAGAAATCATCATGATCGCTAAGATTTTAAAAGCGCAAAGAAAAGAGCGGGGACTTACACAGCAAGAGGCGGCAAAAATTTTTCACGTGACACGCCAAACGATTTCGAATTGGGAGAATGAGAAAAATTATCCCGACATTCCAACGCTAGTTGCCATCAGTGATTATTATGAAGTTTCTCTTGATTATTTGATGAAAGGGGATGTGAAGTATATGGCTAAGATAAAGCAAGAGGCAAAGCTGTTGCAGTCGATTCAAGTGGGTTTATTTTCTGTAATTTGTGCAGTTGCGCTGCTACTTTTTTCATTTGTTGGATTTGTAGCAGCGATCAATGGCGGAAGTCTGGTTGGAATCATTCCGATTCAGCTGTCGTTAACGATCGCTATGGGCTGGGTATGTGTGATCCACTTTAAAAACCTGAAGGATGTAATGACTCCTTCGGTTAAAAACACTGTTAGTATGTTTTTGCTGGTTACGTTGTTTCTCATAATTTTATGCACAACACTCTTGATCCTGGCTGCGCTGGGCTATATTCATTTTTAAACAGACGATGTTGGTTTCTACAGGCATCTTTATTGCATTGACTAGGTTAGGACTATATATTTAGCGTGTAACGGATGACTCCCTGTTTTTTTAGCGAAAAATGGAAAGAACTTCAAAGAGAGAAGGAATCTAGTCATGTTTAAGACTGTTGAAAGAGAGGCCGTGACAGTTTACGGTTGGATTACAACTTTGAATGCGCCGAATTCTGCGAATGGATTGGCAGAAATGAGTAAACAGAAGATGCGGTCAAAAGAAGAATATGCCTCAAAGGTTGAAGAGAATCTGTTAGCTGTAAACGCAGTTATCGATGGTGAACAATGTTATCTGATTGGAAATACCGAAATCACAGAAACTCGTCCATCTGAGTTTGAATTGCCTGCGGGAACGTATGCCTGTTTTAACCTAAACTATAAAGACCAAGTAGAGTTGGATCAACTGATCGGTCGCAGCTACGGTGAATTGGCTCAAAGTGAAGATTTTCAAATTGCCGGAAATTTTAATTTAGAAGAGTACACAGGCGTAGGTAAGGTATTATTTTATGTACCTATTCAAAAAATGAAGAAGTAAGAGTGAGAAAAGGGATTTATTCTGAGTCTAGGGACTATCAAGGGAAATTCGATTGATAGTCTTTTTTTCAAGGTTAAAAAGTGAAGAAAGAGTCAAATTTATTAAAGCGGAAATAGGCGAGGAATGTGAAGAATTTTATTTTATAAGAGCATTTATCTGTATAGGGATAGATACATACAGAAATTAAATAGAATTCTTTTTTTTAACACAATCTCAATATTCGGAATATATAAAAAAATTAGTTGAATTTAACGAAATGAGAGCGTATACTCGTGTTTATTGAGTGCTAAAAATAAATATTTTTCAAACAAAAAAAGATAACGTTTGTTATCTATTTTTTGTCACACTCAAACACATAAATCAGCGGAAAATAGGAGGAAAAAAGATGCGCAGGGAAAAAAATAGATGGCTGATCGCTTTGTCAGGCGTAGCGATTCATCTATCTATCGGTTCAGCATACGCGTGGAGCGTATTCAAGGAACCAATTAAAGAGATGACCGGGTGGGATAAATCATCAATCTCTTTTGCATTTAGTTTAGCGATTTTCTGTTTAGGAACATCAGCGGCATTTATGGGGAAATTTGTAGAAAAATTTGGCCCAAGAAAGACAGGAACGGTCGCCTCGATTTTATTCGGTTTGGGAATTATCTCGACTGGCTTTGCGGTTTCTAGTCATTCGCTGCCAATGTTGTATCTGACTTATGGGATTATTGGCGGAATCGGTTTAGGAGCTGGGTATGTTACACCAGTATCAACCATGATCCGATGGTTCCCAGATAGAAAGGGCTTGGCTACTGGACTTGCCATCATGGGATTTGGTTTTGCTTCTATGATCACTGGACCGATCGCCCAACAGTTGATGGTGCGTGTCGGTGTTCCTTCGACTTTTTATATTTTAGGGATTGCGTATTTCTTAGTGATGTTCACCGCTTCACGGTATTTGGAAAAACCGCCAGTTGGCTGGACGCCAGAAGGCTTTGAAGCGCCCAATCCAAAAGAAGAAGTGAAAATTCAATATCGCGGCGTGCAACTGACCGCCAATCAAGCGATTAAAACAAAAACCTTTTGGCTATTATGGTTTATGCTATTTTTAAATATTACTTGCGGAATCTCGCTTGTTTCAGAAGCTTCACCAATGGCCCAAGAAATTACCGGAATGACTGCTGGCATGGCGGCTACGATGGTCGGTGTGATGGGTGTATTCAATGGGTGCGGCCGGTTGGTTTGGGCCTTGATCTCAGATGTCTTGGGACGTAAGAATGTCTTCACGATTCTTTTTGTGATTGATATTGTTGTGTTGTTAAGTTTATCAGTAGTAAGCTCGCCATTGCTGTTTGCCGCATTGATCTGTTTGTTGATGACTTGTTATGGTGCAGGCTTTTCGATTGTCCCTGCATATATTGGCGATGTCTTTGGTTCAAAGGAAGTCGGTGCGATTCACGGGTATATCTTAACTGCCTGGGCAGCGGCTGGGATGTTCGGTCCGATTTTTTTAGGGAAGATCACTGAAATGTTCCATTCATATACGAATGTTTTGCGAATATTCGCTGTTTTAGCATTGGTTGGTTTTGCAGCTTCCATGATCATTCGCGGATCAATTAAAGGTTTAGCGAAATCAACGGGTGATAAGACACCAAAAAGCTCGAATACTGAGCGTGCATAAAGAATCTATTCAAGGCGATTAAGACCAGCTGGTTTTAATCGCTTTTTTGCGAGTTTGGCTTTTCGCAGTATATAAAGTTTGAGATGAAGATGTCGTTTTTTATCAAAAACTGAACAAGTAGTTTAGCCAAATCGTATGCGCAGTGAGAACAAGACTAACTTTTTCGCTTTTTGAAAAAGTTAATCCATTAATATGAACTAGTTGCGAGTTTGGCTTTTTGCAGTTTATAAAGCTTGAGACGAGGATGTCGTTTTTTACCAAAAAAAGAACAAGCGGTCTAGCCAAATCGTATGCGTACGAAACTAAGAGCATTTTTCGCGTATTTCGAAAAATGCTTATCATTCTATTGAGCTAGCTGCGAGTTTGGCTTTTTGCAGCATATAAAGTTTGAGATGAAGATGTAGTTTTTTATCAAAAACTGAACAAGTAGTTTAGCCAAATCGTATGCGTACGAAACTAAGAGCATTTTTCGCGTATTTCGAAAAATGTTTACCGTTCTATTGAGCTAGTTGCGAGTTTGGCTTTTCGCAGCATATAAAGTTTGAGATGAAGATGTCGTTTTTTATCAAAAACTGAACAAGTAGTTCAGCCAAATCGTATGCGCAGTGAGAATAAGATTAACTTTTTCGCTTTTTGAAAAAGTTAGTCCATTAATACGAACTAGCTGCGAGTTTGGCTTTTTGCAGTTTGTTAAGGGGTGAGCTGTAGATGTAGCTTTTATCAAAAAAGAACAAGAGATTTAGTCAAATCGCATATGTGGCGAAAATGAATCCATTACATGTTTACCAACTGCCAATTACAGGTGTAACACGGGAAAAGCTCGCTTTTCATATTTATTAAAATTTCTTTTTGAACAATAGTTGACTACTCAACTAATTCTTGGTAAATTAGTTGAGTAGTCAACTATTGTTTTTTAAAAGAATCGGAGGGTATTATGAAACGAAGTGTCGGACGGTTGATTTCGATTTTGTATCGAAAAAATCAAATTTATTTGAATGCGGCGATGAAGCCGTTGAACATTACTACGGCAGAACAGCCGATCCTGATGTATCTTTATCGGCATAACGCAGTGACTCAGGAGGAAATCAGCACTTACTTGCAAGTAGATAAGGCACTGACGGCTCGGACGGTTCAATCACTGATTAAAAAGGGTCTGGTTACAAAGGAAAAGGATGAAAAGGACAAACGCTGCAATAAAATTTCTATGACACAAAAGGGTCTGGATATGCGAGAAGCGATGGTCGAAAAATTTGTTGGTTGGAATAAGATCATGCTAGAGGGAATGGATGAATCTAAGCGTAATCTGCTTTTTGAATTATTAGAGGAGATGGTCGAGAAAACCGAACAACATGATTTAAAGGGAGGAAATTAAATGGAAGCAGCGAATCCGTTAGGGACAGAAAAAATTCCCAAGCTATTAATGCAATTTTCTATTCCAGCAATCATTGGAATGGTAGTCAATGCGTTGTACAACGTAGTTGATCGGATCTATATCGGTCATGCACCTGGCTTGGGAGCAAATGGTTTGGCGGGAATCACAATCGGATTTCCGATTATGATTATTTTATTATCGATTGGTATTTTATTTGGTGTCGGGGGTGCGACGCTTTTTTCTATGAAGCTAGGTGCCGGAAAAACAGAGGAAGCTGAGCGTGCAATGGGAAATGCCTTTTCTTTACTGATAATTAGCGGGCTCCTATTTATGCTGATGGGGCATCTGTTTTTATCTCAAATGCTGACGACTTTTGGAGCTAGTAATAGCGTTCTTCCTTATGCCATCAGTTATATGCGGATTATTTTTTCAGGGGCTGTTTTTCAGATTGTTAGTATTGGTATGAATAACTTTTTACGAGCAGATGGACAACCTAAATTAGCCATGATCACGATGTTTATGGGCGCAGGCGTCAATATCATTCTTGATCCAGTCTTTATCTATGTTTTTGATATGGGGATGGCAGGCGCGGCGTTAGCTACAATCTTGTCACAGTTTATTTCAATGGTTTGGATTTTAAGTTATCTACTTAGTAAACGCAGCCATCATCAGATTCGACTTAAGAATATGCGAATCAAAGGGCGTGTCGCTGTGCGCATCACTACTTTGGGAATGCCTAGTTTTCTGTTGCAGTTGGGAAATAGCATTTTGAACGTCGTTTTGAATATGTCGTTATTGACCTACGGCGGAGATATTGCGGTATCTGGAATGGGAATCGTCAACAGTATTCAAACGATTCTATTGATGCCGATCACTGGACTTATTCAAGGTGCACAGCCGATCGTTAGTTTTAATTATGGGGCAAAAAAATTTGGTCGGGTAAAAGAAGCGCAAAAATATGCGATCACGGTCGCTACGACGATTGTGTGTATTGGTTGGTTAGCAACGAGGATCATGCCAGAACAGTTGGTGAGGCTATTCAATAATGAGCCTGAACTTCTGACGTTTGGAACGAAGGCCTTGCAAACATGGTTTTTGTGTTTGCCAGTTATCGGCTTCCAAATTGTCGCTTCGAATTTCTTTCAGGCCACAGGAAGAACCCGGTCGGCTATTTTCTTAACATTGACTCGTCAAATTATTTTATTAATTCCAGCAATTTTACTTTTTTCAAACACTTGGGGAATGGATGGCTTGCTGCATGCGGCACCTTTTGCTGATGCAAGCGCAGCGCTTTTGACGGGAATTCTTTATACGATTGGTATCAGACGCCTTAGCAAGGAAGAATCGGCGGTGTCTGATTTAGAGTATGAGGCAGAATAATTAGTAAAAAGGGTAATCAAATTGATTCTGATCAGTTTGATTGCTCTTTTTATTTGCTGTATTTTGTAAGTCGATAATCTATAATGTATTTTAAAAGAAGAACTTTATATAAAAATCAGGGGGCTGAAAAATAATGATCGTGGGAATCATTGAAAAAACGGAGGTAGAGACGGTTCTTTTATTATTAACTGTTTTAGGTTTGGTTGTCCTGCTTGTTAGTTCACAGGGCTATACTGGCGGGATCGGTTTTCGCGGCATTGCTTTTTTGAAATATGGCAAACGAATCTGGCAGTTTTCCAATCGTTTATTTGGCGGAATTTTGACGGGGTCATCCTTGATTCTGTATTTGTTCTTTAAATTAAGTGACATTTCTGCCGATAAAAAAGTACTTATCGCAACCATCGCTTGCTTTCTTTGTGCCTTAATCAGTGATGCGTTAACAATAATTTTTAAAAGAAGGCACAAGATAGGTTGACAAAAAATAAAAAACAATTTAAAATAGTTAGCATGATAACTATTTAAGGAGAGAGTCCCATGAGTCAGTCCGAATCAATTGGTTTTGAGGTTAGAGAACTATCATTGCTAATTGCCAGATATATTGAAAAAATGAGCAACGGTGGACATATTAGAGGGCCTCAAGGCTTTGCTTTGGGCTATTTAGTTCACAATCGCGACAAAGAAATTTATCAAAAAGATTTGGAAGAAAAATTATCGATTCGGAAGCCAACCGCCAGTAATCTAGTGGATCGCATGATCAAAAATGGTTTTTTGACCACCGCGCCTTCTCAAAAGGATAAACGGTTGAAGCGCTTGATCGTGACGGAAAAGGCAATTCAGACGACGATCGAAGTAGAGCAACAAATCGAAAATATCGAAAACATTTTGAAACAAGGTATTTCTGATGAAGAACTGACTCAGTTTTCCGCAACGATGGAAAAATTCAAACAAAATTTGAAATCCCATCTCTAATCTGACCGTTGAAGCGGTCAGATTTCATTTTTCGCAAATGGTTAGCATGCTAATTTTAAAAGATGTCACTATCCGTTTTTACATCCTTTCCAGACGGATGTACGACGAGAATCGAACAAGGAGGTTCCCTATGGTACAACTAATAAAAAGAACAAATACGAAAGAAAGACTACTGGTACTAGCGAGTGTCCTATTCATCCTTGGACAAGTATGGATGGACTTAAAGGTACCAGATTATATGTCGCAAATTACGACGCTGCTTCAAACTCCGAATACCGCTATCAGTGAAATCTTAAAACCAGGCGGCTGGATGGTCTTATTATCTTTAATGAGCTTTGTTTTTTCATCCATCGTCGGTTTGTTCGCTGCCAAAATTGCGGCGAGTTTAACTTGCCGGGTACGCCAAGACATGTTTGGCAAGGTGATGGATTATTCTACGCATGAGATTCAGCAATTTTCGATCCCTAGCTTGACCACACGGACGACGAATGATTTAACGCAAATTCAACAGGTGGTTGCGATGGGATTGCAATTGCTGATCAAGGGACCGATCACAGCAGTTTGGGCGATTTTGAAAATCGCTGGCAAGAATTGGCAGTGGACGACAACTACCGGCGTAGCCGTTCTGATCTTATTAATCATGTTGTCAGTCATCCTAACACTTGTGCAGCCAAGATTCCGAAAAGTCCAGCAATTGACAGATAAGGTAAATAGTATCACACGAGAAAATTTAACCGGACTACGAGTGGTACGTGCGTACAATGCTGAAGGTTATCAGGAAGAAAAATTTGAAGAGGCAAATCAAGAGCTAACTTCGACGAATTTGTTTGCTGGCCGAGTGATGGCTTTGATGAGCCCTGGTATGAGCTTGATCTCTAGCGGTTTAACACTAGCAGTTTATTGGATCGGCGCGTATATGATTCAGCAAGCAACGGGGATGGCGAAGCTGACCTTGTTCAGTGATATGATCGTGTTTTCTTCCTATGCGATGCAGGTGGTCATGAGTTTTGTTTTGATGTCGATGATCTTCATGATTTTGCCACGGGCAACGATTTCGGCCAAACGGATCAATGAGGTTTTAGATAAGGAATCCTCTGTTGAATTTCCGAATGAGGGCGAGAAAAAGCAGCCAGATATTAAAGGGACTGTTGAGTTTGATCATGTGACCTTCCGTTACCCAGATGCTTCTGAGCCAGTCGTTCATGACATCAATTTTAAAGCAGAACAAGGAGACACTGTGGCATTTATCGGTTCAACCGGGAGCGGAAAAAGTACGATCTTGAATTTGATTCCGCGCTTTTATGAAACCAGTGAAGGCACGATCTCAATTGACGGGCAACCGATCAATACTTATAGCCATGTGAATTTGAATGACATTGTCGGATATATTCCGCAAAAACCTGTTTTATTCAGCGGGACGATCCAATCGAACCTAGACTTTGGAATCAGCAGCAATGCTCCGTTAGATGAAAAAAAGATGGAAGAAGCCTTGTCAATCGCACAAGCTAGTGATTTTGTGAATGAAAAGGAAGACAAATTGAATAGTCACGTTGCGCAAAATGGTAGTAATTTTTCAGGAGGCCAAAAGCAGCGTCTGGCAATTGCGCGAGTGATCGCCCGTAAACCAGAAATCTTACTATTTGATGATTCCTTCTCGGCACTGGATTATAAGACGGATAAAAAATTACGAGAAGTTTTAAAAGAAAAATTGGCAGACACCACTAAACTTATTGTGGCGCAACGCATCAGCACTATCATGGATGCCGATCAAATCATCGTTTTAGATGAAGGACATATCATTGGGCAGGGGACCCATGAAGAATTACTGGAATCAAATGCAGTCTATCAAGAGATTGCGTATTCTCAGCTGTCGAAGGAGGAATTAGCACATGGATAATACTTTAGAAAATGCTCACACACCGGTGAAGGAACATCCATTGAGAGACAATGTTTTTAAAGCTCTGAACCAATATAAATGGCCGCTGCTCGTGGCGATCGTATTTGCGACAATTGGCAGTATCACTCAAATCGTTGGACCGAATCGATTAAGTGAAATCACTGATTTGATTACACAAGGCTTAGGTGGTTCAATCAATCTCACGCGAATCAGTCAGCTTGGTCTAGGATTGGTCATTTTATATGGGATCGGGTCAATTCTTTCCTACTTTCAAGGATTCATTGTAGCGACTGTCACGCAACGTTTTTCTAAACAAATGCGACGTCAGATATCTGAAAAAATCAATGCAGTTCCATTGAACTATTTTGATTCCCATAGTCAAGGAGATACCTTGAGCCGGGTGACGAATGACTTGGATACAGTTAGTCAGTCGTTAAATCAAAGCTTAAGTACATTGTTTCCATCCATCACCTTGTTTATCGGTTGTTTAGTCATGATGTTTCGGACAAATTTGCTGTTAACGATCACTTCAGTCGTTGCTGTTTTATTGGGCTTCGTGCTGATGGCGGTTATTATGGCAAAATCTCAAGTCCATTTTAATCAGCAACAGCAAAAATTGGCTGAGATAAATGGCTTTGCTGAAGAAGCTTACTCTGGACAACAAGTTATTAATGCGTACAGTGCCACAAAGGATATAAAAACTGAGTTCGAGGAAATGAACCGGAATTTTTATGGTAGTGTTTGGAAGGCTCAATTTCTTTCAGGTATCATGCAGCCATTAATGGGCTTCATCGGTAACTTTGGGTACGTGGCTGTCTGTGTTGTCGGAGCCGTTTTGGCTTTGAGAGGCGATATCACACTGGGAGTCATCGTCGCCTTTACCGTTTATATTCGTTTATTTTCACAACCGTTGTCCCAGTTAGCTCAAGCCTTTTCAAACTTACAGTCGGCAGGGGCCGCAATGAATCGGGTGTTTGAATTTTTAGAGGAAGATGAATTAGCCGATGAGTCAGAAAAAATTTCTCATTTAAAAAATGCGGAAGGAAATGTTCGTTTTGAAAATGTCAGCTTTGGTTACAATAAAGACCAAACAATCATTCATAATTTTAGTGTAGATGCCAAAGCAGGACAAAAAATCGCCATCGTTGGACCGACCGGTGCTGGGAAGACAACAATCGTTAATCTGCTGATGCGATTTTACGAGACAAATCGCGGAGTAATCAAGATCGATGGGGTCTCTACGAAAGACATGACTAGAGAAGAAGTGCATGATCAATTTTGTATGGTACTGCAAGATACATGGATGTTTGAAGGAACGATCAAAGAAAATTTGATTTATAATCAACAGCATGTTGCTGATGACACAGTTATTGATGCCTGTAAGGCAGTCGGGATCGATCATTTTATTCGAACACTTCCAAAAGGCTATGATACGTATTTGGATGATAGTGTTAGTTTGTCGGTAGGACAAAAACAATTAATGACGATTGCCCGAGCCCTTATCAAGGATGCTCCGATGTTGATTCTAGATGAAGCTACTAGCTCTGTTGATACGCGAACAGAAGAATTAATTCAAGCCGCAATGGACAAATTGATGAGTAATCGGACTTCCTTTGTGATTGCCCATCGCTTATCAACGATCCGCAATGCGGATCTGATTCTGGTAATGAAAGAAGGAAATATCATTGAACAAGGAAATCACGAAGAACTGATGGCGCAAAAAGGTTTTTATGCCGATTTGTATAATAGTCAGTTTGAAAAAGAGCAACTAGCATAAAGAAGACAGTGATTAAAATCGTTTGATTTTAATCGCTTTTTTTTTTTGCATCCGTTCGTTGAAAAATGATTCTCCATTCACATGAATAAAATTTCATGTTATTTTATCTTGACACTATTTTGACTGGATGATAAAGTATCGTTGTCGAATCGTAATCATTACGATTTGTGATCCGCAAATTGTAATGGTCCAGCGAGGATGGTTAGCAAGGAAAGGGACCTAATTCTTTTAAGATTCTTTTGAAGGGTTTCGATCCAAATAATGGAATAGAGGTGAAGTGTGTTTTTTATTTAAATAGTCAATGAGAAAAATTTAAACGAGAGAAAGAGGTCTGAAATGAAAAAGAAATTAGGGATTCTACTGATCAGTCTACTTGCGCTTGTCGGTTTAGCCGCCTGCAAAGAAGCTAGTCAAGCGGAGTCTAAAAATAAAGAGAAGCAGTTAAAAATTGTCGCAACTTTTTACCCAATGTATGATTTTACTAAAAATATCGTTGGTGATGTAGGAGAAGTTTCTTTGTTGATACCCGCCGGAACGGAGCCCCATGATTATGAACCATCCGCCAAAGACATGGCAAAGATTACAGAAGCGGATGCGTTTGTTTATCACAATGAGAATATGGAAACCTGGGTACCAAGTGCAATCGACTCTTGGAAGAAAGGGAAACCGAATGTCATTGAAGGCACCAAGGAAATGCTGTTGCTACCAGGTGGTGAGGAAGAACATGATCACAGTCATGAAGAAGGTCATCATCATGAGTTAGATCCACATACATGGTTATCGCCGCATCAAGCGATCAAAGAAGTGACTTCGATCAAAAATCAGTTAATCAAACTGTATCCGGAGAAAAAAGCGATTTTTGAGACAAACGCTAAAAACTATTTAGCAAAGCTTGAAGACCTAGATAAAAACTATACAGATACACTTAAAGAGGCGAAGCAAAAGAATTTTGTCACACAGCATACTGCATTTAGCTATCTAGCTTTAGACTACGGTTTGAATCAGGTTGGAATTTCGGGGATCAATCCAGATCAAGAACCCGACCCTTCACGTATTGCGGAGCTGAAACACTACGTCGAAGATAACGGGATCAACTATATTTATTTCGAAAATAATAATCAAGGAAAAGCCGCACAAACACTTGCTGATGAAACAAACGTTCAGTTGGAGGTGCTCAATCCGCTGGAAAGCTTAACTAAGAAACAGATGGATGCAGGTGAAAACTACGTATCGGTCATGAAAGAAAATTTGAAGGCATTAAAGAAAACTACGGATGTTGCGGGTAAAGAAATAAAGACTGAAAAGGAAACTGCGGCGGAGCAGACAATCTATAACGGCTATTTCAAAGATTCTCAAGTAAAAGACCGAAAGTTATCTGATTATTCCGGTGAATGGCAATCCGTTTATCCGTTATTGGAAAAAGGTACATTAGATCAAGTTTTTGATTACAAAGCCAAACTGAAGAAAGATAAAACAGCAGCAGAATATAAAGAATACTACAAAACTGGGTATAAAACCGATGTTGATGAAATCAAGATTACTGGTAAGCAGATGGATTTCATCGTTAACGGGAAACATCACAAATATACCTATAAGTATGCTGGATATGAAATTTTGACGTATGAAAAAGGCAATCGTGGTGTTCGTTTCACTTTTGAAACCGATGATCCGAATGCTGGAAACTACAAGTATGTTCAATTCAGTGATCACGGGATCGCACCAGAAAAAGCGGCTCATTTCCATATTTATTTTGGTGGAGAAAGTCAAAAAGCCTTATACGAAGAGCTCGATAACTGGCCAACCTATTATCCAGTAAACATGACAGGTCAGGAAATTGCACAGGAAATGCTGGCGCATTAAACGGAGGTAGAAATAATGGAGAAGGCTGATCTAGCAAGTGCCTATCGCCGTTTGAAAAGTCCTAATATCAAAACGCGTAAACGTGCGTTGAAAATCATTAAAGAAGCGAAAAGAAAATAAAGAAAAAAATCTGCCGTCTGATTTCGAAGAGGGTAGATTTTTCCTATAGGACTTTCTTTGGATAGTAGTTGACAAATTTATTTTAAATATATATTATAGATAAATAATATCTCTAATAAGAAATGGAGGGAAATGTTATGAAGTTTACCAAAGCCGCAAATATGGGACTGCATGTCATGGTCTATTTTGCTCAAAAGGATCAGATAGATAGTAATTTGAGTATTCATGACTTAGCGGATAAGTTTGAGGTTTCACCTTCCTATTTATCAAAAATTTTAACCCAATTAGCAAAGGCAAATTTGATTTCATCGGTTTCAGGGGTAAAAGGCGGTTATCGTTTAAAAAAGAATTCAGTGGAAATTTCTTTTTTGGATGTCATTCATGCAATCGATGGCTTTCCCGATGAAGTCAGCTGTTTGGCTAACAATCAGCATAGTTGTCCAATCAGTAAAGTTATCAACGAGGGTGAAGATAAAATGTGGGAATATTTTGACTCGATGAAGCTCAGCCAGCTATCTGCGCTTTAAATGAAGTTTAATGCTTCATTTTTAGAATAATTAGCGATATAAAATATCTATAATATAAAATGGAAAAGGATGATGAAAATGTCACACCATACTCACGAACACCATAATTTAGACAATGAAGAAAATTTCAAACGAATTGTCGCAGCTTTAGATAGTGAAAAGCGCAAGCAGCAATTGTCAGCTGAAGCAATCATCGGTTATTTGCCAGAACTAGCTGGGAAAACGGTCTTTGATGGCGGGGCTGGAACGGGATTTTTGACCCTACCGTTAGCAAAACAGGCCGAAAAGGTGATCGCTTTTGACCAATCACAAAAAATGCTGGAATTGATCCAAGAACGAGCAAGAAACGCACGGCTGACAAATATCACAAGTATGAGTGGTGATATTAAAGCAATCGACTTGCCAGACAGCTCAGTCGATATTGCGCTCGTTTCGGTGATGATTCATGAGGTTCATCCGTTTGAGGAGGCGTTGAAGGAGTTGGCGCGCATTATTAAGCCGGATGGACAGTTTGTTATTTTAGAGTTTGAATCAGAAACTATGCATGCCAATGGTGGGCATCGAATTCCGTCACATGTAATGAAGGAAAGTTTGGAAAAACTGCAATTGCCGATTATCCAACAATTAGTACCAGCAGAAGGAATGTATTTATTCATTGTAGGTAAAAAATAAGTCAAAAGCTGTTCCAAACTCGAAAATTACGAGCTTGAAGCAGCTTTTGTCTATTAAAAATCAAATACATCCGGATCTGGACCGCTCCGCAAGGCTTCATTCAGTTTGTTTAAGCGTTCCATATCGATGGTATCCAATGCAAAATCAAAGATATCCGCATTGCTTTGCATCCGTTGTTCATGCACGGATTTTACAACGAGCAAGATATCTTGCTGGATATCCCAGCGTAGGACGATTTGGGCAGGTGTTTTTTGATGCTTTTCAGCAATCGCTTTAACGACTGACTCATTTAGAATCTTTCCTTGCATCAATGGAGACCATGCTTGGATTTTAATGTCATGCTTTTTACAGAAATCCCGAAGTGGTTGTTGGGTTAATTTTGGATGCAACTCTACTTGATTGACTACGGGAACGATTTTTGCGAAGGACAGCAATTCTTCTAAATGATGGATTTCAAAATTGCTGACACCGATCGCTTTGATCTTTCCAGCTGCATATAAGTCTTCTAAAGCCTGCCAAGATTCTTTGAAGGCATTTTTGCCTGGCCAATGGATCAAGTATAGATCGAGATAATCTAAAGCTAAGCGGTTCAGTGTTTCTTCGAAAGCTTTGATTGTTTCGTCATAGGTTAAATGATTGTTCCAAACCTTTGATGTGACAAATAACTCTTCGCGGCTTAGTCCTGTTGCGGCCAAGCCTTCTTTGATACCGATTCCTGTTCCAACTTCATTTCCATAAATTTGAGCGGTATCGATTAATCGATAGCCATTGATGATCCCATTTTTAACGACCTCAGGGGTATCTTCGTCAGGAATTTGAAAAACGCCTAAACCTAATCCGGGAATTTTTGTTCCGTTGTTAAATGTTACTTTATCTGATAATGAATGAATCATGTGAAAGCCTCCTTATCGTTTCCTGAAGCTAGTATATTTGGCAAGTTTATTTCTGTATAGTACGTACTTTAAAGTTCTATAGTTACTAATTAGTAACTTTTGTACAGGAATGGGATAAGTTGGGTTAAAAAATTTTTATAGCTTTACAACAAATTCAATCACTTATCCTATGTTAATGACAGAGCTTTCCTCCTTCGTTACAATAAATAAAAAGCGAAGGAGCGGCCGATGAAGGAAATTGAGCAGATTATCAAGAACTTGGTGAAATGGTATGCCAAAATTCCGATTGAGGAAGAGATTCTTGGACAGTTAATTGATTTAGGAGAGTTTGTGGATTTTCCTGCTGGGGACTTAATTGTGGCGGCTGGCGATGAGGAAAATAAGCTCTATGTATTAGTGAATGGGTTGATCCGCAAGTATTATTTGGATTATCAGGGCAATGATATAACCCATCAGTTTTTAGAAACAGGACAGGTTTTCAGCACGCAGCATGTGGTGTTTAGCGGACGAGTCATGTGTAATTTCGAGGCAGTAGAACCGTGTCGATTGGTATGTTTTGATTATGCGCAGGTTCAAAAGCTGATGCTGGAAGCTTCTTCATTGAGCCAAGTTTATATCGGCATTCTGGAAGAAACTCTGCGCGTTAAATTAGTCCGAGAGACGGCCTTATTAACGGAAAGCGCCACGGAACGCTATGTGAAAATGAAGGCTGAGATTCCAGATATTGATCAGCGCGTCAGTCATGCTCATATTGCTTCTTACATTGGTGTGACGCCAGTATCTTTGAGTCGGATTCGGCGGACGTTAAGGGAAGAAAATTAATGAGAAGGAGCCGAAAAATGCTAGTAAGTATCCTTATTGTATTACTTATTTTAGTAGTGATCCTTTTGGCGGTTATTCGTCAAAAGGATTTTGTAATTGAAAATGTTCCTAAATTGACGGTAACAAGTCCGGCATTTAAAGCGAATGGCACGATTCCGGTTGATTACACTGGAAATGGAAAGGATAGTTCTCCGGAACTGCATCTTTCTGAGCTGGATGAACGAGCTGTTTCTTTAGCGATAATTATGGATGACATTGATCATCCCCTAGCCGGAGTTTATAATCATTGGCTGATTTGGAATCTTCCGGTGATGGATACGATTCCAGCGGAAATACCGCAAGGAGAACAAGTAGCTGCGTTGAATAATGCTGTGCAAGGAATGGGCTATGGGAAACATCGCTATCGCGGACCCAAGCCGCCATTTGGCAGGCATCGATACAAATATCATGTCTTTGCCTTGGATAAAAAGTTGGATTTACTTGCATCTTCTAAGAAAAAAGAACTATTGACTGCAATGGAGGGTCACATTCTACAATATGGTTATTTGGTAGGAGAATATGGAAAGTAAGCGGTCTGATTTGCATCAGCGAAGCGGTAAAAGGTAAGATGAAAGCAAGAGAATAAAAAAAGGTAGAGGAGAGAAATCATTGATTAAAACAATCCGTTTAAAAGTTCCTCAATGGCAGGGTGGAAATAATCCAACCTACTCACTTGGTTCAGATTTGCTTTCGTTTTTGGTGCCTAAAAATTTGGAGCACAAAGAAATCAACGTTCCTATTCCTGAATATGAAGTACCGCTGATAAGAGAAAATGGGGTGACAGCTCAAAGTATTGTGGCTGAGAATGTGGATCAGACAATGGCGATCATTCAAGAGGAGAAGCCTGATAAAATCATCACTTTAGGTGGCGATTGTCTAGTTTCGCAGGCGCCTTTTGATTACCTGCATGGAAAATATGGGGAGCGATTAGGGATTATTTGGATCGATGCTCATCCAGATATTTCGACGCCGGATATTTTTTACAATGAACATGCAATGGTTTTGGGGAATTTGTTGAAGGCTGGTGATCCTGTACTAGCAGAGAAGGTTCAGCATCCGTTTGCGGCCAAGGATATTTTATATGTTGGGCTTCAAACACCAACCTCAGATGAAAAAGCGATTTTGGAAGGATTGGGAATAGATTATCAGGTGCAAGATCAAGCGCGGATTGCTCCTAACGAAATCCAGGCGTGGCTAAGAAAACAACAGTTTACCAAAGTAGTTATTCATTTTGACCTGGATGTGTTAGATCCTAATGAATTTCGGATGTTGTATTTTTCAGAACCTGGAGTCACAGAGTATTCTGCTGCAGCCGGAAAGATGTCCTTATTAGAAGTGAAGGAGACCATGGAAGCTATTGCAGAGCAAAGCGAGATCGTAGGATTGACCATCGCGGAGCTGTTGCCATGGGATGTTCAAAACCTAAAGAATCTTTTGTATGATTTTGAGATTTTTCGATGAAGAAAAGACAGGAAGAAGCGCTCTTCCTGTCTTTATTTTGGGTTCATTTGCAGAGTTATCAGTGTTGTTAAGGTATCACCGTAGTAATCCTCGCCAGAAAGCCCATCGGTTATTACCCAGCCTTGTGAATTCATCAGGTTGCCATAGGCTTCCTTTTGGTTTGCGGCGTAAAGAATTGGTGCCGAAAAGCTTTTGGATTGGTTTGATGATAAGGCCTTCCCTGATAGAGTGTAGCCTTCATTAATCGTGTTTTTTTCTAAGAAGAAGTTCATCATCTTGCTTAAAACTTGATTGACATCTTTGTCATTCGAGCTAGCAAGTCGCCAAGGGATTCGACAGGCATTGGCGCCATAATTGCCATCATTAGCTCCAGCGATTTGATTCTTTTTTGCCGGAGTGACCGTGTCTTTTTCTACCCAAGCAAAGTCTGGCAGCAGTCCGGTTTTGTGCTGATTACTTAAATTTTCCAGTGCTTTTACCGAATTTTTCTTAAGGGTTCGCCAGAAATCATCACCACTAAATGCCGCGAAGGTATCAAAATAGCTGGGAACAATATCCGATGGTCGAATCAAGTTATAGGAGTCAGAATCCTTTGTGGCCCAATCACCGACAGTTAATAATTTGTTAGTAGAATTATAGTTTCTCGCTTTTATTCCTGAAAGCAGCTTTTGTGCCGCGGCTTTATAGTTTGTTTGACTATTGGGCCACTGTTTGCTTGCTTCGATCAAAGCATAAGCAATATCCAGATCGCCATCTGTAGCATTCGTCGCTTCTTTTTTTATTGGTTTATTTGCTTCATATGTTTGCTGCCAGCTCATTAGCGGATTATCTTTACTGATTTGAAAGTTCTTGTAGTATTGGTACAATTCATTGAAATCTTTTTCAGAAGCCCAACCACGTTTTACAGCCTCCATGGTAATCAGCATGCCATAGCCATGTCCTTCAGACAGTGAGATATCGATTTCTTCCTTGGGATTTGTTTTGACAAAGGTCCCTACAGAGCTTTTTTTCACATAAGTAGAGTGCCATTGCTGATAAGCTGACTTCTCTAATTTTTTCTGATTGTCGTTTATATTAAATAGTACCATTGCGATATAGCCCCAAAAAAGCAATGCCAATAGTGACCACATAATCGCAGGACGTCTGCGCATAAAATTGCCTCCTAATTATCGAAACGTTTTGTTTTATACCATTTGCTGCTATCACGTTGAAACATTTTATCTCCTATATAGGAAAAAAATGAGACGATGGAAATGCCTATGAATAGCAGGGAATAGGTAAAGTAAGATGCAATGGCATAAAAGAAATTCGCGGCGGTCGCCTGCCCAAACTGACTAGATAAGGCCAACTGAATTTGCAGCAAGTAGATCGCAAACATTAAAGCCCAGTTCACCAGTAAAAGAGCGCCGATCTGCCGATTACTTCCGCCAAAGGTAAAAATCGCATTGACCGAAGGAAACCAAATATGCAGAAGCATTGCAACTAGGTTGGCGACAAACATGATATTCGATAGAATAATCGCCGTTGTAAACCAAAAGAATGTATTGAAATAATAGATACTTTGTAAACGGATGCGCCAGTTGGAGCCGCCGAAGATATCCTTGAGATTGCTTACGATAACCTCGTAATTTCCCTTAGCCCAACGTTTCCGTTGTCGGTAATAAACGGATAAAGTCTCTGGTTCTTGCTGGAAGGCCTCGGAACGTGGAGCCAAAGCGATCAATTTGCCGCGCTTCATGATTTTAAAGCTTAATGCGGTGTCCTCAGTCAAGGCGCCATTGTCCCAACCACCCATTTTCCGGATCATCTCCGTTTGAATAATAAAATTAGTACCGGGGATCTGTCCAATTTTAAATAATTGCCATAAGCCTGTATGGATAATTCGTTGGCTGGTGACAATTTCCAAATTAATACAACGGGTCAAAAAGTTACGTTTATAATTTCTTGTTTTATTTCTGCCAAAGACCGCTCCGTGACGGTCTGGGTCTTCCAAAGCTCGTTCTACTAAGAAATGGAGCGCATTTTGCTCTGGCATGGCGTCTGCATCATAGACACAGAGGTATTCCCCATGGGCGATTTTTAAGGAATCGTTCAAGACACCAGCTTTTCCTCCAGTTCCTCTACGATCGATTACTTTAGTTAAATAGTAGCCCTCGTACTCTGGCTGCTGAAAGATGGTATGAACTCGATCATAAGTTTCATCGTCACAATTATCCGCAAATACTAGGATTTCCAGTTTTTCTCGAGGATAATTCATACTCAAAATTGCCTTTACGGTATCTTGGATGACAATTTCCTCATTATGTGCTGGAACCACAATTGTGATAAGCGGGTAGGAGCTGAGGGGCTCTAATTGATTTTTCGGTGGACGAATATTTTTTAGTAAGAAATAAACAGCTCCAAATAGAATGACCAAGGTAATAAGCAGCGAGCACCAGATTGAGATGACCCCAAACATTAATAAAATCGTACTCATTAGTAATCCCGCCTCCTAAAGTAACGCCAAATTCGGTCCTTGATGATCAATAAGCAGATAAATAAGACAATCGCGGCAACTAAGAAAATCCCCGTGACAATCTTGCTCGCTTCAAAGAAATAATTGAGTAATTGATCCATCTGTTTTTCCTCCTTATAAAATATATTCATCGGTCAAATCAGCCTCAGAGCGACGTTGTACGCGACTGATTACTTGCTCGGCGGTCAACTCTGTAGAGCCCTCAATGACAATCTCACCAAAACGAATGATCGTATTTTGTGAGCGCTCAGCATTTTTGAAGGGAAATAATGAGAACTGTATCTTGGTAATCTTATTCAATTCTTGGATGAACTCAAGGCTGTCACCTGATTGATAAATTGGAGACATGACCACGAAGGTTCCATTTCCTAAATAAAATTGATCTTCTTCAGGTAGTCGAATATCAACTAATTCTTGGGCCAACGCCTGCAATAATTGATCTGTCGCCTGATCATTTTGATACTTTAGCTGTTCAATGAAGTCAACAGTATAAAAGGAGACAACCAAACCACGACCAGTTTTAGCATACAAATTCATGGCACATTTAAATTTTTCAAAGCGTGATTCGAATTCTCCTTTATTGTACAAGCCTGTCGTTTCATTCAGGGTCGTCAAATAATGGCGCATTCTTGGCTGGAAAGCATTCATGCGTTGATTGAACAGCACGCTGTTTTTCGCCATCAGACCCAAAACAGCAAAGACTGGAATGACAATGATCAAATAGACTTTTTGCAGATTTGGCATTAGGATCGGAGTGTAATACAAAAGAAAGATTCCTGTAGAAATTACCAGCATAGAAAAAACTGCGACGGTAATCGTATTGCCTAAAAAGCCTACCAATAGCCCTAAAAAGGCTAAAAGGGAGAGGGTTACAACAGGAACAAATCCAAAACGATCATCTAAAATTAAATTTTGAATCAAGAAGACAGCGGCTAGTAAGATCGACATCCACTCGATTCGAATTCTTCGTAAATAGTTCATATCATTGTTCTCCTTGAAGGCTGAAATCTTCTGGGCGGTCTGCTAATTGAAAATAATGAGCGATTGCTTCAGTGATTCGCAGACTAGCTTTTCCGTCACCATAAGGATTGCTGGCTTTTGACATTTTCTCGTAGGCAGCGGAATCCTCAAATAATTCTCTGATAGTTTCGTAAACAGCTTGCGTTTTTGTTCCAACCAATCTGAGCGTGCCTGCTGCAACTCCTTCCGGCCGCTCTGTTTGGTCACGTAGGACTAGGACGGGAACCCCTAATGAAGGAGCCTCTTCTTGAACCCCGCCGGAATCCGTCAAAATCAAGTAGCTTTGTTTAGCATAGTTATGAAAATCAACTACATCTAAAGGTTCGATCAACGAAATGTTTTCTGCTTCGCCCAATATTTCTTTTGCCGCCTTTCGTACTGCTGGATTTTTGTGCATTGGAAAAATAAATTGAGTATCCGGATACTCATAGGCAGATTTATGGATCGCCTCGAACACAGAATACATTGGTGCGCCTTGATTCTCGCGCCGATGCATCGTGATTAAGACGATCCGTTTCTGACCTTTTGAAATTTCAACTGGAATTTCGTAATGGTCATCTAATGTATTCTTCATTGCATCAATAGCGGTGTTTCCCGTGACATAGATATGCTTTTCCGAATGATTTTCCTTGATCAGATTCTCTTTGCTTTTGAGTGTTGGTGCGAAATAAAGATCGGTTAGACTATCGGTTAATTGCCGATTCATTTCTTCTGGAAAAGGCGAGTATTTGTCCCACGTTCGCAGGCCAGCTTCGACATGACCGATTGGAATCTGCTGGTAAAAAGCACTCAAGGCTGCTGAAAAGGTTGTTGTAGTATCTCCGTGAACCAATAAAATATCAGGACGATCTTTTTGTAAAATAGCGGTCAATTTTTCCATGACACGACTGGTAATTTCGTTTAAGGTTTGTCCTTGCTGCATAATATTTAAATCATAGTCAGGAATGATTCCAAAGGTCTGCAAAACCTGATCAAGCATTTCTCGATGTTGCCCAGTAACAACTACTTTTACGTTGAAGCGTGCATCCGCAGCTAATTGTTTGGCCAAAGGAGCCATTTTTATCGCTTCTGGTCTTGTTCCAAAGACTAAGAAGACTTTTTTTCTCATGATATTCCTCCTGCGAAAGTCTAATATTTATGAACGAATAGACTATATTAAGCAAAAAATAAGACTCATCAGTTATAATTGTGAGCCAATTCATTTGAATATAAACATTCATTCACTTATTTTTATTTCCTACCTAGTATAGAAAACGTCTGTCATTTTGTCTTTTAAGAACACTCGATATTTTAAGAATGTTTCACAAGATAAGGGAAGCAAAGGAAATAACATAAAGACAAAAAAACAAGAAGAAACCGATCTTCTTGTCAGACTGTAGATAAAAGGTGCTTCAAGCTTGTAGTTTGGGTTTTGAGCAGCCTTTTTATCTGTTTTATTTTTAAATGTGTATTGCTCTTTATATCCTCCCAAAAAGAATAACGTCTATCTCTAAGGCAGTGGGTCGCTTAATCACTTGAATCGCTCATTTTTACTGTATCTTTTTTCCCCCGCAGATACCAGGTCAATCCGATGACGTGAGCGAGGTATAACACCACTAAACAAATTCGCATCAGTGTATTATCCACTAATAATCCTGGGATTAGAAAGACTACAAGGATCATTAAAAACATTTTGACCATCCCAGCGTTGGTGATTTTCTTTTTGAGGATCGGCTCATCCACAGTTCGTTGATAAAAAGAGGATTGAATGAATTTGTTGTAATATTTATCTGAACTGCGCAGCCAAAAGAAGGCCGTCAGCAAGTAAAAAACGGTCGTTGGCAAAAAGGGCAGGAAGATTCCCAAAGTTCCTAGTGCACATGTGATCGCACCAAAAGAAAAATAGATGATTTTTTTCACAAGTCTGCCTCCATTAATGAATTGAAAGAAAATGCTTACGGGCTAATCTTATGATAAATGAAATGAATCAGCAATCGTTTAACGGAAAAAATATTCTGCTAGATTCAAAAAGAAGCTGAATAAACAGAAGAGAAAATCATTTTCATTATTTCTTTTTTTAATAAAAAAGTTTATCTATCGAGTCATTTGCCGTAAAATTTTAGTTAAAAGAACTGTGTAATGTTGAGGGAGTCATTTGTTCGTTGTAAAGGCTAAAAGGGAGAGGAACCAGATTATGAAGCGCTTTTTAAAAATTAGTTTGCTGGTGTTAGTCATTCTCGGAGGGTGCGGGAACAAAGAAGCGGAAAACGAGACAAGAAATAAAACTTCAGAGGCATCGAAACCCAAAACAAGAAATAGGGTAAAGCTGACCTTCTCTGCGGTAGGGGATAATTTGATCCATGATTATATCTATGATCATCTCAGACAGCCCGAAGGCACCTATCGTTTTGATGAGATGTATGAACCAACACGCTATTTGAACGAGGATCGAGATGTTTCCTATATTAATTTGGAAACGATTTGTGCAGGAGAAGAGTTAGGATTGTCAGGATACCCGACTTTTAATGGTCCGACGCAGGTTTTAGATTCGCTGCATCAGGCGGGCTACAATTGGTTGTCTGCGGCGAGCAATCATACCCTGGACAAAGGCGAGGAAGGGATCATCAAACAATTAGAGTATTTGGAAAAATATCCTGATATCACTGTGACAGGGTCACAAAAATCACCTGAGGCAAAACGACTGCAGATCAAAAAGATCAAGGGTGTCAATGTCGGATTTATGTCCTACACTTTTGGCTTGAATGGGATTCCCCTGCCAGAGGGCAAAGACTATCTCGTTAATCTGATTGATGAGGAACAAATCAAAAAGGATATGGAGGAATTAACGAAGGAAAGTGATGTGCAAATCGTCAGTATGCACTGGGGAGAAGAATATCAATTTACTCCGAATGAAGAGCAAACGCATTTAGCACAGGTATTAAGCGATGCTGGCGTGGATGTAATTGTCGGGGGACATCCCCATGTGATTCAGCCGATGGATTATCTGACAGGAAAATCAGGGAATCAAACGTTGGTAATGTATTCTTTAGGAAACTTCATTTCTTCTCAAGCAGAAAATGATCGTATGCTGGGCGGTATGGGCCGCTGGACGATTGATTGCAATAAAAAGCAGAAAGATGTCAAGATCGAACAGGTCGAATTTTGGCCGACCATTACGTATATTGGCGACAATTATCAAACGTACAAAACCTATGCGCTAAAGGATTATACAAACGAGTTAGCCAATCAGCATATGATCCATGTCAATCAAGGGCAGGATTTGTCCCGCGAATACTTTATTGAGCGAACAAAGCAGATCATGAATGACAAAGTAAAGATTGTTTATTAACACCGCAAGTCAAATCAAGCGACAAGCTTTCCTGATTTCTATACTAAAGACAGGGTGGTGGAAGGATGTATGAATGGCAGCGGCAGATCCAACAGATTGTCGAGGAGATTGATTACTGTATCGAAGGCTACAATGATGAAGCATTGACACTGCGGAGGCTTGCTCGCAAAATGGGCTACTCTGAATTTTACGCGACGCGGAAATTTAAGGAAATTTCTGGGATGTCCTTTCGTGATTATTTGCGTCAGAGAAAATTAGCTTTTGCGTTAAAGGAAGTTCGCGACAAGCAGAAAAGCTTTTTGGATATCGCCTTTGATTATGGTTTTTCCTCGCATGAAGCCTTTACCCGTGCATTTAAAAGGATGTATGGAGTCGCTCCCAGTGAGTATCGCAGGGAGCCGAAGCCGGTGGTACTTCGAACCAGAATCAGCTCATTTGACCGCTACTTTTTAGGATTAGGAGAGATCGGCATGGTGAAATCTACCGACGATATCAAGACGTATTTTGTGACGATCCCAGCCCATAAGTTTCTGTATATCAAAAACAATCAGAGTAATGGCTATTGGGATTTTTGGGAGAAGCAAAGTCGGATTCCCGGACAGGATTGTGATACGATCAGCGGCTTATTGGATAGTATCAAAGGAAAGCTAGATGATAATGGCGGTCATAAACCTGACAGCAGCAGCGGTCAAGTGATGGCGTATATCAGTGATTTAGAAGGGCGCCTTTGTGACTGGGGCTTTTTGCGATCGGAATGCTACGGTGCTCGTTTACCTGCTGATTATCAAGGAAAGGTACCAGAGCAAATGCTGATGCTGGATGTTCCAGAAGCAGAGTATCTGGTTTTTGAACACGGTCCGTTTAATTACGAGCAGGAAAATCGCAGTGTCGAGGAAAAAGTAGAGCAAGCAATGGCAAGCTTCGATTTTTCGAACACTGAGTATCACTATGATACTACGCCAGGACGTGTGATCTACTTTTATCATGATCCAGAACGCTTTTGGAAATATGTAAGACCAGTCAAAAAATAAGCTAAAACAGCGAAGTTGATTTTTAGTCAACTCCGCTGTTTTTTTACTATAAGGAAAGTATAAAAGTTCCACATGAATAAATTGCTTTACAGCGGGTATATCCATGACCGGCTAAGCATGTTCGCGAAGCCTTCCTTATGTATAACGACTAATTACAAATCAAGCACTCTTTTTCCAATGTTCCGTTGTTGATTTGATTGAACTCGTTTCCCCATTGGTGCAGCATCTGGATGACCGACTTTAATGAATGGCCATAGTCAGTGATGTGGTAAGAGACCATCAAGGGTTTTTCTTGAATAACTTGGCGCTGATCAATCCATCACTCTCTAAATCCTTCAATTGCAGTGAGAGCATTCTGCGAGTGATGCCTGGGATTTTTTTCTGCAATTCATTATAGCGGTGCTCTCCTTCAAAAATAAGATGATACAATAGAACACTTTTCCATCTTCCTGAAATCAGCTGAAGCGTGGATTCGACAGAACAACCTTCTTCACAATTATAAATTTTTCGGACCATGTTGGGCCCTCCTCATAGACTGTAGCCGTCATTGTTAATTTAATACTATCTTTTTAACACAGACGAAAACAAGCGTCTATTATTTTATCTCCGAAAACGAAGGATAAGAAAAATTAAAAAAAGTCATAGGTATAAAAAAATTCCCTAATTTACATTTGTAGACACTGGTTTTATGATAGCTGTACAAAACAGGCGACTCCCCAAACTATGCGAAGAAAATTTCAGCAGCCTGTTAGTGTATATCATGTGCAGAATGAAAAGGAGAAGGATATTATGGGATTACCTACAGAAAACTATTTCGGTGAGCTAGAACAGGTTCATGCGTTTTACGGCGAAATGCCCACAGGTGTAAGTGTCAGTGAGACAGGCAGAATTTTTATTAATTTCCCTGAATGGGGCGATGATGTTCAAGCCACAGTTGTTGAGATCGTTGATGGAGAATTGGTGCCTTATCCAAGCAAAGAAGCCAATACTTTTGATCCAGCGAATTCTGAAAAAGGCTTTTTAAGTGTCCAAAGCATCGTTGCTGACGGAGAAGGAACCTTATGGATTTTAGATACAGCTGCGCCAAATTTTGATGTTCCGGTCGAAGGAGCTGCTAAATTAGTAGCGGTAGACCTTGCGACAAACACGATTCGTCGTGTATACACCTTTTGCAAAGAAGTAGTATTGGATTCGACCTATTTAAATGATGCCCGTATCGATCTTCGTCGCGGCAAAGAAGGCGTCGCTTATATTACCGATTCATCAATTACCGGCCCGGGCGCAATTATTGTGGTTGAGTTAGATACAGGAAATGCCTTCCGAATTTTAGATGGAACACCATCGACAGCGGTAGATCCAGATTTTCTACCGAAAGTCGAAGGGGAAATCTTAATGAATCGTGACGAAAATGGTGAGACTTCTCCTTGGCAGGTAGCCGCGGACGGAATCGCCTTATCACCAGATGGCAAGCTGCTTTATTATAGTCCCTTATCAAGTCGTCATCTTTATTCCATTGAGACAGATTTCATTTTTGATGAAAAAATCGAAGACGATGCGCTAGAAGCACATGTCAAAGACTGGGGAGAAAAGGGTGCCTCTGATGGCATGATTACGGCAATTGACGGGACCATCTATGCTGGTGACTATGAAAACAATGGGATTCGCGCGATTTATACTGATGGTACAATGGAAACCATCGCTCATGATCCAAGAATTTTATGGCCAGACACTTTATCGATTGGTCCAGATGAATACTTGTACTTCAATAGTAATCAGCTGCAACGTCAAGCGGGCTTCCATTATGGCAAAGACCTGCGGGAAAAACCATATAGCTTATTCCGGATCTTCATTGGCAAAAAGCCGGCTAAATCTAAGTAGGGAGAGAAACACATGAACAAAAGAGCAGAAATTTTAAATGCACACAAACACCGTTTTGCTACCAAAGCATTCGATAAAAGTAAGAAAATTAGCAACGAGGACTGGGAAACGATCATTGAAGCTGGTCGTTTATCACCAAGCTCCTTCGGTTATGAACCCTGGAAGTTTCTTTTGATCGAAAGCCAACAAGTCAAGGACGAGCTGCAAGAGAACGCTTGGGGCGCACGAAACAGTTTGAATGGCGCCAGTCATTTTCTGATCGTTCTGGCTAGAAAAAATCTGACTGGAAATAGTGAGCATGTCAAACATATGGTTGAGGATGTTTTTGGCGTTCCGTATTCAGAAGAATCTCCGCAAACGATTTTCTTCAATAATTTCCAAAAAAATGATTTTGATCTGTCCTCAGAGCGAGAACTATTCGACTGGGCGTCAAAACAAACCTATATTGCTTTAGCCAATATGATGACAACTGCCGCGTATCTGGATATCGACAGCTGCCCGATCGAAGGCTTCAATAAAGATGCGGTGGATCAGTATTTAGTTGAAAAGGGCTATGTTGATCCTGAAGAATTTGGTGTTTCTTATATGGCTGGTTTTGGTTACAGAGACCAAGCGATCCCAGAGAAAAAGCGCCAAAAATTAAGTGATGTTTACCAAGTGATTCAATAATCATAAATCATAGGAGGCCGATAATAATGTCTGAAAAAGAAATGATGCACGCTATAGGTTTTTTTGAGGGACTGCCAATTGATGATCCTAACAGCTTTATTGATACGAAGGAAGAAATTCCTAAAGCTGTCGGAAGAGATTTGTTAGTCAAGGTTCAAGCTGTCTCGGTCAATCCAGTGGATACGAAGCTGCGTCAAACGGCACGAACAAGTAATGCACTTCGGGTACTTGGTTTTGATGCTGTTGGTGAAGTGGCGGCTGTCGGGAATGAAGTAGAGAACTTTAAGGTAGGAGATCATGTTTTTTACGCGGGAACAACGACACGCCATGGGAGCAATCAAGAATACCAGATTGTCGATGAACGAATAGTGGCGTTAGCTCCTGAAAAACTAACAAAGGAAGAGGCAGCGTCATTGCCTTTAACTTCTTTGACAGCGTATGAATTACTATTCGACAAATTTAATATCGTGCCTCAAAAGGATTCGGCTAAGGGAAAATCAATCTTAGTGATCAATGGTGCCGGTGGAGTTGGTTCTATTTTGAATCAATTAGCAAAATGGGCTGGCCTAGAAGTATTCGCTACTTCAAATCCTAAGAATTTTGATTGGCTAAAAAAAGTCGGTGTCGATCATCCACTTGATTACCATCAGGACCTTAAAGCGCAGCTTAGAGAAATCGGAACGGATTCATTTGATTATATTGCCGTTTTATTTGATATCACGAAGTATCTAGATATCATCAAATCCATGATCAATCCTTTTGGTCATGTAGGAACAATTGTTGGAATCAAGGAACCACTAGAGCTTGCCGAGTGGAAAAATAAATCGGTGTCTTTCGATTGGGAGTATATGTTCGCGAAGACCGACTTTGGCTATGACCTTGAATCACAAGGCAATGCCTTAAAAACGATCGCTGAACTAGCTGATGCAGGGATTATTATTCCTACTGTCAGCAAAATCTATGATACAGGAATCAATGCAGAGAATTTAAAACAGGCTACCAAGGATGTGGAGTCCGGTCACATGCTAGGAAAAGTCGTTATCAGTGGTCCCTTTTAAAGAAATGTAATAAAAAAACAGGTTCTGAAGTGATTTCAGAACCTGTTTTATTCGTTAGCTTACTTTTTTCCTACGATAGTAGATAGCAAAAGCGAATGCTGCTAAGACCAAACCGATAATCGTGAGATATCCTGATTTACTAGAGCCTGTTTGTGGTAGGCTTGAGTCAGAACTAATCACGCTGGTACTTGAGCTAGGAAGTTTCTTTGATAAATAAGTATTCGATTTATCAGAAGGAATTAATGGATTGATAAATTTCACCGTTTGTTTTCCATCGTTGATATCCGCATGTGTGGCAATTTCGAAGTCTTCTCTTAGCAGTGATTCAAAGACGACGATTTCTCGTCCTTGCAGATTTCCTCCATTAAAGGTAAAGACGACAGACACTTTTCCGCTGACCAGATTTTTCTTTTCAGTTACAGTATCCTTAGCTTTATCTTTTGACACTTCTCCGACACCGGCAATGAAGGTCGTTGAGGCAGTAAGGGTTTTTCCATTCGCTGATAATGAACGTCCTGTTTTCTTATCCATCAAAATACCAGTGACTGTATAGACTTGGCCCTCAATCAGATTCTCGTAAGACACTTCATCGTTTAGCGTTACTTTTTCAGTTGGATCAAAAAGCTTCGTTCCATCGTTGGCATTGGTTGCATTTGTACCGATTTTTGGATCGGTGAATTTGATGGTTTGTTTTTCATCATTGATATCGGCATGAACAGCAACTTCTGTCTCATTTCGAGTAAGTGACTCAAAAACCACGACTTCCTTATTGTGCAGCTTCACGCCAGCAAAGGTGAAGGTAACATTTACTTTCCCGCTGACCAGATTTATTGGGACTTCATCAGCATCGACAGCTTCCTCTTTAGAGACCTCGCCAACGCCAGCAATAAAGGTCGTTGAAGCCGTGACTTTTTTATTATCGACTAATAATGGTTCACCAGTTGACTTGTCCATCAATGTTCCAGTAACAGTATAAACTTTTCCCTCAATCAGATTTTCGTAAGAGACCTCATCGTTGATCGTGATTTCTTTCAACGGTTCCACAATTTGTGTGCCATCATTTGCGTTAGTTGCCTGAGTACCGATTTTTGGATCAGTTACTTTGATCGTTTGCCCTTCATCGTCCAAATCTTTATGTTCTGTAACAAAACGATACTTCCCATCTACAGAGTGTTGACGCTCAAGTGTTTCGAAAACCACTAAATCGCCTGCGACTGAAGAAGCATCGAATTCAAAGACGACTTCAACCGTGCCATCGGCTGCTTCTGCTGTGAATTCTGTTTCTGCGGTGACTGTTTCTCCATCGACCATCAACGGCTGTCCGCTTGCTTTATCCATCAACACACCGGATACCTTATAGTTCTTGCCGATTTGCAGATTAGAATAAGCAACAGTATCTACGAAGGTTACTTTCTTCTCAGGGTCGACTAATTTTGACCCATCTGTCTGGTTCGTTGCGGTTGTTCCGATTTTTGGATCATCGAACTCGACTGTTTGCCCTTCATCAGTAAGATCACTATGAGTAGCCACTTGAATATTATCCGTCAGTAAATCTTCAAATACGACAACGGTTTTTCCAGCTAAAGCGGAAGCCTTGAAGGTGAATGACAAAGGAATCGTTCCATCTGGTTTTTCTGGAACAAAGGTCTTTTCGGCAGTCACTTCTTGACCATCCACTAGTAACGGTTCACCTGTTTCTTTATCCATCAATTTGCCTTTAACCGTGTATTCACGACCGTCTGTGTAGAGATTCTTGTAGTCCACATGATCGACAATCGTTACTTGTTCTTCTGGCGAGAGATTCTTGTCGCCATCTTCTTCATCGGTTGCGGCGGTTTTCACATCCGGTTCAACGACCGCGTTAAGTGAAAATTGCGTTGGATTATAGACTCTTCCTCGAACCACATTTTGCAGCGTGCTATGCTTATAGACAACGGTTGCCCCAACATAATCGCTATCAATATCAAAGGCGAACTTAAGCTCGCTGACATTTGTGGCTTCATTGGCGGTAATCGTCAACACATTGCCATTCTTTTTCACATCCATCTCCGCGGGTTTCGACACAAGCTTATACGCGGATAAACTCTTGTTTGTATCTGTTAACGTCAGTGTCTGCCCAACATCGATCTTGATGTTTTGACCTGCGAAAATCGGTTTTGTGTAGAAAGGACGAATCTTTTCTTCAATTTCGGTCTTGAATTTATTATAGCCAGCTAAGCTTACATGACCTTCAGAGTCAGAAACCGATTTTAGACCAATCCCAGTCGCCAGCTCTTGAGTATACTTTTCAGTGTAAAAGGCGTTTTCAACCGATTTTTGCTTTTCGTAGCCAAAGTAAGCAGCTAACGAAATACGTTGAAGTTTCGTTGAAGTGTCTTCTCCAAGGGTAAATCCTGAATTTTCTCCCGCATAAAGGGGTGCACCAGGTTCGATACACCATAAGCGCTCTCCGTCGTTATCATGTTTTGAAAACCAGCGTGATCCTTCTTCGCCATTGGAATATACCCAGCTGACGGATTTGATGTTATAATCGGCATCGATATAGACATCACTCGCTCCTCTGGTAAGCGAAGAAGTTCGATAGCCGTATCTTTCTTCAAGCACACTCAAAACTTCTTTTAAATCTTCGCGAACATCAGTGCCATTTGTTGACTTCAGCTTGCCATTCTCGCTAAACGTATAATCGTTTTGTGCTAAGTATTCATCTACGGGCATCTCCGCGTCTGTTTGCTCTTCACTTGGCGTTGTATCAATAACTTCACTTATTTCATTTGTTGCTGTTGTCTCTTCGCTTGCAAAGGCCGCAATCGGTTGTGCAGCGAAGTTGGAAAGCGCTAAGACTAACATCAGTTTATTCATTATTTTTCCGCTAAGTTTTTTCATCTTCTTCCCATTTCTCCCTTCTGTTTTTGACATCAGATCTTATTTATTCCCTATAGAGCCACTCCTTCCATTTATTGACAAATAATTTATTTAATTAGTGATAGTGAATACTAAAAAATAACAACGTCTTATCTTCATTATAAATTGTTTATTTATTACTCCGTGACAGATTTTCTAGGCTTTTTTCCATTTTATGCCCCTTAACGACGACAGCATTTTTTATTAAAACGAAAAATAAAACTGTGTCGTTCATTGTTATAAATATTGAGAATAAATACTGTAAAATATCTCGATTTGATAGGTATCTGAGAGGAATAGTTAGAAAGAAAAATGAAAATGTCCTGTTTCGGTGTATTGAATAATTTTGACAAAAAGATAGTTATATAAATAATTCAAATGGAAATTATTTGATTTCCATCATTTTCCATGCTAATTCGGTGGGTTTTCTCCGATATTTGGTTTAGTTTTGGTGCGTGGATGACAATTTTATTTATTTATTTTCTTTTTATGTCTCTTGTCCTCGTGAAAATAAAGAAGAGGTGGTATAACTAATGCGGTTAATGAGAGAGAACGATTTTTATATTTTTAGCGAGGGAGCTGTTCAATAATTTTGTTGTAGGTATGTTCTTTATCAGCTGCGAGATAATGATGACACAACAAAAAAACAGCCCATAAAAGGCTAGGCTGCTCTAGAGAATTTGAGAAAAATCGTTGGACCGGAATGGCGCTGCCGTTTATTCGTGAATAGGAGCTAATCCGAAAGTCCAAAGACTTTTGATCAGCTCCTGCCTGATCATCTTCTTTTAGCTTGGATATATTCTTCAAAGCGTTTCATACCAAGACAGCTGATAAGAATAAAGGGGAAAAATTGAATTGGAAATAAGAAAAGCAATAACGCGGCACATACATAAGGCTGGCGGAGAATAATAGTGGTACTAGCTGCCACAGCTACACCCACGATTAAGCCTGGTGTATAAGGAATCAATCGGACTACAGCAAAGCCGATTGCAGTGCTAGAAAAGATTGCCGGAAAAATCTTACCACCTCGCCAACCAAAGGAAAAGCAAAGATTCGTCAAAAAAGCCTTTCCGATCCCCAATAACAATAGATTGATGAAGGAGAGCTGAAGTGCCTGTTTGGAAAGGGGCAATAGCTGCTGTTCACCAGAAAATAGAAAATACGGCGACCACAAAGCAAATATCCCGATACAGAGTCCGGCAATCAACGCAGAAATAACTAGATTATCAATTTTTGCAGCCAGACGGTCAGTCAGCTTCTCAAGTTCCAAAAAGAGAACACCGAATAAACCACCGATCAACCAACTAACAGGGGAGAAGACTATTGCCTGCCATTTCCAAGAAATATTTTTGGGGAAATGCAGTGAAAAAATACTTTCTTCTGGAAATAATCGTTTAATAAGAAGGAATCCTAAAAGTCCGAAGCCTGTACTAAGTGCATAGAGGATCGTTTTTTTTACTTTATCATTACCTGTTGGCGGATTATTTTGCTCAAATACTTCACTGACACCAGCCAACGGTGCGCGAAAAATAGCGGCTAACATTGTTCCAATACCTAATTCTAATAGTTCTTCTTTGCGTTGTAGAGTTAGCTTTAGTCGGTCACCCATCCAAGTGATCAAGCCCCCCATAATTCCAGCAAGTGCGGCTTCGGGTCCTAGGCTGGCACCAAACATCAAGACGATGATTGCTGACAAGAAATTTTTGCCTATTTGTTTTTTGTAGGTTACCCGCTTCTTTTGTTTGAATTCACTTAATGTTTCATGCATAGTTGTCGGGTATCGTCCAATTTTAGTTTGAATAAGACCAACCAAGCAGCCGCCGATTAATCCAACAAGTATCGGATAAAAGGGGATCGATAAGGTTTCTGGAATAGTTGTCCATACAACGTCTATCATAAGGTTTGTGAATGACAAAAAAACAGCGGACATTATTCCCACCAACAAGCCTAAAACACAGCTATATCCGACAAATAATGTAGAAAAGCGCATATGACACCTTCTTTCTTGAAAAGTGGTTTTAAGATCTGAACGGGTTCCTGAATTGATCCTGGCCTTCTATAGTCACAGCGCGAGTATCACTCTAAAAAATCCTGTTGTTTTCTTATTAACAATCCTAACATAAGTGAATCCTATCGCCAGTTAATCAAGCAAAAAATCCGCAGTCAAAGAGACTGCGGGTTAAAAATAGAGAAGTCTAGTCTCTGCTCATTGAATTTTTCAAAAATTCTTCATCATTAGGGTCACCAGAACCGCGTTGGTTTTTATCGATCGCTGCGATGAGGCTCATTTCTTCATCTGTTAATGTGAAGTCAAAGACATTGATATTTTGCGCAATCCGTTCTGCGTGAACCGATTTTGGAATCACAATGATTTCTCGTTGCAAGTGCCAGCGCAAAATGACTTGAGCAACTGATTTATTGTGAGCTTCAGCGATTTTCACTAACGTTGGATCGTCTAAAACATTGCTCTTACCTTGACCAAGCGGGCCCCAAGCTTCGTGAGCGATATCCAAGCTTCTCAAATACTTGTTCAATTCCTTTTGCTGGAAGTAGGGATGAGTTTCGATTTGGTCAACAGCGGGTTTTACTTTTGCCGTCGTTAATAATTTTTCCAAATGTGGTTTTTCAAAATTAGAAACCCCGATGGATTTGATCAAGCCATCGTTGTATAAATCTTCCATTGCTCGCCATTTTTCGTTGTAGCCGTCACTTGGCCAGTGGATCAAGTAAAGATCCAAGTAATCTGTTTGCAATTTCTTCAAAGATTCGTGGAAAGCTGCGATTGTTTCATCGTAAGTCCTATTGCTGTTCCAAACTTTTGAAGTGATGTACAGGTCTTCACGCTTTACATCACTCTCAGCCAGTGCTTCACCGAGCCATGCTTCATTGTGATAGATCGCTGCCGTATCAAAGTGACGATAGCCTTCTTTTAATGCAGCGGCTACTGATCGTTTCAAATCATCTGCATCTTGAACTTTAAAAACACCTAGGCCCAATTGAGGGATCGTCTGACCATTGTTTAGCTTTAACTGTTCCATTAAGAAAACCTCCTAAATATAGTCGTTCTATGTACAAGTATACCTCTGTGTTGACGATATCGTAACAAATTTGTTTGGTGAAAACGAATGGGTTGTATCTGTATTTGTTTTTGTATTTAATTAACGCTCTATAGCCAACTCTAAATAACATTCCGCACTTCAGTCGGGATTTTCAGATGATCTTCAATTATTCAGACCAATCCTACAAGACTTATAAGATAGTTCATATTGAATCTGTATTGATTGTAAAATAAATACTAAAACCTTAAAACAGGAGCAAATCTGAAAAATTAGATTTGCTCCTGTTTCTAATAGTATATTTATCTCCAGCCTAAATCAGGGGCGACATCTTTTACAATCGTTTCAAGTAAGTGCATATTGTAATCTACTCCCAAGGTGTTCGGGATCGTAACTAACACCGTATCCGCTTCTTTGATCGCTTCGTCCTCAGCTAATTCCTTAACGATCTTATCTGGTTCACCCGCAAAGGTTTTCCCAAAGATTGTAGGATTTTGATGATAAGCCAAGAAACCAACTTGATCATATTTTGCATCGTCGCCTTGATGACCGAATAGCTGACGATCCATATCTGTAGTAATCGGTTGAATCGAACGGGTGACTAATGTTCGTGGCTCGAAGTCGTGACCAGCTGTTTTCCAAGCTTCCTTGTATGCCCGCAGCTGTTTAGCTTGTTGGATATGGAAGGGTTCGTTGGTTTCGTAGTTTACCAACGTTGACGATTGCAGGTTCATTCCATGCTGCGCTGCCCAAACGGCAGTTTGAGTTGAACCAGCACCCCACCAAATTCGATGGCGTAAGCCTTCTGAATAAGGCTCCAAGCGTAATTTTCCAGGTGCTTGCGGGAACATTGGCTGCGGATTTTGTTCAGCGAAACGTTCGCCTTCGATCAATTTTAAAAATTCCAATGTCCGTTCACGAGTAATATCCTTAATCTCTTCTTCGCTGTAGTCGTAGCCGAAATATTTCCAACCATCAAGAACCTGCTCAGGTGAGCCACGCCCCACGCCTAATTGCACTCTTCCTTGAGTGATAATATCTGTAAGTCCAGCATTTTCTGCCATCATATAAGGATTTTCATAACGCATATCAATCAAACCAGTGCCAATCTCAATTTTGCTGGTTTTCGCACCGATTGCTGATAATAATGGGAAAGGCGAGCCAATTTGATCCGCAAAATGATGCACGCGGTAATACGCACCATCGATTCCGATCTTTTCCGCTTCCACCGCTAGATCAATCGATTGCAGATAAGAATCCTGCGCCGTTTTAACAAGTGAACCTTGGTCCATCCAATGACCAAAACTCAAAAAGCCGATTTTTTTCATGAAGATGACCTCCTTTGTACTCTTTGAAATTACTTACTTTTAATAAGTTAAATAGATTCTACTACGATCGACTTTAAAAAGCGAGGATTTGTTCTTGGAACGTACTAAAGATTCCTCGGTTAAACAAAGAAAATCTTATTTGTTAAATATTTTGTAAACCACAACCTACAATTGATATACTGTACCTTGTTACAGAGACAGTATTATTAGAAATCTTCCCATTATATAGGTGATTATTTTGGTTTTAATTGAGACTAGACAGATGATTTCTCAAACCTTAAAGGAGGTACATTGTGGGAAATAATAAGAAAAAATATTTATTGATAGATCTAATAAAGAAAAAAATTTCCTTTTTCTTGAATAAGAATCAATTTAAAATAACGTGGCGTATTGAGGATAGAAATGTCGATCGAACAATAGATATGTTTGTTGCTCGACAATTACTGCTAAAGATTCTAAAAGTATCTTTAGTAGTAGGGAGCGTTATCATGTTAGATCGTTTTCTATTGAAACGATTTGAAGTTATAACAATCAATAGTTCTGATTTACTAAACTACATTATTGGAGGTCTAGGAATTGCGGGTATATTTTTGGGGCTATACGGCTCAAACATTATGAGTATATATTCTGCTAAATATACAGATGCACCAAAAAGAATAAGGGAGTTATTTGAAAAAGATAGGTTAACAACGAAAATAGTAAATACTATTTCCAATTATTTCTTTTCATGCACATTGACGTTGTTTTTATTGGTATTAAAAATCAAAATTGGTTTAGTTTATGTTTTATGGTTGTCCTTATATACTTTAGTGATTCTTGTTTCATATAGAGAATTAGGGAATTCATCGTTAAGACTAGTGGAAAGTTTCAACTTGGCTTCTGAACCTATACAAAACTTAAATAGAGTAATGGGCTTTTTCAATTATAAATATAAAGGAATGATGAGTGATGTTTCATTACAAAACCATTTGAAGAAAATCGCATCCAAAAACGTTATGGATTTAAATTTAATTGCACAATACAATATTGATAGCGGTGAAAAAATCAACAAAACTGCAGTAGATTTTTCAATAAGATTATTAGCTGTTATTTTTAAATATTGGGAGTATTGTGATTCTATTCCATATAATTCGAAATGGTTTAAAGAGAGTTTAGTATATCCTAGATGGCATTTAGCCAACGCAAGCTCCTTAGACGTTTATATAGAAACCGGCTCCCATCTTTCACCAGAAATGAAAATAAATGATGAATGGTTTGAAGAAGAGATACTGGACATTGAAAAGAGCATAATAGGATATCTGACATCGAACAAAGACACTAAAGCACTGGTTTCGGTTTTACAAGTCTTAAATTCAAATGTCTCTAAGGCAGACTCTTTAAAAAAAAATTGAGATCATCGTAAAGTTTACACGAAAGATACATAGTTTATTAAATACTGTTATAGTTGCAGAACATGCAAAAGAATATGATGAACAAAAGTTAGAGTTAATTGAAACGTTTTTAGTTCTATATCGTAGTTTGATAGCACAAAGTAATATCATCATAGAAAGTATTGACTTTGATGAAATTTACTTTCAATTTAAAAATAAAGAAAAATTTTCAGAAATTATCAATAATGAAAAATATTGGAAGTTATTTAATGGAATAGAGACAGAAGAGAATATAGAAAAGAGACAAATAACTTCTAAAGAATACCTAACTGGATTGATTAAACTAGATAAAGAATTCTATGTTAAAAGATTTATAGAAAAAAACATACTCGCTACTTATGATAATGTTGTTGAATATGGGAAGTTATTATTTGAAGATAAATATTTCTTTGAATCATACGTTGTATTTAATCATCTGAGTTTATGCAAGAAACAGATGGACGTTATTTTATCCAATTATAGTAATGATTTGGGTGAAGAGCCTGTAGTAAAAAAAGAACAAGACAATAAAAATCGTTTTCAAATAGTAGATGAATATTTATTTAAGTGCTCTTTAAGAGTATACGCTAAAGTTAACGATTTAAAAGTTGAGTTTCCAGACGTCATAGGATATCTATTTAATATTTATACTGAAAAAACATTAAGTTCAATTTTTGAGAATGATGTGGAATTATTTACAAGGGAAATTGGGCAGTTCAAAGAAATTAGTGAATATCAATTTTTTAACATACAGAATTCAATAACGGATAAAAAAAATTATAATGTTGCAGTGTTTCTATCTCCCAAAATAGAATACATGATGATTTGTGGTTACGCTTGTTTATGGGGAGATATTTCACAGAATAGTGATTGGGAGAGAGCAGTTAAAGATAATCTTGAAAATATGCACAATCCTCAAAAAACAATAGAAGAATGTTTAAGACAGGTTAGTTTTTGTACTGCACAAAGAGATTTAGGTATTCTATCAACTAGTTATAGAGGATTGTTGCACACTAAATGGAGTATGGACTTTATGAATCATGTTGCTGATAGTAACATATTAATTTATGAGGAGGGAATGTTTGGGCAACGATTATTACAAACAGATAATAAAATGTTGGAACGGTTCTTAGGAAAGACAAAGAGATCATTTAACTCATTAAATTATCCGATTTATGAATACTATGCCGTTAAGGTGTTGAATGATTATTTGGATAATGAGTCGAAATATATTTCACATACTAAGTGGGAGGAAGACAGGTAATTATGGAAAATAAATTTATAATAAAAAAGCCACAGCTCTTTGTCCCGAAAAAAAGGAGGTATATAGATTCTTTTTATGGACATATGCTGATAGAGGATTTTACAAACCTTTATAGTATAGATAAAAAAGGTTGTGAAATAATTGAAAATAGCGTTTTTTTTAGACATTTTGAAAAATATCAATTTCAAGAAGAATTATCAAATATTTTTTTTGCTTTGTTGATGGAAGGAAAAGCCTATTTGAAAATAGTACATTTAGAAGAAAGTGATAGTTACCCTTATAGACTCTTCTTGATAAATAATAGAGGTGTTTTTTATGGAATGAAAAATGCTTATTTTATTACTAAGGACTATCAAGGAAGATTAAAAATATACAAAGTAAAAAAAACTAAGGTTAAAAAAATTGATTTAAAGAAGTTTGGATTAACTAAATATAACTTGAGAAGAATGTTCAAAAATTTGTTTAAACTATCAGATATGAAACTTCTTAATTATAGTGAATTTGTTAAAAATAATGACATTGAGAACTACATGAAAAGAATAGATTTTTATGCTTTAAAGTATACGAAATGCGTAAATTGGAATGTACGTGGACTCTTGAATCTGTTGCTAGGTCAAAATAAATATTATGCATGGCACAGAGAATTAGAATTTAGAATATTAAAAATAAAAATCTATAGAGATGTAGTTCATAGTGTTAATGAATTAGCCGTTTCTCTTAATGAAGAGGTATTCTTTTCGGATAAAGAAATTGAAAAACTTTTGTCTTTTTATGAAACTTATCGTGATAAGTTTTTAAAAAATGAACTGAGTATGGAAGAAATGGAATCAGCTGTTTATAATTTATAATCCACAATTTTACTTACCAGAAAGACTGATCTGAGGTTTATTCAAATCAGTCTTTCTAGTTAACCGATCTGATTATGATCGTTTCATATAAATATTTTCTCCAACACGCTGATACATAAATAGTCAGCCTTGGGCAGGGGATGTAGGTAGACGATTTTTTGCTCAGTTCATCTGCTTATAATTATTTTAACTTTAGGATTAGGATCAGTACTTTGTCTGAAATAATTTTGAGTTGACGTTGAAGCTCATTGAAGCGAACGACTGAGTATTTTTCCAAACAATATAGGATGGTCATTTTATACATACAAATTCTAGATACATTATTTACAAACATTTGTGGTAAGATTGAGTTGTAATGGAGGTGAAAATAATGGCAAAAGGAATTATTGTAAAGCCAACTATTATTCAATGGGCAATACAATCTTCTGGTAAAAGTATTGTTCAAGTTTCTCAAAAATTCTCTAAAATTGATGAGTGGGTATCTACTGAAAGTGAGTTAAGTGTCAGTGAACTGAATAAGCTAAGTAAGGAATTACGAATCCCTTTCGGCTATTTTTTTCTAAAAAAACCACCAGTTGAAGAGGTCGATTTATTAAAATATCGAACGATTGATAATGAAGAACATGATAAACCAAGTAGAGATTTGATTGATACGATTAAACTCATGGAAACACGGCAGAGCTTTATGAGAGAAACGTTGATAGAAGATGGTTTTTTACCACTTGAAATTGTAGGAAGCGCGAATGTGAATGATGATCCCAAGAAATTGTCTAAAAAAATTATTGCGCAACTTGGTTTAGCTAGTGATTGGAATAGAAAGAGTAATGACACATTTAATGTACTTAGAAAAGCTAGTAGTGACTTAGGTATTCTCGTTATGCAAAATGGGATTGTTGGTAATAATCCTCATAGATCGCTAGATATTTCTGAGTTTAGAGCGTTTGTACTTATTGATGCCTATGCGCCGTTGATTTTTCTAAATGCAAAAGATAGTTTAAATGGAAGAATATTCTCCTTGTGTCATGAGTTGGTTCATGTTTGGTTGGGTGTTAATGAATTGTATAATGACTCCTTTTATCGTGACCAGACTTACTTAAATGAAAAACTAGAAAGATTTTGTAATGAAGTGGCGGCGGAGATGCTGCTACCAACAAAATTACTGATTCGCGTGTTCAAAAGGGATGTAGATGCGTATTCTAATGTAAAGAGTATTTCTAGTCAGTTTAGTGTAAGTGCTTTAATGGTTTGTATAAAGATCAAGCAGCAAAACTTAGTTACCAAGAAGACATTTGATGAACTGTTGGGCGTGTTAGTGGAAGAAATGCACGATAATTTACTTGCTAAAGAACAAAGTGAAAAAAAATCGGGTGGAAATTACTACAATACGCAAGGCTCGAGACTGGACTTAAATTTTGTTCATTCTGTAAATAGGAAAGCAAAAGAAGGGAAAATCTTATATACAGAAGCCTACGATCTTTTAGGAGCAAAAGGTAAAACTTATGATAATTTGGTGAATCATATGGAGGGGCGATAATGAAGAAGTATCTAATTGACAGCAACAGTTTAATATCACCCTACCGAACGTTTTATCAATTTGATTTGGTTCCTTCTTTTTGGAAATGGTTTAAAAAGACCTATGATCAGTCTATTTATCTAGTGGACAAAGTTCGAGATGAACTGTGTCACGCCAAAAAGAATAAAGATGATTTACAGATTTGGGTTGAGGAAAATTGCTTAGCCAAGGGGAAAATAATCTTGCCCAATAGTGATAGTATCGTATTGAACGAGTATGCAACGGTACTGAATTATGTAGCTGAATCCCCTTTTTATAAACAAAAAAGCTATGATGAGTGGGCTGCTTTTGAAAAGGCTGATCCTTGGTTAATTGCCTTAGCAAAAGCTTATGACTACACAATTGTGACAATGGAAGAGCGTAATCTGAACTTGAATTCTAAAAATCCTACAAGCAAAGAGCCACGAATACCAGATGTGTGCGCAGCTTTAGGAGTCGAGTGCATCAACTTGTATGACTTGATGCGCGAAGTTCAATGTGTCATCTGATTACAACTAGATATAAGTAGTACAAAAAGAACACAATCATTTTTACAAATACTAAAAAGCCGAACGACCAAGCACTATCATCGATAGTCACAAAGTCGCTCGGCTTTTCAACGTCTAATTCTCATTCACAATCTTCTGAATCGCCTCCGCCAAATGGCGAATCACATTTGGTGCGCTAGTGCGGAAGTCATCGATAAACGATCCCGACAGACTATCAACGGTACCGACTTGTTTGTTCATGATATCAAAGATGGCAAGGGTTTTATCTTCGGGCTGCCATTTCACTTTCCAGTAGGGACCTTCTAGATCGCCATCTAGGATTTGCTGGCTATTATCGAGTACGGCTTGTTGGATGACTTCTTCTTCGGTGATTTTATCGCCTTTTTCTTTGAAGTAATTTAGTTTTTGTTCGACTTCATACATATTTTCGGGAACTAATGAGTACATGATCGGGACTCCTTTTCTCGCTTATTTGCGAGGCTTTACTTTCTTTTGTTATATACAACTTCGGCTAAATCTGCAAAGAAAAACCCTTATACCGCACTTTTGGTATAAGGGTTTGGATCGTCTATTCTCGCCAATATTCTGGCCGCATAAATTCATCACAACAGCGCACGGTTCCGGCGTAGTCTTCGATCGGAAAATCAGCCTTCAACGCTTGAACCATCCAAGCGTCTTCTTTGCCTTTTTCTACTGGATAAGGCGCTTGGAAATCGAGTGGCAACGCGGGCTTGAAGCCATGCTTTGGATAGTACTCGATATGACCTAAGACAAAGACTAACTCAACGTGCTTTTGCTGCAGCAGGCGCAGTCCTTCTTTGATCAATTGTCCGCCGATTCCTTGCTTTTGATAATCGGGCATAACGGCTAAAGGACCCAAGATCATGACCAAAAGCTGTTCGTGATTCGTGAGTGCTGCTTTCGTAAACAGGATATGTCCGACAGGTTTATCCTCATCAAATGCTAAAAGAGATAAAAGCGGCTGAGCGGTTGGTTCGGCCAATAGCTTCTCAGTCAAATCGGCCTCGTCTACTTCTCCAAAGGCGTGTTTTTCGATGAGATAAATCGTTTCGTTGTCTGCTTTAGTTGTTTCTCGAATCGTTAGTTTCATTATTTTGCTCTCCTCATATAAATGGATTTTTTAGCTGAATGAAGAGCAAATCACCGATAATAAACACAAGTTAGTCAAACAAGAGCCTCCTTTGTTTTGATAGCTCCATTATAAAAGAGACCGGTTACAACTACAAGTGACGGTAAAGCTTCTGCTTGATTGCCTAGGAAAAGTTCAAAAATAGCTTGACTCTTCCTTTGGGTAAGCCTTCATAATGAAGTAAGTCAGGAAAGGAGATGAACGATGAATAATTTAGTCAAAATCAGAGAGGTATCCAGTAAATACAATATTACTGCGCGTGCGCTGCGTTATTATGAAGATATGGGTATCCTGAATAGTACTCGCAGCGAGGGGTCCACGTATCGGATGTACGACGAAGAAGCCGTTCGACGGATCGAACAGATTCTTATTTTACGCAAATTGAACATCAGCATAAAGGACATCCAGCGGATTTTCAAAGCTTCCGGCTCGGATGTTGTGCTGGAGGTTTTAGGTAGAAAGGTCAACGCGATTGACGATGAGGTCTCTTTGCTGAATGAACTGAAAGGTATTGTGCTTGATTTTATCGAGGAAATAGAAAAAATGAATTTTTCGGATAATGCCGATATCAAGCAGCTCTATAACAAGGCCAAGGACATCGAGACACAGATTGTCAATGTAGACTATATTGGCAAACCAGCAAATATCAATCGTTTGATCGAGATCACGGATAAATTGGATAAGAAGGTTCCCGATGTGATGGTGATCAGAATTCCATCCTTTAGGGCAGTCACCTCTGGCGAACGCACCTTTGAAGAGATCTTCAAAAAAGGCGGCTATATGTTTCAGCTGTGGCAGCATTTTCCGCTGTATCGTCCAGTTATTTTTGACTGTTTGGACTTTATGCTGGTAAATGAAGACAAAGCCACTATGATATGCGCGGTTAAAGAAGGCGTCAGTGAAGCCGATGTGAGCCCGCTTGAGCTGATTGATTTTCCAGGTGGTCTGTATGCGATGGCCGTCAGTATTGACGAAGACGATGAGAGCATCCAGAAAGTCCAAGACAAAATTTTTCAGTGGGTAGAAGGAACAAACTTTGAAGTGGATAAAGCCCGCAATTTTATGTTCAATATGCCTTATTTGGACGAAGAAAATGCGTACCAAAAGGACATCGAGAAAGGTCTGGGCTATCGCCAAATGCAACGCTATGTTCCGATAAGATTGAAGGACGGGCTGTAGAATCTTCCTGTAGCGGGTCATCTGATCCAGATCAATCAAGCTGAGAGTAATCAGGGACACGTTGAATCCAAGCATAGCTAAAAAGCTGCTAAATAGACAATTCAAGAGTGTTCCTCCAAATGTAGTAGGTAAAAGGTTCATCAAACATACCGTCGCTTTCTAACATATTTTCACACCCCCTGAGACCGTGATCGCAGGGGGGGATTGTTTTGCTTCCTACGCATGAATGACAGGATTTAATTGTGAAGGGTTATTCTCGTGGTGTGCTCTCTGGCGCTTCTTTGTTTCGAGTTCGATTCTTGATTTTTTGAATCCAGCGAAACAGTCCTTTGCCTTCCTTAGTGCTCTGTACTTCAGTGTCAGGAATTTGCTCTATATTTGACTCTGCTTCATCGCCAATAATTTGCTTGTCATTGATTGGCGGAAGGGCCTCATGGTTGATCGTGATAGAGTTCGAGGTATCTACCGTTTCAATGTGTTCATACTGACGTTCACGTGCTTGGCTTAAGACAGGGATGCTAGGTCTAGGTCGCAACAACTTGGTTGGCAGGGTTTCTTTTACTTTGTCAGATTCATCAGTGACTTCAAAAGAGCAAACCTTTTTACGGGTGGCGTCCTTCATTTTTTCTGCTTCAGGTTGTGTTTCTTCGTGGTCATGCTCTAAATCAAAAATCATGGTTTCAATCGTGGTGACGAACTTCGCCGATAAGACGGAATCAAATAGTTTTACGCCATCTTGTTCAAAAAGGTCGAGTGTCGTTAATAGTTCGCAAGCTTCTTTGATTTCTTCTGCCGGCAAGCTGGTGTCCACACCTTTGTAGCGCCAGTTGTGCTTGCCACCGTTATTCTTCGTAAATAATGCAACTAAATCTGTCGTTTCGGTTCTCATCGAATCCTTCCTTTCTTGTTTTTATGCGTAGGGTGTTTTATCTCAGGTCTCCGTCGTTTCTTCTGGACGGACAGCCGAAATGAGTGAACGAACAGCAGAGACGACTTTCTTGCCAAAGTTTCTTATGGGAAAGACTCTTAAGGTTAGTCGTTTCCACTCAGATTCCATGAAGTAATCTTTGAAATAATAGAAGAAGCGTTTCATCGTACGTGTGGCTTTGGTATTCATAAACAGGTAGCGGACAAGATCCTCTAGAATGTGGGCGAACTCTTGCGCGCCAAGCTTGAAGCGTACGCGTAAGGCTAAGATATACTTGATGGTTAAACTACTATTTTGTGTTTCTTGGTAATACTCCATGATGCGTTTTTCTAGTGTTTCTGGTTTTAGTGAGAATGTTTGATTGTATGTCAAAAGCTGTTCATTCATTAGGGTTTCCTCCTCGTGGGTGTGTTATATGATCGTTCAGTGTTTTTCTATTTGAGAAAAGGAAGCAGCGTCCTGCATAGCCTTATTATTTTTGTTAACTACACGATACGAGATTTAGCAAAAAGATGCGAATCGCAAAATAACCGTTACCCCCCTCAATTTGACACGTTTTAGGGTGAAAAGTGGCTTTTTTACCCCGAAAATGGTTATTTTAGGGGGGGTAAGTGTCAAATTGCGATTTGAAATGATTTTCAATTTAGAGTATAATTAAAGTTTTTGTTCAATTAGAATGTTTAGGTCTTAGAAACATTGAAAGACTGTTTGAATCACTCGAAGTTGAGGGGCTAATTCTAAGTTGTCGCTTGATATGATTGATCGAAAAGGAGTATGAGTATAGTCGAGGGTTTAGGTAAAAGGTATTTCTATTCATTCGATTAAAACCCCATGAGTCTTTCCTTTGACAGTAATCGCTATCTATGGTAATTTTTTAACTATTCTAAATGGTCTAAAAATTTTTGGAGGTATAGTCATGACATTCAGCAAACAGTTCGCAACTGAATCTTGCTGTTGTTGTATGGTGCTAAAAAGCAGCATACCGTTTTGTCATGTCTATTAACTGCCCAATTTTCGATTATTTTGGCTACCTGTATACCCGTTGAACGGGAATTTACAGGAGCAATATAGTGGAAGCTCAAGGTGCTGATTAATAGTCGGCGCCTTTTTTTGTTACCTAAAATTGAACGACAAACATGCGAAAAAAATAAATACGAGGAGAGCAATGATGATTATTAATTCTATCCAAGCGGCAATCGGACATACTCCGCTGCTGCGATTCACTCACCATCAATTTGAAGAAATTCCCGAAGGTTCAGCGATTTATGCGAAGCTGGAATATTTGAATCCAGGGGGAAGCATCAAAGATCGGCTAGGTGTTTATCTAATTGAAGAAGGCTTCAAACAGGGCAGGATCAAAGAAGGGACGACTATTATTGAACCGACCGCTGGGAATACGGGGATTGGCGTGGCCCTTGCAGCGTTGGAGGCGGGCTTACCGACGATTTTTGTAGTTCCAGAAAAGTTCAGTTTGGAGAAGCAAGCGTTGATGCGAGCTTTAGGAGCGGAAATTGTCCATACGCCAATTGCTGAAGGGATCAGTGGTGCGATCGAAGAAGCGAAAAGACTGCATGAGGAACTTGCTGACAGTTATCTACCCTTACAGTTTGAAAATCCCGCCAATCCAGAAGCGTATTATCGCTCGTTGGCACCGGAATTGGTTGAGGATCTTGGAGAAGGTATCACCAGCTTTGTAGCAGGAATCGGTAGTGGCGGGACCTTTAGCGGGGTGGCGCGGTATCTATTAGAACGAAATTCCGCGATTCGCTTGATTGGTGTGGAACCTGAAGGCTCGATCCTGAACGGTGGAGATAGTCATGGGCATGAGATTGAAGGGATCGGTGTTGAGTTTATTCCGACATTTCTAAACGAGTTACCGATCAGCTGCTTTGCTACGATTAGTGATGACGAAGGCTTTGCGATGACCCGAAAGCTAGCGAAGGAGCATGGAATTTTGATCGGCAGCTCATCGGGAGCCGCGATGGTAGGGGCCTTGGCAGAGGTTGCTAGCTTGCCTGCGGGAAGTCAAGTGGTGACGATTTTTCCCGATGCAGGAGATCGTTATCTATCAAAGGAGATTTATTTGAGAGAAGCTTATTAAGGATTATCCAGTAGTCTAATTTGCCAAGTCATGGCTATTATGAGTTGGCAAAAAAATGCGTGAAAACAACAGAAAGGAAACTTGCTGCTGGCGCAGGAGTATTACATGACAGAAAGGAAAAGCAAAAGGGCTTTGGAGGTGTGACTGATAGAGCCTAAAAAGTGAGTGATAGAAATAAAAATAGAGAGAGGTTAACAACATGGGATTGGAGTTTATGCCGATCTTTGAGGAGTGGGCAGTGGTCTACGACGATGAGGTGAATGGCGGAAATCCTGAATATCAGGAAGTTTTCGCTAATTACTGGCAGATACTGGATGAAATCAATGCTGCTTCGGGGGAGGTAGTATTAGAGTTCGGTAGTGGAACAGGCAATTTAACCGAAAAACTAGTCGTTGCTGGCAAGACCGTTTATCCAGTCGAGCCATCACCGGAAATGCGAAATATCGCAGCGGAAAAACCAGCGTTACACGAGACCACCTTTTTCGCTGGCGATATGGAAAAATTCCCTGTACCCAATGAACCAATAGATACGATCGCTTCAAATCTGGTCTTTCACCATTTGACCACAGAGGAAAAGGCGCGAGCGATCCAACGCTACAGTCAGCTATTAACTACTGGCGGAAAGATCGTTTTTGGAGATACGATGTTCCTATCGCAGAAGACGTATACGGAAATCTTGGAAGTAGAAAAAGCAGCAGGACGAGCCAACTTAGCAGCTGATCTCGAACGGGAATACTATTCCTTAATGAGTGAGCTGGAAGAACTATTCCGAATGAATGGCTTCCAAACAAGGTATAAACAAATGAATCGCTTTGTTTGGTTAGTTATCGCAGAAAAAATAATGGAGGCAGAATAAATGAAAATGAATGTTGAGAGCTTCAATTTGGATCACACAAAGGTAAAGGCGCCCTATATTCGGGTGGCAGATAAGAAGACCGGAGCGAATGGTGATTTGATCGTCAAATACGATGTCCGCCTAAAACAGCCAAATCAAGCCTATATGGATATGGCGGCGCTACATTCGTTAGAGCATTTAACGGCAGAGCTAATTCGTAACCACGCAGATTACATCGTGGACTGGTCGCCAATGGGCTGCCAAACAGGTTTTTATTTAACCGTTTTGAATCACGACAATATCGATGAAATCATGGACGTAGTAGCGTTGACAATGCAAGACGTGTTAACGGCTACCGAAGTTCCCGCAAGCAATCCAGTGCAATGCGGCTGGGCAGCGAACCATACGTTGGAAGGTGCACAGGACTTAGCGAAAGAATTTTTAAGTAAGCGTGGGGAATGGTCTGTCATTTTTATGAATGAATAAGTGTTTTTAATTGGAGACTGACTCATGAATGAGTTGGTCTTTTTTTTGATGTATCATAGCTATTTGTGTTGTCCGTTATCTGTTCTTTGGATAATAATCGTTATTTTTAAAAGTTTGAGAGGCTAGTAATTCTTTTTTTAAACAAAATTTTTCATTTTTATTAAAAATTTGGGATTTTGTGTATTTACTGACTTAAAGTCTTATAAATAGCCGTTTTCTATAAAAAAGCTCGTGATATAGCGCGTTGCTGGCGTTAATGTTTACGGCTAGAATAATAACGGATGTGATTAAATCGATTTTTTGAAACGAATATTTATCAAATAATAAGATCAAATTATGAGCAGAAGATTATCAAGCTACAGGAATGAATAACTATTGAAGTAAATCCTATCTAGAGGGAGCCTGACAGGATGGTCTAGCAGAACAGCCTTTCCATTTTAGGTAAAAATAGGAAAAAGAGCGTGAAATCAACGGAAATTCGTGATTCACGCTTCTTCTGATCATCTTTCTGGATAAATATTGGCTTCAATTTCATCACGCTGTTTCGCTAAAAATGGTGGTAAAGCTAGACTTTCTCCTAATTTTTCCAGTGGCTCATCAAGTGTAAAACCAGGGGTCAAAGTCGCAAACTCTATACGATTTCCGCCAGGCTCACGAATGTAAAGGCTTTTAAAGTAACCACGGGAAACTAGCTTTTCGATCTGCCAGCCTTGTTTTTCTGCTCGTTGATACAACTCATTTAAGGCGGTATCATCAACAACCGCAAAAGCGATATGATCTGCACTGCCTCGTCCCATGTGACTAGGCTTGTTAGCTTCAGTAGGCAAGATTTCGAGAAAATCCGTCGCGTTCAATTGAATTCGCTGATTAACTGTTGCCCACCCAAGAAACGTCTCGAAAAAAGCACTAGTCGCTTGAGGATCGCTAACGTGGAGCTGACTAGAATGCAATCCTATGATTTGTTTATCTGCTGGAACGTCATTGTTGACTTGATGATCCATCGCCAATGGCGGTAAATCCGTCTCAGTTAAGATGATTTCTACCTGATCGGGGTCAAAAAAGTGAATTTGGCGATCATTTACAGAATAGTCGATAGAATATTTGTTCAACCGTTCTTGCCAATAAGCCATGCTAGTTTGCGGAAGCTTCAGACCTATTGTGGAAATGAAGTTTTGATTTTCGTAGCGATGTCCTAGGCTAGGGATAATAAAAAAGGTTACGACACTGCCGGGCGCTCCTTGATAATCGCCGTAGTAGTAATGAAGCATCCGATGATTATCTTGATTGACTGTATTTTTAACAAAGCGCATCCCTAGAATTTCTGTATAAAAATGGACATTTTCATGACTGTCTTTGGTTAATAATGAAATATGATGAAATGCTGGCATAAAATCCCCTTCTTTTTTGCTTACTTTTGATAAGTTTAAAAGAAAGGTGAAAAATGAGCAAGTCAAGCGGCTCGGTAGAGTAATTAGTGATGGATAAAAATAATGGCAGCCGTCATTTTCAGTAAACGTTTTCTTTTTTTGTAGGAAGTATTTGTTCTTCTCGTGTTTCTATTAGTTATTCTTAGAGTTCCTTTTTGATTCTTATATCCCTTAAAAGGATGTTTTCTTATTTTGTTAATAACAAGAAGTAAGTTCAGATTTACACCTAAAGTTGCTCTGTAATTTAATCTATAGTTAATGCTTGATATATAGAAAATTCCTTTTCTTTTTTCTTAAGGATGGGGAATAGCTAAGCAATAAAATCATAACGAAAATAAATAAAATAATATACAAAAAATAATTGTTTATATTTTCTGTAAATTAGAGGTGTTCTATAGCAAAGTTGAAACATAATTGTTTTTCCAACTTGAAGCAAACTTTTTGGAAAAAGTCCTAACCCTTTTATTAATAATATATTTGACGAATTATACATATAGATAATTCATGTATAGGGAAACAAATTTCTAATAAGTATATTTTTGGATTTGTTCTTTTGATAAATGATTAAATGATTAGAAAATAAGGCATAATTCTGCTTAATTACCATGATATTAACATGTTTTACAAAGCGGAAAATGTTATTATTAATTTTTAAAAGCAATATTATGATATCTTATGTAAGCGGTTATATGTATGTCTATAAACATATTTCTTAAATTTTATTTCGAAATAAGTTGATTTAAAAAGACCTTCCTTTGTTTTTTTTTTAATTTACAAAAAAAAAAAAGAAAAATGAAGAAATCAATTTCTGTTATTGTCATTACAGAAAGGAGGTCTAAGGATATAAAAGAGAACAGTTATTTTATAAAGAGAGGAGGATGCAAATGCAGAGACTGAGAAAGCTTACAGTATTTTTCATCCTAACTTTCATTGCCCTATCCCAAGTTTCGCTTGTCAGTGCGGAAACTTCTGAGCGAATCATTGAAAGCTCTAGTAATGAAAGTAGTTCAGAATCGTCAGAAGATCCAGAAGAACCGAAGGAATCCGTTAAAGAAAGCGATAAAAGTGACGAAGACGCTGAAATTGTTCGTACATCGGAATCGGAAGAGTTACCTACTTCTGAGAAAGAGGAGACTGTGACTAGTAGTTATGGTCCGGCAAAGAATAAAAGGACGCTAGTTAGGCCCTTTTTGGTAGGCACAGCGGATAATCCTTCAAATGTTCACCCTAGTTGGGGAGAGCTTGGAGATTATCACAATCCGAATGGATACGAAAGCGGTGTAAACATTTCGAATGTTTTTCGACCAGGTATCTCAAGTTCAGGACTGCCGCCGCAGGTATATGAGAATGGTAAGGTGCTGACGATTACGAAGGATCAGAAAAGTCAGCTGGGTGCTGTCTGGTCCAAGAATAAAATCGATCTGTCGTATGATTTTGCCTTTCGATTTGATATTTACTTAGGCTTAAAGAAAAGAAAAACTACAAGCCCTTCTAGTGAAATGGGAACAGGTGATGGGATGACCTTCACTTTTACAAATGATCCGCGAATTGGAACTGCTGATGAAACAAGCGTGATCGGTTCTGGCGGGAAGGCGTTAGGTGCTTATGGCGTCGGTAGTGCGGGAAGAAATTATGTTCGCAATGCCATCTCAGTTGAGTACGATACGTTTTATAACGATGACCAGGATTCCGGCCTTTTAGCTACTGATCGTCGATATGGACATATCGGAGTTGTCAAACCTGCTGAAACAACACCCAAGGGGCATCTCGCAGTAACGAATTCTAATTTTTGGCTGTCATTTGGTGGGACGTATTACGATAATAGGCTCCTTCCAGGCTGGCGTTCAATGGTGGTTGCTTGGCATGCGGCTAGTCGTACGTTAATGATCCGTGAAGAAAATGATGTAGATGACGGCATTCCGCCAATCAGCTACACCTTCAAGGATGAACAAGAAATGCTATCGACATTTGGTGGTTCGAAGGAAGTTTACTTCGGCTTTACTGGTTCAACAGGGTCGTTGGCACAAACCAATGCCTTGATGATCCGCGAAATGCCAACAGCAATCAAAAGTCAAGAAGCAACAATTCAAAATGTCACGCAAAATTCATCTGTTGGTACGGATGTGACTGCGCAGCGTGGGGATAAGTTAGAAATCAAGGATTCCATTAAAATCAAGAAAAATTCCTTTGGTTCTAAGAATGTCACCATTGAAACGACTTTACCATATGGTCTCGATTTTGATGACAAGTTGAATCTGAGATTGAATGGTACTGAGATTCCTGAAACGCTTTACGAAATTAGTGGTCAAAAGCTTAAATTTCCTAATTTGAATCTGGAAAACACGAGCAACGATCTGCTGAAGGAGTATGTGATTGCCTTCAATGCGAAGGTAAGCGAGGGCGCAGCAATCGGGAAGTCATTGAACACGAATTTTCATCTGACCAATCCCGATGCCTTAGAGGTAGATTACACGTCAAATAATGTCTCGGTAACAGTAGAGGATCCGCCTGCTGCAAATCTAGTCCTTCATCATAAGAAAGCTGACTCTAAAAGTGTTGAGACGGAAACAATCTCAATGCCAATTGGGAAAAAATTTCGTTTGATCGATTACAAAAAAGCGACATCCGATTATCAAGACTATGTTTATACGGGACTTGAGGGTGGCGATTCAGATGAAACCGAACATGAAATGACCTCAGCTGGTGCAGAATTTACGCTCTTGTATAAGCCAAAGGGTGAATTTAAAATGACGGTTCCAAAGATTTTTAACTTTGGCTCATACCCCATTCAGCAAAAAGAAATCAATGCGACAAAACCTAAAGGATACGAAGCAGATGGCAGTACACAAACTGATTTGAGTATTAAGGATACGCGTTATCAAAAATCAAAATGGACGCTTTCTTTAGCTCAAAGCAAACCGATTCAATTAGAAGGGGACGGTGATCGTAAATCACTAGCAGATACGTTGTACTATTCGGATGCTCAAATTAATCAAAATGCTTCAGTTGTTGAATCGGATACATTTACGACTGATACTATTTTGAATATCAGCAGCAGTTGGACAGACACTAAGGGCTTGATGATGAAAATACCGTTTAGTAAGCAATACAAAGGCGTCTATACAGGTGAGCTAACCTGGACGTATGCTTTAGCACCATAGACTGGAGGTTTGAGAGATGCAAGTTAAGAAAAAACCTAAATGGCTATTGATCAGTTGCTTAATGATTTCTTTTTTCTTTCATTCAACAAGCCTAGGTGCTTATGCAGAAGAAAAACAAGAATATAGCAGTAATGGCAGTGTAACGTTATATGGAGAATATAAGTTTGAGGAAGAATCAGCTAATCCGAAAGACAAAAAAGAATTACCAGGGACATCTGGTAATGGGAACGACTATGTTGATCGTGGAGCAAGCACGTCTTCTTTACCCGATACTATTCCACAATTAGGGGATTCTAGCTATGTAAGAGCTAAAATTTTCGGCACACTGATTTTAGGAATGATCGGATGCATGATAGTAAAAGAACGAAAAAAAGGAGTGCAAGCATGAAGAAAACAAAATTATTGGTATTGGCACTAATCTTAGGGTCTATCTCTACAGGTGCTATTTCAGCAAATGCTGAAGAAGCAACTGGAAAAATCGAATTTATTCAAGGAGCCGGATCTAATGGAGATGATCTTTACATTGATCATGTATCCAAGTTAGATTTTGGGCAAAAATCAATTAGTTTGACTGATCAAGATTATAAGAGCACTGGACATACATTTTCAGTCGTAGACCTAACGGGTATTTATTCAGGCTGGAGTTTGTCAGTTAAGCAAAATGCCCAATTTAAAGGAAATGGGGGAAATGGGAAAGATTTGTCAGGGGCAACTTTATCATTGACTGACGTAGGAACCCCAGTTGGAGTAACAGGTGTGACAGCACCTTCTAAAATCAATCCAACAATCAAATTTGCGAATTTCAATCAAGATCAAATAATCGTGCAAGCTGCTAAAAATGAAGGAAGAGGTCAATGGACCTTTAATCATAATGCAAATTTACATGTGCCAAAAACAGCCTTAGCTGAAAAAACAACGTACCAAACAACCATGACTTGGACATTGGAGCAAGCTCCTACAGCGCCTTAATTAAGGAGCGAAGTTAGTCATATAAACATAAAAAATTTTTATAATCTCAGGAGGAAAACATGAAAAAAATTACAATTTTATTAACAGGACTTTTATTAAGCTCAGCTGTATTAGGCAGTCTATCAGTGGATGCAGCTACGTATTCATCGAATGGTGTCGTGAATTTTGAAAAGGACGATACTCCAACTCCCCCAGTTGATCCAGTTGATCCAGATCCAAACAAGCCGGTTGATCCAGTTGATCCAACTGATCCAAATGGCCCAGAGCCTGGTACCCCTGGACCATTGTCAATTGACTATGCATCAAGCTTTGACTTTGGTACACAAAAAATCTCAACTCAAACACATACTTATAATGCCGCATTGCAAAAGTACAAAAATGGAACCCCTGCTGATGGCCCTAACTATGTGCAAGTAACGGATAAAACTGGTCTTTATACAGGTTGGGACTTAACCGTTAAACAAGAATCACAATTTAAAAAAGGAACGACTGATTTAACAGGTGCAGCTATGACGTTGAATAAGATCAAAGCTAAAAGTATCAGCGGATCTGCTGCTCCTACAACTTCCACTAAAGTAGATCTAAATCCTGGTGACGAGCATAGTATTGCCTCTGCCGCTGCAGGACAAGGTAAAGGAACTTGGGCTTTCCATTTTGGCGAAAATGCAACGGATGCAGCCGATGCGGTTAGATTAACAGTACCAGGGACTGCCAATGCAGAAGTTGGGAAATACACGACTAGCCTAACTTGGAAATTAGTGGCAAAACCTTAATTTAATAGGAGGCAAAATATGAGAGCAGTAACAAAGTTTATCATTACCGCAGCAAGTTTATCGATTTTTGCCTCAATTCAAACAGCTGCACATGCGCAAGAACAATTTTATCCAAGTGAGGGTGATGTAGGCTTTACATCAGGGAATGAAATTACACCACCCGTTGATCCAAATGATCCCGACCCGAATAAGCCGATACGTCCAATTGATCCAACTAATCCCAATGGTCCAAAGCCAGGAACGCCCGGGCCGCTGTCAGTCGATTTCGTTTCCAGCTTAGACTTTGGTGAGCAAGAAATCACGAATAAAGATCGAACATATTACGCTAGAGCGCAACGTTACGTTGACACGGAATATTTAAGCCCAAATTATGTGCAGGTGACAGATACGAGAGGTGAGTATACTGGCTGGCAATTATTAGTTAGACAAACCAATCAGTTTCATGCGGAGAAGGCAGTGAAGTATCACACGTTAACGGGTGCAAGAATCACTTTGAAAAATCCGGAAAGTGCTAGTGTATCTGATAGTCCGGCTCCAGTGCTTAATCCTCAAATTTATTTAGAAGGCGATAATCGTTCAAATGTAGTCATGCAGGCGAGCGAAAATGCTGGGATTGGTACATGGGTAAACCGCTGGGGAACTGTCGAATGGGTAGAAGAGAAAGATCAAGAAGATAAAGTGAAAGAAATACCTGTAATCAAGTCGGTGGAACTTTCTCTGCCTGGAAAAACACCAAAAGAAGCTGTTAACTATTCGACAAATTTGGTTTGGACATTAACAAGCAGCCCGATTGATTAATACTTGTCATTAAAACGAATAAGGATGTCAGTTGCGAGTTCCACTACGTATTTTTAATACGTTAGTGGAATCGTATGTCGACGATAATAAGAGAATTTGATTCAAATTTACACATCTTTATTAGAGTCAGTTCAACTTTTAGCAGGAGATATAGCTAGAGAAGTATTAGGCAAAAATGTTTCATAAATGGACTGAATACTTTAGTTGAATGATATATGGCATTCGAATAGAACTAATTTTTCCGTGAAAAATTAATTCATTAAAACGAATAAGGATGTCAGTTCAACTTTTAGCAGGAGATATAGCTAGAGAAGTATCAGGCAAATATGTTTCATAAATGGACTGAATACTTTAGTTGAATGATATATGGCATTCGAATAGAACTAATTTTTCCGTGAAAAATTAATTCATTAAAACGAATAAGGATGTCAGTTCAACTTTTAGCAGGAGATATGGCTAGAGAAGTAATAGGCAAAAATGTTTCATAAATGGACTGAATACTTTAGTTGAATGATATACGGCATTCGAATAGAACTAATTTTTCCATGAAAAATTAATTCATTAAAACGAATAAGGAGGAGAATCTGTGAAAAAAATCTTGTGGATTGTTTGTTTGTGTCTAGTATTTGCTTATTCCCTGGAAGTCAATGGGCAAACCACTAGTAAAGGCGATATTCGTTTTTTCTACACAAAGAATCAGCCGAGAAAGCTACAAATTGATTATGTTTCCGAGTTTTATTTTGGACAGCAATCAATTCAAACAATCGACAAAGAATATTTCGCATTTTTACAGCCTTTTCGTGTGAAAGCAACAGGTAAATTGGAAAAAGGGCCCAATTTCATCCAAATTACTGATAACCGACAAACTTATACTGGTTGGAATTTAGAGCTGAAGCAAGAAAATCAATTTTCAGATTCTGAAGGCCGTATCTTAGATGGTGCAAGTATTTCATTTGAACATGGAAGAGCTGTCACAAATTCAACTTCAGAATTGCCTGATGGGAAAGAGCGTTTTGTGCTCTTTCCCAATGAGTCTGTAAACGTGATGCAGGCCAAAGAAGGTACTGGTGAAGGTTCATTTCAATTTGTTTGGGGGAAAGATGCTGAAGAAGGAGAAAAAAGTATTTACTTATCTGTTCCAGGTCGAACAATCAAATATGGCACCAACTATACAACCAATTTTCAGTGGATACTTGTTAGCGCGCCCTGGCAGTAAAGCCTAAAAATATTATTTTTGAATTTGAAAGGAAGTCTCATGAAAAAATATAGTGTACTATCACTTATTTTAGTTACGTTAAGTATTTTCTTCCCGTTAAGAGCTGCTCAAGCTTCTGAGTTTGCGTTTAATGTCGATCCGATTTTGCCGGAGAGCCAACGAAAAGGGCAATTGGGTTACTACGATATTCTTCTTGAACCGGGAGGAACACAAAAACTAGAAGTTGATCTATCAAATGCTACCGATAAAGAAGTAAAAATAAATGTTGGAATGACTAGCGCCAAGACGAATGATAATGGGGTAGTAGAATATTCGCCTAATGATTTACCACTACATGCCTCACAAAAGCATGATCTCGAAAAATTAATCGACTATAAGAAAGTAGTCACCTTAGCACCTAAATCAAAAGAACGCTATTCCTTTACTGTAAAAATGCCTCAAGAAGAATTTCCTGGGATTATTGCCGGAGGAATTTCATTCCAAGAAGTTGATAGCGATGAAAAAGAGAAAAAGGATTCCGAAGGCATGGCCATCAAAAATAAATTTAATTTTGCAGTGGCTGTATTGATGCGACAATCAGAGGGAATCTCTGGAACAGGAGAATTGACCCTACAAAAGGCCGAAGCCAATCAACGGAATGTTAGGAATGTTATTCGTGGATACTTCAGCAATGATAAGCCGTTTTACATAAACAACTTAGCCATTGATGCGGCAATCTATAAGGAAAAAGACGGAAAAAAAGTTTATTCAGAGAAAACAGAAAATATGCAGATGGCACCAAATTCTGGATTCTGGTACAACATTCCTTTACAGGGAGAAGAACTAGAAGCTGGTGAATACCTTTATAAAGGAACTGCTTACGGAATAAAAGATAAAAATGGGGAATTTACTTTCGGGAAGGACAACGAAGGGAAACCACAGAATTATCAACAGAAATGGGAATTTGAAAAGAAATTCACCATTACTCAAAAAGCTGCACAAACCTACAATAAAAAAGATGTTGATGTCTTAGACGCTGCTCCGAACTATACATGGCTTTATTACCTATTAGGAGCGATTATTTTACTGCTTATCCTCACGATATTGCTATTGATTCGCAGAAAGGATAAGAAAAAAACGGATGAATAGACTAGTTCTCAGAACTATGTTGATAGGAGCATTGCTGGTTGCTATTGCTTTGATGGGAGTAGACAAAATAAAAGAGTGGTTGCTTCTTTATCATCAGAACACAGAGATAACGATCACTTCAAATTTAGCCAATACCCCACAACCAGTAGTCGAAGAGATCCAGCCTTTGCAGCTGTCCAGTTTTTTAGCAGCGAAGGTCCCAAAAACTACTGGCATAGGAACTATTGAGGTACCCGCTGCTGATATTTTTTTACCAGTTTTTTCAGGTCTAAAAAACGAAGAGCTCTTAATCGGTGCGGGTACCATATTTCCTGAACGAGAGCCATCCAAAAATAATTTAGTCATTTTAGGGCACTATGTTGGCAGTCAAAATTTTTTGTTTGGTTCGTTGAATCAGGTGAAAGTAGAGGACTCCGTATTCTTGCATTATCTGGGGAAAAACTATGAGTACAAAATAGTAGAGAAAAAAGTAATTGATGAACGAGACATTCAGGTTATGCAGGAAACGAAGAAACCTGAACTAACACTACTTACTTGCGACAGTACAAATGCAACGAGCAATCGAATTTGTGTGAAGGCTTGTTTAGTCAATGCAAAAAATTCTATTAATCAAAGTGATAAAACGATGAACAAGCGATATCTAGGCAAGCCAAAAGTGCCCTCAAATCAATTAATTCTTTCTAGTATTGGGTTGATATTTTTATTGATTCTTTTCTCTTGGTTTATTTGGATGATGACAGGCAGAAAGAAGGATTGAGATGAAAAAATATTACATACCAGTACTATTCAGTTCATTAGTAGCAATGTCTTTTTCAATAGGCAGTATTTCTGAAGCAGTCAGTAATCCAATTTTTAACTCGCAAAAACCGGCCGAAGAGATTGTTCCTGAAAAAGTTAAGAGGGAAGAAAGAAAAGCTAGAAAAAATAAACCTGTAGGCACGATGCTTGAAAAAGCAAAAGAGAGTGATTCAGCCGTGGTTATCCCAAAAAGAAAAGGAATATTAGCTACGAACGACCATTTTTTTGATTATCCAATCAATAAATTTCCTGTTCCTAGTGGTGATGGAAAAGAAAATATAGGGACGCTGAGCCAAATGGCTTATATGTTATCGGGAACTGTACTATTTGGACAAAAAGGACCCTTTTAAGTGGGGATGCAACTGGCTGTTTTATTATTTGGAGGAGCAATTAAGAGTGATTGAACAATTGATTGAAAAGAAAGACCTTAGAAAATACCACCTAATTAAATTATTGGAGATGGACCCATTTTTATCAAAGTCAAAATCTTTCATCAAAGACGAGTTCAAATTGTCAGAATATTTATTGCGAGTAACGATTGATAGACTTCAAGAAGATTGCTGTGAATTTGGGATTACAGAAGAATTCAAAATTACTGAAGACGATAGCATTATTTCTATAGAGGAATTGGGCGGTGTGACATCCAATTTTTTTCTAAAAAAGTACCTTCAAAAATCTATAGGGGTAAAGATGCTCTTACAGATTTTAATGGGAAAATTTGATTCGGCACCTGATTTTGCGAGTACCCATTTCACCAGCAACTCGATTGTCTACAAGTGGCTAGACAAAGTACAAGAATCGCTAAAACCACTAGATTTGGAATTAGTAAAAAAGAAGGGCAGTTACTCGATCGCTGGTAACGAACGCACGGTTCGACTGCTAGGTGTAAATCTTTTGCATCGGACGGATCTTGCGGGGTCACTATTTAGCGAACAAATGCTCATAAGAGCGACCCACATTGTAGATATTATTGAAAGAAACTATAAACCAATGCGCCCTTCACATAAAAATAGAATCATTAATTATGTGCTAATTGCTCTTTCTTCGGATAAAAGTACTAGAAAATTATCTAGAAGAATAAAAGAGAAGCTGATGAAATCAGAAACGTTTAAAGAATTAAAACAGCTTTTACTTGCGAACGGAATAAAAAAACTCTGTCAAGAAAATGAGCTGAATGAGTTCATAGGAATTTTGATATTGAATGAAGCTTTGCCTGAGCAGGCGGCGGAAGAATTAGTAAATGAAGAAATACAAAGTGATCTCATTGAGCTTTTTATAGAAAAGCTATTTCAGTCCTTTCCACAAATTTATACTTCTTCTTTAAAAAAGGAAATCACGAATAGAATGGCCCGAATTCATTTCAACGCGATATTCAGTGGAAAGGTCCTGCTTTTTGAAAATATTTTTGATTTGTCATATTTTCAAGAAAATTATCAAGTCGTTTTTGATTTTTGCCGGAGCTTTATTGCTACTCAAAAGAAAGCAAAGAACCTATTTGTTCAAGAGCATGCAGTCTATTTATACTATCACTATCTATTAATGCTCGTGAATTGTTTGTCACCGGAAATGCTTCAGAGTGCCATCAATATCACGATTGATTTCTCTTTTGGTGAAGAATACAACCTTTTCATAAAAAGAAGCATTAAAAATATTTGCAGCCACTTGAACCTCGATTTTCAACCGACGTTAATGAAAAATACTGATGTGCTGCTAACAGATTCCAATAATTTAGACAATAGTAAATTGAATAGCACGTTAGTTATCTATTGGCTGGAGCCGCCTCGCGCGATTGATTGGTTTAATTTCGTTAACATCCTCATCAAAAAAAGAAGAAGTTTTGATTAATAAAGTAGCTTTGTTAAGTAACTATAGAAGGAGAGAAATAAAGGAATGCAAATTCTAATTTTAACCAAAAACATATTAGCTGAATACGATATTCAACATAGACTTCAAATCTTGAGCCATGAAGTCTATTGTTCTGCTCACTTACTGACGTTGTTAAAAAAAGGAACACGGATAAGCAATTTTGATTTGGTTATATTAAGCAATACGTTATCAGATCAAGAGGCTATGGAAACTTTAGAGAATTTGAAAAAAATGAAGCGCCCGATTTTACGAAAATTTGATACAGAACAAACCCTAGAAGTTGAAGAGTTCTGGATGAATCATGAAGTGGATGGGCTAATTACATCTCATTCGTTGGAAGTGATTAGAGAAGTCATTACAAAGAAATACTTAGCCAATAAGACATTCAATCAAATGAACCAATTATCTCCATTAAACGAGACAAATCATGTAAAAATAAAACGAACAATTTCAGAATTGAATCTATCAGCAATGGAGCATAAGTTACTTAAATACCTTTATTTTACAGAAGGGAAAATTGCTTCTCGGGATGAGATCTGCGAACATTTGTGGCAAGGAGGAACAACGCAATCTAAGTTATCTTCTTTATCCGTGTTAATAAAGAAAATCCGAAAGAAATTACAGATTCGAAATATTCCAGAAACAATCATTCAAACAATGTGGGGCAAAGGATATCAAGTAACAAGTGAATTCTATGAATTCTTATGTATCCAGTAGCGTGAACTATCAACGAAATAACTAAGCGCTCAGAATGACTATCTGAGCACTTGGTCCTGCTTTTTCCTCATAGAAAATCTAAACAACCTCGTTTTTTCTATTTTTCAATTTATCGGAATATAAATATCCGTCAAACTTTTTTCCTTTGAATTTCTAGGCGGTTCAGTTACGTACAATTCAAACGGAACGGCATCGCGAACTTTTCGTTCATCCTTAAACAGCCATTCTTGATACATATACTGCCACGCATCCCCATATTCCTTCGTGGATAGTTCAAAATGTCCAACACCGAATTTTCCTGAAATACTTGATAAACAAATATTGCCGGTTTCCTGAAGGGGCCGATCATTTGGAATCGTCATGGCAACGCTTGTACGTAAATTTTTCGCGTCAGTAATAAATGGATTGTCATCGTAAATGGTTAATACCTTGGTCTCATTTTCGATAATGAGTTCATTCTTTGTCGCAAACTCAAATAGTTCGTTGAACATTTTGCGGCTCTGTTTTCTAAAGGCGGCATAGCTTCCTCTGAAACGAATGTAGATGATGTTCAAGTTCTCTAAATTTTCTATGGTAATGCTTTTTGGTTCGATCATTTTCATGTCCTCCTTTTCGAATAACTTCATTATTCCATGTTTCTATCAGAAGCTCTTGTCATTTCTTGCTGTTTCCGATAGCTGGAAGGGCTGACGCCAAAATGTTTTTTGAAGGCTCTGCTGAAGGAACTCGCATCGTTATAGCCGTAGCTTAAGGCAATGTCGGTTAATGAAATAGAAGAAGCAATACATAGAAAAATAGCCGCACGTTCTAGCTTAAATCTAGTCACAAATTCCTTTAATGTCTCCGATGAATATTTTTTAAACATTCGATGGAAATGAAATTCTGAAAAATGCGCGTTTTTGGCTAGATCACTCAAAGAGATTGGCTCCGCGAGATGCTGTTCGATGTAGTCTTCAGTTTTATTAATTAACCGCAGGTAGTTTTGTTCCGTTGAGTCCGCCATGTTTTCTTGCTCCTTTTATGTCGTAGGTCATTCCGCTGAAACAACTCGGAACTTGACTGGTTTCGTTTCTTTCATTCATTATAGAAGACTGTCTGCCTTTTTACGAATGCTCTAGTTAATATTGAGGGGAAGTTAAGCATAGGATTTTACTTACTATTAGTAAGACGTTAAGGTAATCTCAAGAAACGAATAACGACACTCGCTGGCGTTGTTCCTTACAGGAGGTTTTAACCATGACAGTGATTATTCCCACATTTCAATTAAGTGCCACCGCACACATGGGCCGCGTGGCATTGAAAGTAGCAAATTTAGAAAAAATGACCCGTTTTTACCAAGAAGTGATTGGGCTGCAGGTCTTAGAACAAAGCGCAATTCAAAGTACTTTAGGTGTTGATAATACGGTACTACTAGAATTACATAAGGTGCAAGAGCCGCTGCCTTTGACACCAAAAACCGGTTTATATCATGTAGCTTTTTTATTACCGACTCGAAAAGATTTAGGAAATGCGCTGCGTCACTATTTGACGATCGAGGCGCCTTTGATTGGTGCTAGTGATCACGGCTATAGCGAAGCCATTTATTTAAATGATCCCGAAGGTAATGGAATCGAAGTCTACCGTGACAAGCCGCAAAGTGAATGGGATGTTCGTGCCGATGGTGAGATTGTTGGTGTGACTATCGAGATGGATGCCGAAGCGGTCATCGCCGCGAGCGATGGTGCAGGGGAAGGATTTCCAGCAGGAACGACGGTTGGTCATGTGCATTTAAAAGTAGCGGATCTGATACAGACGGAAAAATTTTATACAGAAGTTTTAGGGCTATCCTTGAAGAATAATTTTGGCAATCAAGCCAAATTTTTTGCGACGGGGGATTATCATCACCATATCGGGTCCAACATCTGGTTAGGGAAAAATATTCCTGCCATGTCTGAACAGGATTTAGGCTTGGATTATTTTAGCTTCGTCGTACCCAATCAAGCAGAGTTGGATCGTTTAGAAGAACATTGGAAAAATCAGATCAATTATTCCAAAGACGAAAGCGGCAGTTTGACCGTCGTCGATCCAAACGGTATTACCATGAAGTTTGAAAAATAAAACAGAAGAACGGTCGGCGAAGAGTAGAAAGCTGATTTGAAAAAAACATTAATAGGAAGTGGTTGCAGATTCATTTGCGACCACTTTTTTGTCTAGATTTCGAATTAAGGGTGTGTTTTGATTGCCTTTAACGATATAATTCTTATGAAAAGATTCGATCATTTGAATAGCTGGAAACATTGATATAATCACGATGCTTGTCATTCGAGCTTGTCTTTTTCAGAGTGCTTTGGTATCTTGCTTGTAAGTTGTCTTATCAACAGGTAATTTTGATTTAGGGGGATGAAGTATTGCTAGGCGAAAAATTAAAAAAACAACGGCAGTCAATGGGATTGACTCAACAGGAGGTGGCAGATCATCTGCACGTCTCACGACAAACAATCTCCAATTGGGAAGTCGGACGGAATTTTCCAGATATTCCGATGATCATTTCAATTAGCGATTACTACCAAATCTCCTTAGACGAATTGTTGAAAGGTGATGAACAATTAATGGATAAAATGAAGAAAGACGCAGAGCTCATCAAACGAACCAAGCGAAGAAAAATTTTTGACGCAGCCTTTGTGGTGATTTTGTTGCTGACGGTATTTTTTTCTTTTGTGATGAGCCGGATACCGGAGCTTGCGAACCAAAGGATATTGCCGATGCTTGTTGTAGGAATCGTGTTTCTTTTTACGATCCTGCGCTTCTTTTTAATTATTCCCAAAGACGATAAAGTCAGTGGAAAATACGCCCCGATAATCATTCCGAAATCATTTGGTGTCGGCTGGGCGATCAATCCTTATCATCCGTTGGGGTTAGCGTTGTTGATCGGAATACTTATAGCTATTGAGTTAATGATCTTTTTTGGATGAAAAATTAATCAAACTAAACGAGAAATAAGAACCTAAACACTGGATATAATTCGGTGTTTAGGTTCTTATTTTTTTATGTGGTCATTTTCCAATGAGGACTTCATGTCAATTATTTCGATAATGGACGACCACGTCTATTTTGAACCGGATGGGCGTTTTGTTTGCCCTTCACTTTATTTTTAGATTGTTGCTGCGAGTGTTCAAAGGTTTTCTTTTTCTTCTGATGAAGAAAATCCTCCAGCTTCGCCTTAGGCTGTGTCATGAATGCTCCTCCTTTCAGCAAAAATTGCAGTTAGCAGTCAGCAATTAATTTCATAGAAATCAAATCCTTTCGTTGTTCTATCTTTAGTATAAAGGAGCGATGCATAGGCGGAGGAACGAGTTTTTTTATAAAAAAAGAAAGAGCCGGAATTCGCTCTTTCTTAACATTGTTTTTTGATTGTGCGAATGATACGTTGGATACTTTTGATATCCATGTAATAGCTGCCAGCGAGCTCGCGAGTACTTTTCCCGAGCTGATACTCCTGATAGATCTGTTGATTCCTTTGTCGAAGCAACTCTTTACTAGCAGTCTTGCTGCCCCAAGGCAAACGCTCTGTTGACCTCTTGGGGATATAAAGGATTGTACTATTCACATATTTTTGGATCTCTTTTACGATTTCCTCTGGTAGAAGTTCGAATGCGTTCTGATAAGCCATCTTTTACCCTCCTAATAAAGTAGAATTTAGGATTCAGCAAAAGCTCTTCAAGCATTCCTGCCAAGCTTTTGCTAGGCTTTAATAATAATTACTCCCATTGTAATGCTCCTTTCGGGTACTATAGCATATTGGTTGAAAAGGAAAGCATTGTGTAAAGAAGAGCATCCCAGAGAAAAAGGCCATTCCAAAATCATAAGGTGGTGCTTAGTGAGAAATTCATATAATCAGTTTGGAGTAGTATATTTTCGGTTGTGGTAATATTTTTTTGGGATGAAATAATAACTTAGCAAAGACAATCGACAATGAATTTGTTTTTTATAAACGGATCAGCTGAATTAATAAAAGAATTTAATTGTCAATTTGAGACTCAATTATTTCAAAGAGCAATTAAATAATCTATATCAGATAGTAATGAAGCAATAAGTTTACGATTAGTTACTTATGAAATAAAATTGATTTTTTCTATTAATAAAAAGTTTAGCTATTTGATGAGAAAGCTATTTCGAGAATCTAATCATTTTAAGGAGATTGCTGTTTCAACAATTTCAGCAGTATTGTTAAGGAACCCAATATAAGAAGTAGTCTTGATCGTAGTGCAATTATTTGAAATTAGAGGTGTAGTTAATAGTTTTTGATTTAAGACATACAACGTCTGAGTTAATGACTTTTTCGGTTTGTAATGATAGATACTATACCAATAAAGGCGATAATCAAATATCTTACACACGTTCGCAAAAAGCTATTAAAACCTATAACTATTTTTGTTATTTGCACTTAGCGAAAGTTATAAAAACATTTGTTTTTTCACTTATGTTTTGTTTTAATAATTATTGTAGACGTTAATAAAAAGGAGTACACTGAGATGGCAAAACAAAAAATTCGTTTTAATTATTTTGAACCACAATTAATAGTTGAGAACAATGAGTTAGTGACATGGGATATGAAAAAGTTTTTAGATGCAATACTGAATAATAAGAGGTCCTTTAATGCCTCTGTTTTTTTAGGCGATGAAGTATCTGATTTAGAATGGAATAGTTGTGGTTATGATTATGCAAATAATTTGTATTATCTGCAGTTATCAAAGCTTAGATCTAAAAATATTCCTTCAAGAAAGAAAATTAATCAAGATAAAGAGGATATAAACTTAGCTGATGACGAATATTTAGGAGAATTCAACTTATTAATTTATGATCCTCGTACAAATGTATTAGTTACTCAAGGGAATTTTTATGGTCTTAATGTTAAACAAATCGCTTTAACATTAAGCGGATTGCGAATGAGAGTAAATGATTTGAATCATGAGAGAGACGGAGATGTTCCTTACGTTGTAAACTTAGCACCGATTATTGATAGTAATGCTATTGAAAAGGTAATGCAAAATGAGATATATCGAAAAATTACAATAAAAGGAGCAGATTTTAATGAAATAGCTGATGAAGAATTGGATTCAGATGTTTTAAGCAGATCAATTGCAGCACTATCAGAAGTTCATGGAGTAAATTTTGAAGTAACTCTTTCGATGGCAAAAACAGGTAAGAGCGAAAGTTTAGATTCTGAGGAAGTACGTCGAATGATTCGAGATGTTTTGAAATTGACTAGGGAAAAAGATTTGGATGTTGGTATGCATGTAACCTCGAGAAGAGATATAGAAAGTTCGATGGAATATATTGATTTATTGACACCAAAGCTTAGTTCAGAGATAGTACTAGAAGTACAAAATCGATCTACAATTGGTGCCGAGTACATTTTCAATGGATTTAAGGAGCAAAATTACTTTGCAGCTGGAATATCTATGCAAAATAAATTAATTCGTTTGTTGCCAAGATAAAGAATAACAGGGTGATAATATGAAATTAGAAAAAGCAAGGAAAGTTTTAAAAAAGGGGGATTTAGTTGATAAAGTAGATTATTTTAGGTATGTTTTAATAATTTTTATTTGTCTTTTTCTAGTCTTTATATACAAAAACGGTTATATGTTGAGCATTCGAGGAGCTATTAGTGATACGATATCCTTTTCATCAATAATCCTAGGTATTCTTGGATTATTGATTGGATTATTAATGAGTTTGAAAGAAGATTCTATTTTTTTCAGAAGAGCTAAGAAATTTGATTTGGATTCAAATATTTATAATACATTACTTGAAAGACTAAGAAACGCCTTTTTATACAATATTGTTTTAGTTTTACTCTCAATATTTTACTGTTTTGTCATTCCAAATATGCCCTCGTTTGTTAAAAGTATGGGTCTATTTTTCTGGTTCTTTCTATTTACTATTGTTTCTTGGGATGTATTTTATCTGGTATGGATAATTGTAAAGATATGTACTTTTAAAGATAACGATAATAACGGTAGAAGAAGAGTAAATTAGCGTATATTCTATGCTAGTTTTTATGTATTAAACAGGAAGTAACTAGTCCAATTTTTCTTGGGTATCTAAGTGTATGAACTTACAATCTTATGTATGTGATTTAGTAATTACTTCAGAAAAGAGCTCAACTCCTTATAATGCAAGGAGTTGAGCTCTTTTTTCACACTATTCCCACTCCACAGTAGCAGGTGGCTTAGACGTAATATCATACACAATCCGATTCACATGAGCAACTTCATTCACGATTCGAACAGAAATCTTTTGCAAGACATCCCATGGGATACGTGCGAAGTCTGCGGTCATACCATCAATTGAGGTAACCGCACGGATACCGACTGTGTAGTCGTAGGTACGGCCATCGCCCATAACACCGACTGAGCGGATGCCTGGTAGGACAGTGAAGTATTGCCAGATGTCGCGGTCCAGACCGGCGTTGGCAATTTCTTCTCGGAGGATCGCGTCTGATTCGCGGACGATTTCTAGTTTTTCTTCAGTGATTTCACCAAGGACGCGGATACCTAGACCTGGTCCTGGGAATGGTTGGCGCCATACGATTGAGTCAGGCATGCCAAGCTGTGTTCCTAATTCGCGGACTTCGTCTTTGAATAGGGTATTCAGTGGTTCGATCAATTCGAACTGCATGTCTTCTGGTAATCCACCAACGTTATGGTGAGATTTGATTGTTTGTGCTGTTTCGGTACCAGATTCGATGACGTCTGTATAAAGTGTTCCTTGGGCTAAGAAGGAAATGCCTTCTTGACCAGCAAGTTTAGTTGCTTCATCGTCGAATAGGTAAACGAATTCGTTTCCGATGATTTTGCGTTTTTTCTCTGGATCAGAAACACCAGCTAATTTATCTAGGAAACGATCTTTAGCATCAACTTTGATGATGTTCAAGCCGAATTTTCCGCCAAGTGCTTCCATGACTTGTTCGCCTTCGTTTTTACGTAATAGACCGTGGTCTACGAAGATCGATGTTAATTGGTCACCGATAGCTTTTTGTAAAAGCACCCCTACGACAGATGAGTCCACACCACCTGATAGGCCAAGTAGGACTTTTTTGTCGCCGACTTGTTCGCGGATTTTTGCGACCTGCATGTCGATGAAGTTATCCATCGTCCAATCACCTTTACATTGGCAAACATCTAGGGCAAAGTGACGTAATAGTTCATTGCCGTATTCTGAATGACGTACTTCTGCGTGGAATTGGATGCCGAAGAAGTTACGGTTTGTATCTTGGATCGCTGCGATTGGGCAGTCTTTGCTGGTGCCGACTTTTTCAAATCCTTCTGGTACTTGAGTGACTAAGTCGCCGTGGCTCATCCAAACGGTTTGTTCTTTTGGTGTATCAGCGAATAGGACGGCATTATCAGAAACAATTTCTAACGTTGCTTGCCCGTATTCACGGTTTTTAGCGGGTTCAACTTTTCCGCCTAGGTTATATGTGATCAGCTGCATGCCGTAACAGATTCCTAAAATTGGAATCCCTAATTCAAAGATTTTTGGATCAATGGAGAAGGCTCCTTCGTCATAAACACTATTTGGGCCGCCTGAAAGAATGATCCCTTTTGGATTCATGGCTTTGACTTCTTCAGCAGTGATGCGGTGGCTCAAAAGCTCTGAGAAAACACCGAATTCACGGATACGACGAGTGATTAATTGGTTGTACTGACTACCATAATCAAGTACGATGATTTTTTCTACGTTTGTCATTTCGGCAGAAACGTTTGTCACAATTATTACCCCTTTTCAAGTTTTATTATAAAAGAAAGCAAGCTTTCTTTATAAGCTAGTATTTACGCAAATAGATTTCATCAATGATATGATGCTTTGCCTTGTGCAAGATAATATCAGCTCGGCCTCTTGTTGGCAAGATATACTCTTCCAAATTCTTCAAGTTGACATTTTTCCAGACATCCTCCGCCATGGCAAGCGCTTCTTTGCGGTCACCGATTGCGTAGTCATAATAGTAGTTATCCGGATCTTTAAAGGCGGTGTCCAGCAAGGATTCGAACCGTTCGATATACCAACGCTCGACCATTTTCGGATCAGCATCGACGTAGATCGACAGGTCGAAAAAGTCACTGACATAGATTTGCTGATTGGCTGGCAGTTGTAAGGTGTTGATTCCTTCGACGATTAAAATATCCGGCGAATCGATCAGCTCGTATTCTCCATCCACGATATCGTAGACATCATGGGAATATTTTGGGATGGGAATATTTTCTTTGCCTGATTTTACTTCATTCAAGACATCAATTAGGTTCTCCATATCATAGCTTTCGGGAAAGCCTTTGCGATCCATAATCCCGCGTTCTTCTAAGACAGCGTTTGGATATAAAAAGCCGTCAGTGGTGATCAATTGGACCGTTTGATGTTTGAAAAGGCGGTCTAATAAGGTCTGTAATAAACGAGCGGTGGTACTTTTTCCGACGGCAACACTTCCAGCGATTCCGATGATAAACGGCGGCATCTTCACATAACGGTGCAGAAACAACCCTTTGCTTAACGTGAGCGACTCAAAATCCTTCATATAAAGATGGATCAGGTGACATAAGGGTACATAAACATCGGCCACATCCTTCATCGAGATTTGGTCATTCAAGCTTTTGATATTGTCAAGCTCTGCTTGCGTCAACGGTGTGTTTCCCGGTGTGTAGAAATCTTGCCACTGGTCGCGGGCGATCCGGAAATAGTTCCCTCTTTCGTTCATAAGAACCTCCTTATTCATATTAAAGTAACCATTTTTCAAAAAGCGAAAAATGAATCCTATTTTCATGCCGTATACCATTCAACTAAGTGTGTCCAAAATATACTGATTTAATAACTAAAATGAACGCCAAACAGAGTAAACTGCGAAAAGTTGAACTGGCATCCTTATTCATATTAAAGTAATCATTTTTCAAAATCGAAAAATGAGTTCAATATCATGCGCATTCCAGTCAATTTCAAGTAAAAAGCTGAACTGGCAACTGCGCTTATTCTACCATAAAAACAGTCTTAGAAAGTGTTCTATTTCCAAGAAATCCGAATAATTTCCTAACACAAAACGTTATAAGCCATTTTAGCCGAAAAAAAGTGTAAAAAGCTATCGTAATGATAGGAGTTTCATTGTTTTTTTAGTTGCGAAGGAAAAAACTAGGGAGATGTTAAGAAAAGCCAAGAAACAACCTGAAAAAGTGTATGATAGAAGCAGGAGATTTAGGAAAGCAGGTGGAGAAATGAAGAAACTGGAAGAAATGACGCTGGCGGAATTGTGGGAATTATTTCCAATTATCTTGAAGGATCATAACGTGGATTATGAGAAATGGTACGAGGAAGAAAAGCAGCAGTTAACGGAGTTGTTCGCTGATTTTCCGATTCAACGAATCAATCATATCGGCAGTACTTCAATCGAAGGCTTGATTGCTAAGCCGATTGTAGATATATTGTTGGAATTTCCTGATGGGTATGATGTGGAAGAAGCTTCAGCGAGGCTGAAAAATGCCGGTTGGATCTTGATGATTGAAGATAAGGAGAAACAAACATTAGATTTGAATAAGGGCTACACATCGGAAGGCTTTGCGGAAAAGGTTTATCATCTGCATGTTCGTGCTATAGGAGATTGGGATGAGTTTTATTTTCGGGATTATCTACGAAAGTATCCAGAAGTTGCGCGGCAATATGAAGAATTAAAGCTTACGTTAAAGGAAAAGTTTGAGCACAATCGTGATGCCTATACGGATGCGAAATCGGATTTTGTGCAGAAATATAGTAAAAAGGCACGACAGGAATTCGGCCCGCGCTATTTGCCTAAATAATTTCCGCATTTCGTGCTATGATAAGGAAGAAAATTGTTAGAAGGAGTGTGTATGATGAAAAAAATCGTTTTATTCGGAGACAGTTTATTAGCTGGTGTCATGAATGGTGAAACTAGTGATATTTTAGATAAGTATATTCTTGATGAACTGACGGAGATGGGCTTTCCCGGCTACTCATTAGTCAAGTTAGGCAAGCGCGGCGAGACTTCTTCTGATGGTTTGGCTCGGGTGAGTGAAGCCGTGGATGCAGAAGGTGATTTTGTGGTCATTTCTTTTGGAACCAATGATTCGTTGAAGCAGACAAATTCACTTGACACCTTTGGCGAAAATATTAGAGAAATCATTGAATCCTTTGATGCGTCAAAAGTGATTCTATTGACGACAGGTTACATCAATACAGACATTTATTCAAAGGGAGACAATGAGCGTCAACAGCTCTTCGCCCAAAAAGCGAAAATGATAGCGGCAGAATCGGGCGTTAACGTAATCGATCTGTATCACCACATGACTGTCTATCCAAAACCAAAAGAGTTTGTGCAAACATTCGACGGCATCCATCCGTCAGACGAGGGCTATCATTTCTTAGGGGCCTTGATTGCACGTGATATTAAAGAAATTTTATTAGCAGAAGGGTAAGAACATGGCAAATCATTATTATTCGGAAAATCCTGAGACGGCACACGACTTGCATCAATGGTCGTTTGAATTGGCGGGAAAAAATTTTCAATTTGTGACGGATAGCGGAGTCTTTTCTAGGGACACCGTTGATTATGGCTCACGTGTATTAATCGAGCATTTCGATGCGGAGGAGTTACCGGAGGGAACATTGCTGGATGTTGGCTGCGGCTATGGTCCAATCGGTATGGCATTGGCCTATCAGACTGGGCGTTCAGTCGAAATGATCGACGTGAATAATCGTGCGGTGGAACTGGCGCAAGGAAATGCGAAGCGCAATGGCATCGAAGCAGATATTCATCAATCGAACATCTATGAAACCTTGCATCAAAAAGAATATGCCGCAATCGTCAGCAATCCGCCGATCCGTGCAGGAAAAAAAGTCGTTCATCAGATATTAAGCGATGCAGAACCGTTGTTAAAAGATGGCGGTACACTGACCATCGTGATCCAAAAGAAACAAGGTGCGCCCAGCGCAAAAAGTAAAATGGAAGAAGTTTTCGGCAACGCCGAAATAGTGGCGAAGGACAAAGGCTACTACATTATTCGCAGTGTGAAGGAATAAATTGATCCCGTTCATTCGATATCTGAATGGACGGGTTCTTTGTCTTTAGGGAAAAGGCTTGCATGTGTGGTCGAAGAAAGGGTACAATCACATTGACTCATGTTTTTCACAAATGTGATAAGGAGGTAAGTCTATGCAAAAAGAAGAAGATAAATTATTGGTTCGCATTGCTGAAATGTATTACCAAGAAGATAAAAATCAAAGTCAAATCGCGAAAGAGCTGAATATACATCGCAGTACGATCAGTCGTTTGCTGAAGCGTTCTCGTAACGAAGGAATCGTGAATATTTCCATCAACTATGATAAAGCGGGAACCTACAGTATCGAAAAGGAATTGCAGGAAAAATTCGATCTGGAAAAGGCAATTATAGTGCAAGCGGGAACAGATTTAAGTCGTACGCAAAAGGATAAAATGTTAGCACAAGGGGTCGGTGAATACCTAACAGAGATTATTAAGGATGATATGATCTTTGGCTTTTCTTGGGGCGAAACCATGTCCGCAATACCAGAAGGGCTGACAAATTATGCGGTAGATAATATTCTCTGTGTCCCAATGATCGGCGGACCGTCTGGGCGTTTAATCAGTGATTATCACGTCAATACAATTACCTATGAAGCATCAAAAAAACTAAATGGTCGAGCATTATTGATTGACTCACCAGCTTTTCCCGAAACGGTCGCGTTGAAAAAAGCCTTGATGGAAAATGATTTTAATCAAGAATTGATCGATTATTGGCGCAAGATTGATATTGCCATTTTAGGAATCGGTTCGCCGACATTGAAGGCGAGTGAAAGCTGGAAACAGTTCTATGGCGAAGATGTGCTGGCTTATTTAGAAGGAAAAAAAGTGGTGGGAGATGTGGTGTCACGCTTTTACAATATTGAAGGCGAACACATTGAGAATAGTTTAGATGATCGTCTGATTGGAATCGATATCGCTGACTTGAAGCGAACACCGTATCGAATCGGTGTAGCAGAAGCAGTCGATAAAGCCGACGCGATTGCCAGCGCATTAAAGGGTCAGTATATTAATGTATTAGTCACGACGGAAGAAACTGCGCGAGAAGTATTGAAAAGATAGGGGAGTCCTATCTTTTTCTATTTTAAGGAGGAGCTATGCAGGTTATTCGTTTGCTTCAAACAATCTTGATTTTATTGAGCCACAAGCAAGTTACCGCAAAGGAATTAGCGGAGCGATTCCAAGTGTCGGTCCGGACGGTTTATCGTGATGTCGATGCGCTGAGTTTGGCAGGAGTTCCAGTCTATGCCAATAAAGGGCGAAATGGCGGTATTTTTCTGGATGATGCCTATCATGTCAGTAATGCTTTGATTGATAAAGAAGAGCAGGATGATCTATTTCTTGCTTTACATTTATTGCAATCTGTAGGCTTAGCTGATACGGATGAGCTGCTGAAAAAAATGGGCACGGTCTATGATTGGAGCGAATGGCTGGAGGTCGATTTGAGTCAGACCGAGATCACCAGCCAAACCTTTGAAAAAATCAAAGAGGCGTTATTCAATCATTGTGAGATCAACTGTGTTTACCACACCGAATATGGCCAAACCCGGCTCTTGTCTTTAGCACCAAAACGTGTACTGTACAAGTATCAAACGTGGTATTTGCTGGCTTGGGAATCAAGTAAGCTAGATTGGGGCTTATTTCCACTCAAACAAATTCGAAACGTTGTTTTAAAAGAGCCAATAGACTATCCGTTTCCAGAGGAAGAATTGGTGTTTCCACAGTTGTCTGTTCGGCTACGATTCAGCAAGCGGATCGCTTATAAAAAGTATGCCGAGTTCGCGGATTTTGCTTGGACGGACAATCCTGACAGTAGCTTTGATGCGACTTTGAACTTCACGGAATTCGATGATCTCTATCGTTTTTTAATTCCGCTAGGAAAAAATGTTGAAATTCTTGGCCCGGATTGGATTCGCGAGAAGGTTTTAAATTACGTTGGGGCATTTTATAAAAATCATTTTTAATATGACATGTTCTGGCACTTTTATTCGATACACTTATAGAAAAAGGAGGAGATATCAATGAAGTTTGAACAAATCATGAAACCAGATCAATGGATTCTTTCTCAAACCTTTACCGTGAAGGTCGAAGAAATTCCTCAAGTTATTGGACCAACCTTTATGAAGCTAGGCGGGTTTATTCAAGAGCAAGGAATCCAAATATTAAGTACACCATTTGTTTCTTATAAAAATATGGATGAAAATGGCGGATTGGATGAATCAGCCATTGAGATGGAGGTTGGTTTTCCCGTGGCAGAGAAAGTCAAAAATGCTGCGGAGATCGAAAGCGACAGTTATTTCCTTCCGTCCTATAAGGCGTTATCTGCACTTTATGTCGGGCGTTATGATGATATGACTGAGCCCTATTTCGCCATGATGGATGAGATTAAAAAAATTGGCGGGAAATTCAGCGGGATTTCTTATGAGTATTATTTGAGCGACGAGGAGATACCTGAGGAACAGCAGGAAACGATTATGGAATTGGTTTACGAATAGTATCTATTTAGACGAGTTGGAGAAACTCGTCTTTTTTTATGCCGTCTTGCACTTTTGTGATTTTGTTTTAAAAAAATTGCAAAAAGTTATTGACAACGTTTTCTAGTGCGGTTACTATAAAAGTGCAACAAATGTTAAAAGTAAATCACAAATGTTAAAGGGGTATTTGCTATGGATTGGTTAGGTGTACAAGGAAAAACGGTCATTGTTACTGGAGGTTCATCAGGGATTGGTGCAGCTATCGTTGAAGAGTTATGTGATTTAAAGATCAATGTGGTGAATGCGGATTTACGCGAAGGGACATTTACTCACGAAAATTTAGTTTTTAGTCAAACAGATGTTACTTCTCCAGAATCGGTGGAACAGACGGTAGCGACAACAGTGAAAAAATTTCAAACAATTGATGCAGTTGTCAATAATGCGGGTATCAATATCCCAGCCTTGTTAGTTGACGAGAAGATGTCCGAGGAAGGGAAATTCCAAATTAATGAACAGATATTTAATAAGATGATCGCGATTAATCAAAAGGGTGTCTACTTAATGGGCCAAGCAGTTGGTCGTGTAATGGTCAAGCAAGGCTATGGGGTCATCATTAATATGTCATCAGAATGTGGCTTAGAAGGTTCGGAGGGACAAAGTGTTTACGCGGCAACAAAGGCAGCGGTGAACAGCTTTACTCGCTCATGGGCAAAGGAGTTAGGAAAAAAAGGTGTCCGTGTTGTTGGAATTGCTCCTGGGATTATGGAAGAAACCGGCTTACGTACGATCGAGTACGAAACAGCGTTAGCCTATACGCGGGGAATAACAGTCGAGCAATTACGTGCTGGGTACACGAATACTAAGACAATTCCATTAGGTCGTGACGGTAAATTAAGAGAAGTAGCAGACTTAGTTGCCTACTTCATTTCTAACCGGTCAAGCTACATAGATGGTGTGACTGTTAACGTCGCTGGCGGAAAAACACGAGGGTAATTTTTGATTCTGCTGATCGTGAGAAATAAGCGGTCGGCAGAATTGTAAAATAAAAAAGAACTGGGAGGAGCTTATGAACAAGGTAATTTTGGTTGCGCATGGGAAGTTGGCACACGAAATGAAAAAATCAGCAGAAATGATTTTTGGTACGCTACCGGATTTTGAATCGATCGAATTTTTGAAAGAAGAAGGATTAGACACGATCCAAGAAAAAGTTGCTGGGGCAATGAAGGAAGATGCATCATATCTGATTTTGACAGATCTATTTTGTGGGACGCCTTATAATGCCAGCTGTGCAGTTGCAATGAAGAATCCTGAACGCGAGATTGACGTGATATCAGGAATGTCGCTGCCGATTGTCTTAGAGGCAGCAAGTATGCTAGGCAGCAGTTTAACAGAGATTGTGAATCATGTTACAAAAATATCCTGCGACACAGTGAAAGCGTTTAAACAACAGGTGATTGAAGAAGAGGAGGATTTATAAGATGCAAATCAAATTATCGCGGATCGATGATCGCTTGATTCATGGACAAGTGGCAACAGTATGGGCAAAGGAAGCTGGTGCAAAGCGGATCATCGTTGTTAGTAAAGAAGTGGCTAATGATGAGATTCGTAAAACATTGGTCAAACAAGCAGCCCCGCCAGGAATCAAAGTGAATATCGTGACTCCGGAGAAAGCAGTGAAGGTCTATAATAACCCAAAATATGCAGATGAATCAGTGTTCTATCTATTCACGAATCCAATGGAAGTATTGGAATTAGTCGAAATGCAGGTGCCAATCACATCCATCAATATCGGCGGGATGCAATTCAAAACAGGACGGACACAAATCACCAAAGCTGTTTCAGTTGATCAAACAGAAGCGGATGCATTTCGCAAGCTTGAAGCAGCAGGTGTGGAGTTAGATTTGAGAGTCGTTGCGACCGATCCGAAGGGTAATTTTGAAGAGAAGCTAAAAGAAGCAGGGTTCTAAAAGGAGGCAGGATACTAGTTCCACTTTTTTCAGGTAAAAATTGTAAGCAAGATAAAATTCTATTGAGTACTGAAAAATCTGGTGGAGTGGTATACGTATTGAACATCAAACTCATTTTGAGAAAAATGATTACCTTAATATGAAATAGGAGGACACAATAATGGAATTATCAGCGTTGCAGATTGTACTTATTTTTCTTTTTTCTTGTATTTGCGGGATGGGCAGTGTGTTAGATGAATTTCAGACGCATCGACCGTTGATTGCGTGTACGATGGTTGGTCTGATTTTAGGCGATGTGCAGACGGGAATTATTCTAGGAGGAACATTAGAATTGATTGCTCTAGGCTGGATGAATATTGGGGCGGCGCAGTCACCGGATTCAGCTCTGGCGAGTGTGATTTCTACTATATTAGTCGTTGTTGGTCAGCAGGATATTCAATCCGGAATTGCGATTGCGTTGCCAGTGGCAGCGGCGGGGCAAGTATTGACGGTTATCGCACGGACAATCACGGTAGCTTTTCAACACGCAGCGGATCGTGAAGCGGAAAAAGCAAATTTCAATAAGATTATCTTCCTTCATTTCAGTGCCTTATTCATTCAAGCTTTACGAGTAGCAATCCCAGCTACGATTGTGGCGGCTTTTGTTAACGCTGAGATGGTGACAAATATGTTGAACATGATACCAGATGTAATCACAGGAGGTTTAGCAGTTGCCGGTGGGTTCATCGTAGTTGTCGGATATGCGATGGTCTTGAATATGATGAGCGTGGCATATTTGATGCCTTTCTTCTATCTTGGATTTGTCATGGGCGGTTATTTAGAGTTTAGTTTGTTGGCGTTTGGAATTATCGGGCTAATTACTGCATTGATTTACGTGCAGTTAAATCCGAACTTTAAGAAAAACGAGGTTCAAGGAAATCAGGTCGCAGCAGTTGTCGCCGGCGAGTTAGCCGATGATGAGCTGGAAGATTAAGGAGGAGTACAAATGGAAAATACTTCAACAGTAGAAACGAAAAAAGATATTTATGCGCAATCGCAATTAACGAAAAAAGATTTGATGACAACGTTTGTCTTTTCAAACTTCCAGCAGGCGTCCTTTAACTTTGAACGGATTCATGCGTTGGCTTTTTGTGTGGATATGATTCCGACAATCCGTCGAGTGTATAAAACCAAAGAAGAACAAGCAGAAGCCTTGAAACGCCATTTGACTTTCTTTAATACGACACCAGCTGTTTGCGGACCTGTTATCGGCGTAACGATGGCGATGGAGGAAGCACGAGCAAGCGGTGCGGATATCGATGATGGGACAATCAATAGCTTAAAGGTTGGGTTGATGGGACCTTTAGCTGGTGTCGGCGATCCATTAGTTTGGGGAACCTTACGTCCGATCACCGCAGCATTAGGTGCCTCGTTGGCTTTATCTGGAAATGTGATGGGACCAATTTTATTCTTCGTAGCTTTTAACGTGATTCGCTTGGCGATGAAATGGTTTGGATTGACTTACGGCTTCAGTAAAGGGATGGATATTGTTAAAGATCTGTCGGGCAATTTATTACAGAAATTGACTGAAGGTGCGACAATTTTAGGATTATTCATCATGGGGGTTCTGGTAACGAAATGGACCACTGTCAATATACCGCTAGTCGTATCGAAAACACCAGGTGCGGATGGCAAAACAGTTATTACAACTGTGCAAAATGTTTTGGATGATTTAGTTCCAGGTTTACCAGCGTTAGGTTTGACCTTGTTGATGATGTATTTACTAAAGAAAAAAGTCAGCCCAATCGTTTTGATTTTTGTGTTGTTTGCAGTAGGAATCATCGGTTATTGGTTAGGAATTTTAGCATAATATTATAGAAGAAATTAGGGGGAGCAGTAGTGAAAACGAAAGCAGTACGTTTATATGGTAAGAAGGATTTACGTTTAGAGGAATTTGAATTGCCTGAAATCAAAGAGAATGAGATTTTGGCTTCAGTCATCACTGATAGTATTTGTATGTCAACGTGGAAGTTAGCCAATCAAGGGGCGGATCATAAAAAAGCGCCCAATAATCTTGCGGAAAATCCGATTATTATTGGTCACGAATTTTGTGGCGAACTGTTGGAAGTTGGCGGCAAATGGGCACATAAATATAAAAAAGGAGAGCGGTATGTTTTGCAGGCGAACTTGCAATTACCGGATCGTCCAGATTGTCCCGGCTATTCGTATCCTTACACTGGCGGCGATGCGACCTACATCGTGATCTCAGAAGATGTCATGAATCAGGACTGCTTGATCCCTTATAAAGGTGATACCTATTTTGAAGGCTCACTGATTGAACCATTATCCTGTGTAATTGGCGCCTTTGAAGCAAATTATCATTTAAAAGAAGGGTCCTATGAACACAAGATGGGAATCAAAGCTGATGGGAATCTATTGATCATGGGCGGGACTGGCCCAATGGGTTTATTAGCAATCGATTATGCTTTGCATGGACCCATCAAACCAAAGAAATTAGTTGTTACCGATCGTGATGCGGAAAAATTAGCTCGTGCAGAAAAGCTCTATCCAAGTCAAAACGGTATTGAAGTTTCATATATAAATGTAGCAGATGTTGAAGATCAAGTCAGTCTTTTGAAGGAAAAAGCAGATGGAGGCTTCGATGATATCTTTGTAATGATTCCAGTGGCACCAGTAGTAACGGATGCGGCGGACATGTTGAATCCGGATGGCTGCCTGAACTTCTTCGCGGGACCGCAGGACAAAGAGTTTTCGGCGCAGGTGAATTTTTACGATGTGCATTATTCCTTTACGCACTTTGTGGGAACGTCTGGCGGTAATACCGAGGACATGCGCAAGGCGGTAAAATTGATTGAGGATAAGCAAGTTAAAGTTGCCAATGTCGTTACCCATATTCTAGGATTGGATGCAGTAGGGGAAACCACGTTGAATCAACCAGCGATTGGCGGCGGAAAAAAATTAGTTTATACCCATAAACAATCTGAACTGAAAAAACTTTCAGAGATTGATAACAATTCAGAATTAGGCGAAATTCTAGCAGAAACAGATGGTATTTGGAGTCAGAAGGCTGAAAATTATGTTTTGAAGAATTATCCAAATATTTAATTTTTAATTAAGTAAATGAATAAATCAAACGTTTTCACATTTTCTACTGTACCAACGTTCGGGTTTTGGTACGCAATTTATGTAACTATAAAATAAGAACTGCCGCAGAAAAGAACTGATTCTGCGGCAGTTCATTTTATAGATGCTCTTTTAAAATGACTTGATTGGCAATGTCTGAGTAGACTTCATTATGGACAGTACCGGCAGTTAATTTTTGCGTTACAGAGTACATCTTTTTCAGAAAGTGAAAGCTGTAATTTATAGGCACTGGAAAAAGAAAGTAAACTATTTATAAAAATCGTGATGAATATTGGATCGCTGTTATTTGAAATTCGAGATAAAAACCTTGCCTACTTTAAAAGCTCCAAATTTACATAATCCAAGATGAATCATTTGTAAAATGCAGCGTTCGCGACGCCTAGATTCATTTTTTCACTGTTTTGCTTATCAAAAAGATCACAGCTTAGATTTTTTTGGTTCATAATCATTTTAGAGAATTTGATACTTTTCGTTATATGTTTAATTCGCAATCATCTTATCTCGCTTTTTATAGATTTAAATAAAATGGCCAGCAGTCTTTGTTGGGCACATCATAGTCTTTTTTCAAAAACTATCTGAATCGTGCGAAAACGGTGTAGGCTAATTAGAATTGATGCATAAATTCTTGCTGATTTTTGATGGCACCTAAAACGTCTGCTATTTGCTTAACTACTTTTTATTTCTAGGAGCCTTTAAATTCCACTTTTTTCCTACAGAATAAGCAAGAAGTCCGGCCTTTTGAAGAAAAATGCTTTCTTTCTATTTTTTCCTTTGCTACACTTAAAAAAAACGCAAAGAGAGGGACCGTGATGAAGATCACCATTAAAGAGATCGCTGAGATGGCTGGCGTGTCAGTAACGACTGTCTCACAGATTTTAAATAATAAAGGCAGCCGCTTCAGCGAACAAACGCGCAGAAAGGTTTTAGCCATTGTTGAAGAACATCAATACAAACCGGATTTTTTTGCAGCGAACTTGATTAATCGTCATTCAAAAACGATCGGGATGATCGTGCCGGACGTAACCGACTTTTTTTTCTCAAAGGTGATCGAAGGAGTAGAAAGTTATTTAAATCCTCTAGGTTATATGATCATTTTGTGTAACTCTCGCCACGATATTGAACAAGAAAAACGTTATTTAAATGAGCTGTCACATCGGTCAGTAGATGGTATTTTGTTGGCCACGCCTAATCATCTTGAGGGAGAACACAAGTTGGGCAGTGACTTTTACCGTAAACACCCGATTGTTTTGATCGACCGAGGCTTGAACGATCGCGATTGGGGCCAGCTATTAGTAGAAGAATATGCCGGGGCACAAGAAGTCCTGCGGATGTTGGTAGATAAAGGGCATCGTCATATAGGTATGTTAAAAGAGAGTCAAGGCTATTATCAATTAACTGAGCGGGTGAAGGCCTATCGGCAGGTAGTTTTTGAGTATAAATTGCCATTTGAAGAAAGCTATATTTGTTCTGGACAATTAACGATCTCCGGCGGTTATCATGCGGCAAGAGAGGTATTAAAAAATAAGAAAATCACGGCGATATTTTGCGGAAATGATGAGATGGCTCTTGGTTGCTATCAAGCGATTTATGAAGCGGGATTAAAAATTCCTGAGGACATTTCGGTCGTGGGCTTTGACGGGTTAGAAGTTAGTGAATACATGGTTCCGCCTTTGACAACTGTCTTTCAGCCGAGCAGTGAAATTGGCTTTTCAGCAGCAAAATTTTTAGTAGATGCCATTAATTTCCCTTCTCAGCGAATTCCGAATAAAATCTTCCAAACTAAATTAATTATTCGTGAGAGTGTTAAAAAAGTAGATCAGGGTTGACAACGGGAGCAGTACCCGTTATAGTAACGATGGCAGCGCTAACAGAAAGCGCTTCTGTATTTAGTAAACTGTTTTACTAAAGTGGTTTACCTTTCGCCATTTTATTGTATAATATCTTTTGAAGCTTGGAGGAAAACCTATGAGAATGGTAGATTTGATCGAAAAAAAGAGAGACGGTAATGCCCTATCAAAAGAAGAACTCGACTTCATCATTGATGGCTATACAGACGGAAGTATTCCAGACTATCAGATGAGCGCTTTATTAATGGCAATCTTTTATCAGGACATGACGGATGAGGAAATTTCTCATTTAACTTTGGCTATGGCAAACTCAGGAGACATCATTGATTTGTCATCTATTGAGGGTGTGAAGGTGGATAAGCATTCCACTGGCGGTGTTGGTGACACCACAACTTTGGTTCTTGCGCCACTTGTAGCAAGTGTAGACGTACCTGTAGCAAAAATGTCTGGACGCGGTCTTGGTTTTACTGGAGGTACTTTAGATAAATTCGAATCAATTCCCGGCTTTAAAATCGAATTATCCGATCAAGAATTTGTTGATATTGTAAACAAGAGTAAAGTAGCTGTCATCGGTCAGTCAGGAAATCTGGCTCCAGCGGATAAGAAGTTGTACGCATTACGTGATGTAACAGCGACAGTGGATTCCATCCCGTTGATTGCCAGTTCGATCATGAGTAAAAAAATCGCAGCGGGTGCAGATGCAATCGTTTTGGATGTGACTACCGGCGAAGGTGCCTTTATGAAAAACATCGATGATGCAAAACGTTTAGCGAAAACTATGGTACGCATCGGAAAGCTTGCTGGACGTCAAACGATGGCTGTGATTTCGGATATGTCTGAGCCGTTAGGCCAAGCAATCGGAAACAGCCTAGAAATCGTGGAAGCGATTGATACCTTGAAAGGAGAAGGACCAGCTGATCTAACAGAGATGTGCTATGTATTAGGTAGTCAGATGGTTGTTTTAGCAGGTAAAGCGGCGACGTTGGATGAAGCCAGAGCGATGTTAGAGGAAGCCCTACATTCTGGTAAGGCGCTAGAAAAATTCCGTGAAATGGTTAAAGACCAAGGTGGGGATGCAACAGTAATTGATCAAACGGACAAGATTCTAACCGCTAAATATGAAATTGAGTTGCCAGCTAAAACCTCGGGGTATGTCACTGATTTAGTAGCCAATGAAATTGGGATTGCAGCAATGCTGTTAGGCGCGGGACGTAAAACGAAAGAAGAAGATATCGATCATGCCGTTGGTATCAAGCTGCATAAAAAAGTCGGCGATAAAGTTGCTGAAGGCGAATCGCTATTAACAATCTACGCGAACTCCAATGAAATTGACGAAGTAGAAAAATTACTTTATGAAAATATTTCGATTGGTGAAGAGCCAAAAGAGCCTATTTTAATCCACGATATTATTACAGAATAAGTATTTAAAACTTTTTTGTAACAATAAAAAGTATATTATAATGAAAGAAGCGAGGGTCAGAAATGGAAATAAATCGAATGATCGACCACACAATTTTAAAGGCGGATGCCAGTAAAGAAGATGTAATGAAAATTATTGAAGAAGCTAAGAAATATCGCTTTTACTCTGTCTGCATCAATCCAACATGGGTGTCGCTTGCAGCCAAAGAATTACAGGGTGAGCCCGTTGCAGTTTGTACGGTGATCGGTTTTCCGCTTGGAGCAAATACTACTGAAACAAAGGCGTTCGAAGCAGCAAACGCGATTCAAAACGGTGCGGATGAAGTGGATATGGTTATCAATATCGGCGAACTGAAAGATGGCAACGACGAAAAGGTTCAAAAAGACATTGAAGCAGTCGTAGCAGCCGCAAAAGATAAGGCCTTAGTTAAAGTGATCATCGAAACCTCTCTATTAAATAATGAAGAAAAAGTCAAAGCCTGCGAATTAGCCAAAGCGGCGGGAGCAGATTTTGTAAAAACCTCTACGGGATTCTCAACAGGCGGCGCAACAGTCGAAGATGTGCGTTTGATGCGTGAAACTGTTGGTCCAGAAATGGGTGTTAAGGCTTCCGGTGGTATCCATAATGCCAAAGAAGCAGCAGCAATGATCGAAGCAGGGGCTACTCGTTTAGGTGCCAGCTCAGGAGTTGCTATTATGAACGGTCTTTCTGGTACGGGGTACTAAAAAACGGAGGCATGACACATGAGTAAGCAAGAATGGATCGATATCGCAGTTGAAGCACTCGGCAAAGCGTATGTCCCATATTCGAAATTTCCTGTCGGCGCATGTCTTGTGACGAAGGAAGGAAAAACCTATCAAGGAATCAATATTGAAAATGCTTCTTACGGCTTAACGAATTGCGCAGAACGAACAGCTATTTTTAAAGCTGTTTCGGAAGGCGAAAAAGCCTTTAGTCATTTAGTAGTCGCTGGTCACACACCAGAACCGATTTCTCCATGTGGCGCATGTCGTCAAGTTATGGCGGAATTTTGCGATCCAGCGATGCCAGTAACCTTAGTCGGTGACAACGGAGTAACAAAAGAAATGACCGTTGAAGAGTTACTGCCGTATACCTTTACTGACAAAGATTTATAAACCATGTTCATTCAGTCGCAGGACTGTTGAAAAAAACATATTTAGGGGGCTTTACAGAAATGAAAAAAGCAAAATTATTTGGCCTAGGTACCGTAGCAATGGCAGCGTTGCTGACTCTAGGAGCTTGCGGCGGCGGTAGTGGCGGCGGTTCAACTGATTCTTCAGGCGGAGCGGCCAAAGACGATGCAAAACACAGTGTAGCAATCGTAACAGACATTGGTGGGGTGGACGACCGTTCATTTAACCAAAGTGCTTGGGAAGGTCTTCAAGCATGGGGTAAAGAACACGATATCAAAAAAGGTACTGGCGGATATAACTATATCCAATCAAACGATGCTTCTGAATATGAACAAAATATTTCACAAGCTGTTACTAACGGTTTCAAAACAGTTTTCGGGATTGGTTACTTACTAGCTGACCCAATCTCAGCAGCAGCAGATCAAAACCCAGATACAAACTTCGTTATCATTGACTCAGTGATTGAAGACAAAGATAACGTTGCTTCGGCAACATTTAAAGACCAAGAAGCAGCTTACCTAGCAGGTGTAGCAGCAGCTGAAACAACAAAATCAAATAAATTAGGTTTTGTTGGTGGTGAAGAAGGTGCCGTAATCGACCGCTTTGAAGCTGGTTTCGTTCAAGGGGTAAAAGATACTGCTAAAAAATTAGACAAAGACATTTCTGTAGACGTACAATATGCGGCTTCATTTGGTGATCCTTCTAAAGGGAAAGCTTTGGCAGCGAACATGTACAATGCTGGCGTAGACATCATTTATCATGCTTCAGGCGGTACTGGTCAAGGGGTCTTCTCAGAAGCGAAAGCACGTAACGAAAAAGCTGACGAAGCTGACAAAGTTTGGGTTATCGGTGTCGATAGCGACCAACAAAACGATGGCAAATACAAATCTAAAGACGGTAAAGAAAGCAACTTCTGTTTGACTTCAACACTTAAAGGCGTTGGCGCAGCGGTTCAATCAATCTCTACGGATGCATTGAATGACAAATTCCCTGGCGGCAAACACTTATCATTTGGTTTGAAAGACGGCGGTGTTGATTTAACAGACGGCTATCTTTCAGACGATGCGAAAGCAGCTGTTAAAGAAGCAAAAGAAAAAGTTTCTGCTGGCGACATCAAAGTTCCAGAAACTCCTGAGAAATAATTATTCAGGTGACCATAGTCTCCAACGCGTGAGGCTATGGTCCTCTTTTAAAAAAAGTTTTCTTCTTTTAGACAAGTCACAGCCAGTGCTTGATTTGTCTAAGGGAAGAACGCCCTTAGCGTTGCAATGTTTTGTCAGGTTTTAAAAAGCGATAGGATGTGAAAAGAAAGTGACAGAAGAACAAAATGTCATTGAGATGCGCAATATCACCAAGCAATTTGGTACGTTTAAAGCGAATGACAACATCAATCTTCAGATTCGAAAGGGCGAGATTCACGCGCTTCTAGGTGAAAATGGCGCTGGAAAATCAACATTGATGAATGTCTTGTCTGGGCTATTACAGCCAACTTCTGGTGAGATTCTAATGGATGGTCAACCCGTCGATATCTCAAGCCCAACGAAAGCCAATCAATTAGGGATCGGAATGGTCCATCAGCATTTCATGTTAGTGGATGCCTTTACCGTCACAGAGAACATTATTTTAGGCAGCGAGCCGAAGAAAAACGGCATGCTGGACAAAAAGAAAGCTAAAGCTGAGATCGTGCGTTTATCTGAAGAATACGGGTTAAAAGTTGATCCAGACGCTTATATCCGTGACATTTCAGTGGGTATGCAGCAGCGGGTCGAAATTTTGAAAACCTTGTATCGTGGTGCGAATGTTCTGATTTTTGATGAACCAACGGCTGTATTGACACCGCAAGAAATTGATGAGCTGATTACGATTATGGAAGGCCTAATTAATGAGGGCAAATCGATTATTCTGATTACTCATAAGCTAGATGAAATCAAAAAAGTCGCGGATCGCTGTTCCGTTATTCGTCGAGGACAATACATAGGAACGGTCGACGTCAAAGATGTCAGCTCGCAGCAATTAGCGGATATGATGGTGGGACGTTCTGTTTCATTCAAAACAGATAAGGTACCAGCAACGCCAGGCGAAGTCGTTCTTTCAATTAAGAATCTTGTTGTAAAAGAAAGTCGCGGCTTAGAGGCAGTGAAGAATCTTTCGCTGGATGTCCATCGCGGGGAAGTTGTTGGAATTGCCGGAATCGATGGTAATGGACAGACAGAGCTGATCCAAGCTCTTACTGGTTTACGTAAAGTCGAAAGCGGAACAGTCACAATTAGCGGAAAAGATGTAACAGGCAAAGCGCCGCGTCATATTACTGAAACAGGCGTCGGACACGTGCCGGAAGACCGTCATAAATATGGTTTGATTTTACCGTTGCCATTATCGGAGAACATCGCGTTGCAATCATACTACCATGAACCATTTAGTAAAACGGGTATTTTGAACTACGGTGAGATTGATCGTTACGCGAAGCGCTTGATTGAAGAATACGATGTACGGACAACCAGTGAAAAAGCACCAGCGGCTTCACTATCAGGCGGGAATCAGCAAAAAGCGATTATCGCACGAGAAGTCGATCGTGATCCAGATCTGCTGATTGTATCACAGCCAACTCGTGGACTGGATGTTGGGGCGATCGAATATATCCACAAGCGTTTGGTTGAACAGCGCGACAAGCAAAAAGGCGTGCTATTAGTAAGCTTTGAGCTGGATGAAATTTTAAATGTCTCTGACCGTATCGCGGTTATTCATGCAGGGGAGATCGTTGGTATCGTAGATCCGAAAGAAACTTCTGAAAACGAGCTTGGGCTATTGATGGCCGGCTATAGTTTAGAAGAAGCGCGAGCAGAATTAGCAAAGGCTGGTGAGACAAATGAATGATCGCTCAGAAAGAATTAGAAATATTTTAGTACCGATTATTTCAGTTATTTTAGGATTTGTTCTTGGTGCTGTTTTGATGTTAGTATTTGGGTTTAACCCAATCGAAGGTTATAACGCAATGTTTAGCTCCGCATTCCAAAGCAAAATGTCTATCGGAGAAATTTTGGTTGGTGCGGGACCGTTAATCTTTACTGCGCTGGGGTTCTCAGTAGCCAATTCAGCTGGATTCTTTAACGTCGGGCTGTCTGGGCAAGCGCTCTGCGGCTGGGTCGCAAGTATCTGGGTCGCATTAAGCATGCCGGATTCACCGAAATTCGTTGTTTTGCCATTAGCGATCATCGCTGGTGCTTTAGCCGGAGCTGCGGCTGCAGCGATTCCTGGATTATTGCGTGCATTCTTTGGAACCAGTGAAGTTATCGTAACCATTATGATGAACTATGTGATTTTGTATGTAGCGAATCATATCGTTAATCATGTAATGTCACCAGATATCATTTCAAACAAGGGTGTAACTAAAGGTGTCGGCTTGAATGCGTCATTACGCGAACCTTGGTTAACAAACTTATTTGGCGGTTCGCGGGTCAACATGGGTATTATTTTAGCGTTAGTCTTCTTAGTGCTTGTGTGGTTCTTAATGAAACGAACAACGCTAGGGTTTGAAATTCGTTCCGTTGGTTTGAATCCTTTTGCCTCTGAATATGCAGGGATGAGTAGTAAACGCACGATCGTGATCTCCATGATCATTTCAGGTACCTTAGCTGGTCTTGGTGGTGTCGTTTATGGACTAGGAACATTTATGAATTACTTTGTTCAAGGAACATCAGTCAGCATAGGGTTTGACGGAATGGCGGTTTCACTGTTAGGAAACGGAAGCTCAGTGGGAATTTTACTCTCCGCACTGCTGTTCAGTATCTTGAAGCTCGGCGGACAAGGGATGCAGTTTTCAGGTATTCCAAGTGAATTAGCCAATAGTGTAATTCCGTTGATCATCTTCTTCGTAGCCATCAACTACATCGTACGTGTTGGTCTAGCAAAAGTCATGGGCGGTAAAAAAGAAGTTGCTACTGTCCAAGAAATAGAAAGTGCTCCGAACGAAGAATCTGAAAAAGGGGGCAAAGTCTGATGAATATGGATTTAGTAGCTTCAATTATTGCTCAGACACTTGTATATTCAGCACCGTTGATTTTAACGGCTTTAGGTGGCGTCTTTTCTGAACGCAGCGGGATCGTTAACGTTGGTTTGGAGGGAATCATGGTTGCAGGGGCGTTTAGTTCAGTGGTCTTTAACTTAGCTTTTGCCGATCAGTTTGGTGCAATGACTCCTTGGTTGGGTGTTTTAGTCGGTGGTTTAGCGGGGATGGCATTCTCCTTACTGCATGCTGTTGCGACAGTTAGCTTCCGTGCAGACCACATCATCAGTGGTACAGTAATGAACTTATTAGCACCGCCATTAGCGATTTTCTTGATCAAAGTGATTTATGGAAAAGGTCAAACAGACACGATCCAACAGCAATTTGGTTATTTTGATTTTCCAGGATTAAGTAAGATTCCTGTACTTGGTGATCTGTTCTTTAAAAATACAAGTTTGCCAGCATACTTTGCAATTTTGATTGCGGTACTTTCTTGGTTTGTGATCTTTAAAACGCGTTTTGGTTTGCGTTTACGTTCTGTTGGTGAAAATCCGCAGGCAGCTGATACTTTAGGAATCAATGTTTACGCATTACGTTACTCAGGTGTGTTGATTTCTGGTTTCCTTGGCGGAATGGGCGGGGCAGTCTTTGCACAATCCATCGCTGGACGCTTTGCACAAACAACCATCGCAGGTCAAGGGTTCATTTCACTAGCAGCGATGATCTTTGGTAAATGGAATCCATTAGGTGCGATGGGAGCTGCGATCTTCTTCGGATTCGCGCAAAACTTGAGTATCGCAGGATCAAACTTACCGATCATTTCACAAATTCCAGATGTGTATCTACAATCGGCACCATACGTCTTAACCATTGTGGTATTGGTCATTTTCTTAGGAAAAGCAGCAGCACCAAAAGCAGACGGTGTCAATTACATCAAATCAAAATAATTCTTTCGTTTTCAAAGGGTGGGGCTATGGGACAATGTTCTTAGTCGCGCCCTTTTTGCCAGTCCAACTTTCGCAGTTGCTCAAGGTCGGACTGGCAAAAATAAAATCTTAAAAGCAGGCATAAACACGCGAGGTTTAGTTGGATGGTATGCGTGATGAGGATCAAACTAACTTTTTCGCTTTTTGAAAAAGTTAATACCATAATGCGAATTAGCTGCGAATCAATTGTCCAAACGTATTATAGTAGTGGAATCGTATGCGTACGAAGATAGAATCATTTTTCATGGTTTTCGAAAAATGAATTCCTACAAGTTGAGCTAGTTGCCAGTCCAACTTTCGCAGTTGCTCAAGGTCGGACTGGCAAAAATAAAATCTTAAAAGCAGGCATAAATACGCGAGGTTTAGTTGGATGATATGCGCGATGAGAATGAAACTAACTTTTTCGGTCTTTGAAAAAGTTAACCCCTTAATGCGAATTAGCTGCGAATCAATTGTCCAAACGTATTATAGTAGTGGAATCGTATGCGTACGAAGATAGAATCATTTTTCATGGTTTTCGAAAAATGAATTCCGCTAAACTGAGCTAGTTGCCAGTCCAACTTTCGCAGTTGCTCAAAGTCGGACTGGCAAAAAAGTTAATCCTTTAAATCGAATTAGCTGGGTGTTTCATAATTTAGCAAGGCGTAGCTTTTATTTTACGGAACACTAAGAACCCAATATACTGGAGCTGTGGCAATTAGTTTAACAGCACAAAGGTTTTGTTAAATATATAAGTGGGATTCGTCTTACTTATTTTGATATAAATAAATAGAAAGAGGGAATAGAAATGTTTAAGCGCATTCACTTAGTCGTAATGGATTCAGTTGGTATTGGAGAAGCACCGGATGCTGAAAAATTTGGAGATGTCGGTTCAGATACTTTAGGTCATATTGCAGAAGAAGCTGGATTGAACATTCCGCATTTGGAACAGCTTGGTCTTGGAACGATTCGTCCACTGAAAGGTGTGAAGGATGTTGCGGAGCATGATGGCTATGCGACAAAATTGGAAGAAATCTCTGTTGGTAAGGACACAATGACAGGTCATTGGGAAATTGCTGGATTGAATATCCAAACACCTTTCCGCGTTTTTCCAGAAGGATTCCCACAAGAATTGCTTGATCAAATCTCTGAGTTTTCTGGTCGCGGAATTATCATGGGTGCCAACAAGCCTTATAGCGGAACTGAAGTTATCAAGGACTTTGGCGAAGAACAAATGAAGACTGGCGATTTGATTATCTACACGTCTGCTGACCCTGTATTACAGATTGCAGCACACGAAGAAATCATTCCGTTAGAAGAATTGTACAAAATTTGTCAATATGTTCGTGATATTACGAAGGACGATCCTTACATGATTGGTCGGATTATCGCACGTCCGTATGTTGGTGAACCAGGTAACTTCACACGTACTAGCAACCGTCACGACTATGCCCTTGATCCATTTGGTAAAACTGTTTTAGATTCATTAAAAGACAATGGTAAAGATGTGATTGCGGTTGGTAAAATCAACGATATCTTTAATGGCCAAGGAATTACGGATGCTGTTCGTACAAAGAGCAACATGGATGGCGTTGACAAGTTGTTAGAGGTAATGAAAAATGATTTTACTGGCTTGAGTTTTACGAATCTCGTTGATTTTGATGCTTTGTTTGGTCATCGTCGGGATGTTGTCGGCTATGCTCATGCGATTGAAGAATTTGATTTACGAATTCCAGAAATTTTAGATGCGATGCAAGACGACGATCTATTAATGATCACTGCTGACCACGGAAACGATCCAACATTTACTGGTACAGACCATACTCGTGAATATGTACCCTTATTGGTTTACAGCAAGAAAATGGCGGCACAAGGGAAATTACCGCAAGGCTACTATTCAGATATCGCTGCAACGATTGCTGAAAACTTTGACGTGCCAGCGACAGAAAATGGCGAAAGCTTCTTAAAATTATTGAAATAAAAAATATTCTATATAAGGAGACGTTTATGACAGACTTACAAGATAAAATTCAGCAAACAGCAAGCTATATTCAAGAAAAAGGAGTAGCAGATGTTGCATTTGGATTGATCCTAGGTTCAGGACTAGGTGAATTAGCAGAAGAAATTGAAAACCCTGTAGTGATCCCGTACAACGAAATTCCACATTTCCCTGTTTCAACAGTGGTTGGTCACGCGGGACAATTAGTCTATGGAAAATTGTCAGGAAAAAATGTATTAGCGATGCAAGGTCGCTTCCATTACTATGAAGGAAACCCAATGGATACAGTGACGTATCCTGTTCGTGTCATGGCAGCATTAGGCATTCATTCAGTGGTTGTGACAAATGCTGCAGGCGGCGTGAACGAAGGCTTCCAACCAGGGAATTTAATGCTGATCACCGACCATATCAATTTCATGGGCACTAATCCGTTAATCGGACCAAATGATGAAAACATGGGTCCACGCTTCCCAGATATGAGTGCAGCTTATACGAAAGAATACCAAGAAAAAGCGCGTGAAGTCGCAAATAAATTGGCTATCGATTTGCAAGAAGGAGTCTACATAGGCTTCACTGGACCAACTTATGAAACGCCAGCGGAAATTCGGATGGCTCGTACAATGGGCGCGGATGCTGTTGGAATGTCAACCGTACCGGAAGTCATCGTGGCGTCTCACAGTGGACTGAAGGTTCTAGGAATTTCTTGTATTACCAACTTAGCGGCGGGTATGCAGGCGAATTTAAACCACGCTGAAGTTGTGGAAACGACGGAACGTGTCAAAGAAGACTTCAAGAAATTAATCAAAGAAATCTTAGTGGTGTTATAATCGTATAGAAGTAAGTATATTATTGGGAGGAATACAATGAGCGTTCATATTGAAGCGAAACAAGGGGAGATCGCAGATAAAATTTTACTGCCGGGAGATCCGTTACGTGCGAAATTTATCGCGGAAAATTTTTTAGAAGATGCGAAATGCTATAACAATGTACGAGGCATGTTAGGCTACACAGGAACTTATAAGGGTGAACGTGTGTCTGTACAAGGTACTGGGATGGGCATGCCTTCTGCTGGTATTTACGCACAAGAACTGATCCAATCTTATGGCGTGAAAAAATTGATTCGTGTGGGAACCTGCGGTGCGTTGTCTAAAGATGTTCACGTGCGTGATTTGATCATTGCTCAAGGAGCGGTGACAAGTTCTTCAATGGTGAAAAAACATTTTCCAGATTTCCACTTTGCACCGATTGCTGATTTTGATCTGATGATGAAATCTTATAAAGTGGCGATGGAAAAAGGCTTTACTACTCATGTTGGGAATGTATTGTCAGAAGATACCTTCTACAAAGATGATTTAGCACCAACCTTCAAATTAGCGGAATATGGTGTCTTAGGTGTTGAGATGGAAGCTGCAATCTTGTATTACTTAGGCGCGAAATTCCATGTTCAAACCTTGGGCATTATGACGGTTAGCGATCACATGGTGACAGGTGAAGAAACCACTTCAGAAGAACGTCAAAATACCTTTAAAGATATGATGTATGTAGGGTTGGAAACGTTGATTGCAAAATAAGATCTTAATCGCTCTTCATTCGTGAAGGGCGGTTTTTCGTGTATTTTAAGAATACTAGGTATAATAGAAGAAATGCTTAGTAGGAGGAATAAGATGAAAGTAGTTGTACGCAAACGCACAGTCGGTAATATTCCTTTGCTTGAAGTCGTCGCAGAAGACAAAATTTATGAACCGCTGCCGCTGATTATTTATTATCATGGCTGGCAAACGGCAAAAGAATTAGTGCTGACTCAAGGTCGAAAATTAGCAGCGAAGAACTTCCGTGTACTATTGCCGGATGCAGCGAATCATGGTGAACGTAAGACGAAAACTTCGGAGATTCCTTCCCTGACTTTTTGGGATAGTATCCAAACAAATTTGTACGAGTTCGGTTTTTTGGTGGATTATTTTGAAAATCTTGGATTGGTCATGGGGAAAATTGGCGTTGGCGGGATTTCGATGGGCGGGATTACCACCTGCATGCTATTAACTCAACATCCGGAAATCAATGTAGCTGCTTGTGTAATGGGTTCACCGGCTCCGATCAAGTATCGCGAACGAATCGCTATGCATGCTGGCGAATTAGGATTCTATTTACCGAAGGATTATCGGCAACTGACTTCGTGGTTAGAAGCATATGATTTATCCTTAGCTCCGGAAAAAGTTGCGGGGCGTCCTTTATTCTTTTGGCATGGAACAGAAGATGAAAAGGTGCCTTATCAACATACCGCTGATTTTATTAAAGCGAATTCGCAAGACAATATTACCTTTGTCAGCGCGGAGGAACGGCACTTTGTTCAGATTGCCACGATGGATCAGATTACGGAATTTTTTGCGGATAACTTAGGTATATCTGAGCGAACTTAGTTCCATTCTGGAAAACTTTAGTTTATGCTTATTGGATAGAAGTGAACAGTAGGAGGAAAGTTAAATGGAGAATTTTGATTTTCATGTAACGACGGATATTCGTTTTGGTAAAGATCGCTTGGCCGAATTGCCGGAAGTATTAAATCAATACGGCAAAAAGGTCTTGATTGTGTATGGTGGAGGCAGTATCAAAAAGATCGGTTTATACGATAAAGTGATGGAGCAGCTGAAGGCGAACGGCAACGAAGTCTTTGAATTAGCCGGTGTTGAACCAAACCCACGAGTAGAAACAGTACGTCGTGGTGCAGAGATTTGTCGTAAAGAAAATGTTGACGTGATTTTAGCAGTCGGTGGCGGTTCAACGATTGACTGTGCGAAGGTCGTCGCGGCGGCGACTAAATTTGAAGGAGATGCTTGGGATTTAGTCTTGCAGCGTCGAAAATATCAAGGTGGCGCATTACCATTAGTGACGATTTTGACATTAGCTGCAACTGGTAGTGAAATGAACAGCGGTGCAGTAATCTCAAATCTTGCCACTCATCAAAAATTAGGCACTGGAAGCAAATCAATGCTTCCAAAGGTTTCTTTCTTAGATCCACAGAATACTTTTAGCGTAAACAAGTATCAAACAGCGGCAGGCTCGGCTGATATCATGAGTCACTTGATCGAAAATTATTTCAAACGGACAGAAGGAACCGATGTCCAAGATTCTGTTTCTGAAGGCTTGATGCGTTCAGTGATCAAAAATTGTCCGATCGCGTTGAAGTATCCTGATGATTACGATGCCCGGGCGAACCTGATGTGGGCAAGTACCTTAGCCTTGAACGGCTTAACTGGCAGCGGCAAACCCGGCGCATGGTCTTGTCATCCAATGGAACATGAATTGAGTGCCTTTTATGATATTACTCATGGTGTTGGTTTAGCAATCTTAACACCGCGTTGGATGGAATATGCTCTGAATGATGAAACAGTCGATAAATTTGCCAGCTTTGCATGGAATGTCTGGAACGTTGAAGAAAAAGTTCCAATGTTGGCGGCTCGTATCGGAATTCAAAAGTTATATGATTACTTCAAGGCCTGCGGTATTCCGATGACCTTGCCAGAAGTTGGCATCAATGAGGAGAAATTCGATGAAATGGCGAAACAAGCGGTAGCTCATAGCACGATTAAGACCGATGCGTTTGTGCCATTGGACGAAGCAGCGGTGAAGGAAATCTTTACAGCTTGCTTAACAGAAAGCAGTTTTGAATAATTCCATTAGACTGAAAAACGGCGACTCATGACGAGTCGCCGTTTTTGTTTGGCATGATAAAATGTAAAATTCGTGCAAGTGTTTTCCGCAGAATTTCTGTAACTTTAGGGTGAGACAGTAAATAAGTAATAAAGCCGCTGCCAGCAACTAAGAGAATTAAATGAAGCAGAGGATTTTTTTCAAATTGTGTAAATTCTACTAATGGCGCCACTAGATAAACATGAAGCAGGTAGATAGCCAAGGTTCGTTGTCCCCATGCTGTGAAAAAATGAGGTTTATTATTAACGAGGGCCAAAAAGACGAAAATAAAGGCAAAGCCAATTCCGTATAAAAAGACGATCGTCAGTAAATTTTGCAGTAAAGGAACGGGAAAGAACGCATATGCACGATCTCGCCATAAAAGTTCCGGCGGCAAATTATTCTTGGTCCAAAGATAAGCGTTAATAATTCCAAAAATAATAATTCCAAAACTGATTGCTCTTCGAAAAGGAATCTTGCGGATTCGAGCGACGTGTTCGGGAGTCGTATAATACCCCGCTAAAAAATAAGGCAGAAAGCCTAAGGTTCGTGCCATTGCCATATAGGTCCCAAATTCGGTCAGAAAACCGGAGAAAATTCCGATAATAAAACTTAAAATTAAGATTCTCCGTACTTTTACGAGGTCAGGTAGCAATAAACGCCAGATAAACATACAATATAAATACCAAAGGGTCCAGCCTGGACTTAAGATCATGAACTGGTCGATCTTGCCGATGGCCAGCATGATCAGAGTCAAAATTAAATTTAATAGCAGATAAGGGACAAGGAAGGTTTCCACAGCTGTGGAGCGACCTTTTTTAAGATTTTTTGAGAAATAACCGGAAATAAAGATAAAAACCGGCATATGGAAAAGGTAGATGAAGACGTAGAGAAACTCACCGACCTTGTTATCTAAACGAAAATATTCCAACGCGTGTCCTAAGACCACGAGCAAAATCAGGATGCCGCGAATATTATCGTAAAGGTATTCACGATTTTGTTTTGTGATTGTGGACACCTCCTTCAGATTCCGTTATGCTTAAGAAGCAGACTGCGATAGTCCACCGTGTCTATTGTAGCATGAAACGTCGAGTTCTATGCGATTATGTGGGAATTATTTGGAGGATAAAGCGATGCGCTATTCAGCAAAATTAGTAAAGAATGTTTTTAAAGTCATCAATATGAAAAAGCTTGTGGGAGCAACAATGGTAGATCCGCCAAAACGTCGGCGTCTAATTAGCCGTCAACTTTCGCAAACAGATATCCCGCAAAAAATCGCTGAAATCGATGGACATCAATTAATCACGTTATTTCCAGGTCATCCTACGAGACGTCATGTGTTTTATCTACATGGCGGAGGGTATGCGCTAGAAGCATCGCCATTTCATAAAGAAATTCAAGAGCGTTTTGTGAAACGCTATAATTTAAAAGTAAGCTATTTCGATTATCCCTTAGCACCTGAGAATACGGCAGAAAAGACGGTACCTCTAACGGAGCTGGCCTTTCGCCAGTTGGCGTACTTATATCCAGATGACTGCTTTTTCCTATTTGGTGATTCTGCTGGCGGCGGATTAGCGATGAGTCTGGCACAGCACCTACGGAATATTGATCTGCCGAAGCGGCCAAAGAAAATCGCCTTAGCCTCACCATGGTTAGATGCGTCATTGAGTGACCCGCGTTCTCAGGAATTGCAGAAAAAGGATGTTTTATTAGAAAAAGACTTGTTGGCGGAAGCTGGCGAAAATTATGCAGGGGAATTACCGTTGACCGATCCGATGGTTTCGCCGATTTATGGTAATTTTGATCAGCTTGGGGAACTTCTGGTCGTTGCTGGCACTGATGAAATTTTATATCCTGACGTACTGCGGCTGCAGGATCGCATTAAACGCAGTCAAGGAACCACGATGCGTCTAGAGGTTGTGGAAGGAATGATGCATGATTTTGTCGTTTATCCATTAAAAGAATCACTCCCATACGTTGATCAAATTGGTGAATTTTATCAATAATGAGCTAGAAAACAACTTAACCAGATAAAGGAGGGGAAGGATGGCACAAAAAACAAAACAGCGCGCTCCTTGGCAGCAGAAAGTTATTCAAATGGCACCAGCCATTGGCCTAGCTGCCTTTATTATTATATTGATCTACATTAGACATTCTGGAATTTTTAGTTCTGTCGCTGATTTGCAGCATTTTATCAAGAATTTTGGTAACTTTGCTATTGCAGCCTTTATCGTTGTGCAGGCCATCCAGCCGATTGTACCTTTCTTACCTGGCGGGTTTGCTACGATTGTTGGAATGCTGATGTTTGGTAATATTCCAGGAGTTTTGTATAGTTATATAGGATTGGTGATTGGAGAAGTCGGATTGTTTCTATTGGTTCGCCGTTTTGGTTCGAGATTTGCTCGGCTCGTCCTGTCTGAGAAAAATTTTGAGAAATTTGAGACGACGTTGCAAGACCATACTCAAGACATCAAAAAGCTATTGATTGTTTGTTTTATATTTCCATTTTTGCCAGATGACCTAACCTGTCTGGTTGCGGGAATGACGGATCTCTCTTTTCGGGAGTATCTGAAGATCGTATTGATTTTTAAAATCTGGTCGGTGGCTTCCTACGGCTATTTCTGTTTATTCGTCTTAAATAAAACATTCGCTGGTCTTTAAAATTAGAATCGAAACAAGCAAGGGACTGATTTTATCGAATCAGTTCCTTCATTATTGATTTAAAATGAATAGGAGAGAAAATGAAATGATTCGTTACGGTATTTTAAGTACAGCTCAAGTTGTTCCACGTTTTGTGGCAGGAGTGAAGGAAAGTCAAGGTGGTACAGTAACGGCAATTGCATCTCGTGAAATCAAAAAGGCCCAGAAAATGGCTCAAGAGTTAGACATTCCACAAGCTTATGGCAGTTACGAGGAGCTTTGTCAAAGTGAAGATGTGGATATTGTTTATGTGGCGGTCTACAACAAGGGGCACTATGACGCCGCAAAATTAGCATTGTTGAATAATAAACATGTTCTATTAGAAAAGCCTTTTACTATGACGCTGGCTCAGGCGGAGGAATTATTTGCGCTGGCTAAAGAACGCAATTTATTTTTAATGGAGGCGCAAAAGGCGCTATTCCTGCCAATCACCAAACAAATTCAGCAGGTGATTCAAAAAGGAAAAATCGGAACGCTGCGCTGGTTAGATTCAGTAACAGCCTATCCCAACATTGATCATATTTCGTGGTTCCGTGATTTAAGTGCGGGCGGTGGTGTTTTTCGAGGAGCCGGAACGTATCCGTTAGAATACATGCAGCATTTATTAGGGGCTTCACCTGAGGAATTCAAAGGAACGCTGACTTTTCCAGAAGGACAATCTGACGCGCAAGCGCAGGTAACTTTGAATTTTCCAAACGGTGTGATTGGTACGATCTTTTTGACTGTCGATCTAGATCTATCAAAGCGAATGATTATTTACGGAGAAAAGGGAAAAATCATTATTCCTGATTTTTGGAAAACAGATACAGCTGAAATTCATTATAATGATGGGCAAAAAGAAACGCTTCACAGTAATCAACACAGTGAGTTTGTTTTTGAAGTCGATCATGTGAATGCTTGTCTGGAGCAAGGATTACTGGAAAGTCCAATTGTCACCAAAGAATTGACCTTGAAAACAGTGGCGATCACGGAAGCAATTTATAAGAACTATCAAAAATGATTGTCAAAGACTAAGCGGATGTGCTATAGTTTGTCTCATGCGACGAGTCGAGTGGATCTGAAAGATTGATCCTTCGATACCAGAGGCACACGACGCAAGTCACCTGTCGGATTTCAGGGTGTCGGAAAGAAGCTTAGTGGACGAAGAACCTTTCTATCAATTATTTGGTACTGGGAGAACCCCTCTTAGAATTTTATTCTAAGAGGGGTTTTTTGCGAGTTACGCTTTTCGCAGTTTAATAAGAAAAGAGCATTGATCTCAGATTTTGAACAAGTAAATAGTAGTGGTGTTTAGCGGAATCGTATGCGTGGCGAGAATAAAACTCATTTTCCTGGTTTTTAGGAAAATGAATACATTATGACTGAGCTAGTTGTCAGTTATGCTTTTCGCAGTTTGTTAATTGATGAGATGTATCTATGCTTTCTAGCATAAATAGTAGATAAGCTGTTTAGCATAATGATATGCGAAACGAAAATAAAACTCATTTTCTCGATTTTTTGAGAAAATGATTTCCTATAGAAAGAAAAACTAAATTAACGATGAAAGAATCCCTTGACCTTTACGTTACGTCAAGGTGTAAGATGTTCTTGTCAGGAGGTACAAAATGAACTATACAGTGAAACAAATGGCGGAAATTTCAGGTGTCAGTGCACGGACGCTGCGATTTTATGATGAGCGCTCATTATTAAAGCCAGCTTTTTTAAGTGAGGCAGGCTATAGGATGTATACCGAAAAAGAAATTGATCGGCTGCAACAGATTCTTTTGTACCGCTCGATGGGGATTCCATTGAAAACAATTAAGGAATTAGTGGACCGACCTGACGAAAAAGTCGCGGATACGTTGATTCAGCAAAAAATCCAATTGGAGCAAAAGCGCCAAGAACTTGATCAGCTGCTGGAAACAATCGATAAGACCTTGCGTTACTATAAGGGAGAAATAATTATGACGAATAAAGAAAAATTTGAAGCCTTCAAACAAGAAAAGCTCACAGAAAATGAAGCAAAATACGGACAAGAAATCCGTGAAAAATATGGAGAAGAAACAGTCGAGGCCTCGAATCAAAAATGGCAAAATATGAGTGAGGCCGATTATCAAAAAATGCAGGCAACAGAAGCTGCGCTAACTGAGAAATTGAGTAACTATTTGACAGAAGAGACACCGTCTTTGGCTAAAGAAATTTATCAGTTGCATAAAGAGTGGCTGAGCTTCAGCTGGAAAGCCTACTCCGGTGAAGCTCATAAGGGATTGGCTGAGATGTATTTAGCTGACGAACGTTTCACTCAATATTATGACGAAAAAAGCGGGGCAGGAGCAACAGAAGCGTTGGTGCAAATCATTCAGACATATGCGTAAAAAAATCGAGCTGCGGCTCGATTTTTTTATTGTTTTCAATGTACCTATCCTGTATCGACCAATTAAGAGGCAAAACGTATTCGATTTGTTTTATAAGGGTGTTCTATTAAATAGAAAAATCAATAGATCTATCGCTTTTTGTCTTTTTTAAATAACTAAAATATTTTTAGATAAAATAAAGTACATTGGTTAGTGCAACACTCTTTTGTAAATTATTTTTAATTTTCTTAATGTGACAATCGTTAATTCAGAATTGCTTAAAAGCACTATTGATAGCAAAAAATGAGTAACCAAGCCGTTTATTCATGTTTTTGTCAGTTTAATAATAAATATTCGACTTTATATGTCTAATATACTTAATCGATAATCAACTAAATGAATGTTATAAATTTTAATGAAAACTAAAGTAAAGTGATTTAATAACCGTTTGTTGATGACTGCTGCAAAAAATACGGGCTAAATATTCGTGTTTTTTGCAGTTATAAATAACTTAAATACAATTATTTTGTAATTTGCGGAACTTTTTTTTGTCTTATAAAATAATGGCGAAGGGATAGCTTGGGATAAAGGGGGTAAGGGTATGCATGGGAGAAAAAAGAGGGTTCTTATTTTAATTGGGGGAATCTTTTTAAGTTTGATAGGTTTAATGGGTGCAAGCTCACGAACAATTGCGGAAAACGACGCGAGTGTATTGATTGAAGAGTCATTTTTGAAGGTTTCCTACAAAACAGAACGGACAGATAAGGAAAATCTCTTTCATATTAAGTTAAGCCGCGAGGGGAAAAGTGAACAACAGCAAAATCGCTTAAAACTAAAAATAGTGACGGAAAAAGAAAAAGTCATTGATTACCCTGTAGTCGACGGAATGGAAGAAAAAGAGGGATGGCTGATTGAAAAAGATTTTACACATTCACAAGAGCGTGAACTCACGATCGCGGTCCCTAAGAAACAGGAAAAGCTTCAAATGTATCTCGAATTAAATGAACAAAATACAGAAAAAAATCAGAAGGAACAAGCAGGAGCCGAAGCTGATACTGATACTGATATATTGGAATTAAGTGACCCTCTCTGGTTAAAAGTAGAACAAGAAGCTACGAAAAAAGCTCCAAAAAAATCAGTACCTGAAGACAACGAGGGGAATCAAACTACTGAAGCTGAAGGTAGTTTTTCACTTTATTCGGAACAAAATAGTTTTTCAAAAGCCATTGATTTACCAGCGTTGACAAACGCTAGAAACTTGGCTCGGACCAATTCATATACCAATAAAGAACCAAGCTATAAGACAGACAATGGAAAATATCCACAATATTCTTGGCAGCCAACCGGTCAGACGAATGTGATCAATCATCAAGGCGGAAAGGATAATACAGCCGCTAATGTTTGGGATGGACTTCAAAGTTGGAACACGTCTACAGATAATTATACAAATTCTTATATTTATTACGGCGTTGGCGGAAAAGAGAAAGGGGATATTGCACTAAGGAAATATGCGACTGAAACAACCAAGAAGGATGAGTTTAACGTAAAGTTGAATGTCCGAGGAGACTCGCTTACCAGACCTGGTGTTGATGTGATGTTTGTATTGGATAACTCTGCATCAATGACCTTTACTCAACCGGAATACAAAATTGGTGGAAGACTGCGAAAAGATGTTTCAGTAGATTCTTTGAGTCATTTAATTACTCAGTTTAAAAACAATGTTCCTGACAATGGGTATCTAAGGATCGGCAGTGTTGTATTTGGCACGAATGTGATCAGTACATCTAATTTGTCATCACGGTACAGTGATTGGGATCAGTTAGTGACAAATTATCGCAATGCTAGTACGCAAAACCACCAGACCTATACGCAAGGTGGATTGATTGAAGCACAAAAAAGACTGTTAGCAGATAATAATGGACGAAGAAAGTTTCTCTTTCTTTTAACTGATGGAGCCCCAAATAGAAGCAAGGACCCGTTAGCAGGCAAAAGGGATACGGCAATTTTTCCTTCCAAAGTAAGAATTACTCAGTATAAACCACTGTCTTCAGGACAAACGGATGGAAATGCAGGAGTGACACTCGGTTCGAATGGAGCGACCTCACTTTATGTGCTGTACAATGGACTGGAGCCTCCTGCTGTGGATAGAAGGTTTAGAATTACTAATATTGAAGATCCTGGAAATGTTAACAATAGACTCCTAATCGAATCTCATTTAGATATGGCAAATTCTCAAGCGGCAGATTTAAGAGACAAAGGGATTGAAATTCAAGCGATCGCCATGGGAGCCTATGGTGGGGCTGGAGAATTCCATAGCGCGGAAGTACTAGTAAAGGGACTTTACAAAATGACTACTCAAAGAGCTAATACTACTGGTAATTCAGAAAAAGATTACTATTTCTACCAAGCACAAAATCTAACTGATTTTGAAAAATCCTTCCGGGAATGGTTTGAATCGACGCTTATGACTGTTGAACAAGGTGTGATTGAAGATCCGTTGGGAGATATGGTGGAATTAGTGGGAACGCCTGTTGTATCGGATATTTCATTAAGAAATAGATTAGGCACAAAAGCGATTGATGCAGACAAAATGGCAAGGGTTGACAGCTCTGATCCAAGGAAGATAAAAGTAACAAATATCAATCTTTATGGGAATCAGGAAATTGAAATAAACTACAAAATCCGCTTGAAAACGGAGGCATCAAGCTTTACTTCCGGAAGTTGGTACCCAGCCAACGGGAAAACCGTATTACACTCTATGCCCAATCGTACAGAGGACAAATTAGATTTTGGTGTTCCATCTGTTCGAGCGTTCAATGAAGATTTTGTTATTCCAGTAAAAAAAGTTTGGTCAGATGATGAAAATAATCGTTGGAAAATGCGTCGAGAGATAACGGCTGTTTTACAAAGAAAAGACGGAACTCAATGGGTCAATTTACACGAAGTCCATTTGAACGAAGAAAATAGTTGGGCAGCTCGCTTCCCAGCAGTTTCTGGAAATCCTATTATCGAGTATCGAATTATTGAAAGAATTGGAGATAAGAATAGAGTACCGAGTTATGCCAATCCAACTTACAGTCAGGAGAGTTTTACGTCTAGTAATCTAGACCCAGCAGGAATAACTATCACGAATCGATTGCTGACTACTGATTTTTCATTTAAGAAAGTAATGAAAAATGGGCAACCTTTTACTGGTGCAGATGACAAACGACCGAGATTTACTTTGACAGAAACGTTAACAGGTATAGTAGTTGCAAGTGATGTTATCCCAGATAATGGAGGGGTCGTTAATTTTACTAATCTTCCTACGGGTCTCTATCAAGTAAGTGAAACATTTGTTCCAGAGGGATTCAAAAAGTGTGATGATTTCACATTTACAGTGGCAGAGAGGTCGGATGGTGCGGCAGTTATTGCTGATTCACCCAATAAAACGATCATTAATGAATTAAATAAGTTCAGACTAACTGTTATTAAGACTGATGAACAAGGAAATGAAATCGAAGGTGCGGCATTTCGTCTGAAAAATTCATCAGGAGCGTACAACGAAACGATTTCTTCTGGTTCAACCTTTGTATTCACAGACATACAGCCAGGTGTTTATTATCTTAAAGAACTCACAGCTCCAAATGGTTATACTGGTTTAGAGGAAGAAATTACCATTGACATTTTTGACAACGGTGTGGTGTCATTTGACGATCATCCGTGGGTAACTAACACCGTTATACTAGATGAAGACGAGAATCAAATCACAATAAAAGTAAAAAATTATCATCGAATAGGAATCTTGCCAAGAACAGGCAGTTTTGCCAATAGAACCTTCATTCTATTTTCTGCCATGTGCTTTATTACAGGTGTTGGATTATTCATACTCTATCTATATATTAATAGGAGGAGAGGATAATTAGCCAGCGGCTCAGAAACAAAATGAAAAAATAATAGGGAGCTATACGCGGAAATTCAAGGATAATAAAAGCCGGGATCAAATCAGCAATCTGATTTTGATTTCGGCTTTTTAACTATGTATCTAAACGTGAAAGCTAACTCCGAATTAGGGAAGAATTTTTTCGAAAGAAGCGAAAGCGTTCATTAGATTGTCGTCGCGCATACGATTCTACTAACCTGCTAAAAGTAGGAAGAAGAACTCGCAGCTAACGCCGGATTAAGGAAACATTTTTCAAAATCCGTGAAAAATGTAGGAATTGTCGTCGCGCATACGATTCTACTAACCTGCTAAAAGCAGGAAGAAGAACTCGCAGCTAACGCCGGATTAAGGAAACATTTTTCAAAATCCGTGAAAAATGTAGGAATTGTCGTCGCGCATACGATTCTACTAATCTGCTAAAAGCAGGAAGAAGAACTCGCAGCTAACGCCGGATTAAGGAAACATTTTTCAAAATCCGTGAAAAATGTAAGAATTGTCGTCGCGCATACGATTCTACTAATCTGCTAAAAGCAGGAAGAAGAACTCGCAGCTAACGCCGGATTAAGGAAACATTTTTCAAAATCCGTGAAAAATGTAAGAATTGTCGTCGCGCATACGATTCTACTAACCTGCTAAAGCAGGAAGAAGAACTCGCAAAGACGATCGAATATGTCGGTCGATCGTCTTCGTTCGTTAGTTTTATTTTGGAAAGAGAAACTAACTGTGGGTAGTATAGCATAGAATAATTGTTTTGCATGGGATACTTTGCTGGCTATGTCTTCTATAAAATGAAAATATTCTAATAAAAGCCAAAAAGTCAGATTTATGTTTGGAAAGTGTTCATTATTTTATTTTACTTGCAGCAATTTATTTTTCTCCATCATAATCTTTCGAACCATCGATTGAACATTTTTCAGGTCTTCGTATTTGTCTTTGCATTCTAGAAACAGGATGGGTTTGTTGTGGACGTTCTTGATTGGGAAAAATTTATTCGTACTGATAATCAAATCAACAGATTCATCGGCTAATAAAAAGCGATTTGGATCGACAAAATTCAATTTAACTAGTCCGTTAGTACTTTTCATAAAGAATTTTTTTAGCCAGATAGAATTAAACTCGCCTTTTGAATCATCAATAAAAATAGATAATTCATATTCTGTCATAAATTCATTAGCAATACTTAAAGCGGCGTAAAGAAAAATGGTGTAGTCAAGCTGTGAATAAATTAGGCTATTACGTGGACAAATATTTTCAAAACGAACCCGCAGATTTTCTTGTACAATCGCCATATCTTCCGGATAAAGATTGTGATGCTCGCCGATTGGTACATAATTATAAAAGCTTTTGAACAATAAGCGTGTATGAATGACATATAGTTCTTTTTCCAGTTCGTCATAGTCAAATTCAAATTGGTTAAAAAGCAGACCGATGTTTTGAAAAAAGAACTGATTGGCCTGATAGATATTTGAATCTATCTCTTGGTGATATTTCTTTATTTCACGGAAGAAGCTGGTGTTGCGATAAAAGACCATTTTTGATTGTAAGAATAATAGCATAAAATAAAGTTCATCTTTAAAATTCGCGTAAGCCGAGACATTTTCTTCCGTAATAAAATGAAAATGCTGGACAAATTTATTTCCGATCAGGATGGATTCCACCGGCAGTTCATTATTTTCAATCGGATGATTGGATAGATAACGGATCAGCGTAATATCTACTAGATAATCATATTGAATTTTAGTGATCGGGTCGATTTGATCTGAAAGTAGAAAGCTGAGTTTCTCAAAAATAAAATTCTTTTCAGTCGAATTTTCGATATTAAAGGGATGCCCGTAGCCGCCGTATAGCTGCCAAAAGAAGCTCAAGAAGAAGAGGCGAATCGTCGGTTCTAAACCGGATAATACAATCTCGCCATTTCTAATATGAAGATCAATATTGGCTTCTTTAAGGAAATCCCGCACTTCGTACACATCTTTTTTCAAGGTGGAATAACTCAGGTTGTATTTGTCCGTCAGGGAATCCATCGTATTTTCTTTATTTAGCAGTAACCCCTCCAGCAGGTCAATCTTGATCGAGATGTGATAGATGGCTAAGCTCAATTCTTTGTTCTCCACATAATTTTGTTGAATAATTCGGTAGTTCCGCTCCGATATAGTTAGCGGATCGATTCCAATATGTTCCTTTACTTCGTTAGAAAGCATCGCTAAACGCTCTAAATATTTCAACGTTGTTCGTTTTTCAAAACCAATTTGCTCTGAAATTTCATTGATATCGTGAAAGCCTGGATTTTCCTTTAAATAAGTAAAAATGGCAAAAAGCGCCTGACTTTCAAAATCTAATAATAGATCGATGCTCATGAATTAACACTCCCTCAAGGTCACTAGTATAATCCGCAATGATTAAAGGAGGGGTAAGCACTATGTGAAAGTTGATTTAAAGATAATTGCGAGGATTCTTTTTTGCATCCGCTTTTTTTGTGAGAACTATCATTTGATACAAAAAATTTGTGCTGGCTTTCTAAAAGTTTGCGTCTATTTTTTGCACAATTTGAACCTTTTCCTTTTTTTCTTAAAAACCTTTTTTATTTACCACTAGATTTCATGGAAAAGGGCGATGATTAAAGGTTTTCTTCCATCGTGGTGACAGCATGTCTTTTAATATTTTTTCTAATTTGCTATGTCTGGCGTGGTTTGACTTTGATTGTGTAAAGTCTATGATGATGGCTGTAGTTCGAAAAGTGCGCACTTCGATTGCAATGAATTTAAAGGATGTGTCACAAATGAATAACGAAGAGAAGAACGCCTCTATCAGCGATCATAATCAGCTCACAGGTGTTCAACTATTCTCAATGACTACTTCAATGGTCATGACAGTCTACGGTTTTGCGGCCTTCGCTAAACAAGGACCAACAGCATTGTTTTTCCTATTTTTAGCAGGGATTCTATGGTTCATTCCCGTTACTCGGTCCGCTGGAGAAATGGCTTCAGTTGATGGCTGGAGTAAAGGCGGGATCTTTACTTGGGGACGTCATATGCTAGGTGAACGCCTAGGTTGGTCTGCTCTATTTTACCAATGGATTCACATCACAGTTGGTATGTGTACCATGATGTATTTCATCATTGGCTGTTTATCAATCACTTTCAACGTTCCAGTTATTAATACGAATCCATTGTTCAAATTCATCATCATGATGGTTATCTTGTGGGGCTTGATCTTCGCACAACAACGGGGAACAAAAATCACAGGAAAAATTGCTCAATGGAGTTTTACAATTGGGGTTATTATTCCAGTCTTTCTATTGTTGTTCTTAACGATTACTTATTTAGTAAAGGGTAATCCTATGCTAATCAAAATCAATCCACACACGATTTTACCATCAAGCTGGAGCGGCAACGTGTTAGTCGGATTTGTGCCATTTATTTTAGCCTTTGCAGGGGCGGAAGGTTCAGCTACTCACGTTAAAGACTTAAAGAAACCATCTATTTATCCAAAAGTAATGATGGCCTTGGCAATTTGTGCGATTGCTTCTGATATTATCGGAACGATTTCAATCGGGGCAACAATTCCCAATGCCAAAATTCAATTAAGTACTGGTATTGTTTATGCTTATGGCGCTTTGGTTCAACAATTTCCATGGATCAATGTGGTCTTTATTGAACGGTTGATTGGTTTGCTACTAGCAATTGGGATCATTGGTGAAATCAGCAGTTGGGTCGTTGGACCAAATGCTGGAATGTACGAAGCAGCGAAAGAAGGCTACTTGCCAGAACGCTTTGCTAAAATAAATCCTTATGGTGTCGAAACGAACGTCATGATCTTGCAAGGTGTGATCGTCTCAATCATGGCTGCGTTACTAACCTTTGGTGCCGGTGGAGACAAATCAAACCTTTCATTCCAAACAGCGATGAGTTTAACGGTTGCTCTGTATACCTTAATGTATATGCTGATGTTTGTTACTTATTTAGTTTTAGTGTTCAAACACGACGATTTGCATCGGACATTCCGTGCAGCCAAATCAAAAGTAATGCGTGTCATCATGGGTGTTCTAGGTTTAGTTTTATCAGCTTTCGGGTTTGTCGTAACATTCTTCCCACCAGCTGCTTACAGCATGCAACAAAAACATACGTACCTAACATTATTATTAACGGCTTTTATCATCGTTTTCTTTATACCTTTCATCATGTATTTGTTCCATGGAAATTGGACCTTGCATCATCATGATAAATCAGGAAAAAATTTGCACCATCAAGTTCATTAGAAAATATAAGAAAGTACAAATAAGGATGTCAGTTCCGCTTTTCACAGTTTATCTAGGCAGTAAGAAAATAAAAAAGTTTTTTGAAATACAGCTAGAGAAGTTTAGCGGAATGATATACGGCAAGAGAAACGAACTCATTTTTCCCTGGAAAAATGATTACTTTAATACGAATAAGGATGTCAGTTCCGCTTTTCACAGTTTATCTAGGCAGCAAGAAAATAAAAAGTTTTTTGAAATACAGCTAGAGAAGTTTAGCGGAATGATATACGGCAAGAGAAACGAACTCATTTTCCCCTGGAAAAATGATTACTTTAATACGAATAAGGAGATCTTTTAAATGCATACAGATTATTTAGAAAGTTCATTTTTAGGAAGCAGAGAAGCAGCACGTAGCATGCCTAAACAAGTATTACCTGATGAGGGTATGAACCCTGACACAGCCGAGACGCTCGTCAATCATATTCGGTTGAATGAAGCGAAAGCAGATCAAAATTTGGCTACATTCTGTACGACTCAAATGGAACCACAAGCGGATCGCTTGATGCTTGGTTCACTTGAAACGAATGCGATTGACAAATCAGAATATCCAAAAACCACAGCAATGGAAAATTATTCAATTAGTATGATTGCCCATATGTGGAATATTGGTGAAGGCAAAGAATTATATAAAGACTTCATCGGAACTTCAACAGTAGGTTCTTCAGAAGGTTGTATGCTAGGCGGATTGGCTTTGTTGCACAGCTGGAAACACCGCGCAAAAGCAGCCGGATTAGATATCGACAACTTGCATGAACACAAACCTAACTTAGTTATCATGTCTGCATTCCAAGTAGTATGGGAAAAATTCTGTACGTACTGGAATGTCGAGATGCGGGAAATTCCAATGGATGAAAACCATATGTCATTAAATACTGACATCGTGATGGATTACGTAGATGAAAATACGATTGGGGTCGTAGGTATCCAAGGGATCACTTACACTGGCCAAGTAGATGATATTCAAAAATTAGATGAACTTGTTTCTGAATACAACAAAACAGCTAAATTACCAATCAAAATCCACGTAGACGCAGCCTTTGGCGGTTTCTTTGCACCATTTGTTGATGGGTTCAAACCATGGGATTTCCGTTTGAAAAATGTAGCATCAATCAATGTTTCAGGACATAAATACGGGATGGTCTATCCTGGGATTGGCTGGATTGTTTGGCGTGAAAATACGGAAGAATATTTACCATCAGAAATGCGTTTTGCTGTACCTTACCTTGGAAGCAGCGTAGATTCGATCGCTATTAACTTCTCACATAGCGGGGCACATATTGTGGCACAATACTACAACTTGATTCGTTTTGGTCGTGAAGGATTCACAGCTATCATGAACAATGTCAGAGAAGTATCTAAACGAATCAATACAGAATTAAAAGCACTAGGTATTTTTGATATCATCAATGATGGATCAAAATTACCAATCAACTGTTGGAAAATTGCGGATAATATCGAATTAACTTGGAATCTATACGATTTAGAAGACAAGTTGAAGGAATACGGCTGGCAAGTGCCTGCTTATCCACTTCCAAAAGATCTTGACGATGTAACTATTAGCCGAATCGTCGTTCGTCCAGCTATGACCATGGCTATCTGTGATGACTTCATTGATGATTTACATCGCGCAATTGACGATCTAAATCGTAATCATTTGATTCATCACGCATCTTAACCTATAATAGCATCTGTTATTAAAGTCCTAATAATTGCATTATTTATTAGGGCTTTTAAACTGGAGGGAATCAAATTGAAAAAAGACAAAGTAGAAGTTACCGGCGACGTACGAGTTCGTTACGCACCAAGTCCAACAGGTTTTTTACATTTAGGGAATGCGCAATCGGCGTTATTCAACTATCTGTTTGCCAAACATTATAAGGGAACTTGGGTATTGCGAATCGAGGATACTGACTTGAAAAGAAATGTTCCGCATGGTGAAGAAAGCCAGATGGAAAATCTTCATTGGTTAGGTATCGACTGGGACGAAGGTCCGGATAAACCGAAAGTTGAATTTGCCCCTTACCACCAAAAAGATCGTGTGAATTTGTATCACAAATATGTACAACAATTATTAGACGCTGGTTTAGCCTATAAAGACTATGCCACCGAAGAAGAATTAAAAGAATTACATGACCAACAAATCGAAGCCAAAATCGCGCCTCATTATGATGGTCGCTGGTATGGCGCAACAGAAGAACAAATCAAACAAGCCGAAGCAGAAGGCCGAAAACCGACCGTTCGCCTTCATTTGCCTGAAGACCATGTTTATGGCTGGGACGATATGATTAAAGGCCGGGTGGAATTCAATTCAGACAATATCGGCGGAGATTTCATTATTGAAAAAAGTAATGGCATGGCAACGTACAATTTTGCCGTAGTGATTGACGACTATTTGATGAAGATGACTCATGTTTTACGCGGGGATGACCATATTGCGAATACACCAAAACAAATCGCAGTATACGAAGCACTAGGTATCCCGCAACCGCTATTTGGTCATATCACACTGATCTATAGCTTGGATACTCATAAAAAATTGAGTAAACGTGATAAAAATACCCTGCAATTCATTAGTCAATATCGTAAATATGGTTACTTGAATGAAGCGTTGCTGAACTTTATCGCCTTTCTTGGTTGGTCACCAGTGGGAGAAAAAGAATTGTTCACTCGTGATGAATTGATCGAAGCTTACGATATCAATCGGATGTCTGCTTCGCCTGCTTATTTCGATCAAAAGAAACTTGACTGGACCAATGCGGAATACATTAAAAAAACTTCCGTTGACGAATTAACTAGACGAATCATGCTGTTAGTTGACGCTGCTGAAACAGACGTAGCAGAACAATTAAAAGCAATCGGCATCGAAAAGGATCTTGATTTTGTTAAAAAAGTCGTGGATATCTATCACACAGAAGCCAAGACTTTAATGACATTTATGGAAAAAATCTTGTTTATCAAAAATGCCAACCAAGTGACCTTCACTTATACCGACTTGGCAGAATTTGATAGCGAAGGCGTTAAACAAATTTTGACTGCGATGTCAGAAAAAATAAAAGATGCGACAGAACCAGTGGATTATCCTGCCATCTTGTCAGCTGTTCAAGCAGAAACAGGACAAAAGGGTCGTAAACTGTATATGCCGTTGAACGTCGTCTTCACCGACAGTAAATCTGCTCCTCAAATCACAGATATTATGTCGGTTATGCCGAAAGAAACGGTTCAGCATTTGATTGACAATGCGTTGGCGTTTCTAACTAAATAAATGGAAAACTGCGATTCTCGATGAGAGTCGCAGTTTTTTAGTTAATCATTGTGCTTGGTCTTTTAAAATTTCAGATGCATTTGTTTCTGTTTAAAGATTTTTCCAATTAGAACTGAATGATTCTCTTCATCGATTCGGTAAAAGATTGCATAACTTTGACCAATCAAGATTCGATAAGTCGGAATGTCAAAACCATATAATGGAGAAACATCTTCATACATTTTAGGAAATAGTTTTAATAATTCTAGTGAGCGATAAATTAATTGAACGAAGTGTTTGATTTTTTCTTCTGAAAGAAAAAGTTCGTTCTCCCATTCCGATATAAGCTGGATCAGGCTATTTCTAAAAGAGACGGAATAAATGAGCTGATAAGATTTCATTTCTCACCCCAACCATATTTGCTAAAGAGCGTAGTCATTTCTTCTTCAGAAACAGTATGATTCGTTTCAAACTCTGCAAAACTCTCTTCGATTAACTCACGATCTTTCTTTTTTGCGACTTCTTGGGCATCTAATATGAAGTAATTTCCTTCTTTTTTAACCTCCAAGATATCTCCCTCGTGTAATCCCCATTCTTTAGGGAATATTCCTCCAACGGAATTACCAATCTTCCGTACTTTGATTTGTCCCATTCAAATCCCCTCTTTTTTATAGAATTATAACACGTTATAACTATTTAAGGAAGTTATGAATATCTAGTAGCAACTAAAAAAGTCTTGATATGATGATAGAATTGAGTCATTAATATGAATGAAGTTGCCAGTTTTACTTTCTACTTCAGTAGATTAGTAAAATGGTATCCGGAATGAAAATCAATCAATTTTAACCAAAATTGAATCGTTACTATGAATGAGGTGAGGGAATGATCAATCAAAAGGCGTTGTTTTTGTATCCGCAGAATCAACGGATTATTTTTCGGAATCAAGACTGTATGTATGTGAGGCCACATGCGGCATTGTTGCCTTATATTTCGAATTATACATTGACTTTTCCGACGAAACAGGCGATTTCTGAGAATTATACGGTCATTCCTCATGGTTGTGGGACATTAGTATGCGGGTTTAAGGACCATCAAATCGAGAACCAGCTACTTGGGCCAATGACTGCGGCTGCCAATGTAGGTGAGGAAGCTGCGACTTTCAATCAGATATTCATCGTGGAATTTCAACCGGCTGGACTTCATGCGTTTCTAAGTCTTAAGCAAAATGAATTAGCGGATCGGCATTTTTCTTTTCAATTGCTTCATGCCAAATTGAATCAGGTACTGATGGAATTGTTGGAGGCAGCGGAAAGTGTGGAAGAGCTACTGGCTGGAGTTGATCGTCTATTTGTTCATGCTCTCTTAAAGGACTGTCCGCCAGAGTTGGCTACTTCGAGAAAAATGATCGTTCAACAATCAGGAAATATCTCCTTAAAGAAGTTGTCTAATGAGGTATTTTATAGTGAACGCCATCTTACGCGACTGTTTAATGAATATCTGGGAATGAGCACCAAAATGTTTGCTCGTTTAGTCCGAGTTAATCAAACGATCCGTTTACTAAATCGAAGGCAAGGGGTAATTACAAAAGTGTTGGAACCCGCCGGTTATTACGATTTCTCTCACTTCAATCGTGATTTTAAACTGATGACGGGCATTACACCGCAAGCTTATCAACGGAAGATGTCCGATTTTTACAGTGAAATCGCCAAATTCTAAGGGTATATTTAGTAAAAAAGGAAGGAGAGTCGAGTAGCGGCTCTGATGGTGATAGGAATGAATTTTGGTGGAGTGTTATTGGCAGTGAAGGATATGACGAAGGCGAAGCAGTTCTATGTAGAGGTTATGGAACAAAAAATAGAAATGGATCTGGATAATGTTCATGTTGCTTTTGAGAGCGGCTTTTCATTACAGGCTGATTATCAAGGGTTGTTGGGTGTTCCATTGAATCCAAAGGAGCAGTCGGATAATTTTCAACTGTATTTTGAGGTTGAGGATTTAGACAAATGGGAAGACAAGCTTTCAAAGGTTGAAGGAATCGACTTTCTGCATCACAGTAAAGAGTATCCTTGGGGGCAGCGTGTGCTGCGTTTTTACGACTATGATAAATTTATCGTGGAGGTCGCAGAAAGTATGGCTAGTGTGGCGAAACGCTATTTGGCTCAAGGCATGACTGTAGAAGAAACGGCTGAAAAAACAATGTTTCCGGTCGAGTTTGTTGAAGGATTGGTTTAAATAGAAGGAAGAGCTAGAGTGGCTATTCTTTTTTGATTGAATTAATACGTGATGGAACTGTAAATAGTAGGCAACAGCTCTTTTTAGGAGATTGTTGATTAAAAAAACTGCCGCAAAAAATTGCGGCAGTTTCGTGTTTTTAGATAAACAATGCTTTATATAATGCGATTGCTACGATTGAAGCAATGATTGGGGCAAGTACTGGTACCCATGAGTAGCTCCATTGTGAATCGCCTTTGTGTTTCAATGGTAAGATGGCGTGCATGATACGAGGACCTAAATCACGAGCTGGGTTTAAACCTGGGCCAGTTGGTCCGCCGAAGGATGCGACTAATGTCCAAACTAAGAAACCTAATGCTAAGTGTGCTGTTCCTAAATTGTTTTGGAAGAATGGCGCTTTGGTAATTCCTAGTGCGCCGAAGAATAAAATGAATGATCCGAAGAATTCATTCACGAATCCGTTAAATTTAGAACCGACACTATTGATCGTTGAGAAGGTACCTAACACATGTAGTTTGTCTTCTGTTTGATCGTAATAAGGCTTGTAGCTGGCTACTACGACTAATTGTCCGACCATCGCACCAAGAATTTGGACAACGATGTAAGGAAGAACCTCCGCCCAAGGGAACATGCCGCTAACAGCTAAACCAATCGTAAACGCTGGGTTGATGTGATTGCCGCTGATACCGCCAAAAATCATTGCAGGAATCATAACCCCGCAGCCATAACCTACTGCAATCAACATCCAGTCACTTCCGTAACCTTTTGTCCCTCTTAAATCAACATTGGCAACTGCACCGTTTCCTAGCATTACTAGCAAAGCAGTTCCCAAGAACTCAGCTGCTAACCGAGTAGTCAGTGAATAATCCATAAAGACCTCCTATAAAATAATTGAAATGAAAATGTAAATGAAAATTTCATTTTATATCTTAATCCCATTCTTTGTAATTAGCAAATGTTAACCTCAGAAAAACGAGAAATTTCTATAGGAAATGACAACAAACGTTATGGAAGCAAAGAACAGCTTCTTTTTAGCTCCAAAAATTGTTTTTCATAAAAAAATCTCGTTCAATTGAACGAGATTGTGTCAGTTGATTAAAACTAGATGACGAAAGTTTGGGTTGTTTTCGATCAGCTTATGAGCTCCGTAGAAATTTTTATCTGAAAAGCCGTTTAGCTGTGCAGTCAAAATGGATGTTAGTTGATTTTTTTCCCATAAATAGACCAAAAGCTCCATGATCTTGCGGGAATACTCGATGCCTTCATCGGTAGTAAAAGAAGCCTCCAAGAAATCTTCGCAATAGAAGTTGAGATAGTCTGGATCAAAATTTTTCTTTTTCTTATTAATGAAGTGCAAGAGCAGCACCTTGGCCGTATCCTTGAATTCCGACAGATGATCGAAGTTTTTTTCCTTTTCAGTATCTAAATTGATCACATAATCAACCGGTGTCATTTCCGCGTTTGTCAATTCTTTTGATAGCTGAGTGGATTGAGAGACGACGACATCCGCCCCCATGTTTTTGATCCAGATTTCTGAATTGTTTTTATCGATCGTAGCGGCGACCTTCAAGCCAGCCCACTTCGCTAATTGGATAATGGTCGCGCCTAGCCCGTCAGAGGTGTTTAGGATCAATAGGTTTCCCTGATTTTTTTTCGGCTTAGGTGTCAATTGCAGTTGGCTGAACAACACTTCAAAAGCCAAGAAAAAGCTATAGGAAAAAGCGGCGGCTTCATCGGTAGGAAAAGAGTCTGGCAGTTTGACGATGGAACGGACATCAGCGATTTGAAAGTTACTATAGCTGCCGTATTTTCCGACCTTATTTACATAGAGAACACGGTCACCAACATTTAAGTATTGATTGCTGCTGCCTAGTCGGGTAATAATGCCGACACCGCCAAAGCCTAAAATATAGGGTTTCTTCGCTCCTTTAATCGTTTGTCGAATCTGGGTATCTAAGGTACTTATCGAGATAGCGGAAATTTTTATCATCACATCATTTTCTCGTAGTTTCGGAAGCATGATCTTGTATTGTTCAAATTTTTTGTCTTCTTTTAAACGAAATTTTTTCTCGAAGCCAATTGCGTCTGAAATCATTCGTTTTACCCTCCTCAGAAATAAATTTCTGAATCTCCAATAATAAAATGGCTACTTATAATATACTTGATTTCACAAAGAGAAGGAAATATTTTCTTTAAAATAGCAAAAGAATCAGCGAGTTTTATCAAAATTTTGAAACGATGTTTGTTCGAAGGGAAAATCACTACGAATTTTTATCAACATGGGTAGTTGATAACTTGTGACTCAGCGATAAGATAGGTAGAATTACGATAGTAGGAATAAGGGGGAGTAACATGTTCACTGAAAAGAGTTTTGAAGTTTTTGATATCGACGGCTTGGATGAACGAATGGCAGCGATTCGCCAGGAAGTTCAACCAACTTTTCAACAGTTAGATGAAGTTTTTCAACAGGAGTTAGAGCCGCTGCTAGACGAAAAGCTATTTATCCACATTGCCCAGCATCGCCGCAGGACGACCTATCCGCCTGAAAATACTTGGTCAGCATTGAGCCGACAAAAGCGTGGATACAAAATGGAGCCGCATTTTCAGCTGGGAATTTGGCCGGAGTATGTTTTTATGTGGCTGTCCTGTATTGATCAGCCGAAGGAAGAAAAAGCGATTGCGCAAATTTTACTAGACCATCCAGAAATTTTTGAAAACTTATCCCCAGATTTTGTTCTATCCGGTGATCACACAAAGCCGAAAGTAGAAGAGCTATCGCCAGAACGCATAGAAAAACTGTTGATAAGGTTTCGTGATGTGAAAAAAGGCGAATTTCAAATTGGTCGAATCATCAAAAGGGAAGATCCGATTTGGAAAAATCCGCAAGCCGCTCAAGCATTTATGGTAGAAACCTATAAACAATTGGTACCAATTTATCAATTAGCGAAGCAAGCAAGTTTTGCACAGGTGGAAAACTAAAGCATAATTTCAGTCAAAAAGGGTATGAAAATAAAATTCTTGTGTTGGGGATAACTAGTTCGACAGCGATTTTTTCGCTGTTTTTTTTATCCGTTCAAGAAAAATGGAGGGAGGTGAGAGAATTGGTCAATCTGAAGCACTTTCTTAGAGTATTAAATTTTTTTACTTTTTTGAGGATCAAGTTATTTTCAACGAATAATTTAAAATAGTTATTGAAAGCGTTTTACGGAAATGTCCATTTCAATGGACATAAGAAAAAATGTACGTGAATAAAAAAAGGCTATATTAATGACAAGGAGGTTGACAAAATGCAGCTAAGCAAACGTGAAACACAATTGATCGAACTGTTTATCAAACATGGGATGACACTCACCGCTCAAGAGTTAGCTGAATTTGCCAATGTTTCCACGAAAACCATTTACCGTACGATTAAAAAAATCAATGAAGCCTCCGATGTCGGAGAGCTCATTTCAGCGGAAGTCGGAAAAGGATTTCGTTTAGATTATGACAATTATTTAAAAGAAAGTGTCCGAAAACGAGGCAATGATACTGTGCAAGGTCCATCAGAAAGAAGGAATACAATTCTGTTGGCTTTGTTATTCAAATCCCCCAAAAAAGTGTTGATCAATGATTTGTTCGACGAATATTATGTCAGCAATACCGTGATTACGAATGATTTGGTACGGATGAATGAATTTTTGCTGAAGTACCAGCTGTCACTGATTCGCAAAGGACAACGTGTCTCTATCGAAGGAACAGAAAAGCACATTCGCAAAGCGGTGAATCATTTGATCAGCGCGAATCGTGTCTGGGAGGAAGACTTTTCCACACAACAGGAAAAAATCAGTTCCTATGACATCAACTTTATTACTTCGTTATTAGAGTACATTGAAAGAAAATTGCAAAACGGGATTGCTTATCCCTATAACAGCAATATCTTTTCTCATATTTACATTTTAATCAAACGTGTACGGGAAGGAGAAATTCACGCAGATACCTGTGCGGAGCTGTTAGATCCTGATGAAGAAGCACTGATCACGCAATATGATCAACTGTATCAGCTTTCCAAGATGGTGATTACAAAGCTGAATCATTATCTGAATATTGTTCTACCGGAAAGTGAGACGTTTTATTTATTCCAATACCTGATTTCTTCGCGAATGGAAAAGGAACCAATCAAGCTGAATCGAAAATCAAAGGAAGCATTGGCGATCACTGATTTTTTTGCCACCGAAATGAGTCGCTTGATGGGGATGAAGGTCGATCATCAGCCGAATCGCCAAGATCTTTATGAGCACATTGACCCATTATTGTATCGTTTGAAAAACGAGATCATCGTTAAAAATGATTTATTAGGAGATATCAAGCTGGAGTATCCAGAGGTTTTTCAACAAGTCCAACAGGTCAGCAAAGCGGCCGAAGAAAAGTTTCAATTAAATGAGATTTCTGAAGATGAGATCGGATTTTTGACTTTGTATTTTGTGAAGTATAAAGAAATGATCCATTCGAAAAAACGTGTGCTGATCATGTGCAGCAGCGGGGTAGGGACTTCAGAGCTATTGAAGGTAAAGGTTCGCAAAGCATTTCCCGAGTTAGAAATTGTCGATGTCTTATCGGCACGCAAATTTTCCAAGGCACCAGAAAAGTATCAAAACATTGATCTGATTTTAACCACTGTCAATTTAACCATCGACATGATGATCCCGACGATTTTGGTGAATTCAGTATTTACAAAACAAGACGAAAAACGAGTGAAAGAGATGTTAGGAGAGATATGAGATGACAGCAGAGCAAATGATGGACGATTTCAGTATCGCGGATGTGATTACCGAAGATTTAATCCAATTAGAAATGAAAGCGACAACAAAAGAAGAAGCAATTCATGAATTGACACGATTGCTAATGGCAAATGGGGACATTGCTGACGAGGACGACTTTATGGCAGATGTTTTCGAACGCGAAGCAGAAGGCATGACGGGAATCGGAAATAGTATTGCGATTCCTCATGGAAAATCGGATAGCGTGATCAAGACCTCGTTAGTTGTCGGTAAAGCCGCCATGCCGATCCCATGGGAATCCTTGGATGAGGAACCTGTTCGCGTAATTATTTTATTCGCCGTGAAGAATACCGATGCCAACACTATGCATATCAAGTTATTGCAGAAGGTTGCGATGCTCTTAGCCGATGAAGATTTCATCGAAAATATGGTCAATGCTCGGACCAAAGCGGAAATGATGGAATTGTTATCAAAGGACCCAATGGAAGAAGATTAAAAAAGAAAATGGAGGAATAGATGATGAAAATTGTTGGAGTCGCAGCGTGTACGTCAGGCATCGCCCATACGTACATTGCCAAACAGAAATTAGAAAAAGCCGCCAAAGCCTTAGGTCACACCGTTCACATCGAAACACAAGGAACCATCGGAACAGAAGACGAGTTAACCATGGAAGAAATCAAAGCCGCCGATGTCGTGATTATCGCCGCAGACATCAAGATCGGCGGAAAAGACCGTTTTGAAGGAAAAAAGGTGGTGGAAATCCCGACCAGCATGGTAATCAAAGCACCAAAGGGTTTGATTAATAAGATCGAAGAGGAAATTGTAAAGGCGCAGGAAATTATTTCTTTAACTTTAATATGAAAAAGGATGCCAGTTCCACTCTTCATAGTTTAATCAGTGAAGAAAACACAGCATAGAATTAGTCCACTGCAAAAGAATAAAAATCCTAGTGGAATGGTATACGGCTTGAAAATCAGACTTATTTTTCTGGAAGAAAATAAATACATTAATTTGAATAAGGAGATGAACTAAATGTTTAAGCAGCTTCAATTGAAAAAGCATGCCCTGACGGCAATCTCGTACATGTTACCGGTTGTTGTTACGGCAGGGTTGTTGATCGCGATTGGAAATTTGACAGGTGGCGGAGTGATTGAGGATTATAAGGCGGCCTATTCGGTTCCAGATGCGTTAGTCTCATTGGGTGTTTTGGGGATGGGATTATTGGCACCGGTTATCGCGGGGGCCATCGCGTATTCAATTGCTGACCGTCCGGGTATTGGACCTGGTTTGTTTATGGGGTTGATCGCGAATGCCATCGGTGCTGGTTTCTTAGGCGGGATGCTCGGTGGTTACTTGGTTGGTTTCTTTGTACTATTCTTAGTGAAAAATCTGAAGGTTCCAAAATGGGCACAAGGTTTGATGCCGATGATGATCGTACCGCTCTTATCTACATTGATCATTGGCTTATTGATGTTCTTTGTCATCGGATTGCCGATTGTTTGGGCAACAGAAGCGTTGACCGAATTCTTAGAAGGGCTACAAGGTTCGGGTAAATTCTTATTTGGCTCAATTGTTGGCGGAATGGCTGCCTTTGATTTCGGTGGTCCGGTTAATAAAGTAGCGTCACTATTTGCCGATGGCTTGCTACTAGAGGGTGTGCAGGGACCAGAAGCCGTGAAAGTATTGGCTTCTATGGTACCGCCGTTTGGTGTCACGATCTCTTGGGTATTATCTAAAATTGTTCGCAAACGCAAATATTCCAAAGAAGAGGAAGACAATATCAAAATCGCTTTCCCAATGGGACTTTGCATGATTACAGAAGGTGTTATTCCAATCGCAGCAGTTGATCCATTGCGGGTGATCTTCTCTTGTACAGTTGGCGCGGCAATTGGCGGCGGCTTGAGTATGTCGTGGGGCGTTGGTTCGCCGGTTCCGTCAGGCGGAGTGTTCATTATCCCAGCGATGACTGATCCATTGAAGTTTACGTTAGCGTTATTGATTGGTTCAGCGATTACCGGAATTTTGTTGTTCGTTCTGAAGAAAGAGCCAGTGGAAAATGAAATCAAGGACGATGAAGAAGAGGAAGAAGTAGATTTTTCTTCCATCAAGATTTCGTAGTAAGGGTGTCAGTTCCACTTTTCGCAGTTAGATTCGTTGAAAAAACTTAAATCAAAAGCAACACAGAATCACAGGTAATGAACCCAGTGGAATGATATACGGCTTGAAAATCGAACTAATTTTTCAGAGAAAAATTAATTCTTTAGTATGAAAAAGGAGTTTTGTCACATGTATGTTTCGATGAAAGAAATGTTGCAAAAGGCCAATCGTGAAAACTATGCCGTAATGGCGATCAATTGCTTCAATTTGGAAACAGCCAAAGCGGTAATCGAAGCGGCAGAGGAAATGCGTTCACCGATTATTGTCGATTTATTGCAGGATCATTTAAAAGAGCATTTGGATATTCGCTATTTGACCCAACCGATTATTCGAATGGCAAATAATGCCAAAGTCGAAGTGGCGATTAATTTAGATCATGGACAGGATGTCGCGTTCGTGAAACAGTGTCTGCATGAAGGCTTTTCCAGCGTCATGATGGATGCTTCGATGTATTCGTTAGAAGAAAATATTCGGATCACTAAAGCCATGGTAGAGCTGGCGCAGGTCTACAATGCCAGCGTAGAAGCTGAAGTTGGCGATATGGGGGCGGTGGCTGGTGATCATTTTACCAATGATGAGATGTACACCGATCCCGACGATGCGATTCGTTTTATTAACGAGACGGGTGTTGATTGTTTAGCACTGTCTTATGGTTCCAGTCACGGAGATTATCCAGAAGGGTATGTGCCGGATTTCCGGTTTGATATTGTCGAAAAAATCAAAGCAGCGACAAATTTACCGTTAGTATTACATGGCGGATCAGGCGCAGGTGAGAAAAATATCCTGCGTTCGATCGAATTAGGGATCAATAAGATCAATGTGGGTTCAGATTTTATGAAGGCGCAAAAAGCCGAAGTCCAAAAGCAATTAGCAGAAAATCCTGAGGTGGATTATCCGACGCTTGTTCATCAAACGATGGCAGCTGGAAAAGAAGTTGTGAAACGGTATATCGAACTTTCGGGTTCAAAAAATAAATCTTAAAATGAGAATGGAGACAAAGTCAAATGTTAATCAATATGAAGCAAATGCTAGAAGTCGCAAAGGAAAATAAATTCGCCGTAGGAGCCTTTAACGTCGCAGACAGTAATTTCTTACGCGTAGTCATTGAAGCAGCGGAAGAAAATGATGCGCCAGCGATCATCGCGGTTCATCCAACTGAGTTAGATTTTACCAAAGATGAATTTTTCCAATATGCGGTATCTCGTGCAAAAAATAGTTCGGTGCCATTCGTTATCCACATGGATCATGGGGATAACTTAGCCAGCATCATGCGCGCTGTCCACTGTGGATTCAGTTCAGTCATGATCGATGGGTCATTACTACCGTTTGAAGAAAATATCGCCATCACGAAGGAAGTCGTTGATGTTTGTCATAAGATTGGTGTTTCCGTTGAAGGGGAATTAGGTACGATCGGGAATACGGGAACATCGGTTGAAGGCGGCGTGTCGGAAGTTATTTACACGAAACCAGAGGATGCCGAAGAATTTATTGAAAAAACCGGGATCGATACATTGGCAGTGGCAATTGGTACGGCTCACGGAATTTATCCAAAAGACATCAAACCTGAATTGAAGATGGATGTACTAGAAGACATCAAGAGCAGAGTCGATATTCCATTGGTGCTTCATGGCGGATCAGCTAATCCAGATGAAGAAATTGCCAAAGCGGTTCAAATCGGGATTCAAAAGGTCAATATTTCATCTGACTACAAATATGCTTTCTACAAAAAATGTCGTGAGATTCTTTCGACTACTGAATTATGGGACCCAAATGCGATCTATCCAGAATGTATTGATGCAGCTAAAGCCGTTGTCAAACAAAAAATGGAGCTGTTCAATTCGATCGGGCAAGCTGCGATTTATCGTAAGGAAAACGTGTTGCCTTGGAGACAGGACTTGAATTAAAAAATTAAAAATAGGTTCTAGGCTCAAAATTTGAGCTTAGAGCCTATTTTTATTCTAACAATTAAACATTGTTTTGTTTCTTTTCTAACTTTTGTTGAGAACACATTATGCGGCATCAATAACATAGGCGTTTCCAACTTCAAAGATTTAACGATACACCAATTTTGTGAAGGGCAACCTTCTACCAAGCAAGACCCCCAGATATCCAGCTGCGACTGCTTTGATTGCGCCTGGCAGAATAAAAGGAATCATTCCGGCAGAAAAAGCCGTATCCCATGGTAAACCTCCGCTAAATTTCAGCCAAAGGGAACCGAAGAACAGAGTAATAAAAGCCCCGACTAAATTAGCGGCGATTGACCAAAAATAATTGAAGGTTAATTTTTCTAAAATCAGACCAGTAACATAGGCTTGAAAAATAAATCCAACTAAAAAACCCCCGGTCGGTCCGAAATAATGGGCAATTCCCGCTGAACCGCCAGCTAACACAGGTAAACCGATCATCCCCATCAATAGATACATCGCTACGGCAATAGTACCGGTTTTCTTGCCTAAAATAGTTACCACGAACCCTACAGCAAAGGTTTGTAAAGTTAATGGAATAGGCCCAAAAGGAATGGTGAATTGGGCTAAAATACTTATTACTGCTGCAAATAATCCGGCTAAAACAATTTCTCGACTACTTAATTTCATACACTCACTCTTTCGTTAACTAAATATTTTATTTTGGTTAACGAAAGTATAATGGATGGTTAACAAGATGTAAAGGAAAATTTTTAGTACTTAGTAGAACAAAGTAGTTGACAAAATAGCTACTTAGTTATACATTATAGCTGTACTTAATATTACAAAGTACCGAATGATGATTAAGGAGTGAGTAAAATGCAGGAAGCAATTAATGTTGTTGATTTGGAAAAATCTTTTTCTGATCACAAGGTGTTAGATAAAATTAGTTTTCATGTGCCGACAGGAAGCATTTTTGCTTTATTGGGAACGAATGGTTCTGGGAAAACAACAACAGTCAAAATGATGACCACTTTGCTGAAGCCAGATAATGGCTATATTACGATCGATGGAATGAATGTGTTGGAGCAGTCGTTAAAGGTTCAAAAGGAATTTAGTTTGACCGGACAATTCGCTGCGGTAGATGAGGTATTAACGGGACGGGAAAATTTAGTTTTGATCGCAAAGCTTCGTCATATGAAAAATTATACGGAAAAGGTTGATGAGCTGTTAACGGAATTCGATCTGCAAGAAGCGGCGGATCGACCGACGCAAACGTACTCTGGCGGGATGCGGCGTAAATTGGATTTGGCGATGAGCTTGATCGATCCGCCCAGAATTCTTTTCTTGGATGAACCAACGACTGGATTAGATCCGCAGGCGCGGGCTGCTCTATGGCAAATGATCCGTTCGTTGAAAAAAGCGAGGGTGACGATCTTTCTAACTACGCAGTATTTGGAGGAAGCGGAGCAGTTGGCGGATACCGTGGCGATTTTGAATCGTGGGAAAATCGCATTGCAGGGAAGCATCGCAGAGGTGAAAAAGCAGTTGCCAAAAGAAACCTTGGAATTGACCTTTGCGGATGAGGAAACATTGGAAGCTGCTGAACAGCTTGTCGGAGGAAAAATGAATAAGGAATTATTGGCGCTGAACGTTGTAACAGATAATGAAGTTGAACGAATCACGACGATTTTAAATCAATTGCAGGCGGCGAAGATTGAGATTTTAACCTTTACCCAAAAACAATCTTCTTTGGATGACGTCTTCTTTATGATTGTCGAAAACCGAGGGGAGGGAGAAAAATGAACGTATTCGCAGATACGATGGTATTGACCGGACGAATGATGAAGCATATGACCCGAAGTGTGGATACAATCATGACCGTGGTACTGATGCCGATCATGCTAATGCTGGCATTCATTTATATTTTCGGTGGGGCGATGACGATCCCGCAAGAGACCTATAAAGGCTTTATCGTGCCGGCAATTTTATTGTTTACTGTTGCCAGCGGCGTTGGTTATACCGCTTTTCGTTTAAACACGGATGTTCAAAATGGTATTTTTGAACGGTTCCATTCCATGCCGATCGCGAAGTCCGCGATTTTGAATAGTCACGTGATGACCAGTGTCATTTTCAATTTTATCTCAGCGCTACTTGTTCTGATCAGCAGTATTTTAATTGGATTTCGCCCAAAGGCAGATGTATTTGATTGGGCTGTGGGGCTGCTGCTTTTGCTGGTTGCGACTTACGCACTATCTTGGATTGCCGTCCTCTTTGGATTGATCGCTAGGAATAATGAAACAGCAATCGCCTTTTCTTACTTGCTGATTGGTCTATTATTCATCAGCTCAGGCTTTGTGCCAACAGAAACATTGCCTAAAGTTTTGCGAGGTTTTGCAGATTATCAGCCAATGACCCCGATCATTAATTCTTTACGTTCAATTTTGACCGACGGAAAAATTCCCGCAGATATCTGGGTGGCATTCGTATGGAGTATTGGCGCAATCGTGATTTTCCAAGTATTATCTATATATGTCTATCGGAAAAAATTACGTTAGTACAGCAGCTGGGAAGGATGATAACAGTGAACGGGATTACAGAGATGCTAAAGGGCGTGCTTGAAGGAATGATCTTAGAAATTATCAATCAACACGAAACCTATGGCTATGAAATTACGAATAACCTACAAAAATATGGCTTTGAAGATATTGTTGAGGGAACGGTTTATACAGTTTTATTAAGACTAGAAAAGAAAAAATTAGTGACTGTTACAAAGAAAAAATCTTCACTTGGTCCGATGCGAAAGTTCTATTCATTGAATGAAGCAGGAGAAAATGAATTGGCGTTGTTTTGGCAGCGTTGGGAATTTATTTCTGGACAGATCGATAAGCTAAAGGAGAGTCAGAACAATGAGTGATAAAAATGTATTTAGCTACTTCAAAAGAGTTTATACGGACAAAGCAGAATATAGGGAGCAGATGGCGGGACTAAAAAAATTACCTCGTGAATATCAGGTAGTCTACAAAGAAATCCAAAATTTCTTATGGGAATTTACAGCAGGGGACGGCATGGATATGCTAACGCCAATGTATGAATTGTTGGCCTTCTTTGAAGAAGGTGCCAGCAATCATGTTCCAGTATTGGAATTAGTTGGCGAAGACGTGGGGGAATTTGCAGAGAATATGCTTCATGAGATTCAAGCGAAAACGCGAATCAATGAGTTAAAACGCAAAATGAATGAACGGGTCGCTAAAGAGATCAATAAGGGAAAATAAATAAATTCAAGCATCGTTGGGAGGAACTCTGATGATGCTTTTTGTTATGAAAGAAGTCCTTGGTGTCAACGAGTCCTTACTAATGCATTCGACAATTCTTCATCCATTAAAAAAACAAATGTTCTTCGGTCTAAAGTCCTATTTAGATTTTGTACTTTCGTTGGAAGTAGCGATCAGAACTTTCCTCTAAAATTTAAAGAGTAAGCAACAAGTGTAAGAATTTTGGAATGGAAGGAATGGAGCAAAAAAATGAAAAAAATAATTATTGGTATCGGAGTGTTAGTGGCAGCGGGGGCTGGTTTTTTCCTCTATCAAAATACCCAAGCAAACGCAAAGGATGACACTGCAGTGGAACTGTACCAAGTTAGCAAGCAAACACCGCTGCATTTAAAAGGGCAGGTTCAATCAACGAAAAAACAAACGGTTCTAGTTGATTCAGAAAAAGGCCCGATTCAAACCATTCACGTAAACGAAGGCGATCATGTGACGAAAGATCAGATTTTGGTGACTTATCGTTGGGGTGAAGTGATTCGAGCAGCGAACGATTCAGTGGTAACGGCCTTAAACGAAGATGCAAAAAATGATCCGCAGCAAGCCTTGATGGTCTTAAAGAGCGAAGAATCTGCCATTAAGGGAACAGTCACCGAGTATGATCGTTCTAAGATTACCTTGAACGAACCGATTGAGATCAAATATGCGAATAACGAAAAAACGGTCAAAGGCAAATTCACTTCATTAGCAGAAATGAACAACGAACCAACGAAAGAGGACACAAACAGTTTGGTGACCTATAACTTTACGGCGGTTCCTGACGAAACGATACCTGTTGGCTATTCTGTTGAATTATTGATCCCACGCAATGAGATCCATTTACCCCTTAAGAGCGTGGTGAAAAAGGACGGTGAACAGGTGGTCTACAAAGTCGCTAAAGGAAAAGCTGAAAAACATACCATCTCTGCTGAAAAAGGCAATGGCTATTATATTTTACGTGAAGGCCTGAATGAGAACGATAAAATAGTCAAAGATGCAAAAGACGTCAAGGATGGGATGGATGTGACCGTTGAATGATCGTGATGGAAAATATCAACAAATTATACACGGCGGATCAGGAGCAGATTCATGTCTTAAAGAATATTAGTCTGACCATCGAAGAGCACGAATTTGTCGCAGTAATGGGGCCATCTGGTTCAGGAAAATCAACGCTGATCAATACGATTAGCTTTTTAGATGGTGATTTCGAAGGAAGCTATCGTTTTGAAGGAGAAGATGCGTATCGCTTCAACGATGAGAAGCTCTCAGCTTTGCGGAATAAATCGGTTGGTTTTGTTTTTCAAGCATTCCAGCTGATCGATAACAATACGGTTATGGAAAATGTGGCGTTGCCGCTGCTTTATGGCGGAATGAAGCAAAAGCAAACCAAACCGCTGGTCATGGAGGCTTTGCGAAAAGTCGGGATTGCGGATAAATACAATAAATTACCGAAGCAGCTTTCTGGAGGTCAGCAGCAGCGAGTGGCGATTGCTCGGGCTATCGTTGGCAATCCTAAATTTATCGTGGCGGATGAACCGACAGGTGCGCTAGACAGTCATACCTCTGAAGAAATCATGCAATTATTTAAACGCTTAAATGAAGAGGAAAAAGTCACGATCCTAATGGTAACCCATGATCCAGAAGCGGCAGCGTATTGTCAACGGATTATTACGGTAAAAGATGGCGAGATCTTGGAAGAAGGTGTTGCACATGCGGTTTAGTGAAGTATGGAAAACGTCTTTCAAGGCCATTGGAAAAAATAAACGGCGAAGTTTTTTGACCATGATTGGTTTGATTATTGGAGTTTCTGCGGTGATCACGGTCTTTTCGATTGGTCGCGCCTTTGAAAATTATGCGTCAGAATTTATTGGATTGGATCAATTTGATGGCAGTGTTGGTTATACCTATACGCCGAAAAATGGGGATTTCTATGAGAATGGGTTAGATGCGTTTACCGAAGAGGATATCAGTAAGATTGAGAGTATCCCTGGGGTGCAATCAGTGAGCTATTATGACAATTCTCGCAATGGCATCAAGTACGCAGACCAAACCTTTGATGATGTGGGAAATGATGGTCGTTGGAATTGTTTCAAATTATTGAAAAATGAAGGGAGCGAGGTCCTGTATGGTCGTCCTCTTCAAGCCAGTGATTATTATAATGAAAATCCCGTTGTGGTGATTGATCAGACTGCTGCAAAAGCAATCAAAAAAGAGGAGCCAGAAGCACTAATCGGTCAAAGTATCAAGATCGGCGGGCATTTATTTGAAGTTGTTGGAATCATGAAGGACCGCAATGGCGGTTCCATTGTCTCCACCTCTGAGGATTACGTTGTTGCAGAGGTGCCAGAAAATGTCTATGAGCATTATTTTAACACTGAAGATCGCAGTATGATCCAAGTGAAAATAAAGCAAACTGCCAATGTAAAAAATGTCTCGAAGGAAGCAGAAGAGACTTTGAAAAAATATGGCACATGGAAAGAACTGGGAAGCTATAAGTCAGAGGATTTGGCTGGACAAGTGGACCAACTGCGCATGCTGCTGACCAGTATTACCTTACTGATCTCGGTGATTGGCGGCATCTCGCTCTTTATTTCAGGAATCGGTGTCATGAACATGATCTATATTTCTGTCTCCGAGCGTACCAAAGAAATCGGTGTACGGCGAGCGATGGGTGGTACGAAAGGCAACATTATGATGCAATTCTTACTGGAAGGTATCTCGTTGACCTTGGTCGGCGGAACGATCGGTTATCTCATCGCGATGCTTTTAGGTTTTGCCATCAGTACGTTCACTCCGTTGTCGGTACGGCCGGATCTATTCACGGTGACGCTGGCATTTGGCTTGTCGGTAGTGATCGGGATTGTCTTTAGCTGGCTGCCGGCGAAGAGTGCAGCGAAGAAGGATATTGTGTCGTTATTGCGTTAATGGATAAAAATTGCCCGTAAACAGTAGTCTACGGGCGATTTTTTTGTCCGTTTTACAAATACATATGCATCGGATACGTCATGTAATTTGGTCCAGCAACTTTTTCTGCTGTTACAAAACCAGCAGGAGCTTTGATCACAGATGGAATCCGATTCACCATCGTCGCACAGGTGTGAGCGACAGTGTCTGGTTTATCTAACGAGAAGACCATATCTGGTTCGCCAGTGATTTCCCAATCACACATATCGCCGTCTGTTTCACGATAAACTTTTCCGATACACTCGACCTCCAGCTCAATACCTTGATGAGTCCGGATCGTGGTTACTGCCGACATTCCAATCGCGTCCCCAGCTTTGATCGTTGCTCCAAGAGTCTCGGAATAAACATCTTCATCCAAGGTGAATGGCACACTCTTTTGGGAAATACTTTGAATCGTCCAGTTCATCTTTGAACAAATCGCTTCACCAGCATTCCACATGTAAGATGGCAGGCTTTCTGCTTGAGCAATTTCTTTATCGAAACGTTCCAGATCATAGCCGGCTCCATGTGCTTCGGCTAGAGCTAATCCATAATCTTCCACATTATAGCTCACCGCACCCTTGACCTTCTTGATATCGTTCATTCCAGCCATCATCAAGCTAGGCATATTGATCCAATAAATGTCTTGCATACCGGCCCCCATGATTGTCACGCCATTGTCTTTTGCTAATCTATCCAGCTTGTTGGTTTCAGCAGGGGAGGTATTCCACGGATAGATGGCTTCTTCACAAGTCGTAATCACATTGACCTTATTCTTCAAACACATCTCATAAAATTCGTACATTTCCGGCATATAACTAAAGATCGTTACTAAGGCAATATCTGCATCACAATTGTCAAAAACTTCCTGCGCATTGTCTGAAATCTTGACGCCCGTCGTATAACCTAACTCGGCAAATTCACCAATATCTTTTCCTACAACCTCTGGGTTTGTATCAATTGCCCCAACAATTTCAGCCCCATGCTTGTACAGATAATTAATGATTACCTTTGCCATCTTGCCGCACCCGTACTGAACTACCTTGATCTTTTGTAAACCCATTGAAATGCCTCCTTATTCATTTTTAAGAATTAATTTTTCAAAGAAAAATTAATTCTATTTTCATGTCGTATACCATTCCACTAGTTTCTTGGGCGCCAAATCCAACGTTTTTGTACATTTTTTTATTTTTCACGATAAAAACTGCGAAAAGTGGAACTGGCATCCTTCATCTATATTGTGTTGTATTTCACAATAATAGTATAATCTCTATAGTAACTATAGAGTCAAGGGAGAGTTTAGAAAATGTTTTCAAAAATGAAGATCGGCCATTTTGCACAATACAACAATATTTCTGTTCAAACCCTGCGCTACTATGAGCAAATTGATTTGCTGCATCCAGCCTATATTGATGCAGAAAGTAATTATCGCTATTATCATATCAATCAGTCGGCGGCCGTTGATAATATCCAATTTTTGAAGCAGTTCAATTTTTCATTGGAGGAGATCAAGCATATCATGAATGATACGGCCGGGTTGGCGGAACTGAGTCAGACGGTTGAAAAGAAGAAAGCAGAGCTGCTGGAACTGCGTGCTGCCCTTGATCAGCAATTAGAAGACATCGATTCCTTTCAGGCAGGCGCGCTGATTTTTCAAGAAAAGCAAGGGCAAACAGAAATAGAGGTAGAACATTTTCCGCCGCGACCGATTTTGACGTACACGATCGATAAAAACATTTATGAAATGACAGAGGTGGAGTATGAGTTCTATCTAAGAGAGTTTAAAAATCATATAGGTCAATTAAACATGCCGATTGGCCGCTTTAATCGAGTAGGAACGATCATGCCGCGACCAGATTTTTTAGCAGAAAATTTTGTATCCAAGGAGCTGTTCATTTTTACACCTAGTCATTTTAAACAGCTGAAAACACTAAGAGGCGGGCTATATGCTACTTTTTATTGTCATTCCTTTAAGGAAGAACTGCCTGCATTGAGTAAATTCAGAGCGGCGCTTCAGCAGCAAAATTATCAAATCGTCGGTGATTATGTGTGTGAAGTCGTCTATGAAAAAAATAAGACGGATTCCATGAATCGAACCATGTTTATCCGGATGCAGATTCCAGTAAAAAAGCGATCAGAGAATTTCTGGCAGATTTCTAGCAGTAAGTAGAATGAGAAGCTTTTTTTCGTTATTTATTAAGGACTTCGTAGCAAGTCAGTTCTGTATTTCCGCTTAAAAAAACGTAATGTATTCATTTTTATTAGAAAAAATCATTATTTAAAATACCAAAATTTTTCGAAAGAAATAGCATTTTTTAAGGTTTAGGTATATTTTTGATATATAACGTTTAACCGGTGAAATGTAAGCGTATTTTTTGGTACTGGATAAATTACGTACAAATATTAGGGAGTGGAAGATCATGCAAACACAACGATTAGGAAGTAGACAGCTGTTCAATATGCTTAGAAACAACCTTGAAAAGAGAATCATCAAGTTTTATAACGAGACGCGTGACGCCTCTGCGGTAGTGGAATATGCAGTGGCCGTTCTTGTGCGTCATTGCATCAGTTCCGATGATTTTTCTTTTATCTGTCGAGAGTTAATCAGAGAATTATTTCTAACCGCAACGCCTAATCATACGTTGCGACGTTTTAGTGTGTTTTTTGAGAACTACTTTACTCCCAATGAGTGGAAAACAGTTATCGCGCGCTTATATCGTCATAAGAAGGAGTATCGCTCAGTTACCGAGGAAGCTCGTTTATATAAAGAATATTTGAAGGAAAAAGACACGACCAGAACCGACGAATTGGCCAATCATCAATTTGTTATCCGCTCTGTTTTCAAAGGAGCCAATGGACGAAAACATACCTGGACATTAAAAAATGGACATCCGACAAAGACGCGGGAAGAGCTTGCGGGGGCGGTGAAAATTCTAACGCTGTTGTCGATTTTTGAGACAAGCGGTGTACGAAAATTCACAGAGTTTGTCGATATTTACCGTGACGCCTGGATAGCTGATTTTCCTTGTGAAGAAGACCAGAAAGAGCCTGTTGAGAAAAATAAAACTGAAAAGAAGGCTTCACATAAAGAAGATAAAAAACAAAAGAAAGTGACTCCAATTGAAAATTACAAGGAGCCTAAAAAGATACCAGTGAAAGAATTAAGTGACGGGCAATTAGCCAAAGTAAGTCTTTCGGGTAAAGAAGCACTGAAGAAAGAGGAGCCAAAGCAGCCCGTGCTTGAGACCTTGGCGAAGAAGGCAAAGACGCTGGAGCAATCACAACCTGCTAATAAGTCCAATCGGTCAGGTGTGGGAAACGTAATGAGTGATAAGATTGATATTGGTAAAATCGAAGAACAAATCAAAGCGGAACAATCGAATATGGGGTTTAGAAAAAGAGTTGCACAGTTTTTAGGTAGGGGAAGTTAACCACAAAGGCGCCGAGTGAAACTATAATTTTGCCTGCAATCCAATGATTGGTTGTAAAAGGATAAAGCGTTTTATATACTTTTACTAAGGGCAAAAATCGAGAATGTGGGGAGGGAGTATTTTGAATTTTCATCAGTGATCAGGTATAACACTTTGCCTTAGAGTCTCTAAGAATGTGAATGTAAAAATCTCCTCCCTAACGAACCTTCGTTTACCATTAGTGTAATCCATTCACTAAAAGAAGTCGTTTGGGAACATATGGGGGTATGTTTCCTTTTGTCAGTTTTGCTTTTTGCAGTTTAGTTAGTTTAAGGACTACGCCTAAATTTATAACAGATTTATGGTCGAACTGTTTAGCAAAATGATACGCGAAGCGAAAAGCGAAATCATTTTTCTGCCTTTTAGAAAAATGAATCCATTAAATAGAGCTAGCTGTCAGTTTTGCTTTTTGCAGTTTAGTTAGTTTAAGGACTACGTCTAAATTTATAGCGGATTTATGGTCGAACTATTTAGCAAAATAACTTTATCAGACAAAAGGATGGAGATTCCTGGGCTTCGGCAGGAATGTCGGAGCAACAAAACGACAAATGAATGGAGAAAAAGATGAAAAAAACAATGATTGGGCTATTGGCGTTAGTTTCTTTAGGTTTAACAGGTTGCGGCGGCGGTGACGAGAAAGCGGACACTTCTAAATCAGCCGAAAAAGAAACAACGGCTTTTACTGGTGAGTATATTGTGGATGCAGAGTACGTTAAAAAAAATCTGGATGACCTCATTTTAATTGACGCGCGGGGTGAAGAAGAGGCCAATAAAGGTACGATCAAAGGATCGACTGTAATTGGTTGGCAAAATTTAGCTTCAGTCGAAGAAGGGGCCTCCGGCGATGAGAAATGGGGCTTGGTGCTTGAACCCGCAGAATTAGGCAAGCGATTAGGTGAAAAAGGGATCGCGAAGGACAAGGAAGTGGTCCTGTTTGCTGGTGCGCAAAAAGGCTGGGGCGATGATGGACGGATCGCTTGGGAATTATTAGCGGCCGGCTATCAGGATGTCAAGATGGTCGACGGTGGCTTTACGGATTTGAAAAAATCGGGGCTTAAAACAGCGTATGAGAGTACGGAGCTAGATCCAGTTGATGTGACGATTGATTCGATTGATCAAAAGCATATGATTAGGACGGATGAATTGAAAAAGGATTATGCTGACTACAAAGTTGTCGACGTTCGTGAGGACAAAGAATACAAAGGCGAGGTCTTGTACGGCGAGGCCAAAGGTGGTCATTTGCCTGACGCGATTCATCTGCGCTTCACGGAGCTGTTCCAGAAAAACGGCAAGCTAAAGAGTAAAGAAGAGTTAACGAAGTTGTTTGAAGATGCTGGTTTATCTAAAAAGGATCAGATCGTCACTTATTGTACGGCTGGAATTCGTTCAGCTTACATGGAGCTAGTGATGGAGATGTGCGGCTTCAAACAAGTAAAAAATTATGATGGCTCATATTATCGATGGGCAAAAGTTGAGGAAGTAGAAAAATAATGTCTAAAATGAACAAGCGAACTTTCGCTCGAATCCTATTGATTCTTGTGATAGTGCTGGCGGTCGTCGGCTTTTACTTTATTCCGGGGATTCGTTCGAAGGTTACACAAGTGTTGATGCTCTTTCGTTCCATGAGTGTAGAGAGTATCGTGGGCTATTTACGGTCTTTTGGAGTTTGGGCAGTCGTGATCTCATTTCTGCTGATGATGTTCCAATCAATCATCGCGCCATTGCCGGCCTTTTTGATTACGTTTGCGAATGCTGCGGTTTTTGGCTGGTGGCAAGGAGCTTTGCTTTCATGGACGAGTGCGATGGCGGGAGCATTGGTTTGTTTTTATATCGCACGAATTGCAGGACGAGATATTGTTGAACGGTTGAACAAGAACTTTTCGCTGGAGAAGTTAGACGCGTATTTTGATCGTTATGGGAAACACACGATTTTGATCTGTCGTCTGCTGCCATTTATCTCTTTTGACTTTATCAGCTATGCGGCGGGATTAACGGCGATTAAGCCGATTCCCTTCCTAATCGCAACAGGGATCGGGCAGCTTCCGGCAACGGTGGTTTACTCATATGTCGGCAGCAATTTGACCGGCAGCACGAAGACTATTCTGTTTGGTCTGTTAAGCATGTTTGCATTATTTATCGCGATCTATGTCTTTAAGCAGATGTATCAAAGCAGACAGGCGAGAACGAATAAATAAAAAAACGTCAGCTAAAACATTTAGCTGACGTTTTTTCTATGCTTCGACTTCTTTGTTTTGTTCGATGTAATGTTCATAAAGTCGGTCTAAAAATTGAATCTCTGTCACATTCTGGTAAGGCATCACGTAAAAATTCGTAAGCTGGAAGATTGCTGTGAGATTCCAGAAGAAAAAGGAAAAGCGCAGGATCAAAAATTCCAGCTTATAGCCATGCATGATTTGACGGCTTAATAAAATCGCATCCGCAGCACTTAAGTTGTCCTCTTTTTCCAATAAATAGTTCGTCATAGCATAGGATGCACTCTTTACAATACCTGGGATGACGAACAGCATCGACCAAAGGAAGGTATAGATGGCGATTAAAATATTTGCCTTCAATACACGATTTTTTTGCGCCTTGATAAAGTACGCGAAGATTTGTAATCCATCTGCTCGGTTGCCTCTTAAGGTGTGGATCGCGCACCATTGCAAGACAGCGGTCGATAAAGCGGCGATCAAAAAGATCAGAATAAAGGCCGCCACCATGATTAGAAACCAAGCAACTAGCGAAAGCCGCGATGTATACGGTTGGATGTAGTTATAATTATAGCCGTAACCATAGCTGTCGTAGTAGTCATAGGGGCTAAGTATTCTTAGCACGCCGTTGGTAAAAAAACGAAAGTAGGCAATTTGAAAAATAAAGCCGGCGATAAAATTCGCACCGACCAGCAAAATGATTGTTTTACACCATTCACCATATCTGCCGGACAGTTTTTCCTGTGCCTGTTTTTTGATTTCAGCACGAGTAATGTGTAAGCCATCTGCTTTTTCCAGCTCAAGCTTTAGCGGCTCTTCGATTTTTGGTTGATAAAAGGGCACGTTGTTTTCGGGATCTTTTTGAGGACCAACTGCTGGTCTTGTTTGTTCTAAGTTATATCCGCAGGCTGGACAAAAATTTGCTTCTGAGCGTACCTCAGTACCGCAATTAGGACAGTATTTCATTTTTTCACTCTTTTCCTTTTCATTCGATGTCAGCTAACAATTATCATTGATAAGGAGGCTCTCGTCAACATAACCTTTAAAAATAGCGTTTTTGATTAGCTCAAGGTGTTTTGCATGTAATCAATTTTTTTGATAAGGACACGAAATTAAATAATTTAAAGCAGAATACTATAAGAAATAAGAAGTAACTGTGGGTCTTACAGGATGATATGTTAGGGACATAAAGAGATGTTGTCGGATAATTAAAGCCATACTCGGTATCAATTTAGCGCTATGCAAATCGTGGTGAAAGGCGTTTAAATCTTGTGGGTTCATTTTTGTCATATCTGATTTTTATCGTATCACCAACTTGATAACCTAAAGGAACAGTTATACTTTTCTTTGAAACATACTTGAATCCATCAACAACGTAAGAAACAATGGCAAATTTTACATTTCCCAGTACTACTTTTCAGGTACAACGGTAACGATCTCTTCGATTGTCGCGAGTGTTTCAATAGTTTCTGATTTTTTCATTTCATTTCCTCCGTTATAAGTTAGATTACTGCTAATTATACTATAGCTATTTAGGGTAACGGTTTTTGAATGACTTTTGTACAATTACAAAAATATCCAACAGGAAAACAAAGCTCAGCGCATTTCGATCTTTTTTGTCTTCAAATAAAATAGATAGTTACCAAAAAACGAAATTACTTTTTTCGAGATACAGCATAAACAGTTGAATTCCAGTTTTAGATTATTGAATCTATCATTGACATTAGAAAGCGGTTAACAGAAAATTGAAGCAACAAAGGATTTGTTTTTGGTTGTTGGTAAAAGTCGAATAGTTTATAGAGGGTGCCTAAGTGAAAAAGTTTCGTTTAAAAAGGTGGATGATTGTCGTGGTAATTTTGGCTATGGCAGTCATTCTAGTTACAGTAGTAAATCGATGGAAGAAAAACGATGCAGATACTGCGATGAATGATCCACTGTCTGTTGTTGGGGATATCGTTATGATACCTGGACGATGGTTCGGGAGTATTGATTCCTTGTCTAGACTGGTAAATACGTATGAAGAAAATAAAAATCTAAAAGGCGAGATCGAGCAACACGATGATTTGAAACAGAACGTGAAAAATCAAGCACAAGAAATCGAACGTCTAAAGGTTGAAGAGGAGTTAAGCAAAACATTGACTGATTATGAGAAGGTCTCGGCAACGGTCATCACACGTTCTCCAGACACCTGGCAGGATGAGCTTATCGTTGATAGAGGAAGTGATGACGGCGTGACGGAAAACATGGCGGTTATGTCTCAAAAAGGGGTGATTGGTCGGGTGACGGAGGTTAGAGAACAGTCATCCAAAATTGAATTATTGACCTCTGATAATCAAAACAGTAACCATTTTCCAATAAAAATAGGTACAAATAATGGGGAGTCTTTTGGGATCTTAAATAAATATGAAGAAAAAAAACAGCAATTGATCGCCTCGCAGGTTACTAAAGAAAAAGAGATTAAAGAAGGGGACGTTGTTCGAACTTCCGGTTTGGGTGGAAATTCGCCAGCGGATCTTGTTATCGGCACTGTGGTTAAGGTTAAACCTAGCAGCAATGGCATCGATTTTGAAGTCTACGTTAAACCTTATGCACAAATGTATGATATTTCCTTCGTGACGATTATCAAAGGAATGGCCGAGTAACGGACGGTTCTAGACGAAAAGGGTAAATCTGCGTTTTAGTAATTTTTAAAAAGAATTCATAGTCAGAATTTGAAATAGAAGACAAAAAACACCCGCATCCTCAATCAGGATGCGGGTGTTGTTGTCTGTAAGAAGTCTTACATTAATTTGTTGTAGAATTGTTATTCTTTATGTAGCTAAAAGTCTGTGGAAATAGCATTACCTATATATGAAAAATCATATACTATTCAAATGTAACTAAGTCAAAAAACTCAATCGTGGGGCATATAGGAAAGTGAATCATTTTTGATATGTGTGCCTACAGTTGTTTTGGAAGAAAATAGAATGTAAAAATAAAAGGACCAAAATTATTTTTTTCTAAATAATGAAAAGTATCTTCTTACAAAGTATTCACAAAATAAAATAGTTGGATAACTTCCAGCTTCGATATAATTTCTTTTTGTAACGGAGATAATGTGGTCAAATGAAGTAGAAATTAGATTTTCTGTATGTTGTGTAATGAAACAGGTCTCGCAATCCATATTTATGATGGCATTCATCAATTTCGTATTTTCTGAAAGAAAATTTCCGAATGAGGATAATACGATTACAAAAGATTGACTATCAATATAATTAGTCAATCTTTCGAAATCGGCAATTGTCTCACCAGTATATATAACAGATCCTGAGATAAAAAAACCGCGTTGTATCTCTTGCAACAGATTAAGTGAACTAGGTGAGCCGAATAAAAAAAGCTTCTTTTGCTTATTTATTAAGGTGAGTATTTTATCTACCTTTTCAATATCGATATTTTCTGATACATCCTCGATAGAATTGATAATAGCCTGTGAGTATTTTTTTAAAAATTCTTTTGGATTGTCAGTAATCAAATCTACTGATTTACTATTCATCCTGAAATTGAATTCAGGTTTATATTGAGATGGCAAAGTTAGTTCTTTTTTTAAAGATTGAAAATTCTCATATTGAAAAAAACGAGCAAATCTAGAAACGGTTGCATTAGATACAAAACATTCGTTCGCTAACTCAGTAATAGAAAGTTTTGGAACGTTATTAATATGTTTAATTAGATAGATAATGATACGGGCATAAGAGCTGTCTAACTCGTGTGTGTTCAAATAATCTAGCATTTTGATATAGCTTTCCATTTTTTCACCTCGACGTACTGTATGAGTATGTTAGTCTACAAAGTATATCAAATTTTCATACTCATGAAAATAGTCATACAGATTGTAAATTTCTTTATTAAGTTGGAAACAAAAGAAGTTAGGGTATTGTTAATATAGTTTTATCTTATGAAAGGAAGGTTTTTTTATGAATAAAAAAATATCGGAAAAAATAGTTCCAGCAATGTCAAAACTTGGACAAGTCAAAATATTGCAAGCGCTATCTGGCGGTATGATGTTGACATTGCCTTTAACTTTGGGAGCGGCTATCTTTTCTTTATTAGGTAGTTTTCCTATACCTAGAGTTGCTGAGTATTTTCAGAAAATCGGTTTAACAGAGCAATTAAATGCAATCTCTGGAGGAACAATGGGTGTATTAGCACTTTTCACTACAGTTGCTATTGCTTATAGCTATTCAAAATTGCTTGAAATAAAAGAAATTACAGCAGTTTTATTTTCTCTAGCCGCTTTTCTTATTTTATCTCCTCAACAAATAACGGTTGGAGATGAAAGTGTTGGAGGTTTTTTGTCTAGTAATCTCGGAAGTTCAGGGATATTTGTTTCTATGCTTATTGGTATTTTTATTCCGTGGACTTACTCAAAACTTGTAAAAAATAAAAAACTAGTCTTAAAAATGCCTGATACAGTACCACCAATGGTAACTATGTCGTTTGAACCAATCTTCATTGGAATCATATTATTATTTTTTGTTTTTATAGTAAGACTAGGATTTAGTTTCACAAGTTTCGGAACAATTTTTTCTTTTATCAATGAAAGTGTCGCCAAACCGCTTTTAGATATAGGCGCGTCTGTGCCTTCATTATTTTTAATTTATGTTCTAGCAAACATATTGTTTTTCTTCGGGATTCATCCAAATGCGATTATGTCTGTAATCACTCCAGTCGTTATGACCATGATGATGATGTCTATAGAACAATTTAATGCGGGCGAATCTGTTAAGTATTTCAACAATTTAGTAGTTTTTGATTTTATGAATAATGATGGAACTGGTAGCACTCTTAGCCTGATGATATGTATTCTATTTTTTGGGAAATCCAAGAGATATCGTTCCTTTGCAAAACTCGGGACTATCCCGAACATTTTTAATATCAATGAACCAGTAATATTTGGTTTTCCTATCATGTTGAATCCTATCATGTTTGTACCATTTGTTTTAAGCACGATTGTATCCGGTGGTATTGGCTTTATTGCTGTACAAATTGGATTTATTACTTCTTATAACCCAAATTTTTCTGCAGTTATTTTACCTTGGACAGTCCCTAAATTTATTGCAGCATTCTTTACAATGGGGTGGCAAGGAGTTGTTGTCAGAATTGTAATCATGATCGTTCTAGTAGCACTTTATTATCCATTCTTTAAATACTTAGATAAAGAAGAAGTGGCAAATGAGGAGAGATTAATAAGTGAATAATCAATTTTTTCCAAACGATTTTCTTTGGGGAGCCAGTACTTCAGCATTTCAGGTTGAGGGGGCAGCGTATGCAGAGGGAAAAGGCATTTCGGTTGCTGATTTGAGGACTAAAAAGAAAAATCATATACAGATGGATACGACAGTTACAGTAGATCATTACCATCATCTTGAAGAAGATGTTCAATTGATGGTAGAGCTTGGTCTCAAAGCTTATCGATTTTCAATTAGCTGGACAAGGATTTTTCCAAATGGAGATACAAAAGAAATCAATCCTAAAGGAGTAGAATTTTATCACCGATTAATTGATTTGTTAAACGCAAATGGAATAGAGCCAATCGTAACAATGTTTCATTTTGATTATCCTATGTCTTTAATTGAAAAGTTTGGTGGTTGGGAATCTAAGCAGTCAATTAATAGCTTTTTTGATTACGCAACCTTTCTATTGAAGGAATACGGTAGTAAAGTTACCTATTGGTTAACTATCAACGAACAGAATGTAATGGTAAATCAACCAGATATTATGGGAATTGAAGACACTGATTCTTCAGAGTTATATAAAAAGGCCCAGTATGCGAATATTAACATGTGTATCGCTCAAGCAAAAGTCTTTAGTTTAGTGGAACATAAGTATCCCAAATTAAAAGTTGGTCCTGCTGTTTCTTATATTACAGCCTTGCCTGAAAATGGTACCTCAGAAAATGTTTTATTAGCGAAAACGATTGAAGACATGTTTTCTTTCTCGCTAATGGATATCTCACTAAGGGGAAAAATTCCTCAACAATATTTGAATATGTTGGAAAATGCTGGAATCTCTCTTCCTATATCAAAAGAAGAAATGAAAATTTTATCTGAGGGAACTGCTAACTATCTTGCCGTTAATTGGTATTGTACGACGACTTTCAGACAAAAAGATGTTTTTGATCCTAAAAAAGCGCTGATGGAAAATGTTGAAGTATGTAAATCTAAATGGCTTGAGTATACTAACTGGGGTTGGTCATTTGACCCTGTTGGCATTCGTTATGCGTTACAGCAACTACACGACAGATATCCAGATATTCCAGTCTTGATTACAGAGTGTGGTTGGTCTGATACTGATGAGTTAGTCGATGGAAAAATTTATGATAATAAGAGAATTGCTTATTTAAATGATCATATTCATCAATTAGGGTTATCTATACGGGATGGTGTCAATTTGATTGGATTTTGTCCATGGTCTTTCATAGATTTACTTAGTGTTAATGATGGAATGGATAAAAGGTATGGGCTAGTTTATGTTGATCGAGATAATTTTAATGAAAGAAGCATGAAACGATATAAAAAAGAGAGCTTTTATTTTTATAAAAAAGTAATATCCAGCAACGGACATAATACGTTAAATGAATAAACTATAACTGAAAGTTGGGAGATATCAATTGAATATTCTAAGTCTAGATGTAGGTGGAACATTCATCAAATGGGGTGTAATGAATGAAAGCGTAGAAATACTCAAACAGGGGAAAGTAGTTACCCCTAGAACCTGTCTTGACGATTTTCTAAATTCAATCAAAAAAATAGTAGAATTGAATCAAGAGTTCTCGATTGTTGGATTATCTTTTAGCCTTCCTGGAACTATGGATAGTTCGACGGGTGATATTACACACGGAGGTTCTCTGCGTTATTTAGATGGAATTAATTTCTATGATCTTCTTCAGAACAGTTTTCCCATGAATATTCATGTTGCGAATGATGCGCGATGCGCAGCGCTCGCAGAGATGCAATTTGGAAATCTTGGAAATGTGAAAAATGGTCTGGCTTTTATTTTAGGTACAGGTGTAGGTGGAGCTATTATAATCAACGGTGAAATCTATTCAGGTTCTAATTTGTATGCAGGAGAATTTTCACTTATGGTTTCTTCGAATTTGGAAAATGGTAGAAGACAATTTTTAGGTGATGAATTAAGTGTTCCGTCATTAGTTGAAAAAGTGAAACAACAATTGAATTTAGAAAAATTAACAGGCGAATCAATGATGGAAATAGTGAAATCAGGAAATTCTGAAGCTAATAAAATTTATGGTGAGTATATTAATTGCGTAGTAAATAGTTTAATTTCATTACAGTTTATCTTTTCGCCAGAAAAAATTGTTCTTGGTGGGGGAATAAGTCAGGATGATTATTTTATAGAATCAATAATTCAAAACTATGCTATTTTTTTTAAAACCATTCCTTTGCCGAAAGGATTGAAGCATGCAGAGATAACTCGATATAGATTTGCAAATGATGCCAATCTAATAGGTGCGTTCATTAATTATCAAACAAAAAAGTAAGATACTAAAAAATCTATAATCAATTTCAACCAGAAGACTGGATTAAGTACACGATTTGAATCACGATAAATACTTGTAAATAAAAATCTGATCAATCTTTTTTCATACGAACAAGTTTAGGTTATTCAAGTATTAAAACTATAATGGATTAATATGTCGGATAGCAACTAAGTCGAATCGATTTTCGGCATTTACAGACAAAAAACACCCGTATCCTCAATCAGGATGCGGGTGTTGTTGTCTGTAAGAAGTCTTACATTAATTTGTTGTAGAATTCAACGACTAATGATTCGTCGATTTCTGGGTTGATTTCATCACGTTCTGGTAAACGAGATAATGAACCTTCTAATTTTTCATCGTCGAAGCTAACAAAAGCTGGACGACCAACAGCTGATTCAACTGCTTCTTTTACTGTAACCATGTTTTTAGATTTTTCACGGATACCGATAACTTGGCCAACTTCAACTTCATAAGAAGCGATGTCAACACGTTTGCCATCGACAGTTACGTGACCGTGGTTTACTAATTGACGAGCTTGGCGACGAGTTGAAGCCAAACCTAAACGGTAAACAACGTTATCTAGACGACGTTCTAGTAAGATCATGAAGTTAACACCATGTTTACCTTCTTTGATTTTGCTAGCGCGTACGAATAAGTTACGGAATTGACGTTCGTTTAATCCGTAGATGAAACGTAATTTTTGTTTTTCTGACATTTGCAAGCCGTATTCAGATTTCTTTCCACGGCTGTTTGGTCCATGTTGACCTGGAGCGTATGGACGACGTGCTAATTCTTTACCTGTTCCTGATAATGAGATACCAAGACGACGAGATTGTTTCCATGATGGTCCTGTATAACGTGACATTAAAAATTCCTCCAATAAATTGTTTTGGAGTAAAATAATCCGTTGAAAAATTCATATCCGTGTAGTTCGTTCTTCAATCTTCACCTTCGCAGCCGCGGTTACACAATTGAACCAATACTGGCAACGAACTGGGGACGGGCTATTATTCTTCTGCTGCATTATTTTACACAAACGTCAGTATAACGGAAAAGAGCGGGCAGAGTCAAGTTCAAGTGTTGCTTTTTTGAAAAAAATGTGTTAATTGTTGGGTGCTGGCAAAAAACGATTGCTTTTTTCTAAGACAGCGAAAAGATTGAAACAGAATAGTGTAAGAAGCTTTTGCAAATTCTCTGAAACTTCTCTACAATGAAGGATGTCAGTACAACTTTGCCAGTTTTTCTTTACGCTTCAGCGTATTTAGAAGAATGGTGTGCGTACGAGAATCTTACGTTAGAAAAATTCGAACTTAGTTACGAGCTAGTTCGTAAAATAGTAGATAAACGCATTAGTTGAATGATATACGGCATTTGAATCGACCTAATTTTTTTATTTGAAAAAAATCTTACTTTAAAACGAATAAGGAGATTAAGGATGAACGCATTGATTTTTCCGTATCAACCCGAGATTGCGGAACCAATGGCTCGGTACATGAAGGATCTTTTTCCCTTTTGCGGAGTCAAAAAGCCGCAGCGAGCACTATTGGAACGGCCCTTTTTAAAAGAAAGCACCATGTTATCAATCGAAGAACTGATACAAGAGATTTTTCGCAACTATCGAATGAATGAACGAGAATATCAGTATTACGCGATTGATTTGGCACAAAAGAACATTCTGCGTTTTTCACTAGCGGATCTGGCGGCATTGCTTCCTTTATTAGGTGAAAAAACTTGGTGGGACAGTATTGATGCGTGGCGTAAGGTGTTTTCTACGTGGGTTTTAGCGCATCCAGCAGAGTTGGAGCAGGTGTATCGTTTTTTCTATCAGCATGAGAATTTTTGGTATCGGCGTGTAGCGATCAATTTACAGTTGATGTTTAAAGAAAGCACCGATACAGAATTGTTGGCGCAAGCGATCTTAGCGGATCTAACAACAGATGAATTTTTCATCCAAAAGGCGATCGGCTGGGCATTGCGTGACTATAGTAAGGTGAATCCTGATTGGGTAAGAGATTTTATACAGCAGCATTCATTCAGTAAGTTAGCCCTACGTGAGGGCAGCAAATACATAAAAATGGAGAGATAAATTTTGGAAAGAAAATTAATCGCACTAGACATTGATGGTACCTTGTTGAGCAGCCAAAGAAAACCTTTGGAAAGCACGATGAAGGCGTTGAAGGCATTGCGTGAGGCTGGACATTTAGTGACTATTGCGACGGGACGGTCCCGCTTGTTGGCTGGCGATGTGATTCATCAGTTAGGCTGTACGAATTACATTATTTGCAATGGTTCTGCAGGATTTTTAGATCATGAGCAGGTGTATAAGCATACGCTGGATCGTGAAGCGTTGACTCGTATGATTGATTTTGCCACGGAACGAGAGATCGACATTATGCTCTTCGGATTAGATTCTTTCGGGCGGGTAACTGATTTTGACAAGGAAAAGGTTCGCAATGCGATGTCTTCTTTTGGACAACAGGCGCCAGAGTATGAACCAGATTATTTCTCTCAACATGAAGTATACCAAGGCTGTGCCTTTTATGATCAGTCAATGGATGAGGAGTTTGAAGCGGCTTTCCCAGAATTTCGTTTGGTTCGCTGGCACGAGAATAGTGTTGATATCATTCCTAATCCTGGTTCTAAGGCACAAACGATTTTAGCTTTAGCGAAAAAAGTCGGGATCAAACCAGAAAATATCGTGACCTTTGGTGATGGCAACAACGACATTGAAATGCTGAATTTGGCGGGAACGGGTGTGGCAATGGGAAATGCTGCCAATCATGTTAAGGATGCCGCCAATCTCGTGACGGACACCAATGATCAAGATGGAATTTATAAAGCACTACGCCAATTAGAATTGGTGCATTAATAATAAACTTAAACTGCTAGAGGCTATGACAATTACTTTTGTCGTAGCCTCTTTTTTTAGAAGACAAACGCTTCACAAAAACACACAGTAGGAATTCATTTCTTTATTATTTAACAGGTCATTGCATAAATAAGCAGCAGAAGAGGAACGACTTCATTGCTTGAAAAGCTAGAAAGTAAAAATCACAAATTAAATAGTTATAAATATTATTAGCTCTTTTTTTAACATTTCTTCTATTAATTTTATTTGTTTTTTTAATATTATTAGATGTGTTGTTAATTTCTTTAATCATGTTGACGAAAAGGGTTAATTCCGTTTATCATATATGTAATACGCGTTTTTTTATTAATCAAAAATGAAACATATGGGAGGAAAAAGCATGAAAAAAATTAGGGGATTTAGTGGGTTGATTTTATTGAGTAGTCTATTAGTAACATTGACTGCCTGCTCCGGCGGTGGCGACACAAAAAAAGCGAATGAGAAGGAAAATACAGCCCAAACATCAAAAGTTGAAATGAGCATTGAAGGAGGCAGCTACATCATACCTGATGGGAAAAAGGTTGATGATGAGACAGGCTTCCTAGCACTGGATATTAAAGTCAAAAATAAGTCAAAAGAGAAATTGGATGTTTCTTCTAACGATTTCGCTTTGTACGATGAAGATGGGAAGAAGGTTTCTTCAGAGCACGTTTATGATTCCAATGATAACTTTAAAGTTATGAGTAATGAGAGCCTATCTGAGGATAAGAGCTTTACTGAGCCATTGGTATTTGAAGTCAAAAAAGATGCAAAATATGATCTACATTATGAAGCTATGTACTATTCTGAAGACGAGAAGGATGAAAGCATCGAGCTGAAGCTTGATACAAAAAAATACAATGACGACACCAAGGCGGTACAAGCGCTGGTAAGTCAATATATAACGAAAGTCTTTTATAATTCTGACGAAGTGAAAGAAGAAGATAAGAAGGCGGCAGGGAAACTTGAGTTAGCCAATGATCTAGAAGCGGAAAGCAAAACCTTTAAAGAAGACAGCGTCAATAGCTTGAAGGAAGATTTTACAAACTATGATCCTTCAACAGCAGAGTTGGAAAAGGTTATAACTCAACTTCAACAGACCAATGCTGAAAAGGGCAAGGTAACTTACAGCTTTAAAGAATTCTTCCCAGAATCAGCAGTCATCTACGTACGTCCAGAAATGGTCTTTTTGGATGATGTTGATACCGAATCAATCATAGACAAATTCGTAGAAGAGAATGAAGGTAAATACACTGATTATACTAGTGTGCGTCGAGATGCAGAAAAATATTTATTGCAGGAATTGCCTGGAAAGATCAATGAAGCACCAATCAACACCGATGAAAATATGAATGGTGAAGGTTATCAGGTGAAGTTAGAGAAAAAAGACGGTAAGTGGGAGATCAATTCCGCAAATGAAAGTCGAAATTATCATTTCAAATCAATGAAAGAGGCCTTCAGAGGCGGGCTTAATGACTAAAAAGACTGGAATGCTGGCAACGATCGTATTAGTCATCGTGATCCTATTCAGCTTTGTCAGCTATTCTAGATATAAAAATAGTGTAGATGCTACGGTGGATCGTTTAGCGACTGCACTGATTGAAAATGATGAGACGTTAATCAAGCGGTACATGCCTAGCTACTCAAATAAGAAAAAAATCAGCAAAGACGCACAAGTTCTTTTTCAACAGCAGGTAAAAAAGCTGAAAAAAAAGCAGATCACTAAGCTTTTAAAAAAGGATGAATATTTTTCGATTGAAGAGGGAGCTTCCTTTTTAAAGCCAGCTAAAATCTATCCAAATGCACGATTTCTTATTGTAGAATTGCCTAAAGGTACCGATCTTCGAACCACGATCCAAGCACAGGAGGTTTCTGGAGATTTCGTTGAGGACTGGAATAAATATACTTATGGTCCTTTTTTACCAGGAACATACAACGTAACCTATGAAATGGCGCATCCGAAATTTGGCTCAAAAAAGGTTCAAGAGCAGGTTGATCTCAAAGCAGAGGATCAGCGGCTGACAGTGAAAGAGAATAGCCTGTATGAGAACAATCAAGGGTTCCAAAAGCATCTACTAGCATCAGTCGTCAATTATTTTGATTCCTTCAATCAAGGAATTCGCGATGGTTTGAATGTTTCGCAGCTAATCGCTTCTAAATCACATAAGGAAAAGCTGCAATTGAGTTTTGCAGAACTAAAGCCTTACTTGAAAAGCTTTGACCAGCAATTTCAGTCAATCAAGCTCAATTGCGATTCAATTTCGGTGAATACAGGACAAACAAAAGCTCAATTCGATGTCTATATCGATCTCAAGCGTTCGATGCAATTAGTCGAGGAAGTTGGGATTGATGAGGCATTGACGACGGATGCACAAAACGCAATCGCGAGCCTTGTTTATGATGAGGAACAGAAAAAATGGCTAGTCGATGATTTGGATTTCAGTACCTACCAACAGGACCCTAAGAATTGGGAGCATGTTCAAAGCTATCGTGCAAAAAGCGAGCAGAAGGCACATTGGGATAAAGACGATACGGTTGAGGTTGTTTAATAATGAAAAACTGCGAGTGCGTTGCTGCTCGTAGTTTTTTTATTTTTAAATTGCTTACAGCAAGTCGAATGGAATCTTTTATTTTCAAGCAAAAACAACTATAATAAGACAAGATGCTTAACTAGAGAAGGGGAAAAAAAGTGCGCTTACTATTCATTGGGGATGTTGTTGGTTCATTAGGTCGGCAGATGTTGAGTGACTATTTACCGCGTTTAAAGAAAAAATACCATCCACAGTTGACGATCGTTAACGGTGAAAATGCGGCGGCAGGCCGTGGCATTACAGAAAAAATCTATAAGAAATTTTTGCAAGATGGGGTCGATGTAGTTACCATGGGGAACCATACGTGGGATAATAAAGCGATTTTTGACTTTATCGCTGACGCGAAAAAAATGATCCGACCAGCAAATTTTCCAGAAGGCGTACCAGGTAAAGGCCATTTATATGTGAAGGTGAATGAGTTGGAGCTGGCGATCATCAACTTGCAGGCGCGTTCATTTATGACCGATTTGGATGATCCTTTCCGCATTGCTGATCAGCTGATTACGGAGGCGCAAAAACGTACACCGTATATCTTTGTAGATTTTCATGGCGAAACCACCAGCGAAAAGCAAGCGATGGGTTGGTTTGCGGACGGACGCGTTTCAGCTGTAGTTGGAACCCATACCCATGTCCAAACCAATGATGGCCGTATTTTACCAAAAGGGACGGCATATCTGACCGACGTCGGGATGACCGGTCCATATGATGGCATTTTAGGCATGAAAAAGGAACCGATCATTGAAAAGTTTTTAACGGCATTGCCGCAACGGTTTGAAGTGATTGAAGAAGGGCGCACCGTATTGTCCGCTTGTGTGATTGATATTGACAAAAATGGTCATGGACAAAAAATCGAAACGATCTTAATCAATGAAGATCGTCCATTTAGAGAATAGAAGCAGAGGGATAAAATGAATTTAACAAATGAAGCCGCCGTCGAAGCGGCTTTATCTCATTTAACAGCATTATTAGGTGAAAATGAAGTGATCACTCGTTTCCAGCAGCTTCAAAAGCGAGTAGCGGAAAACGACACGCTTCAGCAATTGGAAGAAGGCATCAAAGCTGCACAAAAAGACGCGGTTCAGTTTGCTCATTATGGCAAACCAGAAGCCGAACGGGAAGCAATGAAAGAAGCGGATCGTCTGACTAAGGAGTTTGATCAGCATCCGTTAGTAATCGCCTATCGTGAACAACTTTATGAAGCCAATGATCTGCTTCAGCATCTGACCACAATGATCCAAAAAGAAGTCAATGCAGCCTTAGAAGCAGATGAAGTTACAGGGGAGGGAGCGCAATAATGCCTCAAAAAACGAAGAACACACCAATGATGGAACAATATTTGGCGATCAAGGACCAATATAAAGACGCCTTTTTATTTTACCGATTAGGGGATTTTTATGAACTCTTCAACGAAGACGCGATCAAGGTTTCGCAGTTGTTAGAGCTGACCTTGACCAGTAGAAATCGGAATGCAGACGACCCGATCCCCATGTGCGGCGTACCGCATCATTCTGCTCAGGGCTATATCGACACCTTAGTCGAACAGGGCTACAAGGTTGCTATTTGTGAACAAATGGAAGACCCGAAGCAGGTAAAGGGCATGGTCAAACGGGAAGTTGTCCAATTGATCACACCAGGAACACTGATGGAAGGCAAAGGTATCGAAGCCAAAGCCAATAATTTTCTGACTGCTGTTACCCAAGTCAAAGACAAGTTCGGTTTTGCTTACGTTGATCTTTCAACCGGTGAATTAAAAACAGCGCTACTGCATGATGAAGAAGCCGTAATGAATGAAGCGACGGCTTTACAAACAAAAGAAATTGTTTTAGGCAGTGAAATCCCTGAAGGTTTGCAGAAAAATCTTGCGGAACGACTTGGCTTGGTCTTTTCAAGGCAGGAAACGATCGAGGACAATGCGGAATTCAGCTTTCTGACCGCCGATATCACAGATGAATTAGAAAAAGAAGCGACTGGCAAACTACTGACGTATTTATCTGTCACACAAAAACGCAGCTTAGGCCATATCCAAAAAGCAGAAGAATACCAGCCGGAGCATTTCTTGAAGCTGGACTATTTCTCAAAAACCAACTTGGAATTGACTCGTTCGATTCGAACAGGCAAAAAGCAGGGCACTCTTTTGTGGCTGTTGGATGAAACAAAAACCGCGATGGGCGGTCGATTATTGAAGCAATGGATTGATCGTCCATTGATCCAAAAGCGTCAGATCAACGCACGTCAAGCGATGGTTTCTTCCTTATTGAATGCTTATTTTGAACGGATGGATCTGAATGAATCCCTCACAAAGGTTTACGATCTGGAACGTTTAGCTGGTCGAGTGGCCTTTGGCAATGTCAATGGCCGTGATCTGATCCAATTGAAAACTTCTTTGATGCAGGTACCCCAGATCCGTCAGTTATTGACTGGCATCAACCAAGGCGAGTGGAATGATTTATTGGTGGATATGGAACCAATGGATGATTTAGTGGATTTGATTGAAAAAGCGATCAAGGACGAAGCGCCGCTGCAAATTACTGAAGGCAATGTCATTAAGGATGGCTACAACGAGCAGTTGGATCAGTACCGTGAGGCTATGACCAACGGGAAAACGTGGTTGGCAGAATTAGAAGCACGTGAACGTGAAGCTACTGGAATTAAAACACTAAAAGTCGGCTACAATCGCGTATTTGGTTATTACATTGAAATTACGAAATCCAATCTTGCTAACTTAGAAGAGGGCAAATATGAACGGAAACAGACTTTAACCAATGCGGAACGCTTTATTACGCCAGAATTGAAGAAATTAGAGACCTTGATTTTGGAAGCCGAAGAAAAATCTGTTGCGCTAGAATATAACCTCTTCCTAGAAGTTCGCAATGAAGTTAAAAAGGCCATTACCCGCTTGCAGAAACTTGCAAAAAGCTTGAGTGCGACAGATGTCTTGCAAAGCTTTGCGACTGTCAGTGAACGTTATCAGTATGTACAGCCGACGATGGAGGTTGGGACACATAACCTGCAAATCAAAGAAGGTCGCCATCCGGTCGTGGAAAAGGTTCTGGGACATCAGGAATATATTCCAAATAGTGTTCACATGAGTCCTGATGAGATGCTCCTGCTGATTACTGGACCGAATATGTCCGGTAAAAGCACCTACATGCGTCAGCTTGCTTTGACAGTAATTATGGCGCAAATGGGCTGTTTTGTTCCAGCGGAAAGTGCCGAACTGCCGATTTTCGATCAAATCTTTACCCGCATCGGTGCCAGCGATGACTTAATCGCCGGCCAATCGACATTTATGGTGGAAATGATGGAGGCCAATCAGGCACTGCGTCACGCGACACCAAACAGCTTGATTTTATTCGATGAATTAGGACGGGGAACAGCGACGTATGATGGGATGGCGTTAGCACAAGCGATTATTGAATATATCCATAAAAATGTGAAGGCCAAAACGCTATTTTCAACCCACTATCATGAGTTGACGGTGTTAGAAGAAAGCCTGCCTCAATTAAAAAATGTTCACGTTGGCGCGGTCGAGCAAAACGGCGAAGTCGTCTTCCTGCACAAGCTGATGGATGGACCCGCAGATAAAAGCTACGGGATTCATGTCGCGAAAATCGCTGGGATGCCCACCGATCTGCTTTCTCGCGCAGCGACGATTCTATCCGCTTTAGAATCTGATGCGCCTGTGCAAAAAAATGCGGAGATTGTTGAAGAAACCGAGCAGCTTTCGTTATTTAGCGAGGTGTCAACTGCTGAACTTGGTGTAGTCGACAGTATCAAGAAAGCCAATCTACTTGAAATGAACCCGATGGAAGCATTAAACTTCCTATACGAGTTACAAAAACGGATTTAAACAAGGGGGAATTCGATGGGAAAGATCCAAGAATTATCCGAACGCTTAGCCAATCAGATCGCCGCAGGAGAAGTCGTCGAAC
>Ga0334884_1000034_pt1 | contig 232324 bp, 225 predicted proteins | sample GraSluR1_MG_7_FD_207215 | JGI IMG/M metagenome (GOLD analysis project Ga0334884, IMG submission 207215) | Sludge microbial communities from methane-producing bioreactor in Wageningen University, Netherlands - Granular Sludge_12_05 R1 | ecosystem: Engineered > Bioreactor > Anaerobic >... | reverse complement strand
CCCTGGAAATGCGCATGAAATGCGGCATAGGCAAATGTGGCCGCTGCAATATCGGCAGCGAGTACATCTGCCTGGACGGCCCGGTCTTTAACCTGGCTCAGCTGCGGCAGCTGCCCCAGGAGTGGTAAGCAGTTCGAATCAACAAATTGTATTAAGGGGTCAGGCAATGCATATTGATTTATATTGCATAAGTCATAGGCATTGCCTGACCTTGGTTAACTGTAATTATCTCTAGAAGGGAAGCGGAATTACTGTAGGATGATCCAAAGACAAAATCTTTTCTTTAAGTTAAAATTACTACATAAAGCAGGTTCAAATGTCGGAAAAAATCTGTTATTTGACTAAGCAAGGAAATACTTATAAGGAGAGATGCTGTTATGGAAACCGATAATAAAGAGGGCAGAAGCTTCAGGGATAAGTATCTTAATAAAAAGGCAGTTCTGATAGTAATGGGAGCGCTTGTTTTGCTGGGAACGGTTGCCGCGGGCGCTATGTTAAAAGCCAGTGAAAACCCTTCTTTCTGCGGACTTTGCCATATAATCAAACCTTATTATGAATCCTGGAATACGGGGATGCTTCTGGACAACACCCATGCTCAGGCTCAGATCGAATGTCTTGATTGTCATCACCGGACCATTCCGGAGAAGGCTATGGAAGGAATGAATTTCATTATCGGCAATTATACTCTCCCCCTGGAAGGACCTCCGGGAGATCGAGCCATGTGTTTGGCTTGTCATGCGGAAGATGGAGAGGGCAGCAGCTGGGATGAAATAAAAGCAGCCACCAATTTCGAGCAATCCAATCCTCATGATTCACATAACGGGGAACAGAATTGCAACGAATGCCACAGCATCCACGATACATCGGAAGTATACTGTGCCCAGTGCCATCTGTTCGGCTGGTACGACGAACTGGATGAATCCTGGGAAAGCTGGTAAAACATAGGGGTCAGGCAGCATGATATTAGATTGATTATAAATCAATGCTGCCTGACCCCGGTTTGATTAAAAAATTGAACCGCCAAAAACAAATCCCAGATAAAAGACTCCTACAATAGCTATGACATGCCACACCCACCATCCAGCTTTAAGAAAACGAAAGGTGCCCATATCATATCCCTGGGGGCTATCCATCTGACTTATACCTTCTGTTGACCTGCGTTCCTCTTCCATAACCCAACCTCCTCTGGCGGAAATATTTAATAATACTATTGCCCGCCAGCACAATATTTATGTAATATCCAGGGAAAAAAACACAATTACATTTGACAGGGCGGATAATATCTTTAAAATGTATATAGTTGCGTATATTGCACAATCATGTGCACATAAAGGAGGAATATCTTTGCATGAAATACGGAGGGATCTGCTTAACCCTACCCTGAAAGATGTATTGGAGACTTTCCGGCTGGATAAAAATTATGTTTATGGCCGGGGGAGTAATTTGATTGATGAACAAGGCGTGGAGTACCTGGACTTTATTGCCCAGTATGGTGCGGTGCCTTTTGGATATAACCCTGATTTTATCTGGGATCGCCTGGAAGAGGTTAGAAGGAGAAGTCTGCCCAGCCTGGTGCAGCCTTCTATTCCCGGGGAGGCCTTGAAACTGGCTAATATGCTGGCAGAATGCAGCCCGGGAGATTTAAGCTATTGCACCTTCTGCCAGAGCGGAACTGAGGCGGTGGAAGCCGCAATTAAACTGGCCCGCTCTACTACCGGAAAGGAATTAATCATATCGACAGAAAACAGTTTTCATGGGAAAACCCTGGGGGCTTTATCTGCAACCGGGAAGGGATCTTACCAGACTCCATTCCGGGCACCGGCTCCGGGTTTCATGAAAATATCCTTCAATGATCTCCAGGCTCTCGAGGCCGTTCTGCAGGCACACCCGGATAAAGTGGCAGCCTTCATTGTTGAACCGGTGCAGGGTGAGGGCGGCATAGTAACTGCCCGCCCTGGTTATATGAAGGGTGCTCAGGAAATTTGCCACAAATATGGGATTGTGTTTATTGTAGATGAGATTCAGACTGGTCTGGGCCGGACCGGGAAATTGTTTGCCTGCGAGTATGAGAATATTGAACCGGATATAATGCTGCTGGCCAAAGCCCTGGGAGGAGGAATCCTGCCGATCGGAGTTTGCATAAGCTCACCTCGAGTCTGGAATGATGATTTTGGAATGCTGCACAGTTCCACCTTCGCTAACAACCAGGTTAGCTGTTCGGTAGGAATTGCGGTACTGGAGCGTTTGGAGGCCAATAACCGGGAACTGATAAGGGAAGTAGCCGCCAAAGGCAGTTATCTTATAAAAAGACTGCAGGACATATCAGCCGAATATCCGGGGGTAGTTAAAGAAATAAGGGGCAGCGGACTGATGATAGGGGTGGAGATCAATGAACTGACCGACTGCGGTTCCTTTGATATGACTTACCTGGCTGATTGTGAGGGCTTTACTGCTCTGGCAGCCGGATTCTTGCTTAACATCTATAATATCCGGCTGGCTCCTTATCTTAATAGTTCCATGACTCTTCGATTGGAGCCCACTTTGACTATCAGCTATGAAGAAATAGATCGGGCGGTTGAAGCGCTGGCGGTGGTATTCAAGATACTGTACAACCGTGATTACTCCAAGCTTTATCGTCATCTTATCGGGGATTATCAGAAACCAGAACATATCATCGACTACCGGGGTGTCAGCAGGAGTATCAAATCTTCCAAGCTAAAACCGGGAGAAAGTGCAAGGGAAAAATTTGCTTTTATCATCCATTATGCAGCTCCGGAAGATGTAGTTTTGAACAATCCCTCCTTTGCCGCCTACAGTCGGGATGAGATTTACCAGCTGATGGAATGGCAGAGCAAAACCAAGGAAGCAGGGCTGGTCTGCCACATGCCTGCGATAAGATCATCGGATGGGACAGTAGCTGAAGGATGGCTGATTGGAGTTCCCTTTGGAGCTAGGGAAATTATGTCATTGCCCCGGGAAGAAACCAGTGAGGTTATTAAGCAGGCAGTAGATATGGGACGAGAACTAGGGGCCAAAATTGTAGGCCTGGGAGCTTTGAGTTCGGTGGTTACCAGAGGAGGTCGGGCTGTACAGGGCCGAGACATCAGCATAACCAGCGGTAACAGTTTCACAGTACTTATGGCTATGGAGGCTCTGGTTATGGGTGCACAAAAGATGCATATCGATCTGGCTAAAGCCCGGGGAGCAGTGGTAGGTGCCACCGGTTCCATTGGACGCGCTTGTGCCTTGTTGTTATCAGAGCGTATATCCCATATAGTAGTTCTGGGCAATCCCGAACACGTGACCAGCAGTAAAAATCGACTGGCATCTTTGCTGCGGGATATGTACCGGAAAGCTTTCCAGAGATATAAAGCTGGACAATTGGAGGGCTTGAGCAATTGGGTAGACTCAATAGTACAAGCTCTCACCCTTACCGACTCACCGGAAGCCAGACAATACCTGGAGCAAATGCTGGATGAAGACAATATTAATCCAGGGCTCATGGAAGATATATGCAACTATCTCAAGCTGCCTTTGCCGTTAACCAGCAGTCTGGACATTGCTGCCACACTGCCCCAGTGCAGCATGGTCATAGCAACCAGTAATTCCCCGGAGTTTCTGATCTTTCCTGAAAATCTTCGCCCGGGTTCGGTAGTATGTGATGTTGCCCGGCCTGCCGATGTAGCTCCCGAATGCTACCAAGAGCGCAACGATGTTTTAATCCTGGAAGGCGGACTGGTCCAGTATCCTGATACGGTTTCCTTTGGGCCTAACCTGGGATATCGCGAGGGAGTAAACGTGGCCTGTCTTACCGAAACTATATTGCTGGCTCTGGAGGCTGACTATCAGGACTACAGCATAGGAAGCAAGATGCCCCTGGAAACCATTGAGTACATGAGACACCTGGGTCAAAAGCATGGGTTTGGGTTGGCCGGACTGAAGATGGGAAACCGAGAGATAAGTGATCAGGAGATCGAAGAAATCTATCGCAGCTCCCTGAAGGGATTGGAAAGGCCCTAAATATAATAAGATCAGTCTTAATAAGCTATTTGCTATCCTTTGATTAGCCAAAATCATTGGGTCTGCTGAATCCCTTACTTGCATTTGCCTTTGGTTATTAATACAATATACAGGTACAGGGATGATAAAATCACAGACGGGCATATCAAGGCTGCAGATGAATGGATTATTTCCCGTATCTGGCAGCGGTGAATGTTCAGCCCAAGCTTAGATGAGCAAGTACAAACAGGAGAGGATCATCCCCGCGCTGGCCGGGACATTGATTGGGGGGGAGCAGGCTTGGATTTAACTGAAATAATTATAAGCAAAAGCGGCAAATGGTATTTTGGAACGGCAGAGATGTTTCGCCGCAATATCCTTAATATATTGGCTGCGCATATCGAAAGAAATGATGACGGCAGCTATTGTATTAAGCTGGGCGACGACGTTAATCCGATTACGGTTGAGGATGTGCCTTTTCTGGCCAGTGGATATGTACAGGAGGATGATGGTACAGTCAAGCTGGTCTTCCATGATCTTCAGGAAATGGTGCTGGACCAGGAGCAAAAGATTTATTTCAAGGGAGATGTACCTTATATAAGCTTCCGCTGGCCGGCAGACACCAGACTGAGTCGGGGTGTTTACTGGAAGCTGAGCGATTATTTTGACTTTCGGGGTCAGGAGGTATATATAGTGCCGGCCTCTGTGCGGGATATTAACTAAATACACTTAAGCAAACCCAGGAGTATGGATATGAAAAAACTTCGAAAACCCTTCCGTTTTCGAAGTTTTATTGTTACAGGCGGGATCTGTTAGGCGGCCGGAAAAAGTCCGGGGGATAGGTAAGCAGTTCATCAATTTGTTGCAGCATGGCCTCCTTGTCCCGGGGAATGAGACCATTGACATTGGCATAATTCGCCATATGATCACTCAAGAGAACACTGCCCTCACATTCCAGGTTTTCAATTAACAAGCGGATCTCCTGCATTGCTTGGTGAGCGGTTAACAGCTGGAAGGATCCCCGCAAAAAGTCTTCATATAATGGGGTGCCCGGGTATGGAACCAGAGTTCTTATACGAATAAAATCGGGACTGAACTGGTTAAGGGTTTTTGCACTGTTTATTGCATGTTCCCGGGTTCTCTCCAGGCCGCCGACTCCGGTGAGGTAATACTCACTAACCTGTATGCCGGCCTCTTTGAGTTTTAGTCCGGCGGCAATAATCTCTTCCGAGGTAGTTCCCTTGCATATTCTAGCCAGAGTGATGTCGTCTCCGCTTTCCATACCAGTATGCACCCGTCGCAGGCCGGCCTGGTACAAGCGCCTTAAATCTTCCAGACTCTTCTTGTTCACAAAGCGGGAAGAGCCATAGATGGTAATGCGGCTGAGATGAGGGAAAAGTTCCCCGGCATATTCAAATATTTCCACTAACTGGTTGGTTCGCATAACTATGGTATTGCCATCGGGGAAGAATAAGGATTCGATATACTCTCCATAATGATTACGTGCGGTCAGCAGGTCTTCTTTAATATCCTCCACCGGGCGGATTCTAAACTTCACATCCTTATACATATTACAAAATGCACATTTATTATGAGGGCAGCCTATGGTTGCTTGAATCAGTAAACTGCCGGCTTCACTGGGCGGACGGTAGACAGTACCTTCGTATCTCATTGATTAACCTCCTTTAAAATAAAGATAACAAATCCAGGGCATATTTTAAAGCTTCCGAGCATGAGATGATAAAAAATGCTAGTTGAATTATACTGAAGGAGGAGGTATATTTTAAACTAAGGTATTGGCAAAAGGAGGACATTATGCCCGTCAGAGCAATAATAGTTGACGATGACCATAAAGAGAGAATTGTACTGAGATACTTGCTGGAACAAGTCAAAGATGTAATAATCGTGGGAGAGGCAGTCCATGGTTTGGAAGCTTTGATGCTTTGCCAGGAGAAAAAAATAGATTTGGTATTCCTAGATATCACCATGCCCGAAATGGATGGCTTGGAAACAGCGGCGAGACTGATGGAAATGAAGGACTCCCCGGCTATAGCTTTTATAACCGCCCAAACCGGCATGGCAGTTGCGGCCTTTGAACTGGGGGCTTTGGATTATATTGTAAAACCTATTGAACAGAGCCGAATTGAAAAGACTATCGGCAGGGTGAAGGAAAGAATAGCTCACCGAGATTACATAGAAGAGATGGTTAGGCAGAGACTGAGAAACCGGATTGACTACATTATGGCCAAGTATAATGAGGATGAACTACTGATAAAACGCTTGCCTATACGGGAAAAGGGGAAAATCACACTGGTAAGACATGAGGACATCATTGTATGCGAAAGCCAGGGAAAGAAAGTTTTCATTTGTACCCGAAAAGGAGGCTATCTTACCAATTATACGCTCAACCAACTAGAAAAACGCCTTTATGATACTTGTTTCTTACGAGTTCATCAGGCCTTTCTGGTAAATATGAATTATATAAGAGAAATTAAGCATTTTGGGGAAGGTTCTTATTTATTGCAGTTAGACGTATGTGAGAAGGAAATAACTTTGAGCCGGTCAAAACTACGGCTTCTGAGAGAAAAGCTGGATATATGACTGAATATACTCCCAATCATGCATAATATGCCTGGAATAACACAAAATAAACCCTGGACGCCAGTTCGGTACAAGAAAAAGAAAACTGAAAATACTGACAATAACCGATACAGGAAGGCCCTTCACGATGCCGGTCCTGTTTTTGTCATCTAAACCAACCGCAAAAATGGCTATAGATTGCTACATTTGCAACAAAGTATCCGCTATATGAAACCAAGTGCAACCAAAATAGAGAAAAAAATCACAAAATGATTTATAGTTAAAGTAAGACTAGAGGGAACGTAGAAATATTAGAGAAAGGAGGAGCAACTGCTGCATTGCAGCCGGGATATTGAACGGATGATTTGACCGGCTATTATTGATAGGTTAAAGGATAATTGGAAATAGTTATATATGGGTGCAATGTATCATAGTTCGAAAGCTCTGTTTTTTAGAATGTTGTACGGCTAAAGGAAGATCGGAGTGATGCTAATGATACCGTTTTATATGCTTGAGCGATACGAAGGGAATGAGCCCTTGTTTGAGCTGGTGACAATGTCAATGGTATCTACTTATGCTGGTGAGCCGTTACATGTCCATGCAGAGGGATTAAGGGGAACGGGCAAGACCACCATAATGAGAAGTTGCCGGGGTATCTTACCTAATATTACTAGGATCAAGGGTTGTATCTACAATTGTAACCCAGAAAATCCGCACTGTCCTAAACACCGGGATATGAGTTTAGCAGAAATAGAGGCTTTGGGAACCGAGGAGATTCCGATGCCTTTTTTGGAAATATCCCATTCAGCCAAGGTGGGAACTGTAGCGGGAAGCATTGATCTGGCCAGGCTTACCGACGCCAGCAATCCTGCCGCTCAACTGTTGCCGGGGCTGATTCCTCAAGCTCACCGGGGGATTATCTTTATTGACGAGATCAACCGATTGGCAGATACCTCTCCGGAAATTACCGATATACTGCTGGATGTGATGGGGAATAAACCGGGCCATCTACAAATAGAAGAGGCTGGACTGCCTACAGTAGATATCTCAGTCAGTGTTTCGGTTTGGGCGGCTTCCAACCCGGATGAGGATCCCGGACCACTGGAGGAGATAAGGAGACAGTTATCTGATCGGTTCGACCTGGTATGTTATATGGGCCGACCGGATTCGGTAGATGTTTTGTCTCATATGCTGGAAGAAAACTCGCATCAGCATAAAATACGCAACGCGAACAAAAGAGGCAGCGATGTCTACGATGAGAGTAAGAATGATAAATATCGGGAGGATATAATTAAATGGGCTGAGCAATATGGCCGGAGTGACATGCCGGATTTTCTGCGGAATTTCATTGCCCGCCTGTACATTAAACACAATCTGGAAAGTATTAGAGCCATAGAAGCTATGCAGCAGGGGGCAATATTGCATAGCTTGATTAAGAATCGAGACAAAGTAATGATAGCTGACGTAACCAGGATATTGCCTTTGGCACTGAAGCATCGGGTGGACGGCGACACATTGGTTAAGCTGATTAATGATGTGGAGAGCCGGGGTTCCAGGGAAGGTATTCTGAGCTTTAAGAACAAGAAGAACAAGCGAGAAGAAGAGGAAGAATATTTTCAGCAGAACGCTCGCGCGTTAAAGGATATGAGCAGGAGCGAACTGGTAAATACGGAAAAAGATTTAACACCCACTCATGGGTAGAGGCGGTGGTTTAGATGCTGGGTGAAAGTACAAATGTAGATAAAGCAGCATCAGTTGGCAATTATCTTAACCTCTATTTCGGGCAGAACCAGGGTGTGAGATTGGGCGAGAGTACGGTGGCCAGCTGTAAAGCTCATGCCCGGATGCCGGAAAAGAGGGTAAAGGGTCAGCTAAAGATACTGGTTAATCGTGACGCGGGTAAGGTGTTTCTCGATTTTGTAGAGGAAGGCCGCGTGGTGCATATAGATGTATACCACCGGCCGGGGGGCATTGATCCCAGAATTATAGCCCGGGCTATATTTGCTGCTATCGACGAGCATTATCTGGAAAAGGACCCTCAATTAAGATATGCGGAAGATGAGCGATTCAATCTGGTAATCGCTTATGCCAGCAAGATATACATTACTACCAACCAGGGCAGAGGAACCCTTTATAATTTATTACAGGATGAAGTTGATCCATTTGCCGAATATGATGAGGGATGGGATCATGTTCACATTTTGGCTCAGCTGGATCGGGAGGATTACTATCTGGTCTATATCATTGCCGAGGTAGTAGAACAGGTGGTACTGGAAAGCGGCATCAAGCTGTCCAAAGTTCGGAATATTATTCATGGCAATGAGAAACAGGCCCAGGATAGTTACTCGGGTTATATCAAACTGCCCTGGAAGCATTTAAAAGGCCAGCAGGCGCGGCACCTTCCGGACAAAGAGAATGTGAACCAGCTGATTATCAAGCTGGCCGAAAAGTTTGGCGGGGTTGATGAGATAGAGGAGTTCATGGAGAATTATTCAACCAACATATTCAAACGCAAAGGTATACAACAGCAAAAGAAAAAATGGGGGGACATCGAACACGATGTTCAGCAGCTGGAAGAACTGGGGATACTTAAAGATACTCCCCTGGGCAAGGTTCTTACCGGCAAAGGCATGAAATTAAAGGAATTTGTGATAAATCATAAGTGTGAGCTGGAAACCGAGATTCGTCGTAATACCAGGAGGATGCCCTCAGGAGGAGGGGGCCGTTTTAAAAAACTGGGACAAAATGATCGAAAGACTTCCAAGGTTGAATATACCAACCGCAATAAAACAGTAAATAATCCGGACCAGAACTGGTCGGGTGATTTGGCGGTTCCTGAAACCGTTATCCAGGCTTTGAAGAACAGTTATCTAAGAGGAGACGATCACCTTACCATTAAAAAGCAGGATCTGCACTATTATGAGAAAAAGAGCTATGTGCCGGTAGATATATGCCTGTTGATTGATGCCAGTGGGAGTATGGCCGGAGACAAGAGGCAGGCCGCCTGTTTTTTGGCCGAACATCTCTTACTGACCGGGAAAGAAAAGGTAGCAGTGGTTACCTTCCAGGAGCGGGGAAGCAATGTTGTGGTGCCTTTCACTCGCAAGCAACTGGTGCTGAAACAGGGTCTGGCTACCATAAACCCGGCCGGGTTAACTCCTATGGCGGATGGCATCGTCAGCGCTGTTAATCTTATCAAAAGCAGCAAGGTTCGCAATCCCATGCTGGTATTGATAACCGACGGCATTCCCAATATACCATTGTGGACCCTGGATGCCAAAACCGATGCACTGGATGCCGCAGCCCTGATAGCCAAGGACAAGATACGCTTTGTCTGTATCGGGGTTGAAGCCCATAGGTTCTATCTGGAAAAACTGGCGCAAAAGGCAGAAGGTGCTGTCTACCTGGTTGATGATTTAAATAAAGATAATCTTATCAATATAGTGAGAATGGAGAAGCAAACTACTTCAGAGAAGAATAAACTGGCCTAATGTCGAATTATTTTGTTTGACAATATTCGAGAATTTCGGCTAATATTTTAGTAGAGTTAGAGCGGTTACAATATTCACAAAATCTTCGCAGTAGTATTCTTGTTTTAATAACTCCTCCTTCATGTTGAGCACCTGTGCAGGTGCTCTTTCTTTTTTTAGGCACATATTAGGCATAAAAACCAGATCAGCTTCGTATCTTAGTAAAGAAACTGAGAAAGGGGGCTGGAAAAATATGGGCAGAAAAATAGTGCTGGCAGCAGCAATAGTATTGCTGGCCATCTGTCTGGCAAGCGGTGGCTGCTCGACTTTTGCCGGGGACAATAGTCTCAAGGCCTGGAAGGAATTATTGAGCTTGAGCCCGGAAGCTGAAACTGCCGACGATAATAGTGGTACAAGTCTGGAAGATTTATTGTTGGACCAGCAGCTTAAACCACAGGATACTACTGAATACATAGTACTTTCTCTCTACTATGGGGATAGGACCGGGAACAGCCTGGTATCTGAAGAAAGGCAGATCGAGAAGACAGAGGGAATCGCCCGCCGGACTCTGCAGGAATTATTAAAAGGACCGGAAAATACCGACTATATCAGCTTGTTCCCGGAAGGGACCAGACTGCTGGACATTAATATCAAAGAAGATGGCTGGTGTATAGTTGATCTGAGTTCTGAGGTAAGGCAGATAAAAGATGAGCAGCAGGAACAGCTGATGATTGATTCCCTCACCAATACTCTGGGTCAGTTTCCCACGGTGCGGCGGATAAGTTTTATGATCGATGGTCAGACGGTTGATTATCTGGGAGGTTATGTAGATCTTGCCCAACCGCTAGAAGCTCATTATAAATAAAATAATGTTCAGGCATCCAAGGGGCATAGAAGGGGCCTCCAGGGGTTTAAACCGGAACGCTGGGGATGAAATTGACATAGGATGCGGTATAGGATTGCAGGAGGACTGAAAGCTTATGCAAGAAAATTTTAATGTTAACCTGCACTGCAGCAGAAGGGGAAACCTGATCTATAACGGTGGATTTGAAGAGGGTTTGGAGGGGTGGAAGGTCAATGAGGGGGTTGATCGCGTATATGCCCCGGAGGAACCCAGTCACCAGGGATTGGCTGCTGCCCGGCTGGGATTTTCCAGTCCCTATGCCTGGTTGTATCAGGATGTCCGGAAGGTCTGTGCCGGATACTATTATCAGCTAAACTGTTATCTAATATCTGGAAGCAGTCTAGGCAACGCACCGCTTTGGATTACTCTAAGGTATCTGGACCGGCGTAAAAACGATTTGGGTCTGGCTATTGATGTAATGGTTGAACAGTTCACCCTATCTGATCATGGGTATACCAGCTTTCTCAATATAAGCAGCATTCCCGCTCCTCCGGGCGCCCGTTATGCCCGGATAGGATTTGAAATTGATACCAGTGATTCAGGGGGGCACGCAGATCTGGATGATGTGTCTTTGGTGGCACTGTAGAATTAGCAGCTGACAGTAATTGGGCATAGGAAATTAAAAGGCTGTCCTGGGTATAAGCCAGAGAAAGGACAGTCTATTTTTGTTTTTAGCAGGGATGAGCTGATGGCAGGCATAGCCCGGTGCAAGTTTATATAGAATATATCTAATAAACATGTTAAATTATTTATTGGGTTATTTTCTTAGGTCTGGGGTTGCCGTTGGTTGGTTTTTGGCGGCTTGACCTTGGACCGGAAGGTAACTGCTATTATTAAAAGAGGTGTTGATATTGGGAAAAGAAAGCCCCATCGGAATTTTTGATTCCGGAGTCGGGGGACTCACCGTAGTCAAATCTTTACTGGAACGCTTGCCCGGCGAAAGTTTCATATATTTCGGAGATACAGCTCATGTGCCCTATGGAAATAAAACTGAAAAGCAGCTTATGTCCTATGCTATTAATATTATCAATTTTCTTGTAGGCAGAGGAGTAAAAGCCGTATTGGTAGCCTGCGGAACACATTCTTCGGTTACTCTCCCCGGGCTGGAGAGTAAGTGGGAAGTTCCTATGCTGGGGGTGGTCAAGGCAGGGGCGCGTTCTGGCGCTCGCATGAGCAGGAACTATCGGGTAGGCGTCCTGGCTACTCAGGCAACCGTAAACAGCCATGCTTACACCCGGGAGATAAAGGCTATTGATCCTAAATATCAAGTTTATGAGGCGGCCTGTCATAAGTTTGTACCCCTGATCGAGGGTGGAATACTGGATGGATACCAGATCGAAGAGGCAGTTAGGGAGTATGTAGCTCCCCTGCTTAAAAATAGGGTAGACAGCTTGGTGTTGGGATGTACCCATTATCCCTTTTTATCCGATCCGATTAGAGAATTCGCCGGTGGGGACATCAAACTGGTGGATCCTTCTTATGAGACAGTAGAGGAACTGCGTCAGATTTTGATCTCGGATCATTTACTCAACGATAGCGGGGAAAGCCCTTTCCAACAGTTTTATGTCAGCGGTAATGATGAATCCTTTTATAAAGTAGGTAAATTGCTTCTTGGTGACCTGATTAATCAGGTAAAAAGATTTGACTTAAACAGCTAAAGAGCGGTTGGTTTAGAGGTGCCAAATTTGGGTCAGGATAAGATATAGATTCCTGATCAATCCCTTGCCTTAATGCCCGGCAGTGAAGGTGATAAAGGCTGCCGGCGGCAAAAGCTGAATAAGGGATATCCTGCTTCGCTCCGGGGCTTGGTCCTACAGGGAAAAAATGGACGGTAGGAAAAATAACATTTATTATATTAATTAACTGCCGATAAGTTAAGGGTGCAGGAATACGGCGGATAGATAGGAGTGTAAAATGATCAGAACAGGCAATCGCCCCAATGACCAGTTAAGGACGATAAAAATCATTCCCGGTTTCGTTAAACACCCGGATGGGTCAGTATTGATGGAAACAGGAGATACCAGGGTTTTGTGTTCTGCCATGCTGGAAGAAAAAGTGCCGCCCTTTCAGAAGGGAACCGGGAAGGGATGGATAACGGCGGAATATTCTCTTTTACCCTCATCGACCAATACCCGTACCTCCCGGGAAGCCAGCCGGGGTAAAATAAGCGGCAGGACTTCAGAGATTCAGAGACTTATCGGCAGGTCAATAAGGTCTGCGGTGGATTTGGAAAAGCTGGGAGAAAGAACCATATGGATTGATTGTGATGTTATCCAGGCAGATGGGGGCACCCGAACCGCCTCCATTACCGGGAGTTTTATAGCCCTGGCTCTGGCTCTGAAAAAATACCGGCAGGCAGGGATCATTGAAGAAATGCCTCTTAAGGACTATGTGGCTGCCATTAGTGTAGGCGTAGTAGAAGGACAGAAACTGCTGGATCTTGATTATATTGAAGATTCCGGTGCTGAGGTGGATATGAACGTAGTCATGACCGGCAGCGGAAAATTCGTAGAAATACAGGGCACCGCTGAGGGACAGGTATTCAGTCGTGAGGATCTGGATGAACTGCTGGCGCTGGCGCAAAAGGGTATTTATGAGCTGATTGCCTGGCAGAAAAAGATTATAGGAGAATAAAATCATGCCCCAACTCCTGCTGGCAACGCGGAATAACAAGAAAAAAACGGAGCTGCAACAGCTATTAAGCAAAGCTGATTTAACGCTGCTAACTCTGAATGATATTGAGGAAATACCGGAAATAGTGGAAGATGGGTCCAGCTTCGAAGAGAACGCAATAAAAAAGGCTCGGGAGACAGCAGCTTGGAGCGGATATGTCTGCCTGGCTGATGATTCCGGCCTGGTAGTCGATGTCCTGAATGGCCAGCCGGGCATATTTTCGGCTCGATTTGCCGGGGAGGATGCTACGGATGAAAGCAACAATGAAAAATTGCTGGATATGATGAGAGGCATTGAAGAGGGGTGCAGAACCGCAAGGTTTGTATGTGTTATAGCCATCAGCACCCCGGACGGAAAAACCGAGACAGTCTGTGGATGCTGTGAAGGCAGGATTGCTCTGGCTCCTGGTGGATCAGAGGGGTTTGGCTATGACCCCCTGTTTATTCCAGTGGGATACGATAAGAGTTTCGGAGAATTGCCGGCTCAGATTAAGAACACCATCAGCCATCGGGCAGTGGCTCTGGCCAGGTGCGTGCCCAAGCTGGAAAAGCTGCTGGGATAACCGGATTAGAGAAGAGGAAATATCGATGTTGATCGCTGTAACCGGCGATACTCATGGCCGGGTAGATGTGGTGAAGCGCCACTTAAAGCTTTGCAAGCCTGATTACTTGATCCACACCGGAGACTTTTATTCGGATGGCAGCAGGCTGGCCCGGCAGCTGGGACTGGACTTTACCGGAATCAGGGGGAATTGCGATACCAATCGAAAGGGTAAGCTGATAGAGGTGGTGGAGTTGGATCATCACCGATTTTGTGTATTGCATGGGCACCAGCATCGGGTAAAGCACACCTTAAATGATGTTTACTATTATGGCCTGGAGATGGAGGCCGAGGTTCTGGTCTTCGGACATACTCATGTGCCCTGCTGTGAATTCCAGGATGGGATCTGGCTCCTGAATCCGGGCAGTCCAAGTTTGCCTAGGTTAGGTTATGGAGCCAGTTATATCCTGATCAAAACTGGAAAAGGAATTATCCAACCGGAAATAGTTGCCCTGGAATCTTAGCTGAATTAATCCGAATTTACCACCGGTCTGCCGGCGAGTTTATCAGTTTGATCAGAGCAAGGAGGGTAAGGCGGGTTAGGTAATTAACGATAAGCTGTGTTTGGAGGGAAATAGAATGAGTGGAATAATGGAAGCAAAACTATTAAAAGGCAAGCCACTGGCAGATCAGATTTTGCTTGAGACTGCCGGGCGATTGAATCAACTAAAGGAAAAAGGGATCTGCCCCTGTCTGGTCACCATAGAAGTAGGATCGGATCCGGCCTCGCGTTATTATCTGGAAAACCAGAGAAGAACTGCGGAGAGAGTGGGTATCAGGTATGAATCCAGGCAGTTGCAGGATAAGATAACCCGTGAGGAGATGCTGGCGGCCATAGAAGAGATAAATATGGATCCCGGCATAAATGGACTTATTATCAATCTGCCCTTGCCCGGGCACCTGCAAGTAAATGAGATGCAGTGGAGCATTAGCAGCGCCAAGGATGTGGAGGGAGTAACCCCTCAGAATCTGGGCTTGATGTTTTTGGGAGCAGAGGGTTTGAAACCATGTACGGCTTTGGCTATCACCGAGTTAGTCAAATCCACCGGGGCAGACCTCAAGGGCAAGGAAGTTGCTGTCATCGGTCGCAGCAGCATTGTCGGCAAACCGGTAAGCATGCTGCTGCTGGCAGAAAATGCCACCACCACTATATGTCATTCTTTTACTTCCAGGGCCGGGATGTTGGCATCCCATGTCAACCGGGCGGATATCGTGGTAGCGGCTCTGGGAGTACCGGAGTTTATAAAAGGAGAATGGATAAAAGAAGGGGCTATTGTTATAGATGCCGGAATTAATGAAGTGGATGGTAAGATGGTAGGAGACGTGGAATTTGAAACCGCTGCCGCCCGGGCAAGCTTGATAACCCCGGTGCCAGGAGGGGTGGGTCCGGTAACCACCGCACTGCTTATGAAGAATACGGTTGATGCGGTTTATATGCAGCTGGGTCTATAGACCTTTGTTGCTTGTTTTTGATGAGTGTAAATAGCGGAAGATGCTTTGACAAGCCGAGGACCTCGTGAATAGAGGTCCTTTGTATTTATCGGTTTTGACCTGCCCGCTGTTCTCTGTCGGAACGCTTGGGCAAATACTAATTCAGCGACAGCATCTGCTGCAAAAGCCGGTCCAGAGTTTCACGGCGATTTCTGTACTGATCCGGCAGCTGCCAGATATGCTTTCCTATCCGGGGAAGATCATAGATGGCACTGCATTTGGGCACCAGATCGGCTATTTTGTCCTCTCCATAGCGTTCCATTAGAGAAAACAGCACTTCACTGTTATGGCTCCATTCTTTGGCATTGATAATAGTAGGTATGATCAGGGCTATGCTGTTTGAATCGGCTGTGCAGTCTATTTTCTGATCCAGATCCGGTATAGCCTTAATATCTTCAGCTCTCAAATCGGTGCAAACAGCAATCAGGTCAGCCTGACCAATCATTGGCCGGTATTCGAAAAAATCCATGCCGGTGTCGATGATCAACCAGTCATAGGCTTGAAAAATATCCAGATCAAAAGCTTGATTGGATATCCGGGTCAGGTCGAATCCCATATCTCCAGCCGAGACAAGCTGCTCGGGCACCAGGCCGTCTTCATCCAGGTTAAACCACTGCATAAGCAGAGCCGGATCTCCGGTTTCTATTAGCATGGTTCTATACCCCATTCGGGTAAGACCGACAGCCAGGTTTACTGCAATAGTTGTTTTGCCCTGGGTGGGGAAGGCAGATGAGATAAGCAGTGATTTCATAGCAGCACCTCCAGTTTAGAATAATTTGTCTAGTACAAGTATAACCTAAACACAGACTTATGCGGAAAAACATGGGAATTAATGAAAGTTTTTGCCGGACCTGCACTTAACCGTAGGTTATCGGTTCTCAGCCGCACAATGAAACAAAAAGCAGCAGGCGCACCTGCTGCTTTATTATTAAGGGCTTGGAAGGATTTTTTTTATATGGGTTATAACTTAGATGTCTCTGGTCCAGAGGGAAGCCATAGCAGCACCGCCGCCTACGCACAGGGACGCGCCACCGTTGGTAACACCCAGTCTTTCCATTTCATAATATAGGCTGACAATAATTCTCAAGCCGGTGCATCCTACCGGATGTCCCAGGCCGATTCCGGAACCATTGTTGTTGATGTTGCCAACTTTATCCAGGGACCCCATGTTGAGCTCAATACCGGCTTCTTCCTTTATCATCTTGCCTACGCCAATTACCTGAGCTGCAAAAGCTTCATTGATTTCCCAGTAATCTATCTGGTCATAGTTCATGCCTGCCAGTTTCAGCGCCTTGGGAATAGCTACTGCCGGTCCCAGACCCATAACCTTGGCATCTACGCCCTCGCTGCAGATGCTGATCAGTTTCATCAGCGGCTTGATGCCTAGTTCTTCGGCCTTTTTCTTGGTCATAAATACGGCTGCCGCCGAAGCGTCATTCAACCCGGAGGCATTAGCCGCAGTCACTACACCGCCCTTCTTGAAGGCAGGGGATAAGCGGGCCATAGCTTCCATGCTGGCACCTCGAATAGGATGTTCATCAGCCTCAAACACTATCTCCTTTTTGCCCTTTTTCACCGTTACCGGAACTATTTCCCTTTTGAAGCGCCCTTCCTCATTGGCTGCGACTGCACGGGTATGGCTCATAAGTGCCAGTTGGTCGCATTCTTCTCTTTGGATTCCATATCTTTCAGCAATGTTTTCTGCGGTTACACCCATGTGGACACCGCCGGCAAGTTTACATACCAGCCCGTCTGTCAGCATGGCATCCTGCAGTTTTCCATCACCCATTCTATAACCCCAACGGGCGTTCTGTGCGAGATAAGGAATATTGCTCATGCTTTCAGTCCCAACTACCACTGCGATATCAGTTTTGCCCAGCATCAGGTTGCCGGCGGCAATATCGACTGCCCGCATGGCGGAAGCACAGTTCTGATTGACCATCATGGCGGCTGACCGATCAGGCAAACCGGACTCGATGGCTACTATACGAGCAGGACAGGAGCCATTGCCATGGTGCAGGCACATTCCCAAAACCAACTCATCGACTGTGGATGCATCGACGCCGGCCCTTTTAAGAGCTTCAGCTATGACGATATTGGACAGATCGTTTGCTCTTACTCCTTGCAGGGTTCCGCCATAATCACCGATAGGTGTTCTGCACGCGCTTACCATTACCACTTCATTAATTGACATAAAACATAATCCCCCTTTAAACATTTTTCCCATACTGCTAAACCATTACCACTCAAGGTAAATATTCTAGGTATCCAGAATAAAATCCTGCTCAGATAAGAGAAATACCATTAGTCTGTCAAGACTAATGGTAATCATATATTTTAAGACGATTCAGCTTTTTTGCAGTTAAAACGAGGCTAAAAGAAGCCCCTCTGCCTTACGCGGGCAGGTTCTGCAGCAATAATACGGCGGCTTGTGGTATAATAAAAAGAACCTTGTGCGAGGGAGGAATATGGATGGAAGAGCTTGCCAGGCAGGTAAGAAATGATTTGCTCAGAACCCTGGTTTGGGCTGTGATTGCCATTGGTGTTGCCGCAGCGGCTTACCAGCTGTTATGGTAACGATATCTAACGGTGGCAGGGATTAAAACCTGCTGACTAAGGTGAAAAAATGACCCCGGCAGGAATTTCTTGCCGGGGTTGGCTGTTCTGTTTCATATCAAAGTGCCGGCTCAAGAAGTTCCCCTTAATCGGAAAACAATTTCCGAGTCCAAGAACAACTACAGGCATGGATCTCAGAAGATATTGCCCGGTCCGGTTAAAGCTATGGTTTTCTGCTGATCCTGTTAATGATTGCAGTCATGATCATGGTCATGGCCTTCGTGCGAGCAGGTCTCATTGCTGTATTGCAGGGTGTTGCTCAAATAAGCATTTAATATCTGATCAATACTGCCGGTCAGCCCGGTAATAGTCTGAATGTTATTCTCGGCGAACAGATCTCTGGCCCGCTGTCCCATGCCTCCGGCAATAACCACCTGAACTCCGTGCTGATGCAAAAAAGGCGGCAATACTCCCGGGGCATGACCGGGATTCTGCAGTATGCTCTGATTGATAACCTTATTATCCTCAATATCGTATAACACGAAGTTATCGCAGTGTCCAAAATGCTGGGCAGCTTCATTGCCCGTCCTGGCTATGGCTAATCTCATATAGTTCCAACTCCCTTTTACGGTATATTTTTAACGATGGGTGATTTGCGCCTGAACTTATTGTTTCAAGCCGGGCTAATTTTTAGTCCCCATATATATTATAAAAATAATGGGCATATGTCAATAATTCTATTTGGGAAATAATCAAGTCTGTTTATTAAAGCTAATTTCCCGGCATAATAAAAAGTGAGGCCTGCTATGCGGCCAATTTGACAGTATTAATACAAATATGTTATTTTTCGCATAGGTAGTAATTTATGCTATGCTGAATATACCCAGTGATGTATCTAAGGTGGCAGGCGGACATCATCAGCTTCAAGGCCGGTAACAGAAATTTTGTCCGAGAGCATGTGAAGTCTTGCTGTTCAAAGATTAAGGAGGGATTGATATGTCAAGCATCAAAGATATTAATAGTGTCAATTTTGATAAAGAAGTATTAGAGTCAGACCTTCCGGTGCTGATTGATTTCTGGGCACCCTGGTGTGGTCCCTGCCGCATGGTGAGTCCGGTGGTAGAAAACCTGGCCGATGAAAACCAGGGCAAGATCAATGTAGGCAAGATCAATGTGGACGAAAACCAGAATTTGGCTATACAGTACGGCATAAGGTCCATACCCACCCTGGCCTTTTTCAAGGGGGGGGCGGAAGTTAAACGAATTGTTGGAGCTCAGGGCAAAGTTCAACTGCAAAAGGTAATTGACGAAGTTATCGGTTAGAATTGCGCAGAAAAATTGTGCTCCTGGCAGGTTGAAACCTGCCAGGAGTGCTAATCTTCATCCCCCTCTTCATAGTCATGAATACAATAGCAAGTATCTCCTTCCTGAATAAAAAACTGACAGCCCCGGCAATCATTGCCCATAACCGGAGTTTCCTGCCAGAGGCAGAATATAAAATTTCCCATGGTAATTTCCAGTTTCATCGTATCCCCCCGTCTTAAATGTTGTTTCCAAGTCTATTTTCTGGCTTCGGTTTTATTCAAGAATTCTCTTATAATCAATTCATATCCTTCCGATCCGGGCTCGAAGAATATCATGCCGGCCATCTGCTCAGGGAGATAATTCTGCTTGACATGGCCGCCGTAATCATGAGGATATTTGTAGCCTTCCCCCCGGCCCAGCAGGGCTCGGGACTGGGGATGGGAAGAATCTGCCAGATGTAAGGGAACCTTGATCTGTTTGGCTTCCCTGACTGCCCCGTATGCCTTTTGGATAGCCTTAATGCTGCTGTTGCTTTTGGGGGCAGTAGCCAAATATATGGTGGCCTCGGCCAGTGGGATCCTGGCCTCGGGCATACCCACCAGCTGAACTGCCTGAGCTGCAGCAGCAGCAAGATTTAAGGCTGCCGGATCAGCCAGGCCGATATCTTCCGCGGCATGTATGAGCAGGCGCCGGGCGATAAACATTGGGTCTTCGCCGCCTTCCAGCATCACCGCCAGCCAGAATACGGAGGCATCCGGGTCAGAACCACGGATACTCTTGATAAAAGCTGAGATGCTGTCATAATGACCGTCCCCCCGACGATCGTATTTTAATAAAGGCCGGGATAAGATTTTCTGCAGCAGATCAAGATCAATGAATAAAGTGCCATCTTCTTGCAAATAAGAGTTGGCTGCAGTTTCTATGATGTTGAGTGCCATACGGGCATCCCCTTTGCAGGCGGAAGCAATAGCAGGGACAGCCTGATCATCAAGGGAGATCTGATAACTGCCCAGTCCATTTTCCCCATCCTGGAGAGCATCGTTTATGATCCTGGCCAGGTGAGATTCCTGCAAGGGTTCCAGAATGTACAGCTTGATGCGGGACAGCAGAGCGTTATTTAGTTCGTAAAGGGGATTTTCGGTAGTAGCCCCGATAAGGACCAGAGTGCCGTCTTCCACAAACGGCAGCAATACATCCTGCTGGCTCTTGTTGAAACGGTGGATTTCGTCAACAAACAATATGGTCTTCTGCTGATAGTATTTAAGCCTCTGGGCGGCATCCGCCGCAATCTTGCGGATATCATTTACTCCGGCAGTGACTGCTGCTATGGATTCAAAATGAGCCCTGGTCATCCGGGCAATAATTGACGCAATAGTGGTTTTGCCGGTTCCAGGGGGGCCATAAAGAATCATGGAATGCAGCTGGTCTTTGTCGATTAATCTGCGCAAGGGAGAAGCAGGGCCCAACAGGTGATCCTGCCCGATTACCTGCTCCAGGGTTCGGGGACGCATTCTATAAGAAAGCGGGGCACTAATATCCTGATTGCCCAAGTCAAATAAATCCATTTGCACAACCTCCATTAGCCCTATAGCAATTCTATCGGGTGACCAATAAACCTGAAGTTATTATAAAACAAAATAAAACCGCCCTACAAGCAAAACCAGAGGGGGGGACCAAACAAGGGGACGGTTCTTTTGTTTGCTTGTGTGCAAGCAAACAAAAGAACCGTCCCCTTGTTTGGTCCCCCCTGGTTTGGTTGTTCTGTTGGGGGGATTAGTGTTACAATGACCGGTAAAGGAGGTCGGCAATGGTGAAAGTTGCGGTATTGATGAGCGGAGGGGTGGATAGTACCATGGCTGCCTTGCTGCTGAAAGAGCAGGGTTATGATATATCGGGCTTGACTATGAATAACTGGGATGCCGCTGCGGTTGAATCGGCAGCCCAAGCAGCCCGTTATCTGGGCATAAGCCATGAAATAATAGATTTGCGCCGGCTGTTTTATGATAGGGTGGTCGAATATTTCTACCGCAGCTATGAAAAGGGTTTTACCCCCAATCCCTGTGTAGAATGCAACCGGCATATAAAATTCGGGGCTCTGCTGGATTTTGCTTTAACGCAGGGATTTGATCAAGTAGCCACCGGGCATTACTCCCGCATCGAACCGGATGAGAGTGGCAAAAGATTCCGGCTTAAAAAAGGGATCGATCCGCTAAAGGATCAGAGCTATTTTTTATATGGTCTTAATCAGTATCAATTGGGCCGGACTCTGTTCCCCCTGGGAGACCTGGAGAAAAATCGGGTTTTGGAGATGGCTCGCGAAGCCGGTTTAAAAGCGGCGGATAATCTGGAAAGCCAGGAGATATGTTTTATAAAAAATGATTATCGGGATTTCATCAGGGACAAGGTGCAATACCGGCCAGGTGAAGTGGTGGATCGGCAAGGGGAGATTCTGGGAAGCCACCTGGGACTTCCTTTTTACACCATTGGACAGCGCAGGGGCCTGGGGATAAGTGCCGGGCAGCCCATTTATGTGCTGGAACTGGATATGGAAGGGAATCGGCTGGTGGTAGGAAGTGAAGCTGAACTTTACCATCACTCTCTGTTGCTGGGAGAAAATAATTGGATCTACCAGGAGGAAATTGATGCTCCGGTTAAGGTTGAGGCCAAAATCAGGTATGCCAGGCGGGCTGCACCGGCCCGGCTGGCCAAGGATGATGGGGCTGATACGGACCGGATGCGGCTGACTTTTGACAGCCCGCAGCGGGCTATTACCTGTGGTCAATCAGCCGTGTGTTACTATGGGGAGTATGTTCTGGGCGGGGGGATAATCTTGGCAGTGGATAGCCATTAGCAACCGGCGGAAACTTTAAGTGGTTAAGGGAATGAAACCACAAACTCACTCTGAAAGTATTATTATGTGCCCAATTGTTCCCTTAGGCCAACAAGGGCTTGGGCAGAGGTATTGAGGACAGGGTGCGCAAATAAATTTTTTGCGCACCGGAAACTGAATAGGAGTATGGGTCAGGTTTCTTTGATGCGGGAACCTGACTTTTATTATGGATTGAAACGCATTATTTTCCCGGCGTGGGGGAAAATATTTTTAGGGATGGAAGGGAGAAATGGAAATGAAACTGCGTCATATGAGGCAGATGCCGGTATTTCTGGAGAATAGTGCTGAAGTGGTCGGAAGTGTTAAAAGAGCCGTGATCGGGGATGATTTCCGGTTGAGCTACGTGGTGATCGAGAGAGAAGGTAAACCTCCCGGGATGATATTGAGTCAGGATCTTTATCTGGGAGAAGAGGTTCTGCTGATCAAAGACCTGGATGGTATAAAATCTTACCGACACGGGGAAGAATCGTCAGTATATGAGCAAAAAATGGGAGATATAATATTCGACGATAAGGGGTGTGAATTAGGTGCCATCAGTGATTTCATTATTTCGATCCAGGAAAAGAGGGTGCTGGGAGTGGAGGTCTTTTCAGGAGCGATCGGAGATCTGCTGCATGGGCGAAAGGAGTATGATTTGGAGCAAATATCCTGGACGAGCAGCGATAGCGCAGTAGTTGGAAATGAAGGGAGAGAACAGTCTTGGTGAACAAATGTCCAATTTGCGGCGGGATGCAGGTAGGCAGGGTAGGGAGCGATCAGTATTACTGCTGGAACTGCTACCTGGAATTTAATTATCACCGGGGCCGCTTAAATCTTTATGAAGTGGCTGAAGATGGTTCCTTGCTGGCAGTAGAGGAATCATCCCAGATTTTATAAGGACTTGGAGGTGAATCATATGAAGGATATGTTCAGTGCAGTATTATTGGGGGCAGTAATAGGAGCAGCAGCAGCCACGTTTTATTTGAACAACGAGAGAGAATTGTGCAGTGCCGGCCACCGGCTTAAGGAGAGCGGCAGAGATGTGGCCAAGTTCTTGAACCATCTGGGTCAGGATTGGGATGAATCTCTAAGGAAGCAGGGGTGAACTTGAAAACTAAGTCAGTTCGCTGGTATCGTTATCTGATTTTTACCGGGGCAGCCCTAGCTGCCTCCTATTTTTTTTACCGGGTATGGGAGGTAATGATTACCTTCGCACTGGGGGGGATACTGGCTTACTTCCTGTATCACCCGGTGATATACCTGCAAAAAAAGGGTATTAAACGTTTGTATGCGGTTCTGGTGCTTTATCTGGCTGTTGTAGGTCTGCTGGGACTTACCCTGTACTGGGGAGTGCCACGTTTAATCAATGAGGCAGGACACTTGCTGGAAATGTATCCGCAGATGGAAGCCCGGGCGGAAGAGATTGCAGATGAAATTGACGGAATCGAGAAACCACCTCAGATGGACCGTTTGATCGATTCCAACATTGACAAAATTGAAGCAGCAGTTTTCCAGGGGTTGGAAAATTTCCTGGCTGGTATCTATAATTTTCTAGGCAAAATATTTATTGTTGTTCTGGCGCCTATCCTGGCTTTCTATATTCTGATGGATTGGGAGAAAATAAGGGAGTGGTTGCTTAACCTGTTTTCTCCCTCCTTTCGCCGGGAATTGCAGGCCTTAATGGCGGATATTGACCGGGTGCTGATAGAGGGCATCAAAGGCAGTATCCTGGTAGCAATAGTGGTAGGAATCCTGGTCGGCTTATCGGCTTTGGTTCTGGGGGTGAGATTGCCTCTTATTATTGGTTTGCTGGCTGGGGTTACCAATCTGATCCCGTTTTTTGGTCCTTTTATCGGAGGAATCCCAGCGGTACTCATTGCTTATTCGGAATCCTGGAAGCTGGCAGTATATCAGGCTGCTGCCATATTTGCGGTACAGCAGTTGGAGAGCAATATTATCACTCCTAGAATACTGGGGGGGAAGCTGGGCCTCCACCCCCTGTTTATTATCTTTGCCTTGCTGGCCGGAGGGAATCTATATGGTATATGGGGCATATTGTTTGCCGTTCCAGTTGCTGCTATGATTAAGGTAAGCGTTTCCTGGTTGTATTTGCGTTATGCAGCTTGAAGGGATAAGCGAAAAAGCCGGGAAGAAGTTGACACAAAAGCTTTTATACCAGAAAATAGATTAGAACAAAAGTATTGCAGGGAAAAGAGGAGGCCTGGTCGTGAGAAATAGTGCGGAAATAAGGAAAGCATTCCTAGATTATTTCGAGAACAAGGGGCATACGGTAATTTCCAGTTCTTCGCTGGTTCCAGTTAACGATCCGACATTGCTGTTTACCAATGCTGGAATGAATCAGTTCAAGGATGTTTTTTTAGGAATAGATAAACGTAGCTACAGCAGAGCAGCCACGGCTCAAAAATGTGTTCGGGCAGGAGGTAAACACAACGATCTGGATACCGTGGGACGAACCGCCCGTCACCATACTTTCTTCGAGATGCTCGGTAATTTCTCCTTTGGAGACTATTTTAAGCGGGAAGCAATACAGTATGCCTGGGAATTCCTTACGGAATGGGCCGGCCTCCCCAAGGAGCAGCTCTGGATAACTATCTACGAAGATGACGATGAGGCCGAGCAACTCTGGCAGGAGGTAGCCGGAGTCGCCCCCGAACGTATTATTCGTATGGGGGAAAAGGACAATTTCTGGGCTATGGGTGATACCGGACCCTGTGGTCCCTGCAGTGAAATACATTATGATCGGGGCGACAGTTATGCCTGCAAGGAACTGGAATGCGCCCTGGGTGTTTGCGATTGTGACCGTTGGCTGGAAGTGTGGAATCTGGTATTCATGCAGTATAATCGGGATGAAGAGGGGAAGCTGAATCCTCTTCCTCGTCCCAGCATTGATACAGGCATGGGGCTTGAAAGATTGGCATCCCTGCTGCAGAAGGTTGACAGCAATTTTGATACCGATTTGTTTGTTCCCCTGATAGAGGGTATTGAGGATATGACCGGGTTGAAATATGATCGAGGAGAAAAGGGCTTTCCTTTCCGGGTTATAGCTGACCACAGCCGGGCCTGTACTTTCCTTATCAGTGATGGAGTGCTGCCCAGCAATGACGGACGGGGATATGTTCTGCGGCGAATTCTCAGGCGAGCAGTAAGATTTGGCCGTTCCCTGGGCATAGAGGAGGCCTTCCTGTACAAAAATGTTGACCTGGTAGTAAGTATAATGAGGGATGCTTATCCGGAAATAGAGGAAAAAAAGGATTTCGTCAAGGATGTTATAAAAATGGAGGAAGAGCGTTTCCTGGTGACCCTTAACGAAGGATTGAGAAAAGTAGAAGAGATCATAGTCGGGGTTAAGCAGGCGGGGAACAATATGATACCCGGGGCAGAAGCCTTTATGCTTTACGACACCTACGGTTTTCCGCTGGATTTAACCGAGGATGTAGCCGAGGAGAACCAGTTGCTGGTTGATACTCCGGGTTTCAATCAAATGATGGAAGAACAGCGGGAAAGGGCCCGGCAAGCCAACAAATCTGACGGTGCCTTTGCTCAAGAAGTGATTATATCAGAGCTGATGCAAGAAGTGACAGATAGTTCTACTATTTTCAGCGGGTACGAAAACACTCGGGACGAATCAGTTATAATCGCTATCATTAAAGATGGGCGTTTGGCAGATAAGGGAGAGGATGAAAAGGTGTTGCTGGTTACTGCCAGTACCCCTTTCTATGCTGAAAGCGGAGGACAGGTAGCGGATACTGGTATAATAAGCGGCCAGCAGGGGAGGATGCGGGTAGATAACGTACAAAAAATCGGCCATAGCATCATTCATGAGGGTCAGGTGGAAGGAAGAATGCTGGCAGGCGAAAAGGTTGTTCTGCAGGTAGAGGAAAACCAGAGACTGGATACGGCCAGGAACCACACCGCCACCCATTTGCTGCACAAGGCTCTGAGGCAGGTGCTGGGGGAACATGCCCAGCAAAAAGGATCGCTGGTGGAACCTTCCCGGCTGCGCTTTGACTTTTCCCATCTGGCTTCACTCTCGGAGGAAGAACTGAGGGAGATAGAAAACATAGTCAATGATCATATACTGGGTGTGCATCAGGTTAAGACCCAGATTACTGGTTTGGAAGATGCCAGGGAATACGGAGCTATAGCTCTGTTTGGCGAAAAATATGATGAGCAGGTAAGAATGGTGGAAGTGGAAGGAGTCAGTACAGAATTATGCGGAGGCACCCACGTCCATAATACCGGAGAAATAGGGAGTTTCAAGATATTATCCGAAGGCAGTGTGGGCTCCGGCCTGCGCAGAATTGAAGGGCTGACCGGCCGTGGGGTTCGGGAGTATTATAACGGAGTGGAGAAGACATTGAAGGCAGCAGCCTCAGCTCTGAAGGCAGCCCCGGCCGAGGTAGGATATAAAATTGAAAATATGCAGCAGGCTCTCAAAATGCAGGAAAAAGAGATCGAACAGCTGAAAGGAAGATTGTCCCGTGCTTCCAGTGACGAATTAATCAACCAGGCTTATAATATTGCCGGCAGCAAGGTGCTGATCGAAAGGGTGGAGGCTCAGGACCCCGGAACTTTGCGGCAAAATGCGGAGATGCTGAAAGACAAACTGGGCAGTGGGATTGTGCTGCTGGCCTCGGTAAGCGGTGATAAGGTTTCGCTGGTATCCTTTGTAAGTCAAGATCTGGTGGGCAGGGGCGTTCATGCCGGCAATATTGTGGGAGCTGCAGCCAAAATCGCCGGCGGCGGCGGCGGCGGACGCCCGGATATGGCCCAGGCGGGAGCCCGGGATAAGAGCAAACTGGAAGAAGCCCTGGCCGAAGCCCGTAAAATGGTCGAAAAAATACTGGCTTAAACAAAGGGATTTGCCAGACCGATGTAGAAATCCTGGCTTAGAGGAGGTGTGGTATATGACTCAGGGAATGGGGGAAACCGTCAGTTTTAAACGGGAAAGAGAAGGCGAAGAGCGCATCAGGGAGATTCTGCAGTCGGTATACAAGTCGCTGGATGAAAAGGGGTATAATCCGGTCAACCAGATGGTAGGATATATGATCTCCGGTGATCCAGCTTACATTACGAGTCATAATGATGCCCGCAGCCTTATCTGCAAAGTGGACCGGGATGAGATCATGGAAGTGCTGGTACGAGAATATCTGGCTAGAATATAACCGGATGAGGCGAAAAGATGTTCTCCGTTTTTTCTAGCAAGCAGTAAGGTATTCATCAACCAAACCGGCAGCGGGTTCTAATTCCTGCTGGTTGTAGCCATGGGTTGAAACAGGTCCGCAGTTCCGGTTAAAAAAGTAATCACCGAATCCCCATGCTGGGCATGGGGATTAAATATTTGTAAGTATAAGGAGCAGCTTTTATGAGAATAATGGGCTTAGATGTTGGCAGCAGAAGAATAGGGATAGCTTTGAGTGATCCTATGAGAATAGTAGCCGGCGGCCACTCGGTATTGACGCGCAGCTCCATGCAGCGGGATTTGGAACATTTCAAGCAGTTGTGTCTCAACAATGAGGTTGAGTTGATAGTTCTGGGACTGCCGCGCAACATGGATGGCAGTCTGGGTCCCAAAGCTATTGAAGTCCAGGATTTTGGCCGCCGACTGCAGGAGTATACCGGTCTCCCCCTGGCCTTTTGGGATGAACGCTTATCCACCGTGGCTGCGGAAAAGGTGCTGCTGGAAGCTGACCTATCCCGATCCAAAAGAAAAAAAGTTATAGATAAACTGGCAGCGGTTACCATCCTCCAGAACTATCTGGATGGAACTGGTGAGTAAAATTTTGACTGAATTTGAAAAAGTTATTTGACAAATAATCGGTCAAACTATAGAATTGCTGTAGCTTGAAAGAAGAGGTGAATATATGAGCGACGAAGAACTTTTTGAGGAAGAATACCCCGTTCTGGTACTGGTAGACGAAGAAGGCGCTGAGATGGAGTTTGAGCTGATTGCCGAACTGGACATCCAGGATAGCAAGTACCGGGTTCTGTTGCCGCTGGATGAATTCTTTTTTGAAGAAGCAGATGAGGATGAGTCCGATGGGGAAGTTGAAAGCGGAGGCGTAGTTATATTTAAGGTTATGTATGACGATGAAGGAAATGAGTTTCTGGCCGACATAGATGATGATGAAGAGTGGGAAATGGTTGCTGATGTCTGGCAGGAGCTTACAGAAAACGAAGAAATCTAAAACCGAGGCAGTCTGGTACCTCGAGACAACTTTTAAAAGGACGGCATTCTTCACTTAAGCAGGGGGTGCAGTCCTTTTCTGTTTTTAAAATTGTCAGTAATAGGTTACAATTAATAAGTCGGTTTTAGTTTATATTATGATAATTGGGTACGAGAATAGCAGGTTTTGGGGGATGGGAATTGTTTGAGGGGAAGAGAAGAATCTATGTTATAGCGTTATTGATGCTGTCTTTGCTATTGGCAGTCGGGGGGTACTTCTACCATAGATTATATCTGCTCGATCAGTTTCAGTCCGGAGTTCGAATAGCCGGCGTAGCAGTTCAGGGCTGCACCTTGGAAGAGGCGAGTCTGAAACTCCAGCATCACCTGGATGAAGCATATACGGCTCCGGTAGTATTCTATGCCGGTGATTATACATACAGTACGGTGCTGGGGGAGGTCAGCCAGCGGGTTGATGCAGACCAGGCAGTGAAAGATTGCATCCAAAAAGAGAGAGAAAGGGCTCTGTGGGCCAGGATAAGCCAATTGATTGCTAAGGGAGAAAAAAATTACCCGTTGCCCATAAGCTATGACCAGGCAGCAAAAGAGCGTATGTTGAATACCTGGAACCAAGTCCTGGGACAGGAGCCAGTGAACGCCCGCCTGGATATGGACCCCAGCCAGGGTTTGATAGTTGTTCCCGAAATCAGCGGTAAAACCGTTGACCTGCAGGCTACGTTCAACCAAATGCCGGGAGAATGGGAAGGGCTGAAGCCGCTGAGAATACCGATAAGCGCAGCTGATGCAATCCCCGAGGTTAGCGCCCGGGATTTGGAGTTCATGGGAGAACTGGCTTCCTATGTAACCTGGTACAAGGTGGCTGAGATAGATAGAAGTCATAACCTGACCCAGGCCGCTAATCTAATTAATGGACATATGATAAGGCCCGGCAAAGAGTTTTCCTTTAATAAAACGGTAGGACCCCGTACTCTGGCTACCGGGTTCCGGGATGCACCGGTAATTGTGGGCAATACGCTGGAACCGGGATTGGGGGGAGGCATATGTCAGGTATCCTCCACCCTTTACAATGCCAGTCTTTTGGCCGGATTGGAAATAGTTGAGAGGCATAACCACGGCTTGGCAGTGTCTTATGTCCCCCTGGGGATGGATGCTACGGTAGCCTATGGTTTGAGTGATTTTCGCTTTCGGAACAATACCGATTACCCGGTATACATTCGAGCCCTGGCCGGAGGAGGAAAACTCACGGTGAACATTTATGGCCATGTGGAATATAAGAAGAATATTCAGACCAGTCATGTTGTAGATGAGATCATACCCTTTGAATACCGGGATGAGATAGATCCCCGGCTTAATGCGGGTCAGAGTCGGGTGGAGCATAAAGGATTTCCGGGCTACATCGTCAGGTCCTTTCGCTCATATTATGATCAGGCAGGGCAGTTGATTAACAGCGAACTGCTGGCCCGGGATCGATATAAACCCTTCGATGAAATAACTTATGTTGGACCTCCAGAACCGGAGAGTATCGGGGATGCCAGTGATCTGCCTCCGGATCCCCAGCCCGATGTTCCCGCGGACAACCCCCAACTTGACGGGGATATTATTGACCATGAGCCTATACCGGGGGATAGTCAGGCAGATAAACTGGAGGAGGAAGAACAAGAACCGGAGGGTCTCTAAATATCAATGCAACCGGCTGAGAAAGGTGTAAAAAGTGAGCGAGATAAAGCCAATGATTAAGACAAAAGTTACCCGGGGCCTTGTACTGGGCATCTTGGTGCTGTTGGCCAGCTTCCTGGGCGGGTACCATGTTTTATCGATGCAGTTAGGCCCAGTAGATCCTGACAATACCAGTATTATTGAGGTCAGGATAGCTGAGAATAGTACTGCCAGCCAGGTGGCAGAATTGTTGTGCCAAGAGCAGCTTATCCGCAGCCAGGATTTGTTTCTGGCTTACTGCCGGTATAACCACCTGGACAGTAAACTGAAAGCCGGGCATTATCGATTCAGCCCCAGCCAGTCTCTGGCAGAAATAGCCGAAGCTATAGCCGCAGGTCGGGTAGTTACTATTTCCTTCACTATTCCCGAGGGATATACGGTTGATGCAATAGGCCGTTTTCTGGCAGATAATGAAATCTGTACCCCGGAAGATTGGCAGGAGGCCATTAACGCCCCCTATGATTATCAGTTTCTCCAGATGGCTGATCCGGGTCCCGGAAAATCCTATCTGGAAGGATTTCTTTTTCCCGATACCTATGTAATAGCTGAGGGTACTACAGCAGTCGAAATAGTCAAGATTATGCTGGAGAATTTTCATCAGATATGGGAAGGAGAATTTACACAGCAGGCTTCGGCAAAGGGTGTAAGCGTCTATGACGTGATTATAACCGCATCAATGATTGAGAGAGAAGCCATGGTGGACAGCGAGCGAGGTATTATCTCGGGAGTGATCAAGAATCGTCTGGAAAGAGATATGCTGCTGCAAATCGATGCCACTATTTTGTATATCCTGAATATGGATGAAAAAGACGTGGTTTATTATGCAGACCTGGAGGTTGATTCTCCATACAATACCTATAAATATATTGGACTGCCGCAGGCTCCCATTGCCTGCCCCGGACGCGCTGCCATCGATGCAGCATTGAATCCGCAGGAGCATGATTATCTGTATTATGTATCCCGGGGAGACGGAAGTCACCAGTTCACCAGGACCTATAATGAGCATTTGCAGGCCAAAGCCCAATATCTGGATTGATCACTTAACAGCTTAACAAACTGGGTCATAACTATTTAGGAGGATCAGCTCGTGAAAAGACCGGAATTGGTACTGCCGGCGGGCGATTTGGAGAAATTGAAAACCGCTTGCCTGTTCGGAGCAGACTCTGTATACCTGGGAGGAAAGGAATACAGTCTCCGGGCCTATGCAGGTAATTTTGGCCTGGAAGAGATGAGAGCCGGACTTAAATATGCCCGGCAGCAGGGGAAAAAGGCATATGTGGCAATAAATGTACTGGCTCGCAATCGGGATATGAATCGCCTGCCGGCATACCTGGAGGAACTGGCGGAGATGAAGGCGGATGGACTCATCATTTCTGATCCGGGCATAATAAAAATGGCTCGCCGATATGCGCCCCAGTTGCCTATTACCATCAGTACCCAGGCCAGTGTCAGCAACTATGAAAGCGCACAATTCTATCGGGATCTGGGGGCCAGTAGGATAGTGCTGGCCCGGGAATTGGACCTGAGCGAGATAATCGAGATAAAACAACGGGCCGAATTAGAAATAGAGATATTTATTCATGGGGCCATGTGCGTATCCTACTCAGGACGTTGTCTCCTGTCCCACTATATGACGGGCAGGAGCGGCAACCGGGGAGAGTGTGCTCATCCCTGCCGTTATTCCTATGCGCTGATGGAAGAGAAGAGAGAGGGAGAGTATTATCCGGTACATGAAGATGAGCAGGGAACATATATATTAAACTCCCGAGATCTGTGCCTGCTGGAATATATTCCCCCCTTGATGGAGGCAGGGATAGATGCCTTCAAAATAGAAGGCAGAATGAAGAGCCCCCTTTATGTGGCCAGCACCGCTGCCACCTACCGCAATGCCATCGATCAGTACGTCGTTAAGCGCTGCCAGTTTTCTGCCGATGAGCTGAGCCGGTGGATAAAAGAGCTTACCGGCACTGCTACCCGCCCGTTTACCAATGGCTTTATTGAGGGAGAATCTCCCTTGATCCAGGATATTAATAAAGAGCTTCAGCACATCAGGATGGATTTCTGCGGGATAGTGAAGGACTACCATGCCGGGAATAAAATGGCAGAAGTCGAGCAGAGAGCCAATTTCGGAGTGGGAGAAAATATGGAAGTTATGATTCCGGGACAGGGTGTTAAAAGATGGAAGATTCCTGCCATTTTTGATACGGAAGGGCAGGGATTAGACCGGGCTCGTCATCCCCGTCAGAGGATACTGATTCCCTCCCCTGAAGCATTACCGGAGCATTCCATCCTTAGAAGGGCAGGTGCTGGAGAATAAAGAGTGATATATATGCCGGGGTTGAAGTAAAGGACATCGATATCTTAACCAAGATAATCGAAGCCTATGGTCATTTAGGGATTGTCTCGACCTTGAGCCGGGATCCCGGAATGGTTATCATCCGGGGAACGGCAGATACCAGACCTGAGCTGATCCGAATATTGACCACTCTGCCCTTTCCGGTGGAAATAATAGCAGAATAACTGTATAACCGCCTCCGCTCCGGTCCATTATAGAAATAGGCTGGAAAGGGAGGTTTTTTTATGATCAGGCATCGACTGGCTGCTATTATGTGTTTCTTTCTATTCTTATTTCTGTCTTTAGCTGGGGCGGTGGGTTATTATCAGCTGATCAAGGGACCTGATCTGGCCCGGGAAGCAGCGTCCATGCGAAATCAGCAAATTGAAATCAAAGAATGGTCCCGGGGGGAGATCTATGACCGCAACCATCTCCTGCTTACCGGAAGTACCACCTCTACCGCACTCTATTGTCTTCCTCGAGATATCAAGGTTGATGGAACCATGCCTGCCGATGAGTCGGAAAGGATAAGCACGGCGGCGAAAATCCTGGCCGGGTGCCTTTCCATCTCAGGTCTGAGTAGTGAAGATATCCAATCCGAGCTGGAGCAAGCCAATGCCGACGGTCGGGGCATAGTCAGACTGGCTGCCAATCTGGAGCCGGAGGAGATTCAGGCAGTAGGAGATTCCGGTTTAACCGGGGTTATTCCGGCTCCCCTGCTGAAAAGGTATCGGGAAGACGGTTTTGGTGTCCACCTGCTGGGTTATGTGGGAAAGGGCGACGGTTTAGGTAAAGCCGGATTGGAAAAATTATATGATGAGGTGCTGGCAGGAAGCGATTCGGGCCAGGAGATAGTATCGGTGAAGGATGCCCGGGGCACCACCATACAGGGATTGATGTTTCGCATGCGGCAGGAACAGGAAAAGGAAAAGAGCTGTTTGGTTCTGACTATCGACAGCAGGGTACAGGAAGTGATAGAACAGGCTATGAACGAAAGGATGGCCCAGGGAGCTGTGGTGGTATTGGATGTAAACAGCAAGGAAGTCCTGGCTATGGCCAGCCGGCCAAGTTTTAATCCCTATGCGGATATTGAGCAGCTGATTAAAAATGACGGGCAAAGCATTCTGACCAACCGGGCCTTAAGCAGATATCACCCGGGATCTATTTTTAAAATACTGGTAGCAGCTGCGGCCCTGGAAGAAGAAGCAGTAAAATGGGAGGACCAATTCTTTTGTTCTGGGAGCTACTATTTTTCCGAGGAAGTGTCCATATCCTGCTGGAAGGAGGGGGGACATGGAAAGCTGAGTTTTCCCGAAGCTTTTACCAATTCCTGCAACCCCTCTTTTATAGAAATAGCTAGAAAATTGAATCGGAATCGTCTGATGGAATATGTGGAGAAATTTCACCTTACCGATGAAACCTTGCGGGGTTATAACAGTGACCGGGATTATTCCTATGTCAGGATCGAGCCAGGCGGTCCGGCTCTGGCTAATGCCTGCCTGGGGCAGCAGGGGGTAATGCTGACTCCCCTGGAAATCGCTTCGATGATAGCCACCATTGCGGATAATGGTCAGTGGGCGCCGCCGTCAGTGATTCGTTACTGGATAAATGACGAAGGATCAAAAACTTCCCTGGCTCCCTTGGCCAAGGAGCAGGTGATAAGTGAACAAACCGCCCGGATGGTGCAGGAGTTAATGAAGCAGACCGTCATTCAAGGAACGGGTAAAAACGCCGCACTGGAATTGGTACAGGTAGCGGGGAAAACCGCCACGGCACAGGAAGGAAAAGAAATAAGCGATGAAGGGGAAAGAGAAATTCTCAATACCTGGTTCGCCGGTTTCTTTCCGGCTGATAACCCCCGCTGGGCCATAGTGGTCCTGGCTGAGGACGGAACCTCCGGAGCTGCAGATGCCGCGCCGATCTTCAAAACCATAGCTGAATCCATCCTCACCCTGCTGCTATAAGTACTATGCAATAAAGGGACATTCCTTCGATAGCAGGTGTGTCCCCTTGCCTTAGCCCGAGAAATTTTTACCCGGGAGCTCAATTTCCTAAAAAAACTTTGACCATTATTGACTATTGCGCCCGGGCTTATTATAATATAACTTAAGATATGCCTTTACAGATCAAAAGCTGAAATATGAGTTATAGCAGGAACCGAGAGTTTAAGGAGTATGATGTCTGGAATTTATTGACAACATAAGACAAAGGAGGTTGACAATATGCCAAAAGCAGTTGGAATTGACCTGGGTACAACTAACTCAGTTGTAGCAATAATAGAAGGTGGGAATCCCACCGTGATTGTGAACGCCGAAGGATCCAGAACTACACCTTCGGTTGTTGCGTTTAAAACCGGAAACGAGCGGCTGGTCGGACAGGTAGCCAAGCGCCAGGGAGCATTGAACCCGGAAAAAACTTTTTATTCGGTTAAAAGGTTTATTGGACGCCGCTATGCCGAAACGGAAAATGAAAGGGATTTAGTCCCGTACAGTATTGTGAAAGGGAAGGATGACGCGGTGCGCTTCAAGGTGGATGAAAAAATGTACGCACCGGAGGAAATATCGGCTATGGTTCTGCAAAAACTGGTGGAAGACGCCTCCCAATATCTGGGAGAAAGGATAAGCGATGCGGTTATAACTGTACCGGCTTACTTCAACGATGCCCAGCGCCAGGCCACCAAGGATGCCGGGAAAATTGCGGGATTAAATGTCCTGCGCATCATTAATGAACCCACAGCAGCCTCTTTGGCCTATGGTCTGGATAAGAAGAAAAATGAGACCATACTGGTTTTTGACCTGGGGGGAGGAACCTTTGATGTTTCAATCCTGGAGGTAGGAGACGGGGTCTTTGAGGTTAAGTCCACCAGCGGCGATACCCACCTGGGAGGCGATAACTTTGACAAAGCCATAGTAAACTGGATGGCAGAAGAATTTATAAAGGATCAGGGTATTGATCTGCGCAAAGACAAACAGGCCCTGCAGCGCCTTACGGAATCAGCGGAGAAAGCTAAAATGGAATTGTCCAGTATGATGGAGGCCCATATCAGCCTTCCCTTTATTACGGCTGATGCCAGTGGCCCCCGGCACCTGGACCTAAAATTAAGCCGGGCTAAATTTGAGGACCTGATTTACGATCTGCTGCAGCGACTGCGGGAACCGGTTGAAAATGCTATTAAGGATGCCGGTCTTATGTCTGCCGACATAGAGGAAGTGATCCTAGTAGGAGGGTCAACCCGTATTCCTGGAGTGCAGAAAATAGTGGAAGAAATCACCGGAAAAAAACCCAATATGGGGGTCAATCCCGATGAAGTAGTAGCGGTTGGAGCGGCCATACAGGCCGGAGTGCTGGCCGGGGAAGTGAAGAACGTGGTTTTGCTGGATGTAACTCCCCTGTCTTTGGGGGTAGAAACCATGGGCGGGATCATGACCAAAATAATCGAAAGGAATACTACCATTCCGGTAAGGAGGAGCGAAATCTTCTCTACCGCCGAGGATAATCAACCGGCTGTAGATATACATGTTCTGCAGGGGGAACGGGAGATGGCAGCAGATAACCGGACCCTGGGACAATTCAAGCTGGAAGGGATACCTGCGGCCAGTCGGGGAATACCGCAGATAGAGGTAACCTTTGATATAGATGCCAATGGCATCTTGAAAGTCAGCGCTAAAGACCAGAGCAGCGGCCAGGAACAGACTGTAACTATCAGCGGTTCGTCCAATCTGGATCAAGCCCAGATTGATAACATGGTAAAGGATGCTGAGAAATTTCGGGAAGACGATAGCAGGAAAAAAGAACATAGTGAAAAACTCAATGAAGCTGATGCCCTGGTTTATCGGGTAGAAAGACAGTTAAAAGAGCATGATGCTGTTCTGCCTGCTGGGGAGAAAGCCAAGGTGGAAAGGGCTCTGGAAGAACTCAGGCTAGGGGCTGAAGAAAAAGTCCCGGCAGATAGAATAGCCCAGCTCATGGCAGAGCTGGAGACCGCCGCTCAGGTTCTGTATCAACAAGCACGAGGTGATGAGGCATCCAGCTCGGGCAGTGAGCCTGATGATCAGGTGTTTGATGCCGAATATGAGGAAAACTAGTAGTCAGATAACGGAGGCGGTTGAAAATGGCAGTTAAATATCAGGATTATTATGAGGTTTTGGGGGTAGCCCGGGATGCCAGCGCTAAGGATATTAAAGGGGCCTACAGGAAACTGGCTCGCCAGTGGCACCCGGATCTGCATAGCGGGAAGAAAAAGGAAGAAGCCGAAGAAAATTTCAAGCAGATCAATGAAGCCTATGAGGTTTTGAGTAATGAGGAGAAGAGGTCGAAATATGATCGTCTGGGAAAAAACTGGCGTAATGGCGATAGTTTTACTCCTCCGCCGGACTGGGGTGACGGGAGTTTCTATTATACCACCAGCGATTTTAATTCCGGGGATTTAGGGGGATTCAGCGATTTTTTTGCCAGCCTGTTTGGCAGCGGCCGCCAGGGGGCGGCCGGTCCGGACAGGAATAGTTCCAGTTCCCGGCCCATGCGGGGGCAGGACATAGAAAGTGACCTGGAAGTTACGCTGGAAGAGGCTTACCATGGCAGCACCCGCTCGATAAGTATCAGCTCCAGCCGGGTCTGCAGTGAATGCCAAGGGCGAGGGATAATTCACCGAGGGTTCTGCAGTCGCTGCGGCGGCACCGGCAGCGTACCGGAGAGAAAGAATTTGGAGGTAAAGATTCCGTCCGGAGTCAGCGAGGGCAGCATAATAAGGCTGAAAAATCAAGGCGGAGAAGGTTATGGAGGTGGCAGCCGTGGAGACCTGCACCTGAAGGTTCGCTTCAGTCCGCACCCGGTCTTTACGGTTAAGGGCCACGACCTGGAATCTGAAATCACCTTAAGGCCTGATCAGGCCGTTATAGGAGACAAAATAAGTGCAGCTGCCATAGATGGAAGTGTAAGCGTTAATATTCCCCCCGGGAGCTATAGCGGCAGGAAAATGCGGCTTAAAGGCAAAGGCATGCCGAAAAAAGGGGGAGGACGCGGGGATCATTATTTGCTGATCAAGATTGACCTGCCAAAAGATTTGACGGAAGACGAAAAAGAACTGTATGCCAGTTTAATGGCCTTGCGCAGGAAGTAGGGGTATTAATATGAGGATGATAAGAGTATATTACCACGCCACTTCTGATTCACTGCCGATCTCCGAATTGGATATCCATCCGGAACTCCTTAACATTCTGGAGGAATTGGGGATTGTAGATGTCAAAGATAATAATATTGGCTACCAGGACTGTCGGCGTTTATACAAGATACTGCGCCTGAAAGAATTCCTGGGTATAAATTTAAATGGAGCAGCAGTTATCGTGGATCTGCTGCAGAGAATAGAACAGTTGGAAGAGGAAGTAGAGCGATTAAAGAGAGGTGAGAGATAATGAACATGGAGCGATTAACCCAGAAATCCAGGCAAGCGCTGGCCTCTGCTCAACAATTGGCCGCTGAGCGGCACCAGCAGGAAATCAGCGGCAAACACCTGATGGCAGTATTGATCAAGCAGGAAGACGGGATTACCGCCCGACTGCTGGAGCAGGCCGGCATCAATTCTGCTGATCTGGAACGGAGAATTAAACAACTGCTGGACAAGGTGCCTTCTGTTCATGGTTATGAAAGCCAGGTATATATGAGTTCGGCCCTGGCCAGGGTGTTGGGTCATGCGGAGAAAGAAGCTAATGATCTGAAAGATGACTACATCAGCGTTGAACATATCCTTCTGGGTTTAATAGCAGAAGGGGAGAATGATTTAAGAGCCCTTTTGGCCCAGGCAGGGTTGTCCCGGGAAGTGCTGATGAGCTCGTTGAAGCAGGTACGGGGCTCCCAGCGGGTGACCAGTGACAACCCGGAAGAGAGTTATGAAGCACTGGCCAAATATGGGAAGGATTTGACTCGGCTGGCTAGGGATGGAAAACTGGACCCAGTGATTGGAAGGGATGAGGAAATCCGCCGGGTTATGGAGATACTGTCCCGCCGTACCAAGAACAACCCGATCTTAATCGGGGAACCTGGAGTGGGGAAAACCGCTATAGTGGAAGGACTGGCCCGACGCATCGTCACCGGGGATGTTCCCGAGGGGCTGAAAGGCAAGCAGCTAATCTCTCTGGATATGGGATCACTGGTGGCGGGAGCCAAATATCGGGGCGAATTTGAGGAACGGCTGAAAGCGGTTTTAAAGGAAGTTGAGCAATCCAGCGGGCAGATTATCATGTTCATAGACGAACTGCATACTGTTGTCGGTGCAGGAGCAGCCGAAGGAGCCATGGATGCCAGCAACCTGCTGAAGCCGATGCTGGCCCGGGGCGAACTTAGGGCTATCGGGGCCACTACCCTGGATGAATATCGCAAGCATATAGAAAAAGATGCGGCGCTGGAACGCCGTTTTCAGCCGGTAATGGTTAATCCGCCCTCGGTGGAAGACACTATCTCCATTCTTCGGGGCTTGAAAGAACGATATGAGGTGCATCACGGGGTGCGCATACAAGACTCTGCCCTGGTTGCTGCGGCTGTGCTTTCCGAGCGTTATATTTCCGACCGCTTTTTACCTGACAAGGCTATTGACTTGATGGATGAAGCGGCAGCCAGGCTGCGCACCGAGATCGACAGTATGCCGTCAGAACTGGACGAAATAACTCGCCGGATCATGCAGTTGGAAATAGAGGCGGCTGCACTGGAAAAGGAAAAGGACAATGCCTCCAAAGAAAGGCACAAGAATATTTTACAGGAACTGCAGGATCTAAGAGGAGAATCTGCTCTGATGCAGGGACAATGGGAAGCTGAAAAAGCAGCTATCGGCAGAGTGCGGGATATTAAGCGGCAGATGGACGAATGCCGTACTGAAATCGAAAAAGCCGAGCGAGAATACGATTTAAACCGAATTGCGGAGCTCAAATACGGCCGTATGAACGAACTGGAACGCAATCTCCGGGAAGAAGAAGAAAGAATGTTGGATAAACAGGGCAGCAAATTATTGAAAGAAGAGGTAGACGAGGAAGATATTGCCCGGGTGGTTAGCCGCTGGACCGGGATACAGGTAAGCCGGTTATTGGCCGGGGAAAAAGAGAAACTGATGCACCTGGATGATATTCTTCACCAGCGGGTTATCGGTCAGCATGAAGCGGTAACCGCAGTGGCTGATGCGGTGTTGCGCTCCCGCAGCGGATTAAAAGATCCTAAGCGTCCGGTTGGCAGCTTCATTTTCCTGGGACCCACCGGAGTAGGAAAAACCGAACTAAGCAAGGCTCTGGCGGAAGCTCTCTTTGATGATGAGAAGAGCATTATTCGCCTGGATATGTCCGAATACATGGAGAAACACAGTGTGTCGCGTTTGGTAGGAGCACCTCCCGGTTATGTGGGATATGAGGAGGGAGGACAGCTGACCGAGGCGGTAAGACGTAAACCATATTCGGTAGTCCTGTTTGATGAGATAGAGAAAGCTCATTATGATGTATTTAACATCCTTCTGCAGATACTGGACGATGGCCGTTTAACCGACGGCAAGGGCCGAAGGGTTGATTTTCGCAATACTATTATCATCATGACTTCAAACATTGGCAGCCAGGAAATCCTTAATTATCAGGAAAGAGGCGGAAACTATGAAGCAATGAAAGAAAAAGTGCTGGATCTGTTAAAGATGAATTTTAGGCCTGAATTCCTGAATCGAGTTGATGAGACTATAGTATTCCACGCCCTGGAAAAAGAGCAGATCGAAGAGATTGCGGAGATGCTGCTCAAGAACCTGGCTCTCCGGTTTCGGCAGACCATACGCGGCCTGTTGACCTGGGACAGCAAGGCTTTGGATTACCTGGCCCGGAGAGGATATGAGCCGGCTTACGGAGCCAGGCCGCTAAAGAGATTTATCCAGCAGGAAATAGAAACAGCGCTGTCCAGGAAAATCATCGCCGGAGAAATCGGACCTGATGATCGGGTGAATATCAGTGCAGGAGATCAGGGAATCGTTATCGAGGCAGAGAAGCCGGGTCAGCCGGAATAAGCCTGCACAGTTTAATCTTAGGGAAGAACAAGCCCGGAGCCGTTAATCATAACCGCCCCGGGTTTTTGGTAACAAAAGGAAAAGGAATCAAGCGACAGATTTGGCTGCTTTTTTCTCCTCCCCGCGAATACGTCAAGTGCAAGCATATATTCTTCGCAGCAACTTGCATTAGCCGCCAAGAATAATTAAAATGGTAAACAATAGCTATTGGAGGTGATTAAGATTGATTACTAAGGACATGATTATAAAAGATATTGTGGAGAAATATCCTCAAACTCTTCCTGTTTTCGGACAGTTTCAGATGGGATGTTTGGGTTGCAGCGGTGCCCTGTTCGAAACCCTGGAGCAGGGAGCCATGGCGCATGGGATCGATGTTGAGGCCATGGTAAAAGCATTGAACCAGATAGTCGCTCCTCGAAACTGATTATGATGATATAGGCCTTCAGTTTATCAAAGCTGCCCCGGGTTTTCTGTTAACCCGGGGTGATTACTTATATTGCCATGGATTATGGTTATAAAATAGGTTATCTTTACGGGGGGTGATATATAATACATAAATACAGTTTATAAAAGGTATTAATATCACCTTTGTCTAATAAATAGAGTTACGGAAGGGGGATGAATATGGATTTCACTGCAGGTATCATTCTGATCACAGTAATGGTAATAGGGACAGGATATATTCTTGGCCAAAGGCCAAGGTGCAGAAAATTTGCGATTTCCATGGTTTTGATAGCTGTCTTGCTGGTGAGCGGATGCAGCGGGCAGTTTTTCGGCGGGAAAGGACAGCCAGACGGAAATGAGACCGGGTTGGAAGTCCATTTCATAGATGTGGGGCAAGGAGACAGCATTCTGATCAAGAATGGAGACCGGGTCATGATTATTGACAGCGGCACTAGGAATAACAGCGTTAAGCTAAAAAAATATCTGGATGGGCAGGGAATAAGTCGATTTGAATATGTTGTGGCGACCAACCCGCTCAAGGACCACACTGGAGGAATTGGTGATCTAATCGAGAACTATAAATTGAATTGGATCATTATACCCCGCATAGACGGCTTGAATGAGAACTATAAAGATTTGCAGATGAGATTGCTGGCCCGGTATATCAAACCGGTTATAGCAGAACCAGGTCAATGCTATTCATTAGGAGATGCCAGCTTTACCATACTGGCTCCCAACGGCAGTTATTATAACGACCTGGCTGATTACTCGGTAGTAATTAAATTGGAATACGGAGAAACCTCGTTTTTATTCAGCAGTGACGCGGGCCGGGTTTCCGAACAAGAGATGCTGGATATGGAATTTGATCTGTCTGCCAATGTGCTGAAATTAGGAAGACATGGCAGCAGCGCAGCTACCTCGGACGAATTTCTGCAGGCGGTTAGTCCTGATACTGCCGTTTTAAGCGTGGGCAAAGACAATCCCTATTTGCACCCGCACATGCAAACCATGATTAAGCTCCATGACCGTAATATCCCAGTGTATAGGACCGATGAGCAGGGTGCCATAGTGGCAGTATCGGATGGCAGGAACATAACTTTTAAGGCAGAACCGGGCAGTTACTCCTGGCCGGAGATGGCAATTAAAACGGCTGAAGAAGCGCCGGTTGATTCCATTACTGAGGAAGACCCTCAGAAGCCGGTACTGGTTAATGAAAACAGCAACAAATACCATGCGGCCGGCTGCAGCTTCTTAGATGAAAAGTGTATAGAGATAACCCTGGAACAAGCCAGGGAATCAGGCTATGAACCCTGCCTGTTATGCAAACCCTAGACTGCTTTCGGGGGCAATTGCAAACCAGGGGTAGATTCTGAAGATATCGTTGATGTTATCCAGGGATGTCGGCGGTATTGATACGGGTGAAAGAGGACGTTATTAACCTGCCGGAGTTGCCTGAACCTGATAGTTCTATTTGATTTGGAGTACTCCCGTAAGATCCAGCCAATGGCTTTATTGATGAAAAATCCTCTAATCCATCAAGTCCAGAAGGTATCCGTATCCGGCCCGCTCCATATCTTCCCGGGGGATGAACCGCAGGGAGGCGCTGTTGATGCAGTAGCGCAGCCCGCCCAATTCCTTGGGACCATCATTGAAAACGTGGCCCAGATGGGCATCTCCGGCGCGGCTTCTTACTTCGGTGCGGCGCATGCCGTGGGAGGTATCGATTTTTTCGCGCAAAACATCCGGATCGATGGGCCGGGAAAAGCTTGGCCAGCCGCAACCGGATTGGAATTTGTCTGAAGAACTGAAGAGGGGTTCACCAGTAGTTATATCCACATAAATACCAGGCTGGAAAGCATTCCAGAATTCATTGCGAAAGGGAGGCTCGGTGGCGCTGTTCTGGGTGACTTCGTACTGGACCCGGCTCAGATCTTGACGCAGTTTTCCCGGGTTCGGGAACGGATAAGGGGCTGGACTGACCAGAGCCTGGGCGGCTCGTGCAAAATTCTTCTTTCCTATGTGGCAGTAACCGCCGGGATTTTTATCCAAATACCTCTGGTGGTAATCTTCTGCCGGGCAGAAATTCTCCAACTGCTTAACTTCTATGGCGATAGGTTCTTCATAGTGTTTTTGCAGGCGAGCCAGGGAAGCTTCGATAACCGGCCGGTCATTCTCATCAATATAGTAGATGCCGGAGCGATATTGGGCCCCCACGTCCGGGCCCTGGCGGTTGACAGCCAGCGGATCAATAACCTCATAATATAACTCCAAGAGGAATTCCAGGGGCAGAATCCCCGGGTCGTATTCTAGCTGCACTGTTTCCGCATGTCCGGTGTCACTGTAGCAAACTTCTTCATAGCTGGGATTTTCCGTACGTCCGTTGGCATAACCTACCCGGGTAGAGAAAACTCCGCGAATGGAAGCCAAATATTTTTCCAAACCCCAGAAACATCCACCGGCCAGATATATTTCCGACATATAGCGTTCCCCCGTTCTTTTCCTGAGTCTAATCGAGTAATCGTTGCATTATATCATTAGCTTAGCTCCGGTTAATCTTGATTATACAGCTTATATGCTCGTTCTATCTCCCTGCCTGAATGACAAAGCGGTTATATTTGATCGGATCATTATGGCGGACAGCTACTCCTGTATTCCTGGTAGGCGTTGGGGACCTTCCAAGATCAGCCCGGTTTACTATACTATTTGCCACTGCCTCCCCCGGAGCTAAAGGTCATGGAAAGGGTTTTGATACTCAGGCCAATGGATTCCGCCAGTATTAGTGCAGCGAATACCAGGGCTATCATGCCCAGGCTTTCCTGCCGGCCCAGAGCAACATTGATGGAGCTATACTGGAAAGCCGCAATCATAGCTGCCAGAGTGAGATTCAGGAGCATTATACCCCGGGCGGTAGTAGTTCGTATAGCCTCTAATCGCTCCCGGTCCAGTTTTTCCTTATGCCGCTGGGGCAAGTTGATATATTGGCCCGGATCTTCAGGACGTATGATCAAAAAGTAATTTATCAATAACATTGACAGCCATATTACAGACCCTAGCAAGGGCAAAGCATATACACTCCAAAAGCCTTTTGCGGCCCAGGCGTCCGGATTGCCAGCCAGGCCGAAGTGAGTCGGAACCTGCTCGGGCAGAAACGAATAACATTCTGCAGTATACGAAAAGGCAAATATCAATAAAATTACCGGAATCAACTCCAGCCAGGGAGGATAAAAAAGTTCAAATCTGTTCAACTTGCGGCCTCCTCTTTCCTTTTTAGTTTACTATTGAATGTCAAGCCAAAAGAACGGGAGGAACATATTCTCCAATTCATATTATCAGCGACCAGCAAATATTATTAAGAAAACTTCCTTATAGAATTGGGGGGAATATAATGATATTCGCCAGTCGCTTTTTGCGTTTGGAAGATCCGCAGATGGAGGGACCGGATGTAATAGAACTACAGGAAGAACTAAAGAAAATCGGCCTGTATAAGGGAATAGCAGACGGCTGCTTCGGCCAAATTACCCAGCTAGCAGTAATCCAATTCCAACGCAACTTGGGTCAAACAGCCGATGGAGTGGTGGGACCGGATACCTGGAATCAACTTGCCCTGAGAACTGTTCACCAACCAGTTATTTCAGGCCTTGCCGCTTATGCTCTGCCCAGTATCTATATTGACACGGTTAAAAGAAGACTGAAATTCAGTTCCCCCAGTCTTAACAAGACTTACCAGGTAGCGGTAGGCAAACCGAGTACACCCAGCCCGGCAGGAAATTGGGTGATTGTCCAGAAGGTGCTGAATCCCGGCGGGCCTTTTGGAGTCCGCTGGATGAGGCTCAGTGTTCCATGGGGTGGTTATGGCATTCACGGCACTAACAACCCCGGTTCGATAGGTAAAGCGGTCAGCCATGGTTGTATCAGAATGTACAATGACGATGTTGTTGAAGTCTATAACCGCACTCCTATCGGCACCCCGGTTACTATAGTGGGCAGTACTCCTGCCAGCCGGATCATGAGAAAAGGGAACAGCGGCTCCGATGTAGCTGAACTGCAAAGAATGTTAAGTAAACTGGGCTACTACCCGTCCAAAATGGACGGCTATTTTGGTTTGCTCACCGAGCAGGCAGTAAGGAGTTTTCAGACTGATAAAAACCTGCAGGTTGATGGCGTCGCAGGACCACAGACTATGTACGAACTGCAGAAAGCCTATACCCTGGCCCAAAATGATCAGGAACCTTAATAGTTGCTGAAAGTTATCAGCATCAGCCAGCATATTATAATTATGGTCTCAATCAGATACCAGTTTTTGCAGCCTGCAGCCAAAGACTAGCAAAAGGAGGGATAGCTTTGAAAAAACATCGGTATTTTTTCCTCTGTGCAGCAATCAGCCTGGTCCTACTGGCTGGGTGTCTAGATTACCAGGACAGTAGCCAAGGAGCCGGAAACATGCCGGAAGAAAATGCTTCCGGACCGGGGAATGAAGCCAGGGACTGGGAAGCTACCATCTATAAAACAGTTAACGGCTTTAGCGGCGTTACCATGACGGTCAAGGAAGGAAGTGTTGACTCCGGCGGCCTGACCGTAATGTTGGAGAACAAATCAGGCAGCAGGGGCAGCTATGGTCAATACTTTTGTCTGGAGAAGAAAATCGATGGCACCTGGTATCAGCTTCCGGTGACAATAGAGGGGGAATATGGATTTGATGATATCGGCTATCGTTTGTTGCCGGGCGAGGCAAAAGAATTGCCAGTAAACTGGGAATGGCTGCATGGCACTTTGGAACCGGGTGACTACCGAATTGTTAAAGACATACTGGACTTCCGCGGTACAGGCGATTTTGATGAATACTATTTGGCGGCGGAATTTACCATTGGCTGATTCGGTCAATCAACGCTTGATCTCTTCAAAGGTTAATCTTCTGCCCGAGTTGACTGTAACATATGGTTCCGCTGTTTACCTTGGGCAAATTTGACATGATAAAGGCCCAGGATGGAGCCATGCAGAAAAAAACAGCTCGCAGGGTTTTTATTGCGAGCTGCAAGAGGATGATAAATCTATAAGTCTGGTCGACTATTGCTTACTCTTCTCTCCACATAGGCAGGGCCACGGTAATTTTGAACAAATCCCCATCGATTTCCAGCTGGAAACTGCCTCCCTGCAGTTCGGTCAGGCTTCGGGCAATGGCCAGGCCCAAGCCGGAACCTTCGGTACTGCGAGCTTCATCGCCACGGACGAAACGCTCGGTGAGCTGCTCGGGAGAGATATTCAGGGCGAAAGAGGAGATGTTTTTCATAGTGAAAAATCCATAGCCATTGCCCGAGCCGATATCGATGTATACCCGGGAATGGGGCATGGAGTACTTGATCACATTTGACAGGAGGTTTTCCGCAATACGCCACATATGTCGTCCGTCCGCCTGTACGGCGATAATCTCATCAGGTGACTGGATATGAAGTTCCAACTCTGCCAGTTGTATTTTTTCCTGGTATTCCCCGCAGGACTGCATGATCAGCTCCTGTAAATCCACTTTTTCCCCGCTAACAGCCAGGTTGCCGCTGGAGGCCTTGCTGGCTTCAACCAGGTCTTCGATCAGCTGCTTCAGGCGGGCAGATTTTTCTTCCAGAACCTTTACATATTCAACCGCCCGTTCATTCTCCAAGTCTTCCTTTTTAAGCAAATCCACATAATTGACAATGGAAGTCAGGGGAGTTTTCAGGTCATGGGAGACGTTGGTGATAAGATCGGTTTTCATCCTTTCCCCCCGGATAGCTATGGCTACTGCCTGTTTTAAGCCTCCCTGCAGACTGTTGATATCATTGGCAAAAGATGCAAAACTAACTGGCATGATGCTGCTGTCCAGAGGGTAATCCAGGTTTCCGGCTGATATCTGCCGGGCTGCTTCCATGATCTGAGACAGAGCCTCCAGGGATTTGGCGGCGAAATATATTGCCAGGGCATTAAAGGATAGCAGCAAAAAGACCAGAAAGAAAAAAGTTCCGTTGCCATGATAATAATATGCAAACATGCACAGGGTAAACAGCAATCCATTTATTAGAGCATAGCCCAACAAAATCACTAATGTCCAGGTTTTGAACAGCCTGCCTTGGAAGGCCAGGCCAAGCACCTCTCTCATACTTGAGCAAACCCGGTAGGTCAAAGTGTTGGTAAAAATTTCCCCGGTCCGGATCTGCTCTGCCATTGCCAAAACATAAAACAAACCGATGAAGATATCCAGGCTGAGGATAATAGCCAGAAAGATAAAGGTCACTGTATCTGGTATATCCATGGAAGCGTTAACCCCTACGCTTAGTGAGATGACAGCAGCTATAAAAACCAGCAGGGTATGCAGATCGGTATACATCCTAACCGGCCGCCGGGCCTTTATTTCCTCGGGGTCACGGCGAAGGATGGTATAGATCAGGTAAATGAAGGCCAGGGCCATGAGGAAAAAAGATGCCATGGATACATTGGTGGCAGTCTGGGCCAGTGCTTTGCCCTGGTTGAACTGGAGATAATAATCATAAAACACATCCCCGGGCTGCGGGGGGTCTGTCACAGCTGCATAAACCTCATAGGGGCGGTCGGCTATCAAACCGCTGATATCCTTTATTATGGCTATGTTGTGATCCGAGGTCCAACCGTTAAAGAAGGCATGGGCTGGTTGTTTTTGAATGAACTTAACCGGATCGGCTTCTTCAGGGTCCAGATTGCTCCACGTTTGGCCGGTTTCCGTGTTGTGCACATAATAGACAAAATTGACCAGGGACGGAAACTCATTGTCAATGCGATCCAACTGGGCTAAATTATTATCTTCGCCCGGTAAATCTTCAGCGGGTTTTTCAGCCGTATATTCCTCCGGGACGCCGGTATAGTATTCCACTGTATTATACAGGAGCCGGGAAAATGTGCTCTGGAACGAATAGGTTTCAGTATAACTGGACACATCGGCTGGCTGACGGTTGTCCAGCCAGAAAATGCAGCCGCCGATAGTGCCCAAAAATCCCAGCCAGACTATAATCATGGCCAGCAGTTTGAAGCCGCTGGAATAGTCAATATTTCTCAATTTTATATCCAATACCCCACACCACCTTAAGATATTTTGGTTCCCCAGGATTGATCTCAATTTTCTCTCGGATTCTCCTTATGTGTACGGCCACGGTGTTTTCCGATGAATAAGAAGGTTCGTTCCATACCTGCTCATAAATCTGGGCGGTGGAGAACACCCGTCCCATATTCTCCATCAGAAATACTGTGATTCCATACTCGATTGGCGTTAAGCGAATAATCTCGCCATCCACCCGTACTTCCTTGCCTTCCCGATCCAATTCCAGGCCGGCACTTTTTAATATTCCGCTTTTATGAGCCATGCTGCCCAGGGCAGTATAGCGGCGCATCTGGGATTTGACCCGGGCCATCAACTCCAGAGGGTTGAAGGGTTTGGTGACATAATCGTCGGCACCAAAATTGAGTCCGGTGATCTTATCTGTATCCTCTGATTTAGCGGAAATTACTATAATAGGAATATTGCGTTCATCGCGGATCTTGATGGTGGCAGATAAGCCATCCATCTCGGGCATCATGATATCCAATAAGATCAAATGAATATCATGTTCATTTAATACCTGCAGGGCTTGAAATCCGTTACCGGCCTTAAGCACTCCATAGCCTTCCTGTATTAAGTAGATTTCCAGAGCATCCACTATAGCCGGGTCATCATCACAGACCAGGATATTTAAATTTTGCATATTACGCCTCCATTTGACTTCTATTCAGTTATTCGACTGCCGGATAATATTTCACCTGCCTTTCACTACATATTCTGGCAGGCAAACATTACAAACTACCTGGTGAAAATCTTAAGAATTCTTTAAAACCCGGCCAGACAAATAAAAGGGCAGACGGTGGTGATAGCTCTCCGGGAATTGTATCTGCTGGACCCATCAGGATTGTAAGGTCTAACAGCAACTTATGGTCAGGAACCAAGCTGGTCAGGAGACTCCCAAAATCTGGCTTAAATGGCCCAGGTCATGGCAGGTGCAAGCAAGGAGAATTGACAGCGTATATAGAATTAGTAATTGTCCGCCGGAAAGGGTCAAAAGGTTGGCGGAGACCCAAGAAGGGTATGACAAGGGGTTCCAGTTTAATATAGAGGTTCGATGAGGTGAGTATATGGTTTCACTGTTTATCCTGCTGACAGCGGCAGCACTCATTATTGGATTGACGGCCGCGGCGATAACCGCGAGCAAGTCCGAAGGAGGAAATATGGTGATAAAAAAAGTTTACGTCTACCTGGTGCTATTTGCCACCCTGATGATGACCATCGGAGGGAGCGTCGCCGCTTTTATGGCGGTTGCCGACCTGGTGTTCCCGCCCCCCTATTATCAATCTTTCGAAGAATACCAACAAATGGATTGGCGGAAAGATCCAAACCTGGAAGATTCGGATAAATTGTCCGAAGGGGAGATGAAAAGCCGTTACGATGCCATGGTGGCAGCCGAACTTAATCGGCAAAAGAGCAGAGCTCAGAACAGTCTGGTAAAAAGCCTGGGCTGGATAGTAGTTCCCCTGCCGGTGTTTGTTTATTATCAGAGAGGGTTGAGGGAGAAAAAGGATGAGCTCTAGTGTGCCTGATAGCGCAAGCGAAAATTTGGAGAGGGAAGAAACAAAAAATGAGTCTTACAACCAATAGAGCATTATACAATTATCGGTCAAGTAAGAAAATATCAATGATGCATGCTTCTTTAACAACTATACTTATTGCATTAGTTTTTACTTTTTTCATTACCACGGGGGCAGTTGCAGAAGATTCGGCAAAGCAGGATTCTGTTATCATACATAGGGTAAATACTGAAGCAGCAGCCGTATGTATCCCCCTCAGAAGCACATTAGAGACCATGGGTGGCATTGTTGAGTGGGATGATAACACAGGAATTATTCTGGCAGTAACATCAGGCGGAACAACATTTTCTTATGTGCCTGGAAGCAAGACTGCAAGAATCAACGGTATTGACCGGGACCTGTTAAAGCCTTCGGTGACAATTAACGGCTCCACCTATTTTACCTTATCTGACTTGGAAAATATCCTGGATATAGGATGTGATACCGGGCCCACAACCCTTGACGATGAAAAACATAAGATGTATGTGGAAGAACTCCTGAACTTTAAGAGTGAATCATATTATTGGCCCGAAAACCTGCTCAGGTATATTGATTACAAAAAAGATCATAGGGATTTGAGTTATGACAAGGTAATGGCATATGTGAATGTGGATGTAGATAAAGAATGTTATGCAGGAATGAACCCAGTTCCAGATCCTGAGAGCATAACTGTGATGTGCAACAAGCACTATTATTTGCCGGATAATTATATTCCCAGTCTTATGTTATATATGGATGGAACATCCCATCAACTAAGAAGTGAAGCAGCCGAACAATACTGCCAAATGCAAAATGCGGCTAATAAGGAGGGGCTTAATCTTAAGATAGCTTCTGCCTACAGGAGCTACAATGTACAAAGAAGCCTATACTACGGGTACGTTCAAGTATACGGAAATGACAGGGCTAATGAATTTTCCGCCCGGCCTGGACATTCCGAGCATCAGACCGGTTTAGCCATAGACGTAGTGCATTATTCAGGTTCCAGGTTAAGCCAAAGTAATTTTCAGAATACCGAGGAATACCAATGGCTGCTTGAGCATGCTTATAAGTATGGATTCATATTGCGTTATCCGGAAGGCTATGAGGACATAACCGGATATATGTATGAACCATGGCATTGGCGTTATGTTGGTCTGGAGACCGCTGCTCAAATGCATAACGAGGGAATAACCACCCTGGAGGAATACTGCGGTAAATATTTGTTTTGATCTGGTTACCCTGTACCCCAAGAACCTTCCCCTTAGTTGCGAGCCGTAACACTAACCCAAAATTTTCATGTAAGAATAAGGACACATTAAGCCGGGCCTCTGCATATAGTGTAAAGCGCTCTCTTTTTTGGGCCGCTAATTACAGGAGGTGGTTTGGTGTCCTTCCTGGGGTGTTTCTTAGCTGTTGCTGCGGTAGTCAAGGGCAGCCTGTTCCTATTTGCCTATCTTAACAATCAGGTTTTCCCGCAGCCTTTAAGTGAAGAGGAGGAAAAGCATTATCTGCAGGAATTGAGGAAAGGCAGTGAAGAGGCCCGTAACGTACTGGTGGAACGCAACCTGCGTTTGGTTGCACATGTGGTGAGAAAATACGAGAACACCGGCGAGGATATGGAGGATTTAATATCCATTGGCACCATAGGCCTGATAAAAGGAATCAAAACTTTTGATGATGGAAAAGGAGTTAAACTAGCCACTTATGTATCGCGTTGCATAGATAACGAAGTTCTGATGCATTTGCGCAACTTAAAAAAGAAGAGGAATGAGGTTTCCATATACGATCCCATTGGCTACGATAAGGAAGGAAATGAAATTTCCTTGATAGATATTCTGGCCGAGGACAATGAAATTGTAGATATGGTAGATATGAAAATGCAGGGAGAGAAGATCCTATCTCACATAGATGTGCTTAGTACAAGAGAACGGCAGATCATAGAGATGCGCTATGGTATTTTTAATGGGATGAAGGAACCTCAAAGAGAAATAGCTAAAAAATTGGGAATATCCAGGTCGTATGTTTCAAGAATAGAGAAAAGAGCCCTGAAAAAGCTGATTAGAGAACTGAGCACTGAGTCATAAAAAGTATTAAATGTAAACAATGAGTTGTAATAAAGGCCGGGAAAGGCCCTTCTGTTTTTCTGAAAAATATCATCCATGTATTATAATATATAATAATAGCCTCTGGTTTGTGTACCAGCATAAGGATATCTTTATTGCTTGAGGGAGGATGACTGGACATGTTTTTAAATCAATTTGAATTAATTCCGGTAATTGCTGAGACAAAAAGTTTCTCTAAAGCAGCCAAGTTGCTTCATCTATCTCAGCCAGCTATTAGCAGCAAAATCCGATCTATGGAGGATTATTATAAGATAAAGATCTTTAACCGTACCCCTCAAGGAGTATATCTTACCGAAGCTGGCAAAATAGTGTGCGCTTATGCAGTTAGGTTTTTGAACATGTACAACTCTATGGAACAAGACTTGGATATGTTATTAAATGGCAATCCATTTCTGACCATTGGCGCAAGTTGTACTGCCGGTAATTATGCTATGCCTTGCAGCATTTGTGCTTTTAAGGCAAAATATCCAGAAGTCAATGTGAGATTGGATATTGGAAATACCGATACAACTCTCGAAAAATTAAAGAACCATGATATTGATATCGCAGTAGTGGAAGGTACTGTAGAAAATCCGGATTTCGTTGCACATTATATTAATTCCAGTAATTTGGTTTTCATTGCTCCCAATGATATTAAAAAAAGCAGCTTTTCTTTAAAGGAAATTAAGCAAAAACCTTTTATTTTACGCGAAAAAGGTGCTGCAATAAGAACGGCCTTTGAACAGGGCCTACTAAAAAATGGGTATGGTATAGAAGATTTAAATGTTATTTTAGAAATGACCAGTATATATTCGGTCAAATCGGCAGTTATGGAGGGAATCGGAGTTTCTATTTTACCGGCAATTACAGTTGAAAAAGAAGTTAACAACGGAGCTCTAAAAATAATAAAAATCAAGGAATTTGAACCAGAACTGGAAACAGATATTATTTTGGTTCATTTAAAAAATGAGCAGCCTTCAACAGTTGCTCAACAGTTTATTAAATCTGTCTCCGAGCAAGTTAAGAACGAAGGGTGTTGGAATCTAAGACGAATGTACAGCTAACTTGTGAAAGCAATTTGCAGTTGACTTGTCTTGGTATCACGATTAAAGGCCAGTGGACAAGAAAACTTCTCTTATCCACTGACTGTATGGAAAAAAATATTTTACTGGAGAAATAGGAGGGTCTATTTGTTAGCAATTGCGTTTTCTGCCGCCCACATTACCTGATAAACCAGAGGTGAACCGGTCAGCAACGGATGAGTGGCATATTGCATCACTGCCAAGTCTGATGACGATACTTGATTCTGAATAGCCAGGGCAAGTATATTGACCATGTCGGCAGCTTGTAGACCACCAATAATATGTCCGCCAATAATACAGTCATTTTCCCGATTAAATATCAATTTCATTTCAGTTTGCATGGTACAACCCGGTAACGAGGCCGGATGGCGATCGGGAGAATTCATTTTGCCAAGATAATAACTAATATTGGATTCTTTGCACATGCGTTCGGTAAATCCGGCCGCAGCAACTGATACATTGCCTACTCTGGTAGCAAAAGCACCAAGTGCTCCAGGGGTTTTTCGGTTTAATTGATATAAATTGCTACCCGCAATCATGGCTTCGGAAGCTGCTACTGAAGCTAAGCGAATCCCTATCTCCTGGCCATTTATCACCGAAAACTTGCTGGCGCAGTCACCACAGGCAAAAATATCCGGGTCATTCGTTCTTAGATATGCATCTACAATAATACCGTTTCGCGGATCAATCTGCAAACCTGCTTTTTCTGCTAGCTCTATGTTAGGAACGCTTCCTATTCCTAGAATAACCATATCTGCTTTTAGATTAGTGCCATCCGCCAGGGTAACACCGCAAACTTTTGTGTCGCCTTCAAATGAGATTGCCCGAGTGCTGGTCATGACCTTTACGCCTAATCTGGCCAATTCCAGTTCCACCTGATAACCATATTCCTCTTCACAGGCTAGGGCTAAGCAACGCGGCAAAGCTTCAATTAAGGTAACATTGTAATCGCCTTTGAGCCTGATTTGTTCAGCCATTTCAACTCCGATGAAACCTCCTCCGATAACTACGATATCCTTGCTTTGTTGCAACACATCATCTATCTCTTGTAGAAAAGCTGGATCCTTATATATGGGGAAAATATGTGCTAAATCTATGCCAGGAATGGGTGGAACGGTGGGCTTGGCCCCAACTGCCAAAATAAGCTTGTCATAATGAATAGTTTCCCCATTTTTTAAGTTGACAATATGTTCCTCTGGATTAATTTCCTCAACCCTGGCCACTAAGAATTCAATTCCTTTTTTGATAAAGCCTTCATCAGGAATCTTATCTTTTTCTACAGCGTTTAACATTCCATAAATATAAGGAATTCCACAGGGAACAACAGTATATGATGTGTCACGCACTATAACAATTTTTTTGTCTGGGTACCAGGTCTTAATCGTATTGGCAGCACTTAAACCTGCTGCGGAGCCACCAATAATCAGAACATCGGTTGAACATATCATTAGAATTCTCCCTTCTCTTTTAGAAATATATTACCATCTGTCATGTGCGCTTGTTTATAAAACATATAAAAGCAGGTGATAACACCGCATATTGATATTACTACAGAATCTATTTCCTCCCTTAAAAAAAGCGGATCTAGGGAGGGGAATTGCCATAAATAACCATTAAATGCCAATTGCTCAGGAAAATAATAGCATTATTTCAGAAACGCACCTTTTTCCCTCATACAACTTAAATGAAACGCCCTTGACCTTTTCACCTCCCAAACTACCTATTTCTTAATAAAATTATAAAGTATACTTTATAGGAAGATTATTTGAAATTCTTATACCCCTATAAGCACTTCATGTTACAAGGAGCATTCCTGTAATGCTAACGGAGGAATTTGAAGAAAGAGACGCCGTTCAATACTAATCGTCCAAGAAAAGCCCGGGCCGGAAAAAAGATATTAACATGGAGAAACAGACAACGATATAGCAAGGATGATTACCATGAGCTGGAAACGAAAATGGATGTATACCGGGATTTTAGGTGTGATCGCTACCACGCTGCTTCTCCTATGCATTGCAACTGCCCATAAGCCGGACAGTTCTGTTAGCTTTCACAATAAAATTCCAGCCGATGAAGGTATTCTTGCCTCATCCCATACTGTTGCTTATGAAAACCAGGCGGTTCCGCTAATGCAAGCCGGTATTGTAAAAGAATACCGCACGGATTATATTAGTACCGTGATCATTGCGGTAGACAGGGACCGGGTGGAAGATCAAATAACAGGCTGGAGTTCCTTGCGAGACGGCGATTACCCGGTCTACTTGAATTATAAAGGAAAGCTCAGCCATATAGGCTTTTGTTATACCTTTTTAGCCATGGCGGCCGGGCTGGATTCTGACCAGAGTGGTTACAAGAACACCCTCCAATTGCTCAGACATCTGCACCGTAATGGCCGTCTTATACCGGAGGATCCATCCCATGCCCCGGTGGCTATCATGTTTGATTACCAGGCGGCACAGCGAATTAGGGATGGGCAGAATATTGAAATTATCGTACCTGACGAAGGTACCCTGTCCTTTCCTGGGGGCATTATAAGCACCAATGCGGAACAGCTGCCGGACGCAAACCAGGCCGACTTGCTGGCCGCCGGGTTTCGCCTTTCCGACGGAGAAGGTGATCCTTTGATCTATCCCGATCCGCACCAATATTCTTCTGCCCAAAACGCCGTGCTGAACCATAAATCCGCTATTCAGATCATGAACGTCGTTCCTAAGTTTCGCCGGATGGTTTTGGGAGAACGTCAATTCGCTACTGCCAATGGTATAGAGAATATGATTTGTTACCTGGCCTTTATCATCATTCTGGTCCTGTGGAGCGGGACCTTATATATGCGGATCTCTGACAAATCCCTGCAAAAGAAACTATTTGCCATTAGCTTGCTGCTCTTATTCTGGATGCTGGTCAGGATCATAAAGCTGCTGGTTCCGGACGGGACAGTGTTCCGCATCTGCTGGTACTTATATTATATTCCCTTAATTTTTCTCCCCACTATTTTGTTTTGGATTGGTTTAATTTTGGATGAAAGCGATAAGAACCCATTGGCCGGGCGGATAAAAAAAACCGGATTCATTATTTCCGCATTATTGGCTTTGTTGGTATTAAGCAATGACTACCATCAGATGGTATTTAGATTTTACCAGGGGACGGGAGGGAATATCTATGATCAATACTATTCTTACGGCTGGGTGTATTACTTAATCTTTGCCCGGTCTCTCTATCTGATCCTGGCCTTTGTGTATATAGCCGCCCGCAGGAAACCAGGTTCGGCAGCCCAGGGGGTTGCCCCCTTACTCCTGCTCCTTGGCCTCTCGCTTATATACTTTGTTGGATACGCATGGGGGCTTCCCATTTTCAGAGAATCGGATTTCAGCATTGTTTACGGGATCATGACATTGCTGTTTCTTGAAGTATGTCTTCGCAGCCGGCTGATACCCAACAATATTCGTTTAGGAGAATTGCTGTGTTTCGCGCCCATTGATATGCATATTCTTTCGGATGCCATGCACATTGAATACCGGACGGATCACTCGGCGGAGCTGTCCTCTGAGATTATTGAACAGGTACGGCACTTGCGACCGGAAGCAGACACTCCCGTCGGGCTGAGCCTGCCGTATAATGTCAGCACCCTCTATGGGGTGTACAGAATCAATGGTGGATATTCCATTATTGCCCAGCATCTTGACTCGGTAATCCGCTTGCAAACAGCCTTGGCTGAACAGAACAGAAAGATCAAAATCCAAAATAGTATTCTGGCCCGCACCCATAGAGTAAAAAGCGAAATAGCCAGGCTGAAAGCGCAACAGGAATTGTATACCAGGATAGACCAGGTATTAAAAGACCGGGTCAGCATAATCAACGCAATTATGGCGGTCATATCCACAAAATATATGGACCAGGGCTGGGATACAATGCAAAAGCAATTAGCAAAAATCAAGATACTGGTAAACTACTGCAAGCGCCGGGGCAATCTGGTCTTAATGGAAGTGAGTGATGAGTATACTGATACTGCTTCCCTTGCCTTGTGGCTGCGAGAATCTCTTTGGGAAGCTGACGCAGCGGGAATAGAGGGGATGGTGACCGAAACCGGTAACGTCCAGATCCACAGTACTCAGGCTTCCTTGCTATACGATTGTTTTGAACATATTCTGGAAAAGGCCTTGAAATACGAAGATGCCGTATTGTTGGTTAATCTATCGTCCAGTGGGGAAGCAGTGGCGTTGCGCATCGCGGTTGAGACAACACCTTGCGCCGATTCTGCTGATTTCCGCTCTGTACATATAATGCAGGATGCTATGGATTCCATGGGAGCCTCCTGCGAAACCTACGAAGATGAAGACGGGTTGATGATTCAAATCCTTGTTCGGAAAGGAGGCCGGGAGAATGATTGAACTATACAGCCTTGCGCCAGCCATCCGGGTATTCTTTTCCGGCTTGCTGCTTATTTCCATCGCCTTGCAGACTGTGCGGCTGCTCCTGCTGGTTTCCCACCGGGAACATAAAATACCCTGGTCGGTTTTATTCCATGAACTATCCATGCTGGTCCATTTGATACTGGCAACCATGCTGCTGACCATCCCATTAATACAGCGTAATATCGTGGCGGGATATTTTTATGAGTTTCGATTTATCGATGTGGTCCCGGTTATCCTGGGCGTTTGGGTCATGCTGAGGCATAAGAAGAAAGAACCCCTGTTTTGCTCGGTTCTTTTGCTTACCACCTTGCCCTTTTATACCTTTGCTTATTCCCAATACTTCTTTCTGTTCAGCAATCTCTATTTTATCTTCCGCAGCGTGGTGATGCTTGACCTGGAATGGAGCCGGATAAAGGGCAGCATTACCCGATTATCGGTGAAAGAAGCGATAGACCTGTTCCCGGGCGGCATCCTTTATGCCGATGGAAAAGGCCGAACCTTGATCGTAAATCCAGCCATGGAACGGCTCTTGTCCGCTTTGGATATCCAGTCGGTGACAGACGCTATGCTTATGTGGGAAAGACTCATGAAAATACAGGACAGTTATAATATCAGTGTGCGAGCCCTGGACGACAAGCTGTTGATTCGGATCAGGAACGCCGGTACATGGCTTTTCTCCAAGCAAACTATTATAATTAAAAACAAAAGTTACCTGCAGCTTCTTGCTATCGACATCACCGATGAGGATGTCCTGACCAGAGAGATGGAGAAAAGTAATAAAACATTGGAAGAATTAGGGCATGAGCTTTCCTCGGCAATCAAGAACATTGAGCAGTTGGAACAGGAAAGAGAAATCCTGCGGATGAAAACCAGGGTTCATGATATTCTTGGGCAGCGCCTTTCAATATTGAGCCGTTTATTGGAAAGCGATATGAAGGCAGAGGATATTATAAATAAGTTCAAGCCTTTGCTGACGGATCTTACCCAAGCCATAACAGAGACGGCTGATACCTCACCCCAGTATCTCTTGTCCTCCTTGACCCATTCTTTCTCCCTGATAGGAACGGTCATCCACATAAAGGGCAGATTGCCGAAAGCTCAAAAGGTATCCCAGGTATTCGCGGAAGTGATCCGCGAATGCACTACCAATGCCGTTCGTCATGCCGACGCGGGGAATGTATACGTGGAATTTCATGAGGCTGATGAAGAATACCGCCTAACGGTACAGAATGACGGAAACCCGCCATTCCAGCCTATCGTTGAAGGAGGGGGCATCTCAGGAATGCGCAGGCAGGTTTATGAACTAGGGGGAGAACTTGAAATAGGGATTCTGCCGCAGGTTTATATCAGTATTCGGGTTCCGAAGAAGGGAAAGGAGGAGTAGCCATGATTAGAATTCTCATCGTAGAAGATCAGGTCATAATGCGGGATTCCCTGGCCAATTTAATCAACGGGCAAGAAGATATGCAGGTAGTTGGAAGCATCGGCAACGCGGCGGCTGCTATGGACATCTGCCGGAGCAAGACCCCTGATTTGGTACTGATGGATGTACGCACTGAAAACAATGAAAACGGCATTGCGGCAGCGGCCGAGATCCACGCCCTATACCCGGCCATAAAAATCATCATCATGACCGGCATGCCGGAAATCACCTATATGGAAAGCGCTAGAAGAGCAGGGGTAGAAAGCTTTTTGTATAAAAATATCACCAGCGAAACTATGCTGGCAACCATTCGCAGCACTATGGACGGCTACGGCACATATCCCCGGGAGGCCCCCTCGGTGCTTCCGGGCCATCTTTCCTTTACCGATACGGAAATTGCTATTCTCCGGCTGGTGTGCGAAGCAAAAAGCCGCAAAGAGATTGCCAGAGAGCTTGCCATGTCTGAGGGCTCGGTAAAAGCAGTCATTACTGATATACTGAACAAGACGGGATACGACAGTATTATTAAATTCGCGGTATTTGCCATGTCAAAAGGATTCATCATGCCAGACGCCTAGTGTTTCCCTTTATTTAGGATATAATTATTAAATTTTCTAAAAATATGGGCTATCTGTTCCCATATTTTTTTACGTCTATGCCTTTATTTAGACATGAGGTTTTTAATGGGAATCTTTTTATGGACATAAGGTATATAAACCAAGTTCCACAAAGTGGTAGTTTTTATACGGGAAAGGATTTGCCGAGAGATGAAAGGAGGTTAGCTATGCAGGTGGTATTCCAAACGCTTCCCAAAACAGCAGAAGAATTTATATCCATGCCGGAATTTGATCTGACATCACCCTTTCATGTAGCTGCTTTATTCATTACAGCGATTTGCGCTTATCACGAGAACCGGGATGAATGTTATAACATGATCGACGAGTTGAAGGGGCCGCAGAAATTAGGCTTCATGGAAAAACAATTTATCCGTCAACGCATGATGGGAAAGTCGGAGTATATCGGCAAAGCTTATTTAGCGGGTGCTGCACCCCAGAACGATTATACCCCCGAGCTTCCCTATACTGTCATTATGGAAGAAACCCCGGATACCTTTGCAGAAGTCGGATACGCAACCGTGTATGTTCACACCGACGGAGCGGACAGCCCGCGCCCAGTGAAACTACGGAAAAAGGGAAAAGATTGGTTTTTGTGGGAACATACGGGGCTGTTTATCGATATCTATAAGCCGTTTTCTTCTGACCCCTGGCGTTAGACAGATATTGGAAGCGTTTGTAAAGCTGGAAAGGATGTTGGAAACACAGTTGATAACCCAAAAAACCTATTCAAGGAGGGATTCATAATTGCTTGCTAAAAAAATATTCAATCATCAACTCATTGCGTTGGCATTGTGCTTTTGCATGATTACCGCATTATCGGCAGGCTTTCCGCCTGGTGCTTTGGCTTCCGATGTAAAAACCGGGAATACGGGAATACCAATGTCTGATATTTCCGGGCATTGGGCCCAGGATAGCATACAGAATATGGCTGAAAAAGGGATAATTAAGGGCTATCCTGACGGAACCTTTCGCCCCGGAGGCGTAATTACTCGGGCTGAATTTGTCCATCTGACCGTTGTTGCTTTAGGTTTGTCTGGGAGTAACGGAAAAGGGTTTGCTGATACGGTGGGGCACTGGGCGGAACAATCAATTAAGGCCGCCGTTGAGCATGAAATTATTGCCGGCTACAGTGAAGTTAGATTCGGCCCCAACGATTCTATCACCCGGGAGCAGGCAGCAATCATACTTGTAAAAGCTCTGGGTATAACTTCCGGTACCGGTAAGGATTTTGTTGACAGAGAAGCTATTTCGTCTTGGGCCATTGATGCAGTTGCGTGTGCTTCAGCTCAGGGAATTGTAAGCGGCTATCCAGATGGCAGCTTCAAGCCCCAGGCTAATGTTACCCGGGCTCAGGCCGCTGTCATTCTGCAGCGCAGTCTGCAGATAAAGGGCGATCTAGCCTCACTTGAACCAGAAGAAGAGGAAGTATATGCAGCACCGGCTAGCTCTGGCAGCAGTGGCGGCAGCAGTGGCGGCGGCGGAGGAGGATCTAGTTCAAGCAGGATAAATATCTCTGCCATTCCCGGCCTAACTGTTCCGGTTACGGGGCAGACACCGGTGAGTACAGTAACCGAGACCGCTCAGTACACCGGTACTGTCGCCTGGTCTCCCAATCACAGCACTTTTGAAGCTGCTACCGTCTATACAGCTACTATTACCTTGACAGCAAAATCCGGTTATACCCTGAACGGGGTGACGGAGAACTTTTTCACTGTGACGGCAGCAACTTCCGTATACAACACCGCAAATTCCGGTGAGGTAACGGCTGTGTTCCCAGCCACCGCAGGACAAATAACAGAAAAATCCGTTTATGACATTATCTTCGATCCAACCGGTATAGTTGCAGCCCAAGCGAAAGAGGTTGATATTACCTTGAAGGCTGTAGAAGTGAAGGATGAAGGCTATAACAGCGTTAGAGTCAATGTGTCGGTCACGGCGAAGCCAGAAAATTCCACAGTTTCTCTGGTGGGGAACTACGGAGCAGGTCCGGTAGATGCCATTGCATTAGGATACTGGGGACCGGAAACTGGATTTGAGCTTTCAGCAGACTATGATCATACTGACGCTTTGACAGCTAACTTCAGCAAAGCCGGGAACTATACCTTGCTGGTCAGCCTTTACAATGTGGCAGAAAGCGCCAATATCATGAGTAAAACGGTGAACATTACTATATTGGAGGTTGCTCCGACCAGCTACACCCTGACCCTGACCGGGGACAATATATCATCTGATCCGGTTGCCGGAGCGATTGAAGAAAACACGGCTGTAACCATCACCGTAAGCCCGGCGTCGGGCAAGCAGGTGGCCAGCTTTACCGTTGGCGGAGTAGACAAGAAAGCTGAACTGAACGCAGTACCAACAAACCAGTATACCTTCAGTATCACAGCAGACACCATCGTTGTGGTAAGTTACGAGGATATACCGGCCGGCAGCTACAGCCTTAATCTATTAGTGAGCCCCATCGGTGCAGGCATGGTCAGTATTGATGGAACCCCGTCAACTTCAGGGACATTTCCAGCTGGAGCACAGGTCCAAGTAGGGTGTATGCCTTTAGCAGGCTATGAATTTGTCAACTGGACTGTTGAAAGTGTGGAAGTCAGCAATCAGGCGAATTTTGACTACCTCATGCCTTCCAATTACACCAACCTGGTGGCGAATTTCATCTCCACGGCAACAGCCCCACCGCCAACACTAAATGCCGACAGCACAGGGAATTATGCGGGTCAAACCCTTATGATCACTTTCAGCAACGGGCAGGCATGGGCCAATGCCATTACCGAGATTTCAGTAGACGGAGAGATTCTTTCCGGACAAATTGGCATTGAGCAGTATTTTCTCAATACTGGAGATGATGTGGTGGATGGGCAGATATCACTATATGGAAGCAAAATAAATGCCCTACAAAGCCCTGGCACTAAAGAAATAAGGGTGAAAAGCACCGGCTATGCCGATGCGGTGGTAATGCAGGAAATCACCGCCACCTACTTTGACCGCGCGGAATTTTCCACTCAGCCCGTGGGCCCGGCGGAAAATGGCGGATTGCTGGCTACCCAGCCAATTGTCAAGCTCTATGACCAGTATGACAACCCCTGCATTGACGGCCCGTCCAGCACCAGGGAAATCACCCTGCAAAAGGCAAGCGGGGACACATGGATTCTGGGAGGCACGACGACGGTAAACGCGGTTGCAGGAGTTGCCACATTTACCGGCCTCACCGCCACCAATCCTTCCGGCCTGGCCATCACCGATGCGCGCCTCATGTACGAAGTGGTGGGCAGTCCCAACCAGTATTTCTATAGTGAAAGCTTCACCATCCCTGGCGCAACAGGTCTGGTGGCACCAATCCTGACAGCAGATGCCACCGACAACTACGCAGGAAATACTATTACCATCACCCTGCCAGCAGGCGATTGGGCAGATTGGCTCAGTGCCATTACAGCGGTGAAGGTTGGGAATGACACCTTAACCACCCCAGAACATTACAATATCGGAATAGATAATCTGATACTCTTAAGCGCAAACATTACCCAACTGCAAGCCTCGGGTACCTACACTATAACTGTAGAGGCTGCAGGCTATAACAACACGATGGTTAGTCAAGAGATTACAGCCGGACCACAGGCTAGCGCTCAGTTTACCACACAACCACTTGGGCCTGCGGTAAGCGGAGGGCTGCTGGAACGGCAGCCTGTATTAACACTCTACGACACATATGGAAGTAAATGCGCCGATGGCCCTTCCAGCAATGCCTCCATCACTTTGCAGAGAGCTGCGGGAGATTCCTGGAGCCTGGGAGGCACTACATCCGTTAATGCGGTAAATGGAGTCGCCGCCTTTACGGATTTAACCGCCTCAAATCCTTCCGTGGCAGAGATAAGCGATGCTCGAATGGGCTATACCTTTAGCGGGGTTACCACCTACAGTGAATATTTCACTGTTCCAGGGTTGGGCAGCCAGCCGGCACCAGCCCTTACAGCGGACACTACCGACAACTATGCCGGAAATATCATTGAAATAACTTTTACCGATAACCCGACCTGGCGGGCGGCTGTAAACAGTATCATCTTAGGCGTCGAAGGAGGAACAAACATCCAGTTGTTTGGAGCGGAGGGCGTCGCTTGGGAACCAGGCAGGCTGATCCTTGATACATCAAAGATACCTGGACTTCAGAAAAGGCATTATGGTCATCTAATAAGCATAGCAGCGCCAAACTATGAAGCCACAATAACGTACCAAGGGATTACTTCTGGGATAGCAGCTTCCATAAGCATCGATACTCAGCCCCAAGGACCTGCGGCCAACGGAGGCGTCTTCCAATCAGCTGCTGGGTTATCCCTATTTGATGCCTATAACAACCAATGTTTGGATGGACCATCATCGAGTGTGGCTGTGATCGTTGAGAAAGCAGATAATAGCGATTGGGTGTTGGGAGGTGTTGTCAGTAGAAATGCCTATCAAGGGTCAGTTACGTTTGGGGGCTTATCTGCTTACAACCTGACGGGTAATGAAATTACAGATGCCAAGTTTAAGTTTACAGTAGATGGTACAGCTGTAACAGTTGACAGCAACACCTTCACCATACCTCCTGGTTCAGCTGGAGGAGCAGCGCCGGTATTTACGCCAGAAACGGAGAATAATTATATCGGATACAGTGCCGGAGATCTAACCATAACATATCCGCAGAATGAAGATTGGACTAACCAGGTTATCAATGTCGGCAAGCTTTACCTGGATGGAACAGAGCTTATCCAAAACGATGATTATTACCTGTCAAACACCGGTGGAGTGTATTACCTGGCATTTTATAACCCGCAGGATTTCTTCACTGAAGTCAGGGACTACATTATCCGGATAGAAGCACCCGGTTATACTGATGCAGTAATCGTTCAGCCTATTACCAACGGCGCTCCCAGCTATCTGGTGATCGATATTCAGCCCGGCTCTCCCAGTGCAAGCGGTGAACTGCTGGATCCGCAGCCGGTGGTGAAGCTCTACGATAAAGATGATAACCTGTGCACAGTCATGCGTGGTGTGTTCCCCGGCGGAGCTTCTCCTCAGATCGTGGCTGATAAGCATGAAAATGACGCTTCTAGCTTGTGGTATTTGGCAGGAACAAAGACGGTTGATATGGTGGATGGAATTGCCACCTTTACTGGCCTTAGCGCTGTAAGTCATAACCCGGATGTGTCCACAGAAGGGCTGCAGGTGCGATTCCTGCTTCAGTTAAGCACCATTACCGCCGTCAGTGAAGCCTTTACCATCCCGCCCCAGAGCTACTCCTTAAGCCTGGAAGCCAACCCGGCAGCAGGGGGGACCGCAACGATTGACGGCGGCGGCAGCAGCGGAAACTATACAGCAGGGTCACCAATAGCAGTAACAGCTGCAGCCAATGCTGACTATGCATTTGTCAACTGGACGGTGGGCGGTACAGAGGTAAGCGCTCAAACATCCTTTACCTACACCATGCCGGCGTCTGACACAATCTTGACGGCCAACTTCCAGTCCACTCTGCCCCAGGCAGCGCCTTCACTGACCCCGGATACGGAATTAAATGCGGCTGGATTTTGGATTGAGATTGTGTTCTCTTATAACGACGGATCTTATGGAGACGCAATTACTGCCATTGAAGTTGATGGGGTGGAATATACGAATACGGAGGGGCAGAACGATATATTCGTGGCTCACGCTTATGCAATAGAGCTGCACACCTACAATATCCTTACCCTTCAGAGTCGAGGCACCCATACCATAACCGTCAAGGCCGATGGTTACCAGGACGCTGTGGTAACCCAGTTTATCACGGCCGGCAGTATCAATGGAGAAAAATGCTCAACCCTCACCGGACCGGAAAGCGGTCAAACTTATAGCAGCGGCCAGTCTTTGCCGCCAATCAAGATTCAGCTAAAGGATAGGTATGGTAATGACTTGACTGACGGGCCCGACTTTGGGATACAATTAACCGCAGAAATTCCCATGGGTTACGGCTCTAGCTCTACCTTGTCCGGCATCTTGACCGCTGTGGCAGATGTCAACGGGCAGGTTACCTTCAACAATATAGTGGTAAATCTGCCTGATGGGGTGGATCAAGCCAATATTGCACTCAAGTTTACAGGAACTGACGGTCTCGGGTACGACGTTACCCTATATTTACAAAACCCCGGAACAGAAGACTGGACAGTTTTCACTATTGGAAGTTGATTTCGGCCGAGCCGGTTTGGGCAGAGTAAGCACTAAAGGACAGCCGGGGCGGGGATAACCCGGCCCGGCTTTTCCAAGGCAATCGTTAATAATTCTAGGGGACTGCTGAGAGAATAAAATACAAAACAGGGTTTTTTCTTTAAGGGGAGACGTGTTATTCTATATAGGGGAATCATAGAGATGGGACCTAGGGATGAATGAAAATGGGACTAAGCTCCGGGCAACATCCCGATTTATCTTTCATATTTTGTAAATAGGGTTTATAATGATATGAAGGTCCTTTAATTTTGCTGAATTATGACAACGGCAATTGAGGTGTAAGTATGGGCAGCAGGAACCAGTTAAAAGAAGAATTAAAAACAGGTATTTTAGAGATGCGGCAACAGGTGAGTGAGCTTAAACTGGCCCATGAAGACCGGCAGAGCCTGATGGATTCACTGCAGCAGATAGAAAGAAAGTACCGATTGCTGGCGGATCATGCCTGTGACATAATTTCTCTCCACAGTGCGGATGGCAGCGAATGCCTCTACGTAAATCCGGCTATATCCAATATTCTGAACTATCGAGAAGAAGATCTGATAGGCAGCAATCGATTGAGAATCACTGACCTGGTCTATTCAGAGGACAAGAATGAGCTTTTACAAGTATTTAATCGAACTCTGGAAACTGGTGAGGCCTCCGGTGAATTGCGATATCGCAAGCGGGATGGGGGGCTGCTATGGTTTGAGGTTGTGGGCCGCTTGATTTATGATGTGGATGAAATACCGGTAGTACTGTTAAGGGCCAGGAATATAAACAGTCAGAAGCTGATTGAGATACAGATGGAACAGCAGTACGAAGAGTTGCATAGAGGTTATGAGAAAATAGAAGAATTAAATAATCAACTTAGTGAATACCAGGATAATCTTCTGGAAACCAATGCCCGTCTGAAGAATAGCGAAGAACAATTGCAGCTGGCCTTGTGGGGGGCTAACAAGTGCATGTGGGAATGGAATATGATTACCGGTCGGTTCTTCGTGTATGATAAGTGGGCGGATGTACTGGGATATAACTGGCAGGAACAAGAACTGCCGATAACTGATGGGGATAAATATTTCCATCCGGATGATTTGCCAGTCCTGAGCGAAGCTCTGCAGAAGTATTTAGAAGGAAAATCACCCCATTTTTCTGTAGAAGCTCGAGTAAAGAACGGACAGGGAGAATATATTTGGGTTTTTATCACCGGCAAGCTGGTTTTCCAGGACAATCAAGGCCGAACTTTAAGAATGATAGGCCTGGGGCAGGATATCAGCCATCAGAAAAGTGCCCGCCAAAAACTGGAAGACAGCGAGGTCAAGTATAGAGATTTATTTGAGCGAAATCCTATTGGTTTGTGCAAATTTGATCGGGAAGGCCGGATAACTCATGTGAATTCGGCCCTGGCAGATATACTCGGCGCAGGTTCCAAGGAAGAGCTCCAGTCCTTCAGCATGTTCGGGCAGGATAATATGGAAATCCTGCCGGTACTGGACGGTTTACTGGATATGTGCTGTCTGGGAGAAAGTGCCAGCGGTGAATTAAAGATAACTACCAGATGGGGTAAGGAGGTCTGGATATATTACCGGATTGATCCGATGCTGGATGAGGAGGGGCAATTTCTGGAGGCTATGCTGGTTTGTGAAGAGATAACCGAGCGTAAGAGAGCCGAGGACCAGATAAGGTACCTTAGTTTTAATGACAGTCTGACCGGATTGTACAACCGGGCCTTCTATGAGGAAGAGTTGAGAAGACTGGATACCCAGAGGCAGTTGCCTCTTACTATAGTAATGGTTGACCTGAATGGGTTGAAATTAATAAATGATGCATTTGGCCACAAACAGGGGGATCTGGCCCTGCAAAGGGTCGCGGAAGTGCTCCGGGTTTCCTGCCGGCAGGAGGATATTATCGCCCGGGTAGGAGGGGATGAGTTCATTGCTCTGCTGCCCAAGACCAGCTATCAGGTAGCGCGCAATATATGCCGGCGAATCAAAGAAAACTGCCAGCGGGTGGAAACCGCCAATATGACCCTGAGCATTGCCCTGGGTATGGCTACCAAAGAAAGTTATGAACAGGATATCCATGAGATAGAAAAAGAAGCGGAAGAACGGATGTACAGGAACAAGCTGCTGGAAAATCGCAACACCAGGAATTCGTTCATCAATTCACTGGAAGAGACTCTGTGGAGCAGGGGACATGAAACCAGAGAGCATACCGCTCGCATGCACCAGATACTGGAGGCGGTTAGCCGCAAGGTAGGTCTGAACGAAAGTGAGATAGGCAATCTGAAGTTGCTGGCTTCTCTGCATGACATAGGTAAGATTGCTATCCCTCCCAGTATACTGGAAAAAGAAGGGCAACTGTCGGAAGAGGAGTGGGAAACAGTAAGAAAACATCCGGAAATCGGTTATCGGATAGCTCTCTCAGCTCCTGAATTGGCACCAATAGCCGAGGCGATATTGACCCATCATGAAAACTGGGATGGAACCGGGTATCCTTTGCAGATAAAAGGAGAAAACATACCATTACAGGCCAGGATTCTGGCCATAGCTGACGCTTATGATGTAATCCGTAATGGGCGGCCCTATCAGCAGGCCATATCGAAAGAAGGCACCTTGCAGGAAATCAAGAATTGTGCCGGCACTAGATTTGACCCCCGCTTGGCGGAAGTGTTTATTCAGGAGATATCTGCCCGCCGTGATCTATAGAGAGGCTAGGGCAGAAAACAAGGGGAGGGGACGGTTCTTTTGTTTGCTTGTGCACAAGCAAACAAAAGAACCGTCCCCTTGTTTTCTGCCCTAGCCTTTTTTTAACAGTTGAATGAAGTGCTGCAGGATAGAGGCGGTAAGCCCCCAGATGGTTTCACCTTCCCAGATGTAAAAATACTGGGGTACGCATCCCGTTCGGAAGGGATAGTCGCGGCCATTGGGGATAAGATGAAAAGGAAAATCATCGGGTATCCGGGCAGCGGTCTGGATATAGTGGACTTCGGGTTCCTGCTCCATGAAGAAGGGTAGGGGAACCAGGAGGATCTTCTCCACTTCATCCCGGTTAATATTTAGTTGGCTGATATCCTTTAATATTGCCAGGTAAGGAATAACTATGGCACTGAAAGAACTCACCATGATATCCAGGGGAGCTATTACTTCGAAGCATTCTTCGGGTATACCTAATTCCTCGCTGCTCTCCCTGATCGCAGTATATTCGCTGTAGTCATCAGTTGGTTCCTTGGTTCCGCCGGGAAAACATATTTCCCCTGGCTGCCGGTTCATAGACCGGGCGCGCTTTTCAAACAACACATGGTAGCAGCCATCCTTAAATAGCAGGAGAAGAAGCACGGCCGACTTGGAAATATTTTCATGACCAAGTATTTTAGCCTTGCGTCCATTAAAGGAGCGAAGGGTTTCTGCGGTAATAATAAATTCCTCCATAAACACGCAACCTCCGGAAAAAACCTGTCATAACAACCTGCTGCGGATGACGCAGAACTAGAAAACACCACACTACAATTTTCATGGTAAAATATTTTAAGCACATTAACAAGTTGAAATCAAAAAAAATTGGTATCGGTTGAATTGAAGGCAGGGGTTAAAATAACCATGAATGGATTCCAGCATCTGCTTAAGCCATTGCAGATAAAATCAATGGAATTAAATAATCGGCTGGTAATACCACCAATGACCACCATGCTGGCTAACCCGGACAACAGTGTGAGCGAGGCTAACCTGGCCTATGTAAGAAGATTGGCCGGCAGTGGTGCGGCCCTGATGATCGGTGAGGTGTCGGCAGTTCATCCGCAGGGCATCGAAGGGCCCGGGATGCTGGGGGCGTATGATGATCGTTTTATCCCTGGTTTGAGTAGGCTGGCTGAAGAAGTGCATCGGCAGGGGCCGAAGGTAATGGCACAGATTTTCCATGTCGGGCGCGAAAGCCTGTTTCAGTTACAGAGGGGGACGGCAGTAGGACCATCTGCTCTGCCCGGGATCTTTAAATTAATGCCTCGCGAATTGAGTTGGGAGGAAATCCAGGATATAGTGAGGTGTTTTGGCCGGGCGGCTTTGAGGGTAAAAAAAGCAGGGTTTGATGGAGTAGAGCTTCATGCGGCTCACGGTTACCTGATGATGCAATTCCTGTCGGAGATATCAAATCACCGTGAAGATGAATACGGGGGTGATTTCAGGCAGCGAACCCGTTTTATCCTGGAGGTTATCAGAGAGGTGCGGCAGCAAGTGGGAGCAGACTTCCCGGTGTCATTGAGGATATCGGCTGAGGAATATGTTGAGGGCGGGTATAGGGTTGATGATACTATGGACATAGTAGGATTGCTGGCGGAAGCTGGTATTGATATGTTAAATGTGTCTTTCGGTACCCAGTCTACCCCCGGAGGCATGGTTTGCCCAAGTATAGACTGCCAGCCGGGCTTCAATGTGCACCTGGCCGCCAGGATTAAGACGGTGACAAGTATTCCGGTTATAGCGGTGGGCAGATTTACCCGCCTGTCGCAAGCGGAAGCAGTCCTGGCCCGGGGGGAAGCGGACCTGATCGCCTTTGGGCGTCAGCATCTGGCTGACCCGAAATTCTTCTGGAATACCATGGAGGGACGTGAAGAGGACAGCATTGAATGCCTGGCCTGTAATCAGGGTTGTCTGGACCGGCTTTATCGGGGGGAGAGCATTCGCTGCGCTATTAATCCCGTGACCGGGCAGGAGTTAATCCATCCTGACAGAGCGGCAGGTGAGAAACGCCGGGTTTTGATAGTGGGTGCCGGGCCGGCAGGTCTGACGGCTGCCCATCAAGCAGCTCTTTTGGGACATCGGGTGGTGCTGGCGGAGCAAGAGATGGAGTGCGGAGGCCAGCTCAGAATGGCCTCAAGAGCCCCATATAAGGAAGCTTACAGCCGTTGGATAGATAGGCTGGCTGAAAAGACCAAAAGGGCCGGGGTGCAGATCAGATTAGGGAAAAGGGCGGATATCCATTTTGTAAAAGAGCAGGCAGCAGAGGTGATAATCATTGCCGCCGGAGCCAGCAGCCTGAAGCCGGATATACCGGGAATAGATTATCCTCATGTGGCATCAGCCTGGCAGGTTCTGGCGGGTGAAGTTGAATTGACTGATCATACCCTTATTGTCGGCGGGGGACTGGTAGGTATGGAAACCGCTGATTATTTGCATGATCGAGGGGTGTCGAATGTAATAGTGGCCGAAGCTGGTCCCCGTTCTCCAGTCAAGAAGTCGAATGGACACGGATACATGTTGCATCGCAGGCTGCGGGAAGCGGCATATCTTTTATGTCTGGATACCCGGGTGGTGGAAATATTGCCGACTTCTGTACTGCTGGAAACAACCGGGCAGATAGAGAGGGTTACTCCTGTGCGGCAGGTTGTCATAGCGATTGGCAGTGCTTCCTGTCGGGATCTGGCCATGGACCTGGACAGAGAGAAGATACCCTATCAACTGATAGGAGATGCCTATAGGCCCCGAGGGATAATGGAAGCAGTAGATGAGGGTGCCCGGGCCGCCTGGGGCATTAAATGATACTAACTGGTTCTTGGTTCGCAAAACAGTCCTTCCATTTAATAAGTTAGATGCCATCATATTTCTAGTATTTTTTCGAATACAATAGAGCAGGTAAGTATGGCAGAAGGGAAAAGTTGAAAATATGGATGCCAACGGTAAGGGGGGCAGCAATGACAGAACTTCGCAGAGACGTGTTGAGAGATAGCTGGGTTTTGATAGCCAATGGAAAAGCCCTGAAACCTTCCGATTTTCCAATTAACAAGAGTGCCTTGATATATCGCCTGGGTGACGAGATCTGTCCTTTTTGTGAAGGAAACGAGGCTCTTACTCCTGGAGAACTGGATGCCTTCAGGCAGGATGGTTCAACCGCCAACCAGAAGGGATGGCTGATCAGGACGGTGCCCAACAAGTTTTCTATGTTCAGAATGAACCGGGATGACCTGGAATGCTACTCTACCGGTATTTATACCCGCTGTAACGGACTGGGTTATCACGAGGTGGTAATTGAAACTCCTCATCACGGTATACAATTACATCAACTTCCAGCCCAGCAAATCTCTTTGCTGCTCAGAATGCTGCAACAAAGGTTTAGGGCTTTGGCAGCCGATGAGCGGGTAAAGTATATTCAAATTTATAAGAATAAAGGTTTGTTTGCCGGGGCTTCCCAGGATCACAGCCACACTCAGATTCTGGCTTATCCCATGGTTCCAGAGCATAACAAAGGAATGCCCCGATACTATCAGGATCAGGGCTGCTGCCTGATGTGCCGGATAATTCAGCAGGAGATGGGCGGGGATAGAGTCATATATGAAAGTGAGCACTTCATTGTTATCAGTCCCTATGCCCCCAGGTTCTCTTATGAGGCCTGGATCATTCCCAAAGAGCACCGGGAGTATTTCGCGGATATCGAGGAAGAGGAGATAAGGGATCTGCAGGCAGTATTAAGAGGTTACTTGAGTTCCATGCTTGCTTTACTGGATAATCCTTCTTATAATATTATGATAAACAGTGCCCCGGTAAACGTTCCCCGGCAGGAGGGTTACCACTGGTATATAGAAATAGTACCCCGGCTGATTATTTCTAATGCGGTAGAAATAGCCAGCGGTTACTTCATTAACCCGGTGGACCCGGAGTCAGCGGCCGAGTTGCTGCGTAACGGAATTATAGTGCAGTTTTGATCTCCTGCTAATGGAAGGAAAATAATTATAGACTTGAGGAAAGAAAATGTTGAAATTGCTTTACCCTGATTCCTATGTGGAATCTATACATGATATAGCCCTGGATGAATTGCAGAAAAGGCAAATAAAAGGATTAATATTGGACCTGGACAATACTATCACCCTATGGAACAGCAATGAGATCAGCAGCCAGGTTGATGCCTGGTTCAGGAAAATTAGGAGCATGGGCTTCCAGGCCTGCATCCTGTCCAATAATGGAGAGAAACGGATTCTCACTGTGGCTCAGGTTCTGGATATACCGTACATTCACCGGGCGGCCAAACCCCAGCCGGCTTCCTTTCTTCGAGCAGTGCAGTTGATGGGATTAAAACCAGCAGAAGCGGCTGTGATCGGGGATCAGATCTTTACAGATGTACTGGGAGGAAACCGGGCAGGCTTGTACACCATTTTGGTAGTTCCGCTGGGGGGCAGAGAGTTTATCGGCACTAAAATATCCAGAATGATGGAAGGCCTGGTTATCCATAAAATCAGAGAAGCAAAAGGCAAAAGTTAAAGCCAACTATGTAAATAAATGGTAAAATTAACCCATTACCGGCAGGCGAATGATACAGCATTCGCTTAAATATTAACTGGGGGCAATAACCATGGATATTAACTGTGATACTAAATGCCTGGCCATAATAGGTAACCCATTGGGGCACAGCCTCTCTCCGCTTATGTATAACCGGTTGTTCAGCCGCAGAGCTTTGAATTGTGTCTATCTGCCGTTTGAAACTGATTCCGAGGAACTTGAACAGGTCTTAAACAGTCTTAAAACCCTTAATTTCACTGGTTTCAATGTTACTATTCCTTTTAAACAGAAGGTAATCCCCTTCATGGATGAACTCTCGGATGAGGCCAGGGCCTGTCAGGCAGTAAACCTGGTCAAGAAACAGGGGGCCATTCTGAAGGGTTATAATACCGATGGTCAGGGTTTTGTCAGGGGACTACAGGAGGCCGGTATCAGTCCGGGAGGACGAGTTATATTTATCGGAGCGGGAGGAGCGGCCCGGGCCATCGCATATCAGATGGGCCGAGTGGGAATGGAAAGAGCAGATTTTCTGGATCTGGACTATGGACAGGCCCAGATGATGGCTGAATTTATAGCCTGCGAGAGTGGTCTGCCCGCTTCGGCTGCTTTAATGACCCGGGACAATTTTATCGATATAGCCCCTCAGGCTGATCTGCTGATAAATTGTTCTCCGGTGGGAATGTGGCCGAAGGTTGATGCCTCTCCCCTGGAGAGTCTGGAAGGGCTGAAACAGGATGCGGTTGTCTGCGATATCATATATAATCCGCGCCCGACCCGTTTGCTGAAAATGGCGCAATCTCGCGGAATGAAAACTGTGGATGGATTACCTATGTTTATCAATCAGGCTCTGCTCACCCTGGAGATATTACTGGAGCAAAGCTTTAGTCCGAAAGAAATGGAGGAGGTAATTGCCCCTTATGTTAAATCATAAAGGCTTTACCTTGATAGAATTGCTGATCGTTTTTCTCCTCCTGGCTCTGGTTTTGTCCTTTTCCTGGCCGGTGTTGGACCGCGTCTATCAAGATTATGCACTCCATACCGCATCATCGCAGCTGGCCTGGACTCTGCGCGATGCTCGCAGTGAGGCCATGCTGAAGGGTGGAAGCAGCAATATCAAATTCTATGTATCCTTAAACCGCTACCGGAGTGAAAAGAAAACCTATTACTTGAATAAGGGCATAGAATATGCTGGAACTCCCACTTTTCCCAGCCGGATAGGAAGCATAACGGTATGCAGTTTTAATTCTACCGGGGCTCCGGCCGGAGGAGGAACCGTGGTTTTGAAAAACCGGCTGGGGCATAAAAAATATATCATTGTAAATCCGGTGGCAGGCAAAGTCAGAATATCTGATAACCCGCCAGAAAACTGGTAGAAAGAGAGAGCAATGGTTGGCCAGGGGTTGATTATATTTTTCGCCAGAGTACATAATCAAGAAGTAGGAGGTAGGTTTTTTTGCTTAAATATTATACTGCCGGAGAATCTCATGGGAAAGGGCTGCTTGGGATTATCGAGGGCATGCCGGCCGGGTTGCAGATTAACCAGGACCAAATAAACCGGGAATTGGGCCGAAGACAAATGGGATATGGCCGGGGAGCCAGGATGAAGATCGAGAGCGATCGGATGGAGATATATTCAGGAGTTAGAAACTGTATGACCATAGGGAGTCCTATCTCTTTTGTGATAGAAAACCAGGATCACCAAAACTGGCAGGATATAATGGGGGCAGGGGTATGTGAGAGGGCAGATGATAGGGCGGTTAAAAGGCCGCGTCCGGGGCATGCGGATTTGTCCGGAGCCATGAAGTATGACCATGCTGATATGCGGAATGTGCTGGAACGAGCCAGCGCTCGGGAGACTGCGGTCAGGGTTGCTGCCGGGGCATTTTTTAAGCAATTATTGGCCGCCTTTGACATATATATTTATAGTGAGGTAGTTAGTATCGGCAGGGTTAATTATCCAGGATATGCTATCCAGCCCGGAAACCTGGCTGAATTTTACCGGTTAGTTGAAGCTTCCCCGGTACGCTGCTGCAGCCGGGATGTTCAGGAGAATATGATAGATACGATCAAGCAGGCCATGGAGACGGGTGAATCTCTAGGCGGATGTTTTGTGGTGGGTGCGGTAGGAGTACCCCCGGGATTGGGAAGCCATGTAAGCTGGGACAGAAAATTAGACAGCAGAATCGCAGGAGCCCTTATGAGTATTCCGGCTATAAAGGCGGCAGAAATTGGCGAGGGAATTGCCAGTGCCGGTCTTCCTGGTTCGCAGGTTCATGACCAGATTTATTATCAGGCAGAGCAAGGGATATATCGCAGGAGCAATCAGGCCGGCGGAGTAGAAGGCGGAATGAGCAATGGTGAGATTCTATGGGCCAGAGCTTATATGAAACCAATTCCAACCTTGATGAAACCACTTAACAGCGTTAATACTGAAACCTGGGAACCGGAGAAGGCGGTAATTGAAAGAAGCGATGTATGTGCGGTCCCTGCAGCTTCGGTGGTTGGAGAAGCTATGATGGCTTTTGTGACTGCAGCCGCGCTGCTGGAGAAATTCGGCGGGGACACAGTTGAAGAGATGGAACGATCATACAGGAGTTACCGGACTTATATAGAAAAGGTGTGGAAATGGAAAAGAATATAGTATTAATTGGATTTATGGGTACTGGAAAGAGTACCATAGGCATGAAGCTGGCGGAACGACTTAAAATGCAGTTCATCGATATGGATCGAGAGATTGAAAAGCTGACCGGGATGAGTATTCCGGTATTGTTCAAAAAACATGGAGAACTGCGATTTCGCTCCGAAGAACGTTTGATGTCACAAAAACTGGGGGCAAAAAGGAATTTAGTAATTGCTGCCGGCGGAGGGGTAGTTCTCAATCGAGAAAATGTGGAGGCCCTAAAGAAGAATGGCATCATGATTTGCCTGGAAGCTGATCCGGAAGTGATACTGGCCCGGGTAAGCCGCAAAAAAGGCAGCCGGCCTTTGCTGAAAAAAAACCTGGAAACAGCAGACATTGAGAAAATGCTCCTGGACCGACAAGAGTTCTACGCTCTGGCTGAATACAGGGTGGATACTACCGGCCAGGAAATGGATAGGATTATCCAGGGAATAATTCAACTGGTCAAAAAGCATGCCGCCGCAGGAGCTGCTAGCGGCAAATGTATTGCCGATTAGAAAGGATGGATTATGTGCGTGAGGTTGAGGTTGCCCTGGGAGGGGACAGGTCCTACCAAGTAATCATTGCGGCAGGGAACTTGGAGCAGATCGGACAGCTGACTGACAGTCTGATAGGCAGGACCAAGGCAATGCTGATCAGCAACCCCTTGGTTTTTTCATTGTATGGCCAACGAGTGGCAGACTCTCTTAAGGCTGCCGGGTTTAGAGTCACTGTTGCGCTTATGCCGGATGGTGAGGAGTACAAGAACCTGGAACAGCTTAGCTGTATGCTGGATGAAGCGGTTGCTGCCGGTCTGGAGCGATCAAGCGTAATAATAGCCCTGGGTGGAGGCGTGGTTGGGGATCTGGCCGGATTTACCGCCTCGATTTACCAGCGGGGGATTTCGTATATTCAGGTGCCTACCACCCTTCTGGCTCAGGTAGACAGTAGTGTGGGGGGGAAAACAGCAGTAAATCATCCCCGGGGTAAGAACCTGATTGGGACTTTTCATCAGCCGGCTCTGGTCTTAATCGATACTGCTACTCTGGATACCCTGGCTGAAGAAGAGTTTCGGGCCGGATTGGGCGAAGTGGTCAAGTACGGGGTAATCTATGATTATGATTTGTTCCGGCTGCTGGAAGAAAAAGCTGACCTGCTGAAATGCAGAGACCCCGAAACAGTGCTGGAAGTTGTTTATCGCTGCATAAAAATTAAGAGTGATATTGTCTCCAGGGATGAGAGAGAAACCGGGTTGAGAATGATATTGAACCTGGGCCATACTTTTGGTCATTCCATTGAGAAACTGGGTAATTATAAAGAGCTCAAACATGGTGAGGCAGTAGCGGCAGGAACCCTTATGGCATCCCTGCTGGCTCAAAAGCTGGGCTGGCTGGAAGCGGAACAGGCCGGAAGGATAACCCAATTGTTCCAGCGTCTGGGGATTACCCTGCAGATTCCCTCTTATCGAGGGGAGGATATATACGAAGGAATGCTGAATGACAAAAAGGTGGAAGACGATGGGCTGAGATTGGTTTTGCCTAAAGGAATCGGCGGATTTGCTATATTTAGCAATCCCTCCAGGGAACTGGTCTTACAGGTTATCCGGGAAGCTTTGGATTATTAATAGCCGAGGCTGGTCGCTATAATTTAGTGATTCAGGTTTTCCCAGTGTTCCATTGCTTCCAGTAGTTCAACATAGGCTTCATTTTTTTGCCGTAGTTCTATGTGGGCCTTCATCCTGGCCAAATTAACATTTATGGCATTGATTTCATCTTTTTCTACGCTGAACTGTATCCTGGCTACCGTATTCCGCCAGGCCAGCATCAAATCCTGGCAGTTTATTTCCGCCTGCTTCCACTCCTCTGATTGCAAGGAATGCCTCATATCCCGGAAATCATCTGACAGACCTCGGGCCAGGAAACTGCCGCTGTTCATTACTGCAACAAGGAACAGCAATGCCATAACAACAATTAAGTAATAAGCTGGCTTTTTCATCAACTCACCCTGACTTAATAGATTTTGTTACAACCCGTCAGCTATCCAGATATTTATCTATGTATAGACCGGAGGAAGCCGGGTTATAGGCAGCCATGAATACCTCCGAAGGATTATTGATACCCTGCATTTTCAGCTGCTGGTAGAGCCAGAGGCGATCCAGTCCTGCTGCAGACAGGTTACTGTCAACTATAACTCCGGCATAAATTAATTCCGTGCCGACTCCACTGGCAGGAGGGGGCAGGTTTAAGTCCCGGGGAGTAGTATAATTGAATTCGGGTTTGAGCAGCACTGATAGCTGACCATTGGTTTCCAGGATGGCGAAATCCACCTGGCTGATATCAAATACGTTTTTGCTCCTCAGCTGTTTGAGCAGATCAGCAATGGTATATCGCAGCTTCTTCATATTTTCTTCCATTATCAACCCGTTTTGTATAACAACGGTAGGTTCTCCTACCAGATACTGGTCAATTGTTCTGGACCGGGAGGTTATCAGTTGCAGGGTAAAGACGGTGCTGGTCCAGGTTAAAAGACCTACCCAGTGCGGCCAGGCTCGACTGCTCAGATCTACTGACAGGGAGGCAGCTATTGAGCCGATAGTTATGCCCAAAACGTAATCAAAAAAACTCAACTGGCTGATCTCTTGTTTCCCCAGTAAACGGGCGAAAATAAAGAGGGTGAAGAATCCGATCAGACTTCTCACTACCACTACCAGGGCCTCATTCAGGGTCAACACCTCAATCTGTTTAGTCCCCGCTGAAAAAGCAGTTCCGGGCAATGGTCAGGGCGTTGCTGCCATGCTCCCACAGACCGCTTAAGGAAACGGGGGGGAATCTGTTCGCCGGGCTATTATTTTTCCGTGATATCTATTAATCACTAATATTATGCGCCGGGGGCAGATTAATAATACCGGCTGCTTAGCAGGGAGAAAACAGCAAGTAATTGACGGGAACCAAGTTTACTAGTATTTTATTAATAGCAAAAATCGGCGGGATAGTATGGTCAGGCAAATACAGTTGCGGAATGCTGAAAACCCGGATATGCCCGCCGCCTGGCTAATGAAGAGATAAGCCGGAAATAATGCAGTGCATCAGGGAGGTAGGACCGTGGATATCATACAAGCTATTAACCATGCAATACAGGAGGAGCTCAAGGCGGCCGAGAGATACCGTAATATGGCCCGGGAAGCTGAGGATCCTGAAACCCGGCTGCTGCTGGAACAGCTGGCCCGGGAGGAAGACATGCACTTTCGTAAACTGAATGAGAGGCTAAAAGCCATAAGGCTAATGGGCTGATTGGCCTAATGTGCCCCGCTGCTAAAAAATACAGTGCCGATCAGGATTAGCAGGAACAACAGGAATAGAGGAATCCCTGCTATTATGACCTTTTTCTTCTGGTGTTGGTCTCCCTGCAGGTATTCAGCCAGGACATGAGTGAGATAAGTGGTTAGGCCTGAGAACAGAATTACGGCAACAAACTGAACTGACGGCGGTATAGCCATATAGGCCGCATGAGCCAGGTTTTTCCACAGGGAATGGCTGTAATATGCCAGTAATACAAATTCAATCAGTCCGGCCGCAAACTGAAAAGCCAGACCCTGCTTTTGAATGGAGGTATTTAGTTCCATTAACTGGCGAATTTTCTCCTGGGTGGCGATATTGGACCGGCTGTTCATTATGTCTATTCGGCTTCGGACCACATCAATGCCTGCTTGGTGACTATCCCGGGAAGCAACCAGCATCTCATGCAGATTATTCATCTGCTTCAGGGTTTTGGTGAAAGGCTGGACGATATTATCCAGCTGGTATTGCTCCAATTTCAGGGCTGGTTCACGCCCCAGTCTGCTCTGGAACTTTATCAGACTATCTTCCAGACGGAGGCGTCCGTCATTTACTAAACTGATATTGGCTGCTGTCATTCCGTAGGCAGCTGAAAGGGATTGGACTTGCTCTTCCAACTCTTCCACCTGTTTCAAGCCGTTTTGATCCTTGACCAGATGGGAATGCATAATTTGCGAATGCTTTCGCTCAAGATCATTCAATTCCCGGGTGATTATTCGGCTGCGCTCCCGCATTAGCTTGGATATCATCTGCAGTTCGATATATCTGGCTTCTATCAAGGGCAGTCCGTAGGTTGCTAATCGGGTTGCGGTTTGATTATAATGGTCGGGCCGGCAGGCGTAGAAAATATGGTGAGGCAGGGGGGTATAACGGCTCATTTGTCCCGCCTGCATGGGCAACGGCTCTCCCCCTTGGTTTCCCGAGTGATGCGGAATATCTTTAATTAACTCTATCCAGGGAAGTTCGCTGCTGAGCAACACGGTAACCTGTCCCAGCAATTCCTCAGCTGCCAGGCAGCCTGATTCCATTTGGGCCAACTCATCCAGGGCCTCACTGATGAGTATCTGAGCTCCGGAGATATGTACTATCAATATCCTGCTCTTATCCTGCTGCAGTTCAAAAAATACTTGGCCTTTGCCACCCGGGACAGGTTCCCGTAGGAGATCAGGTGATCTCAGGTACTGGAAACCCAGTGACCCTAGTGCCTCCAGCATAGGTTTAATTTTGCTCTCGTCGTCAGATAGATAGATATAGTATCTTAAAACCGAAGTTGAAGCCAACATGGTTTAGCCTCCCCGCAAGTTTACCCATACGGCAGTTTTTCCCCAGTCCGGATGGTCTTGTTAAAAAGATAGCAAAGCCTGGGAATGATGTCCAGTCCAATGCCCGCCTTAACCATAATGAAGATGGCGTTAACCCTAAAGAATGCCGGTATTTTAACGATAATAAAATAGACGGTCTCGGTACTGCTGTTCTAACAATAGGAATAATATGCCGATAGAGGGGATATATTGCATTTTTGCTGCCTGATATTAATATATTTGTTGATTATTGCCAAAAGTAAATGTATAATAATGTAAAATATGGGAAAGCAATGGCAACTACCTAGCGGGGATTCGGAGAAAATGATGACATTGCCGAACAGTAAGCCGGGGCAAATACTTATGGAACGAGAAATCTCTCCGGCAATTGGATGCCCGCGGTGGGAACAGAGCCAGAAGGGTAAGAAATTGGGAGAGATTTTGCCTCAATCGGGATTGATGAGCGAAGTGCAGCTGGTGGATATGCTGGAATATGCCCTGGGAATTCCCCGGGTCAGCTTGAGCAATATAGATATCGACCCAGAGATAGTAAAACTGGTACCTGCAGATATTATCAAGAAGTACGGATTAATGCCGGTAGGCCAGCAAAACGGCAGTATTTTGGTAGCCATGGCCGACCCATTAAACCAACAGGCTATCGACGATTTGTGCATGTCCAGCGGTATGGAAGTAGTGCCGTTGATGGCCTCCATTGAGGAACTGGAAACTGCTATTCGCCAGTACATAGCCTTTAATCCCGACCCTAATTGGGAGAAACTAATCGGCCAGTTTAACCATGAGGGCATCAGTATCGGGGCCAGTCCGGATAATGCTCCGTCTGTACCCATAGACTATGAGGCACCGGTAATAGGCTTGGTAAACTCCATTCTCAGCAAGGCGGTTCACAGCGGATGCAGTGATATACATATTGAACCCCAGGAAAACCGTACCAGGATAAGGTTTCGTATGGATGGAGATCTGCATGAAGCCATGGCCTTGTCCCGGGATTGGGAAGCAGCCATCATATCCAGAATCAAAATACTGGCGGGAATGGATATAGCAGAAAAACGTCTGCCCCAGGATGGAAGGTTTAGCCTGGAGTTCGATGAACGCCAGGCTGATTTCAGGGTATCGACCCTTCCAGCGGTTTATGGAGAGAAGATAGTGCTAAGGATTCTGGACCGCAGCAATGTGATAACCCGGATTGAATGCCTGGGATTATCAGCGGAAAATCGCAGGAAACTTATACACTTGAGCCGGCGCTCCCTGGGAATGATACTTATAACCGGTCCAACCGGCTCGGGAAAGACTACAACCCTTTATTCGATATTATCAGAAATCAATAACGTAAAACGAAATATTATAACCCTGGAAGATCCGGTGGAGTATTCTCTGCCCGGCATCAACCAGATACCGTTGAATACCAGAGCCGGCTTTGGTTTTGCCTCCGGACTTCGTTCGGTTTTGCGTCAGGATCCCGATGTAATTATGCTGGGGGAGATCAGGGATACAGAAACTGCCAGAATGGCAGTACAGGCTGCTCTAACCGGACACCTGTTAATCTCCACTCTTCATACCAGCAGTGCACTTGGGGCACTGGCCCGTCTGATTGATATGGGAGTGGAAAAGTTTCTCATTTCTTCAGCCCTGTCAGGGATAGCGGCTCAGCGTCTGGTGCGAAAACTATGTTGCAAATGCCGTATCAAGTACAGTCTGGATGGTGATACAGCCGGATACCTGGGACGCCCAGAGTTGGAGGGCAAGGCATTTTATCGTTCGGGAGGATGCAAGCTGTGCCGTCAATCAGGATATAACGGACGTCTGGCGCTGCACGAGATCCTGCTGGTGGGATCAAGGATCAGGGATGCCATCCACTGCGGCAGTACATCTGAGCAGACAATTAGTGAGATAGCCAGAAAAGAGGGCATGAAGACTATGCTGGAAGATGGGATAGCCAAAGCCGGGGAGGGTCTTACTTCTCTGGAGGAAGTATTACAGTCTATTTGCTTGGAGGGAGAAGAAAATGGCAGTCGATATAATGGATATTTTGAAAAAAGGTTTGGCATATAGAGCATCGGACATACATTTAACCGTATCCCGTCCGCCTCTTTACCGGGTTGATGGAGAACTGTTGTCTCATCCGCAAGATTCGGTGCTGAGTCCGGCTGATACTGAAAGATTATCTATGCAGTTAATGCCGGCCGAGTCCGCCCGGAATGAACTGCAAAGTACAGGACAGGTGGATTTTTCTAATTCTCTGGCGGGTATTGGCCGTTTCCGGGCTAATATATATCGACAGAGAGGCTCCCTGGCTGCCGCGGTTCGTCTTATACCGGTGGAAGTGCCGGGTTTAAAAGATCTGGATCTGCCTCCTATGGTGGCCAATCTGGCTTTGAGGGAGAGGGGACTAATTCTGGTGACCGGGGTGACCGGAAGTGGCAAGACTACTACTCTGGCAGCAATGATCGATTACATAAATGAAGAACGAAAGCGGCATATTTTAACTCTGGAGGATCCTATCGAATACCTGCATAAACACAAAAATTCTATCGTCAACCAGAGGGAGATAGGTACTGATGCCCATTCTTTCGGGGAAGCGCTTAAGTCGGCTCTGCGCCAGGATCCAGATGTCATCCTGGTAGGAGAAATGCGGGATCTGGACACAATTGCCACTGTCTTGACCGCAGCGGAGACCGGGCACCTGGTTATGGCCACGCTGCATTCCAGCAGCGCCGCCAGTTCCATTGAACGCATAGTGGATGTTTTTCCTCCCGATCAGCAGAGGCAGATTAGGATACAGCTGGCATCCTGCCTGCAGGGAATAATAACCCAGCAATTGCTGATGAGGCAGGATATACCCGGAAGGGCGGCGGCGGTGGAGATTCTGGTTGCCACTCCTGCTATCAGAAACATGATCAGGGAAAACAAGGTTCATCAGATATATTCCGCTATGCAGACCGGGCAATCGGTAGGCATGATTACCATGGAAAAATCCATCAAAAGTCTTTATAGTGAGGGATTGGTCAGCCAGGAGGAATATGAACGCCTGTTGGGCAGCAACGGACATTAGGATGGACCTGGCTCGTGATTCTTCGAGAATAAGGGGGTTTTTCCTTATTAAACTGGCCTATATATCCACTCCATATTTTTAGATTCTATTCTTTTTATTTATCCAGTTAAAACGAGGCGAAAGGGTCTCTCCCGCTTCATAAAGCGGAGGGATCCCTTTTATGAAAACCGGGGGCTGTTTTTAGTCTCCCGCCTAGTGGCAGCGGCGGGTTGAAACTGCTGGGCAGTTTCTGCCGATGCTTAAAGGAGGGTTTATTCTGCAGTTCGAATATCGGGTAAAAAACCAGCAGGGGGAGTTGATTGCCGGGCAGATAGAGGCTCCGAATGAAAACTCTCTGATCAGAGGTTTACTGAAAGAGCAGTATTGCATTTTGCAAGTTAAAGAGATCAAAGGAAGGTCGGTCCGGGCAGGTGGAGTTGACCCGGGCCTTGCAGGCCGTGATCTCCTGGTAATGAGCAGGATGCTGGCGACTATGCTTGCAGCTGGCCTGCCTATTGTCCGAGCATTAGGGATTATGCAGCAGCAAAGCCGCAGCAGGAAAGTAAAAACCTTGTTGAAGGGAATCCAGAATGATATCGAGGGGGGCTATGCCCTGCACCAGGCATTGGGAAAGTACCCCCGCAGTTTCAGTCAGCTTTACGTAAGCATGGTCAGGGCAGGTGAACTGGGCGGGGTGCTGGAAGAAGTATTGCTGCGTCTGGCCGAGCACCTGGAACGCGAGATCAGGATAAGGAACAAGATGATTACTGCCGGTATATATCCGGGCATAATCCTGATATTTACTATACTGACGGTCATATTTATTTTGATTTATGTTTTGCCGGTATTCAGCGGACTTTATGAGTCCGCTGGGGCAGAACTTCCTCTGCTTACCCAGATGTTGCTGGCAGGTTCCAATTTTCTCTGCCATAACTTCTTCTATCTGCTGGGAGGGGCAGCCTTGCTGACCCTTCTGCTCAGGCGAATCGGTCAAACCCCAGAAGGCAGATATTATCTGGACCGATGCTATTTAAAGCTGCCTTTGTGGGGAAGGATAAATTCACGTTTGCTGGAATCTCGTTTTACACGTACTATGGGCATTCTTATCAGCAGTGGCATACCTATCCTGACTGCCCTGCAGATTGTGGAAGCTGCGGCAGCTAATGCCTGGGTATTAAGGGGTTTGATGAAGGCCCGAGAGAACATCAGCGAAGGGCAGTCTATCGCCCGGCCCCTGAAAGAATCCGGAATTTTTGAACCACTTTTGATTCAGATGATAGCGGTGGGAGAGGAGACCGGAACCCTGGAGAAAATGTTGCTCAGGATGTCGGGTTATTATGAACAGGAGCTGAATCGCACAGTAGAACAGGCGGCAGCAGCTCTGGAGCCGCTGCTGGTAGTAATGGCTGCCTTGGTAGTTGGAGGGGTGGTAACAGCAACTCTTCTGCCGGTATTCGAACTACTTAGCGGCCCGGGGATTTAGGGCGCTATTTTGAAAACCTGGGAAAAAAGGGGGGGTAATGATAAGTGAATCAGGAGCAAGCAGTTGTCTGAAGAGAGGAGGATAGTGGATGATAGTTAAAACCAGCAGCGATGAAAAGAGGCAGCAAAAAGGCTTTACCCTGGTAGAACTGGTGGTGGTGATGGCTATCCTGGTGCTGCTCACGGCCCTGGCTGTACCCAAATTTACTGCCGTACTGGCCAATGCTCGCACCGATGCCAATGAAAGCAATAAGAAGCTGCTGCAGGAGGCAGTAGACCTGTATATCAGCAGTGAAAATGTTGCTCCGGCAGAGGTGGACGATCTCCAGGATTTATTGGACCAATACCTGAAAGAGGTGCCATCGGCACCGGCCGGATATAGCCCTTATACGGTGACTGATGGTATTGTAGGGGGAGGAGAGCCAGAATAGGAAGGTTAAAATGTGGTGTGGAGCGGTAGTGAAACCATGATTAGCAGCCTGGCGGTTTTTATTTGGGGATTGGCAGCGGGTTCCTTTACAAATGTAGTCGTATATCGCCTCCCACGGGGAAAATCGATAATTTGGCCGAAGAGTCACTGCCCGGCCTGCGGTTGTTCTCTTGCGGCTCGGGATATGGTGCCTCTGCTGAGCTATATGATGCTGAGGGGCCGATGCCGCTGCTGCCGGAAGTATATAAGTCTGCGATATCCCCTGATTGAGGTTCTAGGTGGTTTGAGCTTTCTGCTTATATACCGGCATACCGGCTCAGGGGCTGCAGTTCTGGCCGGATGGATTATGAGCATTTTCCTGATTGCTGCGGCCTTTATAGATATAGACCATGGGATAATACCGGATAAGCTGACCATGAGCGGATTACTGGCCGCAGTGCTGCTGTCTCCCCTGACTATTGCTCCGCTATCCGCAGCAGCTGGCGTGGTATTCTTCGGGGGAGTATTGTGGATGGCCGGAGTATTGAGCCGGGGAGGAATGGGAGGGGGGGATGTCAAGCTGGCCATGGTGATCGGGGCTTTTTGCGGTATGCCCCAAGGGGTGGCGGCTTTTATTATCTCTGCTTCCCTGGGCGGCTTGTGGGGATTGCTCCTGATTATGAGTCGGCAGGGGAACAGAAAGACTCCGATAAAATTCGGACCTTTTCTGGCTGTCGGCGGTTATACGGCCTATTTATACGGCAGCCAGATTTTGGAACTCTACCTGGGAATCCTGGGCTGCCAGGGGGCGATATGAGTTATTTCCGGCTGGATTGGGGAGCGGTAAGGGTGATTTGGAAGGATGGATATATGAATTATTACAAGAGAGATCGGGACAGATCTATAAGAGAACAGGGCTTGACCTTGATTGAGGTGACTGCAGCACTGGCGATTCTGAGCCTGATAGTCACCAGTCTATTCACGGCCTTTTCTGTTTCCCGGCTGTGGATTGGCCAGAGCAGGGATGAAACTCTGGAATCCGCTTATGCCGCAGCAATTATGGAGTTGTTGAGGACCAATTCCTTATTGCTGCAGCGGCAGCTTTTGCATGAGGAGCCATGGACTGCCCAGGATGATAATTCCGCAGATGAAGTGTTTGCTTTTACCCTGGATGGGAAGCTTATCAGCCTGGAAGCCCCGGCGGGTATCAATACCTTTATAACCGCGTCCTGCTATGATGACCGGGCTTATTATGATGGCACTTCAGCTGAGGGCAGCCAACAGCTCGGCTATGGGAGTGATGCTAGGGATATATTCTTTGGCAATAGCCTGATAGAAGTTGCCGTCCGAGTCACATACATTGAAGGGGGGGACGGCTGCCAGCTATGCAGCATAATCTCCGGCAGGTAGTAAGAATGGAAAATAAATCTTCATCGGGGATGACTCTGCTGGAAAACACTTTAGCCCTGGCTCTAATGGTTTTGCTAAGCAGTGCTTTGATGACTGTTTACTGGGCGTCCAGCAAAGCCTTCAGCCAGGTCGGCAATATCAGTGAGATTCAGTATAACGTGAGAGAAGCCAGTCAACTGATACGCAGAGATCTTTACAGCAGTGAAAGCGCAGAGGTACTCGATGCCTATGGCCGTCCTGTGGCTTTCGGAGTATCGGGCATTGGCCTGAGATTGGTGGTGCCGGTTGCATCAGAAGCCGGAGTTCTGTACCATTCAGTATCATATTACTGCCAGAACCATACCCTGTATCGGGAGAGAAGGAGGCTGGATGCAAGGCGAAGCAGCAGTGATGGCCAGTTATTGGATAAAATACCCTGTGCGGACAGGATAAGCCTTCTGAGTTTTTCCACTACCACCTTCGGGGCAGTGGAATATGAGGTTACTGGCGGTGAGGATGGTTTTAATTTTTGCTTAAATGGCAGGGGAAGCAGCAGGGCGCACGGGATAATAGAGTAAAAAAAGGAGAACCATGAGCGGATCAAATACCGGACCGGTCCGGGGAAGTGCGGTAATAATGGCCCTGTTCGTGCTGCTGATAATAACTGTGATGGGCAGTGCGGTTTTAAGGATGGCAGCGGTGGAGAAAAAGGTAACAGAGTCTCAAAAATACACGGAAATGCTGAGACAGGCTGCTGATGCAGGGATACAGACCGGACGCAACATAATCATGAACTATACTGCAGCCAGACATGAGCTGCCCGAGCTTGAACACCTGTATCTGAATAATGGGATAAGGGTAGAAATAAGCTTTGAGGCCGGCTTGCTGGATGGACGTGAAATGGTCAGCGTTACTTCCCGGGCCTTTCTAGCGGATGTTTCCCCGCAGATCAGCAAGGCGGTTCGAGCGCTTATTCTGATCGATGCTTTGCCAGCTTATGTTATCCGGGCTGACACGCTGAAAATAGCGGGGCGCTATGAAGCGGCAGTAACTACCCGGCCCGTGGAGGAGGGAAGGCAGGATTGGGAGGTATACGATGCCGAACCTCGTTTGGAAGGAGATCCAGCCTGCCCATCGGATTATCCCTTAAAAGGAGTCGATTATCTGCAGTTCGTCGACACATTTCGGGAAAATCATCCTTATTTTCGGTTGGATCAACAGCAATGGCCGGAATGCCATGAACCGGAGAGCACCTGGGAGATAAGCTATGAATACGGGTGTGTCGGGGAATCATGCTTTCACCAGCTGGAGCAAAGCAAGATCAGGGTCAATCCATTTTATTATCCCCGGGGATATCTGCAGGTAGTAGACGGGGAAGGGCGGGAAGAGATAATGGCCGTAGCCTCCGGATGGTGTAATAGCATGGCTGAGGATGAAACCAGCTGGTTGTTTGAAGATAATCTGCCCTATCCGCTCTGGGGTGAATGCCCGAGCGAGAATTATTGTCAATCCCTGGTTTTAAAGGACTTAATGGAGTCGCGGAGCAGTATTATTTACCCGGATAAAACCTTGCAATCCAGAGATTTTGTCAAGGCTGCTTCATTGCTTACCAGCCTTGCGGCTCCTCATTTACCCCTGGATCTGCTGACCAACTGCCGCCGCTTGGCTCAGCTGGATCCGGAGTGGGATTACTTGGCGCCGGATTCCGGCCGCCTGCGGTTGGAGGGGAATGTCTACCAAGTGGATATCAACCGCTTGAACAGTACTTGTATCTTTATTGACCGGCCAGCCGGGGAAACAGTGGAATTGAACTTCAATGCCTGGTTGGATCCGGGGGAATCCCGCTTGTCGGATTGGCTGGAAGGTCCTCGGGAGCACTTTTACCATCTCATCCATGAGGGTTGGGGCGTGATTATTATCAGCCCTGCCAACCTCCGGATAATTGCAGACAGTGCCATGTTCGACCATCTCAATTCCCGGGTTGCTTTTTATGTTCTGTCCGGCGGGGATATGGACTTGGCCCTGGAACCGGTGTTTGCAGATTGCAGGGATGAACCTAGGAGTATTCGGGCTTTTTTACAAGCGGCGGGGGATATACATATGCTGTCCCGAGCATCTGGATGCCATTACCAAGGCTGCATATATGCCGGTCAGCAATTATACATACAAATGGCTTGGGAAAGGGAGTTGGAATGGGAGCCCTATTTCACGGTTCAAAAGGATGCCGGAATCATGCAGTTGTTTCCGCAATCATGGGTTTTCCTGGGATTGGCTCCCATCGTAGCCTGTACATATTTGGACTGAAGTTCGGGGGGTGAATGGTTTGAATATGTCTGGCATAGGGCTGGATATAGGAAGCAGGAAAATCAAAATAGTTAAACTTAGGAAAAACAAATCACAGCTGGAGATTTTAAGTTTTGGCAGCCGGGAGACTCCGCGGGGGAGCCTGGAAGGAGGTTCGGTTTTGGACCCCTACGTACTGGGGGATGTGATCGCTGAACTGGTACAGGAACTGGGCTTGAAGGAACGGAAAGTAAACAGTGCGGTAGCTGGATCACAGGTATACACTCGAATAATAACCATGCCCAGGCTGTCACTGCCGGAACTCCGCCAGGCGGTCAGATACGAAGCTGCAAACTTCCTGCCTGTTCCGCCAGAACAGGTAGCCATGGATGTATTTCCGATTCGGGAGTTCCAGGATAGGGAGGGGCAACGGACAGAGCTTTTTTTTGTTGCGGTAAGGAGAACGCAGGTAGAGAGAATACAAACTGCATGCCGACTGGGCAAATTGAAGCTTCAAACCCTGGAGATCGAATCCCTGGCCCTCAATCGGCTGTTTGCATGGGAAGACGCCAGTACCCGCGCTTTTCTTAATCTGGGTGCCCTGCGGCCATATTTTTCTGTATACCGGGAGGGGGTGCCGGTTTTCAACCGTAATCTGTCTTTTGCCTATTCCGGTTATCAACCCGGAGCAGCGCTTCCCTGTCCGGCTGAATATGCTCAATTCCCATTTCGCAGTACGGATCGGGCCATAAATGATATAGTACGGGAGGTTGCTCGTTCCTGTGAATACTATCGCTTGCAGTATGGAAACGATCCGGGGAAGATACTGATTACCGGAGGAGGGGCCAGGATTCCTGGTTTGGAACGGGCTTTGGCCGAGGGTCTGGGTTGTGAGGCAGAGGTGGGAGATTGGCTCTCCCGGGCCAGAATTCTGCAGCCCTTGCAGGAAGCAGAGTCAAATGAACTCAGGTATGATTTTGCGGTAGCAGTTGGATTGGGATTAAGGGGTGTAAGGTCATGGGGAACAATAAGGAAATAAGCATTAATCTGCTGGAAGCTGAACAGCATGTCCGGGGGCAGAAGATAAAAGCGGCCGCTGGTTTGTCTCTGGTTCTGGTACTTATGACAGGGATTATGATAGGTCAGCATGCCCATGGCCGGCAGCAGATTGAGACCCTGAAGCAGGAGAACATAAGGCTGAATCAATCCTGTGACGACACCCGGATACTGTTGGAGGATCGGGAAGAGGAAGAGATCAGCCTGGAACAGCTTAACCGCAAAAGTCAAAGAATTCAGCGGCTGCGGAACGGGATTGCCTCAAAGCTTGAAGTGCTGGATGCCATTGAGGCAACGATACCTGCCGAACTGGATTTAACAGAAATAGTGATTGAGGATGACCGGGTCATGGTTAAGGGAGTTGCTTCTGCCTATGGGCCCGAAGTTATCTGGTTGAACAGTATTGGCGGTACCCCATTGCTGAAGGAGATAATAAGCATAGACTCAGGTCGGAAGGCAAAGGAGGAGGGAGTAAGTTTTGAACTGGTCCTGGCGCGGGGAGATGATTAGCGGGATGTTGACCCGGAGAGAAAGAGCTTTGATAATACTTCTGCTGTTCCTGTTAATGATATACATATACTATCTGCTTATATTTAACCCTTTACAGAGAGAGTTTAACCGGGTCAAAGAGGAAAATCGGCAAATGCTGGAGAGCATATCGGCTCAGCAACAGCTTCTGCAGCATGAAAGCAGAGGAGAAGGGGAACAGATAAAAGAACAAATGCAGGACCTTTTTCAGCAAGTTCCGGATTCACCTGCTATTCCACAGGTAATGAGTTCTGTGCAGGAAATGGCTGACGGATCGGGGGTGGATCTGCAGAGGATATATTATAAGAAACTGCCCGAGGATATAAGTATTAATGGCCAGGATCAGACCGGCCTGCTCAGTGAAGATATCGAGATTCAGGTTACGGGCCTATACCAGCAGTTGAGAAACTTTATAGCTGCCATTGAAGATAAGGATACAAGGATTATGGTTTTAAACAGCTGTCGAATAAAAAGCCCGGGATTATCCCAGAGTACAATTGACCAGGATGCCGAGTCAAAGACCGGCCTCTTCAATTCCCCCTGCCTGCAGGCGAATATAAGCCTGAAAGTATATTATGATCCCGTTCTGCAGGGTGACATAGGGGAAGATGTGCTGCAGATCGGGAATTAAATCACGCCTCCGATTAGCTCCGGCTGCTAGCTGAAAATCTCCCGGGCCAGGGATTGCCAGGCGGAGATTTTGCCTTGCAAACCGAGTTTTTCCAGGTAGGGCAAGCAGAGTTCAGTTTTTTTACAGGGTATAATACTCCTGAGCGGTGATGGAGCCAGAGCATGTGCTGCATGCAGGGCCGTCAGGATGGTAAAACCTTCTGTGGGCCTGGTCTCGGGCCGGTAATAATGGGCCACAGCTTCCAGGAGCGCATCATCGAATCCCCGCAGCCCTAGATAATAGGCGCCCATTTCGGCATGAGTTATTCCGGTAAGTAATTCTTCTGCCTCCAGCAGGGTCATTCTGTTGGCAGTCAGGATAGTTTGTATTTCACTCTGGGTCCGCGGATTATTTAATAATAACAGGTAGCCGATATTGTTCAGTATACCCGCTATTTTTGCCTGCTGAGCCATGGCTGGACTGCCGGTTTCCAGCAGGGTTATACCATAAGCCAGGTGGCCTATACCGAAGCTGTTGTGATTGATAGACTCGGCAGTGGCCAGGATAAAGGCGGGTAAATGAAGGTAACTGTTTACCCCGGCATGAATTACTATAGCCCTGGTCATCTCCAAGCCCAGCAGGGTGACCGCCTGTTCCATGCTGCTGACCCGGTGCGGCAGGCCGATGGCAGGCGAATTTATTGTCTGGGTGATATGAGCCGTTATTGAACTATCATGTTCGATAAGGTTTGATATTCTGGCAATGGAAGGATCAGGATGAGAGATTTCGTCCATGACCTGATAGAATGCTTCGGGCAGGCTGGGCAGAGCATTTATCCAGGTGCAGATCTTGATTATTGTCTCAAATCCAAGTATATGGCGTATTTTATTTGTTCGGTCCAGATAATGCTTAAGTGTATCAGGTTCAACTGCTTCGTCAAAAAAATGGTGAAAATAGGGCAGAAACCGGAGCAGCATCTCCCGGTCATGTTTTTTCAGCAGGGCGATGCGGATTAGGTCAGGGTTAGTATGGACGAGGGACTCAAAAAAGGCATTGGTATTATCATTAGACAGAGGAAGACGGCAGATAAAAAAGTCTACCTGCTGGGCTAGCAGCATACTATATATCTCTGACTCATTGCGGGCATATAAAAACTGATAATGTCCTCCCCCAAAGGCTGAATAATTATCCCATATTCTGAATGTATCGGGCCTATCGTCGGCGAAAAGTATGGAACTATGCAAAATTGATCTCCTTCACCTGGCAAATTTTATCTTGCTAATGGCATATGTTCATTATAGTAAATACCAACTGTAAAAGGCGATACCTAAATGAAAAATAATACCGGGTATTACCTTAAGTGACATACTGGGCGGTCAGGGGAATACTGCCAGCTGTCTGGAAGTGGCGGGAAAGCTTGATCCGGAGACCCAGGCATATGAAGCGCAACCCGATGGAGGCAGACGGGTCTGTCTGACAACTGCTGAAGGATTTTTTAGGATAATTGCAGAGGTAGTTTCCCGAGTTTGAAGTTTATGGCAGGAATTTTACCAAAAAGTGTCGAAAGTTTCAAAGGCTTAGGACAATAAGGAGGAGGTAGGCTGGATTATGAAGTTTAAGAAAATTGCGGTGGTGATGCTGGCAGTAATGCTGCTATGTATATTTGCAGCGGGATGCGGTAAAGATGCTCAACCCGAGTCGCAAGCCCCAGTTGAACAAGGTGAGACCATTAAAGTCGGATGGGTATACATCGGTGTTCCTGGCGATCATGGTTGGACGTATGCCCACGACCAGGGACGCAAGTACCTGGAGGAGGCGATTCCCGGAGTGGAATCTATTAAACTGGAAAACGTACCGGAAGGTGCAGATGCCGAACGCAGTTTCGAACAGCTGGCCCAGGAAGGATGTTCAATAATATTCGGCACCAGTTTTGGCTATGGGGATGCCATGCTGGCAGTAGCCCAGAAATATCCGGAGGTTAAATTTATGCATGCCACCGGGTTGCAGACCGCAGAAAATCTTTCCACTTATTTTGGCCGGATATACCAGGCTCGTTATCTGAGTGGAATGGTAGCCGGGGCAATGACTGAAAACAATCAGTTAGGTTATGTAGCGGCACTTCCGATTCCCGAAGTGGTGCGGGGGATAAATGCTTTCACTTTGGGAGCCCAATCGGTCAATCCGGATGTTAAGGTTAAAGTTGTATGGACCAATACCTGGTTTGACCCCACTAAGGAGAAGGAGGCAGCCAAGAGTCTGCTGGAAGCCGGTTGTGATGTTATAGCCCAGCACCAGGACACCACTGAACCGCAGGTGGCTGCTGAGGAAGCAGGCAAATATTGTGTGGGCTATAATAATGACATGCGGCCATTTGCCCCGGAAGGTAATCTGACTTCTCCCATCTGGAATTGGGGACCCTTCTATGTGGAAACCGTGCAGTCAGTTATCGATGGAACCTGGAGCAGCCAGGCATACTGGGGTGGCTTGGATGAAGGAATAGTGGATCTGGCCCCAATCAATGAAAAAGTTCCACTTGAGCTGGTGGAGCAGGTGGAAGTTAAAAAACAGGCTATGATCAACAAGGAATGGGATGTATTCACCGGGCCGGTCATAGCTCAGGACGGAAGTGAAAAAGCAGCAGAGGGACAGGTGCTTAGCGATGAAGAAATGCTGAGCATGGAATGGTTTGTTGCTGGAGTTGAAGGAAAGATATAGCAGGTATTTGCAATACTCAGGCGGGGCGGCTAAAGCCGCCCTTTACTGTGGAGGTAGGGCAGATTTGAAAGCAGTTCCAGTAATAGAAATGCGAGATATAAGCAAAGGTTTCCCCGGGGTTCTTGCCAATGACGGTATCAGTTTTAGGGTCTATCCCGGGGAAATCCATGCTCTGCTGGGAGAGAACGGGGCTGGCAAATCTACTCTTATGAGTATTCTGGCTGGTTTGTACCGACCCGATGCCGGCATCATCAAGGTCCAGGGCAAAACGGTGAAACTGGATTCCCCCCGAAAAGCTCTGGGGGAAGGGATAGGCATGATTTATCAGCATTTTCGCCTGGTGAATAACTTCACCGTGGCTGAAAACATTGTGCTGGGTTCTCCTAAAATCAAAGCGGTTATTAACCGGACAATAATAGAAAAGGAAGCAGAAAGGATATCGCGCAGCTATGGGTTTCAGATTGATCCCCAGGCCAGAGTCCATCAACTTTCACTGGGAGAACAGCAGCGAGTGGAGATACTGAAAATGCTTTACCGGGGCTGTGAAGTTCTGATCATGGATGAACCTACCACGGTTCTTACTCCGGGAGAAGTCCGGGAGCTATTCAATATTCTGCGGGAAATGAAAAAGCAGGGCAAGAGTATAGTATTGATCACCCATAAACTAAACGAGGTCATGGAAATTGCTGATTATGTAACAGTACTGAGGCGCGGGCGAGTGTCAGGCTATGACCATATCGAGAATTTGGATGAAGCTCGATTGACTGAAATGATGGTAGCCCGCCAGGTGGTTTACTCCCAGGCCCGGCGGGATAAACCAGCGGGAGACACTATCTTGAAAGCAGACAAATTAACCATCCGGGGAGACAGGGGGAACAAGGCCGTGGACCAGGTCAGTTTCAGCCTCCGCCGGGGCGAGGTACTGGCTATAGCCGGGGTGGCCGGCAATGGACAGAAGGAACTGGTAGAGGCTTTGGCTGGGTTAAGAGGTACAGTATCCGGCAGTATAGAATACCAGGGGGAAGAAATCAATCATCTCCAGGTCAGGGCCAGAAATTTCCGGGGTATTAATATGGTTCCCGAGGATCGTCTGGGTACCGGGCTGGTACCGAATCTGAATGTTATGGATAATAGTATTTTGCGCAGTTATTATAAAGCAGAGTTTAACCGCGGTATTTTTCTTAATTATAATAGAATTCGAAGATATACCGAGCAACTGGTGGATGAATATAATGTTTATCTGTCTGACCCCAGACATCCGGTTAATTATCTTTCTGGGGGCAATTTGCAGAAGCTGCTGCTGGGAAGAGAGATTGATCAGGCTCCCCAGGTTTTGCTGGCGGCCTACCCGGTCAGAGGCCTGGATGTGGCTGCGGCTGCAAGTGTCTATGACCTGTTGCTGCGGGAGAGAGACAAAGGGACTGGCATATTACTGGTGCTGGAAGATTTAGATGATATATTCCGGATTGCCGACCGGGTGGCAGTAATGTACCAAGGAGCAATATCCAGGATTTTAGAGGTGGACAATACTTGTATAAATGAAATTGGAGCTCTTATGGTTGGAACTCGGTTTATAGGAGTGAAAGATGACTAAGATTAAATTAGTCAGGAGAGAAAAAGATTCGGCCCTGGCTCGTTTTTTGATCCCGCTGCTCTCCATATTATTAGCCTTGGGATTTGGCTGGGTTATTCTAGTCCTGTCCGGGCATAATCCGGTGCTGGTCTTCAGCAAGATGTTTAAAGGGGCTCTGGGCACCCCTTATGCCTTAACAGAGACTATAGTGAAGGCCATTCCCCTGATGATTGCAGGACTGGCTGTTTCCTTGGCCTTTAGAATGAAGCTGTGGAATATTGGTGCTGAAGGTCAGATATACATGGGCGCCTTTGCTGCCAGCTGGATAGCCCTGAGCCTGGGTCAGGGCAGCCCGTATATAGTCATTCCGCTGATGATGATTGCCGCCTTTGCCGCCGGAGCTATGTGGGGAATGATACCCGGGGTATTAAAAGCCTGCTGGCAGGTCAATGAGACCATTCTGACCCTGATGTTAAATTACATAGCCATTTCCTGGGTTGATTACCTCATTTTTGGCCCTTGGAAGGACCCTAACAGTATGGGCTTTCCCCTGACACCGATATTTGCACCGGCTGCCCAGCTGCCTGCCTGGGGTGACAGCCGTCTGCACCTGGGGCTCGTGCTGGCCATAGTAATCGCAGTACTGTTTTATCTGACCATACAATACACTCGCTGGGGATATGAAGTCCGGCTTATTGGAGAGAGCCCGCAAGCAGGCAGATATGCCGGTATGAGTGTAGGCAGAAACATCATACTGGTCATGATGGTCAGCGGAGGTATTGCCGGGATAGCGGGCATGATTGAAGTTTCAGGCATTACTCATCGGCTGCAGCAGGGAATTTCCCCGGGTTATGGATATACCGCCATCATTGTGGCCTGGCTGGCCCGCCTCAATCCTCTGGCCATAATCCTGGTAGCATTCCTGTTTGGGGCTCTTCTGGTGGGGGGATATGCGGTACAGATTGTAGGGGTGTCTTTCTCCATTACTCAAGTATTGCAGGGTACCGTGTTATTCTTGCTGCTGGCAGGAGAAATATTCTTGCACTACCGGCTGGTGCTGAGCAGAGAGGAGGCAGCCTGATGGACAGTACGGCATGGTCGGCTCTGCTGGCGGCAACTATCATAGCCGGCACCCCCATTTTATATGCTGCTGCGGGAGAACTGCTGGCGGAGAGATCAGGCATAATGAACCTGGGGGTAGAAGGCATGATGCTGGTAGGGGCAGCTTTCGGCTTTATTATAACAGTTACCACCGGCAGTCACTGGCTGGGTTTGCTGGCCGCCTTACTCGGAGGCGGGAGTATGGCGGCTATACATGCCCTGGTCACCATCACCCTGAGGGGAAATCAAGTAGTAAGCGGTTTGGCCCTAACCATATTTGGCAGCGGTTTGAGCGGCTTCCTGGGGAAGAATTTCCAGGGAATCCCCATGCTGCATGGCTTCAAATCTCTTAACCTGCCATTTTTGTCTGACATTCCATTCCTGGGGACCATACTGTTCAGGCATGACATACTGGTTTATCTGTCTGTGCTGCTGGCTGCAGCTATGTGGTATTTGCTGTACAAAACCATGTGGGGACTGGCTATTCGTTCGGTGGGAGAAAATCCCCAGGCTGCTGATGCCGTGGGTATTAATGTATCAAAGGTCAGATATCTATGTACTATCGCGGGAGGAATGATGGCCGGACTGGGAGGAGCCTATATCTCTCTGGTTTATGCTCCCACCTGGCAGGAAAACATGACGGCCGGAAGAGGGTGGATCGCGGTGGCCTTGGTTATATTTGCCCTTTGGAATCCTACCCGGGCCGTTTTGGGAGCTTATTTGTTTGGCGGAGTAGAGGCTCTGACCTTCAGGCTGCAGACCATGGGCATCAATATATCTTCATTTTTCCTGTCCATGTTTCCATATATAGCAACGATAATAGTACTGGTGCTGGTTACTGCCGGCCGGCGCCGGGATGCAGGTACTCCCCAGGCTCTGGGAGTGGCTTATGATCGTGAAGAACGATGACTGATAACCCAGTTTGCCATCAGGCAAGGCCGCAGGAAGTTTCCCTTGATAACCTGGCACCGCTTGTTCAAGCGGATATATCAACGGAACGGCAGTGGGTTGAAAAGCTAATATCATGATAATATGGATTACGGCGAATGATTTGCGGCGGATAACGGAAAATAAAAATACAGTACCGGTTGGAGGGAGAAAATGTTAAATAGAAGCTTGCTGGCTGAGGTAATTCAATATGCCTGTGCAGATGGACTGGATTTTGCCGAAATATATGTGGAGGAAAAGCAGGCCAGCAGTATATTGTGTGAAGATAACCGCATAGACAAAATATACAGCGGCCGGGAAAAGGGAGCGGGCATCCGGGTGGTGAAGGATTTTGATACTGCTTATGTATATACCAATGATCTGAGCAGGAAGGGACTTATATCCGCGGCCAAACTGGCTCGGGATGCAATTGGAGGGGATTCGGCTCTGAACCTTAAGCCTCTCAGTCTGGTAAAAAAGGATGTTCTTTTCCGGCCATCCCGCCTGCCCCGGCCGGAGCAGGCGGGATGGGAAGAGAAGATAGCGCCGGTGTTACAGGCTAATCAAGCAGCCCGGCAAGTCTCCGCTCTAATTCGTCAGGTTATGGTTGCTGCCGCTGATGTACAAAAGGGGGTACAGATAGCCAACAGCTACGGCGAGTATATAGAGGATCAGATAAGCCGGGTGCGTCTTCTGGTTAATACCGTGGCCGAGAGCAAGGGGATCATTCAAACCGGGTATGAGTCATTTGGAGGGGTTTGTGGCTGGGAACTGCTGGAACAGATTTCTTTGACAGAGGCCGCGGTACGAGCAGCGGAACTTTCGGTGCGGATGCTGTCCTCCCGGGCAGCCCCGGTGGGCAGGATGCCGGTGGTAATGTCTTCTGAAGCGGGTGGAACCATGGTGCATGAAGCATGCGGACATGGTCTGGAAGCAGATCTGGTTCAAAAAGGACTTTCAGTTTACCGGGATAAAATAGGTCAGCAAGTAGCCGCAGAAGTGGTGAGTGTGGTGGATGATGCCACCCTGGCCAATAAATATGGGTCGTACAGTTTTGATGACGAGGGAACTCCAGGACAGAGAACGATACTGATAGAGAACGGTGTACTTAAGAGTTATCTGTATGACCGGCTTACTGCCCGGAGGGATGAGAGCGTGTCTACCGGTAATGGGCGTCGGGAGTCCTATCAGCACAAACCGGTGGTTCGGATGAGCAATACCCTGATATCTCCGGGTCAGGATAAGCCGGAGGACATTATCTCTGCCACCCGCCAGGGACTGCTGGTGAAGAAAATGGGCGGCGGGCAGGTTAATACTACCAATGGGGACTTTGTTTTTGATGTTCAGGAAGGTTATTTGATAGAGGAAGGCAGGGTAAAATGCCCAATTCGAGGCGCAACCCTTACTGGAAACGGCCCCCAGGCACTGTCCCATATAGATAAAGTGGGAAATGACCTGGGTTTTAGCCTGGGAGTATGCGGCAAGGATGGACAGGGAGTTCCGGTGGGAGATGCCCAGCCCACCATCCGCATCCGGGAGTTAACTGTAGGCGGCACCATGCCGGCCCAGGGAGGCTAGGAGGCAGCGGCTAAATGGTCCGCGATTTTAATAGAAGTTAATAGAAGCGGGAGGCATACGATGGAACAGATTCTTCGCCTGGTAGGGGAGAGAGCGCTGGAAGAGGCAGTGCGAAGCGGAGCAGATGCGGAAGCTTTTCTTATGCAAACCAAAGAACTGAGTATAGAAGTGGTTGAAGGTCGGGTAGAAACTCTAAAACAGGCCGAGGAAACAAGTCTGGGTATAAGAGTGATTAAACAGGGACGAACCGGATTTGCTTTTACCAGTGACCTGGGTAATGAAGCGGTAAAACAGGCGGTACAGGATGCCATCAGCATTTGTGCCTATACCACCCCGGATGCATTTCAGGTACTGCCGGCCAAGGCCGAATATCCTCGACTGGAGTTGTTTGATAGGGATATGGCGGCTATGAGTGTGGAAGAGAAGATTGAGATAGCCAGATCGGTAGAACGTTCAGCCAGAAGCACCGATTCGCGGATTGCCATAGTGGAAAGATCAGGCTATGATGATTTGGAGTACTGTAAGCTGATCATTAACAGCAGAGGTCTTTATGCTTATGAAAGCGGTAACTTCGGAGGGGTATATATATTTCTGGTGGCGGAAGACGGAGCTGATGCCCAGAATGGGTTTTCAACCATGGCGGTTAGAAAATTGCGGGAGCTGGCTCCGGAGCAGGTTGGCCAGGAGGCTGCGGCAAATGCCATCCGGGTCCTTCACGCCAAAACCATGAGGTCAGGATGCCTGCCGGTAATAATGGAGCCCTGGGTGGCTGTCAGGTTTGCTGGGATCTTGGCCTCCATGGTGAATGCCGAGGCGGTGCAGAAAGGCAAATCTCTGCTGGCTGGCAAAATTGGAGATCAAGTAACTGCCAGCTGCTGTACGATAATTGATAATGGGCTGTTGGAAAATGGCATAGCCAGTGCTGGTTTTGACAGTGAAGGGGTTCCGGCCAGGAATAAGACCATAATTAAAAAAGGTACCCTGGAAACTTACCTTCATAATACCTATACCGCCGGCAAGGATGGAGTTGAATCTACCGGCAATGCCCAGCGCGGGTCTTTCCGGGGACTTCCCATGGTGGGAAGCAGTAATTTTATGATTGCGCCAGGCTCGGAGGATAAGGATACATTATTCATGGGGATCGAGAAAGGTTTGTATGTTACCGAGGTTATGGGAATGCATACCGCCAATCCCATATCGGGCGACTTCTCAGTAGGCGCATCGGGCCTAATGATTGAGCAGGGGAGTCTGACTTACCCGGTTAGAGGGCTGACTATAGCTGGTAATATGGCGGAATTTTTAATGAATATCGATGCAGTCGCATCAGATTTTCGTTTCTATGGAGGAAAAGGCTCCCCCAGTTTGCGAATCAGAGCATTGAGTATAGCAGGGGAATAGGTAGGAGGAGATCAGATGGCATATAAGATTCTGGTTGTTAATGGACCCAATCTCAATCTTTTGGGAGAGAGAGAAAAGGAAATCTATGGTACCGCCACCCTGGAAGAGATTAACCGTGAACTGGAGTCCCTGGCCCGAGAGGAAGGGACGGATATAGAATTCTTCCAGTCCAATCACGAAGGGGAATTGATTGATAAAATACATTCGGCCCGGGGAGATGCTCATTATATAATAATAAATGCCGGGGCTTATACCCACTACAGCATAGCTCTTCACGATGCCCTGAAGGGCGTGCAGATACCTTTTATCGAGGTGCATCTGTCCAATCCCGAGGCGCGGGAATCTTTTCGCCGGGTATCCCTCTTGTCTCCCATCGCATCCGGAAAGATTTGCGGCTTGGGGGCCACGGGTTATAAGATAGCACTGCTGGCCGCCTGCGAAATCCTTTTGGGGGCAAAAGGGGGAAGGGAATGAGTCGGGATCGGATAGTCAGACTTCGCCGCCAAATGCATGCCTGCCGGCTGGATGCGGTGCTCATAAGCAAAGCCGAAAATATAAGATATTTATCGGGGTTCACGGCTGGAAATGATGCGGTATTATTAATAAGTGATGAGGATCAGTTTCTCTTTACCGATAGCCGATATACCCAGCAGGTGCAAAGAGAAAGTCCGGGCTGGGAGCTTAAACTGGAGAAGCCGCCCTTACGCAGAGAACTGTTTAATGTGAGCCAAAGATATGCCTATATCGGTTTTGAAAGTCAGGTCATGTCCTATAATGATTACAGCCAATTAAGCCATAAACTCTCAGCCCGGCTGATTCCCTTGCCGGGGTTGGTAGAAAATTTGCGACTGACTAAAGAGGAAGAAGAACTGGAGCGATTAAGACAGGCAGCCCACACAGGAGATCTGGTTTTCGATAAAATATGCGGTTTAATTCAACCCGGAATCAGCGAAAGACATATAGCCAATCAGATAGGGTACTGTTTAAGAGAATACGGTTGTGATAAAGAATCTTTTGATACCATAAGTGTTTCAGGCCCCAATGCAGCCCTGCCTCATGGACAACCAGGCGGAAGGCTGCTGCAGCCCGGTGATATGTTAACTATGGATTACGGAGGATTTTATCAGGGTTATGCCAGTGATATGACCAGAACCATAGCTGTAGCCAGAGCCGAGCCCTTGTTCAGAGATAGGTACGAGGCGGTGCTGGAAGCTCAAATGGCTGGAGTCAGCATGGTGCAGGCCGGGGTCTCCTGTCGGGCAGTAGACCAGGCGGTCAGGGCATGTCTGAGCAGACACGGCCTGGAAGAGTTCTTTATTCACGGCACCGGACATGGACTGGGACTGGAAATTCATGAACCGCCCCGGGTCTCTTCCCAGAGCAGTGAAATCCTAAAAGAAAATATGGTGATAACTATAGAACCGGGAATATATATTTCCGGATGGGGAGGAATTCGCATTGAAGATACCGTAATTGTTAAGCAGGGTGGATGTGAGATTATAACTCATTCAGATAAGAACTTATTAATTATTGATGGAGGGATAAAATGATTTCAGTCAATGATTTTAAAACCGGAGTAACAGTAGAGTTGGATGGAGCAGCATACCAGGTAGTGGAATTCCAGCATGTTAAGCCCGGGAAGGGGGCCGCATTTGTAAGAGCTAAACTGAGAAATGTTCAAAGCGGGGCTACAGTGGAGAAAACCTTTCGCGGTGGGGAGAAATTAAGCAAGGCCCATTTGGACCGCCGGGAGATGCAATATCTGTACAATGATGGTGATGGTTATGTTTGCATGGACAATGAAAACTATGAACAGATCAGTATAAGCAAAGAACAAATAGGCGATGGAGTTAAATGGCTGCTGGAAAACATGAATATACAGGTGCTTTTATTCCACGGCAACATAATCGGACTGGAACTGCCTAATTTTGTGGAGCTGCGGGTAGCAGAAACCGAGCCTGGGATCAAAGGAGATACTGCTACCGGGGCCACCAAAAATGCCACCCTGGAAACTGGAGCGGTAGTACAGGTGCCTCTTTTTATAGAGGAAGGAGACCGTCTGCGCATTGATACCCGTACCGGGCAATACATGGAGCGGGCCTAGGCAATATCAACTGCCGGCTATTAGTCTTTTTCCGGGGAAATCAGTCAGCATAAGTAAACCTTGGTCGTAACTACTGTCTAACTGATATAAAAGCCAATATCGGTGTTAAAGCCAAAACCCCGCTCAATCAACATACTCCGGCCTTAGCCGCGGGGTTTTCAGCTTTGATCTTCACTTCTGTCATAGGCCCTGTCTGCTCTGCTGGCAGCTTGGCAGTAGATGGGTTGTATGCTTACCTTGGGCTTTTCTGCCCGCTTTTTTCTTCTGCCGCTTTTTGATGTTTATTTGTTTCCTGTCCGGCAAATAATAAATCCAGATTATTAAACGAGGCGGGAAAGAGATTCCCGCTTATTTGACAGTTAGGGTTGCTGCTGACAAAACCGGCGGCGGGTGCCAACCTCCGCCTCGTTGCGGCGGCAGGTTGAAACTGCTTAGACTATGTTTAACATCAACAGGCGGCAAAGGAGGATATCAATGAAGGGTATCACGGAAAAGGTCAGCTATCTGCAGGGGTTGTGCGAGGGATTAAATGTCAGTGATTCAGGTTCTAACGGCAAGATTATCTCAGGAATGCTGAAGGTAATGGAAGACATGGCTGAAATCTTAGAGGGGATGCAGCAGGAAATCGGCAGTCTGGAGGAATACATCGAAGACCTGGATGATGAAATTCTGGATTTGGAAGAGAAGATGTGGGGTTGTGAGGAGGACCTGCTGGAAGTAAAATGTGTCAACTGCGGAGAACAGATGTCTTTTGACGGCAGTATCCTGGACGATGACGTACTGGAGATAACCTGTCCCAACTGCAACACGGTAGTATATATTAATGACGGCTCTTTTGATTTTGAGACTTACAATGATGATGAAGACAGCAGCAGCGTAAATTCACGGGTAGGCAATCCCTCACCTGCCTGAAAATAAAGCCAGGCGAAAAGATGTCCCCCGCTTCTTTAGACGGCCGGGTACCTATTGACCAACCGCTTATGGTGGCGGAGGGCTATCTGGGAATATAGAATTGCATGCGGGAGGCCGGCGGGGTTTTTCACCACCGGTTTAATCTTCAAGCCTCAGGGCCTCCGAAATCTTGTCCAGGAGAATCTGGGGGGATACCGGTTTGGGGATATAACCCATGGCTCCTAGTTTTATGAGCCTGTCAATCTCTTCCTGGCAGCTATAACCAGTTATCAGTAGTACTCTTACCCGAGGCTGTATGTGTCTTAACTGGTGAAATACCTCACTCCCATCCATACCCGGCATTATCATGTCCAGCAGTATCAGGTCACTGGCCGATCCATTTTTCCGGTAGTAATTAAGTGCGTTTTTACCATCGGCAAAGGAGATAACTTCATACCCGTGATCTTTGAGGAGGTCGGTGAAAAGCTCCCGGATGACCAGGTCATCATCTATAATCACTATTTGGCTCCGCCTTTCCTTTTCCTTGATGGAGGCGGTATTGTCGGGGGCAGGACAATGGGAACTGGTAAAGGGCAAATAAATATGAAAGGAGGTTCCCTGACCAGGCCTGCTTTCAACCTTGATACCCCCTTTATGGGAAGTAATGGTGCCAAACACGGTAGACAGTCCCATTCCGGTTCCCTTGCCAGTCTCCTTGGTGGAAAAGAAAGGCTCGAATATGCGGGAGATAGTTTTTTCATCCATGCCAGATCCGGTGTCGGTAACGGTTAGGGACAGATAAGGACCAGGTTCCAGACGGGCCAGGATATTACGGATTTCAGGCTCATCCAGAACCGATACCCGGGTGGATATTCGTATAGTTCCGCCTCGGGGCATGGCATCTCGGGAGTTTAAGCATATATTTAACAGAGCATTCTGCAATTGCCCCGGATCCCCTTTGACGATTGGATTCTGAACCTCCAGATCCACTTCCATATTGATGCGCCGGTCCAGAGTGTGCTGCAGCAGGGATACGGTGTCGCCAATCAAGCTGTGTATGTCTACATAGGTCATCATTAATTTGCCCTTGCGGGCAAAGGTGAGCAACTGCTGGGTTAAATCCGCTGAATGCCGGGCAGCGGAAGTTATCATGCCGGCATACTTGATTAGCAGCGGATCATGGGTTTTATTCTGCAGCAGTTCAGCATAGCCCAGTATCCCCATGAGCTGGTTGTTAAAATCATGAGCGATTCCTCCCGCCAGCTGGCCGATAACCTGCATTTTCTCAGCCTGGCGCAGTTGTTCCTCCAGTTTCACCTTCCCAGTCACGTCTTCATAGACCGCCAATAGCATGATGGGATGGCCCTCCAGGTCATAAATGGGAATCTTTACGTAATCAGTAATGATATCGACACCAAAGTCCAGCAGGTGCTTTTCGCTTACCTGCAACACCTCTCCCAATTCGATCACTTTCTTGTCTTCCTGGTAAATGAGCTGGGCCTGGCGATCATTGAGCAAGTCGAAATCAGTTTTGCCCAGGACCTCCTTTTGCCTTCGGCCAAACAGTTTTTCCAGAGCGGGATTGAAGAAAGTGTAGCAGAAGTTGTTCTGAGGATCTTTGGCCGATATACCGGAAGGCATGTTACTCAGCAGGGTTTCCAGTAAATTCTTTTGCTGCAGTATTTCGGCTTCTGCCTGCTTGCGTTCGGTGATGTCCAGTATAACGCCCAGAATCTGGGTGGACTGGCTCTCTTCGTCCCAGGCGATATGCATATTGTCCTGTACCCACTTTAGCTCCTGGGCAGCAGTTATCATCCGATATTGAATGGACCATCCCGGAGCATGATTATGAAGGGCTTCTTTTGTTGCCATATGGATGAAGGCCAGGTCGTCCGGGTGAACAAACAGTTCCTTATGGGCGAAGTTCTCTATCAGGTATTCCGGCTCATAACCCAATATGGACTTACAGCGAGGACTGATAAAGATAGACGAGGGATCCTGGAGCCGACCGTAATAAACAATGGCCGGCAGGGTATTGATCAGCTCCCGATAGCGGGCTTCGGACTCCATTAGGGCTTGTTCCGCAGTCCTCAAAGGAGTAATATCCTGCATGATGCCGCTGTATCCCAAAAGGGACTGCTGCTGGTCAAAGTCGGATACGATCCTGGCATAGACATATTTCTTATCACCATCGTAAGAATGCAGCTGATAGTATCCCTCGTGACTGCCCTTTTCAGCTAGATCCTTATTGATCCGGCCTAGAGTGTGCTGCTGCTCTGACGGGGGCAGCAGCGAAATAAAGGAGCGTAATGAAGGCTGGATCTCTCCCAGGCTGCACCCCAGTATATGGTAAATTTGGTCGGAGCAGTAACAAGTACCCTGAGCCAGGTTATAATGCCAGCTGCCTATATGGGCTATAGCCTGGGCATGTTTTAATTGTTCGGCTCTATCTTCAGCCAGCTTGCGGGAAGTTTCCCATTGGTCGGCAATGGCCCGCAGTTCCAATACCAGGCCCAGTGAACGGGCGGCAAAGCGCAGGGCCGCTGCCTCTGGCTGTGACCAGCGGCGCTGCCGGCGGCACTCATCAAAGCCAATGAGGCCCCAAAATTCCCGGTTAACAAATATGGGCACATGCACCATGCTCAGGATATCCTGTTTCTCCAGGATCTGACGTATCATGCCATCGGGCAATTCAGCCGTATTAATAATATATATATCGTTATTCAGCATTGCAGCGCTAATCTCAGGATCATATTCATCCAGGGGAAAGTCTTGCAGATCCGGATCCGAGATGAAAGACTCGATGCTTTCCGCACACCATTCCAGGTGATAATGAAGGATTATTTTGCCATTCATATCGCGGGAGCTATCAAACAGATAGATACGACTGACTTCTGCCGCCTCTCCCAGCAACTGAAGAGCCTTTTGCAGATCAGCGCTAATATCTTCCGAAGGGATCAGGATATCGGTGCTGAGCGCCAGGGCTTGAAAGATATTTATACTGCGTAGCATCAACTGCTGAGGCTGGTCAGTTTCCAGACTATCCGGGTATAATCCGGCTGCCCTATCCGGACCGAAAGTATTTCCTCCAGGGAGAGGGGTGGCGGTGGAAATGGGTGTACCTTCAGGTAAATCCATCTTAAGCAGAGCCAGTTCATGACGCAAATGCTGGTTTTCTTGTTCCAATTTCCTTATCAGACGCTCAAGGTGCTGCATCAACATCCCTCCCGAATATTATGGTGGTCTTGTTCAGGCCCACACTTGGCATTATAGTCTATATTTTATCATTATTATCCCTCATATGGAAAAATAAAATTAGAAGTTAGGCCATTAGCTATAATATATTAAATAATTATGACTAAGGACCCAAAAAATTATTGCGGAGCCTATTGTCGTTTCCTTTGACCGGGAGGGGCAGACGGAGGCTGGGGCTCTCTTTCAGGAGGTAAAAATAAATGGCATATTTTGCAGGCAATGCCAGTATCTATGTAAAACAGAGGTGATAGCAGAGATGTCTGACCGGGGAGAAAGGGATATTTTTAAAAACGAGATCTTGCCTATATTTCCGCCCTCAATTAGAAAGGCGTTAGCCCGGGTTGACGAAAAGCATACGATCAGAATTGAAGAGATTCGCATGCGATGCCAGCAGCCAATTATTATCCGGGATGCAGAAAAGGAGTATGGTTTGGACGCCAATACCGGACTGACCAGGGACATTACCCGTTCCTACCGGATCAGCCGGGACGAGGTCATGCGAACCATTGCCGCTGTCAGTGAAAATTCCCTCTATGCCTTTGAGGAAGATATCAAAAAAGGCTTTATTACTATAGCTGGCGGTCACCGGGTCGGATTGGCCGGACAGGTTGTTATGCAGGATGTTGGTATTAAGGCTTTGAAGGAATTCTCCAGTATCTGTATTCGCATAGCCCGGGAAATCAAAGGCTGTTCGGCGCAAATTATGAATTTCATCTACACCCCTGCCGGTCAGGTGGAGAATACCCTTTTAGTATCCCCTCCCCGCTGCGGCAAAACCACCCTGCTAAGAGATATGGCCCGGTTGATTTCCCTGGGAAGCCGCCAGTCTCCAGGAAAGAATGTGGTGATAGTAGATGAGAGATCGGAACTGGCCGGATGCTGCCTGGGAGTACCGCAGTTGGATGTAGGGCCCCGGACCGATGTCCTGGATTCATGTCCCAAGGCCGCAGGAATGATAATGGCAGTTCGATCCATGTCTCCCGAGGTTGTAATTACCGATGAGATAGGCCGGCAGGAGGATGCAAATGCCATCAGGGAATGTATCAACGCAGGTGTGAGTATCATAAGCAGCATTCATGCCGGAAGCATGGAAGAATTGCATCTGCGGCCGGTAATGAGCGAGTTGATAAGAGACCGGGCGTTCAGGAATGTTATATTGCTATCCAGGAGCAGAGGCCCGGGGAGCATAGAAAAGATGGTCAGGTGGGATTAATATGGCCTGGTTTAAGATGATAGGCATGGCTCTGGTTATTTCCGGATTGGGAGTCTGGGGATTATCCGGTGCCCGGGGGATGGGTAGAAGAACTGAGGAGTTAAAGGAATTAAGGTTTGCTTTGGCTTTCCTCGAAAAGGAGATTTCCTATATGCATACTCCCTTGACCCGGGCACTGGAAAGAACGGCGGCAGTATGCCAAGCTCCCATAGCTTTGTTGTTCGGGGAGACCGTGAGAGCTTTAAAGGCCGGTCAGGGCAAAACCGCAGGAGAAGCCTGGGATCAGGGGATAAAATACCTGCAGGAGGAAGCTCACTTGAAACCCCCGGATATAGAAATACTAAAGGCTGCTGCTCACCAACTGGGTATGAGTGACAGTTCTGATCAAAGCAAGTTTTTGTTGATGCTGCAGGAAGAAATAAAAGTACAGGAAGATAAAGCACGGCAGGAGCAGGCGTCCAACCAAAAACTTTGGTCTTACGGGGGATTTATACTGGGCATGCTGATAGTTCTGCTGTTGATTTAACTACCCGAAAATAGATAAGGGATGGAATATGGACAGGAGGTTGCTGCATGGATGTGGACATAATATTTCGGATTGCCGGGATTGGTATACTTATAGCCATTCTATCCATTGTTCTGAAACAAGCAAAAAAGGAAGAACAAGCTGAGATGCTGACTTTAGCCGGGGTGGTTGTGGTGCTTATACTGGTAGTGCAATTGATGAATCAGCTGTTTACCGTGGTAAGGTCGGTATTTAGTCTCTGAAAATCCATTGCTGGGGAGGTTCTCCTCCTCCCATCATTACAGTATTCAGCATTTGCCCTGGTCCCGGTGGGGAGGGCGGGACAAGTAGGTCTGTACATGTCTGAATCCATAAACCCGCTAGGGCAGAAGTATGTAGTCAAGAGGGGAGAGTACATTGGAAATAGCTCAGATTGTAGGATTAGCTCTGGTAACTACCATCATGCTCCTAATTTTAAGGCAGGAAAAACCGGTTATGGCAATAATCTTGAGCATTGTATTCAGTATAGTAATTTTCACTTTTTTGATGGGTAAAATGACTTCAATTATTAACGTGATGAGCGATTTAACCAAAAGGGCTGGCATCAATTATTTTTTTCTGAGTACCCTGTTAAAAATACTGGGGGTTGCTTACCTGGCAGAATTTGCCGCAGCCATATGCCAGGATGCCGGCGAACAGGCGGTAGCCAAAAAGGTCGAGTTCGCAGCCAAAATAATCATAGCTGTACTAGCCCTGCCTATAATGGTGGCTATACTCGAATCATTGCTGGAACTCATGCCGGTATAAATATGGGTTCTCCTATAAGTTGTCAGGGGAGGAACGGCCATGCATTCCAAACGCGCTCTGGTGATGGTAATAATATGGATAATACTGCTGTCCTGCTCTGTCAATGTAATGGCTACGGAGGAAGAGAACAGCGAGTCGGTGTTTTCTGTGCAGGAAACCATGCAGAGCCTGGATATGAATTTTTTAGAGGAATATAAGAACAATATTGACAGTGACATGGCTGCGTACCTGGAAGGGAGTTCAGTCAAGGACTGGATAATGAATTTTATCAAGGGTGAATGGAATTTTGAGTGGCATGATCTGGGGCGGGACATATTTCGCATGCTGTTCAAGGAAGTAGCAGCTAATTCCGCTTTGCTGGGGAAAATCCTGATTTTGGCGGTTATATCTGCTCTCCTGCTCAATCTTCAGACTGCTTTTGCTTCGGATATAGCCAGAATATCGTATCTGGCCTGCTTTCTAGCCCTGTGCGCCATAGCCATTAGTTCATTTAAGTTGGTGCTGGGGGTGGGTCAGCAAACCATAGAAAACATGGTTACTTTTATGGTGGGCATGCTGCCGCAGATGCTGGTTTTGACGGCCGGCCTGGGCAACATCAATGCTTCGGTGATGCTTTTCCCCCTATTGATGACAGCCGCTACGGCATTTGCCAATGCCATCAAAATCATCGTTTTCCCTTTGATCATCATGTCAGCCATCTTGTCGATAGTCAACCATATGTCGGAAACCATCAAGGTAGAAAAGATGGCTAAATTTTTTAATGAGATGGCTCGGATATCGTTGGGATTTTTTCTAACTCTCTTTGTAGGAATAATGACTTTAAGAGCCCTTTATGCTTCCGTGCTGGACAAAGTAGCGCTTAGAACTACCAGGTATTTTAGTGACAACGCTATCCCTATGATCGGAAAAATGTTCTCCGACACTATAGAAGTGGCAGCCGGGTATGTAGTGATGCTGAAGCAGGCCCTAAGCATATTTGGAGTATTGATAATCCTGGGTTTGATTATGATGCCGTTAATAAAAATTGCGGCCATTGCCCTGATCTATAAAGCGGCGGCTGCCATTGCCGAGCCCCTGGGCGATCCTCGTACTGCTGCCATATTGGAGAGCATGAGCGCTCATTTATTCTTTATGCTGGCAGCAGTGATCGCTGTTGCCCTAATGTTCTTTGTTATGATAGCCATCGTTGCCGGTATGTATAACGGATGGGCCATGCTGAAATGAGAAGGGGAGGGGCGGGTCATGAGCGTTCTGGCTGATATAACAAGAAATGTTCTGGTCATTATAATACTGGCCAGTTTCCTGGAACTGCTGCTGCCAGGTGGTGCTATACGCCCTTTTGTGCGTTTTGCCATAGGATTATTCATTCTTATCGCAGTGCTGAATCCGGTGCTGGGTTTTTTCTTCGATGGCCGTGATTTACAGGTAAGCTGGTGGGATTGGCGCATCGAAGTAGAGGAGGAAGAATTTATTGCTGAGCGGGGACGTAAAATCAATGAAAACATGATTAGTCAAAATAATCAAACCCTGAAGGAAAAAGTAGAAGGACAGGTGAAGGCAGTTGTACTTCTGGTCCCGGGAGTGAAGGAGGTTGATACCGAGGCTGAGATCCGGCAGGGTATGCTAGAGAGCATTTGTTTTAATATTTATCCGGAGGATATGCAGTCCTCCGAGGCAGAGGGAGAAATGAGTGTATTCATTGAAACGTCCGGAAATAATGCGGAACAGCGGAAACAGCAGATAGAGGATAAAATACTCCAGGTAATCAGCAACATGTATGGTTTGGGAGCGGAAAAAATAGATATCAAATTCGAAGGAGGAGGATAAGATGCTGGAAGAATGGATCAGGGAAAAGAGCAATAAAGGCCCGGGAGCATCGTTCCTGCGTTCCCGGAAAGGGCAGTACATACTTATTATCTTAATCTGCCTGGGGCTTCTGGCTTTGATATGGCCGGTTAAGGATGATAAGAGCAGTAGTTCCGGGATAGGAGTTGAAGCAGCAGGTACAGAAAATTACCGGGACAGCAGAATGAGCCGGGAATTGGAGTCGATACTGGCTAAAATCGATGGAGCGGGGCAAGTGGATGTTAGTATCACTCTGGCTTCCGGGGGGGTTAAGACCTATGCTGCCAATGTGAGAAACGAAAACCGGGAGAGCAGTGAGAGTGATCGCCAGGGAGGCAGCAAGAGCAGCCTGGAGCAAAGCAGTACCCAGGATATAGCTGTGTCATCAGGCAGTCCTTTGTTAATAGAAGAAAGAAATCCGCAAATTATGGGAGTCCTGATAGTAGCAGACGGAGCCCGATTACCCGAAGTGCGAGAAAAGCTCACTAATGCAGCAGCTACTCTACTGGACCTGCCGGTTCACAAAGTTCAGGTTATGCCCCGCAAAGGAGGGATAGAATGATAATAAGACGGAAAAGCAGATGGAAAAGCAGCCTGTATCTGGCTGCGGTGGCCATTATATTATTACTGGCTGGATATGGAGTTCTCAATCAGACTCCAGATATGAATACTGCTGCACCTGCTCCGGGGCAGGAGGAAGGCAGCAGTACAGCAGATAACTTGTTGTCCGAGCAGGAAGGTTTTGATTTTTTCGCCGAATACCGAATGGCCAGAGAAAGAGTAAGAAGCAAAGAGGTGGAGACCCTGAAGGAGGTCATCAACAAGGAGAACAGCAGCCAGGAGGCCCGGGATGCGGCAGCCCTCCGTCTGGTCAAGATAAGCGAAGACATGGAAAAAGAACTTAAAACCGAAAGCTTAATAAAATCCCGAGGCTTTGAAGATTGTGCAGTAATCATCCAAGGAGAAACAACTACGGTGGTGTTAATGGCCCCTTCTCTGAGAATGGATCAAGAAGAAGAGCTGAAGAAGGTGGTCGGCGGATCGGTTCAATGCTCTCCGGACAGCGTTTTCATTATCACCCGGGACAGGTAAGCAGGGGGCAGGTTATGGTCAAATATCTGGATACCTGGAGGAGATTGCAATATGCCCATTTTATTCATATAATAATATCAATCACTATGCTCAGGTCTGTGACCTGAGCCTTTATATGTACAAAAACCGGGTTGAATTTCCGGCCGCAGATTTTTCCCTATTCCCCAGACCGGGTACATATTTGATGAACCTGGCAAGAACAAAGGCCAAGAAGGTATCGGATAAGCTCCGGACATGAGGCTAGGAAGGAAATCACCGGAGATGGAAATGAGGCTGCAGAACAGCAGGGAGCTGAAGCAAAGAAGAAAAGACCAGTTTGTGGGGGCGATGACGAGATGAATATCGACGAAATAAGAGAACTGATGTTATTAATGGATAAGACCAGTATTACCGACCTGGAAGTCCAGAAAGATGACTGGCGTATATCTATTCGAAAGGGCAATGCCGCGATTCCGGTTCAGCCTCATAGCAGCCGGGACAAAGGCGTTGGTGATTTCCCTGCCCCGGGGCAGAAAGAAGAGGATAGAAGCAGCGAAGAAGCCATAGAAGTGCTTGCTCCTATGGTGGGAACCTTCTACTCGGCTGCTTCGCCTGATTCCGAACCCTATGTCAGGATTGGCGACCATGTGGAGGCGGGGCAGACCCTTTGCATACTTGAAGCGATGAAACTATTTAATGAAATAAAATCGGATTTTGCGGGGACCATAGTTGATATACTGGTTGATAATTCAGAACCGGTGGAATTCGGCCAAACCCTGTTTAGAATTGACAAAGACTAGAGGTGATAGGATTGTTTTCCAGGGTTTTGATTGCCAATCGAGGAGAAATTGCGGTAAGAATTATCCGGGCCTGCAAGGAGTTGGGGATAGAAACGGTAGCAGTATACTCCACAGCTGACCGGGACAGCCTGCATGTCAAAATGGCTGATGTGGCTGTATGTATAGGCGCTGCTCCGGCTCGTGAGAGTTATCTGAACATATCCAACCTAATTGCAGCGGCTCAAAACTCAGGGGCTCAGGCCATTCATCCCGGATACGGTTTTCTGGCGGAAAATCCTCATTTTGCAGATTTGTGTCAGACTTATAACATTAAATTCATTGGACCCCGGGCGGAGGTTATTGAAGCTTTGGGAGACAAAGTCCAGGCCCGGGAGATTGCCCGGGCTGCCGGAGTACCCCTGGTTCCGGGAAGTGACGGGGCAATCAGCAGTTATGAGGAAGCGGTACAAGTAGCCGCAAACATAGGCTATCCGGTGATGATCAAAGCTTCGGCCGGGGGCGGAGGCAAGGGGATGAGACTGGCCCATAGCCGAGAAAATTTAAAAGAAGCCTTGAGTACGGCCAAGTTGGAAGCTGATGCCGCCTTTGGCAACGATCAGATATATATCGAAAAATATATTGAAGAACCCCGGCATATAGAAATACAGGTTCTGGGTGATGAAAGCGGGAACATAATCCATCTGGGAGAGAGAGATTGTTCCCTGCAGCGGCGGAACCAGAAGCTGCTGGAGGAATCTCCTTCCTCGCTGCTCAACCAGGAGATGCGGCAGAAAATGGGAACGGTGGCAGTAGAGGCGGCTCGGGCAGCAGGCTATTATAGTGCTGGCACAGTGGAATTTCTGGTGGATAAGCACCTCAATTTCTATTTTATCGAAATGAATACCAGGATACAGGTAGAACATCCAGTAAGTGAAATGGTTACCGGCATCGACATAGTCAAAGAACAGATTAGAATTGCGGCAGGTTATCCGCTGGGATACGCTCAGGAGGAGGTGAGGCTGAACGGCTGGGCGATAGAATGCCGGGTGAACGCCGAGGATACTGAGAATAATTTTCGGCCTTATCCGGGAACTGTGGGCCAGTATATAGCGCCCGGCGGGCCAGGAGTAAGGGTAGACTCTTCGGTATATTCCAGTTGCACCATAAGCCCTTATTATGATTCCATGATAGCCAAAGTAATCGTATGGGGTCAGGATCGTCCCGAGGCCATACAGAGGATGAAACGCGCTTTAAATGAGTTTATCATAGAGGATATTGCCACCACCATTCCCTTTCACCTAAAAGTACTCGATAATGCTTTTTTCCAGCGGGGCGAGGTGTATACTAATTTTATCCAGCGTAGAATGAGTGACGGAGTGTAAAGATATTAATATATCAGGCTATAATTTGATAATTGCCAGTAATTTCTGGTAAAATGCTTGTATAAGGATTAATAGGAGGTGTAGAAAATGGATATACAGAAACCAGAGATCAATACTGAAATGGGTACCATAAGGATAGCAGATGAAGTAGTATCAACCGTTGCCGGTATTGCTGCCTCAGAAGTGGAAGGCGTGGCAACTCTTAGCGGCGGATGGGGGACTGATTTGGTTGAGAAACTTGGCCGCAAGAATCTGGGCAAAGGCATCAAAGTGGAAGTTATTGATGGTTCGACTAGTATTGATATATCCATAGTGGTTAAATTTGGACATCCTATCCCTGATGTGGCTGAAACAGTACAGCAGGAAGTTAAACAGTCGGTAGAAACCATGACTGGTTTGCAGGTTAAAGCAGTCAATGTAAATGTTATAGCGGTTGAGATTAAAAAGGAAGAACCGGCAGAAGAAAACCCGGCTGATGACAGCGATTTAGCATAGTGGCCGGCTTGATGTATTATTGTAACCCCCTGTCCCCGCAGGGGGTTATCTGCATTCTTTGATAGGTGAAAGGAGTGACCTTAATGTCTGGATTATTAAGGGCCATATTGTTCCTGTATAATGTAATCCTGCTGGCTCTGGGAGTAGTGATGGCGGCAGTTGCTCTGGGACGACCGGAACCCATGAATTATGTGGATATTCTTTTATCCAGTGCTCAGAATCGGCTTGCTTTAGCCATTTGCGGTGTGATTCTGGTGGTTCTGACTCTGGCCGTATTCATGGCCATTTTTAAGCGGGAGCCCCGGGAAAGGGCCATTGTAATTGAGAATGCATTGTCAGGGCAGATATCCATGACTGTGCCTGCCGCCAAGGTAATAATCCACAAAGCCGTGCAAAAGGTGGAGGGAGTAAAAGAAAGCAAGACTTCCATAGAAAGACTGCCTCAGGGGATTATTATTTATATACATATGATGATTAACCCTGAGTTAAGCATACCTGAGCTGAGCAGGAGGATTCAGGAGGCAGTAAAAGAGGATATGCTGCACATCGGCGGCTTGGAAGTACAAGAGGTCAAAGTCATTATTGACGATCTGGGGAACACTGGCAAACCGGGGGCAAGATAAGGGAGGCAGGATCATGTGGGAAAAAATATTGTCTGAACTGCTGGTAAAAAACCGCGGTAAAACCATAGGTGTGGCACTGGGATTGATAGCCAGCATCCTGCTGGTCAGTTTTGGTTTCTGGAAAACACTTCTGATCGTATTGTGTATAGGCCTGGGGTATCTGCTGGGTAAAAGCATTGACGAAGATAAGGACATAGAACTTTGGCTGCAAAAAATATTTAAAGACAAATGATTTTTAGAAAGGCAAACAAATGAGCAGAAGAAAAGCACGGGAATATGCTTTTAAAGTTTTATTTCAGGTTGACCAGGTAATGGCCAGACCAGGCGCAGCCCTGGATTATCTGCGGCAGGAATCTGAGCTGGCGGAAAAGGACGTTAAGTTTTCACAGGAACTAATAGGAACAGCTATAGAAAACCTGGATGATATAGATAGTATTATAGCCTCTTATGCCAGTGACTGGTCTATTGAACGAATGCCGGCAGTAGATAGAAGTATAATGCGTCTGGCTGCCGCCGAGATGCTGTTCCAGGATAGTGTTGATTCCGTTGTCATCATTGATGAAGCGGTGGAAATAGCCAAGAAATATGCCGGGGAGTCTTCGCCGGCTTACATTAATGCGATACTGGACCGGCTGGCGGGAGAAATAAAAAACAAGTCGAAACAATCATAAAGGAGTTGTCATTGGTGGAATTAATAAGTGGAACCGCAATCGCCGAGGAGATACGGACAACCCTGGGAGCCAGGAACCAAGCTAATGATTTGAGCCCTAACCTGGGGATTATCCTGGTGGGAGATAATGAAGAAAGCATGCTGTATGCAGGTCTGAAAGAAAAAGCTGCCCGGAGTATTTCCGGAAGGACCAGTATAATAGAGCTGCCTGCTGATATAAGCAAAAAAGCATTGCTGGAGGCTATTGCCGCAGCCAATGATGAGCCCTCCATTGATGGCATTATTATTCAGCTTCCCCTGCCCGATCATCTTGCCCCATTCCAGGATGAGTTTCTGGAGGCGGTAAAAGGGGAAAAGGACGTGGACGGGTTCAATCCTTCCAATAGAGGCCGATTGATCGGAGGTGAGCCGGCATATATCAGCTGCGCGGCTCTGGCTTGTATGGAGGTTATTGATCGGTATATTGATGAGCCAGCCGGGAAACAGGCGGTACTGGTAGGAGATTCCTTTGATTTGATACTTCCCCTGTTTATTTTGCTGATTAGAAAGGGATGCAATGTGCAGGTTATAAGCGGCTATCAACAAGAACTGGTACAGGAAGCTGACCTTCTGGTAGTGGAAAAAGGAACCGCCGGCATGGTAAAGGGAGAGCATCTGCGGGATGGGATGCTGGTGATTGATGCCGGTTTTCATTGGCAAAACGGCAAGACACTGGGTAATATTGACAAGGATTCGGTTGGGGAATTGCAGGGGCATCTCCTGCCGGTACCCGGAGGTACAGGGCCTTTGCTCATCGCCAAGCTGATGGAGAATCTATGCCGGGCGGCGATTTCCCGTCGGAGCATATGATGCCAGGCTTTATCAGCGTAAGTGAACTAAATCAGTATATAAATAATTTATTGGCTGCAGATGAGTTCCTGGCAGATTTCTGGCTGAAAGGTGAGATATCCGGATTTAGGTTTTATCACCAGTCCGGTCACATGTACTTCACTCTCAAAGATGAAGAATCTGCGGTGAGCTGCGTGATGTTCAGGAATCGTAATCAGGGTCTGAGGTTCGAACCTGAGGATGGTTTGGAGGTTCTGGTCAGGGTTTACCTTTCAGTCTATCCCCGCCAGGGCAAATACCAGGTGTATGTACAGGAGATGCAGCCTTACGGCCGCGGGGGCCTGTATCTGCAGCTGGAACAATTGAAGCGGAAACTGGAAGCACAGGGGTATTTTGCCGCCGGGTTAAAAAAGCCTATACCGGAGCTGGTTAATTGTGTGGGAATAGTAACCTCACAGGATGGAGCTGCACTAAAAGATATATTGCGGGTAATACGGCAAAGACACCCGGGATGCCGGGTGATACTGGTTCACAGTTCAGTACAGGGAGAAACTGCGTCGGCTGAGCTGGCGGAGGGGTTAAGGATTATTAATGCTCACGGTCAGGCTCAGGTAATAATTATTGGCCGGGGCGGTGGGTCCTTGGAAGACTTGATGGCTTTTAACAGCGAAATGCTGGTAAAGGCCATCCATGAGTCTGCCATACCGGTAATATCAGCGGTAGGCCATGAGATTGATACCAGCCTGTCTGATTTGGCTGCTGACCTGCGGGCAGCAACCCCGACCCAGGCCGCCGTCCTGGCTGTGCCGGATATGATAAAGCTAAAAAATGATCTGCTCCGCTGGGGCCAGAGGATGAATCGGATCATGGAACGCAGAATAGGCCAATATAGCCAAAACCTGGATCGCCTGATGCTGAAAAGAGTTTGGAGAGAACCGGATATTATCATTAAAGAAAAAAGAAAAACAGCAGCCGAACAACAGGAGCAAATACATAGAAAAATGTGGGATATGCTGCAGAATAGCCAGTATAGATATGCCAGGGCGGTTGATTCCCTGGACAAATTAAGCCCCCTTAAAGTTTTGCAGAGGGGCTATACAGTAGTTTATAAAGATGGTAAGTTACTGGCCCGAATGGGAAAAACCGGGATCGGCGACTATCTGGAGCTGACCTTTAATGATGGCCGATTGGGTGTTCAGATAATGGACAAGGAGATGTTCTCAAATGAAAAAAATCAAGTTTGAAGAAGCCCTTAAAGGATTGGAAGCCATAGTGGATAAATTGGAATCAGGGGAGATGGATCTGGAGGAGTCCATCAAGCTGTATGAAGAGGGGATAGAGCTGTCGGTGTATTGTCAGAAGCAGCTGGCCCAGGCAGAGGGCAAGATACAGCGCCTGGTAAAAAAGCTGGATGGGGAGATACAGGTATTGGAGTTGGACAATATTTAGCAGACGGTCCGCTAATGCAGGCCGATGCTGAAGGTTAAGGGGTTATGGATACATGACTAACGATAGGGAAGATTTCCTGGACGAGATATTATCCAGGAAAAGATTTGTGGACGAATGTCTGCTTCAGCACCTGCCGCCGCTTAATGCCTATCCTCCGCTGATCCATGAAGCCATGCACTACGCAGTGTTTAACGGCGGCAAAAGGCTGCGGCCCATCATGGTTTTTGAGGGAGCGATACTGGCCGGGGTCAGAAAGGAAGATGTTATTCCGGCGGCTTGTGCCCTGGAGTTGATTCATTCCTATTCACTGGTTCATGATGATTTGCCGGCTATGGATGATGATGAGCTGCGCCGGGGCAAAGCTACCTGCCATATTGTCTACGGGGAAGCCAATGCAATATTGACCGGAGACGCGCTTCTGACCGCAGCCTTTGAATTGCTGGCCGAAAACCTGAATGCAGCCAAGGTCCAGGCGGAAAGGGTTATTGAAGTAATCAAGCTGGTCTCTGCAGCTGCCGGGAGCAGCGGCATGATCGGAGGGCAGGTACTGGATCTGCAATCGGAAGGCCAGAGGATAGATTTTCCTACTCTGAAAAAACTGCACAGTTTGAAGACCGGACAGTTGTTCCGAGCGGCACTGAAGACCGGGGCCATATTATGCGGCATGAGTAAGCCGGGCATAGAAGCTCTGGACGATTATGCCGCCAGTTTTGGGCTGGCTTTTCAGATTACTGACGATATATTGGATGTGGCAGGAAGTGCTGAAATAATTGGCAAACCGGTTGGCAGTGATGAGAAAAATCAGAAAACCACTTATGTAAGCCTGCTGGGGATAGAACAATCATATCAACTGGCCCGGGAAGCGGTCCAGGTCTGTCAGAAGAGTCTGGACGGTTTTGGCCCGGAGGCTGGTTTCTTGAGGAGGCTGGCTTTTTATACCCTGAGCAGAAAAGCTTGAGAGAATCAGATAAACTGCCCGTTTCATTCAGGCATATGGGGTGATTGCCGGTCTCGCTTTGCAATGACTGGCATGGAACTTCTGGCTGTGTTATAATCATGGGTGAATAGGAAACTGGCAGAAGGTTGCAGTATTCTAGTCGGCTCTATTGGTTTCGAAGACGGGGCTAAAAATCCGTTAAGGGCACATCGATGAAGCTTCTGGTGTTGGCTTGTGACGCCCAGTCGGGGGTCATCGCTGGGAGTTAAGGGTCTGGGGGCTATCCGCAAAGGCATGCGGGGATGACCCTCAAATCCGTGGAGGCTCATCACCGCTACCGGTGATGAGAAAACCTGCATTCTGGTAGAAGCTGGGTGCAGTGTAGCCTGCCTTGAGTGGAGGCGGCGAATAAGCATACAGGGGTGATGGCTTTCTCGGCCAAGAAACTGTCACCTGTTTTGAAACCGTCGCTGCAAAAGAGGCTAGAAGCTAATGGGAGTTGTTGAGGAAAACTCCTAGACTGAATGCGTAAGCATGGTTGGTTGAGGATTAAAGTGCGTACTTAGTGGCAATCCAGTTCTATTTTCGGTGACGAAATAGGGCAGACATAAAGGGAAACCGCCCTTTTGGCAACATTAGGGAGATCTGCCGGGAAAACCTGCTGGACCTATGTCGCAGCGTTTACTCAATGAACAACCTTTTGCCAGGCCCGTTTATATTGGGGGAAAAATACGAGTTGAGTGGGCAGAATAAAAAAAATATATTGATTTCTGGATTACTGGTAGCTTTTATCACATTTTTTATGGCTCTTTTAGTTAGTCTGGGGTCAGAGGCTTTGGTAAGGGCCGTAAACAATGTGCTGGTAGCATTTATTTTGCTGCTGGTTATTATTTTTCTGGGAATTTTTTTTGATATAGTAGGGACTGCTGCTACCGCAGCGGAATTGGCACCTTTTAATGCCCGGGCGGCCAAGAAAATATTTGGGGCCAAACAGGGTGTAAAAATGATACATAATGCAGATATAGTTGCCAATGTATGCAATGATGTGATAGGGGATATCGCCGGAACCCTAAGCGGAGCTATTGGAGCCGGAATAGTGATAACTCTGGTCGGCCAGCTCCCCATCAATGATGTGGTTTTGGCCGGTTCGGCCATGACCAGTCTAATAGCTGCCCTTACGGTAGGCGGTAAGGCCATGGGTAAAAAAATCGCGGTTAATAATGCCGATAGTATAATATTTCAAGCCGCAAAGGTGGTAGCCTGGTTGGAAGAACTCAGCGGATGGGAGTTATTCAGGAACAGAAAGTGAGTAAGAAGATGGCGGACATGCTTGACAACATAAAATGCTCAGAAGATATTAAGAAAATGACCATAAAGGAAATGAACCAACTGGCCGCAGAGATCAGGGAATTACTGATAACCAGTGTATCCCGTTGTGGAGGGCATCTGGCCCCCAATCTGGGGGTGGTGGAATTAAGCATTGCCCTGCAATATGTACTAGATACCTCAGTTGACAGGGTCATTTGGGATGTGGGGCATCAGAGTTATGTGCACAAAATTTTGACCGGGCGTAAAGATGCAATGATGAGCCTTAGGCAGTACGGAGGTCTGAGCGGATTCCCGAAAAGTGAAGAGTCTGTCCATGATGCCTTCAATACCGGTCACAGCAGCACTTCCATTTCAGCCGCGCTGGGGATGGCTATAGCCCGGGACCTGCAGGGTCTAACTTATTCAGTTGCGGCAGTTATTGGAGATGGAGCCCTGACCGGTGGTATGGCTTTTGAGGCGTTAAACCATGCCGGTAATGAAGGCCGGGACTTGATAGTAATATTAAATGATAATGAGATGTCCATATCCCGGAATGTGGGAGCCATGTCAGGGTACCTGAACAGACTGCGGACCGATCCATCCTATTCCCGGACCAAAGAAGAGATTGAGAATCATCTGCTTCGCATCCCCGGTATCGGTCCTAATATAGCCCGGGCTGCAGGCAGGTTTAAAGACCTGGTCAAATACTTGATGGTGCCGGGAATATTGTTCGAGGAACTGGGATTTACTTATATCGGGCCGGTAAATGGACACGATTTGGAAGAACTACTGCCGGTATTGAATAACGCCCATAAAATGAAAGGACCGGTGTTTATTCACCTGATAACTGAAAAGGGCCGAGGCTATGAGCCCGCCCGGCAGGACCCTGGAACTTTTCACGGGGTCGGACCCTTTGACATTAATACCGGCCAGACCATCAAAAAGCCGATCAAAACCTACACCGAGATATTCGGAGAATATATGGCAGACAGGGCCGGAAAAGATCCTCAAGTAGTAGCCATAACTGCGGCTATGGCTAGTGGGACCGGGTTGAGCGAATTCGCCCGGCGCTATCCGGATCGATTTTTTGATACCGGCATTTGTGAACAGCATGCGGTTACTCTGGCTGCCGGTATGGCCAAGGCAGGGTTGAAGCCGGTGGTAGCCATTTATTCCACCTTCCTGCAGCGAGCCTATGACCAGATTATACACGATGTGGGCCTGCAAAAACTGCCGGTGATTTTTGCGGTTGACCGGGCTGGCCTGGTAGGAGAAGACGGTCCCACTCACCATGGGGTTTTTGATCTGGCTTACCTGAGGAGCATTCCGGAGCTGACTGTAATGGCGCCGGCGGATGAAAACGAATTGCTGGACATGCTCCATACGGCCTTTGCCATCAACGGACCGGTAGCCATAAGATATCCCCGGGGAGCCGGAGAAGGTGCAGAAATTAAAGCAGTAAGAAATATAATCGACCCCGGTCAGGCTCGGGTTATAAAAAGAGGCCTGGACCTGGCGGTCATGGCAGTTGGCCGAGGGGTTAGCATAGCCCGGGAAGTCTCCCATCTCTTGGAAGAGAAGGGCATCGGTACCCTGCTGATAGATGCCCGCTTTGTTAAACCACTGGATATCGTTCTGATCAAGGATATTGGAGTTAATTACCAGCGTTTGCTGACCATCGAAGACAATTGCCTGGATGGGGGATTCGGCAGCGCGGTCCTGGAGGTTCTGGCTGAGAATGGTGTTAATATCGATATTATGCGGGTCGGGATTCCGGATGAATTTATTGAGCAGGGAAAAGTGGAACTGCTGTTTAATTATTTGAATATGGATGCCATATCCGTAGTCGAAGCCATTATTAGCAGATGGCCTGAGCTCTTGGGCTACAGCAGAGAATTGGGGTTGTTGAATTTTGGCAAAAATTAGGCTGGACACCCTGGTATACCAGCAAGGCTTAAGCAGCAGCCGGGAGCGGGCCAGGGCTATGATCATGGCCGGTGAGGTCATTGTCGATGGGAAAATGATCGATAAACCGGGGACCAATGTGAATAGTGAAGCTAATATAGATATAAAAGGTTGCGCCGCCCGCTATGTCAGTCGGGGAGGAACCAAGCTGGAGAAGGCGATTCAGGCTTTTGCTGTGGATTTTACCTCCGCTGCGGTCCTGGATGTAGGAGCATCAACCGGTGGTTTTACCGATTGCGCCCTGCAGCATGGAGCCCGTAAAGTATATGCAGTCGATGTAGGATATGGACAACTGGATTGGAAACTGCGCAATGACCCCCGGGTTGTCAATCTGGAGAAAACCAACATTCGTTATCTGCCTCCCGATGCCATAAGCGCCAAGTTGGATATTATAACCGTAGATGTATCATTTATCTCCACCCGGTTGGTCTTTTCGGTGCTGAAAGACTTGCTTAATAAAGAGGGGGTTATAATATCCCTGATTAAGCCGCAATTCGAAGCGGGGAAAAATCAGGTCGGCAAAAGGGGAGTAGTCCGGGATCCCTCAGTACACCGGAAGGTAATTGCTGATTGCATTGGTTATGGAGAACTTGCAGGACTGAGCTGTACGGGTATTGCTTTTTCCCCGATAACCGGACCTCGTGGGAACATAGAATATTTTATCAAGCTGGAATATTATCCAAGCCAGGGATTGAAGCTCGAACTGGATGAGGTTATAAATACCGTGGTCAGTGAAGCCCACAAGCAGCTGGGAGGGTGAGATTTGAAAACACTGCTGGTAAACAACCAAAAGTATAGTCACAGGACCCAGTACATTACCGAAGAGGTTAGTGAAAAGCTGCGGGCCAGAGGGGTGGAGGTGCTGGTAGATGATGGCAGTGGTACCATAACTGCTGACGATATTGACAATATTGTGGTTCTGGGCGGTGACGGCACCATGCTGAGAGCCGCCCGCACCTACGGACAGAGAGAGCTGCCTATTCTGGGAGTAAATATGGGTACGGTCGGATTCCTGAGCAACATCGAAGTGAATGAGGTGGATGAATACCTGGACCAATTTCTGCGGGGAGATTATACCCTGGATACTATGATGATGCTCCAGGTTGACCTTTATGAGAAGGACGAAATTATCAATACCTATTATTGCCTGAATGAAGTGGTCATAAAATCCCGGGCTCCTCACATGATTACGCTCAATTATCGAATTAACGGGCAACCCTGTCTACCCTATAAAGGAGACGGATTGATATTTGCTACCCCGGCCGGTTCCACTGCTTATTCACTGTCTGCCGGAGGACCTATAGTTGATCCGGATTTGGAGGCCTTGCTTATAACTCCGGTTGCACCCTATACTTTTTTTGCTTTTGGGCAGAAACCGGCTGTAATATCCGCCCATCGAGTTATTAGAATTAACCCCCCGGCAGATAAAGAGATTGTTATGAACATAGATGGACATGTAACCTTGGAATTTAAACCCCATAATTTTATTGAAATCCGCAAAGCCACTCGGGGACTGCAGCTGGTAAACTTGAAGGAAGTTCCCTTTCTGGCTACTATCAATAAAAGATTGAAACGAAATGCGGGCAAATAGAAATGCACAAAATTTCCAAAAACTCATTATCTATGAGCAGACACATATTAGGCCGCTGTCTTCATCCGGGTGATACGGTGGTGGACGCCACCTGCGGGAGGGGGCAGGATACCTTGCTGCTGGCCGGTCTGGTTGGGAAAACCGGCCGGGTATATGCCCTGGATATTCAGGTTCCGGCCATTAACAGTACTTATCGTCTGTTAAGAGACCAGGGGTGGCTTAATAACGTAATCCTCATTAAAGATAACCATATTAATATCGGAGATCATCTGGCTGGTCAGTCTCCCCAGGCGGTGATGTTTAATCTGGGCTACCTGCCGGGAGGCAATAAAGATGTTACAACCAGACCGGATGATACTATAGCTGCTCTGAAAAGCACTCTTATGGTTCTGGAGGCAGGGGGCTTGATCAGTGTGGTGTTCTATACCGGTCATCGGGGAGGAAGTGAAGAATACCAGCAGGTGAGTCGTTATTTATCCGGCCTGCCTCAATCCCTGGTGACGGTTATGGAGATGAGATATACCAACCAGATCAACCATCCGCCTGGGCTGTTGCTGGTATATAAGATTAGTGAGGTTTAAACCATGAAAACACAACGACATTATGCTATTATGGATATCATTTCCCGTACACGCATAGCCACTCAGGAGGAATTGTGCGAGGTTTTGAAAAGGCAGGGTTTTGATGTGACCCAGGCCACCGTATCACGGGATATCAAGGAACTGCAACTGGTTAAAATTCCAGACCTGGAGGGCTATCGCTATTCGCTGCCGGATAATACCGCTTTTAAAAACTCCTATGAGAGAATGAAAAGGATCTTCCAGGACTCGGTAGTTAATATCGATTGCAGTGAAAATATAGTGGTAATAAAAACCCTGCCGGGTGCGGCTCAATCAGTTGCTTCCATGATTGACACTTCAGCCCTGAACCGGATAATAGGAACCGTAGCCGGAGACGATACTATACTGGTAGTAATAAAACCGGTACAGGCAGTGGAAGAAGTAATGAAGGAATTTCTGCGTTTAATACGATAGGATTTGTCCCAACCGGGTCTGCCCGTTTTTATTACGGCCGGCTTTCGGATTGGGTTTTACAATGTAGTAATATGAGTTGGGAAGGGATTCAATGCTGCGGGAGATATATATCAACAACTTTGTGCTCATAGATGAATTGCGTCTGGAGTTGCTTCCCGGGCTCAATGTTCTTACGGGTGAAACCGGCGCAGGCAAATCCATTATTATAGATGCCCTGGGCCTGGTTATCGGCGAACGGGTTAGCAGCGATTATATTAAGGACCATAACCGCAAAGCCATAGTCGAAGCAGTATTTGAGGCGGAGGAAAACAGCCCCGCCGGATTATTCCTGCGTGATAACGGTTTGTCGGAGGATGACGGGATGCTGATACTGAGCCGGGAGATCGCCCCGGGAGGAAGAAGCATAGCCCGCATCAATGGACGCAGCGTAACGGTATCATTGCTCCGTAACCTGGCCATGGACCTGCTGGATATGCATTTGCAGCACGATCATCTCAGTATACTGAAACCGGAAAGCTACCTGCGTTTTGTTGACAGCTTCACCCCGGGCAGTGCAGAAATCTTGACCCACACCAGAGTTAATTTCGGCAGAATAAGGGAAATTCGGCAGGAATTGGAAAGTTTGGAACTGGATGAGTTGAATAAACGCCAGAAGTTGGACTTCCTGGATTATCAGATTGATGAGATAGAAAAGGCCCGTCTGATCTCCGGGGAAGAAGAGGAATTATCCACCCTGATCCGCCGTATAAGAAATTCCCGTAAACTTATGGAAGGATCGGAACGAGTGCTTAATCTATTGTATAGTGGACCTGAAGGGGGCAATGCTTATGATTTGATATCGATGGCTATGGACACCTGTTCTGAAATAGGAGATGAAGAATTCTTTGCTGATCTCCAGGTTAAATTGGCAGAAGTTTATTATCTGCTGCAGGACCAGGCGGCAGAAATCTCATCCTATCGTGACAGTCTGGAGTTCGAACCAGGTCTCCAGGAAGAGGCCGAGGAAAGACTGTACACTATCAATAAGCTAAAAAGCAAGTACGGCAGCAATATAGAGGAGATTCTGGCTTATCTGGAAGAAGCCCGGGAGGAGAAGTCTATGCTGGATAACTGCCAGGCGCGGAAGGAATCTATGCAATTGGAATTGGATAAACTGCTGAATGAATACCATACTGCTGCCCAGCGTTTAAGGGAAAAGAGAAAACAGGGGGCTATGATCCTGCAGGAAATGGTAAACCAGGAACTGAAAGAATTAAACCTGCCTGATACCCGCTTTGAGGTAGCGCTGGAGTCAATCCGGGAAATAAGCCCTTCCGGACTGGATAAAGCAGAATTTCTGTTTTCCGCCAATCCGGGAGAAGAACTTAAACCTATATCCCGTACGGCTTCGGGAGGTGAGGTATCTCGTTTTGTCCTGGCTTTGAAAAAGACCCTGGCGGAAATATATCAGGTTCCCACCCTGATATTTGATGAAATTGATATTGGAGTCGGGGGGACTTCCCTGACCGCTATGGCTTTAAAACTGCAGCAGCTTTCTGCCAGCCATCAGGTTATCCTGGTCACCCACTCTCCCCAGGTGGCCAGCTATGCCCGCCAGCATTGCTTAATTGAAAAACAGATGATTGACGGAAGAGCATCTACCCTGGTTAAAACTCTGAACCAGGAAGAAAAAATAAGAGAGATAGCCAGAATGCTGGGGGGGGACAACTATTCCGATCTGACTCTGGAACACGCCCGGGAGATGTATGATTTGGCGCAGAGCCATCCTGCCTGACCATCTTCACTGCGATTGTCGTCCTTTCTGGGCCCCAAAGCCTTGGTTTTCTTGATTGCTTGAACCTGTACTGCCGTTTACTTGAACATGTATCATCAGCCTAACTGCGCTCCCCCCTTCCTCCCAACTCACCAGGGCATATTTTAAAGAAAACAAATTTAATTTGATAACAAATCCCTGTTTGCCGGAGCTTGTTTGGCACCAGTATAGTTTTGCTCTATCAAGGCAAAAATATATTCAAGCAAATCCAAGGGGAGTGAAGCAGTTGAAGAGAAGCAGAGCGATTGTAGGAATCATCATGTCCCTGTTATTTATATTAATATGTTTTTCCTCCCAGGGCAGAATAATCCTCAGCCTGCCTGACAACCAGAAGATGGTAGTTGGTGAAAGAAACACTATCCATATTAATTTGCCTCCGCAGTTAAATGCCAGATTGGATATTCGAATTACCGAAACTTCCCGCAGTGTGCTGGCTTCTTCCCAGAACGCACCAGTCAGCGTGAGCCGAAATGATACCGGCTATGAAATAGCCGCAGTGAAACCGGGCAAGGTTGATCTGCAGCTGAAGCTGCTGGGTTATATACCGGTCAAATCTATTTCAATCGAAACCATGGCTCCTAAACGAGTGGTTCCCGGAGGTCATTCCATAGGCGTGCTTCTGCAATCCAAAGGCATAATGGTAGTAGGATTTGCCCCGGTATTAAACGATAGCGGAGACAAGATATATCCGGCCCGGGATAATGGAGTGCAGATTGGAGATCTTATCCTGGCGGTCAATGGTCAGGAGGTAAAAAGCGAGACGGATTTGGCCCAGATAGTAGATTCCAGTCAGGATCAGGCCATGGAACTTAAAATAAAACGCAAGGATAAAAGCTTGAATGTTCCGGTTAGCGCCAGATTATGTCCAGAAACCCAGAGGTATCGAATCGGGCTTTATGTCAGAGACGGGGTGGTAGGAGTAGGAACTCTGACCTTTTGGGACCCCAATACCAGGAATTATGCGGCTTTGGGACATATCATCCTGGATGCAGATACCAAACAGGGTATAGATGTGCTGAGAGGCAAGATTGTCAGCGCATCGATACAGACTATCAAGGCCGGAAAACCTGGTAAGCCTGGGGAAAAAATCGGAGTCTTTGATGATTCCGGGATAATCGAGGGCAGTATAGATAAAAACGGTTCCTTCGGTATTTACGGGAAAACAGCCAGCGAACTGCGTAATGAACTGACAGATTATACCGTGGAAGTAGGTTATGCTCACCAAGTAAAGGAAGGGCGGGCTGAAATATACACGGTAGTAAATGGCACCGACATAGAGAAATTCGAAATAGAGATTGAGAAGGTTTATCCGGAAAGAAAGAATGGCAAAGGCATGGTTATTAAAGTAACTGATCCTCGACTGTTGAGTTTGACCGGAGGAATAATTCAGGGTATGAGCGGGAGCCCGATTATTCAAGATGCAAGAATAGTGGGGGCTGTGACCCATGTCTTTTTAAATGATCCTCAGCATGGTTACGGGATATTTATGGATCAGATCCTGTCTGAGACTCCAGGCGAAGCGGATCTCCAAGCTTTGGCCAGTTGAGCAGGCCATCTCAACCTGAGGTTTTCTTGGAAATGTCGCTTCCTCTCCCCCTTTCTGTTTATTTACTCAGATTTTAGCTATCCAATCTGCAGCAAACCTGTGTCTCCCCTCAAGATTAATTTGTGGTTTTCCACAATAACAAAATAATTTCGACAAATCAATCAATACTGCTAGATTATGCCAGAATTAATGATCAGCGGGGTTTGGGGGTCTGCTCATGAACGCAGCCGGCTATGCTCCTGTGTATCAAAATGGTGCTGGTTGTGATAATATAGGGTAATTTGGTAGAAAAAAAAAGGAGGAAATGCCTGCCGTATAATAGAAAAAAGATATTAAATCAATAATATCTAGATATTTAAAGGGATGAGGAGGATTCATTTATATGTTTAGTGAATCAAATCAAATCAAGGTTTTAGTGGCTGATGACAACCGGGAATTTTGTGGAATATTAAAAAGTTATTTTAGCAATGATTCTGATTTCGAATTGATAGATGTATGCAGCAATGGCATGGAAGTAATTAACGTACTGCAGAAAGAGGAAGTTCAGGTATTGATTCTGGATTTGATAATGCCCTATATGGATGGAATAGGAGTACTGGAGAAGATCAACACTATGAATCTGCCCAAACGTCCACGGATCATTATACTAACCGCTTTTGGACAGGAGAACATCACTCAGAAAGCAGTTCAGCTGGGAGTGGACTACTACATTCTTAAGCCCTTTGACCTGGAAGTTTTAGGCGATAGAGTCCGGCAGGTAGTCTCCGACGTTAAAGGAGATGACAGCCCGAGTACCATTGCCCCATCTACTCTGCCTGCCCGTAATGCACGCAATTTAGAAGTTGAGGTTACCCGGGTAATCCATGAAATCGGCGTACCGGCTCATGTGAAAGGTTATCAGTACCTTAGGGATGCAATCATGCTCGTAGTGGATGAAATAAACTACCTGGGAGCTGTTACCAAGGAGCTGTATCCTACTATTGCGCAAAAATACGATACAACTCCCAGCCGGGTGGAAAGAGCTATCCGTCATGCCATAGAATTGGCTTGGGATCGCGGTGATGTGGACAAGATCAATAGAGTATTCGGTTACACCATCAGCGGAGAAAAAGGTAAGCCTACCAATTCAGAATTTATTGCCATCATTGCCGATCGTCTGAGGCTGGAAAACAAGGTAAGCTAGGCAAAAGGCAGACTTAATACGAGGAGAGAAAGACGCACTGGGCCTTTGTTGCGGGATGCAATGAAGGTCTTTTGACTTAGAATGGAGAGGATATGAAAGAACTACGGTCCAAATACGGTAAATATTAAGAGGCGAAAAGATACCACCTTAAGCTTCAGGTTCCGATTAGCAAAATCGGGGGTGGGTTCTGATCCTCCCTTTACCTGTTTTTATTTTATTAACACTATGTGTTAATATAAATTGGTAGTTGCAGTAGTTTTACCCTGCCATAATGCGCAACCGAGGTGGAAAATGATTTTAAAAGGCCGAGCCAGGATGGATCGCAGGACTAAAAACCTGGTCCAAAGGTTAAAAAAGAGTGATATAGCAATAATCGATCACGACGATATCGACGAAGTAGCAGCCAACTCCCTGATCGATATTAAACCTCAGGCTATAATTAATGTGGCCGCCTCCATTACCGGACGTTACCCTGCCCGGGGAGTGTACAAAATACTGAAGGCGGGCATCCCGGTTCTGGATGAAGTGGGTGAGGATATATTCCAGGAGGTAAAAGAGGGGGTTATGCTGGAAATCAGAGGTGATCAAGTTTATGCTGGAGGCCGGCTAATCACCCAGGGTAATCTCATCAGCATGGAAGATGTAGAAGCCAGACTGAAAGAAGCCAGCCAGAATATCCAGCAGGAATTGGATCGATTTGTGGAAAATACCCTGGAGTATGCCAGAAAAGAAAAAGACATTCTTCTTGGAACCATGGAAATACCGGCTATTGATACCCATATGCTGAACAGGCATGTATTAATTGTCGTAAGGGGCAGCAGCTACAAGGAAGATCTGAAGACCATAAGTTCCTATATTCTGGAGGAACAGCCGGTTCTGGTAGGAGTAGACGGAGGTGCCGACGCTTTGCTGGAATTTGGATTGAAACCAGATATTATTGTAGGCGACATGGACAGTGTGTCTGACCAAGCTCTGGCATGCGGAGCGGAGATAATTGTCCATGCTTATCCGGACGGGACAGCTCCGGGATTGGAACGAGTAAAATCCATGGGAATGAAGGCCAAGACTTTCCCCATGCCCGGAACCAGTGAAGACGTAGCCATGATCATAGCATGGGAAGAAGGAGCCAGTTTGATAGTGGCGGTGGGAACCCATTCCAATATGGTCGACTTCTTGGAAAAAGGACGCAAGGGAATGGCCAGTACCTTCCTGATTCGTCTGAAAGTAGGATCAATTTTGGTGGACGCCAGAGGCGTAAGTCAGCTTTACCAGCACAGCGTACATAGAAGATATTTGATTCAGCTGTTTGCCGGTGCCCTGGTGCCCATATTGATTATTCTTTGGGTATCACCGGCCACCAAACCTTTATTTCAGATACTGCTGCTGCAGCTCAAGCTTCTATTTAATGTATAACCAAATGTATATAATTGAGGTGGCTTAAGAATGATCGATCTTAAATATCATATTGCTTCTATTGTAGCTGTATTCCTGGCTTTGGGCTTGGGGGTGCTGATTGGCAGCACCATTGTGGGCGATGATCTGCTGGTTGATCAGCAGCAAAAAATGATTGAGAGATTGGAAGAGCAGTTTTACGGCCTGAAGGACAGAGAGGCAGAACTAATAGCTGAAAATGATTATAAGGAACAGCTTATAAGCAATTACGAGAATTATAGTCAGGCCTTGTTGCCGGCGGTGGTCAGCGATAGGCTGGAGGATTACCGAGTTGCGGTTATTGTTACCGGTGACAGCGAGATTCCGGCCGGAATGATTAATGCCCTTTCCATGGCCGGAGCCCAGGTAGTTTCCAAGACCGTACTTCTCTCCAATATGAAACTGGAAGATGAAGAAACCGAGCAGCGGCTCAGAGAATATTACGGACTGTCGGAGAATGACAGTAAAGCCGGAATCAGGCAGCAAATTGCTGACAGTGTAGCCGGAATCGTTATGAACCGGGGGGAAGAAGGGTTGGTATCCTTCCTCCAGCAGAATAATCTGGTCAAGTTCAGCGGATCCAATGACCTGTCGGTGAACGGCATTGTTATAGTCGGAGGAGCCAACAACTTCAGCAACTGTTTTGTGGATGATTTCGACAGCAGACTGATAGAAAACTTTATACGCCAGGAGATGAAGGTGTATGGAGTTGAAGGGGTACAGGCAAACTATTCTTATATAGGCATATTTCAGCAGTACAATATCAGCACAGTGGATAATGTAGATAAAAGCCCGGGTCAGGTATCACTTATACTGGCTATGGAGGGAGAAGCCGGAAACTACGGCGTAAAGGCTACCGCACAGAAGTTCATGCCTACCATACCGGTGGATTATCAATTATAACCAGGGCGGAAAAGGGGCACTGCTTCTCTCCAAGCGGTGCGGGTTTTATTTTCCCAACCGGCTGAAGGTTCCAATTCCATGCCTGATTGCAGCGACGGTTTGAAACTGCTGAGCAGTTTCTTTAGATGCTAAATGAGGAGATAAGAATGAAATCGGTTATGGCAGTTATTCCTGCTTACAATGAAGAAAAGACTATTGCATCCACTGTCGCAGCGGTGCAAAGAATCCCGGAAATCAGCCGAATATTGGTGGTTGATGACGGCTCCGGCGACGAGACTGCTGAGCAGGCCCGGCAGGCTGGAGCCCAGGTTCTGCGTCTGGAAGAAAATTGCGGCAAAGGAGGAGCCATGAACCGGTCAGCAGAATTTATTGATAGTGATGTGGTAGTATTCCTGGATGCTGATCTGGGAGAAACAGCCTCCCAGGCTAGTTTGATAATCAGGCCGGTCTTGGAAGGTAATGCGGATTTATGTATTGCTGCTTTCGGGCCTCCCAGCCAAAAGGGAGGCTTTGGCCTGGTTAAGGGAACAGCTTCCAGGGCTATAAAAAGAATTGCTGATATGGAAGTGCGATCACCTTTGAGCGGTCAACGGGCCATGAGCCGGGAAACCCTCCTAGCCCTGCTGCCCTTTCATGAGGCTTACGGAGTAGAGCTGGGGATGACTCTAAATGCCTTGAGTCAGGGTTTCCGGGTGAAAGAGGTTCTAACCCGGATGAAACATAACGAAACCGGCCGCGACCTTAAAGGCTTCATGCACCGGGGCAAACAGTTCCTGGATGTTATCCGAGTAATTAAACTGGAAAAACATAAGAAAGGTGTTTGATGGCAATGCTGCTGAGTATTCTGGGGCTGCTGGCCGGTTTCGGACTGGAGGCTTTGCTGCTCTTTTTTTTGCTGAAGCTGTTGCAGGAGGCAGGAGCAGTTAGAGAGAATTATCTGGGTAATGCAATACCAGTAAGTGCCGGTATAAGTTTCCCCATGGTAACCCTGGCGGTCTATCTGCTTTACGGAATAGGCGGCAGGTACGAAACGGGCTTCCATGTGTTCCTGCTGGGAATTACGGCCATTTCCTTGCTTGGTTTTATCGATGATATACTGGGAAAGCGGGATGTCACCGGATTTAAGGGACATTTCCGGGCCCTTTTTAAAGGGCGCCTGACTACCGGGGGATTGAAAGCCATGGGAGGCGGAGTCATAGGATTTTATCTGGCTCTTACCAACCCCACGGTCACCTCCTCCATCAGTGCGGGGGAAGTAATCCTGAATACCCTAATAATTGCTCTATTTGCCAATATGCTTAATTTACTCGATCTCAGGCCGGGAAGAGCAATAAAAGGTTTTTTGCTCATCTTGGCGTTAATTGCTATACTCGGTTTGGGAACGACAGAATGGATCTTGATAGCCCCCCTGCTGGGTGCAGTATTATGTTATTTTGGCCTGGATCTGAAGGCGCGAGCCATGATGGGAGATGCCGGATCAAATGTACTGGGATTGGCTCTGGGCTATCTGTGCGTTATCAGCCTGGGATTGACGGTGCGGATTTTTATATTAGCGGTTCTGCTGGGCATGCATTTATATACAGAAAGATATTCCCTGTCCCGAACCATTGAGAAGGTACGGATTTTGAAGGTATTGGATGATCTGGGAAGGAGCTAAGCGGTGATAAATGAATCCAGGCTAATCCAGAATTTTATTAACATGGCGGAGATTGCATCGGTGTCAGGACGGGAAGCCAGGATAAGGGATTACCTTCTGGCGCAGTTTGCCGCTCGGGGTTTGCTGGCCTGGGAAGACCAGGCGGGAGCAAGTCTTGATGGCGAATCGGGTAATTTATGGGTTAAAATACCCGGTTCCCTGAAAACCGAAACCCTGCTGTTTGCTGCCCACATGGATACGGTAGAGCCGGGCGAAGGTATCCAGGCTGCAGTAGAGGATGGAATTATCAGAAGCAAAGGGAATACCATCCTGGGAGCTGATGACAAGGCGGCTATTGCCGCTATTCTTGAAGCACTGGATGTTCTGCAGGAGAACCACATAGCTCATGGTCCCCTGGAACTGCTTTTTACCGTGAGCGAGGAGCAGGGCCTAAAAGGTGCCAAGTACTTTGATTTCCAACAGCTCAACGCATCTATGGCTTATGTTTTGGACGGCGGGGGAGTGCCGGGATCGATTATAATCCAATCACCCTGTCAGAATGAAATAGAGTACAGGGTGTTTGGGCAAGCAGCCCATGCCGGCATAAATCCGGAAAGCGGTATTAATGCCATACATGCAGCCGCAATAGCCCTGTCCCGCATGCCCTGCGGAAGAATTGATCCTGAAACAACTTGTAACCTGGGTATAATTGCCGGGGGGACCGCTCGGAACATTGTGGCTGACTACTGCCATATCAAGGGTGAGGTTAGGAGTCTTGATCGTTCGCGGTTGGATCAAATTACGGAAACGTTAAGCAAAAGTTTTATTGAAGCGGCAGAGCAGCAGGGAGCAAGAGCAGAAGCAGAGGTAAAATTTCTATATCCGGAAATAAGACTGAGCACCGAAGACCTGGTGGTTAAGACTGCAATTAACGCGGTGAAGGCCGTGGGATTGGAACCTGTATTGGAAAGTACCGGCGGCGGCAGTGATGCCAGCATCATACACGGCCGGGGAATACCCTGTGTAAATCTGGGGATAGGAATGAGCAACGTACACACCTGTGATGAATATATAACAACAGCTCATCTGGTTCAGGATGCCGAAATAATACTGGCCATAATCAAGGAAGTCGCAGCTGCTGGATAGACAACGGAGGTACCCATGATAGAAATTAGACGCGGGATAATCACCCGGGAATTATTTTCCCGCCGCGGGATACAGGCCTTTATGGTCCAGGTGGAAGGCCGGGAAGAAAAATGTATAGTGTACCCGGAACTGAGTGGAACTGCCGTAGCGGGAGATCAGGTAATGCTTAATACCACCGCGGTCAGCCTGGATTTGGGCACCGGAGGCTTTCACTATGTCATTGCCAATCTTAGCCAGTCGGAGAAAAGTTTGGCAGAAGGCGGACATATAATGAAAATGCGGTATACTCCGTTGCAGGTAAAGGTCATGAGTGTGGAAGAGGAGGACAGTCCCCACCGCCAGGCTATGGCAGAAGCAGAATCTCTGGAGAATACTCCGGTACTGGCAGCCGCTCTGCATTCCATGCTGGCTCCATTGGCTCTGTATCTGCATGATCGCGGATATAAAACCGCCTATCTAATGACGGATGGAGCAGCATTGCCCATCGCATTCAGTAATACTGTCAACATTTTGCGGCAAAAGAACATCATATGCGGGACGGTAACCACCGGTCATGCTTTTGGCGGTGACTTGGAGGCGGTAAATGTATATTCCGGCTTGCTGGCCGCCAAAAAAGTGCTGCAGGCGGATGTTATTATCTGTGGGATGGGACCGGGGATAGTAGGAACTGGCACGAAATGGGGATTTACTGGCGTCGAACAGGGCGAAATCTTAAATGCGGCCGATGGTCTGCAGGGGATACCCATTGCGGTTCCGCGTATTGGTTTTACTGATTCCCGAGCCAGGCATCGAGGGATCAGCCATCATACCTTGACCGTTCTGAAAAAAGTATGCCGGGTTAAATCAATACTGCCTCTGCCCGGCCTGGAAGAAAAAAAGATGAATATAATCCTGGAACAACTGAGGATGGAAGGTTTATTGGAAGACCATCTCTGCTGTATAGAGCAGGCAGAAGAATTCAAACCTTTATTGGAAAGAAATGACATAAATTTCTCCACCATGGGACGCGGACTGGAAGATGAGCCTGATTTCTTCCTGGCCCTGTTAGCTGCGGCCCGGGTGGCCGAGCGGGTTTTGCGGGGAGAGCAATTGAATCCTGTCCGCCTGGCCTGAATTTCCGCATCAATGCAGATGCAGCCTTAGATATTCCTTTAGGGAAATATTCAGGGGAAGGTTATGGAATATTGATGGCAGATCCTTGACCTGGCCCAGGGCAGTGAGTCCATTAGACTTTAATAAAACCAGCATTTTATCACCTCGTTGGAATTTTATGCACTTACCGGGAAAAATATGCAGGAGGATTCAGCCGATGGATTTGGAAGAAAAGACCCTATCAAGCAACAAGATTTTTCAGGGGCGCATTGTGCGTCTGAGGGTAGACCAGGTAAGCCTGCCGGATGGCCGGCAAAGCCAGAGGGAAATTGTGGAACATCCTGGAGCAGTAGCTATTTTACCTCTGGATGCTGATAACAGGATCTGGATGGTCAGCCAGTATCGCAAAGCCGTAGAACAGGTCTTAATGGAAATTCCGGCCGGAACCCTGGAGAAAAGCGAAGATCCTCTGGCCTGTGCCCAAAGAGAGCTGGCTGAGGAGACCGGGCTTACAGCCGGAGACTGGCAGGAGATCATACAGTATTATTGTGCCCCGGGATTCTGCGATGAAAAGACTTTCATCTATATCGCCCGGAATCTCAAGCAGGACGCCCAATTAAGCCCCGACCATGATGAATTTTTGCAGGTAATTCAGCTGCCGCTGGCAGAAGCCTATCAGCAGATACTGGATGGACGTATAGTTGATGGCAAAAGCATCATAGCTATTCAGTATGCGGTCCGTAATTACCCAGGATAATAGTATGTTGAATTTATGTGCCGACCTGCATATTCATATCGGACAGGCAGAAGGCCGGGCAGTGAAGATTACTGCTTCCCGCCAGCTGGACCTGCGTACCATTCTTTTCCAGGATGCACCTCGCAAAGGCCTGGATGTGGTTGGTGTAGTTGATGCCGGTACTCTGCCCGTAAGCCGCGAACTGGAACAGATGATCCAGAGCGGGGAAATGGTGGAATTGAAGGGAGGAGGGTTTCTGGCCCGTAATGGGGTATTGCTAATTGCCGGCTGTGAACTGGAGAGCATTGAAGGAGTTCACTGGATCATATTCCTGCCTCATCTTAAAAACCTGCAAGAGTACCAGCGCTTTATGCGCAGCCGAGTTCACAACCAGCAGCTTTCGACCCAAAAAACTCGAATAAATGCCAGAGAATTGGTCAATCTGAGCTGCATGTTGGACGGGATTCTATGTCCGGCCCATGCATTTACGCCTCATAAAGGCATCTACGGGTGCTGGGCGGAGCGGATTGAAACAGCCCTGGAAAAGGACAGCAAACAAATAAGGGTTATTGAATTGGGTTTGAGCGCCGACACCGAGTTGGCTGCTTGCATTCAAGAAACCCGTCAATTTGCTTTTTTATCTAACTCTGATGCCCATTCCTCGGCCAACATAGGCCGGGAATACAACCTCTTGCGCATGAAAAGCAAAGATTTTAAGGAATTCCGATACTGCCTGGAGAATACTCAAGGGCGTAGGATAATGGCCAACTTTGGATTGGATCCACGTCTGGGCAAATATCATCGCAGTTATTGTCCGGTTTGCTCCACTGTCGCCAGTGAACCGCCCCCGGTGTTCAAGTGCAGTAAGTGCGGCAGTGATAAAATCATTATGGGGGTATATGACCGAATCGCATCCATACAAGACCGGGAACAGCCATCTCATCCGGTCAGCAGACCTCCATATTATTATCGGGTTCCTGTTAATCAGCTGCCCGGGATCGGTCCTAAAATGTACCAGAAGCTCCTGGCCTTTTTCGATAATGAGATCATGCTGGCGGAAAGTGCATTAGAACAGGATATAGCTCGTGTAGCCGGGAACAAAACAGCATCAATAATTATCAAAATGCGGACCGGACGTCTGACTATAATACCGGGAGGGGGAGGCCATTATGGAAAAATTCTCAAGAGTGATTATTGGCAGTGATGCCAGTGGAGCCTGTCAGGCAGCCCGGGAAGGACTGCTGGTAATGATCGTCGACGTTATAGATATGTCTACTACTCTGGAGAGCGCCCTTGATGCCGAAGCCCTGGCAGTGCTAGGCTGCAGCCCGGATTATACTCGCGCTCCGGTACAAGTAAATCCGGAACAAATCGGCCAGAAGGCGGCGGTGCTTGCCCGAAGCAAGCAAACCGGGATAATACTGGTGGCTGAGCCCAGATCAGGGACGGAAGCAGATCGAATGTCCCGCTGTCAAAGAGTATTAAGAGGGATAGAAAAAGAAAAGGGACTGGTGGAAGCAATACTGCCCAATATCGGCGCTGAAACCCCTCGCCTGGCGGACATGAAAAACCGGGTAGTAGTGGCAGTGACTGATACTGGAGGTGTAGCCTTTGATGCCGCCTATTCCATAAGTGAGCGGGTAATAACTGGAACCGTCGCCCGTACCCTGGCCCAGAAAGGTATGCAGCCGGCCCTTAGCGCGGTAAAAAGAGCTCAGGAACATATGCGGGAAGATGATCCCGGGATAGCCATTATTGCTGCCAGCAGAAATTCTATGGAAGATATGCTGGCCGCTCAGTTTATTGCCAATCTAATACTGGGGACCTAAGTCGGGGAGTGAGAACAATGAAACCAATTTATATTATTGGGCACAAGAATCCGGATGTGGATTCTATAGCTGCCGCTATCAGCTACAAGGTTTTTAAACAAAGCACCGATGAAGGACTCTATGTTGCGGCATCCGCCGGAGAGATGAATGATGAAGCCAGGTATGTACTGGAGCAGCTGGAATTTGAAGAGCCTTTGATTTTAAGAAATGTAAGTACCAGGGTGGAAGATCTGCTGGATGAAGAAGATGATGTTTATTGTATGGCTAATATGAGCATGACCGAAATAGGGAACCTGATGCGGCAGAATAATTTGAAAACGGTGCCAGTACTGGATGAAGAAAAAAAGTTTTTGGGTCTGCTGACTATAGGCGATTTGGCCATGATTTTTCTGGATAAGCTGGGGACTGGACGGCACCTGGAAGACAGCCCCCGTATTTTACAGGAGATTCTGGATCTCAAGGTATCCAATATCATGAAAACTCATGATCTGGTCTTGTTCGAAAAAGATGAAACAGCAGAGGAAGCCAGAAAACATATGATATCCACCCGATTCCGTAATTATCCGGTGGTTGATGAGAGCAATCACTATTTGGGGATGATATCCAGATATAATCTGCTGGAAATGAAGAGGAAGCAATTAATCCTGGTGGACCATAATGAGAAGAAGCAGGCAGTGGATGGAGTAGAGGAAGCTGAGATCCGGGAAATTATAGATCACCACCGGGTAGGAGACCTGCAGACCATCTCGCCAATATACTTTCATAATGAACCAGTGGGTTCTACCTGTACCTTGATTGCTCAGAAATATCTGGATAAAGGGGTGTACTGCGGTAAAAACCTGGCAGCCTTGATGATGGCCGGGATCTTAAGCGATACCATGCTTTTCAAATCCCCTACTACTACCGGCAAAGACCGGCAGATAGCCGGCAGGCTGCAGGAGATATCCGGTTTTGAACCACTGGTCTGGGGCAGGAGAATACTTGAAAACACTGAATATCTGGAAAGCCTGGATGATCAGGAGTTGATAGCCATGGATCTAAAGGAATATACTGCAATGAACATAGTGTTTGCCGTGGCCCAGGTGGAAACCGTGGATATGAAGCGAATGCTGGACAGAAAGAACCTCCTGATCCAAAGCATGCATGAAATATGCACCCAAAGCCAATATGCCCTGTTATCCTTGATGGTTACGGATATAATGGAGGAGCGCACCGAAATGATACTAGTGGGAGAATTAAGTTCCGTGGCCGAAATGGCTTTTGGACAAACCGCCGTAAACCACAGTATTATCCTGCCCGGGGTAATGTCCAGGAAGAAACAGGTAGTACCGGTAATTTACGAAGCTTTAAGAAAGCAGAGCATAATGTGAGTAAAATATTCGCAGAAGTTAAGTCCGGCGATTAGCCCGGATTAGCCGGGTTGATCCGGGTACTTTTTCTATACTGGCTGTTGGCAAGATCACGGTCTAATTTGGCCGTGATTTTTTGTTCCATACCAATCCTTCCCCTTCTCCCGCCGAAATAAATCACCCCTTCCCATAATGATTCTTCTGCAACCGTAGTTTAAATACCAGCTGCTATCTTTCGGGAAATTCTTTTTGCATAAAGTAAGCTGTAAAAAAATATTAATGGTACAAAGTACAAAGATATCTATTTTCCAGGAAAGCAGGTAGCGTTATATGGAGCTAAAATACAGGATCAAGCAGCATTTACAGGAAAACTCGCTGCAGTATATGTTAGTTCTGGGAGTTTTTCTGTTTGGCTTGATACTGGGCTTTCTAAATGTCAGGGGATTGGATAACGAGGTCCAAAAATATCTGGTGAGTATGCTGGACAACTACCTGCGGGGAGAAATTCAAGGCCAGTTATATGGACGAAACATACTGGTTACAGCCTTTACCAAGCAGGCCGAAACCCTCCTGAGCATCTGGCTGCTGGGACTGACCGTAATCGGACTTCCGTTGATTATGGTAGTTATTTTTTTGCGAGCCTTTTCCCTGGGCTTTACCCTGGGATTCCTCTTCCAGCAGAAGGGGGGGGCAGGAGTGCTGTTGAGCCTGGTATCGGTAGCCCCCCAAAATCTGTTGTACATACCCTGCCTTATTATATCCGGGGTGGTAGCTATGAATTTCTCGGTTCACATTGTAAAAAGCAGAAGTACGGGCGCAAATAACCTGGGGATGGCCTTGCTGGCTTATAGCATAGTAATGTTGCTGTTGTTGCTGACTTTTGGTCTGGGAGCCTTTATTGAAGCATATCTATCTCCCTGGCTGCTGGGTTGGCTGCTGTAATAAAAATAAGGGGTGGTATATATTGATTATTGTAATGGGCAGATGGAAACAGAAGTTATTGAAGTTTGCGGGTATTTTGCTGCTGATTGTGGCATTTGTAATAGTCGTGCCTGCTATTACCGGGGTGCTGGTAAACCAGGTTCCGGCATTCAGCGGATGGCTGCCGGATGAACATCCCACCGGGAACCCGATGCGGGTGGAGGCAGACGAAAATACCGGAACCTTCAACCAGGTATTGGATCAATTAGTAATCAAGCTGCAGGATTTTTATTATGAACCTTAGGTGCAGGGAGGAAAAGGGCTTTATTATGTCAAACTAAGTAGAAAAAAGCGGGAGTATTTTTTATGAACAGCCAGGTATCAGCCTTCATGGATTATTTGAATTTTGAAAAGGGATTATCCGTCAACACCAGGGCCGCCTACCGGAGAGATTTGGAGAAGCTGACCACCTTTGTCCGGGAAACCCTGGCATATAATAGTCTGGACGAAATAACCAAACAGGATATTATTGCTTTTTTAGCCTGGCAGATGGATTCCGGGGCAGAATACTCTACTATTGCTCGCAGCCTGTCCAGCATTAAGACTTTCTGCAAATTCCTGGTCCTGGACGGGTATCTTGAGGTCAACCCGGCCGGGGATTTGGAAACCCCCAAGATAAGGAGAAAACTGCCCCGGGTACTGTCGGTGGAAGAAGTGGACAGGCTTATGGAAGCACCCAATGTGGTTTTGCCGTTGGGACTCAGGGATCGGGCTATGCTGGAATTGATGTATGGAACCGGGGTAAGAGTATCGGAACTGCTTTCTCTGCAGATGGAGGACATCAACTTCACTGCCGGCCTCTTGCGCTGCCTGGGCAAAGGCAGGAAGGAAAGAATAATTCCGGTCAACCAGACCGCCAGCGATTGGGTGCAGAGATATCTGGCCAGATCCCGTCTCCTGCTGGCAAAAAAACCGGCAGAAAGGGCACTGTTTTTGAATTCCCGGGGCCAGCCCATGACTCGCCAGGGATTCTTTAAGATATTGAATGTCTATGTAAAGGCTACGGATATTCATCAGGATGTTACCCCCCACACCTTGAGGCACTCTTTTGCTACCCACTTGCTGGAGAACGGTGCAGACCTGAGAGCAGTTCAAGAAATGCTGGGACATGCGGATATATCAACCACTCAGATATATACTCATTTAACCAGAGCTAGGTTGCGGGAGGTTTACCAGCAGTATCACCCGCGGGCTTAGAAGGAATATTAACCATAAGGACAGTCATTACGGCAAATAGTGATTTGGAAGGGGAGTAGCCCCGGAGATAAACCCCGATGGCAATTGGAGGAATGAAGATGAGCAGGAGAGTTATTTTGATTATCCTGGATGGCGTAGGTATAGGAGAAATGCAGGATAGTTGTCAGTATGGTGATGAAGGCAGCAATTCCTTGAGAAACACCGCATTGGCCCTGGGAGGGTTGCACCTCCCCCACCTGGAGAAATTAGGACTGGGTAATATCGAAGATATACCCGGGTTGGAAGCACTACCGGAGCCGGCAGGGGCTTACGGAAAAATGGAAGAGAAATCCTGTGGAAAAGACAGCACGGTAGGACACTGGGAGATAATGGGCTTATGCATGGAAAAACCTTTTCCTACCTATCCCCAGGGTTTCCCGGCTGAAATCATCGATAAATTTGAGCAGGCTATAGGCAGAAAGACCATTGGCAATCAGGTAGCTTCCGGTACCTGGATAATCAACGCACTGGGAGATGAGCATATTAGAACCGGCTGTCCCATAGTGTATACTTCGGCCGACAGCGTTTTCCAGATAGCTGCCCATGAAGAGGTGGTTCCGGTGGAGCAATTATACCAGTGGTGTCAGGCAGCCCGGGAGATAATGATGGGAGATCACGGAGTCGGCAGGGTAATAGCCAGGCCATTCCTGGGAGAAAAAGGCTGCTGTGTCCGCACCGGCAACAGGCATGATTTCTCCCTGGAACCAGGCCGGAATGTTCTGGACATACTGCTGGAAAACCGACTGACTGTTATCGGCGTCGGCAAGATTAAGGACTTGTTCGCGGGGAGGGGATTGAGCCAATCTTATCCTACCAGGAGTAATCAGGAGGGCATCAGGAAGATCATTGAACTGGTCAAAGAGGAAGCCGGGAATCTGATATTTGCCAATCTGCTGGATTTTGACCAGAATTATGGGCATCGGAATGATGTGGCGGGATATGCCTCAGCCCTGCAGGAATTCGATCAGGCTCTGGGACAGCTGCTGGACTCGCTGAAAGAAGAAGACCTGCTTTTTATCACTGCTGATCATGGGAATGATCCCACTACTGCCAGTACCGATCACTCCCGGGAATATGTTCCCCTGCTGGCATATGGTCCCAGGATCAAACAGGGAGTCAACCTGGGAGTCAGGAGCAGCTTTGCCGATGTAGGCATTACCATCGCCGATTATCTTGGGGTGGACGCATCTGAATTGACCGGGGAGAGCTTCCTGGGCTCCATCATCCAATAAGGAAGAATCAACCGGAGGACAGAATTGATGGTCCGTATTGACCCGGGGCAAGAAGTTCCAGATAATATTCGAGGTTCAGGGGGATAAGCCAGCCTATCATAAGCTGCAACAGGAGGCAACAATATGAGAATGGTAGATTTGATCCAGAAGAAGAAGCAGGGTTATGAGCTGAATCCGGACGAAATCAGCTTCATCGTCCGGGGATATACTGAAGGGGATATCCCTGATTATCAAATATCAGCTTTATTAATGGCAGTTTGTTTTCGGGGAATGAACAGAGAAGAAACGGCTAACCTAACCATGGCCCTGGTCAATTCCGGAGATAAGATGGACCTCTCGGCCATAGCAGGGATCAAAGTGGACAAGCATTCAACCGGCGGAGTAGGAGACAAGATCAGCCTGGCTGCAGTTCCCCTGGCCGCCTGCGCCGGTGTTCCGGTGGCGAAAATGAGCGGGAGGGGACTTGGCCATACCGGAGGCACTATAGACAAACTGGAATCTATAAGAGGCTTCAGGACGGATTTAAGCAGAGATGAGTTTATTTATAACGTGAATACCTATAAGATGGCAATAGTCGGGCAATCAGCCAACTTAACTCCGGCAGACAAGAAAATCTATGCCCTGAGGGATGTAACTGCTACCGTGGACAGTATTCCTCTCATAGCCAGCTCGGTGATGAGTAAAAAGATTGCTTCCGGAGCCGATGCTATAGTGCTGGATGTCAAGGTGGGTTCCGGAGCTTTTGTGAAAACCCTGGAGGAAGCGCGGGAATTGGCATTGACCATGGTTGAAATAGGAAAATCATTACAGCGCCGTACAGTAGCTGTTATTACCGACATGAGCCAGCCATTGGGGCATGAGGTGGGCAATGCCAATGAAGTCAGGGAAGCCATTGATATATTGAGCAGCAAAGGCTCTGAAGACGAAACTGCTATAGCATTGACCATAGCTGCCTATATGACTGTTCTGGGCGGGGCTTATGCGGATTTTGAGTCAGCTTATAAGGAATTAAGCGGGAAGATAGAAACCGGTAAGGCCCGGGATAAGTTTAAGGAACTGATCAGGATTCAGGGCGGAGATCCGGATGTGGTTGATAATCCGGCTAAACTGCCCCAGGCCAGGTATCATGCAGAGGTTAAAGCCTTCCGAGATGGATATGTGGAAGCAATCAATGCTGAAAAAATAGGTACCGCAGCTATGCTGCTGGGTGCCGGAAGAAGAACCAAAGATGATGAGATAGATTACTCGGCCGGGATAACCATAATTAAAAAAATCGGAGATCCGGTCAGTGCGGGCCAGCCTCTGGGCATCTTGCATACCAATGCGAAAAAACATACTGAAGCAGAACGGGCAGCCATGGAAGCATTCCGGATCAGCCGGAATAAACCCCGGGACATTCCGCGTATCTATGAAGTTGTAGAATAGGGAGGCAGGGCGGCGGGTTCTAGCCCCCGGCTTGCTGCACGCCTTTATTGCATTTCACGCAGGAGCCTCTCTGGCCAAGATATCCGGGGTTTTTCCGGACATTTTAATTTTCCCCTGGAGCTTTGGAAACCCGATGGAATAATAGCCTGCCACCTCCAATATAATTAATAAACTATTTTTTCAGGAGGTGCGAACCTGTATGCCGGATAAAAGACGAACTGCTTTGGTGCTGGTTCTTGCATTTTGCTGGTGTTTTCTGATGCCCGTAACGGTTAAAGCAGATGTCGTTGATGTATCGGCTGAAAGCTATGTTTTAATGGATGCTGATTCAGGCAAAATACTGCTGGCTAAGAATGAGGATAAGAAACTCCCTCCGGCTAGCATGACCAAAATCATGACTCTGCTGCTGGCTCTGGAGGATTTGTCGGAAGGCAAAGTTGGTTTGAAAGACCGGGTGGTAACCAGTGAAAATGCCTGGAAAATGGGGGGCTCCCAGGTCTATCTTGAACCCGGGGAAGAAATGACCTTTGAAGATATGCTCATAGCCATAGCGGTAGGTTCGGCCAACGATGCCTGTGTGGCAGTAGCGGAACATCTGGAAGGAACCCACTCAAACTTTGTTCAGCGCATGAATGAAAAGGCAAAGTCGATGGGGTTGAAAAACACCAAATTTATTAATGCTTACGGACTCTCAGCCCAGGGTCATTATACCAGCGCCAGGGATATGGCGGTTATGGCTCGTTATGCCCTGGAAGTCCCTAAAATGTTGGAATATACTTCTATAAAAGAATACAACCTGAGACAGGGTGAATTTAAATTATTCAATACCAATAAGCTGTTATGGTGGTATGAAGGGGCCGATGGCTTCAAAACCGGATGGACTGATGAGGCCAAATACTGTTTGACATCCACGGTGAAACGAGACAATCTGCGATTAATAGGAGTAGTTATGGCATCACCGGTCCAGCATGGCCATTTCAGGGATTCCATGCAATTGTTCAATTACGGTTTTGCCAGTTATAGCTTTAAATCCATTTTTTCCCCGGGGAGCCCCTGCGGCTCAGTTCAAGTGGGAAAAGGCGTGGAAGACAGGGTTGAGGTGGTAGCCGGAGAAAATGCGGGAGTGATCTGCGCCAAAGGGGAAGAGAAGAAAATAAGCTATAAAAAGAGTCTGAGCAGTTACACTGACGCTCCGGTGACGGCAGGACAAAAACTGGGAGAACTGATGATTTACCAGGATGGCCAACTACTTAAGCAAGTAAACCTCAATGCCGCCCGTGATGTTAAAAAAGGAGGCTTATTAAGGGAGTTATTGAAAATGTTTGCCGAAACCTATCTGTTATAATTGGAATTTTGTGGAAGGAAATATCCCCTCCCGGGTCGAATCAATATATCAGGGTCAATAGCGGGAGGGGATGATGATGTGGAGCTGGAATTCAAACAGGTAAGGAATACGCTGATTGTTCGTATCGAAGGTGAATTGGACATGTTGGGGGCCGAGAAGATACGCAGTGACATTGATAAGAAAATCGACCATACTGAAATTAAGAATCTGATCTTAAATTTGGAAAAAGTCAGCTTCATAGACAGTTCGGGGTTGGGTGTTATCCTGGGCCGATACAAGAAGCTCAGCAATAAAAATGGCCGGATGTATATTGTGGGAGCCAGGCCCTCGATAGAAAAAATCTTGTATTTTTCAGGAATCAACAAGCTGGTTTCCATGCTTCCAGATGAGCAGGATATAATAAATATTCAGGGGAGGTGAGTTCCAGCTTAAGCTGGGTCCATAATGAACGTAAAGAACTACTGCAAATTTGAAATATTAAGCCTGCCGGAGAATATATCTTTTGCCCGTGCGTGTACGGGAGCTTTTGCTTCCCAGCTCGGATGCACCCTGGATGAGATTGAAGAAATAAAACTGGTGGTATCCGAAGCTGTTTCCAACAGTATAATTCATGGTTATGACAGCCGGGGCAGCGAGTTGATTACTATTGTGATCACCTTGCATGATGACCGGACCGTGGAAATTATAGTGGAAGACCATGGCAAGGGCATAGAGGATATAGAACGGGTTCTTCAGCCTTCCTATTCCAGTGAAGTCGGACGGATGGGATTGGGCTTCACCTTTATGAAATCCTTCATGGATGATCTGGAGATAATCAGCAAAGCCGGAGAAGGTACTATTGTCCAAATGAGAAGAAGTTTTATGATCAAAGATAAAGAAGCATTCGCTTAAGGAGGGATAAAATGTCCTCCTTGAATTCTTACCAGGAGAATGAGAACTTGATAGCCAAGGCTCAGGCAGGTGACGAGAAGGCCAGAGCCCAGGTTCATGAAGCCAATATCGGTCTGGTTTATATGGTTTTGGAAAGATTCAAAAACACTTCCTACGAATATGAGGATTTGTTCCAGGTCGGATCTATCGGCCTGCTCAAAGCAATTGACAAGTTCGATTTCAGCTATAATGTGAGGTTTTCTACCTATGCGGTACCTATGATAATCGGGGAGATCAAGAAATTTCTGCGTGACGATGGCATCGTTAAGGTGCAGCGGGGGATCAAAGAGACTTATAGTAAAATCCGCTGGGCTCAAGATAAACTAAGAGGTGAGCTGGGAAGAGAACCGGGAGTGGATGAGATTGCAGATTTGCTGGCAATGGACAAAGAAGAGATCGTTCTCTCCATTGAAGCCTGCCAGCTGCCGGCTTACATTTATGATGTACTTCCCCGGGAAGAAAATGATAACTTATCCATGCTGGACCGGCTGACGGCCAGTGAAGGCAGCGCTATGATGCTGGAAAGAATAGCGCTCCGGGAAGCTTTGAGCACCTTGGAGGAAAGGGAACGTGAGGTTATCCTTAGAAGGTATTTCAAGGATGAGACTCAGTCGTTGATTGCTGGGGATCTAGGGGTTTCCCAGGTGCAGGTTTCCCGTATTGAGAAGAATGCCATCAAGAAATTGAAGAGCATTTTGGAATAAAGTTAATCTGGATGGAGGATCTTGAGCCGTTCAGGCTCTTTATTTATCTTCTGTCCTGGGCAAAATTGATACCTGGCGGAATTTAAGTGTGGCCTCGGAGAACAACATAATAGATTCCCTTGACCCTATTGGAAACTTCCTGGAGCAGCTAACCATATGATAAGAATAGAAAACAAAACCATTTGAACAATAGGATGGTAAAGGATGAAAGATATGGTGGAAGAGTTCGCTTCGCGGCATCAGACCCAGCCTGAAGCAGGCTTTGATGGCCCCCCGTTACAGGACCGCAAAATAGCCTGCATTATGGATGAGTTCAGCTATGAGTGTTTCAGGTACGAGAGCCAGTTTATACCATTGGAACCTGAAAATTGGATTGAGACCATGTTGGAAGAACAGCCGGATCTGCTGATGGTTGAGTCAGCCTGGAGGGGCCAGGGGGGTAAATGGCAGCACAAGATAAGTTCCTGGAGAAACAGCAGGAAAGACATAATATATAAATTGGTGGAATATTGTCGGAAGCAGAACATCCCGACAGTGTTCTGGAATAAGGAAGACCCCAGCAATTTTGAGTTTTTTATTGATTCAGCCCGGTTCTTTGACTATATATTCACCAGTGATGAAAACAGCATGGCCAGATACCAGGAAATCACCGGCCATGACCGGATCTTTGTCCTCCCCTTTGCAGCTCAGCCCCGGTTGCATAACCCGATAAACAAGCAACGGGAAAAACTGGGTCAGGTAGCATTTGCCGGTACCTGGTACAATCACAAGTATGCTAAGCGGAGAGAATATCTCCAGCATCTGCTGATGCCGGCTCGGGCCTACGATCTGCATATATATAATCGTATGCATAATAGCCATAATCGGAGTTATACCTTTCCTGTTGCCTACAAACCCTATATCAAAGGATTTTTGGACTATCAGACCATGATAAAGACCTATAAGAAATACCTGGTTTTTTTAAACGTTAATTCGGTTGAAGACAGTCCTACCATGTGTTCTCGCCGGATTTTTGAGGTGCTGGCCTGCGGTATAAGTGTCATAAGCACCCCTTCACTGGCTGTCCAGTGCTTATTCCCGGGCCTGGTCGAGGTTGCTGCTTCTGAGAGCGAGGCCGCCCGCAGTCTGGAGAAGCTGATCACGGACAAGGAATATCGGGATAAGCTAGGATTGCTGGGATACAGAAACATTCTGCAATATCACACCTACCAGCATCGTCTGCAGCATATTTTTGATTGCATCGGATTACCCCGACAGAAAGTAACAGATAAGGCCGTTGCGGTTCTTATTCCAGTCAGGGATAAAGAGGACTTAAGTCTGGCCTGGAGTAATTTTGCCCGACAGGACTATCCATATAAAGAATTGATAATTATTTATGCGGATAAATCGGATATCCCCTATGGCTGGTTAAAATACTGGTCAGGAATTGCTCAGATACGCTCCATGCAGGAGTTGGGGGATGGAAGCGGAGGGAGAAAGACCCTGGACGGATGTTTTGTCAGCGGTATCAACAGCCCCTACCTGCTATGGATGGAGCCGCACCATTACTATGCCCCCAATTATTTGACGGATTTGGTTCAGGCTGACCTATATACCGAAGCAGATATCATTGGCAAGGCTGCCTACTACGAATATGATATGGGGTCTCAGCAACTCCTGCTAAGAAATCCGGAGGAAGAACATTGTTATACTGATTCATTATCAGGGGCGTTCCTGTTGACCAAAAAGCAGGCCATGGAGAAACCGGGATTAGACTTGAGTTTATCCCTTACCGACTGTGGGTTTTCCTTGCGGTGCCAGGCGTCCGGCAGGAAACTGTATTCGGCTGACCGCTTCAATTTTGTCAGAAATGCTTATGTTGGTCCTTTGGCTCCCAGGGGATCGGGTTTAAAGAAATTGCTTCATCTGCCAGGCCAGCCGCATCCTTTCAAACAGATTTTATCTGAAGTAAGTGTATGACAACCGCCCTATGGACTGGACCTGCCCACCCCCAATATTTTTCAGACTATTTGACCCCATAATCGGCCTTTGTTGCTTATTATCCGATTTTCCTGGTTGTTTCGTTGGTATAAACGGTGATTATAAATATATTCCGGCAGCTGCGATTTATCTCCATTATAACGGTTATGAAAGAGATGAATTGCTTTCGCCCCGGTTAGAATATGGCGGCATCCAAACCTGCGCAGGCGGGCAATAAAGTCATTGTCTTCCCATCCCCGCCCGGTAAAATCTTCATCATATCCGCCTACGGCAAAGAAACTCTTCCGGCTCAAAGACATAAGAAAGGGCAGGCGCGAGTTAAGGCGAGGGCAGTTTTGGCCCAATTTATTGCTCCAGATATTCGATTTTGCTGCCTGAAGGATCTTAAGAAAGGAGCCCTCCCTGTCGTCTCTAAGGATAGGGGTGCCAAGATACTGTGAATTGAGTTCAACCGGTTTAATCAGTTGGGTGATGGTATCATTAAGGTGGAACATCTCTGCATCACATATTATCAGCATCTGCCCCCGGGAGACACGGGCTCCGATGTTGACCGCAAAACCGGGTACCCGCCATTTGCTTGCTTCAGGAGTATTTCTCTGGCCGGAAAAAATATACTGCAGGTTAAGCCGTCGCCTGTAATCCCAACAGACTAAGCTGGTTTCGTCCTCAATACCGTCGTTGAGGACGATGGTTTCAAAACGGTAAGGAATACTCTGTCGGGCCAGGGAAAATAAGCACCATCTAAGCAGTTGAGAGCGCTTAAATGAGGGGATGATTATTGAGATATCCAAATCCATCCGTTTATCCCTCCGTCGTATTGGTTTTGGGAGAGGCCGCTGGTGTTATGGTATAGTATGCCAGGAAGTTATTATCAGTTAATCGGCCGTTCAAATCCTGGTACCATATATCCGCCGACTGCATAACGTAAAACATAGCACAATGGAATGAGCAGACTTATACCGGCGGGAGACTTTACTGACTGCTGGAGTTTTAAGCTGTCATAGCCTGCAGCTGGAACAGCAGCGGCTGATTGTTCCGAGGAGGCAGGAATAAATGCCAGGTAGAAAAATTGTAGTGGGAATTAATTTCAATGCCATGCATCTTCATGATCGTCGGTTTGATCCGGGATGGATAGAGAAAAGGATAAATATATTTCGGGAGTTTACGCTGAAAAGCCTGATTAACCAGAGCCAACAGGATTTTCTGGCTTTATTGCAATATGAAGAGAAAACAGAAGAAAGCATCTGGCAGGCTTTGTCAAAGTTTCCCCCTTTACCGGATAATATAGAATTTGTGCGGGCGGGGAAATATGAGGATAGGATACTAAAATATGTGGGGGATTCTCCAGAATTCTACATCGCCCGGATTGATTCGGACGATATGTATCACCAGTCATTCATGAAGCTGCTGCATGAATATCAGCCGGGCAGTGAACATGTAGCAGTCTTAATACCACAGGATGGATACATCTATGATTCTATAAACCACCGGCTGGCTCACTGGTCACATTATTCACCTCCTTTTTACACCCTGATCTACCAGACAAGTGACTTCCTGCGCCGAATTCGTTACAAGCTTATAGGCGGGCACAGCAAGATGATCCGGTTTAACCACGAGATTCTGCCTCCCGGCTGCTTTATGGTAGTGGTGCACCGGGAGAATTCTGTGACCAGCTTCAATCGATCCCAGCGCGGGAAGATTATTACTGAGGAGAGAAAGATTGAACAAATCTTGAATGATTTTAGAGGTAAGTAAGTATGAGAAATTGGGAGGTCTTTAAGCAGAGAAAGAAATATGATGTTTTTAGGATACTCAATGACAGAAGCCAGGAGGATCTTTACTTTATTGCTGAGGGATTATTGAAAAATAGTATTTATATAAGCCGTCAGTTTAAGACCTGTGAGATGGAAACGGATGAATTGTGGCACAGTGATCCGTTTAACAACCGTACCTGGCGATACTGGGTACATTCCCTGATTATGATCGAATACCTGCTCAACGCCTATGAGGTCTTTAATAATCAAGGCTATATGGAAAAAGCAGTGGAATTGGTTTTGAGCTGGAAGAGGCACAATATTTCTGGCACCAGGTCAGATATGGCTTGGCATGATCATGCTGCGGCTCATCGTTTAATCATCATCAGCCGGATGGCTGAGTTGCTGCGGCAGGATCATTTTGACATGCAACTGCTGGAGGAACTAACTTCACTAGCGGAGCAGCACTGCACGGTTATTGAAAGCCCCAGGTTTTATCAACCCCGGCATAATCACGGTCTGGATCAGAATGCCGCCATGTACGCAGCGGCAACAGTTTTTAACCATTTGGATAAATCTGATTTTTGGCAGAGGTTGTCATTTGCCCGCTTGAAGGAGCAATTGGAATATCTGTTCCTGAGCGACGGGAGTTATCTGGAGCATACCCCGGTATATAGTTTCATCTTCTGTAATCGTTTGATGAGATATGTGCATTTTTTTAGACAGGATGGTAATTCGGAATGCGGATTGATAGAAGCTGTGATAGGAAAACAACTGCATTGCCTGACCTATTTGGTCCAGCCGGATGGGCTTATACCTCCTATAGGTGACGGCAATCCCAGTCGGATGAGTCTGAAACATCTGAAGGGTTTGGAACCTGCCTCCCTGGCCTTCCCAGAATATGTATTGAGTAAAGGAGCCAGAGGAATACCCCCTCCTGAGCTGGATATGGTCTTTGCCCGGGGGGGATACGCAGCCATGAGGAATAAATGGGAATATGATGAGGAGACGATACAGGTCTTATTATACAGCGCTTTTCATACAAAAACCCATAAGCATCATGACGATCTTTCCCTAACCCTTTTTGCTTACGGTCAACCTCTTATCACTGACTCGGGCAAATACAATTTTAATTATAACAGTTGGGAAAGGCAGTATGTCATATCGGCATATGCACATAATACTGTGGTCGTAGATGGGAAAAATACCAGTATTGATCAGGGGCAAATTGGCAAATCCTGCCTTGCCTCATACCACTGGTCAGAACCAATGGCTTATTGCAGCGCCGCCCATGCTCTGTATAAAGGAGTAATTCATCGCCGCAGCTTACTATACTTTAAACCCTGGGATCTTATTGTCATAGATTTTATGGATAGCCTAGTTGAGCACAAGTACGAGCAGGTATTTAATTTCTATCCGGGTGCGGAATGCCGGCAGGAGGGCAATAGTGTTCTGGTGTTTACGGACGGAGGGGAAAAGGTAAAAATTACCTCCTTGTTGGATGAAGATATTCTGGAAACTAGCCTTCTGAAAGGGCAAAAACAGCCCTGGCGAGGGTGGTGCTGCCTGGAATACAACGTCTTGCAGCCCTCCTGGTCCATGGGTTATACCAAAAGAGGCGGACGGGTATTCTACGCTGCTCATATTGACCTTAAACCTGCTCGGAAAGTAGATTTTGCAGTGGAGCAGCGGGGCGATGCTCTCAATATCAACTCTCCCCACGGTTCAGTCATTTTGCGGCTGAGCCAGGAAGGAGAAGAACTTCGGATTAACGGAACCGATATTCCGCTGCAGTCTTTGGGGCCAAGAGCTGAGAATCAGAACAGAGAATCCAAAAAGGCAGGTGATTTCTAGTGAGTATACAAGTTTCGGTTATAATAGCTTCCTTTCAACGGGCCCATTTATTAAAATGGAATCTTTTTTCCCTGAGCAGGCAGGCTGTACCCTGGAATTTTGAGGTTCTGGTTATAAATGATGGGATTGAGGATGAAACTGAAGCAATCTGTCGGATGTATAAAGACACCATGAACCTGCAGTATATATTTTCCAGACAACATAACCAGGAGGGAGAACCCAGGTGGAGGGTACCGGGTTTTGCTTATAACATTGGAGCCCAATTGAGCCGCGGGGAAATTCTAATCATATGCTGCGCAGAGATGTTTCACATCAACGATACCATCAAATATCTGTCTCATCCGCTTATGGATAATCCAAGGACTATCGGTATCCCGGTGGTCGTCAAGGATGATAGGGATGCCAGGTTTTTGCAGCAGCTGAAGGATAATGACGGGGAGTTTGACCAGGATCTGTTTGAAGGCAATCATAACAACCTTAATGCTCATAATCCCTTCTTGATCTCTGTACATCGACAGGAGTTTTTTGCCATTGGCGGATATGACGAGGATTTTACCGGTATTGGCTGGGAAGATAATGATCTCGCCTCAAGGCTCAGGCACAGCGGATGCCAATACCGGCCAACCGAAGCTAAAACCATTCATTTATACCACCCGAGGTTTGCCGCGGGAAAGCGGAACCTACCAGATTACCTCTACAATGAAAGGCTGTATCGGGAAAGAGCCGGACAGATAGTAAGAAACCAGGGACGGTTATGGGGAAGGAAAGTTGATTAACAAGGCTTTGGCGGCTCTGAGAAAAGCCATAATAATGAACCCAACGATCTGCAGTATTGGGAAGGTGTACGACCGAGAACAGCCTAAATGTGAATAAGCCTGCTCAATCAAGTGCTAAGGTGCTCCCCGATGCGGTCCAACTCTTAATGCTGTTATTGGTCGGTCTTGATGCAGCCCCACTGGCAATACAGGACCCATATCCTTAATGGTATATGCTGGGTTCGACCTATTTTCCCAACAGTATTTTTACAATGGTATGGCTTACTCTTTCCAGAGAATATTCCCTGGGTGCTTCCCAGCAGCACTCACTGCTTAAGGCAATGCTTACTGAATTAAGAATATTCTCTACTTCGCATCCGCTTAGTATACTGCTTCCGCACTCTATGGTCTCAGGCCTTTCGGTAACGTCCCTGATGACTACGCTGGGTATCTTGAACAGGCAGCATTCCTCTTGTACTGTTCCGCTGTCACTTAGTACGCAGGCAGCCTGTTTTTCCAGACTTACAAAGTCAAACAGCCCCAGGGGAGAAACAAAAATTATACCATTGCCATTAAGATCCTGGTGATACCACTTTAAGCGATTTCGAGTTCGGGGATGAAGGCTGAATACTATCGGGAGTTGGTACCACTGATACAATTGCCGGAAAGACTGTACGAATTTAGCCAGACGATCAGGCAGATCAACATTTTCAGCCCGGTGCAGGGTGATTAAGAAATATTTTCGGGCCACCAGATTTAGTTTCTGTATAATCCGGCTATTTTCGATATCAGTACTATAATAGTCCAATACCTCCTTGATAGGATTTCCAGTAACGAAAATCTTGTGGCTGGAGATACCTTCTCTGAGCAGGTTGGTTCGACTTCGTTCAGTATAGGGAAGCAGAATATCGCTGCAATGATCCACCACCCGCCGGTTGACCTCTTCAGGAACTCGATCATCAAAGCAGCGGTTGCCTGCTTCCATATGATAAACCGGAACACCAAGCCGTTTGGCCGACAGGGCTGACAGGGCGCTGTTAGTGTCTCCCAGTACCAGCAAACGATCAGGTTTTTCACGGGATAATACTCTTCCTGACTCGGCTATAATCCTGCCTACTTGTTTCAGGCTGGAATCAGCCTGGCATTTTAAGAGATAATCCGGGGAACGCAGCCCCAGTTCCTGGAAAAATAAGTCCCCCAGCCGGGGGTGAAAGTTCTGCCCGGTGTGCACTAGGCGATGATCACAGACCTTATCCAGCATGGGTATTATTCGGCTGAGGCGAATGATTTCCGGACGAGTACCCAGTATGGTCATTAGCTTCATCGCAGAAATTCTCCCACCTGATCCGGCTCGTCTTCGATCCGAAGTCTATGCCGGGCTAACAAAGCCATGGTCTCGTTGCGGGATATCACACAATCTCTCGATGAATAAGCATGTTGAAGGGCTTCCTGTACCTCTTCCCCAGCAGAAATCTCTGGCAGCAGGGACTTGATGACATAATAATCACCTCGTTGCAAGGTATGCCCGGATTCCTCCAGTGAAACCAGACTTTCATGGGTTTTTTCCCCGGGTCGGATGCCGGTGAAAACCATCTCTATCTTGCGGTTCCCAATCAGGGCCCTGGCTATATTGGTTATACGTGCAGCGGGAATTATGGGAACATAGATCTCGCCAGGTTTAGCCTCATTTAACGCGGTGATAATTGTGTCTGCGGCCCGATTTAGGGAGAGCAGAAAACGGGTCATCTCGGGAGTCGTAATAGTAACCGGGCCGCCCTTCTTTATCTGCTTATGAAAGAGAGGAATTACTGAGCCTCGGGAAGCCAGGACATTGCCGTAACGTACACAGATAAAGCGAGTGGAGGGCAGCGAGATATTAGCATTGATGAAAAGCCGCTCCTGAATGGCCTTGGTCATGCCCATGACGTTTATTGGCAGACATGCTTTATCAGTAGATACCCCGATCACAGTTTCTACAGGCAGCTTATTTTCCCGGATGGCTCGAACAATATTTTCTGCCCCGGCTATATTGGTCTGAACTGCTTCGTAGGGGTAGTATTCGCATGTCGGAACTTGTTTTAAAGCAGCTGCGTTAATAACAATATCTGCTTGTTGCAAGACAGAACATACGGAATGGTAGTTCCGGATATCACCGATCCTGAATTCCAGCTGCCGTTCTAATTCTTCATGAATTATTCTGTCGGTAACGCCAAGCTTAGCTGGTAATTCAATCCTCATAAAATGCTGCTTGGCTTCATCCCGGGAAAAAATAATGATTTTAGCCGGGGAATCATTTTTTCGAGCCAGCAGCCTTCGGGTAAGGATCTTGCCCAGTGAACCAGTTCCGCCAGTAATAACAACAGTCTTATCTTTAAAAATACGCATGGTAATTCTCTCCTATTCCTTAGAGGGATATGGGGTCTTAATATAGTCAAGATGCATCTTTTGCACTAAATGGGGCCAGGAAGCCGGTCGGTATCCGGTGATATGCCTGAATCTCCCGGAGTCCAGTGAACGGTTGCAGCTGGTTTCATCTACGGGTTTGATATGGATCATCTTTCTGTATTGGGTCGCGATAAGCTTGAGCAGATTATATTTGGAAATAGGATCTGCTGATACCTGGTAAATACCCTGCAGAGCGGGATTAGGGATAACATAGAGGCCAATAATCTCCGCCAGCTCAACCGTGGGGAGACCAGAAAAAATATGCCGGGTATAGCCCTGTATCTGGTCCTTCTGTGCCAGGAACCACTCGAGTAATCCCAGGCAGCTGTTTAGCTCATGTCCAATTATGGATGTTCTGAGGGTTAGACAATGGGGGTATTCTACTTCACCCAAAAGCTTGCTTCGTCCATAAAGGTCGCTGCAATTAGGAATGAAGTTTTCGGAATAATTACCTTCCTGGCCATTAAAAACGCAGTCGGTACTAATGTGAATAAATCGAATACCGGCCTGTCGGCAGATGGCTGCTGCCAGGTGAGGGAACAGGGCGTTGGTATAAATACTGGTAACAGGCTCTCTGGGAGCTGTTTTCTGTTTAATTACTCCGATGCAGTTAATTACCAGATCAGGCTTAACTTTCCCAATAACCTCAACCAGACTGCTTATTTCTGTTACATCAACATTCCAAAAGATCTTGGGGGTCAATTCTGGGAAAACCTCTTGCAGAACCGGGCTGTATCCGCGGCAGGTGCCGTAAACCTTGAATTCTGAACGAGCGGAAAGATAAGAAAGGAGTTTATGACCCAGCATCCCGCTGCTTCCTAGTATCAAAATTTTTGTCCTGGATATCATTGCTCATCCGCCTTCTAATGGAGAGTAAAGCAAGAGACCAGATCATGGTGATCGGATTCTTACTATCACTGCCGGTTATTTCTATATATTACGTGGATAAATATTACTCTGTTACCGATGCCTGGGTGTCAATATATATTTCCAGCCTTTTCCTCTAAGGTTCTTGCTGCCGGGAGAGTTTCAGTAACTCCCGCCGCAGTTTCTTCATTTGCATAAACTTAGCCCGGAAAGGTAATAATATCTTATCGGGAGGCGATTGGTATTGAATGCGGATGCAAATAAAATGCAGCAAATAGAAATGCAGGAATATCAGAACTTGGTGGACCAGATTAAACCCAAGCCGGATATTTGGAAAAATTGTGCATGGGCCTTCATGGTAGGGGGAGGTATCTGCGCCTTGGCCCAGGTACTGATCAATTATCTCTTGCTGCAGGGTATGAGCAGAATTGATGCAGGATCAGCTGTTTCATGCATAATGATTTTCCTGGCCGCTTTTTTTACCGGGATAGGCATCTATGACAAACTGGGAAAAATTGCTGGTGCCGGCTCCATTGTACCTATTACCGGCTTTGCCAATGCAATCGTAGCTTCGGCCATGGAATACAAGCGTGAAGGATATATATTCGGAGTTGGAGCCAGGATATTTAGTGTGGCTGGTCCTACCCTGGTATTTGGTTTTGCGGTGTCGGTGGTAATAGGCCTCATCAAGGTTTTTATCAGTTCATAGCAGGGGCTGAGCCAGTTTTCAGTTAAAGGTGGAATGTTCATATGCCTGGTTTTAAGAAAAAAGGAAGCCAGACCGTGGTTTTCGAAAAACCGCCGGTGATTACTTCCTGGGCTTCCATAGTTGGACCTAAAGAAGGCGAAGGACCATGGGGAAGGGATTTTGACCAAGTTTTAGGGGATTATCTTTACGGGGAAGATACTTGGGAGAAAGCCGAAAAGAAAATGCTGCAGGATGCGATAACCTTGGCTCTGAATAAGCGAGATTTGCAGGTGGATGATGCGGAATTGATATTGGCGGGTGATTTGCTGAACCAAACTGTATCCTCCAATTATGCTGCCCGGGAGTTGGCCCGGCCTTTTCTAGGTCTGTACGGAGCCTGTTCAACCATGGCGGAGAGTTTACTGGTTGGGTCCATGCTGGTTGATGGTAATTTCTTCAACCGTTTGGCAGCCTCCACCTGCAGTCACCATTATGCTGCCTCCAGACAATACCGCTTTCCCACTGAACAGGGGATTCAGCCTGCTCCCAGCAGCCAGTGGACAGCCACTGCGGCAGGGGCAGTAGTGCTGGAATGGGCCGGAGTAGGCCCCCGGGTAACTTCGGCTACCATTGGCAAGGTTATCGACCGGGGTCAAACTGACGTGGCAGACATGGGCAGTGCCATGGCTCCGGCTGCGGCGGATACCTTGAAAAACCATTTGCAGGATTTGGAGCGCTTGCCGGATTATTATGACTTGATCGTGACCGGGGATCTGGCCAGGGTTGGTATGGCTTTAGCCGAGCAGCTCTTTATTCGGGATGGCATATTGCCCCGGCCCAATTACAGTGACTGCGGAGTACTGCTCTATGATGAGAAGCAAGACGTCAATGCCGGCGGGTCCGGATGCGGATGCTCTGCGGCTATGCTCTGCGGCCCGCTGCTGAAAAAAATGGCCAGAGGGGAGATCAACAAGCTGCTGCTGATTGCTACCGGTGCCCTGATGAGTCCCACCATGTCTTTTCAAGGCGAGAGTATACCGGGGGTAGCCCATGCAGTGGCTATTGAGAACTAGATATAAGCTGACTTTTCAGGAGGAAGCGGTTAATAAAAAACGCGCATGGGAGGTATGGCCAAGAATGACACCAATATACATGGCATTTATCGGAGGAGGCATCCTATGTTTGATCGGACAGCTGGTTATGGATCTGACCAAGGCTAATATTACCCCCGGCCACATTTTGGTTGGTTATATATCCATCGGGGCGTTCTTAAGCGGTTTGGGTCTATACCAGCCCCTGACTGACGCAGTTGGAGCCGGAGCTACTATCCCCCTTTCCGGTTTTGGGCACCTGCTGGTGCAGGGAACCCTAAAAGCAGTAGAAAGTGACGGATTGCTGGGTGCTTTCAGCGGCGGAGTTGAAGCTGCTGCAGCCGGCATTACTTGTGCTATAGTCTTTGGCTATGTGGCTGCAGTATTGTTCAACCCCCGCGATTAGAAAGACGTGCTTTGCGTCTGCCAGAGGTGAGATGTCTGTTGGTAAAAAAGCAGCATATTAAATTGGATCGGGATTATGACCGGACTCTGGACCTTATCAAAAAGGAACTGGGAGAGGGAGAAAGCTTTGATATAGTAGTCCGGGAGTTTAAGGTCGCTGATAAAAAGAGTGCACTGGTCGGAATAGATGGCCTTATCAAAGATGATGTCCTGACCTGGATCATGCAGTCACTGTTGTTGTTAACAGATCAGCAGTGCCGGGAAAGGAACTTAAAGAGCAGCCTGCAAACCGTTATTCCTTATATTGAACTCAATACTGAGACCAATATAGACGAACTGCTTTATTCTGTACTGTCTGGCTCAGTATTATTGGTGGTTGATGGCAGTGAAGAAGTATTTGTGATAGATGCTCGAACTTACCCGGCCCGAAATCCAGATGAGGCTGAGATAGAAAGGGTGGTCAGAGGTTCCCGGGATGGTTTTACTGAGACTATAGTTTTTAATACTGCCCTGGTGAGACGGAGGGTAAGAGACCCCAAACTGCGTATAAAGCTGATACGGGTAGGGAAAAGGTCCAAGACTGATGTCTGCCTGTGCTATATAGAGGATATAGCCGATCCAAAACTGGTTGATACTATTACCACCCGGATTGAAAACATTGAAATAGATGCTGTTCCCATGGCTGAGAAAGCGGTGGAAGAACTAATTCTGCCTGGTAACAGGTGGAATCCATTTCCCCGGGTCAGATATACCGAACGGCCGGATGTGGCCGCTGTTCATCTGTTTGAAGGGCATGTGCTGGTTATGGTGGATACCTCCCCCAGTGTAATAATAGCGCCTGCTACCTATTTCCACCATGTTCAGCATGCCGAAGAATACCGGCAAAACCCCGCGGTAGGGTTATATATTCGCTGGGTCAGATTCATAGCTGTTATGGCCTCTATCATAGTCACTCCGTTATGGATGTTATTGGCCCTGTCGCCTTCCCTTTTGCCTGAATCTCTGAATTTCATTGGTCCGGAAGAAAAGGGCCATGTTCCGATTTTTATCCAATTCATAATTGCTGAGATAAGCCTTGATTTGATAAGAATGGCAGCCATACATACCCCATCACCATTGGCTACCGCTTTGGGGGTTATAGCCGCTCTATTAATTGGGGATATTGCGGTTAACATTGGCCTTTTGGCTCCGGAAGTTATACTCTATACTGCTGTGGTCGCTGTTGGTTCCTATTGTACTCCCAGCTATGAGATGTCCATGGCCAATCGCCTGGTAAGGTTATTCATCCTTTTGGGCACTGGATTTTTCCGACTGCCCGGGCTTATTATAACCACTATATTATCCTTAGTCCTGGCGGCCCTGACCAAATCATTTAATGTACCCTATTTATGGCCATTGATTCCGTTTAATTACCGGGCTTTCAAGAGCATAATAATCCGATCACCGGTACCGGTGCAGGATATCAGACCCGAGATACTCAATCCCATCGACCGGCGGCGGCAACCGGCGCCGGCTCTTAAAAGGAGGAAAGAATAAAGTGAAAACCATCGGAATTCCAAGGGGGTTGTTTTATTACTATTATTATCCCTGGTACAAAACCTTCTTCAACGATCTGGGAGCCAGGGTAATCCTATCATCCCCGACTACCCGGATAACTATTGACCAGGGCATAGACAGCGCGGTAGATGAAACCTGCTTTCCCATAAAAGTGTATTTTGGCCATGTCAGGGAATTATGCAGGCATAATCCGGATTATCTCTTTGTACCTCGGTTGGTCAGCATTGAGCCCGGAAGCTATATATGCCCAAAGTTTATGGGAGTTCCGGATATGATTCGGGCTTCTTTCGATGATTTGCCTCCCTTGATTGATATAACTATTGATCTCAGCCGTAACGATGGTGAATTCAAGAAGCAGCTGCTGAGCACCGGCAAATTATTAGTCAGAAACAGCAGGAAGATTAGAGATGCCTATGAACATGGCCGGCAGGAAACGGAATGTTGTAGGGCTATAGCGTCCCAGGGGTATACCATGGCAGAAGCCATTAATATCTGGGAGGAGCAGGAGATTCCGGTACCTGGAGATGCCAACCTGAGTATAGGAGTACTGGGACACGGGTATTCTCTTTATGATGAAGCTATTAGCATGGATATCATAGGACGCCTTAGGAGCATGGGCTGTTCAGTACTTTTACCTGAAGTTTTGCCCCGGGAAGAAATAGAACGGGAAGCAGCCGCTATGCCCAAGCGGATCTTCTGGACCCTGGGAAGAAAGATGGTAGGGAGCGCCTTGAAAATGGAAAAAATGCCTGAGGTAGACGGTATAATCTATGTAGCTTGTTTTGGCTGCGGCCCGGATTCTTTTGTGGGAGAAATCATTGAGCGCAAGCTGAAGCAGAAACCTTACATGCTGATAGTAATTGATGAACATACCGGTGAAGGCGGGCTGGTAACCAGGCTGGAGGCCTTTTGTGACATGCTTGGAAGAAGGAGGCGGCAGCAGATTGAAGATCACCTTCCCGCATATGGGTAATGCCTGTATTGCTATTGAAGCCATGCTGGAAAAACTGCGGCTGGAGGTTATACCTCCCCCCCCCATAAGCAAAAAGACTATTGAGATAGGGATAAAGTACTGTCCGGAGTTTGCTTGTATGCCGCTGAAGATAACCATGGGCAACTTCATTGAAGCATTGGAAATGGGGGCTGACACTATATTAATGGCCGGTGGCTGGGGACCCTGCCGGTTTGGATACTATGCCCAGGTGGAAAGAGACATCCTTCAGGATCTGGGTTACCAGTTTGATATGGTTATACTGGAGGCTCCGGATTCCAGAGCATCGGAGCTATTCCGGCAATTGCAGACCCTGGGGCAGAATGTCAGTGTATGGGAAGCCTTTAAGGCTCTGAAATTTGCCTGGTATAAACTGCAAGGGGTAGAAAAGCTGGAGAAGAAGTTTGCCTGGCTCCATCCCCGGGCCCTGGATAAAAGGCAGGTTGAATCTATTTATGATCAGGCCTTGCTGGACATGAAGCAGGCCAAAAATAAAAAAGCCATAGATGAAGCCTGTGGCAAAAACCTGGCGGCCCTGGATATGGTCCTTTTGCGGGGTGAAGAACCGTTGAAAATAGGTCTGGTGGGGGAAATCTATACCGTTCTGGAACCCATGTCCAATTTTGATATAGCCCGCAGTCTGGGCAGATTGGATGTAGAAGCTGATAATTCGATATATATCAGTGATTGGCTGAATGATCATTTGCTGGGAGGACTAGTCAAGAAATCACATCGCCAGCAACTGGTCAAATGCGCCCGGCCCTATCTCAACTATTTTGTAGGAGGTCATGGGCTGGAAACGGTGGGTTCGACGGTAGCTTATGCCCGTAACCAATATGACGGGGTAATACAGGTCGGTCCCTTGACCTGTATGCCGGAGATCGTCGCTCAATCAGTTCTAAATCGGGTGAGCAGGGAAGAGAACATTCCATGTATGACTTTATATTTTGACCAGCATGCTGGTGCGGCCGGAATCCAAACCCGGTTGGAAGCCTTTACGGATATGTTGAAACGCAAGAAAGCCAGCCTGGCTATCTAGGCGGTCAAGGAGGGAAACAATGTCGTATTACTTGGGAGTCGATATCGGCTCGGTAAGCAGCAATTTTGTTTTAATGGATAATAACCAGCAGGTGCTGGAAAAGATCTACCTGCGTACGGAAGGGAACCCGGTTAGGGCGGTTAAACAGGGGTATCAGGAACTGCTGTACAGGAGCTCAGGAAGGTTAAAACTCCGGGGTGTTGGGACTACCGGCAGTGGCAGGCATCTGGCCCATATCATCCTGGGTGCTGACGTGGTAAAAAATGAGATCACTGCTCATGCAGTGGCTGCTTCCTGGTTTTGCCCTGATGCTCGGACCATTATCGAGATAGGTGGCCAGGATTCGAAGCTGATCATCATGCAGGATGCGGTGGTAAACGATTTTGCCATGAACACGGTATGCGCAGCCGGCACCGGTTCATTTCTGGACCAACAGGCCGCGCGTTTGAACCTAGCTATTCAAGATTTCGGCCCCACCGCTCTGAAATCAAAACAGCCGGTGCGAATTGCCGGACGATGCGGGGTTTTCGCCGAATCAGATATGATTCACAAACAGCAGATGGGATATCCTTTGGAGGACATACTCATGGGTCTATGCGAAGCTCTGGTCAGGAACTACTTGAACAATGTAGGCAAGGGGAAAAGGATCGAGGCTCCTATAATATTTCAGGGAGGGGTAGCGGCTAATGAGGGATTAAAGAAGGCCTTTGAAAAAATCCTGCAAAGTCAGATCAGCATTCCTCCCTGCCATGATGTGATGGGAGCGGTGGGTGCAGCTATACTGGCACAGGAATACATAGAGGATAGGCAATGTCCCACTGCCTTTAAAGGAGATTCCTTTATTGTTGATGGGCAGTTTAGCAGCAGCAGCAGGGAATGCCAAGGCTGTCCCAACCTGTGTGAGGTGGTATGTATCAAACGGGGGCATGAGATCCTGGCTTACTGGGGTGATCGCTGCCAAAAATGGGGGAACTCCATTGGCCATAAGGAAGTGGGATAGCTGTAAGGCTGCCCCACTTTCCTATGGTTTTCCCCCAGGCTATTGAAAGCCGGGGTGTTCTTTAAATTATGGAATATCTTCGTCACTTTCCTTCTCCAAAATGTTTAACAGCTCCATTTTCATCTTCAGATTGTAAGTAGTGGTTTTATCTAGCAGCAGTTCTCTTCTGATAACTGCCGGCCGGCGGCTTAAGATATATATGCGATCGGCCAGCAGTAAGGCTTCCTCAATGTCATGGGTTACAAAAAGAATGGAGGATTTGTAGCGCTGGTACAATTCCAGCAGCCACAGGTGCATTTTCCTTCGGGTTATTGCATCCAGGGCGGCAAAAGGTTCGTCCAACAGCAGTATGTCGCTGGCAAACAGATAGGTGCGCAGGAGGGCGGCCCTCTGCCGCATTCCTCCTGATAGCTGGCGGGGATAATAATGCTCGAATCCCTGCAGGCCAAAGGCGGCAAAATAATCACGGGCACAGGCCTGAGCTTGGGTTTTGGCTATTCCTTTCAGCAATAAAGGGATGGTCACATTATCCAGTATGCTGCGGGAATCCAGTAAAAGATCTTTCTGCTGCATATAGCTCACCCGGGCGGTTTGGCCCGTCCAGTCCGCTCCATCGATCTTGATACTGCCGCTGTCCGGGGTAAGCAATCCTGATATGATATTCAACAAGGTGCTTTTACCGCATCCGCTGGGTCCCAGGACTACCACAATCTCATTCTCATTTACAGTCAAAGATATATCTGCCAGGGTCGGTAATCCATCCAGAGTTTTACTGACTTTATCTACAATAACTTTGGTCATAAATTTCTTTCCTATCCATTTACTGGTTCTACCTGCAGAACCCCAATTTCCTAATTTATCTTATTGATAATACCTGTGCTGGAACTTCTGCCTGGTCCCGGTTTAGCAAAGCGCCAGTACTGCTCAGGGCAAATACTCATTGGTGAAAGCCTGCTCTGCTACGATGTTGCTTTCTATCAGGGCATTTTCATACATGAAATTCCCGTAACTTTGCCATACTTCAAGTTTCATTTCACCCCACCGTTGAGCATCGGCCTGGTACTGTCCAGCCAGGTACTGCTGACTGGCCTGCACCAGATTGATATTCAGCTCCGGCACATTATTTATTAGCAAGGCGGCGGCTTCATCCGGAGAGGCTATGGCAAACTCATAGCCTTTGGCCGTAGCCTGCAAGAATTTCCTAATCAGTTCCGGATCAGAGGCGATTTTATCTTCACTGGCGATTAATACTGGCGTGTAGAAATCAAGTTCTTTTATTTCCTGACTGATGGAGATGAAATTAAGGTCCATATCCCTGCTTTCTGCTTCTATACCGGTCCATCCCCAGTATATCCAGGAAAAGTCAATATCCTTCTGGATACTGGTAAAGAAATCTGCCGCGCCGATGTTGATGAAATTTACTTGGGCGATATCAGCCTGATGCTTATCCATTAAAGCCTTGATTATGGCTGTTTCGGCCGGCGAACCCCATCCCCCATAGGTTTTACCTTCAAAATCGGCCGGAGTTAGAATATTTCTATCAGTGGGAGAGGCAAAACCAGAAGTGTTATGCTGTATTACTGCAGCAATGGCTACTACCGGCAGGTCCTGAGATCGGGCTATGGTTACCTCTTCCTGGTAACTTACTCCAAAATCGCCCTGCCCGGAGGCTATCAATTGAGCCGTGCCCCCCTCAGCAGGTTGAATGATGTCCACTAGCAGGCCGGCTTCCTGGTAATAGCCCAGTTGTTTGGCCGCGTATAGACCGGTATGATTGGTGTTGGGAAACCAGTCCAGCAAGACCGTAACTTTTTGTAAACCTTCATCCTGAGTATCGTTAGGGCTGCATCCTGATGAAAACACCAACATTATTAGAAGCAGCATCAACAATATTCTTTTCATGATAAAACAAACCTCCTTAAAAAAGTAAATTAGAGGCCAGAAAAGGGTGTTGACCAGAGCTTGGGATCCAAGATTATCTTCCTGTTCCAGGGCACCAGCATGTATTCCATTACATCTACCAGTTTTACCAGCAGCAGGCTCAGTATGCAGATTACAATTACTGCCGCCAGTACTCGATCAATGGCAAAACTCTTCTGCTGTATGGTCATAAAATAACCCAGGCCTCGCTGGGCGCCAACCCACTCAGATATTACCGCGGCCATGATGCTATAGGTAGCCGATATTTTGAGACCTGAGAAAAAGGAAGGCAGAGCAGCAGGGAACTTGACTATCCTAAAAGTCTCCCAGACATCGGCCCCCATGGAGCGAAACAAGCTGAGTTGATCCGGGTCTACGGAATCCAGTCCTTTCAGCAGATTAATAGCTATCGGGAAAAAACACACCATTATGACAATCAATATTTTGGGCAGCATGCCCCAACCAAACCACAGGGGCAGTAATGCGGCCAGCACAATCAGGGGTATGGTCTGTGAGATTACCAGAATGGGAGTGAGTGCCTGTTTAAGCAAAAGGATATTGTCAAGAAAGAATCCCATCAGCAGAGCCAGCGATAAGGCCAGCAAGAATCCACAGCCAGCCTCCAGCAGAGTAGCGGCAGAATGAAAAAGCAGCATAGGCCAGATTTCAATTATAGTGCTAATAACCCGGGAAGGTGCAGGCAGAAGCCAGGGGGGCAGGTCATGTATACGCACCAAAACCTCCCACATGATCAAGATCAGAGCCAGACCCAGGGTTGGCAGTATTCTATCTCCTATACTTGCAGATCTTTTCATCCATACTCACTCCATTTGCCCGGTAATCGATCTTAACTATAGATATTACTCTGGGGGAGCCGGCCTCTACACAAAGCTCCTGGGCTTTCATTACCAGCAGCAGAAGCTTCTCCAGTTCACCCTCCATGCAGGTTTCCATAGGACCGACTATATATTTGACCCCGGATTTTTTTATGAGATCTATTACCTGGTCAACCAAGTCATCAATCCGTTCCTCCGGCACCACCGGCAATATTTGCAGGCTTACATTACATAGAGAAATATCCCATCCCTCCCTTCAACAGAATAACTGCCTCAAACCCATATAGGTAATCAGCAGTTAAGTTTAGATGCAAGTATGCTTCCTACGCTGGCATTACCCAGATCAGGTTCCCGGGTTAGGGCACTATTATTGCCCACTCTCAGCCGGACCAGTCCAGCTCCCCTATTTTTACTAATATAAATCATTTGCCGGGCAGCGTCAATTGCTTGTATAAATCGAAGCTCATATGCTAAAATATACGAGATATTTAAAAACATATAAGATGAGAGGAGAGAGTTGAGATGAGTAGAGATGAGCTCACCAAAATTATTTTGCCGGAGGATAAACTGCCCAAGTTCTGGTACAATGTCCAGGCAGATATGCCCACACCGCTGGAACCCGGTTTGCATCCGGGAACTAAACAGCCATTAGCACCAACAGATCTGCAGCCGATATTTGCCAATGAATTGATTGCCCAGGAAGTATCAACTGAGCGTTTTATCGAAATTCCCCAAGAGGTTCGGGAGGAATACAAAAAATGGAGGCCATCTCCGTTATTTCGGGCGCACAGTCTGGAAAAAGCCCTGGATACTCCCTGCAGGATATATTATAAATACGAAGGATTCAGCCCGGTAGGCAGTCATAAACTGAATTCTGCCATTCCCCAGGTATTCTTTAACAAACTGCAGGGGATAAAGAGAATAACCACGGAAACCGGTGCCGGACAGTGGGGAACCGCTTTGTCGCTGGCTTGCAAAATATACGATATAGAAGCCATGGTATATATGGTCAGGGTCAGCTATAACCAGAAGCCCTATCGCCGGATATTTATGGAGATGTACGGCGCTACCTGTGTATCCAGCCCCAGTCCTCTGACTGAGAGCGGCCGGAGAGCCCTGGCTGAAAATCCGGATACCCCAGGCACCCTGGGTCTGGCTATTAGTGAAGCAGTTGAAGACGCAGTGGGCAGGGAAGATACCAAGTACTCCCTGGGCAGTGTATTAAACCATGTTTGTTTGCACCAGTCCGTGATCGGGCAGGAGGTTAAAATGCAGATGGAAATGGCAGACGACTATCCGGACGTGGTAATTGGGTGCTGCGGCGGCGGGAGTAATTTTGCCGGAATAGCTTTCCCCTTTATACCGGATAAACTTAAAGGGAAAAATGTTCGGCTGCTGGCAGTGGAACCGGCTGCCTGTCCTACCCTGACCAGAGGGGTATTCGCCTATGACTTGGGTGATGTGGCTGGATTTACCCCATTATTGAAGATGTACACTCTGGGACATAATTTTGTACCCCCGGGCATTCATGCCGGCGGTTTAAGATACCACGGGGAATCCCCCCTGCTTTCCCAGCTGTACCATGACGGTTTGATAGAAGCCACAGCAGTAATGCAAAACGATTGCTTCTCAGCGGCGCAGCTTTTTGCCCAGACCGAAGGAATCATGCCCGCTCCTGAATCTTCTCATGCTATAAGAGCAGCAGTAAATGAAGCTCTAAAAGGCAAAGAAGAAGGCGTTTCCAGAGCCATAGTATTTAATCTCAGCGGACATGGACACCTGGACCTGGCAGCTTACGATAACTATCTTTCCGGCAAGACTGAAGACGTCGAATTTCCGGAAGCAGCCCTGCAGGAGAGCCTGAAGACTCTGCCACAAGTTTAGTTTAAATAAACTACTTATAAGCAAAGGGAACAGGGAGACGTTCTTTTTGTTTCCCGCAGGGAAACAAAAAGAACGTCTCCCTGTTCCCATGAGAGGTGCAGTTGTATGATTACCGACAGATTGCTGGCTATCAGCCGGATGGTTATCAAAGGACAGGTAGCTGCTGACATTGGGTCCGATCATGCCCGGCTGCCCCTTTATCTGGCGGAACAGGGCCTAGTACCTGGGGTGATAGCAACTGAGATAAACGAGGGTCCTTTATTCAAAGCTCGGGAAGCCATTGCGGCCAGTTCGGCCAGGGATTTGGTAGAATTAAGGCCGGGTGACGGATTGCAGCCATTGATAAGGGGAGAAGCTGTTACCGTAATTATTGCTGGCCTGGGCGGAGATACTATTTGCAGAATACTATCCAGTGACTGGGAAAAGGCAGCCAGTTTTCGCTATTTCGTTTTTCAGCCTATGAGCAGACCGTACATGCTGCGAGCCGCCCTGGCTGAACGTGGGTGGCCCATCCTGGATGAGGTGCTGGTGATGGAAAATAAACGAATATTTGTTATCATCAGCAGCAAGCCGGGGGAAGAACCTTACCAGCTTTCCCGGCTGGAGTTGGATATAGGTCCGATTATACTCCAACGCAGGGAACAGTATCTGGAGCAGCTCTATCTGCAGCATTGGATGGCCAAGTATCGAGCTGTATACCAAGGGCTCGTGCAGTCAGATATTTTGCTGCATCGAACGTCAATAATGGATTACCAAGAGAGAATAAAGGCATTGGAGGTAATAATAGATGCAGGTAAAAGTTCGAGACCTGATTAACTTGATAGAAAGTTATTTTCCCTTGTATCTGGCAGAATCATGGGACAATCCGGGGCTGCAGATAGGATCGCCGGACCAGCAAATACAAAGGGTTATTATCAGCTTGGATTTGGATACAGATATTCTCGAACTGGCTAGGCGGGAAAGAGCAGATATGATAGTAACCCATCACCCGCTGTTTTTCCGCCCGATTAAAAGTATCCATTTTGAGCAGCCTGCAGGCGGTCTGATTAAAAGTCTAATAAAGTCAAATATAACTGTCTACTCAGCTCATACCAACCTGGATGCCGGAGAAATAGGATTGAGCCAGGTCTTGGCTGAAAAACTGGGACTGCAGGAGATTGCTCCCCTGGATAATTACCGGCGAGAGGAACTATTTAAGGTTGTGGTTTACGTTCCAGTTTCCCATCAGGCAGAGCTCAGATCGGCCATGAGTCAAGCCGGTGCAGGCCATATTGGCAAATACAGTGAATGCAGTTTTCGCAGCCAGGGAAAGGGGACCTTCCGGCCGGGTGAGGACGCCCGGCCTTTTGTCGGGGAAAGGGGCCGTTTGGAAGAAGTAGAGGAATGCCGGCTGGAAATGGTGCTGTACAAGCAAGACCTGGGTAAAGTCCTGGCAGCTATGGAAAAGGCCCATCCTTACGAAGAGGCAGCCTATGACATATACCGCCTGGAAAATGAAAGCAGGGTATACAGCATGGGGCGCAAGGGCTGGCTAAAGGAACCCCTTGAACTCCGGAAAATGGCCCAATTGGCCAAACACGCCTTTAAATTGGATAGTGTGAGGGTGTCAGGTGATCTGGATAAAGAGGTACAGAGTATTGCAGTAGTAAGCGGTTCCGGGGCGGGGTTTATCGAGCAGGCCATCAAGCAGAACATGGATGCGCTGGTCACAGGAGATATCAAGTACCATGAAGCCAAAGACGCTGCCGCACAGGGATTGGCTATTATTGATGCCGGCCACCAGGGGACTGAGCAGATTGTGAGCCATTATCTTGGTCAATTGTTGTCGGAATCCAGCCGAAAAATGGGATGGGAAATAGCTTTTATACCGGGTGATTCCGCCCCTTTGTTTCAAAATCTGTAACTCCGGCATCCATATTCAATAATTGACATAATGAGGCAAAACCGGGCATCCTTAAGTATTCGGATTCATATTATCCAAACCGGCGGATGGTTCTAATTCCCCGCCTCGTATACAGCCGCAGGCAGTTATTGCTCCGCAGTTTTTCCTTGTTTTACAAGGAAAGAAATAACAATATCCGAAAAATAGGCTTGCAATGCATAAAAACCAACTATTATTGCCACAATGTAAACAAGAGGGTAAGAAAAAATATTTTCAATATTTTTAAAAAAAATTTTAATTATTAGCAGGAATTGCCGTTTTTTTGGGGAATGTAAAATAAGGTCAATAAAATTTAAAGGGAGGACTATGTCGTGAACAAATCGGAACTTGTCAAATCCTTGGCAGAAAAAGCGGAAATTACTCAGAAGGATGCTGCTAAAGCACTGGATGCCACTGTAGAAGTTATTCAATCAGCGCTCGCAAATGGAGATAAAGTCCAAATTATAGGTTTTGGTAGCTTCGAAGTTCGTGATCGCAAAGAAAGAAAAGTTATAAGCCCGGCAACCGGGGAAGAAATTAAGGTTCCTGCTACAAAAGTTCCAGCATTTAAACCCGGCAAATCCCTTAAGGAAGCAGTAGCGGTAGAAAAGAAGGCCGCTGCCAAAGGCAAAAAGAAAGCTAAAAAGAAATAAGGGGATAATTAAAGAGAAAAAAAGAGATACGCTGTTACAGCGTATCTTTTTTTTCTCTGATTGGACTACAGTGTCCCCAATTCTGACAAACAAGACCGCTGGTTCCCTGATCCCCTAGTCGGTCAGGGGATCAGGGACAAAAAGCAACGGCCGGGAACAAGCCCGGCCGTTGAAGAAGTAGGAGATATCTCCCTTAATTAACCTCTGAGCAGGTCACCGGCAATAACCATACGCTGAACCTCACCGGTACCTTCATAGATCTGGAATATTTTAGCGTCTCTCATTAGTTTTTCCACCGGATATTCTTTGGTAAATCCATATCCGCCAAATACTTGTACCGCCTCGATAGCGCACATCATGGCAGTATCACCGGCATAGGCTTTGGCTAGCGAAGCGGCTTTGCTGAAACGAGGAACTCCCATGTCCTGCAATGAAGAGGCCTCCAGATACAGCAGCCTGGATGCTTCGATATGCATAGCCATGTCAGCCAGTTTAAACTGGATAGCCTGGAAACTGGATATAGGTTTGCCAAACTGAGTACGCAGTTTGGAATACTCAAGTGATTCGTCCAGGGCTCTTTGAGCTACACCGGTAGCCATAGCTGCGATACTGGCCCGGGAAAGGTCCAGGGTTTTCATAATTATGTACCAGCCCTGACCTTCAGAACCCAGCAGATTCTTGGCCGGAATCCGTACGTCTTCAAAGATTACCTCGGTGGTATTGGAAGTTCGGATGCCCAGTTTGTCTTCAACTTTGCCTACGCTTATGCCCGGGGTATCTCTGTCGATCATGAATGCGCACATGCCTTTGTAACCCATGCTCTTGTCCAGGGTAGCCAAAAGAGTATATTGTCCGCAGATGCCGCCGTTGGTGATAAACTGCTTAACCCCGTTGATAACATATTCATCACCGACTTTCTGTGCGCGGGTAGCCAGAGCACCGGCATCAGAACCTGCACTGGGCTCAGTCAGGCAGAATGCTCCCAGAACTCCTTCGTTCTGACGGCCAAACCACCACTTTTTCTGCTCATCATTGGCAGCTACGAGAATTGGATCAGTAGCCAGCAGAGCGCTGGCTACCATGGTGGTGCCAATACCGGCATCTCCCCAGCAGATTTCTTCTGCCACAATGTTCTGGGCAACATGGTCCAGGCCAACTCCGCCATATTCTTCCGGACAGGCCAGAGTCATAAATCCCAGTTCCTGCATTTTCTTGATGACATCTTCCGGATAATGATGGGTGTTGTCCCATTCTCCAGCGAACGGAGCTATTTCATTAACTGAAAAATCATGGGCCATTTTCTTCATCATTTCTTGCTCATCGGATAAACGGAAATCCATTAATATTCCCCCTCTTATTTTATATAATTAACTTCTTGACTACTGAGATATTGATTAGACATCACGGGTCCAGAGTGAACACATACCCGAGCCGCCACCTACGCATAGTGATGCACCGCCCGTAGTCTTGCCCTGTCTTTCCAGTTCGTAATACAGGGAGACTATGATACGCAGGGCAGTACATCCCACCGGATGACCCAGAGCGATTCCGGAACCATTTAGGTTGCACCTGTCCATATCCAATTCAATACCGAAATCTTCTTTCAGCATCCTGCCCACTCCCAGGAATTGAGCGGCGAATGCTTCATTGATCTCCCAGTAATCAATATCTTCAAATTTCAAACCAGCATACTGCAAGGATTTCGGGATAGCCAGGGCGGGTCCGAGCCCCATGATTTTAGGGTCGACTCCACCGTGGGCGATATCAATAAGCTTCATCAGGGGCTTAACTCCCAGCTCAGCGGCTTTTTCGCCGGACATTATTACTACTGCAGCTCCGGCGTCATTGATACCGGATGCATTGGCAGCGGTTACTACTCCGCCTTTCTTGAATGCCGCAGGCAACTTGGCCATGGATTCTACACTGGCATCAGGAATCATATGTTCATCATTTTCGTAGAACTTACTGCCTTTTTTGCTCTTGATTTCATAAGGAACGACTTCGCGTTTAAAAGTGCCTTCCTGAACTGCCCGAGTTGCCCGCTGGTGACTCATTAAAGCCAGTGCGTCACATTCTTCGCGGGTAATGCCGTATTTCTCTGCCACATTTTCTGCGGTGATTCCCATATGCCCAGGAACCATCCCGTCAAACAGTCCATCATAAATCATGGAGTCTTCAAGCTTGCCAGCGTTCATGCGGTATCCCATCCTAGCTTTAAGGGCCAGATAGGGAGCATTGGTCATGCTTTCAACCCCGATTACCAGTGCAACGTCATTCCGCCCTATCTGTATATTGCGGGCGGCAATCTCCAGGGCTCTCATTCCGGATGCACAGTTTTGGTTAACATTACAGGCAGTGCTGTCAAACCTTAATCCGCAGGCCATAGCCACCTGCCTGGCGGGCAGGGATCCCTGCCCATGAGGAAATACCTGACCCAAGGTTAACTCATCAATCAAGGCCGGATCTATACCGGCTCTTTCAATAGCAGCTTTTCCTACGGTAATAGCCAGATCATTGGCCTGTACATCCTTCAGGCTGCCCATGAAACGTGCTATGGCAGTCCTGCATGCGCTTACCATTACAATATCCTTCATTTCTAATAACACTCCCTCTGTAAACTCGGCGGGTCACTAACCTCCGATGGCAATTTACAACCTCTGTTATTGAATGTAACGAGCCTGTAAAGGCTTCTCTCTAGGGGTTTCAATTATAAATCAGGGGATGATTTTAAAGGTGCAACTGCTGCTTTGCATACGATCCTCCTTCCCCAGCAGACTGACACAATAATATAGCAAATAATGTGCCATCAAATCTTCAGCCAGGATAGAGGCGGAGTACTTTGCCAGGCTTGTCTGCCATCTTGGCGAGCTAGGCGAAAAGAAAAAATATTTTTATGAGGGAGATGTTGAGGCAATAATAAAAGAATTATTTTACCCGGGAGCAGAAAACCTTTGCAAAAATGCAAGATTATCTTGCATTTTTGCAAGATAAGGAGTAAAAAGGAGAAATTGCCTGAAAGGAAGTGCTTTATAATCACATATAACAAGCCTTGCAAAAATGCAAGGCAGCAAAATACCGGGAATAATATTGAACTGTCGACAAGAATTGTCCTTATTGCAAGTTAATTAAAGTAAGCAAATCTATAAGCGGAGTTCTGTATTTGATAGTCATCTATCTGGGATAACAGTTGCCTGCTACCTCTAGCGACCTAACCCGGAAACGAAGCGGGCTACCTCATTGTCTCCCTATTTGGTCTTGCTCCAGGTGGGGTTTACCTAGCCATTCAGTCGCCTGAACGCTGGTGAGCTCTTACCTCGCCGTTCCACCCTTACCCGACCATCGATAACTTGTACAGGATATCTCCCAACTGGGGTACAAGCCATTGATGGCCGGGCGGTTTGTTTCTGTGGCACTTGCCTTGGGGTCACCCCCACTGGACGTTATCCAGCACCCTGCCCTGTGGAGCTCCGACTTTCCTCAGATATGAATATCTGCGACTATCTGACTTACTTACTTTAATTAGATTTTGCCTACTTATTATAGTAAAATAAATGGCAGAAGTAAAGATGGTGGAGCAACCTTGCCATAGTACTGCTTCAAGACCGTAAAAGTACTTATGCGTCATGAAGCTTTTTGAAAAATTATTGCTCAGCCAGCAGGAAAAAAGAAATTGTTAGAGAATATTTTACAAAAATAGCGTTGAAGGCAGGGGGAGATGGTTTCTAGTTTTTTGTATTTTTATAGGGATCATACAATAAAATAATAAAATAAGTGATGTAATCATGGAAGAGGGGGTGAAAAGGTGTTAGCATTTGGATCAGGAGCTGCTGCCAGCGGCGGAGGTATATTATCCAACCCGTTAATCACGTTTCTGGGAGTTTTAGTAGCAATTTTTATTTTTCTGAAATTCTGCGGTTGGGCAAAGAACTTTCAACTGTCGGGCGGCTTTAAAAAGACTATATTTATCCTTACAGGCGTGGGCCTGATTGTATTTAATGTTCTGTACAGCATGGGAAACTCTGCCATCCAAGCGGGGGAAGGTTGGGGAACTGCAACCATAGCCCTGCTGGCAGCGATGGCATGGGCCTTTGTTTTTGCATTTACCCTGATGGCGGAGACTAAATAAACCAGACCATTTAAGGCGGCGATTGCCGCCTTTTTTTGCTTAGAAACTATTCTATGGAATATAAGGAAAATGGTATTGAGCAGGGAGGAAGACGGTGAGTAAGGCTGTAATAAACAGATCTATTAAACGCTATTCGGCCGACAAGGGGTTGGTCGACCTGGAAGATATTATGATAGTAGAGACTGGTCTGGATTTATACCTTAACGGCCGGCTATATAAAACCATATACTGTTCACCGATAAATGTAGATGAACTGACCATCGGATTTCTGGCTTTTAATGGAATAATTAACTCTATTGACGATATTGATCGCATTACTGCAGAAGATAACAGAGTCTATGTTACTCTGGCAACAGCTTGCGACAAGGTCCCGGAGGTCTCATATACGGCGGCAGAGAAGCAGATGTATGCCCGCGATATCACCCGGCTGATGAAGCAGCATCTCGACAGATCGGATATTCACAAGCAAACTGGAGGGGTTCATATTATGAGTCTGAGCCTGGGGCAGGAACTGCTGGTCAGCCGGGAGGATGTGGGTCGGCATAACGCGGTGGATAAGCTGTATGGCTACTGCTTGAAAAACCGTTTGGACTGCAGCCAGATTATTTTGCTCAGCAGCGGCAGGGTAAGCAATGAGATAATAGATAAAATATCTTGTATGGGGGTCAAGATGCTGGTGTCAAGGGCTGCGGTAACTACTCTGGCCCGGGAAAGGGCATTGAAAGATGGCATTACTCTGATTGGATTTGCCCGGGGAGATAGATTTAATGTCTATGCTCATCCCGAAAGGATAATTATCAATGACCGCAGGTGATGTACCATGAAGGAAAAGATCAATATAACCTTAGTCAAAGCTGATGGAGGGGAATACGAGTTTTGGACTCTGACAGGAAAAAGGCTATGGGATAGTTTGGCGGACAGCGGCATAAGTATAGGCGGCAGCTGTGGAGGCAACGGTCTTTGTGGCAAGTGCAAACTGAGAGTCGAAGGTGCCGTCGGTGAAATTTCTGATAAAGAACGTGACCAGCTGCTGCCGGAAGAAATAAGACAGGGATTTCGCCTGGCCTGTTATTGCCGTGTCTTTGCTCCCCTCAAGGTTTACATTGATTATACCGAGCAAGAGCAGGAGGGACGGGATATATATCCGTATTCGGGTTTTTCTCCCCCGGGGCCTCCTCTGCTAGAATGCAAACAGTTCTTTATCCCGGGAATAGACAAAGAAAAACCTCTTTCTCTGCACCGGAGACTAATAACGGCTCTGCCGGGCTATGAACTGGAACTGAGCATGGAAAACCTGTCTGCTCTGGCCCGCCTGGATAGGAGCGGCCGGCCCTCCCTGGAGCTTAAGGCTTTGGTATATCCGGACGAGGCGGTAAAATATATTGGACCCAAAACATTTCGGGCTTTTGGAATAGCACTGGATATTGGTACAACCACTATTTTTGCAGCGCTACTGGACCTGCAGAAGCTGGAAACGGCAGCAGTGATCAGCCGCAGCAACCTGCAGAAGACATTTGGGGGCGATATAATTTCCCGCTTGAGCTATGTTCTGGATAGTGATGACGGACTTCAGATCCTCCACCAGGTGTTATTGAACAGCATAAACGGGTGCATAGATGAAATGCTGGCGGAGACCGGACTGCAGGCCCAGGACATTTATGCTTTCAGCGTGGCAGGAAACCCGGTTATGATGCATTTTTTTGCTGGTCTCAATCCGGCCGGGTATGCAGCAACACCTTATGTAGGGGTGTTTACTGATGAGATAAGATGTTCCGCCCGGCAGTTGGGACTGCATGCATCTCGGGAAGCTGAATGCTACTTGCTTCCGCAGATTGGGGGATTTGTTGGAGCAGATACGGTTGCTGCCCTGCTGACTATTTCTCCGGATTCCAACCAAACTTACCTGCTGGTTGATATCGGCACCAATGGTGAGGTGGTACTTGTTCACCAGGGACAGATGTGGGCAGCTTCAGCCGCTGCTGGCCCGGCCTTTGAAGGCGGCGGCATCAGTTGTGGCATGAGAGCCGGTGATGGTGCCATTGACCGGGTTTATTTCATTAAAGATGGCGAGATGGAGTTTAATGTATTGGGACATGGACTGCCACGGGGACTCTGCGGTTCAGCGGTTATTGATTTGCTGGCCTGCTTCTTGCACATGGGAATGATTGACAGTAACGGTATAATTGCTTTCTCGGAAGCTCAGCTGAACAAGGCCACGGCTGACCTGGAGGGGGGGAAAATAGTATTGTTGGAGGACAGCCGGACCGCCCACGGACTGGAGATATTTGTTTCTCAGGAAGATATCAGGCAGGTACAACTGGCCAAGTCTGCCGTCCGCTCAGCCATTGATACCCTGCTGAGTGAAGCCGGGATAGAAGCACGGCAGATCGATACCGTATACCTGGCTGGGTCCTTCGGCAACCATATCAATCCGGCCAGTGCTTTGCGAATTGGATTGCTGCCCCAGGTATCACTGGCAGCAGTCAAGAACGCCGGCAATGCAGCCGGGCAGGGGGTAATACAGGTATTGTTCTCCAAGTCTGCCCGGGAAAGAGCTCAAGCTATTGCCCATAAGGTACGGCACATAGAAATAGCCAGCCAGCCAGGGTTCCAGGAACTATTCTTGAGCCAGCTCAATTTTCCGACAGTTGAATAAATGGGTTTTATTCAGGCGGCGGTTTTTAACGAATATAAAAAGGTATAATACTAATCAAACTGAAGCAGTTCAGTAGAGAGTTATAAAGGGGATGTATTGATGGATTATGAAAATTTAAGAGTGATTAAGGACGGTAATATAGCAATAGTGACCATTGACCGGCCTGAACTCAAGAATGCTTTGAACCTGCCTTTGCTGGAATCCATAGGCAATGCTTTAGCCGATCTGGAGAAGGATGAAGAGGTGAATGCAGTAGTTCTCACCGGAAGCCAGGAGGTATTTTGCGCTGGTTTTGATATGAACACTCTGATGAGCCTGGGAGAAGAGAAAACGAAAAAAATAGATATTATTGAAAAGGCTTTTTTGAGTGTTTTGCGTTTCCCCATGCCGGTGATAGCGGCAGTAAGCGGGCCAGCTATTGCCGCTGGATTTGATATCATGGTTTTGGCAGATATCAGGGTATTTTCAGAGTCCGCCAGAGTGGGTCAGTCTGAGCTGCGCTGGGCGGTGACTCCATTGAATGATCCCCTGTGGAAAATAGTGGGATTGGGACGGGCCAAGGAACTGACCATGACCGCAAGAATCTATGGTGCCGAAGAAGCAAAGGAGATGGGGCTGGCTAATTATGTTTATCCGCTGGAGAGTTACCTGGAAGAGGCCAAAAACCTGGCCCGCAGGATAGCTGCTTTTGACCGTAATGCCATGAAAGCCAATAAGGATCAGACTAACCGAATACCCGGGATGGATACCGAAGGGGCAATACGCACCCAGCTTTGGGGGTTCAGAAACTTTGCCGGCAGTGAGGAAATGATAAAAAGGATGTCCGAATTTTTGAACAGCAAGAAGTAGAAGATTGTCTGGGTATATTAAGGAAGGTGAAAATGGGATGAAACTGGAGGGGAAAGTAGCCTTAATAACCGGGGGGGGGACCGGCATTGGCAAAGCTGCGGCAGAGGTGATTGCAGCGGAAGGCGGTGTTAGTATCGTAGCCGGGAGACGTATGGGTCCCCTGGAAGATACCGTGGCCGAAATTACTGCAGCGGGAGGAAAGGCGCTGGCCTGCCCCACTGATGTTACGCGGATGGAAGATATTGAAAAATTAAGGGATCTTATCCGGGGAAAATACGGACGTCTGGATATACTGGTCAACAACGCCGGTTCAGCATTGTTTAAGTCCTTTTTGGATACCAGCGTCGATGATTTGGATCGCCTGTACCAGGTGGATCTGCGCAGTGTTTACCTGGTTACCCAGAATATGGTCCCGCTGATGAGAACGGGCGGGGGAGGCAGCATTATTAATGTTTCCTCTATCCTGGGGGTTTTAGGGGGGAAAAAGGTCAGTGCGTATTGTGCCATGAAGGGCGGAGTAGTGCTGCTTACCAAAGCCCTGGCAGCTGAATTGGGTCCTCATATCAGGGTCAACTGTCTCTGTCCTTCACATATTATTACCGATATGATGCAGGAAGAGATGGAACGGATTGAGACGTCTGGAAAGCTGGAGCAGCTGAATAAGTTGTTCCCCATGAAAAGGGTTGGCTACCCGGAGGACATGAAAGGGATTATTTTATTTTTTGCCGGCCAGGATTCGGCCTGGCTTACCGGCAATATTTTCATGGTTGATGGCGGTTTGTCATGTTATGTTTAACGGTTTTTCAGTTGGAGGTATAGATGTTGCTGGACTATCATATTCACGCTGTTGCCCATGGAGAATATCAATATTCATGGGAATGGATAAAGCAGTTTGTAGAAAAGGCCCGCAGTAAGAAACTTATTGAGATCGGTTTTACTGAACATGATGAATATCTGGGTGACATTGATTTTAGATTGATCGAAGCTATACGGCAAAAATATGATGATATAAACATAAAAATCGGGCTGGAAGTAGATTATTGGGAAGGCCGGGAAAAGGAAATCAGACAGCTCTTAGCTTGTTACCCCTTTGATTATGTTATCGGTTCCATACATTACATAGACGGTTGGGCATTTGACCATCCGGACCATCGAGGCAGATTTGATCAGGTAGATATTGATGAGGTTTATGCGCGTTATTATCAACTGCTTGACCGAATGGTCAATTCACGTCTTTTTACAGTGGTGGGGCATATTGATTTGGTAAAGAAGTGGGGCCACAGGCCGATAAAGCATGATCTGCACTACTACAGCCAGGAGGTATTGAATAGTATTAAAAAATTGGACCTAACCGTGGAGATCAATACCGCCGGGTTAAGAAAACCTGTAGGCCAGATGTATCCTGATCCAGACCAACTGGCCTTTATGGCCGAGATGAAGATACCCGTGACCATTGCCTCGGATGCCCATCATCCTTCCGAGGTAGGAATGGGAGTAACAGAGGCAGCTCGGGCCGCCTGGACAGCCGGCTTCAGAGAGATAGCCTCATTCAGCCGGGGGCGCAGGATCATGTTGCCACTGGTATGCTAAAGGACACTCAGGTTTTGATCGGGAGTTCTGTTATGGAATATACCTGGAAATTGACAATTTGGGGGATATAGAAGTGGAAAGCATCGCATTATTGGTCATAAGTCTGGGGATTATACTGGTTGGGGCGGAGGTTTTTGTAAACGGCATCGAATGGCTGGGCAAAAAGCTGAACCTTTCGGAAGGTGCCGTTGGCAGTGTGCTGGCCGCTGTGGGCACGGCTCTGCCGGAAACCCTTATACCCATAATAGCCATATTGTCTGGCAGCAGTTCCCACGGGCATGACATCGGGATTGGCGCCATTCTAGGAGCACCATTGATGTTGTCGACCCTGGCGATGTGTGTAACCGGGTTGGCGGTAGTATTTTTCCGGCGCAAGAGAACCTTTGGAGTAAAAGTGGTAGCTGATTACTCCACCATGTCTAGAGACTTGGGTTTCTTTGTCCTGGTATATGGGGCTGCAGTTCTGGCAGGTCTGATCCCGCCCCCATATCGCATGTGGCAGGTGGGGATCGGCATACTTCTGGTACTTTCCTATGCTGGGTATGTGCTGCTTACCCTGCTCCAGGAACGGGATATAAACTCTGATCACGAATTGCCCAAATTCTATTTTGCCCGGAGAAGCCCTTCTCCTGCCCTGGGACTGGTCATATTTCAGGTGATATTCGCCCTGGGTTTAATAATCTTTGGTGCCGATATGTTCGTAAAATCAGTCACCCACGTGGCAGAGATGTATGCGGTTCCGGCCTTTGTGTTAGCTCTGATTATCACTCCTATAGCAACCGAATTGCCGGAAAAGTTCAACAGCGTAATCTGGATTTCCAGAAACAAAGACACTCTGGCCTTGGGCAATATAACCGGGGCTATGGTGTTTCAAAGTTCTCTTATTCCCGCCCTGGGTATATTCCTGACCCCCTGGCAGTTAACCGGCAGTGCTATGATAGTGGCCATACTGGCCATAGCCTCCGCCAGTTTCATTTTCCTGGAACTGCGAAAAAAGAAGCATATTTCAGCCTTACTGCTGATGATCGGAGGGTTGTTTTATGCCTTGTTCATCTATTTCGCCTTTACAGGTGTTATCAGCTAAGGAATTGAGATGAATCTCGAATTTGATCAGGCATTCAACTGGATTACCTTACCACCAGCAGTTTAATCCGGTTCTCTGCCAGATCAATACTGAGATAAATAATTTTGATTAAGGAAGTGTATATAATGTCCGGAAGTGTTAACCCGTACGACAAAGCCCACGAACTGGCAAGAGCTATCAAGGAGAGTGATACTTTCCGCAGATACATCGAAGCTAAATACCAGGTCGAGCAAATACCTGAGTATAAAGAACAGATATATCAGCTGAGAGAGAAACAGATGGAGATCAATCGAGCCCAGGTTTTGGGACAAGATCCGGCTCCAGCATTGATTCAGGGTCTGACTCTGGAATTTGCCCAGCTCAGCCAAAAAAAAGAAATCGCCGACTTTTTTGCAGCAGAAGCGCGTTTCATCGAGATGTTCAATGATGTTCAGGAAATAATTCAGAAGAGTATCAAAGAGGATTTTGGCGATTAGTCGCTGGATGGGACTGGTTTTTCCCCGGTCCGGGAAGCTGTCGGGCAGATTGTGCCGGCAGCTGCAGTACTTATTGCCGGAATTACTGCTTGTGGATGGACAGTAACTGCATTTGGCATGTACCGGATATATTGTATGTAAAAATGAATACAATATATTTGTTCCAAAACTATTTACTTGCCAGGGCTTATAAATAATAATTGGGATGGTTGATAGTTGAAGAAATCCAAAGGGGGAAAACGCAGTATGTCATATGTTAACGAGTTAATGGAGAGAGTTATCCAGAGAAATCCTAATGAACCCGAGTTTTTACAGGCAGCCAGGGAGGTGCTGGAATCCCTCGAACCAGTCATGGAAAGACATCCAGAATACGTTGATTCCGGGCTTTTCGACAGAATAGTGGAACCGGAACGGCAGGTTATATTCCGAGTGCCCTGGGTAGATGATAAAGGAGACGTACAGGTAAATCGTGGCTTTAGGGTAGAGTTCAGCAGCGCCATTGGTCCTTATAAAGGCGGACTGAGGTTTCATCCCTCGGTTAATCTTAGCATTATCAAATTTCTAGGCTTTGAACAGATTTTCAAGAATTCTCTAACCGGACTTCCCATAGGCGGGGGTAAAGGCGGCAGCGACTTTGATCCCAAGGGGAAATCCGATGAAGAGGTAATGCGATTCTGTCAGAGCTTTATGACCGAATTATATCGTCATATCGGTGCCGACACCGATGTTCCAGCAGGAGATATCGGTGTAGGCGGGCGAGAAATAGGTTATCTGTTCGGACAGTACAAGAGAATAGTCAATCGTTTTGAAGGCGTATTGACTGGAAAAGGTCTGACCTGGGGAGGAAGCTTGGGCCGGACGGAAGCCACCGGATTTGGCCTGGTATATTTTGTGGAAGAAATGCTGAAGAGCAAGGGGGAAACCTTTGCCGGAAAGCGGGTCGTGGTATCCGGATCAGGCAACGTAGCCATCTACGCCGCTCAGAAGGTTAAACAGCTGGGAGGCGAAGTGGTTGCCATGAGTGATTCCAACGGATACTTCGTAGACGAAAAGGGAGTAAATCTTAATACTATTAAATTGCTCAAAGAAATACAGAGAAAGAGATGCAAGGAATATTTGGCGGTACATGATCATGCTTCTTACTTTGAGGGATGTGATGACATATGGAACATACCCTGCGATATTGCGTTGCCCTGTGCCACCCAGAACGAGATCAGTGAACAGGCAGCTAAAACCCTGGTTGCCAACGGCTGCATAGCAGTGGGAGAAGGTGCCAATATGCCCTCCACTCCCGAAGCAGTCAAGGTGTTTTTGGACAACAAGGTTTTGTTTGGCCCCGGAAAAGCTGCCAATGCAGGAGGGGTAGCAGTATCTGCCCTGGAGATGTCCCAGAACAGCATGCGTTATTCCTGGACCTTTGATGAGGTGGATGCCAAGCTGAAAGACATTATGGTTAATATTCATCGGAAATCCTTTGAAGCTGCAAACGAATACGGACACAGCGGCAACCTGGTGGCAGGTGCCAATATCGCTGGTTTCCTGAAAGTAGCCGAGGCTATGTACAGTCACGGTATTGTGTAAAACCGATTTATACCCTGACTGAAGTTGAGTAGAATACAGAGGGAGAAACCGTAAGGGCTCTCCCTCTATTTTTTCGGTAATACTTGAGATTAGCTATCTGACCGGCATGCAGAACTGCTTCTCTCTACCATCGTTGCAAACCGCATACTGTGAATCCGATTTCTATGTTATAATGACAATTGCATAAGACCTGAGGCAGTTTTAGGAGGAGATCAAATGAAAATACCATCATGGTTATTGTTGCTTTTACTGGCTACCGTCCTGTTTTTGACTGGATGCGGTAATACTTCCACAGCGGAAGAATATGTGGGGGAAGTTGACGGGATAAAAATTACCCGATCAGAATACCATGAACGCTGTGTTCTCCTGCAGTCAACATACAAGATTCAGCAGGAGGTTTACACTGGTACAACAGTAGAGGAATTATCTGCAGATGTTTTGAAGGAACTGGAAGACGGGGCCTTTGATGACATGGTATATCAGAAACTGCTGCTCAGAGAAGCAGAAAACCGGAAGATTAAGGTAACAGAGGAAGAAGTGGCTCAGGCTATAGATGAGTTTAAACTGGATCAGTTGCAGGGTAATGAGGAGAACTACAGCAGCTTTCTGGAACAGACGGGTTTGGATGACGAAAAATTCAAACAGGAAATGAAAATGGAACTTATCATTTCCAGAGTCCGAGATGATATAACCGCAAACATTTCGGTAACTGAGGAGGAAGCACAGGCTTATTATGATGAGAATTCTTCCCTGTATACCCAGCCGGCCGGGATTCAGATATCCCACATCCTGGTTGACAGCGAGGAACAGGCCAACCAGATTCTGGATAAACTGAACTCCGGAGAGGATTTTCCCCAGCTGGCCCGGGAGTTTTCCCAGTGCGGCAGTGCCAGTGAAGGGGGAGACCTGGGTATTGTCAACGAAGCTACCACCTTTGTGCCGGAATTTCTCAGCGCAGCCCTGGCACTGGAAACCGGTGAGATAACCAAAAAGCCGGTTAAAAGTGATTTCGGATATCATATAATAAAGGCCGGAGAAAGGCAGGAGGAATCCATACAGGAGTTCGCTTCAGTAAAGAACAGCATATTGATCCAGCTGCAGCAGCAAAAAGAAACCGGGGCCTTTAATGATTTTGTGGAAGAATTGAAGCATACCGCAGATATAAAAGATTATCGAGATTCTGAATAAGATTCTTATGGATCTACAGCCCGTAAAGGGACATCAATTCATAACGTAAAGCGCTCTTCGGAGTGCTTTTTACTTGCGTCAGGCCTGTAGAGTCGAATCTGGTTGTGCTTTTGGTTTAAATTATATACAATAATGATAATTATTATCACACAAAGGGGCGGTGGTTTATGGATTCCATACATGCCAAGCTGCACGAGCATAATTATCGTCTTACCGGTCAAAGAAAAGCGGTATTAAACGTAATGGTCGAGAATCAGGGGCGGCATTTATCTGCCGAAGAGGTTCTATGGGAGGCCAGGAAGATTTTTCCTAATATTGGTATAGCCACCGTATACCGGACTTTGGAAAAACTGGCCAGCCTGGAGCTCTTGCACAAAACCATGTTCGAAGGCAACAGATATCGTTATGAACTAGCGGAAAAGAACCGTCACCGCCACCATCACGTGGTTTGCCTTGCCTGTGGTCAGATATCGGAAGTATCCGGTGACTTGCTGCACGAGCTGGAGAGTAAGCTGGATGAGCAGGGATACAAAATAATCGACCACGAATTAAAGTTTTTCGGCTATTGCCCCTTTTGCAATCCAGATAAATAGAAGTATTGTCCAGGCTAATTCTAATGCAGGAGGCAGCTTATGACCATAGTAATGCTGGGAAATCCCAATGTCGGCAAAAGCCTGGTTTTGAACCGCCTTACCGGGAGCAGCTTTACGGTTTCTAATTATGGCGGAACTTCCCTGGAAATTAGCCAGGCGATACTGAATCTGCCCAACCGGAGAATAAAAGTAATAGATACTCCGGGAGTATACTCCATATTTTCCCGGGGACAGGATCAGCAGATTCTGAAGGACTTACTAAAGGAACAGGAACCTGATTTGATTATCAATGTTCTGGATGCTGCCAATTTGGAGCGAAATCTCCTTCTAACCTTCGAACTCAAGGAACTGGATATTCCCATGATAGTGCTGCTGAATCAGATTGACCGGGCGCGAAGGATAGGAATACATATCCAGCGGGAGCGGCTGGAGAAAATAATCGGAGCTCCGGTGTTATTCTTCTCAGCTGTTACCGGAGAAGGCTTAATGGAATTGATGCAGACCCTGGAGAAGGACAGCAGGCAATTTAATTACTCCAGCAGCATAGATAATCTTCTGCCAGGGGAAAGTTGCCATCAATGCACCTGGAAATGCAGTGACTGTACCATCAGCTCTGAAAGTTGTGTTAGTTCAGAAGATTTTAGAAGGGCAGAACTGGCTAGATATACAGCTAGACTGGTTGTCCACCGCCAGAGTGAAGAGCAGCGCTACTGGGTCCATAGAGCCGAGGAGATATTGGATCAGCCGGGGGCGGGCACCGTTGTCTTGTTATTACTGGTGTTTCTGGGATTTTTTATTCTACTCAAATTTATCGAGCTGAGCGAAGGTCCCATCAGCGCCATGTTGGATCCCCTAAATATGATCATCGAGAATTTTCTGTCGGGTATACTGCCCCCGGGGATGATGAATAATATATTATCGAAAGCTATTCCTGAAGGACTTATAATACCTTTTACCATAATCATGCCGGCCATGTTAATGGTTAGTTTCTTGATGTCGGTGCTGGAGGATACCGGCATCCTTCCGCGCTATTCCATTGCCTTGGAAAGGGCTGGGAGATTGCTGGGAGTATCCGGTCAGGCGGTTATTCCTCTTTCTCTAGGTTTTGGCTGCCGTACCCCCGCTATTATGGCTTCTCGTCTGATGCCTACCATGGCGGAGAGGTTTATTGTAATCACTGTCCTCAGCATTGTTATCCCCTGTGCCGCCACAATAGGAGTAATGGCGGCGGTGATAGCGGCCTTCGATGCTTCATTGACAGTATTGCTGATCACCATGCTGTTGGTGTTGATGATTCTTAGCTATATTCTCAGCCGCAGCATGCCCAGACAGGAGATGTTCGTGTATGAACTCCCTCCCTTGCGCATACCTGACCGAACCAATGTACTTAAAAAGGTTCGTATGCGATTTTCCGGTTTCTTTACCGAAGTATTGCCTTTGCTTCTGGTGATGAACATTATTATTCGAGCTTTGATGGAATCGGGCTTCTTTGAGCTGTTTCATTCCCTGGAAGGCTTTACCCGGGCATTATTTGGCATTCCGGCCGATGCCTTTGTGGCAGTGCTGGTTACCATGTTTCAGCGTTATCTGGCCCCGCTGGTCTTATTAAACGCCAGCCTAAACCCAAGAGAAGCAACTATTGCTATTGCCATGATATCTTTATCTCTGCCCTGTCTGCCGGTAATGGTCATGACGGTCAGGGAGATAGGTGCCAAAGGATTGATAAAAATACTGGCCATGGGCCTGGCCACTTCTTTTTTGGTTGGTGCGGCATTAAATATAATATTACCTGGGTAGGAGGAGAATCATGTATCTAAAGGATATGAAACCCGGACAGAGGGGAATGGTAGTGAAGGTCACTAAAGGGCATGCTGCTGAAAGGCGTCTGTTCGAGATAGGGCTGGTACCGGGTACCAGAGTGGAAGTTCTTTCTCGTCATCCATTCAAGGGGCCTTTGCTGCTTCAAATAGGTGAGGCCCGGGTAGCATTGGGAATGGGGATAGCAGAGGCGGTGGAGGTTGACTTGAGGATGGAGGACGCCAGCACTGGATTCAATATACCGTCTAGGACAGATGATTTGCCGGACAAATAACCAAGCCCAAAGCTCTTCCCCGTTTCATAAGTACAGTATTATTAGGGACATGGTTGAATAATTAGACGTATAATCTTCGGTTATGATAAAATATATTCGAAAATGCGTTTTCGCAAGCAGTGGAGGGCAAAAAAATGTTAGAATTGAAGAATCTGAGCATGACCATAAATGATAATAATGGGGCGGGGCGAGAGATAATTCGAGGAGTTGACCTGGAATTTGAAAAGGGCAAGGTCTATGCAATTACCGGACCCAATGGAGGAGGCAAGACTTCTATTGCCAAGCTGGTGATGGGGATATTTACACCGGCCAACGGCAAGATACTCTTGAACGGCGAAGATATTACCGGGCTTAGTATCAGTGAGAGAGCCCACCGGGGCATTACTTATGCTTTTCAACAGCCACCCCGCTTCAAAGGACTAACTATCGAAGATCTGATCAGGATTGCCCGGCCGAGCATAGATCAGCTGGCTTTAAGGAGCACTATGAGAGATGTAGGTCTGTGTCCGGAGGATTATCTAACCCGTGATGTAGGACCGGGTTTGAGTGGGGGAGAGATGAAAAGGGTAGAGATTGCCCAGGTGCTAGCTCGGGATGCGGAAGTTACGATATTCGACGAGCCCGAGGCCGGGGTTGATTTGTGGACTATTCAGAAGCTTATCGGCATTCTCTATCGCAAGTTTAAAGACAACCCCAATGCCACAACCATCATTATCACCCATAATGAAAACATACTGCGCATTTGTGATGAGATAATCGTGATTGAAGGGGGCAGGGTACAGGCTCGGGGGACCAGGGAAGAGATATGGCACTTAATCAAGGACGACGTTGAATGTAAAATGAAGGAACAGTGTGGAGAGTTGTTAACTTATGAAGTTTGATAATTTAAGTTTAGATCTTTTGAATAGCATAAGCGATTTGACCCGGGTACCGGATGGAGCCGTTAATATCAGGGTGGATGGAGAGGCAGTGGTTCGTAATTCTTCGCCTAATGTTACTATCACCCCCCGGGAAGATGGCAAGGGTTTTGTTTTGGAGGTGCGGCCGGGAACAGCAGAAATCATTCATGTGCCGGTGCTTATAACCAGGGCTGGTATTCAGGAGACGGTTTATAATAATTTTTTGATTGGCGAAGATTCGGAGGTTACTATCATAGCTGGATGCGGGATTCATAATCCCAGCCACAGTGATTCCCAACATGACGGAGTCCATGAATTCTTAGTCAAGCCCGGGGCCCGTTTGAAGTATATTGAAAAGCATCTGGGCCAGGGATCGGGCGAGGGCAAGCGAATAATGAACCCGACTACCAGGATAACCTTGCAAAGCGGTGCTGCGGCGGAAATGGAGATGACCCAGATAAAAGGGGTTGACGACACGGTTCGTTCAACCCTGGCATACATTGAGGATCAGGCCAGTCTGAAAATCGTAGAAAGGCTTATGACCGAAGGGGATCAGGCAGCTGAATCCGACGTACAGTTGAATATAGTCGGCAAAGGCGGCAGCGGTCAGATAATATCCCGATCAGTAGCCCGGGGAAATTCAGTTCAGGTATTTCGGGCTTCACTGGTAGGACAGATTGAATGTAACGGTCATGTAGAATGTGATTCCATCATTATGGACAAGGCCAGAATAAGTTCCATTCCCCAGCTGGAAGCTGAAGACTCTGAAGCGGTTTTGACCCACGAAGCGGCTATCGGAAAGATTGCCGGCGAGCAGCTGGTCAAACTCATGTCACTGGGATTAACCGAACAGGAGGCAGTTGATGTTATAATAGACGGTTTTCTGCGATAAAAGCCAACCAGCAAGGTGTTATTGGGCTCATAATTTAGTGACAGGCGGGTGGATGGATTGAATCTTAACCTATTCAAAACTTATGTACGGGTAGTTGAAACCCAGAACTTATCACGCACAGCCAGCGAATTTGGATTATCCCAACCAGCTGTAACCAAGCAGATACAAACCCTGGAGGATATCTATGGGGTATTGCTGCTGGAACGCTCGGGCAGAAGACTTAAGACTACCGAAGCTGGGGAAGCGCTGTATAATTGTGCCCGGGAGATCATCAAGGCAGTTGAAAAGACGGACAATATCATGGAAGAAGTAATAGAAAGCCGCAAGGGATTTATTACCCTGGGAGCCAGCACCATACCGGGAGAATATATCTTGCCGGTTCTGGTGAAAGAATTTAAAGACAGCAATCCCACCATCAGGATAAGTATGGATATTGGAGACACGGAAAGAATATTTAATAAAGTGGCCGAGAGAGAATTAGACCTGGGAGTGGTAGGAGCCTGGTACAATAACCGCAAAGTAGAAGGTTTTCAGTGGGTTGAGGATCAGCTGGTAATTGCGGTGCCTGACCAGCACTGGACGGCAGTTCGGGATAGTGTTCATATTTCTGAACTGTCATCGGAAAAATGGGTCTTTAGACAAAAAGGATCAGGAACCAGAAAGATTGCCGAAGAGCTGATAACGGTCAGCGGCCTAAGAATGGAGGAAATTAATATATACATGGAAGTAGGAAGCACTGAGGCCGTGCTGGCTACGGTTGAAGCCGGAATGGGCATTTCTATCGTATCTGAATGGGCGGTAAAACGCCTGGACCCCCACCGCAGGATAAACAGTGTGACTATTGCCGATGAGGGCGCCCGGCGCTATTTTTACATAATCTATCCGCACCAGAAGAAAAGGCGCAGATCGGTTATGCAGTTCATGGAATTCCTGCAAAATATCCAGGGAAACAATTAGGATCTGAAGGAGTTGGGCCCTTACCGCCCAACTCAATATTTTTGTTTGAAATTGGACCTGGTTTGTATATAATATATCTGTTTGGATAATTTATCAGGGAGGATTGCCAATGCTACCGTTACCCAGAAAGTATTTTGTTACCGCTGCCGCCTCGGAAGGGGAAAGTGAACTTACCGCTTTTGACCGGGCTCTATTGAAAGCCCGGGTAGGAAATACCAACCTGTTGAGAGTCAGCAGTATTTTGCCTCCCGGCTGTACCTTTGACCCCGAACTGGTGATTCCGGAAGGCTCTTTACTGCCAATTGCCTACGGAGATGTTATCTGTGATGAACCTGGCACCAGAATAGCTGCCGCGGTATCAGTAGGAATCAAGAAAGACAGTTTTGGGGTGATCATGGAGTTTTCCGGCAGGTGCAGCCGCGAAGAAGCTGAACAAAAGGTAACTGACATGGTTAAGGAAGCCTTTAAGGTCAGAGGTTTGGAACTGGAAGAGATTAAGCTGGCATCAGCCGAGCATGTAGTGGAGAAAATCGGATGTGCCTTTGCAGCCGTACCCTTATGGTATTAATAGAGTTCTCATTATTAAAGAACAAGGGAGGAAGCCCGTTTGGAATTGTGGGTTACAGAATATCAAACTCCGGCAATAGGATTTAGCTGTAAAAGCACAGAAACCCTCAGGGTCGAGAAGACAGATTTCCAGCATCTGGCCGTTGTCAATACCGAACAATTTGGCAGGATGCTGCTTTTGGACGGCATGGTAATGACTACCGAAAAGGATGAATTTGTTTACCATGAGATGATAAGCCTGGTGGCATGCAATTCCCATCCTCGCCCGGAAAATGTATTGATTATCGGGGGAGGTGATGGAGGAACACTAAGAGAAGTAGTGCGTCATCCAGCCGTTAAGCAGGGAACCCTGGTAGAGATAGATGAAAGAGTGGTGCAGGCTGCTCGTGACTTCTTTCCTTCCATATCATGTGCCCTGGATGATGTTAAGAGTCGGGTATTGATAGAAGATGGGATTAAATACGTTCAGGAACATGAAAACTGCTATGACATAGTGATTGTTGATTCAACCGATCCGGTGGGACCGGCAGTGGAATTGTTTTCCCAATCCTTTTACGCCAATGTCTATCGGGTATTAAAGGAAGACGGCATGCTGGTGGTTCAGAGCGATTCTCCATATTATCATCCTGATGTAGTTAGGATGGCATTCAATGGAATTAATAGTACATTCCCTATAACCAAGCTCTACCTGGCTAATATTCCTACTTATCCCAGCGGTTTGTGGAGTTTTACCATAGGCTCCAAGCAGTACGACCCGGAAACGCTGGCGCACCATCACGAGCAGGGATGCCGCTATTACACCAGCCGGCTTCATCAAGCTGCCTTTCAGCTGCCGGTGTTGGTTCAGAAAATAATAGCAAATGGAGATTAAGCAGGCATGGTAAGATTAATTGATGGTATAGAATCAAAGGCAGTCTTTATGGCTGCCTCTAATGAATTGGAGCGATGTGAAAAAGTGCTGCTGGGCATTCCTTTTGATGCCACCACCAGTTTTCGGCCCGGCACCCGTCTGGCCCCTTATCGCATTCGCCAAGTATCCGAGGGTATTGAAGAATACAGCCTATACCAGGATAAATCATTGGAAAACCTGAATTTTTATGATGCCGGTGATATTTTATTGCCTTTCGGTAATGTAAGCGAGTGTCTGGGGCGCATAGAAAAGATATGCAGGTGGTTTTTGGAAAGAGGCCATAAAGTATACTCAATGGGGGGAGAACACCTGGTTTCCTGGCCGCTGATCAAGGCCTATCACCAGCATTATCCCGACTTGGTAGTAGTTCAGCTGGATGCTCATGCTGACTTGAGAGAAGATTATTTGGGGGAGACCATGTCTCATGCTTCGGTGATGAGACTGGCAGCAGATATTCTGGGGCCTGACCGGATCTTTCAGCTGGGGATACGTTCCTGCACCCGGGAGGAGCTTAGTTATGCCCGGGCCCATACCAGACTGTACGCTGATGTACTGCTGGGTGCGGCAGATGAAGTCAAGCAGGCTATCGGCCGGCGGCCGGTATATTTTACCCTGGATATCGATGTTTTGGACCCAGCTTTCGCCCCTGGCACCGGAACTCCTGAAGGAGGAGGATTCTCCGCCCGGGAATTGCTGCAATTGCTTCAGCAGCTGCAAAGCCTGAATGTGGTGGGCTTTGATCTGGTAGAAGTATCTCCTCCCTATGATCATGCTGATATAACATCCATACTGGCAGCCAAAATTCTTCGGGAGGTCCTGTTAGCCTATTAGATGAGGGAGTATTCTTCGTATATCCCCGGCTGATATTATCTATCTTTCCGGGGGCAGAAAAAAGATGACAGGCGGGGATCGTACCTGCTGTCATCCTTTTCCTTAGGCAGATTTAGAAAATTGTCAAACGATTTGAATACACATATATGCAATTCCCCTCAGGCTTCTTATTGAAGGTTAACAAATCACCCAGGAGATCATAAACCTTCTCCAGTTCCTCTTCCTCATTTTCACCCGCATCCATTACTTCCACCTCAAATAATGATACCGGGCTTTCCAGCCAGTTAAGAAGCCTCAACTCCTGTAGGCCTTCGCCCAGGAAATCCAATTCTGATATGGGCATGGAAAAAGGGGCCCGGGGTTTGCTTTTGATATGGGTTTCCAACTTCTCTATAAAATACTTTAGACTGGCTTCCTTGTCGGGATCAATAACATATTGAAATAAAACATCGTAAAGATTTTGAGCCAGTATAATCGAGGTGGTATTGGGCAGCATGATATGTTGTTCCTGAGTTAAAAAATTGAGCCTAAAATTTCTGGCGGTATGCAAAATCAATCACTCCTAATCCTGGTTTTATTTGATTTTACCTGTTACACAGATAATTAACAACCTGAGCTGCAAAGGAGAATAAACCTTGGGCCGGGTTTAGCTTCTTAAGCAGACTGATATAATATTAGTATATCCAACCACAAGGAGCGGTGTATTGTGGACAGAAGGAAAAAGAGAAAGCCGGCTGCTGCAAGCCTATACAAAATTGAGAAAATTGAAAAAATGCGGTGGAGATACAATTGGCTGGGAATAATGGTGCTGCTTTTGATGGCAGTTTTAGCCCTGGACTTGGGTGGAGTAGGAAGCTGGATAGCTGATTTCTTGAGCCAATAAAGTATGACCGGGGCTGGAAACCCGATCTTGGGGCCGTTAGTATCCAAAATTAAGGGTGAGAGTTGGTTAAGTAGCGTTATCATCCTTAAGTTATTTTTTCCGACGGATAACTGCAAAAATTCGCTTTTGCCAATTCATGTATAATAAAATATAATAATAATATTAAATAACAAAACCGAATATAAAGGTGTTTAGCCATTCTCATATGCCGAATTTCTTTCATCTTTATGATGAAGAGAGCGGGGGAACCAATAATTGGGGTGAATTCCCGGTCCTTGCCGGGATAGGGCAGCCCTTAGCCCGAATCCGACAGCTAACCTCGCAGGCTGGAAGGGGGAGAAATGGATGTTAAGCTATAAATGGTGTAATATCCCAGTTACACTTTAAGGATAATTGCCCGCATTCATATCCCTTTATTAAAACCAAGCAGCTGTAAGAAGCATTTCTAATGGTTTCAAGCCTGTTTAAAACAGGAGCTTGAGCTATTTGGTGCTTAAACCCGCATAGAGTCTGAGATTGATAATCTTAATATACCAGGAGAACAGTCTTAGTGATGCTAACCAAGCACACCGAAGGCGGTAGTTTGTTTGGGGTGTTCATCCCAGGATAAGGAAATGATTGGATGATTAAAGTAAAAAATCTCAGCAAAATATATGGCAGCAACCCGGATAGAGCCATGGAAATGCTGAGAAACGGAAAGAGCAATCAGGAAATAAAAGAAAAAACCAGGCTGGTAGTGGGCGTAAGAGACGCTAGTTTCGAGGTGAAAAAGGGTGAAACTTTTGTCATCATGGGTCTCTCTGGCAGCGGCAAATCAACCCTGCTGCGATGTATCAATCGTTTGATTAAGGCCAGTGCCGGTCAGATTATCGTCAACGACAGAGATGTGCTCGCTATGCCCCTCAAGGAATTAGAGGAATTACGCAAAAAGAAAATGTCCATGGTTTTCCAGCGTTTTGCATTGCTGCCCCATCGCAACATTCTGGACAATGTTGCCTATGGGTTAGAAGTCCAGGGTTTGAACCGGGAGGAACGCCAGGCCAAAGCCAGAGACGTAATTAATATGGTAGGGCTGTCTGGATGGGAAGATGCCTATCCGGAAAATCTCAGTGGCGGCATGCAGCAGCGGGTAGGCATAGCCCGGGCTTTGGCCACTGATCCGGATATATTATTGATGGACGAACCCTTTAGCGCCTTGGATCCCTTGATCCGTCAGGATATGCAGGAGGAACTTATAGATATTCAGGAAAAATTGCAAAAGACCATAATATTTATTACCCATGATCTGGATGAGGCTCTCAAAATTGGAGATCGGATTGCCCTGATGAAGGATGGGCAGATAGTTCAGATCGGATCTCCCGAAGACATTCTCCTCTCACCTGCCAGTGAATATGTAGCTCGCTTTGTGGAAAATGTTAACCTTTCCCTGGCCCTCACTGCCTCATCGGTAATGGTCAGACCTCGTTACGTGGTTCATCCCAAAGACGGTCCCAGAACAGCCCTGAATTTCATGGAAAAACATGGGTTATCCACCCTGTTTGTGCTGGATCGAACTGGAAAACTGCAGGGATATATAAGAGCTGAGGACGCTTCTGACCTGGCCAAACAGGGTATCAAGGATTTGGCAGACATCATACAGGATGATATGCCTACCACCGCTCTCGATACTCCGCTATCAGATCTGCTGGATGTAATGGCTTATACTAAGGTCCCCATAGCGGTGGTTGATGCAGACAACCGGCTGCAGGGAACACTGGTAAGGGGCTCGGTTATTGCCGGCCTGGCTGGCGGCAAGGGGGAGTTTACTTATGGATAAAATACCCAGGATTCCGCTGGCAGAATGGACAGATACCTTTATTGCCTGGCTGCAAAACAATTTCGGTTCCAGTACCCAGGCATTCGCGGATGGACTGGAAGGGTTGATTAAAGGATTGCAAGGTTGGCTTATAGATCTGCCTGCCGAATTGATTATTATAGCTTTAGCACTACTGGGCTGGCGATTAGCCGGGAAGAAAGTGGCGATATTTACCATATTGGGTTTATTCTTCATTTTTAACCTGGGACTATGGACAGTTACCATGGAGACTATAGCTATGGTAATATCTGCAGTATTGTTATGTATGCTGCTTGGTATACCTTTGGGCATATTGGGAGCCAAGAACCGTACTGCTCACAGAATTATTATGCCCATCCTTGATTTTATGCAGACTTTACCCGCTTTTGTGTATTTGCTGCCAGCTATTCCCTTTTTTGGACTGGGAGTAGTACCAGGGGTAATTACCACCATCATTTTTGCCATGCCTCCGGTGATAAGGTTAACTGATCTAGGTCTTAAACAGGTACCAGAGGAACTTATAGAACTGGGCAAATCATTTGGATCAACTTTCTGGCAGATGCTGGTTAAGATTGAACTTCCCCTGGCCCGGTCAACTATGCTGGCTGGGATTAACCAGTGCATAATGCTGTCTCTCTCCATGGTGGTTATTGCATCCATGATCGGGGCCAAGGGTTTGGGAGGTATTGTATGGAGAGCTATACAGACCTTGAATATGGGTAAGGGATTCGAGGCCGGTGTGGCAATTGTCATCATTGCCATTATCCTGGATAGAATAACTCAGAATCTGGGTGCGACGCGAAAAGGAAAGGAGTCGATTTAGTTTGTTGAAGACGCAAAAAATGGTTACAATGTTAATTTTATTGGTATTTGCCATGGTCAGCGTGATTGGATGTGGTGGAGACACTGAACCGTCAGATGGCCCACAGAGTGTAAAGGATAAGTTCGGTGGAAGGATAATAGGAATTGACCCTGGGGCCGGGCTTATGGCCGCCAGTGAAAATGCTTTGGTAGAATATGGGCTGGATTATGAACTGATGGAAGGTAGCGATGCTACTATGGTTGCCGCTTTAAAGCAGGCTATAGACAAGAATGAATGGGTAGTAGTAACTGGTTGGGCTCCCCACTGGAAATTTGCTACCTGGGATTTAAAATTCCTGGATGATCCCCTGGGGATTTATGGAGAAGCTGAAACCATTAATACCATAGTCAGAAAGGGACTGAAAGAAGACCTGCCGGAAGTATACCAAGTGTGTGATAATTTCAGCTGGGACGATGGGGATATCGGTTCGGCCATGGGCCTGGCCGATGAACTGGGTGATGATGTGCTGGCAGCTCGGCAATGGGTGCAGGAAAACCAGGAGTTGGTTAATAATTGGCTGCCCACGGGTTATGACGCTGGAACCATAGTTGATAATCCAAGTAAAGAACAGGTAACACTTCTGTATGTAGAATGGGCATGTGCTCGGGCGGAAACCCATGTCATGGCCGATGTTCTTCAGAATATAATGGGTTATCAGGTTGAATTAATCTCCCTTAGTGCAGCGGCTATGTACGAGGGACTAGCCAGCGGACAGGGAGATGCTATTTTCACCGCCTGGCTGCCACTTACCCATGGAGAATACATGAATCAAGTAGGAGATAGGGTAGAAGATCTTGGCCCAAGCTACGAAGGAGCCAAAATAGGTCTGGTGGTTCCTGCTTATGTGGAGATAGACTCTGTCGAAGAACTGAACAACTAACAGCAAGTGAACCAAGGGGGGCCCCCAGGGGCCCCCCTCTGGTTAGCCTTATAGCGGGATTTCGTGATCGAAATAGTTTATATGCATAGCTTCTCTAACGTCGGACATGGTTTCCAGTGCCACTGAATGAGCCTTGCTGGTGCCTTCCATTAGTATCTCTTTGAGCAGATGGGGAGTTTGCTGATATTTCTGCCGCCTCTCCCGCATCGGGTCCAACATATGGTTAAGGCAGTGAGCCAGCCGGTTTTTACACCCTACACATCCTATGCTTCCACTGCGGCATTCGGATTCAATCTCGTCTGCTTCAGCGGTATTAAATACCTGTTGATATTCAAACACCGTGCATATCTCAGGATGACCGGGATCGGTTTTTCTTATCCGGGCTGGATCAGTAACAGCATTCCTTACCTTCAGATTAACCTGTTCTGGAGTATCGCACAAGAATATGGCGTTGTTCAGGCTCTTGCTCATTTTAGCCTTGCCATCCAATCCCACCAGGCGAGGCACGTCCCCTACCAGCACTTCCGGTTCTACCAATACCGGACGATAGAGATCATTAAAACGCCTTACAATTTTCCGGGCCAGTTCAATATGCGGCACTTGATCTTCTCCCACCGGCACCAGATGAGCCTTGAAAATGCTTATATCAGCGGCCTGGCTTACCGGGTAGCCGAGAAAGCCATAGGTCATGTCTTTAAAGCCATGCTGAGCAGCTTCGGTTTTTACAGTGGGATTATGGCGCAGAACGTTTACTGACGTAAACATGGAATAATACATGGTAAGCTCGTGTATTTCCGGTATCATGCTCTGAATAAATATGGTTGATAATTCCGGGTTGAGTCCCGCTGCTAGGTAGTCCAGGGTTATCTGGTACACATCACGGGTCAGGTTTTCGTCCTTTTCCCAGTGGGTGGTGAGGGCTTGGACATCAGCAATTATAATAAAAGTATCATATTGTTCTTGTAGTTTTACCCGGTTGGCCAGGCTCCCTACATAGTGCCCCAGGTGCAGACTTCCGGTGGGGCGATCACCAGTTAGAATACGCTTTCTAGCTTGCTGCATTAGACATCGTCCTTCCTATAATAAATAAATAAAGCCTTCCATCCTCAAGGGACGGAGGCTTACGGCTTTCCGCGGTACCACCCTTATTGACAATACTGTCCGCTCTCGACCTTTTAACGGGGGAACCGGCTTAACCTGACCGGGTATCCACCAATCAGGCAGCAGCTCAGAAGTCCATTCAATGGGATCATAGTACCGGATTGCAGCAGTCCCGGCTCTCTGTACCTACAAAAATCCATTTACTACTCTTCATCATGGCCTTTACACTTTAACGTTACTAAAATAACATTATGCAAAGCTTTATGCAAGTATAAACAGTGTTGGTTGGTCGTTAATAAATTATACTGTCCTAGTATAACTCGTCAGAGAATATTTCATGCCCTAATAGAGTTTCCGTAGAAAAAATGAGAGCAGGAAGTAAACATCATCGAAGAACTGTTGGCAGCAAGTTGAAAAATAGGGGATAATCACCTTGCCAACGGTTTTGGCCGTTTAAAAGTTTCTTTAGATTATTGTCCTAAAATCCGGAAGATACAGCTCAGGCTAGATAGGGGAGTTGTGAAGGATGTTGCAAATGGGGATGATATATAATAATATGATGAGAGATTATTTGTAATTTAATAATACTTGATAATGGTATTTGTGCTGGTATTTTTGTATAAAGGAGTATTAATAAACTATGGATACACTGAGTGCTTATATTTGTTTTAATATGCGTGCGGCCATGAAAAAAATCGACCGTCTGTTCGGCGGCAAACTAGATGAGGTTGGGATTAGCATACCCCAATCTTTCATACTGTCCTGTCTGTATGAAGAAAACGGCTTAACCCTTAAGGAGATCGGGAGCCGAACCCTTATCGACAGTTCCTCCATGACGGTGCTGGTTGATAAACTGGAAAAGGATCAGCTGGTAAAAAGGCAGCTGGACTCCAAGGACAGGAGAGCCATAAGGGTATTTATTACCGACACCGGCATGGAAATGGCGGAAAAGATACATACAGTTATATTAAACCTGAATACTCTGCTGTTTGACTTGCTGGGTGAGGGCAATCAAAAAGAGTTTATTCATGGCTTGAATAATATCGTGAATGGGATTGAGGACTAAGTAGTTGAGCCGGGTTAAAGCCGGTTATCCTCATGCTCCATGATCAAAAGCAGTAAAGGCATAACCAGGTATATACTGGTGGTTGAAGCAGCCACGATACCAGAATCATTTACCGCCAAAGCCACCAGAGCGGCAGTGACTATCCCCACAAAACCTTTGAGGATAACCGGTCGTGATCTCAACAGGTTCTTCATAGCTCCAACCGGGAAATAAATAAATACGGCCAGTACCAGCAGTATTACTATAAATACTCTGCTCCAGATAGTATATTTGATTAGTTTTATGTTTACCTGGAGTTTTCTTATAATTATAGTCAGAGCCTCCTGCCATCCCCCCTGCATTATTTGATTGGCTGCTCGGCCGATATGAGACTGCAGTTCAGGGGGACGGGTCATATCATAATAGCTTACCCCCAGTACAGTCAGCAGTATAATTCCCCCAATGCTCAGTAAACTCATTAGCGTCAGCCTGATTTCACTAAAGAGATAGAGACTTACCAGGAAAGCCAACGGGGCTGTTATCACTCCATCTGATTGAGCACCCAGAGATGGCATGCCGATAAGATAACACTGGAATAAGAAGAACAGAGCCAGCAATAACAGCGCTATTTTGGAGTTATATTTTTCGTATAGAGCGGCTCCTGCTGCTAAAGAGGCTCCAATCATGACCCCCATGTATTCATTGCCAATACCATAGTAACGGGCTCCAGCCATGGGATCATATCCAAGCACCGAAGACTGGATCAAGTTGGTGCCGGTTAAAATATCCATGTTCAAAGCCATAACAGTTATAATGCTTAACCCCACAAAGGCTCTAAACCCCTTGCCTTTGCTCAAGAACAGTGAAAATGCCGTAACTATCACCGTGGCTATTATAGCCGCCAGCATATACAGCCAGTCTCCAGGGAGGGCAAGCAGACCCAGGAAGAGCAAAACCAGGGGAAAGCAAACCATAGCAATAATCAGAGGCTGGAGCAGGTATTGGAGTTTCTTGAATTTCAGTATTACTACCGATGCCAGAAGCAGTACAATAATTAGTCCGGCAACATAACCTTTTATCAGAGGAGTCCTTAATCTGGTAGTAGTGCTGGTGGAACTGGCTAATTGCTGTGCCTGCTCCAGGGTATTGGTCCCCGGGGCCGGGATACTTCGGATAGACCTGCCGATCATAAAACTGTTATGCTCGTTGAGCCCGAAAAACTTCAGGATAGTAGGGGCTATATCAGTGTTGGCTATAATGTATTCACGCTGGGTGGCCGGGGAGGTTAGATAACCGTTGCTATATCCGGAGCCCAGGGCGATGACCGGAGCGAAATTGTTCTTGTTGGCGGTTTCGGAGCGAGAACAGGAGGGGGTTACTATGAGCAGCAGATCCCGGGATTGGACGAGGCTGGAATAAACCCAGCCTATAAAACTGTCCATTTCAAATAATATCCGCTCTTTCTCCTCCTGCATCACTGAATCAAATGCGGTGGGAGAGTTTTCCCAACGATAAAGATCGGGCAGATCAATAATCAGGAGGTCAGCTTGTTGAGATAAATAGCTGCCCTGTTCCCTAAGGTATTCATAATTGGTTTTATAACTCAGTATGCTGTCCTCCGGGATGAGGCGGGTGGAGGGGCCAATATCGCCCAGGGCTACCCTGCCGCTGGCGTCCATGCCCAGGGCTGCTGCAGCTCGCATTAGATCGGTTCCGTTGTCGGCATTCCCCAGTACTGCGGTTTGATATCCATTATCAGCCAGCATTTGTCCCAGGGCTCCCGGAATGGTGGTTACACTCTCACTTTTCATACCTATCAGGATATCGGGTATATTCACCACCAAGCATTGACTGTCACCAGGTTCCCAGCTGGTAATATTATGATAAAATAAGGCAGCGTTCTGGTGCTGGCCCGGCACTTTTTCATCTTGATTGAATGCAATTAGACCGCTTTTGTTGGTTCTGGCCAAGTTTCCGGCTCCAATGGTCAGGTAGGTGTTCATGGTATTGTAGCCTTTAAGGGTGCGGGTACTGCAAAGCCCAAGTGCTCCCTCTTGAATGACCTGATAAAGGCAGGGGGTGGAAGTATCACTTATATCATTAATTGAAAGCTTGTCTATCAACAGCAGGTATACCCTTCCTTCCTCCTCGATTCCGTCTGATAAAGGGTATGCGGGGGGGAGGAAGGAAAAGGCGAATATAAACGTCAGTAACAGGGTAATCGGTATCCGCCGGGAACAATTCCGTCCAGGGTAGGTGGTTGTGGTTGCACTCCCGGTGCCAGTGCCCGGCCAGGTTTTTCTCAAATAGTTAAGTGTATTCATATATACTCCTGCATTCAAACTATCCATTAGGTAATTACTTCTTATATATTCTAGTATAAAAACCTACAGTTGGCCAAAAAAAAGTAGGGAAAAAGAATATTTTTACCTGCCGGATTTACCTGGGCTTAATCAAGCTTCCTTTTGCGTGAATGGGTAATATAATAGTTAAAGGGCATAAATCAGGCTTCATTTGGGAAATTGGAACACTAAAAAAACCTATCGTTTATTGACATGCAGCAGATATATGCTAAAATTCTACATGTGCCAAAAATTATACGTAAATCCTTTATTAACGAAAAGGAGGTTTGGGAAATAGAAAAAATACAGGGAGGCGATATTATTGCAGTCTTTAGGGCGTCATGTACTTGCTGAGGTATACGGATGTCGGTTTGAAGTTTTGAATGATGTCCGTCAGGTTGAGGACATCATGGTCAATGCTGCTTTGGAGGCTGGTGCTGAAATCAGGGAGGTCGTATTCCACAAATTCAGCCCTCAGGGTGTGAGCGGAGTGGTTGTGATTTCCGAGTCCCACCTGGCGATCCATACCTGGCCCGAATTAGGGTATGCTGCGGTAGATGTCTTCACATGTGGAGATTCAGTTAATCCGTGGGATGCATGTCAATATCTGCAGGATAAATTTGGAGCAGATTATGTGGATGCTTCAGAGATCAAGCGGGGATTGATGGCAAAACAGGAAGAGCGCCTGGCGGTAAATATTTAGGAGGGATACTATTTTAGTAGACCGATGCAGGTTTAGATATAGTGTAAACTATTATCTCTAACAAGCCTTACTTGAACCAGGTAATTGCAAGTAAGGCTTGTTTTTATGTTTGCTGTTTATCTTGCCGATAAAAAACTATGTAAGCAGATAGGAGTTTTCCTTTATAATATAGATTAGTCATGGTGGCATTAGCAATATTGATAATGAATATAGTGTACATTAAGACTGTTAAGGAAGAAAATACATGGAGAAGAAATGGACCGTCCGCTATAAAATAGGTTCATAGGGTTAAGAGAGAGAAACAGATGGAGAATCTGAGGGGGATATTTTATGGTTTTTCAATTTGACCAGGATTTAGGTACTGATTTGCTTGAGGCAGATGTTGTCTTCAGAAGAAGCATTAGACCCTGGTGGCAGGAAATACAGCCTTATATTGAATTGATACAACTGGATCATACCTGGAAAAACCTGCCTGGGTTTGTATTGGCCATATACCGGGAGTTAGGTTTAAATAAGGATTTCAGTCTGGCTATGACCAATATATTTAAGATGCTGTATTTATCCGTTTTTATTCATGAATTAATCGGAGACGATGCAGAAGGCCAGGAGCATAACCAGACCATGCAGTTTTCGATATTGATCGGAGATTACATGTTTGGCCGTGTGCTGGCACTTCTGATTAAGGCGGAGGCGGACATGCTGGTGCCGGCCTTTGCGGATATGATATGTGAGATTAACGAAGGTATGGTGAGCAGATACAAACTGGGGGGCAGCCGGGCGGGTTACCTGAAGAGCAGTCGGGCATCTTTCTATAAAAATGCTTTTTTTACGGCAGCCATCTGTGCTGGAAAGAATGCCGAAGAACAGGAATTATATCGGCAGGCAGGTTACCGCTTGGGAATAGCGGCAGAGTTTTTCCGAGATGAAGAGCTGCGGGAAGAGGCCCAAGCCTATTTGGAAGATAGCGCAGGAATATTGACCCCGGAGCGTAATTATATGGAATCGATTTACGAAGAAATGCGCCGGGTTTTTGCTTCCAGCAATAAACTGGCAGCAGTTTAAGCCTGGCCCCAAATTGGTTTTGCCCAGGGAATATTTTCCTGACCATTGCATACACGGCAGGCTCTTTTAGGAGTATGCTTTTATTATGATAATAGATAGATACGGGGGGATAATTGTGGCCTATAAAGATCTGCAGGAATTTATTCAGGTTCTGGAGAACAAGGGTGAATTAATCCGCATAAAAACTGAGGTTGATCCTGAATTGGAAATCACCGAAATAACCGATCGGATCAGCAAAAAATTCGGACCGGCACTTCTGTTTGAAAAAGTTAAAGGATCGGAAATGCCGGTACTGATAAACGCCTATGGCAGTGTCAGCCGAATGGCCTGGAGCCTGGGAGTGGAGAACCTGGAGGAAATAGCTCGGGATATTCTGGACTTCATACAGATTGCAGATAATGTGCCTGCTTCCATGCTGGACAAGGTTAAAATATTACCTCGCCTGGCTCAGCTGTCTTCCTTTATGCCTAAAATAGTTAAAAGCGGGGCCTGTCAGGAAGTAGTTGATTATACTCCCTGCCTGGATAAGCTGCCGATACTAAAATGCTGGCCTGAAGACGCCGGCCGTTTTATTACTCTGCCCCAGGTTTATACCAAAAACCCAGAAACCGGCAAAAGAAACTCAGGTATGTACAGATTACAGGTATTTGACTCCCGGACTACTGGCATGCACTGGCATACCCATCATGATGGGGCTGAAAACTACCGCAAAAACTGTGAACTGGGCCAGCCCACTGAGGTTGCAGTTGCCCTGGGGGGGGATCCGTCCATTGCCTATGCGGCTACTGCCCCTCTGCCACGGGATATAGATGAGTTGATATTTGCCGGCTTTTTGCGTAAAAAGCCAGTGGAATTAGTTAAATGCAAAACCCTGGACCTGGAAGTTCCGGCTGATGCAGAGATAGTTATCGAAGGAACAGTGGATCCATACGAGCGCAGGATCGAAGGACCTTTCGGCGACCACACCGGTTATTATTCTCTGGCCGGAGAGTATCCGGTTTTTCATGTCAATTGCATTACTCATAAGAAAAATGCGGTTTATCCGGCTACCATAGTTGGCAAACCTCCCCAGGAAGACTGCTACATGGCTCTGGCCACCGAAAGGATATTCTTGCCTTTGCTTAAGTTTCAGCTGCCCGAGGTAGTCGATATGCACCTGCCTATGGAAGGTGTGTTCCATAACTGTGTGCTAATATCCATAAAGAAGAGTTTTCCCGGGCATGCCAGGAAAATTATGAGTTCCCTGTGGGGTATGGGACAGATGATGTTCGCTAAATTTATAGTAGTGGTAGATGAAGATGTTAATGTTCAAAATGTCTCGGAAGTGATGTGGAAGGTGTTTAACAATGTTGATCCGCGCCGGGATACCATGATAGTCGATGGCCCGCTGGAGGTGTTGGATCATTCCGCTCCCTTGCCCTTGCTGGGATCCAAAATGGGCATAGATGCTACCCGGAAGTTACCGGAAGAGGGACATAATCGGGAGTGGCCCCGGGATATAGCCATGAGCCAGGATATTATTGAGATGGTAAATAAAAAATGGGGCGAATACGGCATTGAGTAGGATAGTCAATTTTCTTAAACTGATAGATTTCGGTCATTCCTTATTCGGCCTGCCATTTGCCTATATGGGAGCTATTCTGGCTGCGGGCGGGATACCGACTTTTTATCACCTTTTTTGGATAACAGTGGCTATGATAGCGGCCCGTACCGCTGCCCTATGTCTGAACCGGCTTATTGACCGGCATATTGATAAAGCCAATCCGCGGACGGCAGGATGGATTCTGCCTTCAGGCCAGCTGCCGATATCGGTAATATGGGGGGCGGTTTTCTTCTGTCTCTTCTGCCTGTTATTTGCCGCCGCCAAGCTGAATCCGCTTTGTGTAAAACTTGCACCCCTGGCCGTGTTGGTTTTATGGGGTTACTCTTACACCAAGCGTTTCACCTGGTGGTGTCATCTGATCCTGGGGATAGCTATTGGGAGCGGTACCGTCGGGGCCTGGATTGCTGTTTCGGGTACTCTGGACTGGCAGCCGGTGTTGCTGGGGATGGCTGTGGCATGCTGGATAGCTGGGTTTGATACCATGTATGCCTGCCAGGATATTGATTTTGACCGGAAAAACAACTTGTATTCCATACCGGCCCGATTTGGAGAGGTGGGCGCTTTAAGATTTTCTGCCCTGTTTCATTTTTTTACCGTATTCTTTTTAATCATCAGCGGCCTAATAATGGGCCTGGGTCATTTCTATTATCTGGGGGTGGCCTTTGCCGGGGTGATCCTGACTTATGAACCCCTCATCGTGAAACCAGGCAATCTTAGCAGGGTGAATTTTGCGTCTTTTAAGATCAATCATTATGTCGGACTTATAATACTGTTGACCGTATTGATGGACAGACTAATGTAAAAGATAATGGGGGATATAAGCTTGGCAAAGTATATTGTGGCCATAAGCGGTGCCAGTGGCTCAATTTATGGAATAACACTGCTCCGGGAGCTGTTGCTGCGAGAGAATGAAGTTCACCTGCTGGTCAGTCAACCAGCGCAGCTGGTGATCAACCACGAGTTGGGCTGGGATTTTTCTGAATCGGTGGAAAAGACTTTCAGGAAAGAAATGCCGGCCGGCCAACTTCATTTTTATGACAATAATGATATTGCTGCTCCTCTGGCCAGCGGATCATTTATTACCGATGCCATGGTCATTATTCCCTGCAGCATGGCGTGTATTTCCGGAATAGCTGCCGGCAGTGCTCGGAGTTTAATGGAGAGAGCGGCTGATGTTATGCTGAAAGAGAAGCGTCCCTTGATAATGGTGCCCCGGGAGACTCCGTTTAACTCCATCCACCTGCGCAATATGCTGACTCTGTCGGATCTGGGGGTGCATCTGATACCAGCCATGCCGGCTTTTTATCATCACCCTCGGACGGTGGAGGATATGATCAATTTTATAGCGGGCAAAGTTATGGACGCACTGAATATCGACCATAATATTTATCGGCGATACCAGTGACCGGCAAAAAAGCAAGAATTTATTGGAATCTGGCTGAATTAGCTATATAATATATGTTAATTCGCACTTGGAGAGGGAGCTATGCACAAGCAAATGTTTAATCCTGTGGCCAGGGAATTGGAAATGGTGGAAGGCAACTTGAACCGGACCATTGATTCGGAGGTTGAGCTTCTGAACCAGGCTTCCATGCATCTGGTAAAAGCCGGTGGTAAAAGGCTCAGACCAGCCTTTGCTTTGCTGGCCGCCCGGTTTTTTCTGAACAACCTGGAAGAAGTGGTGCCCCTGGCTACTGCCCTGGAGTTAACCCACCTGGCCAGCCTGGTCCACGATGATGTTATAGATAACTCCACCCTGCGGCGGGGGACCTACACAGTTATGCATCAATGGGGCAACCGGGCGTCCATCAATGCCGGCAACTACATTTTTGCCCGGGCCTTGACCCTCAGCGCTTCTTACAAGCGAAGGGATGTATTGGAGGTGCTGGCTGATGCCAGTATGAGGATTTGTGAAGGTGAGATATTCCAGATGAGGAGTTCTTATAACGTAAATGTAGGACTGAAGAATTATCTGCGCAGGATCGAGCGCAAAACCGCCCTGTTAATTTCCGTGAGCTGCAAGCTGGGAGCAATGGTGGGAAAGGCTAATCCCGTTCAGATCAGGGCTTTGGAGCTATATGGCTACTATCTGGGAATGGCCTTTCAGGTGACCGATGATATACTGGATTTTGTAGCCGACGAAGGGATACTGGGCAAACCCACCGGCAGCGATATCAAGCAGGGGGTGATTACCCTTCCGGCAATATATGCTTTGCATCATAGTCCGGATAAAGAAGAACTGAAAGAATTGCTGGCATCTCCGCTGGCTTGTGTCAGCAGTTCTGATCGGATACTGGATATTATTCTGGATTCCGATGGAGTAGAATATGCGTACTGGGTAACGGATCATTTTGCTTGCAAGGCTCGAAGACAATTGGATTATCTGCCGGATCAACCGGTGAAAGAAACCCTGTTTGAGATAGCGGATTTTATCTCAGCCCGGGAATACTAGCTTCAAGCTGATCAAGAGCAGCCTGTTATAAGGCCCATATTGGGGGGAAACCTGTGGCATTTAGAGATTTAACACCTGAAGACAAGCAGACTATATTGGAACACCTGGAAGAACTGCGCAAGGCACTGATTGTCAGTGTGATTGCCATAATTGTTGCTGCAGTAGCGTCTTTTTCCTTTAATGAGCAGATCCTGGCCCTAGTTACCTCTCCTTTGACCAATCTGAATGAGAATCTGGTGGTCACCGGGGTTACTGAAGCCTTCTTCGTTAAATTGAAACTGGCCTTTCTTTCCGGCTTTATCATCGCTTCTCCCATAGTTTTATGGTCATTATGGAACTTCTTCAAACCTGCTCTGTATCCATCGGAAAGAAAGTATATATATGTTTTACTGCCGTTAAGCCTGCTTTTATTTGCCGCGGGAGTACTCTTCGCATATTTCGGGATACTTCAGCTGGTTTTGAAATTTTTCCTTTTTATTGCCGGTGAAAGCCTGGAGACCATGTTCAAAGTTGACCAATACGTAGCTTTTGTATTGGCTTTTACCATACCTTTCGGGCTGGTTTTTGAACTGCCGATAGTGATATATTTTCTTACGATAATAGGGGTGGTCAGATACGAAGTTCTGGCCCGCAACCGCAAGTATGCGCTGCTTATCATAGTGATCCTGGCCGCCGCTCTCACCCCGGGGCCCGATCCAATCTCCCAGTTAATGATGGCGGGGCCGGTTTATTTACTGTTTGAGATCAGTATCTGGATTTCCAAATGGGCGGGACGGAAAAAAAGAAAGGCCGAAGAAGCAAGTGAAAATCTGGATGAACAGTAAATATTGTCTTAGGGGGATCGAGCCCTAATTTCTTTACAATAGAAATCCTTTTTGTCATAATATCAGTATGTGTGAACAAGATAATCGTATATAAAGGCAAAAAGACAGCCATTTTATGTAGATGCTGGATTATTCGAAGTAAAGGGGGGGAATGCCTTGTTTGGCCTGATCGGTAATTTTGGTCCATGGGAATTGGGCTTTATTTTACTAATTGTGCTTATTATTGTTGGCCCCGGCAAACTGCCGCAGGTTGGGCAGTCTTTGGGGAAGGCACTGCAAAACTTCAGAAAAGCCAAGGATGAAGACATAAAGGAACTGGAAGACAAGGATGATGATAAATAATGACAGGTCTGGCTTCAGACCTTTTTTTCATGAAGTCGGGGGAAAGAGATGAAGAATTTATACCCGGTTTATATTGATCTCAGCGACAAAAAATGTCTTCTGGTGGGGGGAGGAAAGGTAGCAGAACGAAAAATCGACCAACTGCTCGAATACCAGTGTATCATCAAGGTAGTCAGCCTGCAGGCAGAAGAAAATATACGAAAGTGGGCCGATGAAGGCCTAATAGTATTGGAGCAGAGAGAATTTATGGAAGAGGATCTGGAAGGAATCTTTATGGTCTTCGTAGCTACCGACAACAATATGGTCAACGACCAGGTAAGTAAATTGTGCCGGGAACGAGGTATTATGGTTAATGCAGTCGATGATCCTCCTAACTGTGATTTTTACGTTCCTTCCATTTTAAAGCGCAGTTCACTGGTACTGGCTATTTCCACCGGGGGGAAAAGCCCGGCTTTTGCTCGTCGTCTGCGCCGGGAACTGGAGGAAATAATAACCCCTGAATATGGAGAATTTGTCGATATGATAGGAGAGCAGAGAGACCTGGTTAAAGATCGGATTGAGGATATCGAGACCCGTAAGAAGATATTTGAAGAACTGATTTATTCAGATATTCTAGAACTGCTCCAGGCGGGGGAAAAGGATAAGGCTAAGGAGAAGGTTGCAAGATGTATGTCTTACTGGTTGGGCTAAACCATCGTACGGCTCCGGTAGAGATCCGAGAGAAGCTGGCTTTGACTGGAGTTACTATCAATCAAGCCTATAAATATTTGGATAAAATGGAAGATATTGAGGGTGCGGTAATACTCAATACCTGTAATCGGACCGAGATATATGCTACCGCCCGGGATATAGAAAAAGGCATGGAAGCCCTGGACGAGTTTATCATCCGGTTTTCACGGCTGGAAATGAAAGAGATAGAACCATATCTGTATCATCCTAACTGTTACGACGCCATTATGAACCTGTTCCGGGTGGCCGCGGGCCTGGATTCAATGATACTGGGAGAATCACAGATTTTGGGGCAGGTCAAGGAAGCATATAAAACCGCCATCCAGCAGCAAGCCTCAGATGGGGTTCTGAATACCCTGTTTCAGCAGGCTATCACTGTTGGGAAAAAAGTGCGCAGCGAAACCGATATAGACAAACACCCCATTTCGGTCAGCTCGGTGGCGGTAGAGTTGGCGCGCAGCCAGTTAGGCAGTTTGCAGGGCAAGAGCGTGGTGGTTGTTGGTGCAGGGGAAATGAGTGAACTGACCACCCGTTACCTGATGGAATATGGACTGAGCTCGGTTATTGTGTCCAACCGCTCTTATAAGAAAGCACAGGTCATGGCCGAATCATTTGCCGGACGAGCAGTACGTTTTGATGAACTGCCGGCTGAACTGGAACGGGCGGATATTGTAATTAGCTGCACCTCGGCACGGCATCCGGTTTTGAATCAGGAAAATTGCAGCGATATACTCAAAGCCCGCCAGGGCATGAGAATAATAATGATAGATATTGCCGTTCCCCGTGATATAGATCCGGAGTTAAGCAATATCGAGGGTGTACAGATATATGACATAGATGACCTGCAGCATGTTATAGATGAAAACTACCTGGAGAGAAAAAAAGCGTCCCGGGAGGCTGAAATCATTATTGCAGCAGAATTGGAGAAATTCAATGAAAAACTGGCGGCTTTGTATGTGGTTCCGGTAATAACAGCCTTGAAACAACAAGCCGATACCATAAAAAAACAGGAACTTAAAAAAGTATTTAACCGGCTGGATGCCAATGATTACGAGAGGAAAGTAATATCCACTCTGGCTAATAATATCGTCAACCAGCTCCTGCATCGTCCGGTAGTGACTTTGAAAGAAATGGCCTGCAGCAACCAGGGGCATTTATATGCCGAGGTAAGCAAAAAGTTGTTCGATTTGCAGCTGGAAATGGAGGAAACCGATGTTGGAGACCTTAAGACTAGGCAGCCGGGGCAGTAAACTGGCCCTGTGGCAGGCCGAGTACGTTAAGCATTCCTTATCTGTGGCAGTTCCGCAATTAGAGGTTAAGATACAGATTATAAAAACCACCGGAGACAAAATACTGGACGTGGCTCTATCCAAAATAGGTGATAAAGGGCTATTTACCAAGGAGATTGAAAAGGAACTGCTGGATGGCAGCATAGATATAGCGGTTCACAGTATGAAAGATCTGCCCTCCCAAATAGAGGAAGGACTTTGTATAGGAGCGGTTCTCCCCCGGGAAAATCCTCAGGATGTGCTGATATCCCCCCTAAACCTGAACCTGAAGGATTTGCCGGAAGGAGCAGTCATAGGCACTTCCAGCCTGCGCAGGAAAGCTCAAATAAAATACCTGCGGCCCGATATCAAGGTAGCGGATCTAAGGGGAAATTTGGAAACCCGAATCAGGAAGATGCATGAAGAGGGAATGGACGGGATCATACTAGCCTATGCGGGGGTAAAAAGACTGGGATATGAGAGCTTGATAAGCGAATACCTGAGCACTGACCTTTTGATGCCGGCAGTTGGACAAGGGGCGGTAGCGGTAGAAATGAGGCAAGGCGATTCAGAGGTCCGGGAAATTCTGCAGCAGATAAACCACGAGCCGACCAGAATCGAGGTCGAAGCAGAAAGAAATCTCTTGGCTGAATTGGAAGGGGGATGTCAGGTTCCCATAGCCGCCATGGCAGTAAGAAGGAATAATGAGTTGCTGCTCAAGGGGATGGTGGCATCCCTGGATGGGCAGGAGATGATAAGCCTGGAGATGAAGGGCAGCACCCGGCAGCCGGCAGAGTTGGGCCAGGAACTTGGGCAGCGTTTGCTGGCGGCAGGGGCCGGGCAAATATTGGCAAGAATAAAACACACGGGAGCAAACTGATGAACAAAGGTATTATATATTTAATCGGGGCGGGACCGGGAGATCCAGGATTGTTTACTATCAAAGGCAAAATGCTGCTGGAGAAGGCGGAGGTAGTGATATATGATCGCCTGGTGGGTGACGAAATACTGTCATATGCACCCCGGGAAGCCGAGTTCTTGTATGTGGGAAAAGAATCCGGCCGGCACGCTCTTTCACAGGATGAGATAAACGCCTTGCTGGTCGAGAAGGCGCGGGAAGGCAAACGAGTAGTTAGATTAAAGGGAGGAGACCCTTTCCTATATGGGCGAGGCGGAGAAGAAGCTCTCTATATCCGTGAGCAGGGCTTTGATTATGAAGTGGTACCAGGTATTACCTCGGCCATAGCAGTTCCTGCTTATGCAGGCATACCAGTGACTCACAGGGATGCGACTTCGAGTTTCGCAGTTATTACCGGTCACGAAAAGCCCGGGAAAAAAGACAGTTCTATCAAATGGGAGCAGATCGCTGCCGGTATTGGGACTCTGGTGTTCTTAATGGGAGTAGAGAATCTGGATTATATTTGCCGGCGTTTAATGGAAAACGGAAGGAAAGCTGATACCCCCGTTGCTCTTATCCGCTGGGGTACGCTGCCGGAGCAGGAGGTCCTGACCGGCACCCTGGATAATATAGTTGAGCGGGTACAGGAGGCGGGCTTTAAACCTCCGGCTGTGATAGTGGTGGGTGAAGTGGTGGAACTGCGGGACAAGCTACGGTGGATTGAGAACAGACCACTGTGGGGGAAGAAGATAGTGGTTACTCGCTCCCGGGAACAGGCCAGTGTTATGGTGGAAAAAATCCGCGAACTGGGCGGCATCCCCTTGGAATTTCCTGCCATAGAGATTAAGCCGGCGGAGGATCTGCAGCCGTTGAAGAAGGCACTGAATAACATCGATGGTTACCATTGGATAATCTTTACCAGTGTAAATGCGGTAGAGATATTCTTGGCCGAGATGAAGAACAACGGTATGGATATACGAGATCTTAAAGGATTAAAGATTTGTGCTATCGGTCCGGTTACCAGTCAGAGGCTGGAGGATCGTGGACTTAGGATACAGGTTATGCCTGATGAGTACCGGGCTGAAGGGGTGCTGGAAGCTATGCAGGGTATGATCACCCGGGGCGAGAAAGTATTGATGCCCCGAGCCCAGGGAGCCAGGTTGGTACTGCCTCAGACTCTGGAAGAATGGGGGCTGCGGGTGGATGAAATCCACTTGTACCGGGCAGCGGCAGCCAAGAATACCGCTATACCGGAGGAAATAATTAATGGCCAGGTTGATTACCTGACCTTCACCAGTTCTTCCACTGTGAGCAACTTTGATGAGATCATGGGCCCGGGGATATCCGCCCGGCTGTCGGGCAAGGTTAGAATTGCTTGTATAGGACCCATAACCGCAGACAAAGCTAGAGAGTTAGGATTTTCAGTAGATATTATGGCAGAAGAATATACCATTGACGGATTGATCCAGGCCATTCTAAGAGATGTCCGGGATCAGCAAGGGGGAGAGAATATATTATGATAGGATGTACTAAACTTTTATGCGGTACCGCTACCGTATCCGATGTAATCAAATACCAGGGTGAGGGGGCTATACCTCCAAATCTGCTTCAGTTTTCCGCTATAAACCGCCCCCTGGTGGTTTGGAATATGACCAATCGCTGCAACCTTAGATGCCGGCATTGTTACATCGAAGCAGAGGATCGCAGTTATAAAGATGAGCTCAGCACTGAGGAAGCCAGGAATTTCATTTATGACCTGGGTCAGATGAAAGCGCCGGTTCTGCTGTTTTCGGGGGGAGAACCATTCATTCGCCCGGATCTGTTTGAACTTGGAAAACTGGCGGTTGAACAGGGATTAAGGCCGGTTATATCCAGTAATGGAACTTTGATCACTGATGAGGTAGCTAAAAAAGTAAAGGCAGCCGGTTTTCAATATGTGGGAATCAGCATCGACGGGGGGCAAAGAACCCACGATGAGTTCCGCAACCTGGAGGGAGCTTTTGATTTGGCCCTGCGGGGAGTGAGGGCTTGTATGAATAATGGAGTTAAAACCGGTATCAGGTTTACGGTAAACAAGTATAATCAAAAAGATCTTCCCCAGATCATGGAAATTCTGGAGGAAGAGAAAATACCCCGTTTCTGTATGTATCATCTGGTTTATGCCGGGCGAGGGGCTGAGATGGCCGATATGGACACTGGCAGTCAGGAGAAGAGAGACATACTGGATTATGTGAGCCGAAAAACTATGGAATTGCACCGTAAAGGGATTGAAATAGAGATACTGACTACCGACAACCATGCTGACGGCATCTATCTATTGAACCAGATCAAGCAGAATGACCCGGAGCGGGTAGATGAAGTAGTAAATCTATTAAAAATGCACGGCGGATGTTCGGCCGGCACCAAATTTGCCAATGTAGACCCGCGGGGGAACGTGCATCCCTGCCAATTCTGGCAGGATTATACGGTAGGAAACATCAGAGAGAAACCATTCAGCCAGATATGGATGTCTGATGATGAATTGATGATAAAACTTCGGGAAAAGGAAAAGCATGTAACCGGTAAATGCTCAGAGTGCAAGTTCAAGTCATTGTGCAGCGGATGTCGGATAAGGGCCCGGGCAGTCTATGGAGATATCTGGGCCCAAGACCCGGCTTGTTATCTTAATGAGGCCGAATTGAAGACTGAGATCTAACAGCAGGTTTTCCTTCGGCTGGGCAAAGATTTAAGCGAGGTGAATATGGATGGGATTTCCACTTAACCGGATGCGCAGAATGAGAAGCAACGATACTATACGGAGGATGGTAAGAGAAACGGCTCTTTCCGTAGACGATTTCATTTATCCGTTATTCGTAATTTATGGACGGGATCAGCAAAACCCGATTAAATCAATGCCGGGGGTATTCCAATTCTCGGTGGATCATAAACTTGAACAGGAAATTAAGGAACTGGAGTCGCTGAGAATTCCGGCAGTGATACTGTTCGGTATTCCAGAAAGCAAAGACAGTGTCGGCAGCAGTGCATATCAGGATAATGGAGTAGTGCAGCAGGCGATCCGTTTAATCAAAGACTGCAGTCCGGATCTGATGGTTATTACTGATGTTTGCATGTGCGAATACACCGATCATGGCCATTGTGGAATAGTGGATACCAATGGAACCATCAACAACGATGCCACCCTGCCTTTGCTGGCGGAGGAGGCTTTATCTCATGCCCGGGCCGGCTGTGACATGGTAGCTCCATCGGATATGATGGACGGACGCATAGGGTACATCCGGCAGTGTCTGGATGATAATAACTTCAGCAATATACCCATAATGTCCTATGCGGTTAAGTATGCTTCAGGTTTTTACGGTCCTTTTAGGGACGCCGCCGACTCAACACCCCAATTCGGCGATAGAAGAACCCATCAGATGGACCCCGCCAATCTGCGGGAGGCCCTGCGGGAAGTAGAACTGGATATAGAAGAAGGCGCCGATATGGTAATGGTGAAACCAGCTCTAGCCTATCTGGACGTTATCCAAGCGGTAAAAGAAAGTTGCAATCTTCCGGTTTCAGCTTACAACGTCAGCGGAGAGTATTCCATGGTCAAAGCTGCAGCTCAGAATGGCTGGCTGGATGGTGATCGGGTAATGATGGAGATATTGATGTCCATTAAACGTGCAGGGGCGGACATGATACTTACTTATGCCGCCAAGGAAGCCGCCCGAATATTGAATGATATATAAAAATCTTTAAACAGACCAGCAGGGGAGAGAGGTGAATACCGGCAGTTGATACTGTCGGGAGATTGATGTTAATTTCCTGGAATACCACCAATCAGTGCAACATGTACTGCGAACACTGCTACCGGGATGCCGGAGCCAGATTGGAGGAAGAATTATCCACCGCAGAAGCCCGTAAAATGATTGGGGAAATCAAGCGGGCTGGATTCCAGATTATGATTTTCAGCGGCGGCGAGCCGGTAATGCGGCCGGATATTTATGAATTAATATCCTATGCCAGCCAAATGGGATTAAGGGCGGTAATGGGGACCAATGCCAGTCTGATCACTCCGGAAATAGCCGGGCTGCTTAAGCAGGCCGGTATTATGGCGGCGGCGGTTAGTTTGGACAGCCTGGATAAGGAAAAACATGATCACTTCAGAGGATTGCCCGGGGCCTTTGATCTAACCCTGGCAGGAATAAAAAACCTGCAGCAACAAGGGATCCCGGTCCAAATAAATGCCACCGTTATGGATTGGAACGTAGGAGAAATAGAGGAACTGTGTGATTATTCCATACAGCTGGGAGCCATTGCTTTCCATGTATTTTTCCTGGTTCCCACCGGCAGAGCTGTCAATATTGAAGAGGAAGCCTTAAGAGTAAAAGCCTACGAAAACACTATTAAGCGTCTGATGAAAAAACAGCAGGAGGTAGATATTGAAATTAAACCTACCTGTGCTCCCCAGTTTTTGAGGATAGCGGAGAACCTGGGCATGAACCTGCGTTTCACCCGGGGATGCCTGGCCGGGATCAGCTACTGTATTATCAGTCCCCGGGGAGATGTACAGCCCTGTGCCTATCTGGATATTCCCTTGGGCAGCGTAAGGGAACAGCCATTTGATGAGATATGGAACAGTAATCAACTGCTGTTGGACTTGAGGACTATGGATTATGGGGGAAAATGCGGGAGGTGCCAATACAAGCTGAAGTGCGGCGGATGCAGAGCCCGGGCTTTTTATTATACTCAGGGGGATTATATGGCCGAAGACGAATGGTGTCTCTATCAACCGAAAGGGTTTAAGAGCAATGAACAAGCTTGATGATCTGGACCGGAAATTGTTAAATATTCTGCAAAACGACTTTCCCCTGGCAGTTGACCCCTTTGCGGTTTTGGCTGATCAACTTAACTGCAGTTGGGCTGATTTAATGAGCAGGATAGCTTTACTAAAGGAAAAAGGAGTTATCAGGCGGATTGGAGGAATAGTAGATGCCGGGCAAATGGGATATAATTCCACCCTCTGCGCCTGTCAGGTGCCGGTATCTTTGATTGAAGAATTTGCCCGGGAGGTAAATGATATACCCAATATTACTCATAATTACGTCCGGGAGCATGAACTCAATGTTTGGTTTACCCTGACCACTCCCAACCCGGAGGAAAGAGGAAGAATTATCCAGACTCTGGAGGATAGATTTCAGATTATAATTATCTGTATGCCGGCTCAAAAAACCTATAAGCTCAGAGTAGTATTAGGAATGGAGTAAAATACCAACATGGATAAGCTGGATAAAGCGATAATAAGGATGATGCAAAGTGATATACCCCTGTCCGAAAGGCCTTACCGGGAACTGGCCCGGAACCACAGCGCCTCGGAGGAGGAGATAGTGGAGCGCATTAGGATTATGCTGGAAAAAGGCATAATCAGGAGGCTGGGAGCAGTTTTGCGTCATCAGCGGGCAGGATACCGGGCCAATGCCATGGTGGCCTGGAAAACCGATATATCCTGTGCCGATGAAGCCGGACAGATCATGGCCGGCTTCCCGGAGATAAGTCACTGTTATTTCCGTGAGGTACCGGCCGGCTTTGATTATCCCCTGTTTTCCATGATACACGCCAGGAATGAGGAAGAGCTGGAAAAAACCATAGCCAGGATAGCTCGGGCTACGGGAATTATGGATTATCAGGTGCTTAAGACTCAACGGGAACTAAAAAAAACCAGCATGAAATATATGTAAACATGATTTTCCGCTGGGAAGAGGGAGGCACGGCATGAAAGATCCAATCAAATCCAGGGCCAGATTTGCTGAAGCTCAGAAGGTAATGCCCGGGGGGGTAAACAGTCCGGTGAGAGCATTTAAGGCGGTGGGACTGGATCCATTGTTTATTGAAAAAGCCAAAGGATCTCGTATATATGATATCGATGGAAACGTTTTTATTGATTATGTATGTTCTTGGGGCCCCCTGATATTAGGCCATGCATATGCAGAAGTGGTTCATTCTATCTGTCAGGCCGCAGAATATGGAACCAGTTATGGGGCTCCCTGTGAAAAGGAGATAGAATTAGCCGGCTTGATATGCGAGGCTATTCCCTCCATCGACCTGATCAGGATGGTCAACTCGGGTACCGAGGCCACTATGAGCGCAGTCAGAGTAGCCCGTGCTTTTACCGGACGGGATAAGATAGTAAAATTTGAAGGTTGTTATCATGGGCATGCAGATTCATTTCTAATCAAAGGGGGATCAGGGCTGTTGACCTCTGGGATACCTACCAGTCCCGGAATTCCTGCCGACTATGCGGCAGAGACCCTGGTCGGCAGATACAACCACATCGAGTCGCTGACGGAAATTTTTGAGATGTGGGGGAAGGATATCGCCGCAGTAATCGTTGAACCGGTGGCAGGCAATATGGGGCTGGTGGTGCCTGATAGAGAATTCCTTCTCCAATTGCGGAAAATAACTGCAGATTATGGCAGCCTGCTGATTTTTGACGAGGTTATAAGTGGTTTTAGGTGCTGTTATGGGGGATATCAGAATTTAATTGATATTAAACCGGATATAACCACCCTGGGCAAAATAATAGGCGGAGGTTTACCGGTTGGGGCCTATGGAGGACGCAGGGAAATAATGGAACGGGTTGCTCCGGCAGGAGACGTATACCAGGCCGGAACTTTGTCCGGAAATCCCCTGGCCATGGCGGCCGGAGCGGCTACCCTTAAGCTTCTGAGGGACAGTGATTGCTATGCTTTTCTGGAGGAACTGGGTGAATATATGACCGGCGGAATAAAAGAATTGCTGCTTTCCCAGGGAATGGACTATCAGTTGAATCATCTGGGATCAATGTTTTCTTTATTCTTCAGCAGTCAGCCGGTGAGAGACTATGACAGCGCTGTCAAAAGTGATACCGGATTATATAGCAGATTTTACCGGATTTTGCTGGAGGAAGGCTTATATTTTCCTCCATCACAGTTCGAAGTTTGTTTCATATCAGCTGCCCATACCCGGGAAGATATTGAATCCAGCCTGCTGGCTATGGAAAAAGCACTGCATATGATTAGGCAGGAGGCGCAAAATATATGCAGATGAGCAGAAGCTGGGAATGGTTTGTAACCCAATTCGAGCAGATAAGCAAGATTGATCTAAATTATTACAAGCGCCCCCAGATGGAAAGACGCATAAGCAGTTTCATGCGTTCTCTGGATATAGGAGATTATGAAGCATTTGTCCAGGTATTGAAAAAAGATCAAGGAGTACTGGAGAAATTTGTTCTTCATATAACTATTAATGTATCTGAATTTTTTAGAAACAGTAATCACTGGGACAAACTGGCGATGGATGTAATTCCCGAACTGCTGAAGCAGCGCAGCCGCATAAAAATATGGAGCGCAGGATGCTCCACTGGTGAGGAGGCTTACTCCCTGGCTATACTGGCCCTGGAGAATAAACTGCCCCTGGAGGGCAATATACTGGCTACCGACATAGATCGGGGAGTGCTGGAAAAGGCGGAAATAGGACTCTATAGCCGCAAAGCCCTGGAGAACGTCCCGGCCAAATACATTAAGAAATATTTCACTGAGCAGGGAGAATTCTATCGGATCAACAGTGAAATTAAAAACATGGTTAATTTTAAAAGGCAAGATCTATTAAGAGACAGATTTGAACAGGGATTTGACCTGATTCTCTGTCGAAATGTGGTAATATATTTTACCGAAGAGAGCAAAAGTCTCCTCTATAGAAAATTTGCCGAGGCCATGAGGAGCAAGGGAGTGCTGTTCATAGGAAGTACCGAGCAGATCTTTCAGGCCCGGGAATTGGGATTGTCATCAATGGCAATATTTTTCTACCAGAAAAGTTGAGGAAATACATATATTACTTGAAGGCAGTATGGATAACAAGATAATGCGAAATACCAAATAATTAGTCGAAATATTGAAATAAGCAGGAAATGGCGTTTGAGCATCGAAATAATAATTGGATATGGGTTTATTTTGGTATCGGCGGTAAACTGCCGTAGGCAATCAGAATACATACAATTGTCGTGGGGGTGATGGATACTATCACGGGCACTCTGGAGTAATTAGAAAACCTATAAGAGAACAATCATTAGATGAAAAGGAGGAATGGACTTGAAGGTTCTAGTTTGTGTTAAGCAGACATTCGACACCGAAGCCAAAATTGAATTAAAGGATGGCAAAATAGCAGATGCAGGGATTAACTTGATTATTAATCCGTATGATGAAGTAGCTGTAGAAGGTGGAATTCAGCTAAAGGAAAAGAAAGTTGTAGACGAAGTAGTAGTATTATCTGCAGGATCTGACAAGGCTATGGACGCTATTCGTACAGCTCTGGCTATGGGTGCAGATCGGGGCATTCTTTTAAAGCAGGACACCGGAGCGGATGAATATGCAAGGGCAGTTGCCTTAGCTGCTGCCATCAAAGATGAGAACCCTGACATCATACTGGCAGGCCATGTTGCTGCTGACGATGGTTCATCACAGGTTCCCACTCGTATCGCTGAAATCTTGGGAGTTCCGCATATCAACGTTATCACCGAGGTAGAAGTTGCAGGCGGCAAAGCAACCTGTACCTGTGAAGCTGACGGCGGAACTCTGGTAGCAGAAGTCGCATTGCCGGCAGTTATTTCTTCCCAGGTAAGCTGGAATGAACCTCGTTATCCTTCCATGAAGGGTATAATGCAGGCCAAAAAGAAACCGGTTGCCACCGTTGACGCTGCTGCAGCTGACAACAAGGTCACCATCGTCGAGTACGCAATGCCTCCTGCTAAACAGGCCGGGGTCAAGATCGAAGATGAAGCTGACGTATGTGCTGCCAAACTGGCTGACTGGATGTTGAACACTGTTAAGGTCGAAGTTAAATAGTTGTGACGTACCTGTTACTTATTTATAAAAGGAGGGTAATTGATGGCAGGAACATGGGTAATTGTAGAACAAAGAGACGGCAATATTCGTAAGGTTACTTACGAGATGCTGTCAGAGGCCAAGAGAATTGGCGATGAAGTTAGTGCAGTCGTTTTCGGCAAGAGCGTAGAGGGACTGGCTCCGGAGTTTGCTAAATATGGTGCCGACAAAGTTTACGTGGTGGAAGGCGATTTGTTTGCAGAATATAACACTGGTGCTTATGTAGCACAAATAGCGGCCATGATAGCCGAATACAGCCCCAATGCAATATTCTTCGCTCATACTTTCAATGGCAGGGATTTCGCTTCCCGTCTGGCTCAGAAACTGGAAGCCGGACTGGCCACCGACGCAATAGCAGTAGAACTCTCCGCAGGCAAAGGCGTATTCACCAGAGCCATTTATGCCGGAAAAGCCATAGCCAAGGTAGAAGTTGCCACCAGCCCGGTTCTGGCTACTATCCGTGCCGGGGTTATGGAAGTTGCAGAATCTGCAGGTGCGGGAGCTGTAGTTAAAGCGGCTGTAGCTGCCACTGATGCAGATGTATATCAGAACATCAAGTCCTTTATTCCCACCGTATCAGCCAGACCAGATCTGACTGAAGCTGAAACTGTAATATCCGGCGGACGCGGATGCAAAGGCCCCGATGGAATCAAGCTGGTTGAAACTCTGGCTGATATGCTGGGAGCAGCTGTTGGCGGATCCCGTGCATCAATCGACTCGGGATGGTTAGGACATGAACTGCAGGTTGGACAGACCGGTAAGGTAGTTTGTCCGAATCTGTACATCGCAGCCGGTATTTCCGGTGCTATTCAGCATCTGGCTGGAATGTCCTCCTCCAAGTTTATTGCAGCTATCAATACTGATACCGAAGCTCCCATATTCAATGTATCGGACTTCGGAGTAGTAGCAGATTTATTTAAGGTTATACCTGCACTTTGTACAGAACTGAAGAAATAGTCATTCTGGCAGGGGTGGGGAAATGGTTTTTACTGGATATACCCGTGGTATATCCAGTAAAGCCAGCTGTATTTAAGGAGGGAATTGTACAATGATTTTTGGATTTCATCCAATAGAAGGTGGCTATGATGTCCCTATGCGTATGGTAGGGGCAAACATTCCCTACGAATGGCTGATTTACGTCCTTATGTTCATACCCATTGGGTTTTTCCTTTATGGATTTTATAAGAGATTCCAGGTTTGGACACTGGCAAAAGGTGAACTGCATCGCAATGACAGAGTCGGTGAAAGAATAGTATCATTATTAAAATACAGCTTTGCCCAGGCTAAAGTTATTAAAAAGCCGCTGGCAGGGTGGATGCATTTTCTTTTGTTCTGGGGATTTTTGGTACTGGCGCTGGCAGCTGGAGTAGATGCCTCCCATTACTGGCTGGGATTCCCGCATATCGAGGGTCATTCCTATATATACTTCTCAGCCGTAGTTGACGTACTTGGTTTTCTGGCTTTAGTAGGAATTATAATTCTGGCAGTGGTAAGATATGTACAGAAACCGGATCGTCTTAATGATACCAAAACCTCGGATGGATGGATTATACTTCTCATAATAGGAATACTGTTAACCGGTTTCTTTATAGAAGGCTTGAGAATAGCAGCACAGATTATCCAGTCAAGTACCCTGGCTCAAATTGCTTATGAGCAACAGGCCTCACCGATAGGCTGGATTTTTGCCCAGTGGTTTGTAGACACCCAGTCATTTGTTAACGGACAGTTGGAGTCAATTCTTATGTGGCACCGGTTCCTCTGGTGGTTCCACATGGCGATTGCCTTCCTGTTTATTGCTCTGATACCCTTCACCAAATTGTGGCATATTGTAGCCAGCATGCTCAACTATACTTTCAGAGACCTGGAGCCTTCTGCATGCCGCATGGTAGAGAATATAGAGGAAGCTGAATCTTTTGGTGCCGAGAATATCGAAGAGTTTGGTTGGAAAGATTTGCTGGATTTGGATGCTTGTATTCGCTGTGGAAGATGCCAGGAAAACTGCCCGGCATTTAATACCGGAAAAGCACTTAATCCCAAAATCACTCTTATACAGCATATGAAAGAACATTTGGATGCCAAAGCTCCATTTCTGATTGCTGCCAAAGCCGATGACCACGGTGAAGAAGCCGAAATGGTCGCAATGACCGAAGAAGCTGAAGAAGCAGTTAATCCGATGGAACAGAGCCTTATCTATGATGTGGTTACTACCGAAGTAATTTGGGATTGCACCAATTGTCGTGCATGTATGGAACACTGTCCGATGTTTATTGAGCACATTCCCAAGATTGTTGAGATGCGCAGAAACCTGGTAATGTGGCAGGGCGACATGCTGGGCGAAGCTCAGATGGCATTTACCAATATGGAACGTAACTACAATCCCTGGGGCGTTGGCTGGGCCACTCGCGCTGAATGGCTTAATGAACGCGGAGTAAGAGATTTGGTCAATCTGCTGCCTGAAGATGGCGGGGAGTTCGAGTATCTTCTCTATGCCGGATGTGCGGTATCCTTCGATGATCGTTATAAGAGAGTCGGAGAGGCACTGGTCAGACTGTTGAATGAAGCCGGCATATCCTTTGGATATCTGGGAACTGAAGAGTACTGCTGCGGTGATTCGGCCAGAAGGTTGGGCAATGAATATCTTTATCAGACCCTGGTCCAGCAGAATCTCGAGTCCTTCAACAACTACGGGGTCAAGAAGATCATCGTAGTCTGTCCTCATGGGTATAATGCCCTGAAGAACGAGTATCCTCAGATGGGCGGCAAGTATGAAGTATATCACTATGCCGAATTCCTGGCTCAGCTCATTGCCGAAGGCAAGCTGAAACCTGGCAATGTAGGAGCCAAGATAACTTATCATGATTCCTGCTTCCTGGGGCGCCATAACAATATCTACGATGAACCCAGAAAAGTACTGGCAAGCTCAGGTCTGAACATTGTCGAGATCGAGAAGTCCAAGAACTTTGGATTCTGCTGTGGAGCCGGCGGAGGCCGGATGTGGCTGGAAGAAGATGCGGTGGAAGGTTACAAGCGTATCAATGATACCAGAACCGATCAGTTGCTGGAGCCTGCTCCGGAAATGATAGTAACCAACTGCCCGTTCTGCCTGACCATGATCTCCGATGGTGTCAAAGCCGCTGAAGCAGAAGAACAGACCAAGGTATTTGATCTGGCTGAAGTTGTATGGCAGTCATTGAAAAAATAAATTAATTCTGACGAGAATCAGGAAGACCTTTTCGGTGGAAAAGGGAGGGCTGTCCGGAAGGGCAGCCCTTTTCAAAAAGTAACAACAACTACTTGTGAACCGGCCAGAATAAAGAATCAGTAATAATTGATAACAAACATATGGCTGAGGAGTTTAAGAAAGGGAAAGGGGTATTGTTCATATGATAGAATTAACAGTTAATGGTGTTTCGGTGGCGGTTTCGGAAGGTGCCACAGTAATGCAGGCTTGTGCCGAAGCCGGATTCACTATACCTTCATTATGCAGCCATCCTGATCTCCAGGTTAAAGATAACTGCAAAGTATGTGTGGTAGATATCAATGGCGAGATTAAGACTTGCTGTGCTACTGAAGTTTCTGCAGGCATGAATGTGAAAACATTCACGCCAGAAATTGTAAAAGCTAGGCAGGAAAATCTTAAAAAAATACTACAAGTGCATCCCCAGGATTGCTTGAGCTGTGCTCGCAATCAAAACTGTGAACTGCAGACTTTGGCAGAGACCTTAATTATCCGTGAGGTTGTTAATAAACCCTTTGATCTGCCCATAGATACTTCCACCCTGGCTATCGTCCGGGAGCCGTCTAAATGTACTCTTTGTTTAAGATGCGTAGAGATGTGCAACGATATCCAGACCGTAGGAGCATTAGAAGTTGTGGATGGAATTCCTCGAACAACAGGAGGCAAGCCTTTGAGTGAAACCACTTGTGTTACCTGTGGACAGTGCGCTTTGGTATGCCCGGTTGGTGCTATTACTGAATATGAAGAGATGGAGGAGTTTTTAGCTGCGATAGCAGATCCGGAAAAGATTGTTATAACTCAGATCGCCCCGGCAGTCAGGGTGGCGATAGCCGAGGAATTAGGTATGCCTACCGGTTCACTGGATATGCTTAAGTTTGTATCAGGCCTAAGGCAGTTGGGATTTGATTATGTATTTCATACCAATTTTACTGCTGATCTTACGATTATAGAAGAAGGAAACGAGTTATTGAAACGCCTTAAAGATGGCGGTACTTTACCTATGCTGACATCATGCAGCCCCGGGTGGATTAACTTTATTGAAACCTTCTATCCGGAGCAGCTTGACCATGTATCCAGCTGCAAATCACCTCAGCAGATGTTTGGGGCGCTGGCCAAGACCTACTGGGCCGAAAAATCTGGGGTAGATCCCGCGAATATATACTCGGTATCAATTATGCCCTGTACAGCCAAAAAATATGAATCCGCTCGCCCGGAAATGAATTCTTCTGGTTATCGCGATGTAGATCTGGTACTTACTACCCGAGAATTAGGCAAGCTATTCCGAATCGGAGGACCTCATTGGGATAAGCTGGAGCCTTCTGATTTTGATTCACTGCTGGGAGCCTATACGGGCGCTGCGGTAATATTTGGTGCATCTGGAGGAGTGATGGAAGCAGCTCTCAGAACTGTTTATGAAGTTGTAACCGGCAAAATTCTGGAAGATGTTAATTTCACTGGAGTGCGTGGTTTTGAAGGGATGAAAGAAGCTGAAGTTGATTTGGATGGAACCAGGATCAAAATAGCCGTAGCCAACTCATTGGGCTGCGCACGCCAAATAATGGATGAAATTAAAGCCGGCACTTCCCCTTATACCTTTATCGAAGTTATGTGCTGTCCAGGTGGTTGTATTGGCGGCGGTGGTCAGCCTATCCCATCAACCATAGCCAAAAAGTGTGAAAGAATTGAGGCAATATATCTGGAAGATGAAGCTTGTGAACTCAGGAAATCTCACGATAATCCAGAAGTCAAGCAAATATATGAAGACTTTTTGCATGAGCCCCTGGGCCACAAATCCCATGAACTGTTGCATACCCATTATACACCAAAAAACAAATAGCAGAAAAACTAATAGGGGATGCTCCCTGAGAGCAGCCCCTATTTTATTAAACGGGTATTTAATGATATTATAAATTGGAATCCGGCGAATAGAAAATCCAAGGCTGAAAGATTAGATTGATATTTAGTCCCAGGGAAACCGCAGAGGCAAAGGGGTACATTATTCATAATTGTAATTTAGCAATAAATATCGCTGCGGGATACAGGCACACGGGGCTGGGAAGGATAAAGTGAGGCTTTCAAAGTATTTAGCTGATGCAGGTATTGCATCACGGCGTAAATCAGAAAAATTAATATCAGATGGCAGAGTCAAGGTTAATGGGGAAATAGTAAGGGAACAGGGACGTTCAATAAATCCTGATTCAGATATGGTTGAACTTGACGGTACAACAGTGCGGGCTCAGGACAAAATATACCTGATGCTGAACAAACCAGCAGGATATCTGAGCAGCACCTTCGATCCCCAGGGCAGGCCGACAGTAATAGAACTGCTGAAGGGGATTAAAGGCCGACTGTATCCGGTGGGAAGGTTGGACCTGGACACCAGGGGGTTATTGCTTTTGAGCAATGACGGAGACTTTACTAATTTAATGATTCATCCGCGCTACCATATCGAGAAAAAATACCAGGCACAGGTGGAGGGACTGATAACCCCTGAGGCAGTTGAAATGCTGACTCGGGGAGTGCATCTGGAGGACGGGCCCACTGCTCCTGCCCTGGTAAAGGTTCTGAAGTGGGAAAGGGGTTCCACCCTGATTGAAATAGTAATACACGAGGGGCGAAAACGGCAGGTAAAAAGAATGCTGGCTGCGGTGGGATTTCCGGTTATCAGCTTATCTAGAATTGCTTTGGCCTTTTTAACTTTGGAAGATTTACCGGAAGGGCAGTACCGGCCTTTGCAGCCTGATGAGGTAGATGGTCTGCGGGAACTGGCTCAGTTTAGCAGCAAGAAAAAATGAACCGTCAATATGGGGTAAACAGAGGTACAGGGACGGACCTGTGGGGGCGGTGCAATATCATGCCAATAGAAAAGGCAGCAGTCCCCCAAAAAAGTTAATATACAAGTGAATTTGAGACCGGAGTCAGGTATAATTATACAAAAAGCAGCCTACAGCCAGTAAATACCAGACAACTGAGAGAATTATCAGCTGAAGAATGATTGTGTGGATGGGAGGTAAGCCATTGTGGGCAGGCTTAGATTTAAGGTTCGTTTTGATTTTGTGGCAGAAGGCAAACCAGGGAAATTGTTTTTTGGCAGTAAAAGCACGGTTGACCAGGCAGAAGAAATGCGCCAGCATAAGGTAACCCTGCTGAGGAATATACCGGTACAGGGCATAAGTATCGAGGATATAGATATGGGGCATGAAATCTATTCCATAATCGATGACTACACCAGTAAGGTGGCCTATTATGCTCCAGTTTACATTTTTTTTACTGCCGATTCCCTGGAGAATGCAGTTAAATTTACTATGAAAGAGGAGTTCAGGACTATTGATATCATTGATCCTGAAGAGATAAAGCTGTCGCAGATGGAGACAGTCCGACTTATCCAGAACGTAAACGAGGAGATGCTTAATTTTAAGCAGGTTTTGGAAAAAAGGATGGATAATTGGAAGTAGTCAGAGTGTTAGCGAGGAGGGTTTAGTTTGGGTCAGTTGACTCTGGAATCAGTAGTGCAATCGGTTAATGAACTTCCGTCATTACCACAAGTGGCCTTAGAAGTTATGCGGATGACTAAAGATCCTAATATTTCAGCTCATGAACTTAATGACGTAATATGCCGGGATCAGGCCATAACCGCTAACATGTTGAAATTGGCCAATTCTGCCTATTACGGCTTTCCGCGTTTGATAGGCACGGTAGGAGAGGCGGTAGTTCTATTGGGTTTTCAAACTGTGCGCAGTATTGTACTTGCTGCAGCCCTGGGAGATACCCTGAACAGAGAGGTTAAACCCTATTCCCTGGAAAAGGGGGAATTATGGAAACATTCAATGGGAGTAGCAACTGCTGCCAGGATGATAGCTCAAAGGTCTGGATATAAATATCAGGATCTGGCCTATACTGCCGGACTGCTACATGATGTAGGCAAAATAATACTGGCAGATTACTTGGATAGATATTACCAGGAGGTAATGGAAAAGGTTGATTCCGGGCAGATGTCATTTTCGGAGGCTGAGTTCGAGATACTTGGCATTGATCATGCCCAGACCGGCGGAGAAGTGGCCAAAAAATGGAATTTCCCGGCTGAGATCGTGGAGGCTATTACTTTGCACCACAAACCGGATCAAGCCGTCCAGGATGTTCGTCTTACCTCTATCACTCATGTAGCAGATCTTATGTGTACCTTGATCGGAGTAGGAATGGGAGTTGATGGTCTTAAGGAGCAGGCATCTATTCAGGCTATCGAAACTCTGGGGCTGGACGAGACGGCATTGGAAGAGACAATTGCGGATTTGATCGACGTGTTTACTGCCGAAGAAAATTCGCTTTGATTGGAGTTATTTAAAAGCGATATAACCCCAAAAAAACCGCTTTGGTGAAAACATTGGGATGGCGCAGAAGCGGTTTATTCTTTGATCTATTACCATATTTTTCATTGATATCTAAAACTTTTCCATCTCCAGGTTTGTATTTTCCCGGGGCTGCAATTTTATGGATAATATTATTCCTCCGGGCATAATATAGAGAGAAATAATGCCCCGGGGGGATGGTCATGAAGAAATTCATTGAAAAGGTGGAAAAACATCTGATCCGCTCCATTGCTCTGGTTTTTGTAGCGGTAATACTTGTACAGGGCTTGATGACCCAGGATGAAATGCGCTTATACTTGAGCTGGGGAGAGAGACTAGAGGGGCAGACCATTGAATATCCCGTCTATTCAAATGAAGAGGAAAAGCAGGAACCAGAGATGGAAACCCTTAATTCACCCTATGCCCTCCTGGGGCTGTCCCTGGAGGAATACTCTTCCCTGCCTCGTGCAATGGTGCTGGTAAACGGGAAAGAATACGGATCATTTGAAGATAATCAAGTGCAGCTAAAGCTTATGGCAGGTGATGTGATAGAAATAGACGCCTCTTATTATGATTTCCCGGTGAAATTTAAAGTTCTGCAGGCCTCAGATAATCTTGCTTTTCCAGTCCCGGGTGAAATCTATGTATGCAATCAGGATGTAGTAATGATAGGCAAAATTGTAGTAAAATAAACACAGGTTGAGCAGTTGAATAATTAAACCGGGAGGCTGGAAATGGTAATTGGCAGTAAGGTGGTAGCCAGCGCAGCGATTAAAATGGCGGTTACTCTTTCGCGAGATGAAGAAAACTTACTCAAAAAACAGCTGATGAAAGAATGTGACGTCAAATCGGTAGCGGTAGATTATGGAGGAGAATTCATAAGTTCGGTGGGCAAGATTGTTGAGCGGGCAGTAGTTTCGGCCAAGCGTGAAGGCGTGATAAAGGATACCCACGCTGAAGAGGGAGCAGTAGCAGGAGCCGCCCGGGAAGCCATAAGCCAGATTATGCCCAAGGCCCTAGGTTTAAACGTGGGAGGCAAGATAGGAATAGCCCGGCACCAGGACCACGTTAGTGTGGCTATATTTTTGGGGATAGGACTGCTGCATTTGGATGAGGTCAGCATTGGATTAGGACACAGGGCAGTATCTTAATTGGGAAAGGTAGAGTTTAATGTCAGTCAGAGGTATCAGGGGCGCCATAACGGTGCAGGAAGACCAGACCAGCCAGATCCTGGAAGCCACAGTTGAACTGCTGCAGAACATGGCAGAAGAAAACCAGATAAAGGCTGAAGATATAGCCAGTATCCTCTTTACCACAACCAGAGACATAAAATCGGTCTTCCCGGCCCTGGCTGCGCGACAGATAGGATGGAACCAGGTACCGCTTATGTGCTTCCAGGAAATAGAAGTGCCTGGGGCTCTTGCACGATGTATTCGGATCTTGATGCACGTTAACACCAGTAAAAAGCAGGATGAAATCAAACATATATACCTGCGGGAAGCCCGGCAGTTAAGGGAAGATATTGCCGGCTGAGGTCTTATTCATTCTCCCATTATCTTTATTATTAACCGTTTTCTTCTTTTCCCGTCGAATTCGGCATAGAATATCTGCTGCCATGGCCCCAGGTCCAGTTCTCCTTTGGTAACCGGCACCACTACCTGATGATGAACCAGGATGCTCTTCAGGTGAGCGTCTCCGTTGTCTTCTCCGGTTCGATGGTGGTTGTAATTTGGGCCGAAGGGAGCAATGGATTCCAGCATATTATCGATATCCTGAATGATCCCCCCTTCATTATCGTTTACATACACTCCGGCACTGATATGCATGGCACTGACCAGAACCATGCCCTCACTGATGCCGCTTTTCATCAAAGCTTCTCTAACCGCATCGGTTATCCTGATATATTCTCTGCGCTTGCGGGTATTAAACCACAGGTACTCGGTATGGAACTTCATTAATCGTCCTCCTCGATAGTTGATTCAATATTTTTAGGTGTTTTATAATTCAGGCGGTATAAGTCGGTTCGACGATGGTTTATCAGGGGTATTTCCTTTCGAACTTGCAGGTTGACCGAGAAATCCAGATTTGCCAGTATAAGCTCCTCCTGTTGGTCAGCCTGAGCCAGTATCCGGCCCCAGGGATCTACTATCATGGATTTTCCCCAGGCCGGGTATTCTGCTTCGGGATTAAAAGCCGGAGCTGCTGCCGCTAAATAGACCTGCTGATCCACCGCCCGGCTGCGCATCATGAGCTCCCAGAAGAGAGGACCCGAAGTATGATTAAAGGCAGCCGGGAGTATCAACAACTCAGCTCCTGCTAAAGCCAGAGCTCGTGCCAGCTCCGGGAAGCGAATATCATAACAGATCAAGAGGCCAAAAACAACTTTCCGGTGCTTGATCAGAGTTAAGTTATGGCCGGGGCTCAAGGTATCGGATTCCTTGAAGGTAATTCGCCCCGGCATATCCACATCAAACAGATGAATCTTGCGATGTCTGCCCAGTAAGTTTCCCCCTTCATCAAATACAAAAGAACTATTATACAGTTTTCCCCGGCATTCTTCAATGATTGAACCTCCTGCCAGCAGGATATTGTTTTCACGAGCCATACGAGACAGAAACTCGGTAGTAGGTCCGGGATAGGTTTCTGCATACACGGGAAATAAATCCGCTTGATAAGGAGCATTAAATACTTCCGGCAGTACTACCAGGTCTGCGCCCTTGTCTGCCGCCTGTTTTATCATCCAGGCAGCCCGGGCCAGGTTTTCTTCTTTGCTGGCAACAGACATCATCTGGCATAAAGCAATTGATAATTGTTTTTCCATGGAGCTCAACCTCCTGTCTTTCCGGCAGATGACAATCTGCCGATAGCTTAGGGCACCCTTACAGCGGTTATTAAACTGCCGGCTTTCGCGGCCAGCCGAAGGGCCTTTAGTGGCAGCAATTTAATAATCTCAGATTAGCACATGAACCCTTTTACCGCTAGAAAAAGCGGTCAGATAATTTTTTTATTCCCCTTAGTGTTATACTGATAAAAGGGATAATGTACTATTGTAGTATTGGGTATTGACAGGGTTTGGTTTCATAAGCATAATTTGGCCCTGCCCGGGAACGGGATTAAACATCTTTATATTACTAGAAACAGCGAGGGATGATAACTATGAAGTCATTCGAACTGGCTTCCCGTGAATATAAAAGCGAGGATACCATCATTGAGATCAGCAGCTCCCGGAAAAAGCTGTGCATAGGGGAAAGCTATTGTACTGTTATTGCCGGGCCATGCGCCGTAGAAGGCTGGGATGACTATCTAGCCCTGGCTCGCATACTGGCAGAATCAGGTGCTCATATACTTAGAGGCGGAGTCTTTAAACCGCGTACTTCTCCCTACTCCTTTAAAGGCCTGGGCATAGAGGGGATAGAGATTATTGCCCGGGCACGGGAGATTACTGGCCTGCCGGTGATTACCGAGATCATGGATATCAGGGATCTTGATTTGCTCTATAATCGGGTGGATATCCTGCAGGTCGGCAGCCGCAATATGCAGAATTTTTCCCTGCTGGAGGAACTGGGGAAGGTCGACCGACCTGTAATGCTAAAAAGGGGTCTTTCAGCCACTATTGAGGAATGGCTACTGGCCGCCGAATACATTTTGAGGGGAGGCAATCAGCAGGTAATCCTGTGTGAACGGGGGATAAGAACCTTTGAACCCTATACCCGCAATACGGTTGACATAGGTGCTGTTGCCCTGCTCAAACAGCTCACCCACCTTCCGGTTATGGTAGATCCCAGTCATGCCACCGGCAGATGGAAAATGGTGGCCCCGGTGGCTCGGGCAGCTATAGCGGCCGGGGCAGATGGCATCATGGTTGAAGTGCATCAGAATCCGGACCGGGCATTATCTGACGGCAAACAATCATTGACTCCGGATAATTATTATAAATTGATGGGGCAGATAGTGAAGCTGGCTGAGATGGACGGTAAAAAAATGTGAGTAGGAAAAAGGGTATGGATTAGACTCCTTTATGTTAGGCTGCAAGCTGCAGGTTGTATCTGCTGGGTTATTTTCCTGATCAGCATAGCGGAGGCCATGCATCAGAGCACTTTTGCCCTGTTTATGAACGGCCGTCTGGGATTGGGAGCCAGAGATATAGGCTGGGCCTTTGTAGCGGGCGGAATAGGTTCAGTGCTGGTGCAGGGGATACTAGTGAGCCGGGTAATTGATCGGGTGGGAGAAGAAAAAACTGCCCAGATTGGGATTGCAGTAATAGGGCTGAGTTTCATCCTCTTTTTAAATGCCATGAGCTTAATTCATGCCATATTATTTATGGCGTTATATGCCGGGGGTATTGGCCTGGTCAGACCATCTATTACCACTGCTGTATCCAGAAGAACTGATATGGCTCAGGGGAAATCCATGGGCATACTGCAGGGATTTGACAGCCTGGGCCGGGTGATAGGACCGTCTTTGGGGGGATTGCTGCTGGATACCCGTTTGACCCTGGCTTATACGG